>Ga0208492_1000008_pt1 | contig 507467 bp, 427 predicted proteins | sample Subbioar_CSW14AB_FD_184820 | JGI IMG/M metagenome (GOLD analysis project Ga0208492, IMG submission 184820) | Serpentinite rock and fluid subsurface biosphere microbial communities from McLaughlin Reserve, California, USA - CR12Mar_CSW14AB (SPAdes) | ecosystem: Environmental > Terrestrial >...
CATCGTTCGACAGTGGTAAAGGAAAAGAGTTTGAAGAAGGTAAACTGACATTGGAAGATTTAAGAGCGTACGCCGTTGAACAGGGCGAACCGGCTGTAACAAGTGGTAAACAGGAATACCTCGAAAACCTCATCAACCGGTTTATCTGATACTTATTGCTGTGTACATTAAGATCAATCATACAAACGAAAACAAACGACTATGCATATCGATGAATTAAAAAAAACAGCGACGCAGGTGCGGAGAGATATTGTACGGATGGTACATGCCTGCCAGTCGGGACATCCGGGTGGCTCACTAGGTTGTGCAGACCTTGTAACTGCATTGTATTTTAAAGAAATGATGATTGATGAATCACGGGGAAAGGATGGGTTTCTGCAATTCTCACGGGCAGGGGTAGGCGAAGATCAGTTCTTTTTATCCAACGGTCATATCTCGCCGTTGTTTTATTCGGTATTGGCACGGCGTGGATACTTTGCCGTTAATGAGTTGGCTACGTTTAGAAAGATCAATTCACGTTTGCAAGGGCATCCTGCAACACATGAACACTTGCCGGGTATCCGCATTGCATCAGGCTCATTGGGTCAGGGGCTGTCGGTAGCTGCCGGTGTAGCCTATGCAAAAAAACTGAAGAAAGATACTACAACCGTTTTTGTATTGATGGGAGATGGTGAGCAACAGGAAGGACAGATTTGGGAGGCTGCACAATTTGCACCACATTATAAACTGGATAACCTGGTTGCAATTGTAGACTGGAATAATCAACAGATCGATGGCCCTACAGAAAAAGTAATGAACAATCGTGATATAAAAGCGAAATACGAAGCATTCGGATGGGCAACGATTGACCTGCATGATGGCAACGATATGCAGCAGGTGACAGATGCTTTAGCTAAAGCAAGATTGCTGGAAGGGCAGGGTAAACCGATTGTTATTTTAATGAAATCGGAAATGGGTTTTGGTGTTGATTTTATGATGCACACGCATAAATGGCATGGAACAGCACCCAATGATGAGCAGCTTGCAAAAGCATTGGAGCAATTACCCGAAACCTTAGGCGATTATTAAAAATTAATTTCTACAAGAATGAAAAAGTATTCATACACAGAAAAAAAAGATACACGATCCGGCTTTGGTGCAGGTATGGCGGAATTAGGAAAGCTAAATCCTAACGTTGTTGCACTGTGTGCCGATCTTGTTGCTTCGCTGAAGCTTGATGCGTTCATCAAAGAAAATCCCGAACGATTTGTTCAGTGCGGAATTGCAGAAGCAAATATGATTGGTGTTGCAGCCGGTATGGCTGTTTCAGGATATATTCCGTTCGCTACAACATTTGCAAATTTCGGTTCAGGAAGAGTGTACGATCAGATCCGCCAAAGTGTTGCGTATTCGGGCACGAATGTAAAAATTGCTGTGTCGCATGCAGGGTTAACTCTGGGTGAAGATGGTGCCACTCACCAGATACTTGAAGACCTGGCTATGATGCGGGCGATGCCCGAAATGACTGTGATTAATCCATGCGATTATCATCAAACAAAAGCAGCAACCATTGCATTAGCCGAACATGTTGGCCCGGCTTATCTGCGTTTTGGCAGACCGGTTGTACCCGTGTTTACCGATGCAAACCAAAAGTTTGAAATTGGGAAAGCATGGATGGTGAACGAAGGAAAAGACGTAAGTATTATTGCAACGGGTCATTTGGTATGGGAAGCAATTCTTGCAGGCGAGTTATTGGAAAAAGTAGGAATTGATGCGGAGATCATCAATATCCACACCATAAAACCGCTCGATGAAGAAGCTGTTTTAAAATCTGCTGCCAAAACAAAATGTGTTGTAACGGCCGAGGAGCATCAATTAAATGGTGGATTGGGTGATGCTGTTTGCCAACTCTTAAGCAGAAACAGGCCAACACCGGTTGAAATGATTGGAGTAGATAATTCGTTTGGTGAGAGCGGTACTCCGGCTCAGCTGATGGAAAAATATGGATTAAATGCAGAGAGCATTGTTGCAAAAGTGAAAAAGGTTATGAGCAGAAAATAAAAATGACTCTGCTTACAGCATAAAAGCATTGCAGATGAAACTAAAAAAGGCAATTCAACTTGAATTGCCTTTTTTAGTTGTGCCCGGGACTGGATTCGAACCAGCACGCCCTTTCGAGCACCACCACCTCAAAGTGGCTTGTCTACCAATTTCAACACCCGGGCAACGGGGTTGCAAATGTAAAGTGCCTGCCCGATGTCATCAAATTTTTTTTGAGGGAGGTATTATCGGAAATGAAAAATAAAAAACAACAGCCGGGTTTACTTTTTCAACACGATCCTGAACGTCGTACCCTTGCCCTGCTCCGAATGTTTTACATACAGCTGGCCCTTGTGGTACTGTTCAATAATACGTTTGCTCAACGAAAGGCCTAAGCCCCAGCCACGTTTTTTCGTGGTAAAACCCGGTTTAAATACCCGGTTAATATTTTGAGAGGCAATTCCTTTTCCGGTATCCGTTACATCAATAACAATGTGGCGGTCTTCATTGTGCATATCAACCGTAATACTGCCTTTGCCGTCCATGGCATCCAGTGCATTCTTTAACAGGTTTTCAATTACCCAATCAAACAGCGGGGGAGAAATAGCGGCCGGCATTTCTGCTGCATTTTTCTTTACCTCAAGGTGCACCTTGCCTGTTGCCCGTTTACGGATGTATTCCACCATTTCCTCCACCTGTTTTACCACATCATGCGGTTCCAGCTGGGGTGTACTGCCTATTTTTCCAAAACGATCGCTCACCAAACGCAAGCGCTGTACATCTTTTTCAATTTCGTTGGCAATCTGTTTATTGCCTTCCGTTTCCCGCAGCATTTCTACCCAACCTTGCAATGAAGAAACAGGTGTACCCAATTGATGCGCTGTTTCTTTGGCCATACCGGCCCATACCTGGTTTTGGGTTGATTTGTTACGGATCTGTAAAGAGATAATGGTAATGATGATGAACAGTGCTACAATAAACAACTGCACCATGGGGTAATACTTTACCTGTTGCAGCAAAGCCGAATGGCCGTAGTAATATTTATTAATAAGCAATGGCTCTTTACTTACTTCGAGTATGATGGGCTGGTTCTGTGTTTTGAATTCTTTTAATTTCTTCTGCAGGTACTCCGGGTCGGCTGCAATGGCTGTACTGTCGATATTAATATAACTGACGATGCTGTCCTTTTCATCTGTTTCAATAATGGGGATCGATTTCTGTTCGTTACGGATGAGTGAAGGCAGCTTCGTATCTGCATCAACAGGTGCATAAATCAGAAAGCGGCCGGCTTCTACCCATTGCTCAACTTTCAAACGTTCTTCTACTGCAATTTTTCCTGCCAGGTAGTTCGAATAGAAAATTGTACCTGTAACAATGAGGATTGCCACCAGTGCCAATAAGGTACGCCAGTTAAAATATTGACCAAGCATGCCCCAATTTAGAGAAGGTTTGGCTCTGTTAAGCTATTTTTGATAAAATATTTATCGCCCTTGCAAACACAACCTGCAGTAGCTGTTGTAATTCTTAACTGGAACGGAAAAAAATTCCTGCAGCAATTTCTACCATCGGTACTTGCATCAACCTATAAAAATTTACGGGTAATTGTTGCCGATAATGCATCAACCGACGATTCGGTACAATTTGTACAGCAAACTTTTCCCTCGGTAGAAATATTGGTAAGTAAGGAGAATTATGGATTTGCAAAAGGATACAATTATTTTCTGCAGCAGGTACAGGCCGATTATTATATACTGCTCAACAGCGATGTGGAAGTAGAACAAGGCTGGATAGAACCGGTGATTGCATTAATGGAAAGCGATCGAACGATTGCTGCCTGTCAGCCAAAACTGCTGGCTTATCATAACAAATCGGAGTTTGAATATGCAGGCGCTGCCGGTGGCTGGATGGATATGTTGGGCTATCCGTTTTCCCGTGGACGTTTATTTGATGAACTGGAGAAAGATGAAGGACAGTATAACGATGCCGTGCCTGTTTTCTGGGCCAGTGGAGCAGCGCTGTTCATCAGGGCAGAATGTTTTCATGAAATGCAGGGGTTCGATCCGTTCTTTTTTGCACACCAGGAAGAAATTGATCTTTGCTGGCGACTGCAACGGGCCGGGTATAAAGTATATGTTTGTCCGCAATCGGTCGTTTATCATGTGGGCGGAGGTACATTGCCCACAGGCAGTAAACGCAAGGTGTACCTCAACTTCCGCAATAATTTAATTATGATTACCAAAAACATGCCCTGGAGCCAGCTATGGTGGAAATTACCGCTGCGTTTGGCCCTGGATGCTGTTTCGGCATGGAAAGAATTACTGGCAGGCAAGGGAAGTTACTGGCTGGCCGTTTATAATGCCCATATGGCCTATTGCGAATGGGTACTCAACAGGCGCAAAAGCACGAAGCTGGGCTTTCCCGCATTACCAACCATTTATAAGGGGTCGGTTGTATGGCAGTATTTCATTAAAAAAAAGAAGAAATTTTTTGAAATTGTAAAGCATCCGTAAACAGATGTTGTAATCATCCCTTACATTTGCAACGATAAAAAACTGACGTTTATGGCACACGAAACACACGACGAAAAACAAAAAGACATCACCAGCAATTGGGTAACATCATCCCGTTTCCTGTTTTACGTACAGTTGTTTTGTATAGCTGCGTTTTTATTGGGCGGTTGTTATAAGTTATACAACTACCGTTACCAGGGTAAACCGAAAGTAGAAGTTCCCGAAAGCACATTATACAATCCAAAGTATAAATAATCAATATAACATCGTTCTATAAATCCCCTCTGTAGGAGGGGATTTTTTTTTACGCCTATTCGAAATTTTTTTTGAAATTTTTCTTCAACTTTTTTGTCAATATTAAAACGTCCCTTACATTTGCACCCCAATCGTTCTTTAACACAAGCGGAAGTAGCTCATTTGGTAGAGCACGACCTTGCCAAGGTCGGGGTGGCCAGTTCGAGCCTGGTCTTCCGCTCCAAAGTCCCGCTCCATAAAGGCGGGATTTTTTTTCACTAATCGGCTGCCCCGGTGGTGGAATTGGTAGACACGCAGGACTTAAAATCCTGTTCGCAGCAATGCGAGTAACGGTTCAACTCCGTTCCGGGGCACAAAAAAAGAAAGCGACGTTTATCGTCGCTTTCTTTTTTTATACTCATTACAGATCATTTATTATTCATACCTGTACGTTACATATCCCATCAATTGTTTCTGTTTGCTGAAACAGCTTTCTTTTGTTTTTAATCCCTGTGCATTGTATTGGTAGCGCCAGGTAACATAATCGCTGCTGCCGCTTTGTACAGAAATCATTTGGGTTAATAAAGATTGCTCATTGTATTCGTACATATAATCGGGTAATAAACGTTTTGCACGTATGTTGTAACGAACGATATCTGTTAAACGGTTTTGTTCATCGTAATAGTAGTACCAGGTTTGTGTTTCTTTACCACGGCCGGTAATTATTTCTTCTCCCACATTCCCTTTTTCATCGGGCTTAAATTGTACATAGCTGGTATCATTCCCGTTTTTAATACGCAGCATCGATACAGGAAAGCCGGTTGAATCGTACTTGTATTCGTGGCGTACAGTTTCTTTTGTTTTGTAAGCATATGCCTGCGATACATTTTCAACAACAGCCAGCCGTCCGGCTGCATCGTAACTGTAACTCGAAACATTCAAGGTTGTGTTTGAACTGTCGGCACTGCGTATCAATTGTCCTTTACTGTTAAACTGACTAACCAATACCGATTGCATGGTCGCAATAGTTTGTGTATAGGTTTTAATAATGTTGTAGGCAGGCGCAATTTCCTGGAAACAGATAAACTGTTCCACCGGTTCACCCGTTGCTTCGAACGATTGAATGACAACCTTTCTTATTTTATTGGCTTTATACTGTTTTACCTGTTCTACGGCTTGCTTTGTGCCCAGTATATCTTTCTGATAATATTGACTGCTGGCTGCAATCGGTGCAAGTAAAACCACGAGGAGCTGAAAATAGAGTTTGTACATATGGTTGTTCAAAGATATTCCTGAAATAAGATATAATCATTCAAAAGATTGGCTTTCGCAACATACTTGAAGCTTTCCTCGGCAGCCGGAATACTGCATAAAGCTTCGTGCTTCTATGTGGCGAAAAAACAATAATAAAACCCACACATAAAACGTATGGTTAATCTTTTTATTTTTAGCAAAAGCAAAAGGGTATGTCGCACGGCCACGAACGGAAAGAAAAAAACTGTTTAAACTGCAATGCAAGGGTATTTGGCCGTTATTGCCATGTATGCGGACAGGAAAATATTGAACCAAAGGAAACAGCTTTGGGTTTGGTTACTCACTTTTTTAACGACATTACCCATTTCGAAGGAAAATTTCTTACTTCCTTACGTTACATCCTCTTTCGTCCCGGTTTTTTAGCCAAGGAATACGAACGGGGCCGTCGGGCAAGTTATATGAACCCGGTGCGCATGTATGTGTTCACGTCTGCATTTTTCTTCATTATCTTCTTTTCGCTGTTTAAAGTACCCGACGAACAAGTAGCAGATAGCTATGATAAACTGGAAGAGCGATTAAAAAATACCAATGCCGATTTTAATGTAAACTTTATTACCGGCAACATTACTGTAGATAAAGTGGTAGTAGGCAACATTAACCAAATGGATCGGTTGGATGATCGTGTCATCGATTCCGTCGCAAATTTGTCGCCCTTAAAAAAAGATTCCTTGGCTGTAGCAGACAGTTCGGCCGAACCGGGTTTCACAATCATAAACTTCGGCAAACGTTACAGAACCATAGAGGAGTACGATTCTGTTCAGCAAGCCTTACCGGCCGAAAAGCAGGACGGGTGGATCATGAAAAAACTAAACCGGAAATCTGTTTACCTAAACAATAAATATGGCAAAAGTCCCGGGCTTGCTTATGCCCGCATTTTTGATGTGTTTTTACATAAGCTGCCAACAATTCTGTTTATATCGTTACCGTTGTTTGCATTCATTCTTTCTTTACTGTACATACGTAGCCGTCAGTATAACTATGTAAACCATGCCATCTTTGGTATTTATTATTATATCTTTTGCTTCCTTGCATTACTGCTCTATTTTGGTATCAATAAATTATCGGAGGTTACACACTGGAGCATTTTTTCGTTCGTTGAAATTGTGTTGGTACTTTCGTTTTATGTATACCTGTATAAAGCCATGCGGCATTATTACCTGCAGGGCCGTGCTAAAACAATTCTGAAATTTTTGTTCCTGAATTTTATATTCTTATTTGTATTCCTTTTCCTGTTTACCGGGTTCTTTATTTTCTCGGCTTTAAATATTTAAATTATGCAATCAACAGCAGAGAGTTTTTTACGGTTAGTAAAGATTATGGATGAACTGCGTGAACAATGTCCGTGGGATAAAAAACAAACCATCCACAGCCTGCGCCAGCTTACCATTGAAGAAACGTACGAACTAACCGATGCGATTTCAGAAGAAAACTGGAAACATATTAAAGAAGAGCTGGGCGATTTGATGCTGCACCTGGTTTTTTACGCAAAAATCGGAACCGAGCAACAACAGTTTACGTTACCGGAAGTATTAAATGGCATCTGTGATAAACTCATTGCCCGTCATCCGCATATTTATAGCGATGTAAAAGTGACGGATGAAGAAGATGTGAAACGCAATTGGGAAAAGCTGAAAATGAAGGAAGGAAAAACCTCTGTACTATCTGGTGTTCCGAAAGGGTTACCCTCTATGGTAAAAGCCATTCGTATCCAGGAAAAAGCCAAGCAGGTGGGCTTTGAGTGGGAGAACAAAGAGCAGGTATTTGAAAAAATAGAAGAGGAAATAGGCGAGCTGAAAGAAGTGGTACAAACTGGTGAACAAGAGAAAATAGAAGAGGAGCTGGGCGATGTATTTTTTTCACTGGTGAATTATGCACGGTTTTTGCAGATTGATGCAGACCATGCGTTGGAGCGTACCAACCAGAAGTTTATGAAACGGTTTGTGCAGATGGAACAGGAGGCGTTGAGCGAAGGCAAACAGCTAACGCATATGACGCTGGAAGAGATGGACAGCATCTGGAACCGCATAAAACAGAAAAACAGAGAAGCGCAATAATATCTTGAACCACATTTTAACCATCCGCCGCTTTGTATACCGAAATGGCTACCTGCTTATATTGGCGGGTTGGTTACTTACATTCTCGTACCTGTTTCAATATTACTGGTCGTACACATCTGCTCCCGAGCAAGTAAAGAAAACATTACAGAAGGCCATTAATAAACGGGAGAAAGATTTTGCACAACTGCTTACCGATTCTTCGCTGCTGTTAAAACTAAAAACGGGTAAGGCCGATTTAGAAACCATTGAACAGTTAATTGATAAAGATTATTTCATTTTTGTAGCAAGCGATGAAGCCGATGGTTTTCAAACCCGCTTTTGGAATACGCAGGCCGTTTTACCAACGTATTCCCTTTGGCAAAGAGCCGATGGTATTTGGTTTGAGAAACTTATTAATGGCTATTACACTGTTTACAAAAAAACAAAAAAACTGGGCGATGGAAGTATTTGCCGGGTAATGGCATTAATACCTGTTAAGTGGAATTTCTTTGTTACTTCCCCATACATCAGTAACGAGTTTGCTTACCTCAGCGGTATTGAAAAATATTACCAGTTAAGCGATGAGGAGCAAACCCGTTTAAAAGTAGAGAGTACCGACGGTACAGCTTTGTTTTGGCTGAAGGAACAAAACAATTTGCCACAGCCATTAAACTCTACAACCATAATACTTCGTTTAATGGCCATGCTCTGTATCCTTATGTTTTTTCATAAGGCTGCAGCAATGGTTACCGAACGTTATTCGTTTACTTCCGGGTTGTTGTTTTTAATTACAGTGATTCTGTTGCTGCGTACAGCAAGTTATTATTTTCCTATACCGTTTAACCTGCGGCAGTTCCAGCTGTTCGATCCTTCTGTGTACGGATCAAATGAAATATCAAGATCGCTCGGCGATTTGTTGATTAATTCTTTTTTACTGTTGTGGATTTTGCTGTTTCTGCGCCGCTTCGGAAGGCCAGCTGTTAAAATTCCGTTGCGGATACAACCCAATATCGGAGTGGTCATCAGCACTGTATTGATATTCGGTATAACCATTCTTTTTGGCAACATCATCAAAAGCCTTGTATCCGATTCGCAGATATCGTTTGATGTGATTAATATTTTCACCTTATCCATTTTTAGTTTTGCAGGATTTTTTATCCTGGGTTCGCTTGCGCTTAATTACTTCCTTATTATTGAATGGATGGCCGGTTACTTAAAAGTGTACAGCCACAAACGTATTCCGCTGCAGTTACTGGCAATTACCATAACCGGGTTGGTATACCTTACGTTTAACATTAATTCAGCGGTCGTCAGTTACCAATTATTTTTATTGGGTTGGTTATTACTACTTGTAGTATTGCTTAATAACAAACGCATGCGGTTAAATTTTTTACCATCGAACGGTAAAACAATTTTCTGGGTGTTTTTCTTTTCTATTTCCCTTACATTTTTATTGGTTAGCGAAAACAGCGAACGTAGTTGGCAGAACCGGATACGTTTGGCAGAAAAGCTGAGTCTGCAAACCGATCCATCGGGCGAAAAACTGCTGAATATTGCATTGCAAAATTTCAGAAGCGAATTCCTCAATCGTGAATTTTATCGCTTCTCAACATTAGATGAGAACCAGCTTTTAAAAGACAGCCTCATCAGCGAAAATTTCAGTGGTTATCTCAATGCGTATGAAACAGAAATTTATACGTTTGATAAAGATGAGAGACCGCTCTTTAATATCGATTCGGTTTCATTCAATACTTTAAGCACAGTTTATAACCTGCAGAGTAAACGCACCACTGTAGGCGATTGGCAGTATTACGAAGAGTCGTTTGATAAGTTCTACTACATTGCCCGGAAAGTGGTTGTAGACAGTGATTCAAATACCCAGGGTTACGTATTTATTATATCAAGGCCGAAACGTTATGCCGATGAAAAATTTAATCCCGAAATATTTTCAGAAGCAGGTAATCGGTTACCGAACACCACACAATCTGATGCGTATGCTGTTTATAAAGATGGCGAACTCATCAGCAGTATAAATGATTATCCGTTTCCGATTCACCTGGATATAAAAGAACCGGGGCAAACAACCATTAAAAAAGTAAACCGGAAAGGATATTCCGAGCTGTGGTATACTCCTTCTAATAATCTTACAGTCGTCATTGCAAAATCGCAAAACAGGTTACTTGAAACAATTACATTGTTTGCGTATTTGTTTTGCGTGTTTCTGTTAATGTTGGCTTCGTTTCGCCTGGTGCAGTATTTTTTACAACTCGGTTTACGCCCGGCAGACTGGAAGAATCATCTGCAGCTCACCTTCCGTACACAGGTGCATACCACCATCATCGGCATCAGTATTTTTTCTTTCCTGGTAATTGGTGCATCCACAATCTTCTTCTTTATTAACCGGCATAGCCGCATTAATAAAGAACGTTTGTCGAGAACAATTGCCATTATGAAAACAGAAGTTGAAACTGCATTGAGTAACCATGTAATGTTTGATGATGTATTGAAATTGTATGATGATGTTTCATCGGCCGAACTGCAGGGAAAGATCAACCGTATATCCGAAATACATGGAGTGGATGTAAACATTTATGATCCTAATGGTAACTGGCATTTATCATCGCAACCTTACTATTACAACAAAGGATTGCTGAGCAGAAAAATAGATCCGTTGGCTTTTTACAAACTGTCGGAAGAAAAACTGGTGCAGACAATTGAGAATGAAAAAGTAGGTACACTTTCTTACATGAGTATTTATGTGCCGGTGCGTGATGAAGAAGGCCAGACCTATGCATATCTCAATATTCCCTACTTTACTTCGCAAAACGAATTAAAACAGGAAATTTCAAACTTCCTTGTTACACTGATAAACCTGAATGCTTTTATCTTTTTGATTGCCGGATTGATTGCCTTCTTTGTTACAAGCCGCATTACCAATTCGTTTGCCATCATCAGCGAAAAGATGAAGGAAATTAAACTGGGTAAAACCAACGAAGCAATTGTGTGGAACAGGAACGATGAAATTGGTGAGCTGGTGCAGGAGTATAACCGAATGGTGAAGCAACTGGAAGAGAGTGCCAACTTACTCGCCAGAAGCGAGCGTGAAGGTGCATGGCGTGAAATGGCCCGGCAGGTAGCGCATGAAATTAAAAATCCGCTTACACCCATGAAGCTGAGTATTCAATACCTGCAGAAAGCGGTAGATTCTAATTCGGCTGATGCCAAACAGATTTCGCAGAATGTAGCCAAAACTTTGGTGGAGCAAATTGATTATTTATCGAACATCGCATCCGACTTCTCCAACTTTGCCAACATCGGTAATCCACGCATGGAACGGGTAAACCTCGTGGCATCGGTTCGCTCCGTGGTGGAATTATTTAACATGCAGGAGAATGCACAGGTGGCTTTTACAGCTGCCACCAGCGATGCATTTGTGTCGGCCGATAAAACACAACTCAATCGTTTATTTACAAACCTCATCCGTAACGCCATTGAAGCTGCCGGTGAAGAAGAAGCGGTTGTTGAACTGCATATTGATGTACGACAGGATAAAGCGCTGGTTGCAGTAAGAGATAACGGGCAAGGCATACCGGAGGAACTGCAGCAAAAAATATTCTATCCCAACTTTACCACAAAAACATCGGGTACCGGTTTGGGTTTGGCTATGTGCAAAAGTATTGTGGAGCAAATGAAAGGCGATATCTGGTTTACAACCGAATTGCAAAAAGGCAGTACCTTTTTTGTGGAACTGCCTTTAGTACGTTAAAGTAAATGCTGAATAATTACTCGCTCTTTGTTTCTTCCTGTTTCAATAAGTGTGTATCAATAATTTCTTTAAATACTTTCTTTGGAAAAGCACCCGGCTGCATCATCGGATCTGCATCAACAGGAATAAATAAAAAGCTGGGTATACTGCGTATGCCAAACACCGCTGCCAGTTCTGCCTCAGCATCGGTATCTACTTTGTAAATAACCAGTTTGTCGTTATACTCATCTGCTAATTCTTCCAGCACCGGTGCAACGGCTTTGCAAGGTCCGCACCAATCGGCATAGAAATCAATGATGGCAGGAACTGTTCCCTTATAACTCCATTCTTTTTCGGTATCGTAGTTAAACACTTTTTCTTTAAAGTCCTGCGTGGTGAGTTTTACTGTAGGCATAATGATCGTTTGGGGCAAAGTTAGGCTTTGCTGTTTCGCTGTTGTGTGACAAAAATTACGTTTACTCAATAGGCTGTCCATCCGCCATCGGCTGTAAGCACGGCGCCATTTACAAAAGACGCATCATCACTTGCAAGAAAGAGTGCCGCTTTCGCAATATCAACAGGCTCACCGGTTTTTGCATTTAAAACCATGCCTGCCATAATACGATCGTTGATGAGTGCTGTAATCCTGGTCATATCAATGGTATCGGCAATATTGGTGGCCACAGCGCCCGGTGCAATGGCATTGCAACGGATGCCTGTTTTTGAGTAGATGTATCCGGTGTTTTTGGTAAGACCGATTAATGCATGTTTACTGGCTGTATACGCAGCACCCGCTCTTGCTCCATACAATCCACCAATCGATGCAATGTTTACAATACTGCCACTGCCTTTCGCCAGAAAAATCTTTAATGCACTGCGCATGGCTTTCATGGGTCCGGTAACATTTATGTTCATTACTTTTTCCCACATCGTATTATCTAACTCGGCAACCGGTGCAAAATGATCCATAATACCGGCATTGTTAATGAGTATATCCAGTGTACCGTATGCTGCAACAGCTGCAGCCATCATCCGCTCAATATCTTCTTCCACGGCCATATCCGCAACAAGGGTTGTTACCTCGCCGCCAATGGCTTTTATTTCGGTTTGTAAAGTAGTAAGGCGCTGCTGTTGAATATCGGTTGCAACAACATTACATCCTTCGGCAGCAAATAATTGTGCAATGGCTTTACCCATGCCGGAACCTGCACCGGTAACAATGGCTGTTTTACCTGCTAACTTTTTCATACAATTTTCTTTAGTGTAGAAGAAGAAAGGTAGAACTGCAGAAGAAAGAAAACAATGACGAAGGGAATGATTCTCGTTAGTAAAAAGCATCGATGAAATGCAGTTGTTACATTTCAGTCAGCTGAATAACACGGCTGTATGCTTATTGATAATTGGCAATTTTGATGAGCTTCTTTACATCCAGCACAATAATTTTACGACCCTTGGTTTCGAGGATTGCATCTTCTTTAAATTCAGATAAAAGACGGATTACATTTTCCCGTGCAGTACCTACAAGATTTGCCAGGTCATCCCGCCCCATATTAATTTCTACCGGCATGCCCGGTTTAAAGTTCACTTTATATTTTTCACGCAATACAATCAGCTGTAAGGCCAGCCGTTCACGTACCGATTTTTGTGCAAACAAGGTTAAACTGTTGGCCAGTACTTCAAACTCATGGCTCAGCGTTTTAAGTAAACGTCTGTTTAATAATTCGGAGCGGTGTAATGCATTCAGAAAATCTTCTTTTGGTACAAAGGCAATCCTGCTTGCTTCCAGTGCAGCAGCAGAATCAGGGTAGCGGCTTTCGGCTAGGATGGCATGATAGCCCAGTAATTCGCCTGTATTGGCTACGTAAATAATATGTTCTTTGCCATCTTTATCCAGTTTGTATTTTTTTACTTTTCCTTCTACAATTAAAAAAATACCCGATGGTGAGGCGCCCTCCCAAAAAATGATTTCTCCTTTTTTATAAACACGCTCTGTTTTGTTGGCGGTAAGCAAAGCAAATTCTTCAGCAGGTAAATCGGTAAAAACCGACTCACTCTTAAAGTCCCATTTATCAATTGAAAAAATGCCTTTAATGCTCATTGCAGGCAAAAATACTTTTTTAAAAACTGATATAACTCACTTTTTAAGCTGTAAAGGTTTACCGCAAGCAGGCAGGTTTGTAAAATAACTTTGCAGTATGCAAATAGATAAGATTCCGGAACGGGACCTGTACTATACCGGCGACCACGATTGGATCGATTTTCAGGGAAAGGTTGCGTATGTAGGCGTATGCCGGTTTAAGCTGACCGGTTTTCGGGAAGTACAACAGCTGATTGTGAAAGAACCGTTGGGGTTTAAAGCCAAAGGACAAATTATTGCAACCATTCGTTACAACGATTACCTGGTTGATGCCCGTATGCCGGTTGATGGGAAAGTGGTACAACTGAACGATCTGTTATTAGCCGGCGATTATTCGATACTTCTGCAGCAGCCCGAACACAACGGATGGATTGCTCTGGTTATTCCGGCAGAGCCGAAAGAAAGAGAACAGTTACTTTCGCCTGAAGAATATAAAAGAGCCAAAGCATTTAAGTGAGTGTTTGAATGCCGTAACAAATAAATAAAGCATGCAGCTACTGGAAAAAGAAATACATACAGAAAATTGGTATCGTACCGATGCAGAGTTTAATCAGCTGTTTCCGGCTGCTATACAACAGCTCGCATCGCAACACTGGACTACTTTAACCGTTGCCAAACGGGCTGCTAATTTTTTAGCAGCAGAACCACATGTACGCATTTTAGATATTGGCAGCGGAGTAGGAAAGTTTTGCTTAACAGCTGCACATTACAAGCCTGCTGCATTTTATTATGGTATTGAACAACGCAAGAGTTTGGTAACAGTTGCCGATGCGGTTAAAAAGCTTATTGGTGTTACCAATGTTACATTCATCAACGGCAATTTTACACAGCTCGATTTTCGGCAGTACGATCATTTTTATTTCTATAATTCGTTCTACGAAAACCTCAACGGTACCAATAAAATTGATGACAGTATTGATTATTCGCAGGAACTGTTTCACTACTACAACCGCTATTTATACAAACAACTGGAACAGAAGCCAGCCGGTACACGATTGGCGACCTTTCACAGTATGGAAGATGAAATACCCTCCGGCTATCATATTGTTGGAACAGAAATGAATGACCTGTTGAAATTCTGGATTAAAATTTAACCCCTAAACGTATATCCATGCCACATACATTTGATGCTTACAGTACAAACCTCGTTAACGATATTTTGTGGGCCTCGTCGCAGGAGGAAGTGAACGATTTAATTGCTGCAACAATGATTGTTATTGAACAAAAAGAAACGGATTTGCTGAAGCGTGTTGCATTGGTTGAACGATTGAAAGATGAGCTGAGCCTGTTTAATCCGTTTAACAAAGATGCACAGCAGTGGAGCAATATTACACTGGCCCGGATTCTGCTCAATCGTTATTTGCAGCAGCAACGGGTTGTTGTAACCGATGAAGATTAATGAACACGTATGTTCCGCCCCAAACTTTTTGATACACTGCAGCAATACAACCGGCAACAACTGTTTAAAGATCTGCTGGCAGGTTTAATTGTTGGGATTGTTGCATTACCGCTGGCCATTGCATTTGCTATCGCAAGCGGGCTCTCACCCGAAAAAGGATTGTATACGGCTGTTATTGCCGGCTTTATTATTTCGGTTATGGGTGGCAGCCGTGTGCAAATTGGTGGCCCCACCGGAGCCTTCATCGTAATTGTGTACGGTATTGTACAAACACATGGCATCAACGGATTAATTATTGCTACGTTTATGGCCGGCATTATGCTTATTGTAATGGGCATTGCACGGTTGGGTGCCGTCATTAAATTTATTCCGCATCCGCTTATCATTGGTTTTACCAGCGGTATTGCTGTCTTGATTTTCTCTTCGCAGTTAAAAGATTTTTTCGGCTTGCAAATGGGTGCAGTACCTGCCGATTTTCTTGAAAAATGGAAAATGTATCTGCAACATGCATCATCCATAAATCTGTATGCAGTTGTAATATCAGCTGTAACAGTTGCTATTATTTTGTTATGGCCGAAAGTATCGCATAAAATTCCGGGTTCGTTAATTGCCATCATACTTACAGCTGCAGCCGTGTACTTCTTTCATTTACCTGTAGAAACAATTGGCAGCCGCTTTGGTGCAATTCCATCAACACTACCGGTACCTGCTGTACCTGCAGTTGATATGGCCACCATTAAAAGTTTAATGCAGCCTGCTTTTACCATTGCGTTGCTGGGCGGTATTGAATCGTTGCTTTCTGCAGTGGTAGCCGATGGTATGATTGGTGGTAATCATAAATCGAACATGGAATTGATTGCACAGGGTACTGCAAATATTTTTTCTTCGTTGTTTGGCGGTATGCCGGCAACCGGGGCCATTGCTCGTACTGCTACCAATGTAAAAAACGGTGGACGTACACCCATTGCAGGTATAACACATGCTGCAGTGCTAATGCTGATTATGTTGTTTGCCGGTAAGTGGGCAGCACTTATTCCCATGAGTACACTGGCAGGTATACTGGTAATTGTTGCATACAATATGAGCGAGTGGGAAAGTTTTGCAGCCGTATTTAAAGGACCCCGAAGCGATGTGGCTGTTTTGCTCACCACTTTTTTTCTTACTGTTATTGTTGATCTTACAGTAGCAATTGAAATAGGAATGGTCTTGGCAGCTTTTCTCTTTATGCGTAAAATGATTCAGTTCAGCGATGTGCGAATGCTTACAAAAGAAGTAGATGGTAAAAGCAGCAACACAGATGCTGAATGGATCGGTAACTACAAAATTCCGGCGAATGTGGAAGTGTTTGAAATAACAGGCCCTTTATTTTTTGGTGCTGCTTATAAGTTTAAAGAAGCGATGAAGTTTATTGAGAAGCCGCCGAAAGTGTTGATTATACGAATGCGGCAGGTGCCCATTATTGATGCAACCGGTGTACGTACAATTGAGGAAGTATATAAAGAAGCAAAGCACCGGCATACAAAACTTATTTTGAGTGAAGTGCATAGTGTGCAGGTGCAGGATGAGTTACGAAAAGCCCGTTTGTTGTTTGCGATTGGTAAAGCCAATGTTACTGATACGTTTGCTGAAGCGTTGAACAGAAGTGCCCAAATTACCGCAGCCTTGTAAATATAGTTTTACCGCATAAAAAAACGGCTTCATCAAATAATTTGATGAAGCCGTTCGCTTAATTGTGCTGCCGTCTAATTCCAGCCGCCGCCTAACGCTTTGTAAATATTTACTTTGGCATCGAACTGTTTCAGCTTGATTTCAATAAGATCAATTTTCGATTCTAATGCTTCACGTTGGGTTAACAGTACTTCAATATAATCTGCTCTTGCAGAACGAAAGAGATTGTTCGAAATAGTGATTGATTGAGTTAGTATGTTTACTTCCTTTGCTTTTGTTTCATAACTCTTCGTAAAGTTATCCATGCGTGAAAGTTGATTCACTACTTCAATATGTGCGTTTAAAATAGAACGCTCATAATTATAAACCGCCTGTATTTGTTTTTCATTTGCATTAAAGTAGGTGGCTTTAATGGCATTTTTGTTAATAAGCGGTGCTACTAAATCGCCGGCTAAATTATACAGGATCGATTCGGGTTTGATCAAGTATACCGGGTTGAATGCCTGCAAACCTACACCTGCATTTAAACTGAACGATGGATAAAAATTAGCTCTTGCCACCTGCACATCCAGTTTTGCTGCTGCAAGTTCCAGTTCTGCTTGCCGTACATCCGGACGATTCACCAACAGTTGCGATGGAATACCTGCAAAGATGGGATCGGGTACCAGGTTATTAAATGCAGCAGAATTACGAACAACCGGTTGCGGAAAACGACCTGCCAAAAAGTTGATGCGGTTTTCTGTTTCAACAATCTTCTGTTGTATTTCGTACTGCAGATTTTTTGTGTTGAGCAGTTGTGCTTCAAAACGGTTAACAGCTAACTGCGAAACTTTGGCTGCATCTTTCTCCAGCTTCACCACCTGCAGCGCATTGCTTTGCAGCTCGATGTTTTGCTGGATAATTGCCAGCAGGTTATCCAACGCCATCAACTCATAATACGAGCTGGCAATTTCTGCGATAATATTTGTTACCATAAAGTTTTTTCCTTCAATGGTTGACAAGTATTTAATGGCTGCTGATTTTTTTGCAGTACGTAGTTTCTTCCACACATCCAGCTCCCAGGTAAAGTAGGTGCCTAGCATAAAATCACCAACGTAACTATGCTTTTTATCAGGGCTTGCTTTCCAATCTTCTTCTGAAATACCATCCCATGTGTATTTACCGGCTCTGTCTGCAGCAGCTCCACCTTTCAAATGCAAAAACGGCATGTATTCTCCTTTCCGTGCCATGATTTCATTCTTACTCATTTCAATTTCACGCAGTGTAATATTCAACTCCTGGTTGTTGATAAGTGCAGTATCAATAAGTGCAATCAGGTTGGGATCGGTAAAATATTGTTTCCACTTAATCGTAGCCGAATTGCTTGTATCCTGCGAGTTGTAATAGCCCGCAGGAGTAGATTTGTTTTCGAGTTTACTGCTAACAGCCGGCACCTTACAGGCACCAAGCCATACTATGCAGATAACAAGTACAACGTATTTAGCTGTTATTTTCATTGTCATTTTTATTTCTGATTCGTTTGATAATTTTTGCAATGCGTTTACTTAAGGCTGCTTCGGAGCGACTTTCAACAAAATCTTCACTCAACGGATTTTCATCTTCGTCACGAATAAGATGTCTGCCTTCCTGCAGTTTGCCGAATACGAAATAAAGCCCCGGTACAACAATAACCCCGAAGATGGTACCGAACAGCATACCACCTAATGCCGATGCACCAATGGTATGGTTACCTACAGCACCGGGTCCGGTTGCAAGTACCAACGGAATTAATCCCGCAATAAATGCAAACGACGTCATTAAGATGGGACGGAAACGTGCTTTTGCACCTTCAATAGCAGCTGCAAGAACTGTAGCGCCCTGGTTGTGTTTCTGTACCGCAAACTCAACAATCAACACCGCATTTTTTCCAAGCAAACCCACCAGCATAATAAGCCCTACCTGTGCATACACGTCGTTTGCAAGTCCCATACTTTTTAACAGCAGGAACGAACCGAAGATGCCCGGAGGTAGTGAAAGCAATACTGCTAAAGGCAATAAGAAGCTTTCATATTGTGCCGCAAGAATTAAATACACAAAGAAGAGTACCACAAGAAATAAATACAAGGCTTCATTACCTCTTCTTGCTTCATCGTACGACAAACCTTCCCAGGCAATATCATAACCTCGTGGTAATTTTTGTGCTGCTACTTCTTTAATTGCTTTAATCGCATCACCCGATGAATAACCTTTCGCCGGTATACCATTGATGAGTGATGAAATGTATAAGTTGTAACGTGCAATTTCATTGGGTCCCTGTGTCTTTTTTATTTTCATAAAAGCGGAGTAGGGAACCATTTCACCATGATCGTTTTTAATGAACATATTCAAAATGTCGGATGGTTGTTTCCTGAACTCAGGACCTGCCTGCGTGTACACTTTATAATAGTTGTTGAAACGGATAAAGCCTTGCTCATAAGTACTACCGATCATGATGTTGAGGTTTTCCATAGCATCACCAACAGAAACTCCTTTCTGCATCGCCAGCTCGTTATCAACTGTAATTTCATATTGCGGATACTTGGCAGAGTAGAAGGAGAATAAACCGGTGAGTTCTTTTCGCTTTTTTAATTCCGCTAAAAATTCGGCATTCACCCGATCGAATTCCTGGTAGTCGACATCACTGCCTTTATCGAGCAAGCGTAACGAGAAACCATCCGATGTACCATAACCCGGTACAGCCGGCGGTTCGAAGTATTCGATATTTGCCGGAAGATCTTTCGATTCTTTTTCCAGCTCTTCAATAACTTCTTTTACCGATTGCTTCCGTTCCGACCAGTCTTTTAAATTGATCAAACAGGTACCTGCATTCGATCCACGACCTTCGGTCAAAATTTCATAACCTGCCAAGGATGTAACCGATGAAACACCTTCGATCTTTCTTGCAATCACCTGCAGCTTTCTCGAAATTTCATTGGTACGTTCAAGCGTTGTACCCGGCGGTGTTTGAATAATGGCGTAGATCTGTCCCTGGTCTTCACTCGGAATAAAACCTGCAGGCAACACTTTGTTAATACCCATGATGCCAAATGCGAAGGCGATTAAAATTCCAAACGTAACCACTCGGCGGTTTACGATAAGTGTAAGAAATTTCGTGTACCTGCCTGTAACACGTTCGAAGGTTTTGTTAAACCAATCAATAAACATGCTGATCGGCGTTTTACGTTTCGGTTTGCCATGTGTATTTTTTAATAGGATGGCACATAGTACCGGTGTAAGTGTAAGTGCCACAAAACCGGAAATGAAAATGGCACTGGCCATTGTTAGTGAAAACTGACGATAGAGTACACCCACAGGTCCGCTCATAAATGCAACCGGTACAAATACCGAAATCATTACCAGTGTAATGGCAATAATGGCTCCACTGATTTCACCAATTACTTTTTTTACCGCAGCAAAAGGAGCGAGGTGCTCTTCTTCCATCTTCACATGCACGGCTTCCACTACCACAATTGCATCATCCACCACCACACCAATGGCCAATACCAATGCAAATAAAGTGATGAGGTTAATACTCAGTCCGAAGAACTTCATGAGTGTAAATGCACCAATGAGCGATACCGGTACTGCAAGAATAGGAATGAAGGTGGAGCGCCAGTCGCCAAGAAATAGAAATACAACAAGGGCAACAAGAATAAAGGCTTCAATCAATGTGTGTAATACTTTTTCAATCGAAGCATCTACAAATTTTGATACATCATAATTGATCTCGTAATCAATACCCGGCGGAAAATCTTTTTTCAGCTCCTGCAGCTTTGCTTTTACTTCTTCAATTACCGTGCTGGCATTACTGCCCGGGTTTTGTTTCAGTACAAGCGATGCAGAAGGATGTCCGTCTTTGTTTGAATAAATATCAACAAACTCACTACCTACTTCTACTTCCGCAATATCTTTCAACTTTAATATTTCACCATCCGGATTTGCTTTGATCACAATATCCTGGTATTGCTCCGGTGTATTGTACCAACCTTTGTACGTAAAAACATATTCCTGCGATTGGGCTGTTTTACCGGAGCTGAGACCCACACGTCCGGGCCTTGCCAATACACTTTGTTCATCAATTGCTTTCAATACTTCATCTGCCGAAATACTGTAGGCTCTCATCCGTTCAGGATTTAACCAAACACGAATGGCAAATGAGCGGCTACCGATGGCCTGTGCAAAACCCATCCCTTTAATCCGTTGCAATTCCGGAAGGATGTATGTGTTTGCATAGTTGAACAAAAACTTTTCATCAACATTTTTTTCTTTGCTGTAGAGGTTTAAGTACATCAACATACTAGGCTGCAACGGTGAGATAATTACACCTTCACGTTGTACCAGCGGTGGTAAGTTGGTCATTACCTGGTCTACTCTCGATTTTACTCTTACAGCTGCCAGTGTAGGGTCGGTGCCGGGTTCAAAAATTACTTCAATACTTGCTTCACTCGCACTCGTTGCATCACTCAACATGTATTGCATCCCCTGCACACCGTTAATGGCACGCTCAAGAATGGTAAGTGTAGATTTTACCAATACATCGGCGTTCGATCCGGGAAATTCAATAAAAATGTTTACACGGGGTGGAGCAATTTCGGGAAACTGTGCAACCGGCGATGAGTTAATTGCCAACAACCCCATAAACACAATAACCACGGAGAGGGCAATAGCAAGAACCGGCCGCTTTATAAACTTATTAAACATTGTACGTTTGTTTTTTGGTTCCTGCCTTACTCGGCATGTAAATTATTTAACTCAGCTAATTCCTTTGCAAAAGGAACAAACTCATACGTTATCTTTTCATTGTTCTTTACCTTACCTAAACCTTCTGCAAGAATTTTATCTGTTGCAGTTAGTCCCGAACCAACAATGTAAACGTGGGGTAATTCCTGGGCAATGGTGATTTGTTTTGCTTTCAGTACATTGTTTTCATCTACGATGTACACAAACTTTTTATCCAGTACATCAAACGTTGCCTTTTGCGGAATGAGGATCGCATTTTTGAGTGTAACAGGCATCAGAATATTTCCTGTTTCGCCATGGCGTAAAACGCCTTTTGCATTATGGAAGGTTGCTCTGAAGGCGATGTTCCCTGTTTCATTATTAAAATCGGCTTCAATGGTTTCCACGATGCCGGGTACATCAAACAACTCTTTATTGGCCATTTGTAACAATACCTTCGGCGCACTCTGTGTTTTTGCTTTTTTAATATAATCGAGATACTCTGCTTCCGGTACATTAAAGTACACCCACATTTTGCTGTTATCAGAAAGCGTTGTCAACAGTTCGCCTTCTTCAATTAAACTGCCCAATCGTTTTTCAAAACGATCCATGATGCCATCGAAGGGTGCTCGTATTTCAGTAAAACCTAAATGTGCCTGTGCTAAAGCCAGCTCAGCTTTTGCTTTATCCAGCCTTGCTTTGGCCAAAGCCAGTTCGTTGGGCGATACTACATTGTTATCGGAAAGACTCTTGGTGTTTTTGTATTCAATTTCTGCAAACTCCATTTCGGCTTTTGCTTTTGCCACCTCGGCCTGATACACAAGCGGCATAATCTTAAACAAGAGTGTACCTTTTTTTACAAACTGTCCTTCATCTACAAAAATCTTTTCCAGGTAACCACGTTCCTGCGAACGTATTTCAATGTGGCTCGACGATTGCACCTGCCCCACATATTCTTTATAAATAATCGTATCTCTTTCAATAGGGCTTGTTACTAAAAATTTTGTTTCTGTTTCTTTTTCTTCTTCTTTGTGTTTGCAGGAAGAAAAAATAAATACGGTTGCCGCAATGGCGAGAAGAAAGATCCTCTTCATTAAAATGTCAATTTAGAATTGGTGAATAAAAACAGAGCATCCTGCAGGCACAGGAAGAAATGCTCTAATGCAATGATGGCGATATGGATTCATCCATATACTGCAAACGTTTGGCTGTTACCGGTGGCTTAAGCCAGGTAACTCTTCCACGAATGATAGAGAACAAAGAAGGGAATCGAGGGCCGGTTTTGAAGCGATGAGTTGAGTTGCAGAAACCGGCTGCGTAATGTAGTTGTGTAAAACAGGTCACCGGAATGATACTTGCCGGCTACCTGGTCCCAATATTCATCCAGGTTGTTTTTCGTTTCATCTTCTTCCAGCAGTTCCATTTCCTGGCCCAAAGGGAGCGACTCGAAAGGAAGACCTGCTGTAAGCTGTACGCTGTTTGCAGTTGATGTTGCATGCAGGACTGCATAGCCGCTGCTGCTGTTGCTGCGTTGAATATTGGCAATGGCCGAAAACTGTACCCACGAAAAGAGCAGTGCAAACAGCACCACAAAGCTGTAATTAAATACAGCCTTATTGCATGCAGTGCTCAGTTTACGGGCGCTTATTGAATAGTTTTTGATCGGCATTTGCGAGGGCGAAAGTACAAACTCATAGCAACATCTTGTAACATGTTATTTGTTTTTAACTTATCATGACAAAAAATTGCAGGGAGAACTACAGAAGCACGCATCAGCCTATCAACTGTTTGTTTCTGCAGGAAAGAGACAGTCAAGCTGCCGTACTGTAACGACATACGGCTGTTATGTTGCATTTTTCTGCGGCAGTAATTATTTTTTACAGCTGTTTCGGCCATTGGACATCATGCAATTAAATGTATGAAAGCCTTGCCTGTAAAGGGTTTTTGCAATACCTTGTGAAATTTAAGGCCATTAAACCAAGTGTTATTTGAGTTGCAGGACGCTGTTGGCAGTTCTACTTTTGTACTGTTGATGATGCTGACGGATATACATGAATTCACCTTTCCTGCAAATGATTCATCAACAATCTGCTTCAACTGTAGATTCTCCGGTTACTTGCCTGCGAAAAGAAAAAGTAAAAAATTTATTCAACGTATAAACCGAAGAACAATGAAAACAACAGTTAAAAACACACTCATCGCCTTGTTTACTTTTATGGCAATTGTTGCAGTAAACACTGTAAACGCAGCAGCAACTGAAGATGTTACTCCTGCAGCTGAATTGAAAGTAATCGCCCATTTCGATAACCAACCGGTATTCCAGCTTTCTTTAAATAATGCACAAAACGAAAAGTTTTTGGTAGTAGTGAAGGATGAGTTTGGTGCAGTTGTATACCAGGAAACTGTTAGCGGTGTAAACATTAAACGCAAGTACCAGTTAAATACCGAAGAGTTAGGTACCGTTGGTCTTACATTTGAAATTATTGGTAAAACCAATACAAAGCCGGTGGTATTTACAGTAGAAAACAGTTCACGCATTAACGAAGAAACGTTGATCGTTAAAAAATAATGAAGCAGAGCCTGCAGCAGAAAGAGTCGCCTTTAACGGGCGACTTTTTTTTGCGGTAACCTGCGCAGGTGGTTATACGGTATAGCTGCATGCAAGTTGGTATGAATATAAAAGGAGATTTATCCAACCGGCCGGCAATTGATGTGATAGTATAGACTTTTTACATATGTAGCAGTGTATAAGACAATATCCGCCGCAGGTAGATTTGTATGTCTTCACAGCCTTTCAGTTTGTTGAAATTTTTCATCGCTTCTTTGAAAAAAAAATAAACCGAATCCGCTTGTCTTATGTTATATGTTGGTATTCCTTTAAGGGGGAATCTGTATGACCTAACAGTCCATAGTTTATTTCATTAATTTCCTGTTACTTTTGATTGAAGGGAATTTCGACGAATGCTCATGAACGATAACGCTAAGCCATTGTACGAGGATGAATACTGCCTTTTAAAAATTAAGGAAGGCGATGAGCATTTTTTTAACCTGATATTCGAAAAGTACCGGAATCAGCTTTTTACCTATTTGTACAAAGTAACCAAGTCTAAAGAGCTTGCCGAGGAAATAGTGCTCGATGTTTTTTTAAAACTCTGGCATGGGCGGGAAGTAATTACCGAAATACAAAACTTCGAAGCTTTTTTATACCGGGTGGCTCATAACAAGGCCATCGACTTTTTCAGAGCAGCCAAACGCAGTTCCGCCCTTCAGCAAACATTATGGGAGGCAATGGCCGAAGCCCCGGCAGATGATAATGCCGATAACCGGTTACTGTTTAAACACACCGATGCCTTAATTAAAGAAGCCATCAATCAATTATCTCCCCAACGGAAAAAAGTTTTTGAACTGCGCCACTACGAGGATCTGAGCTATGCAGAAATAGCCTCCACCCTCAACTTATCTTCGAATACCGTACGCAACCACCTGGCTGCATCCCTGCAATTTATCCGGGAGTATTTGCAAAAAAACAATGCGTTCGTACTGCTTCTGGCAATATATTTTGAAAAAAAGTAGAGAAGCATTGGTACATGCTTTCTTTTTCTTCGTCTGTTATGCGGCACATACCAAATTAACATGAAGCAAAGAATACCAATCCAACTGTTATCGGTTTTAATCGTTGTTTTATTTTCCTGTGGCAAAAAAGGAACTGTAAATAATACAACCAACGAAGTACCAACAAATACGCTACAGCAACTGGAGCCTTACAATTTTGTACTCGGTACGCATGCCATATCGGGCAGTTACCAGTTTACATCCGAAAACAAACTGGTGGAGCAGGCAAAGAAAGTGCGGGAGATGGGGTCGAATATCCTGAAGATTACGTTGGGAAAAAACTCAGCTGATATTTATGGCATTAATGAGGTTACAAAAAGCACCACTACATTAGCGTTGTTCACGAATAACCTGCCGTATAAAACGGTTTGTAACATGGATTTTAAATACATCTTTTTCTGGGTGCATACGTTAACCAATGTGGATTGGAAGAAGGCCCTCACTGCCGCCGAAGAAAAAGTATTATATGATGAAATGTTCAATTTCGTTTCTCATTTACTTACAACCTATGATAACTCGGGTAAAACATTTTTAATTGGCAACTGGGAAAGCGATTGGTTGATAATACCCAACTACGACAGAACGGTTACGCCAGCACCGGAATTGCTTGCGAATATGACCAAGTGGTTTCAGATAAGACAGAAAGCCATTGATGATGCAAAACTGGCTTCAACAGCTAAGAATGTTTCCGTGTATCATTACATTGAAGCAAACCTTGTATTAAAAGGAATGAATGGTGAACCTTGCGTGGCAGAAAGTGTGATACCTAATGTTGACATTGATCTGATTTCTTACTCCAGCTACGAAGCAATCAAGGATAAAACCTTTGCAGCAAAAAAATCAGATCTGCAGGCAATTTTCACGTACCTGGAATCGAAGCTTAAACCAAAAGCTGGATTGCCCTTCAGCAGAAGAGTTTTCATTGGCGAATATGGTTACCAGGCCAATGCTTCCAAGCCCGAAACTTTTCAGAAACAGTTCGATGAAACAAAGGAAATTATGCGGATTGCATTTGAGCTGAATCTTCCGTTTGCACTGCATTGGCAAATGTATAATAATGAGTACGAGAACGGGGTGTCGAAACAAATGTCGTTGATCAACGAAGCCGGCGCTAAAACACGCCAGTATGGGTTGCACAACAACTTTTACAAAGCCATGAATACTTACCTGAAAGACGAAAAGCAGAAAAATAATAAGTACCCCACAGCCGATGAATACAGAACAAAAGCGCTGCAGGTGTTGTCATCGCTTTAGGAGTTGCCTTTATTTTAAAAAAAGCCGGTACTGCATTAGTACATGTTGTCATTTTAAACGTCAGTAATCAAGCACATTTATTTTAACATATGACTGATAACAAGGAGAACCTCTCCGATCTTATAAATAAATACCTCGATAACCGGTTAACTTCTGCTGAGTATGCAGAGCTGTGGCGGTTATTGAATGAACAACCCGATGAAGCAGGATTGAATGAAGAGCTGCAAAAGCTCTGGCAGTCTGCCAAAGCAGAAGCTCCGTTGATTGCTGCTGCCGACTGGGATCAAAAAATACAGGAAGCAAAGCAAAAGTTGGCAGCATCTGTTCAAACAGAACAGCAACCTTCCATCATCCGCTTCCAACGCTATCGTTGGGTTGCTGCTGCCGCCGTTCTTTTACTGCTTGTTTCTTCTGTTTTTATTTTGATAAACCGGAATGAGAAAAACAGCACGATCGCAAAAAAGACAGCACCTCAATTAAAGCAAGACGACAGATTGCCCGGTGGAGACAGAGCCATACTAACATTGGCAGATGGCAGTTCAATTGTACTGGACAGCGCAGGCAACGGTATGCTTGCACAGCAGGGAACAACAGAGATTATTAAGAAAGAAGATGGACAGCTGTTGTACAACAGTTCGGGCACTGCAACAGATGCGGTTGCTTACAATTTATTACAAACACCCCGTGGCGGACAATATAAAATTACTTTACCCGACGGTAGTAAAGTATGGCTCAATGCTGCATCTTCTTTGAAGTATCCGGTTGTATTCAGCGGTAAAGAACGCAAAGTAGAAATAACAGGAGAAGCCTATTTTGAAATTGCGAAAGATGCAACAAGACCATTTAAGGTGCAATTGAACCAAATGGAAGTAGAAGTGCTCGGTACACATTTCAACATCAACAGTTATACCGACGAAGAAACTGTACGCACCACCTTGCTGGAAGGAAGAGTAAAAGTTACTACAGCAAGTGATAATAAATTTTTGCAACCCGGTCAACAGGCGCAACTGAAACCATCGGGTAACATGAAGATTGTTGATGATGTGAACCTGGAAGAAACAGTGGCCTGGAAGGATGGAAACTTTCAGTTTGAAAACAGTGATATTAAATCGGTGATGAGACAACTGGCCCGCTGGTACGATGTAGAGGTAAGTTACCAGGGCAACATCAGCAAACATTTTATTGGTGGCATTTCCCGCAATGTAAAGCTGTCGCAGGTGCTTTCAATGTTGCAGCAAACGGGTGAAGTGCGATTTATCATTGAAGGCAAAAAAATAATTGTTATGCCGTAAAAAAACAGAACAATGTAAACCAAGTATCGTAGCAAGAGCTCATAAAAAAACCGGAAGTGGTTGCAACACTCCCGGCCAAAGAAGAGGGCTCTCCAACAAGCATCAAACCAATTGAGACTGTTTATCGTTAAACCCCCAAAAACGAAGTTATGCCATTTACTGCTTTTAGTTTTCGGCAAATGCGAAAACTAACCAAAACATGCCCTCCTGTCAGGAAGGCACTATTGATTATGAAACTTATTGCTGTCTTTCTTTTTGTGGCCAGTATGCAGGTATTTGCAGAAGCCCACTCACAAACTGTAACGCTTTCTGTAAAGAATGCGCCCTTCCAGAAAGTATTAAAGGAAATCAGAAAACAAACAGGCTATAATTATATCTGCACTGTTGAAATGATGGAACTGGTGGGTAACGTAAGTGTGAACGCCAAAAATGTTCCCTTACAACAGGCGCTGGATGAATGCCTGCAGCAAACGCCGCTTACGTTTACCATTGTAGAAAATACAATTGTAATAAAACGTAAGGTAGCGGTACAGCAGCCTGCGGCCAATGTTCCCAAAGAGTCGCCACCCGCCGATATTTCGGTTAAGGGTAAGGTAACAGATGACAGCGGAACACCGCTGCAGGGTGCATCTGTAAATGTAAAAGGAACCGGCAAAGGTGTAAATACCGATGCCAACGGAGAATTTACAATCAGTGTACCCGACAACTCATCGATGATTCTGGTTATTTCTTTTGTGGGCATGGAATCAAAAGAAGTGAGTGTAAAAGGATTGACAAGTGTGCAGGTTACTTTAAGCAAACAGGAAATTCAGCAACAGGAAATTGTAGTAGTAGGTTACGGTACACAAAAGAAAGCTACGGTTACAGGTGCAGTAGCACAGGTAGGTGCAAAAGTTTTACAGTCTGCGCCGGTGCCTAATACATCACAATTGCTTGTTGGCAGAATGCCGGGGCTTTTGTCGAAAACAGCAAACGGTTTACCCGGTGCGGATAATGCGAGCCTGCAGATCAGAGGCTACGGTACAGCATTAGTAATTGTAGATGGTTTGCCAACTCCTTTTAACCGTATTGATCCCAACGATATCGAAACAGTTTCTATTTTGAAAGATGCATCTGCTGCCATTTATGGTGCAAGAGCTGGTAACGGTGTAATACTCGTTACAACAAAACGTGGTAAAACAGGTGCGCCACAAATTACGTACACCGGTACTTACACGTATCAAATGCCATCTGCTTTTCAAAATACAGTAAACGCAGGCGACTGGGCGGAGTTACGCAGAGAGGCTGCACTTAATTACGGTTTGAGCCCCGGTGAATTTACCGAGGAAGTGGTACAGAAGTACAAAGCAGGTACTGAAGCCAACTTTAAATCGTATAACTGGCGTGATGCGATCTTCCGTACAGGTGCACCAATGTTGCAGCAGAGTATAACGGTTAGTGGCGGTACACCGGCATTAAAATATTTTGGTTCGCTCGGTGTTACCAATCAGCAGAGTGTGTTTACCTCAGGCGATTATTTTTATAAGCGTTATAACTCACGCTTAAACGTAGATGCGACCATTGCCAAGAACCTCTCGTTGCGTTTTGATATGCAGTACCGTTTCGGCCAGGATCAGCAAGTCGGTTCAATTGAAGATGTAATGGTTGATTTCAGTACGGCGCAACCCCGTTACAATCCTTACTTACCAGACCCGACAAGAAACGCATATACCGGTTTTCAGGCCCGCAATCCATTATTGCGTATTGATTCAGAACGGAAGGGATACAACCGCACAAGTTCTAACTTTTTCAACGGACAAATTGGTCTTAACTATAAAATACCTTTCGTAGAAGGCTTGCGTCTTGGAGCTGATTTATTGGTGAGCCAGTCTGCTGATTATACGAAAATATTTAACACACCAGCAGAAGTGTATGACTACGATTACGACACTCAGGTGTATACCTACATGGCCAACATGGGTAATTTTATTACACTCAGAGAAACCAATGCACGTTACTTCCAGGTGTATCCAATGCTGAAAGTGAATTACGATCGTGACTTTGGAGACCATCGCATCAGTGCAATGGGTATTGCCGAACAACTGCAGAATGGTGGTAATTCGTTAATGGCGTTCCGTCGTGATCTGTTGTCGCCATCAGTACAGCAACTGTATTCCGGTGGCCAGGATTTCCAGGATAATACAGGAACACAAAGTCAAATGTCGAGAGTGGCGTACATCGGTAAAGTGAATTATGATTTTGCAGGCAAGTACCTTGCAGAATTTATTTTAAGAGCCGATGCCAGTGCAAATTTCCCGAAGAACTCAAGATGGGGTTATTTCCCCGGCGTATCTGTTGGCTGGGTTTTCTCGAAAGAGAAATTTATGGATAATGCATCATCATGGCTTTCGAGTGGTAAGCTGCGACTTTCTTACGGACAGTCGGGTAACGATGGCACCAGCCAGTTCAGTTATCTTACCGGTTATGATATTGATCCAGGTGGATATATTATGGGAAACACGTTTTACAAAACAATCACTACTACAGGTCTTCCCAATCCAGATATTACTTGGGAGAGTATAACCAATTATAACGCAGGTATTGATTTAACTCTGTGGAAAGGTAAACTGGTATTTGAAGGAAACGTGTTTTACAGATTAAGAGATGGTATCCTTGCTTCACAGCAACGAGCAGTGCCATCAACTTTCGGCGCAACCTTACCTCCGGTAAATCTTAACAAACAAAGCAACAGAGGCTTTGAACTGATGATTGATTACCGTCCAAAGATCAACGGTGTACAGCTTTCCATTATGCCTACGTTTACGTTTACACAAAACAAATGGGAGTACAGAGATGAAACAGCGTATACCGATCCTGATCAAATCAGAATTTACCAGTTAACTGGTAAATCAACCAATCTTTCCTGGGGCTATAAGTCGGATGGTATATTTATGTCGCAGGCAGAAATTGATAAACTTACATTTAACCAGGATGGTGTAGGTAATACAACATTGCGTCCGGGCGATATCCGTTATGTTGATTTGAACAGCGATGGTATTCTCGATTGGCGTGATCAGGATGTGATTGGTAAAGGAACCTTCCCCGAAGTAGTATACAGTTTGGTGATGGGTGCCACTTACAAAGGCCTTTCGTTGGAAATGTTATGGCAGGGTTCAACCGGCTTTAACTTCTATGTAACCGGTGCAGCTGCTTCTATGTTCTCCAACGAATCAATTCCGTACGATTATCATTACACGTATCGCTGGCAGCCCGATCCTGCAAATCCAACGCAGAACATCAATCCAAAGGCACAATTGCCTGCAGCTTCATTGGGCTTAAACCCCAATAACATTAAGCGTTCCGATTTCTGGATGAAAGATGCAACATTCATTCGTTTACGTAACGTCAACTTATCGTACAGCTTCAGTGGCAACTGGACTAAAAAATTAGGATTCAAAAATCTGCAGGTATTTACATCTGCCACCAACCTTCTTACGTTCAGCAGACTTGGATTTTACAAGAACACGTTTGATCCGGATGCGAACTTAAGTGGTGAAGGACGTAACTACCCGATTCATAAAAACATTGCAGGCGGAGTACGCTTAACATTTTAAATAAAAGTTTATGAGAAATATAATCATTGCTTTCATTGTAACAGGATTGGTAGGTTGTACCAAGGTATTGGATATACAACCGCTGGATATGATTGCGGGAACAACCGTATTTAAAGATAAAAATCTCATTGAAGCGAATTTGCTTAGTTTATACGACCGTACGAAGTTTCAGGAACTCGGCAACCAGGAAAATTTCAGAATGGGTTTATTAGCCGGGCCTGGTGGTGAATGCCGGGCGTTTGGCGATTGGCAGGATCCTTACATCGCTTCGATTAAAATTTATGATAACACCGGTGCAGGTTTGCTCGATTACTGGGCGTACACTGCTATCCGTCAAATCAATGAATTTATCGAAGGTGTAAAAGGTTCCTCCTTTGAACAAACGTATAAAGACCAGAAAATAAGTGAAGCACGTTTTCTGCGTGGCTTTATCTATCATCAAATGGTGAAACGTTTTGGTGGAGTGCCCATTATTACCAAAGTGCAGCAGTTAACAGATCCGAAAGAAGAATTATACCCTGTTCGCAATAAAGAAGCAGAAGTGTATGATTTCATTGCTAAAGAAATGGATGAAATAGTTCCATTGTTACCGGCTGCATATACGGGCAATGATTATGGCCGGCCAACAAAATTTGCTGCATTGGCACTCAAAAGCAGAGCCATGCTTTATGCAGGCAGTATTGCAAAATTCGGCACAGTAGCATTGGATGGCGTGGTAGGTATTCCTGCAAGCGAAGCAGATAGATATTTTACTGCTGCCATGGATGCTTCAAAAGCAATTATGGATAATCCTGCATTTAATTTATACAACAAGGTACCTACTGATCCTGTAAAAAACTTTACGCAGTTATTTACCGATGAGAATAATAATCCCGAAATCATCTTCGGTGTTAAATGGGATGCTAAACTCCTCAAAGGCCATTCGTGGGATGCATTGTGTACACCGGCAGGTTTTACATCGGGATGGAACTCGAACTTTAATGTGTTCCTCGAGTTTGTGGATCTGTTCGATTACCAGGATGGAAGATCCGGTGTAATGAACCGCACCTTGCTTACAAGCTCAAGGCTGCATGATATTGATTCGTTGTTTGGTAAGCGTGATCCCCGTTTCAGAGCATCTGCTTTTTATCCTGAATGTATCTGGCAAGGCAAGAAAGTATTTTTCCATTCCAGTACCAGGTATAGAAATGCAAGTGGCCAGGTGGTTACAAGTTCCAGTGCAACGTTCATGATTCCAAACTCTGTATCAGCACAATTCCCTGATGGTTTTTATGCGAAAGCACCCGACCGCAATACACAAAAAACAGGTGTGCATGTACGTAAGCGTTGCGATGAAGCACTGACGCCAGCAGCAAGCGCACAATCGAGCACTGATTTCATCGTGTTCAGATTGGGTGAAGTTTTGCTCAATTATGCGGAGGCAGCATTCTATCTCAATAAAAATACAGAAGCGCTTACTGCTATTAACCGGATCAGAACCAGAGCAGCCATGCCTTTACGTACAGCCTTAACAGAAGCCAACATCCGCCAGGAAAGACAAGTGGAACTTGCTTTTGAAGAGCACAGATATTGGGATTTGCGCAGATGGCGCATTGCTGAACAGGAGTTGAACGGAAAGCGTTTACAGGGCTTGAACTATGTGTATGATTTTGATGCAAAAAAATACATCATCACATTAAAAAATGCAGAAGGTACAGCTAGGGTGTTTCAACCACGTCACTATTATTTACCGTTGGGTATAAACAGGATTGCCGACAATCCAAGTTTGGTTGAGAACCCCGGGTACTGATGCTTTTAACAGAGGTTGGATTATTTGAAAATTCTTCCTCGATAAATGAATCATCATCTTAAAGTTTACCGGATAATTATCAATAAAGGTGCTTAAATAGTTATTTAAGCGCCTTTATTACTACCTGAAAATAGTTTACAGCTTTTGATCTGGAAAAACGATTCAGATAAAGGCAATGAAAAATTATATTATGCAAAGCCGTAAGAAAAAAATGCATACCCGGAAATTAGTATGCACCGGATTGTTTGTCGTAGCAGTGATAATGCTGTTTGCGTTTCGTGAGAAGCAGGAAGCAACAGCGCCAAAACCCATGAATGTGATTTTCATTTTAACCGATGATCATCGATTTGATTTTATGGGTTTCACCGGTAAAGTTCCCTGGCTGGAAACACCGGCGATGGACAGAATGGCTAAGGAAGGTGTGTGGGTACGTAATGCTACAGTAACCACCGCACTCTGTTCTCCATCACGGGCATCCATTCTTACCGGGCAGTATGCACACACGCATAAAGTGGTTGATAATTTTTCACCACTGCCTGATAATTTAAATTTCTTTCCGGAGTATCTGCAGAAAGTTGGTTACCGCACTGCGTTCTTCGGCAAGTGGCATATGGGTCATGCAGGTGATGATCCGCAAAAAGGATTCAACCATTGGGAAAGTTTCAAAGGGCAGGGTGTGTATTACAATCCGTTGTTGAATATTAATGGGCAGCGTGTGCAATACAAAGACAGTACTTATATTACCGATCTTTTAACGGAACATGCTTCAACATGGATGCGTCAGCAACCGAAGAATAAACCCTTCTTCATGTATGTATCGCACAAAGGTGTGCACGATGAATTTATGCCTGCACCACGCCATCGCAACAAGTATCATGGCAAGCCCATCAATTATCCTTCTACCATCAACTTAACAGCAACAGAAAAAAGTAAACTGCATGGCGATGTTTGTAAAAGTCCGATTGCAGCGATGGTGAAGAATGATACCAACTACAATGTAAAAGATATTCCACAATGGGTGTGGGCACAGCGTAACAGCTGGCACGGCGTCGATTTTATGTACGATGGTCGTGTGGAGTTTGATGATTTTTACTACCGTTATTGCGAAACATTATTGGCGATTGATGAGAGTGTGGCCAGCATCAGAAAAACAGTAGAAGAATTAGGTATTGCTGATAATACAATGATCATTTACATGGGCGATAATGGATTCTTAATGGGTGAACATGGACTCATCGACAAACGCAATATGTATGAAGAGAGCCAGAAAGTGCCTTTGCTGGTGTATGCACCGGGCATGTCGCACAATGGTCAACCACTCGATCAGATCATCCAGGGAATTGATATCGCACCTACTGTACTTGAAGTAGCAGGTGTAACAAAACCGGCCAACATGCAGGGACAATCGTTCTTACCGCTGCTGCAGGATAAAACAGTGAACTGGCGCAACAAAGCTTTTTATGAATATTACTGGGAGTTCTCTTATCCGCAAACACCCACAACATTGGGTGTAAGAGAAGGCGCTCATAAATTTATTTTCTATCCCGGACTGTGGGATGTATCTGAATTTTATGATCTGAGCACTGATCCCGAAGAAAAGAAAAATCTCTATCGTCATCCGGCATGGCAAAATGAAATTGGTCGGATGCGCAAAGAATTATGGCAGTGGCTCTTCGAAACCGGCGGCTTACAAATTCCGTTAAAACCAATTAATGAAAAGAGAGGCGATTACGGTAGCAAGGGATTGTATTAAAGTAATGCATATCGCTTCAACACAGGCCGTTGTTGCTGTATAAACAATCATGCAGTATGTAAGCGTATGCTTTAACAGCAATGTGCTGAAACATGTGCATAGGTTATGTATATGTACTACGATCATCAGCATTGCAAATAGTTTCATTACTCTGTAAAAAGAAGTATCCATTCTTTTATGAAATATTCTGTACGTACTAAAATCGGGTTAGCTGTTTTTGTTTGTATGATGTTTTGCAAGAGCGATGCATTTGCTCAGAAGCAACTCAATTTTGGATTAACAAAAAAGCAACCGGCAGCAACCTTACCCAAAGGGAAAGCGCCGTATCAAACTGCAGTTGAAAAACCAAGATCGGGAAAAGCAGGTGAAGCAACAGCGATAGGTAATGCAAACTTTGCACTTACCAGCGGCTGGGAATTGACTGATGATCTCACGAATTTGTTGGGTCCCTCATCTGTGTTTACGGAAGCCATCAATACAAAAGGCTGGTACGATGCAGTTGTGCCGGGTACGGTGTTAACCTCATTGGTTGCAGCCGGAAAATTTCCCGATCCTTATTTTGGTTTGAACAACATGGCTATCACGGATTCATTGTGCAGGAAAGAATGGTGGTACCGTACAACATTTGAAACACCGAAAAATGAAAATGGGAAATTAGCCTGGCTTTGTTTTAACGGCATCAACTACAAAGCACGTATTTGGCTGAATGGTCAATACCTTGGCGATATCAAAGGCGCATTCACCCGGGGTAAGTTTCAGGTAACAGATCATTTAAAAACAAACGGACGCAATGTGTTGCTGATACAAATATTACCGCCGTATAACCCGGGAATTCCTGATGAACAATCTGCATTATCCGGCATGGGAAAAAATGGTGGTGTACATACATTGGATGGTCCCACATTTTTTGCAACCGAAGGATGGGATTGGATACCCGGTATCAGGGACCGTAACATGGGCATCTGGCAGGATGTACAACTTTCATTCACCGGCAGTGTCACTTCTTCTGATCCGCAGGTGATTACTGATCTGCCGTTGCCGGACACAACCAGCGCTAACGTTACATTGCGTACAACCGTAATCAACAACAGTGCAACAACACAGGAAGCAACGATTCATTTTTCGTTTGAAGGAGTAGCTGTCTCTAAAAAAGTAAAACTGGAGCCGGGACAAACATTGCCTGTTGTATTTACGCCTGCTGATGCGGCACAACTCAACGTAAAAAATCCACGCTTGTGGTGGCCCAATGGTTATGGGTTGCCAAATTTGTACAACGCTACCATTAAAGTAATGGATGCGAAAGGCGTGGAAGAAATCAAACAGTTTCGTTTCGGCATCAGGGAATATTCGTATGAAATGATGGCGGACACAGAGGAGAAGCAAGCGGTGCGTTTTACGTATAGCCCGACGGATATTAAAACTGATAAACCCATCATAGACTATACAAAACGCCGAGCATTCAAGGACAAAATTTTTATACCTACACTGCGTAAAGAATTTCCATCGGAAAAAATGCAAGTGCTGTCAGATAATGACAATCCATTTTTGGTGATTAAAGTGAATGGCGTTGCCGTGTATTGCAAAGGTGGCAACTGGGGTATAGATGATGCCATGAAAAAAGTAAGCCGGGAAAATTTGGAACCTGCCTTTCGTTTGCATCGTGAAGCAAACTTCAACATGATCCGTAACTGGACAGGTGAAAGTACAGAGCCTGTTTTTTTTGATCTTGCCGATGAATACGGTATGTTGGTGTGGAATGATTTCTGGTTAAGTACCGAAGGCTTCAATCTCAATCCAAGCGATGATCAATTGTTTTTGGATAACAGTTTAGACATGATCAGGCGTTACCGCAATCATCCATCCATTGCTATCTGGTGTCCGAGAAACGAAGGCTATGCACCGGCCGGTATTGAAAACGATCTGGCAACACAAGTTGCAAAAGAAGATGGCACCCGGCATTACATTGGCAATTCAAGAGAAATCAATCTGCGGCAGAGTGGTCCCTGGCATTTCTTTGTCAACAACAAAGATTACTTCACCAAACAAGGCGATGGTTTTACAACAGAAATCGGTACGTTCTCTGTTCCAGAAGCCAGTACCATCCGCAAGTTTATAGCACCCGAAGATCAGTGGCCTATCAATGATGTATGGCATTACCACGATCTGCATACCAATAATCAAAACCTCGAAGGCTATCTGCATACAGCAGACAGTTTGTATGGCGTTTCGAATAGTCTTGATGATTTTAACCGCAAGATTCAACTCATCAATTACGACAGTCACAGAGCCATCTTTGAAGCATGGAATAACAAATTATGGAACAACAGCAGTGGTGTATTGCTGTGGATGAGTCATCCTGCATGGCCCAGCATGATCTGGCAAACCTATTCATGGGATTTTCAAACACATGGTTCGTTTTATGGTTCGAAGAAAGGGTGCGAGCCTTTGCATATTCAACTGAACCTGCACAACAACCAGGTAATTGCTGTGAATACTTCGTTGAACAACGTGAAGGATGCAATGGCAGTGATGCAGGTATACACGATGGATGGAAAACTGTTGCAAAACAAAACTGCTCCTCTTGCTATACAGGCAAATGCAAAAGCCGATCTGTTTACAGCAACATTGTATGAAGCCAGCTTGCCTGCTAATTATTTGGTACGTCTTTCCATAAAAGATAAAAAGGGAAATGTGCTTGCTGCCAATGAATACTGGAAAGCAAATACAGCAACAGGTCATTTTAAAGCATTTAACCAGTTGCCTGTTATAACGCTTTCTTCAAAAGCAACACGTCTTGCAAACGGACAAATCAAAATTGAACTGGAAAATAAAACCAAACATCCGGCTGTTGGTATCAAGTTAGATGCATTGGATAACGCAGCACAAATTGTACTGCCGGCTTATTTCAGCGACGGATATTTTACATTACTCCCCGGCGAAAAGAAAACCATCTTGCTTGAACCTGTTGACACAAAAGCAATCAAAGAAATAAAAGTAGCCGGTTATAATCTTACAGGAATTGTATCCATTAAAAACTAATCACATGATGAAGTCTGTTATAACTTCTCTTTTCATATTGCTGTTTACTGTTACACAAGCACAGAAGACAGTTCTATACGATAGCATCAAACCGATGGAGCCTTATAATTTTATTTTGGGCACGAATACCATTGGCGGAAAGTATCAGTTTACAAACGACTCTAAACTGCTGGAACAGGCAAAGCATGTGCGGGGTATGGGTTCGAATATGCTGAAAATTTCATTAGGTGCCAACTCACCGAAAAGTTATGGATTAACCATCGATCAGCAACCGTCTACTACCTTAGAGTTATTCAATGCTTCGCCGGAATACAATAAAGTAGTTGACATGGATTTCAAATACATTTTTATGTGGGTACATACCATCACCGGTATCAATTGGAAGAAAGGTATTAATGCCGAACAGGAGAAACGTTTGTATGATGAAATGTTCGATTTTGCTACCTACCTGTTGAAGACCTACAACAATTCCGGTAAAACATTTTTGATCGGCAACTGGGAAGGCGATTGGCTTTTATTGCCCGATTACAACCGCACTGCAGCTCCACCGCAGGAGCATCTGCAAAACATGACGAAGTGGTTTCAGATAAGACAAAGGGCAATTGATGATGCAAAGAAAGCAGTTGCATCAAAAAATGTTCAGCTCTATCACTACATCGAAGTAAACCTGGTGCTGAAAGGTATGAAAGGTGAGCCTTGCATTGCCAGCAGCGTATTGCCGTATGTAAATGTGGACCTGGTTTCGTACAGCAGTTACGAAGCCATCAAGAACAGAACCTACAGTGATAAGCAAGAACAGTTGAAGAGTATTTTCAACTACCTCGAAAAACAATTGCAGCCGAAAGAAGGACTGCCGTTTTCACGCAGAGTGTATATCGGCGAATACGGTTATCATGCCAACAGCAACAAGCCCGAATCATTTACCAAACAGTACAATGAAACAAAAGAGATCATGAAGATTTCATTGGAACTCAACTTGCCCTTCGCCTTGCATTGGCAGATGTATAACAACGAATACGAAACCAATGGTGAGTCCAAACAAATGTCGCTTATTAACGAGCAGGGCGAACGGATGCCGTTGTACTTTCTGCATCAAACATATTATCAGCAGATGAATCGTTTTTTGATCAACTATAAAGCAAGCAACAAGTCTGCACCTTCTGCAGAGGTGTTCCGCAAAAAAGCATTGGAAGTGTTGGATGCGTTGTGATTTTTTTTGCGGCTTGCGCTTTATTGTGGACGGTTTTTAAACCTGCTCTTAGTCAGCACATCAACATGATGACTGTGCAACCGGCAGCTTTAATTACCTGCAAATGGCGATCCGAAAATACCTACTGCCAGTTCTGCCCAGGTGAGTAAAAACAGGATGGCAAGAACAGCACAAACAATCAATCTGTTTCTCGTTGTCTTTACCATTCTCAGTGTAAGTTCAATGAGTGCTCCCGTTCCGAATAACATTACACCCATAAGGGTGAAATCGGCGATGCTCCAGTTGACTTCGTTTGTAAACTGCATACCGATAAACGGAATTGTTAGCAGTATTGCTGCAGTAGTGAAGATGATGAGGAGTCTTTTGTGTTTCATTGTGGCAGAATTAACCGGCATGAGCGTTGATTTTCTTTTGAATAAATAGAAAGGATAGAATTTCTGTTAAGCATAAAAACAAAGGGATTGCTCCGGGTTCTCCTTCCACTGTAACCATAAATGCTAACAGGGCGGCGCCCAGCAGCAATAAGATGATGGAAAGCAACCTGAATGTTTTTAGCCTGGAAAGAATTTTCGATTGCATGAATTTAAATTAAAAGTACTTTGAAATGCAAAGTAAATGCATAGAAACTGAACTTCAAAATATTTTTAGATGAGGGACAAAAAATGGAGCTGTACTGCTGGGGAGACGCTACTGTGTAAAAACAGGTCAGTTATTTTTCGAGCTTTTCAAACCTGCTAATAATTGTGAGATCAAGAAGAAGACCAAGGCCCACGCCGGCTCCGTACATGAAAATATCCAACGGATCGTACGTGCTTCCAAATAAATGAATATTATTCAGTTGCAGCAACTCAACAAAAACACCAAATGAAAAGGTAGCAACAGCTGCAATAACTCTTGAATGAAGAACAGAAAGTTTTTTCCGTAACGATAGCTGCAGTAACAGGTAAAGATTGAGGGGAAGCAACAGATCAATTAAATAACCGTGCACAAATTGTTTGAAAGGTCCCTGGTAACCGGGCCCGGTTACGAAATGCAAAAGCCCCACGAACAACGAAATGGCTACAATGAGGTAGATGCTCTTTTTGCTTTTCATTTATGCACGTGCTTTTTGATTAAACGGCGATAAAGTTGCACCAGACTAGCCTGCGAAGGAAGGCGTTAAAATTTATTCCAATTCGTGGCGACACGAACGTGACGTTAGTTTTGCTTTTCAAATTCAGTAATCCATTTTCTGAAATGATCTTTAATTATTTGGTCTATGTTTTGTCTGCTTGCACCGTCCCAATACCACTGAACATCATTTACTAATAGGTTCTCCTTAGCGTAGTAAAGAAGATAGAAGTCCATGTAGGTTGAGTCCAAGTTTAAGTCTTGACAAATTTTCTTTAACTCTCGTAGTGTCGTATAGTAAGTTTCTGGATAATCAACCGAGTTTGAAATAAGATAATAAACATAGTTTTTGATAACAGCATTTTTGTCAGAATAACTAAAGCCCAAGTCTTCTAAAGCCTTTCTTGTTAATTCGTGAAGTTCGAACTGATTGAAAGGTTTTGTCTCGCCAGCCAGCATGTAAAGATTCTCTGACTGATAGCCCGCCTCCATCATTTCAAGTGCCCAGTCAATCCAAGACTCGTCAAAATTTTCATTGAATGCTTTTGCCTTTAAGATTCTATATGTTGATAAGACTTTCATTATATAGTATCGTCTGACTTTGAGAGATGTCCGTTTTCAATGCCGAATAAAAAATGAATATACACACCACTATCGATTTTCGCAACTTGCCATCTGCGCTTTTCAATTTTAGTATTGCACAAATACTGCGACTAAATCCCTTTCTCCATTCTTACATCCATAATATATTCTTCAAACTCCCGCAACGAAAAACTGCTCAGGTTGCGGCTGTTGGTTAAGCGGCCTTTCTGTGCGGCCAGTACACCGTACTTAATATCGTTGTAACCACTCAGCTCATGTGCATCGGGGTTAATGGACAGGATAGCACCTTTGTCTAATGCATAAGGTATCCAGCGCCAGTCAATATCCAAACGGCGGGGGTGGGCATTCAGCTCAATCACCACACTGTTGGCCACACAGGCATCAATAATTTTTTTATGATCGAGTGGATAACCGGCACGGCTTAATAACAATCGTCCAGTCATGTGACCAAGGATTGTTGTGTATGGATTTTCAATCGCATTCAATACACGCATCATCGCTTTCTCTTCGTTCATTTTTAAATTGCTGTGTACCGATGCAATTACTAAATCAAAACTCGCCAATGTATCATCATCATAATCCAGTGAACCATCACCTAAAATATCAGCTTCAATACTTTTAAAAATGCGGAAGCCGTTGAGCTTGCTGTTCAACTCATCAATGTACTGGTGCTGTGCTTCGATCCGCTCTACACTTAAACCATTGGCATAGCCGGCGCTCTTGCTGTGGTCGCTGATTACTAAATATTCAAAACCTTGTTCCTGTGCATGGCGGGCCATGGTTTCAATGGTTTCACCACCATCACTCCAGTTACTGTGGCTGTGGATAATGCCTTTGATCGATTTCACATCAATGAGATCATTCACAGGTTCTGCATGATATTCTTCACGCAAACAGGAAGGGATGTAAGCAATGCCTTTTTCTTCAAACAACACTTGTTCTTCAGCTGCAGGTTTTACTTGACCCCAGGCGTTTAAAAATGCTTCAGCTGCTGATGTTTGAAACAAGGTGCTGCCAAATGCATCGGCTGTTGTTATATGAAACTGCAGTGTAATATTCTCCGGGCCTTTCACCGAAAGCAAAACATCGCTCTGTTCTTTTATTTCAAAATTATGGTTGCTGAATACTGGCAGTAATGCAGTAACCGGTGCAGTAGTTACCCATTCCAGCTGATGTATGATTTCCAGCTGTCGTCTGAACTCACCCGTTAGTTCAAACCTATGATCGGTAAAATGCGTACGCAGGTTGTTGTCAACTGCCAGTGCATACGCTTCCACATCGGCATACAAATGAATATCCTTGTGTTGCAGAAAAAACTCAATCGATTCTTTTACATTCTGCTGTGTTTTTTCGCCAAAGCCTTTAAACAGCAGCAAACGGTTTTCGTTGCAGGCATACAGTAATTCACCAATGCTTTCAATTTCCATTTCTTTCCAGATAGTGGATATTTTTTTCGGACCAATCCCTTTTATCTGCAGCATTTCAATAACACCGGCTGGTGTACGTGCAATCAAATCGGTCAGTGCCTGCAGTTCACCTGTTTGTAAAATCTCCAGTACTTTCTTAGCGGTGCTTGCACCAATGCCTTTGTAGGTAGAAATTTTGGAAGGTTCGGTTTCGGCTAACTGCACCGGCAGTTTTTCAATATTAAATGCTGCAGCTGCGTATGTTTTTGCTTTAAAGGCATCTTCGCCATGTATATCCATGAGTTTGCTGAGCAACGAAAAACGGTCGGCTATCTGGTAATTATCGATCATGAAAAAGCATTTCTTTCTACAAAGAAACAGATTTCGCAGAACCAAAGTTTGTGTAAGAAGTAGAGGTGGGGTATAAAAAAGAAAAACTTCCGTTTCGGGAAGTTTTCAAGGGATAGGCGGATTATCGCCGATATTCCATAAGATTTGAAATCACTTGTCTTTCAGAGGATTTGAATAGTATATGGTTCTCTTATAGGGTATATGCTAATTGCTGATGTAAATCTAAATACTGAAAAGGATACACTCAAACCTAATTCGGTTGTTTAAGTGTATCCTTTTACTGTTATCATAAGATAACTTTCGGTTAGAAGGTATAACGTAGTGCTAATCCGCCCCAGTTACCGTAAAAACCACCATAAGTTCCAAATTCGTACGAAGGTTGCCAGTCGAGCGACATATTGATCGGTGCGCCGTTGAATTTATAATCCAGACCCAAAACGCCATCAATACCAATTAATGCTGCGCCGCTATAACCAGGATATTCTCTTCTCCAGTAACGATCGTTCCAGAAGCCAACGTGTGCACCGGGACCCACATACCATTTTAAGCCGGGAGCTCCGCTGATGTTGCCATGAAATTCATACAAGCCGGTTACACGCATTCCATCTCTCCAGAAAGAGGCAATTCCTTCCAATGCGGCATTGCTTTTTACAAAATGCTTAATAGTGATGCCGGCGCCCGGATAAAACTTTACACCTAATGCTGTTTTGTAACTGCTTCCTTTCGATTGGGCACTTGCAACGGTTGTACATGCTGCGAGAATAAGAGAGGCCATGATAAGTTTTTTCATACAAGTGAGTTTTAGATAATCATGGCTTGTAAAAACCATGCCAAACTTTAACAAACCATGTTCAGATGCTTCCTTTCTGTTTGAATCTGTTACCTTTGCGGCTTCGGTTGGCTGATGTAATGCAGTGCAGCAACAGCTTTTACCGGATAAAAAATAAATACGAATAATGAAGAGTAAGACCTTAAAGAAGGATAAAGTAAACATCATTACACTCGGTTGCAGTAAAAACATGGTGGATAGTGAAGTATTGAGTGGTCAGCTACTGGCAAATGAAATTGATGTGGTGCACGAAAGCAGCAAGCGTGATCATAACATTGTTATTGTAAACACCTGTGGCTTTATTGATAAGGCAAAAGAAGAAAGCATCAATACCATTCTCGACCAGGTAGAATTGAAGCGCAGAGGTAAACTGGATAAAGTGATTGTTACCGGTTGTTTAAGTGAACGTTACAAAAATAACCTGGAAGCAGAAATACCTGAAGTAGATGCGTTTTATGGTACCATGGAATTACCCATGATTTTAAAACAGTTTGAGGCCGATTACAAAACCGAACTGGTAGGTGAACGTTTGCTGGCAACTCCTTCACATTATGCGTATTTAAAAATCAGCGAAGGTTGTAACCGTACCTGTGCGTTTTGTGCTATTCCGCTCATGCGTGGACAGCATGTAAGCAAAAGCATGGACGACCTGGTGAAAGAAGCAGAAGGTTTGGTGAAGAAAGGTGTGAAAGAAGTGATGCTGATTGCACAGGAACTGACATACTACGGTTTGGATCTGTACAAGAAACGGATGCTGGGCGATTTGATGAATCGTTTAGCCGATGTAAAAGGATTGGAATGGATCCGTTTGCATTATGCGTATCCGCACAAGTTTCCGTTAGATGTATTGGATGTCATGCGTGATCGTCCTAATATTTGTAACTACCTCGATATGCCGTTGCAACATGCAAGCGATAACATGCTCAAAGCAATGCGCAGACAAATTACCCGTACCGAAACAGAGGAATTAATTGCAGCAGTGCGTGAAAAAGTTCCCGGATTGTGTTTGCGTACAACTTTAATTGCAGGCTTCCCCGGCGAAACATTGGATGATATTGAAGAAACAAAACTCTTTTTACAGAAACAACGTTTCGACCGTGTGGGCATTTTCACCTATAGTCATGAAGAAGGTACCAGTGGATACGATTTGGTGGATGATGTACCCGCAGAAGAAAAAGAACGCCGTGCACAGGAAATTATGGGTGTACAGCAGGAAATTTCGTTTGAGCTGAACCAGGAAAAAGTAGGACAGACATTTAAAACAATCGTTGATAAGAAAGAAGCAGGTCGTTATTTAGGTCGTACCGAATTTGATTCGGTGGAAGTCGATAACGAAGTGATTATCCAAACCGATAAGCGGTTGAAGATTGGTGAATTTGTAAACGTAAAAATTACAAAAGCATTCGACTACGATCTGGAAGGAGAAGTAGTTGCATAAGCTGATGCATAAAGAAAAAGCCCCGTTGTAAAACGGGGCTTTTTTTATTATTTGAATGGATTCGAAAATTTCTCATCCCTTAAAATTGCATGATCAGTAAGTGTTTTTAAGAAAGCCAGCAGATCATCTTTTTCCTGTTGTGTAAGGTTTAAGCGCCGTGGCCCTGTGCCGTCTGCAGTGCGTAATTGCGGCGGCAGGTTGGGGTTCAACTTAATACCACTGTTATAATGTTCAATTACCTGTTGCAGTGTGGTAAAGCGTCCGTCGTGCATGTACGGAGCAGTCAGTTCAATGCCTTTTAATGAAGGAACTTTAAACTTACCTGCATCGGCAGCATTGTTACTGATGCCGCCCACGCCTCTGTCAACAATCGGCGATTCAAGTCCATTGTTTTCTGCACGTGGCGCCGTAAATGTTTCGGTACCATGGCAGGTTGCACAAGCCGTTTGCGCACTAAAGAACAAAGCCTTACCTCTGTTTTCAGCTGCGGTAAAATTGGGATAGTCTGTTGCAACTGGATTGGCCGGCGGGTTAATAGTTGCTCTTCCGGTATCGAACTTTGTACGGTACGAAATGATGGAGCGAATAAACTGTGCCAGCGATTTAGAAATACGATCGGATGTAACAGTCCGGTCGCCAAATGCTTTTTCAAATAAATACGGGTAATGCGTTGTTTTGTTGAGCCGGTTGATCAGGGTATCTAAACGCATGCCCATTTCAACAGCATCCTGTACGGGTATCAGTACCTGCTGTTCCAATGTGGCTGCACGTTCATCCCAAAAAAAACGGCGGTTGGGATAATACACCGCATTAATGAGCGACATGGAATGACGGCCGGTGAGTCCGTTATTAAAACCTTTGCTTAATACGCTGGCATCGCTGAAACTGTTTTCACGTTTATGACAACTTGCACAGGCTACACTGTTATTGATCGATAAAACTTTATCGTAAAACAAAACACGGCCAAGTGTGGCGCCCCAGTTGGTTACAGGGTTCGTTGCATCGGTATTGTTTTGCCCGGTAATAACGGGGTTATTTAAATACGCCGGTAAGGGTTGGTTACTGTAGTTGAAAGGTTCTGCCGGGAGATTTAATGCTGCTAAGGCATTGCTGTCGGCAGCTGGCTCGTTCTTTTTTTTGCATGCTTCTGCAAATACAAGCAACATACAAAATGTAACGGCAGCAAAAGTGATGCGGGTTTTGGATTGGGGCATATGGCTGATTAATGGTATCGTTCGTCTGTTGCAGAGGACTTAGGGTCTACGTTCTCTGCCACCTTGCGGCGGCATTCTTCTTTTCTGCATTTCTTCAATCGTTTTCTTAAATAATTCTACCTGTTCGGGTTTGCACAAGGCACGTATCTGCATAAAGTGTTTATGAAAGGCCAGTTCAAATTTCTTCTTGTTGGCAGCAGATAGATTGGTGAGGGAGTCGAGCAAAAGGCTGTCGCTGCTTCCGTCTTTCAACAGCTTAAACTTTGCATCCTGTATTTGTTTGTCTTCGTTGCGTAAAGCTTCCAGTTCTGCTTTGTGTGCATCTCTCAGTTTCTTCAGCTCTTCGGTTTGCTGTGGATCGAAGTTGAGCTTTTTACTGATGTATTCAGAATACGGACGGCCACCGCCACGATGTTTATCATCGGAACGTTTACCCCAAACAAAATACAACGTCACGGCGTTCAGGGCCAGTAGTAATACTACAAGTACGGTGAGGAATTTTGTTTTGTTCATAATCTAAGCTGTCAGGGTAAAGACGTGTAAGAGTTTTCAGTATTGTATTCGTTAATCACTGTTTCAATGTCAACACCGGCAGTACTTTCGGAGGAGTTGTTGTTGCTCCAGCCCAGTACATTCAGTAAAAGCATGATGGTAAAGATGCCGGCCATGGCATACACCCATTTTAACTGCACCGGTTGCCGGTCGGGCAGTTGCTGTTGTAAACGGGCCATTACACGGGTGTGCAGGTAAGGGTTACCCTCGGCTGCCCGCATACCCTGCAGGCTGCTCATTACTTCATCCACCCATTGTTTCTGATTTTTCTTCATGTCTCGTTAGTTTGACGTTCTGTATGTAAAAAACTTGCGATTATCCTTCTTTTTTATAAAAATCGGCCAACATACCCCTCAGGTTTTTGCGTGCCCGGAACAGAATAGACTCAATGGAGGAAACCGAGTTCCCTGTAATTTCGCTAATTTCTGCATAACTCAGGCCGGCAGTTTCGCTCAATAAAAACGCAATTTTCTGGGTTTCGGGCAGTTTGTCGATGGCTTTGTACAGGATAGCGGCCTTTTCCCGGTTTTCGGTTACCACGCCGGGGTGCACAAAATCGCCTGCATCGCTGATGGGTTCGCCACTATCGTGAAAAAGACTGGTTAAAAACGCAAACCGTTTTTTCCGCTTCTTGCTCCGTAAATGATCGATGCTTTTGTTAATGGTGATGCGGTAGAGCCAGGTGCTTACCTGTGCTTCACCTTTAAATGTATGGGCTTTGTTCCAGGCCTCAATAAACACATCCTGTGTAATTTCTTCTGCATCTTCTGCATTCTGCAACAGGTTCAACGCCGTGTTATACACCCTTGGCTGGTGCTGTGTGATGAAATCCCGGAAAGCCTGTTCATTGTCACGAAAACTAAGCATGCAGATAAAATGTAGAAAGTGCCGGAAAAGATAAGAAGGAATAATGGATTGAAAAAAATCCCCTTCGGCAAAGCAGAAGGGGAGCGATGATAAGGTTAGCTGTTATCTTAAACGGAATTAAGAAACCGGTGTATGTCCCCCCGATGAATCAGGAGGGCTTGAATCAATCAACATGAGAAAAAGGCTTTATCAGATCACTTCTTTTTTCTTTTCTTTCTTTTTTTCTTTCATCTCTTCTTCGGTTGCCTGGCCAATGATGATTTTGCCAAAGCTCGACTTTACTTCAATTTTTGAAGAACCCGAACCCGAGCGGCCTTCGTAACTGCGGTTCGAGTCAGGGCCATATTTATCCGGTGTATCCGTACGTTTAATATTGGCATTGCTACGGTCGGTTACGGAACCAAAACTTGTTCTGATGTTGTAGGTGCCCGAAAAATCAGATGAAGGTTTGAGGTTAACCGTGCTGTACGATTCGTTCAGCTGTAAAGAAGTAACATCGTTGTCAATTGCAATCCGGCTGCTGCTGCAGAACGAAAGGTTTATTTTGTTGTCGCCCTTCATATTTTCGATGGATACAGTTGAAAACTTAAACGATGTATTGGCATTGTTGATGTTCTTCAGATTGGCTTTGCCAAACTCTACTTCCAGTTTTTGAATGGATGCAAGGTTGCCTGCTGTTAACGAACCAAACTTACTAACCAATGACACCGCACCATTGTAATCGGGAATAGTGATTGCCCCAAATGAGTTTTCAATCTTTAACGGAACAGATGCAGGCAGCTGAACAGTGTACGTAATGTTCATGCTTACTTTACAGTTTTTGCAGTTGATGTTGCCGTTTTTGTTTTTGTTGGTAGTGGTTTTGAATTTTATTTCATTACCATCCTTGCTTTCGGTTACATCGAGGTTTTCGAACATTTTCTCCGCCATCTCTTTATCGCTACTACTTGCTTCGATGTGGATGTCTACTTTGATTTCGTTTTTATTCCAGGTAGTTACAGTAACGTCGCCAAAACTGTTATCGATGTGCAATGTTGCCCCGGATGATGCATAGGTTTTGGAAACCGTACGTTCTTTTACATGCTCATAACGTTTACGCTCATGTTTCTGTTCGTTTTGTTGTGCAGTTGCCTGCAGTGTAAGGAACAGCAATACTATTCCGGTGAAGGATTTCAATGATAAGTTCATGCTTAATTTTTTTGAGTGATGTAAGGTGAATGCACCAACGGTTATCCGTTCGGCAATTCGTTGTTTTGTTTTGTTTGTTTTTTGATGTCGTTGGTGATCATCAGCTGGCGGTACAGTAATTCTGCCTGCAGTTGCAGATTTTGCAGCATTGCTTTCATGATCACATCTTTATTAGCTGTTTGTGCAGCCTGCCGTTGCAGCATATTGTAAGTGCTGTCGAGCAGTTGCAGATCGCTTAAAAACTGTTTGTATAGTTCGGGGTTATCAGCTGTTGCTTCTTTTAATTCTTCCTGTCGTGTTTCAATGGCATTGAACACCTGCTTCGCTTCCGCAGCATATTCGGGTGTAATTCCTTTTAGCGGCGAAACATTCTTGCCGGCTTCCGCAACAGTGGCACTGTCATTCTTCTGGTTGCGGATATAGATGAAGTATACCGATGTTAATACAATGCACAATACCGCTGCTGCTGCCGAGAATTTATATATGTCTCTCAGCAAAAAAACTTTTGCTTCTTGTTTCTTTACCGGAATGGTTTGCTCAATTTTTTTCCAAACATCATTGCTTGGATGCTCGGTATCAAACTCGCTACGGTTCCGGTTCACAAATTTTTCCAGGTTACTGCTCATATACTTCCTGTTTTAACAGTTGTACTAATTTTTGTTTGGCACGCATGTATTGTGTGCGTACAGTTGAATGGGCGAGTTGCATCATACTTGCAACTTCTTCCTGTTCGTATCCTTCAATTAAATGCAGACTCAATACGGTTCGATAGCCATCGGGCAACTTTTGAATGGCCTGTTTAATACTCTCCACACTATACCAGATTTCATCTTCGTCTATTGGAGCTTCATCGGCAATATTTTCAGCATCCGTTTCCAATCCGTTCAAATGCAGCTTTTGTTTTTTCAGGTGTGCAATGCTTTTGTACACCACAATCTGCCGCAGCCACGTACCAAAGGTTGATCGTCCTTCGAACGAACCAAGTTGCTGAAACGCATCGGTAAATGCTTCCTGTAAAATATCTTCTGCCTCATCGCTTCGGTTAAGAATGCGCAAAGCAGTGTTGAACATTGCCTTGGCATAGCGGTCGTACAGGGCCCTGTAAGCCGCCGCTTCGCCGTTGAGGCATTGCTGCACCAATGTTTCAGCAGATGGGATGATTGTTGACAGGTTCAATGGTTTTTATACTATAAAGTATGAAGGTCATGCATTTTGTTGCATGACCTTCGTAAGTTTTTTTTGCCTGAAAGATGAATGGATGGAAAAACGGATGAGTGGCTTGAATTACCATGCAAGCAAAGCGAGCTCCGGATATTTCAGGAAAGACTCTGTTTCCTTAAACATGATACCACCATCTTTGTAGGGAATATCTGTCACCAAGGGTATATCGGTATTTGTTTTTCTCTGGTAAGCTTCAGATGCACAATAGGCAATACCTTCATAGCTTTCAACGATTTCTTTAACCCCAATGAAAAAGAGTAGTCTTGGGAACTTCAGTGTCCAGTAAAATTTATTTTTTCCCTGGCTAATAAGCCATGAGCGAAAATATTCAAATACATCGTCTGAACTTCCGCCATTTAAAGCATACACAGCTTCCCACAATCTATAATTATAGGATTGTGCCATTAGCGCTGTCAATGTTCTGTTGAAACGAATGATTTCCTCGGCTGGTAATGTTGATAAGGTCTCGCTCAGTATTGCACATTGTGAAGGATAATGTCTTTTCGCTTTACTATTTGTTTTGTGGATGATTTTCCAGAATTCGTCTTCCGGCATAAAATCAGTAATAGTGACAGTTGCAGTTAATAATTTACCCTTGTAGTTTGGCAGATCCAGCACTTTTCTGAAAAGTAAACGAACTGTTATGATTAAAAAAAGTATGGTAATAATGGTCAATGTCAGGCTCATACAAACAGAAGTAAGATTTATTCCACGTCCTTAAAAATATACTTTTCATCAAATTGAACTTCAAAAGCTTTCAACAGTTTTAAATATTCATCAATGAAACTATGTTTTTGGTGATGTATTTCCTGGTTTTGAATGTAGCGGATTACATCGGGTACATGGCTCTTTGAGTAAGAGAATGCGCCGTAACCTTCCTGCCAGGCAAAATGTTGCGGGCAGAATTTATTGTCGTTGATCAATTTGCTGCTTTCAGTTTTTACATTTTGTACAAGCGAAGAAACGGATTGTGTTGGTCGCATACCAATCAATAGATGAATATGATCGGACATGCCATTTATCTGCAGCATTTTATGTTCATTATGCTGAATGATACCAGTGATGTATTGATAGAGTCGTTCTTTCCAGGCGGGCAGAATGAGTGCTTCACGATATTTTACAGCAAATACAAATTGCAGATGAATTTGGGTATAGGTGTTTGCCATGATTGTGTTTTTGTGAATTTAGAAATTGACTATTGAATTTGCAATAGCTAAAATGGTCGAAATAAACACCAACCGTTCCTACGGAACGGGCAATCCTTCTGTAAATGTCTTCTACCCATGCGATGTCCCTACGGGACAATATCAACAACACGATGTTTTATTTGTAACAAACTGGATTTGCAGATTGTAGTTTCTGATTTTATGTTCCGTAGGAACATCAGCTCGGTAGGAAGATTGAAAATTGGTATTTGCGTTCCGTAGGAACGCCTGGTAATATGAATAGAATTGCCGAACGATAAAGTGATTGCGACCCGTCTTTGCTAAAGCTACGAGCGGGCAGGCGCAACAGGCGATGCTATGGAATACCATTGGCGGAATCAAAAAAATCATGCCACGGCCATCACCCTTTCATCTTCTTTCGCATGCTTCATCACAAACCAGAGCGTAACAATCGTAGAGAGTAGAAAGTAAGCACCAACGCCATATTTAATAAACGGACTTAGCGCTGCTGCACCAAACCAATCGCCGGTTTGCAGAATGATTGCAATGCCCAAACTGTTTTTAATCAATTCCCAAACGATGGCATATTTATTCCGGTCCATCAGTTCGGTATAAGCGTACACACTAATGAACACAAACAAACCATACATATAAATGTAAGAGGCATTGAGTGCGTTGATGGGCGCAATATTGCCGAAGAGATAACTGATGAATAACAACGTCATCGTGATCTGTACCCAGCTCCATACATGCAGGGAAGGAGAGGCTTTGGTATCGTACTTCTGCATGTGGTACACATCGTTGATCTTGTGCACGGGAAATTTTTCGGCAACATCTGAAGGGCGCCAGCCGGTGGGCATAAACCAGATGCGGAATTTATCGTTCCAGCTGTTAGTATGCCAGGCATCTTTTATCATCAGCCACAAATGCATGAAATTTATTTTGATGGGGTTCCATGTCTGCACGGGGCGTGTAATGCCATACACCGGTGGTTTATCGGCTAACTCTTCCTGGTAAGTACCAAACCATTTATCCCAGAAAATAAAAATCTGTCCGTAGTTCTTATCTAAGTATTCCGGATTGATGGCATGATGCACCCGGTGATGTGAAGGTGTAACTATGATCTTTTCCAGGAAACCCATTCGGTTGATGTGTTGTGTATGGTACCAGAACTGTGCAAACAAATGCAGGGGTGCTACAACAGCAATCACCATTGGCGGTACTCCCAATAAAGCAGCAGGCAATAAAAAGATGGTGAAGATGCGGAACACCACCGAAATACTTTGCCGCAAAGCGCAGGCTAAATTAAAATCTTCACTGCTGTGGTGAATGATATGTGCATTCCAGAAAAAATTATACTCATGATCCAAACGATGCACCCAATAACCGGCAAAGTCCAAAGCAATAAATGCAATGATATAAGTAAGGATGCTGTTTTGTACATGCACCAGCGCCAGTTTATCAACCAGCCATCCGTAACTGACAATGGCAATGCTTAAACCCAATACATCTTTCGTAACATTGGTAATACCACTGCTGAGGCTGGAGATCATATCCAGGTTGCGGACGGTTTGTTTTCCCTTCCACGCTCCATACAATGTTTCGCCGAGTACCAGCAATAAAAAAGCCGGCATGGCAATGAGTAAAATTTTACCGTAGGTTTCCATGTGCAAACAATCTTACTGCTAAAATACGGAAAGGACATCAGTTTACCTGATGCCGGTAATCGGCCATGTAACGGGAAGGCGAGACACCGGTTACCTGTTTAAACACCCGGTTAAAACTCACCGCACTACTGAAACCGCATTCGTATGCAACGGATGAAATGGCAACGGCCGAATTGCCCGTCATTTTTTTGCAGGCTTCATTGATGCGGATTTCATTGAGAAAGCGGATATAGGTTTTACGGGTATGCTTTTTAAAGTAACGGCAAAAAGCCTGTACGGTTAGATGCGCAACAGAAGCAATTTGTTCCAGACTGATGTGTTCGGTATAATGCTCCATGGTGTAACGGTACAAATCATTCATCCGCAAACCTTCTGTATCGGAAATACTGTACACATTGGATGCAGATGAAAGCACACTGTTGCCTTTGCAGTTGCTGAGTGTTTGCAACAATTGAAGAAAAGCTGAAAGCCGGTAACCTTGTTTAGCCTGTTGTACCAATTGCATCTCAGTCAAAATTTTTTTACTTGCTGTTGCAGAAATTTTCAGACCGGTCGTTGTCTGTTCAATAAAACGACGGATCGGTTTTGTTTCGGGTAATGCCAACACCGTTTCATAAAACTGTATAGGATTAAAGAAAAGCGAAAGTGCTTCTACTTTTTTCTTCTTGCGCTTATCAAAGTAAACAGGATCACTTTTAAACAGGTGGGGTTGATTAGCTCCCAGTACATAAATATCTCCCGGACGAAACGGCTGCATATAATTCCCTGCGATCAGTGTACCTGTTCCTACTTTGATCCAGGTGATCTGGATTTCCTGATGCCTGTGCAGATGCACATAAAAATGCGGCAGCACATCCTCCTGCACCACAATGGAACTGTCGCCTGCAACCGGTATGGTAAACTGTACAACCTTCATATTTTAGCCAATATGAACCTTTTTTGTAAAAGTAAACGTATTTCAGGTTAAAATCGGTTAAGCATCCGCTAAGAACGGCTTTTTGATTGTTTGGGGTATCGGTTACTTTCGTTTAAAATTATTTACTATGTCATTTGAATGGAAAGGGGTGTTCCCAGCTTTGCTTACACCGTTTACGGCGAACGAGGAAATTGATCTGCCGATGTTTGAAAAGAACTTACAGGCACAACTCGATGCGGGTGTGCATGGCGTAATCATTGGTGGTTCGTTGGGTGAAGCCAGCACCATTACCGCTGCTGAAAAAGAACAGCTCATCAAACATGCATTACAATTCCTCAACGGAAAAATTCCGGTGATCATGAATATTGCAGAAAGCACAACGAAAGACGCTGTGCAGCAGGCAGCGAATGCAAAAGCATGGGGTGCTGCAGGATTGATGTTGTTGCCGCCGATGCGTTACAAAAGTGATGACAGGGAAACAGTGGAATATTTTAAAACCATTGCCAAATCAACTGACTTGCCGATCATGATCTATAACAACCCGGTTGATTATAAAATTGATGTAACGCTGGATATGTTTGAAGAACTGATTGAGTGCAGCAACATCACCGCTGTAAAAGAAAGTACAAGAGATGTTACCAATGTAACTCGTTTAATCAATCGTTTTGGTGGCCGTTTAAAAATCCTTTGTGGTGTGGATACGTTAGCGATGGAAGAATTATGTCTCGGTGCAGATGGTTGGGTGGCAGGATTGGTTTGTGCTTTTCCTAAAGAAACCGTTACAATTTACAATTTGGTAAAAGAAGGTAAGATCGCAGAAGCTGCAAAGATCTATCGCTGGTTTATGCCTTTGCTCGAACTCGATATTCATCCGAAACTGGTACAATATATTAAACTGGCGGCTACACAAACAGGTATCGGAAGTGAATATGTTCGTGGACCTCGTTTAACTTTACAGGGCAGTGAGCGGGATCGTATTTTGAAGATCATTAACGACGGCATCGCTGCACGACCTGTTTTGTAAACAACTAAAAACGAACAATGAGTTATTCTGATACTTCAGTACAGGAAATTAATGCATGTATGCAGGAAGCATGGAATGCGTTTCATGTGTACCGTAAAAAGAGTTTAAAGGAAAGAGCCGCATTGATGCGTGCTATTGCAAAGGAATTGGAAAGTTGTGGCGATCATTTAATTGAAGTCGCCATGCGTGAAACCAATTTACCCGAAGCAAGATTGCGTGGCGAACGTGGCCGTACGATTTTTCAATTGAACAGTTATGCCGATGCATGCGAACGGGGTGATTGGTTAGAAGCAAGAATTGATACAGCGGTGCCTGATAAAGTTCCACCGAAGCCGGACATTCGTAAAATGCTGGTGCCGCTTGGTCCGGTAGTCGTGTATGGAGCCAGTAATTTTCCCTTTGCTTATTCAACGGCAGGTGGCGATACGGCTTGTGCTTTAGCAGCCGGTTGTCCGGTAATTGTAAAAGCACATCCGGCGCATGAACATACATCGGAGATCGTTGCAGATGCTATTCATAAAGCAGTAGCATATCTCAATCTACCAAAGGGCGTTTTTCAACATGTGTATGGAAAAAGCATCGAGGTTGGAAAAACGTTGATCCAGCATCCACATACAAAAGCTGTTGGTTTTACCGGCTCTTATGGTGCAGGTATGCAATTGTTCAAGTGGGCCAACGAACGTAAAGAACCGATTCCTGTGTTTGCAGAAATGGGCAGTGTGAATCCGGTGTTTCTGTTGCCGGAAAAATTAGCAGCTTCAGCTACTGATATTGCAAATATGTATGCAGGCTCCATCACATTAGGTGTGGGACAGTTCTGCACCAATCCCGGTCTCATCATTGGTATTGAAAGTGAAGCATTGAAAACTTTCACGCATGATCTTGGTAAAGCCATTCAAAAAATACAACCTGCGCCCATGTTACATGCAGGTATTGTAAGCGCTTACAAAGAGAAAAAAGGAAATGCGTTGCTGCAGGATGATGTGCATTTGGTTGCCGAAAGTGAAACTGCTGTAAAAGAAAATGAAGGATTGCCAACTGTGGCTACTGCAAGTGCACAGACGTTTTTAAACAATCCCGTGTTGCACCAGGAAGTGTTCGGTCCGTATTCACTCATTATCCGTTGTGCAAACAAAAAAGAAATGCTGGCAGTTGCACAACACCTCGAAGGACAGCTTACAGCAACACTCATGGCAACAGAAAATGACATGTTGCAAAACGATGAACTGGTAGAAGCAGTGAAAAATATCTGCGGTCGTTTTATTCTCAACAGTGTACCAACCGGTGTGGAAGTGTGTTTGAGTATGCAGCATGGTGGACCTTTCCCTGCAACAACCGACAGCCGTTTTACAAGTGTTGGTGCCGATGGTATTAAACGTTTTGCAAGGCCGATTGCCTTCCAGAACTGGAGCAACAGTTTGTTGCCCGATGAATTGAAAAATGAAAACCCGTTGGGAATTATTCGTACGGTGAATAATATCCCAACTGCTTCTGTACTATAAAGCAATCGTAAAAAGCAAAACCAACATGCGAAAAATCTGTTTATTGCTGATGCTGCCATTTGCAGTGGCAGCTCAGCAAAACAAAAGCACAACGGGCGCACAAAAAATCGCTGCGTTTAAACAACAGCAATTGTTGCTGCAGCAATCGCCTTATAAAAATCTGCAGTGGCGCTTAACAGGGCCCGACAACCGGAGCGGTCGCAGTACCGACGTGGTGGGTATTACCGGAAACACGAATGTGTTTTATGCAGCTTTCGCAACAGGAGGTTTATGGAAAACAGAAGATGCAGGCACAACCTGGAAACCCATTTTTGATCAAGAAGCTACACAATCGATCGGCGATATTGCATTGGCTCCATCGGATCCGAATATTTTATACGTTGGCACAGGCGAAGCAAATATTTTCCGTGCATCATTGCCGGGCATAGGCATGTATAAGTCAACCGATGCCGGTAAAACTTTTCAGCATATTGGTTTGGAAAATACAGGAACAATTGCCCGTGTCATCGTTCATCCAAAAAATGCAAACATTGTTTATGTAGCTGCAAGTGGTAACGAGTGGACGTATAACAAAGACCGAGGTGTTTATCTTACAACAGATGGAGGAAAGACATGGAAAAATATTTTGTTTGAAAGTGAGCAAAGCGGTTGTATTGATCTGATGATGGATCCAAATGATCCCAACACATTGTATGCAAGTATGTGGAACCGCATTCGCAAACGCTGGAGCGATCCGGTACCTGAAGATGGCGATCATCTTTACAAAACAACCGATGGCGGCAAAACATGGAAAAAAATCACAAAGGGTTTGCCCGATACAAAACTCACAGGCAGGATAGGCCTTGCCGTTAGTCATTCCAACCCGAATGTATTGTATGCATTTGTGGATGATCATAATAAAAAGCGTGATCCCAATCCCGGCGAAACAGATAGTTATGAACGGAAAGTACAGAAGGTAGTAATTGGTGCAGCGATCTATCGCAGCACTAACAAAGGTGAAAGCTGGGAGAAGATGGGCGAAGTGCATGATTTCTTAAAACCATTTTCCGGAACGTATGGATGGGTGTTCAGTCAGATAAGAGTGCATCCCCAAAATGAAAACCGTGTATATGCTTTTGGTGTGGAGAAAGCGATCAGTGAAGATGGCGGTAAAACATGGAAGGTTTGGGAAGCAACCGATAAAGAAAGTGAATGGACACATGGCGATCATCATGCATTATGGATCGATGAAGAAAATCCGGATCGTATGATCATGGGTGATGATGGTGGTGTTTCTATTACGTATAACGGAGGAGCGAAATGGAAAAACTTCTTCGATGAAATTCCTACAACACAATTCTACACTGTGGCATATGACATGCAAACACCTTTCAACATTTTTGGTGCTGTGCAGGATGAAGGAACCATGAGTGGAAATGTAACCAACACATTCGGCAAAGCAGCAGATACAACACTTCGTCCATGGCGTATGGCGCCCGGTGGTGAAGGAACACAGATTGCAGTAGATCCTGAGAATCCAAATATTGTGTATTCTTCTACTTATTACGGACGTTTGATGCGTACGGATATGAGCAAAGGAAGAAGAGAAGGCGTAAATCAGTTTAAACAATTTGATGTTGGTCGTATTGATTCCTTGCGTGGCGAATGGCTGGCTGCAACAGTGATGAGTAAGTTCAACAACAAAGTGCTGTATCATGGGTTGCAGCATTTGTACAAGACAGAAGATGGCGGCGAAACCTGGAAGATGATCAGCAACGACCTTTCGTACAACAAGAAAGAGCGCAACGGAAATTATCCTTACTTAATCTATCACCAGGCTATTACTGCTATTGCAGAAGCTGATAAAGCAGGAGTACTTTATGCAGGTACAGATGATGGCCGTGTTTGGTTTACAGCAAACGACGGCGGCAACTGGAAAGAGATTACCAAAGGACTTCCGTACAATAAGCATGTGGCAAAGATTGTTGCCTCCGCATTCAAACCATCACGGGTGTATGTTGTGTTGAATGATCGTCGTGCAGATAACAATGCAGCTTATGTTTATGTGAGTGATGATTATGGTGCCACATGGAAATCCATTGCTTCGAATCTTCCTTCATCTCCTGCAAATGTCATTGCAGAACATCCCGACAATGCAAACACTTTGTTCTGCGGAACAGACTTTGGTGTGTACATGAGTAAGGATGGTGGCAAGAAGTGGATAGCGATCAACGGAACTATTCCTGCATCTGTTTCTGTGAATGATTTATTCATTCATCCGAGAGATAAAAAATTAGTGATCGGTACATACGGCCGTGGCGTGTATGTGCTCGACGATTTAAACAGTTTACAATAATGGCAACAAGCCCGATTATCAAAAAATATCCCAACAGTTCACTCAATCGTTTTGACGGTTGGGTGTTTCATTGTGTGGATGCACATACCTGCGGCAATCCTGTACGTTTGGTTGCAGAAGGTGGTCCTGCATTGGAAGGAAAAAACATGAGTGAAAAACGCCAACACTTTTTAAAAGAGTATGACTGGATACGCAAAGGGCTGATGTTTGAACCACGTGGACATGATATGATGAGTGGAAGTATTTTGTATCCACCGCATGATCCGCAGAACGATGTAGCTGTGTTGTTTATTGAAACGAGTGGCTGTCTGCCGATGTGCGGACATGGAACGATTGGAACTATTACCATTGCTGTGGAAGAAGGATTGATTGTTCCGAAAACGCCGGGCATTATTCGGATGGAAGCGCCGGCGGGTTTAGTAATGATCGAGTACAACATGACTGGCCTTGGCCTTCAGGCCAAGGTTAAAAGTGTGAAGTTGACGAATGTTCCTGCATACCTGCATTCAACAGAATTAACAGTTGAATGTCCGGAGTTAGGAGAGTTGGTGGTAGATGTTTCGTATGGTGGAAATTTTTACGCCATCGTTGATGTGCAGAAAAACTTTAAAGGACTGGAACATTATGCAGCCGATAAACTCATTGCATGGGCAAGAGAGTTGCGAAAGAATATCAATGCAAAGTATGAGTTCGTTCATCCGCAGGATGCAACGATCAATGGCTGCAGTCATATTTTATGGGCAGGTGCCGTTATCGATCCAACATCCACTGCACGCAATGCGGTCTTCTATGGCGATAAAGCAATTGATCGTAGTCCATGTGGCACGGGCACTTCTGCTCGCATGGCACAATGGTATGCAAAAGGAAAGCTGAAGAAAGGAGATCAGTTTATTCACGAAAGTATCATCGGCAGTAAGTTCATTGGCACCATTGAAGAAGAGTTAGAAGTGAATGGCATCAAAGCAATTCGTCCGGGTATTGAAGGTTGGGCGAAGATTTATGGATATAATACGATCAGCATTGATAAGGAAGATGATCCATATGCGTATGGGTTCCAGGTGATTTAAAAGCCCCTCTAAATCTCCCCGAAGGGGAGACTTCTCAACCGCACAGAGCCAACTTATGCGATCGGTTTGAGAGTTTGAAACTGTTTAAGTTGATGGGTATGTAGTATAGATGATGTGGAAGAACAAACAGTTGGTGAATGATATGCTGCACCGCTCCTTCTCTTTTGGAGAAGGAGGTGGAGGATGAGGCCCCGATGGGCATTGAACAAAGCGTACAAGTGTGCGACGCAACAAATGACTAATAGAAATTCAATAGTTCATAACATGAAGAAAATTACGTTCCTCTTACTTGTTTGCCTCATTCAATTAAACCTGTTTGCACAAACCAATTTGCAGAAAATTGAGTTCATCAATTTTTCGCAGGTAAATGTGACGGATGCATTCTGGAAACCGAAGATTGATAAGGTTGCTACCAAAACATTGGCAGCTTGTATCTATCAAACAGAAGTGGCTACGCCACGCATCCGCAATTTTGAACGTGTTGCAAGAAACAAGGGCGAACAGCATGAAGGTATTTTTTACGACGATAGTGATGTGTTCAAAGCATTGGAAGCAATGGCGTATTCGTTAAAGACGCATCCCAATGCAGAGATGGAAAAAAAATGCGATGAGTGGATTGATAAGATTGCTGCTGCTCAGCAGCCCGATGGCTATCTTAACACCTGGTACACGTTGAAAGGTTTGCAGGATCGTTACACCGATATGAGCATGCATGAAGATTACAATGCAGGTCATATGATTGAAGCCGCAGTTGCTTATTATAACGCAACCGGTAAACGTAAATTTTTAGACGTGTGCATCAAGTGGGCCGATCATTTTGATGCATTGTTTGGCCCCGGTAAACGTCATTGGGTAACCGGTCACCAGGAATTGGAATTGGCGTTGGTGAAATTGTACAAGACAACGAAGAACGAAAAATATTTAAAGCTGGCCGATTGGCTATTAAGCGAACGTGGTAAACGTTTGGCAAAAGGTTATACCTGGACCGATTGGAAAGACACGGCTTATGCGCAGGATGTATTGCCGGTGAAAGAACAAACGCAAATTACCGGTCATGCTGTGCGTGCCATGTACATGTACACGGGTGCTGCTGATGTGGCTGCACAAACCGGCGATGTAGATTATATCCGTGCAATGAAAACGGTGTGGCAGGATGTGGTGTTTCGTAACATGTACATTACCGGTGGAATTGGTTCTGCAGGAAGCAACGAAGGTTTCAGCCAGGATTATGATTTACCCAATGAACAGGCGTATTGCGAAACCTGTGCAAGTGTGGGCATGGTGTTCTGGAACCAGCGGATGAATGCATTAACAGGTGATGCCATGTATATGGATGTACTGGAACGCAGTTTATATAATGGTGCATTGGATGGTTTGAGTTTAACCGGTGATCGTTTCTTTTATGGTAATCCGCTGGCATCTCGTGGACAGCATCAACGCAGGGAATGGTTTGGTACAGCATGTTGCCCGGCAAATATTGCACGTATGGTGGCATCGCTCGGCGATTATATTTATGCAAAAAGTGATGAAGGAATTTTTGTGAATCTGTTTGTTGGAAGTAACACGAGTATTCAGTTGCCGAAAACAAAAGTGGATGTAAAAATGGAAACAAATTATCCGTGGGATGGACAAGTGAAGATTGCAGTTGATCCGCAAACAAATAAGCAGAAGTTTAAATTGTATGTACGTATTCCTGACTGGGTATTTAATAAGATAAGTACCGATGGCTTGTATCGTATTACAAAAGATGATGACGAACCATTGCACTTCAGTTATAAAATTAATGGTAAGAGTTTCAACGGCATTTATGAAAACGGATACCTTGTTATTAACCAGGAATGGAAGAAAGGAGATGTTGTTGAACTGGAATTGCCAATGGATGTAAAGTTAATTGAGGCAAAAGCAGAGTTGAAGCAAAACAACAACCGCATCGCCATTCAGCGGGGACCGGTTGTTTATTGTGTAGAAGGTGCGGATAACAATAACAAAGCATGGAATATTGTACTGCCTGCGGATACAAAGTTTGAAACGATTGATTACAAAATAATGGATGAGCCGGTGAAGGCATTAACAGCAGAAGTGCCTGTGGTACTTGTTGCAGAAGATGGTCTGTCGATCAGTACTGAAAAACGAAAGATCATTGCCATCCCATACTACACATGGGCCAACCGTGGTAAAAATGAAATGCAGGTGTGGTTGCCCACAACAATCAAGGATGTGAAAATTAATTACTGATCACACGCAACAAATGAAAAGAATCCTTTGCACGCTTTTAGTTTTGTCATCATTCCTGGTGAGTGTTGCACAATCGTATGTTCCTGATAAGAAGAATGCAAAAGTAAAAGTACAGCCTGTTGTTTCTGTAAAAGCATTTGCATTTCCATTGAGTGATGTAAAGCTGTTGCAAAGTCCGTTTACAAAAGCAATGCAGCTTGACAGTACTTACTTGCTTTCGTTGAGTGCTGATCGGTTGCTGTATCGCTTTTATAAAAATGCAGGACTGCCGGTGAAGGATTCCATCTATGGCGGATGGGAGAGTGATGGATTATCGGGACATACATTAGGGCATTATTTATCTGCTGCATCGATGATGTATGTGTCAACAGGAAATGTGGAGTTTAAGAAACGTATTGATTACATCGTTGCTGAACTGGAGCGTTGTCAGCTTGCACGCAAGACCGGCTATATCGGCGCCATTCCAAAAGAAGATTCCATTTTTGGTAAAGTAGCAAAGGGAGAAATCAAATCATCCGGTTTTGATTTGAATGGTGGATGGAGTCCCTGGTACACCGTGCACAAAGTAATGGCCGGTTTGTGCGATGCGTATTTGTATTGCAACAGCAACAAAGCATTGAAGATGGTGACAGGTATGGCCGACTGGACGTACAACACCGTGAATCATTTGCCCGATTCAACACGTTTAAAAATGTTGAACTGTGAATACGGCGGCATGAATGATGTGCTGGCGAATATTTATTCTTTCACCGGCAACAGAAAATATCTTGATCTCTCGTATAAATTTTACGATGAGTTTGTCATGGGTAAACTGGCGCAACGCATCGATCCTTTACCCGGCAAACATAGTAATACCAACGTGCCGAAAGCAATTGGCAGTGCACGGCAATATGAATTGACAGGCAATAAAAGTGATCAAACCATTGCTTCTTTTTTTTGGGAAACAATGGTGCACAATCACAGTTATGTCATTGGAGGTAACAGTAACTACGAGTATTGCGGTGAAGCAGGTAAACTCAACGATCGTTTGAGCGATAACACCTGCGAAACCTGTAACACCTATAATATGCTGAAGCTGACAAGACATTTATTCGCCTGGCAGCCCTCAGCACAGTTAATGGATTATTACGAACGTGCTTTGTACAATCATATTCTTGCTTCGCAGAATCCGGAGAACGGCATGATGACTTATTTTGTTCCGTTGCGGATGGGTACAAAAAAACAGTTCAGCGATCAGTTCAATACGTTTACCTGTTGTATGGGCAGCGGTATCGAAAATCATGCGAAGTATGCTGAACAGATCTATAGTTACGATGGGAAGAATAATTTATATGTTAATCTGTTCATTCCCTCTGTATTGAACTGGAAAGAAAAAAATATCCGCATCACACAGACCAATTATATTCCGGAAAGCAAGCAAGTGAGACTTGTTGTTACTGCTGCAAAGCCAACTACGTTCACAATAAAAATCCGTAAACCATCGTGGAGTAATGCTACTGCAGTTGTTAAAGTAAATAATGCTGCAGTGAAAACTGAAACTGATGCAGCAGGTTATTTAACTGCCACCCGTGTATGGAAAAACAGTGATGTGGTTACCGTTGATCTTGAGATGAATCTTTATACCGAAGCAATGCCGGATAACCCCAATCGAATTGCATTCAAATATGGTCCGTTGGTATTGGCAGGGTTGCTGGGTAAAGAAAAGCCCGATCCGGTTATTGGTGTGCCGGTGTTGTTAACCACAAACCGTAATGTGAATGATTGGATGCAAGCAACTTCGTCGTTGCAGTTTGAAATGAAAGGAGTGGGTAAGCCGTTTGATGTGAAACTGATTCCCTTCTATCAAACCTACGATCAGTATTACAGCGTGTACTGGGATTATTTTACACCGGATGAATTTGCCAAGCTGCAAGCCGATTATGAAGCGGAGAAAAAACGTGTGCAGGAAATTGAAAACAGAACCATTGATCACTTCCGTGTGGGTGAAATGCAACCCGAACGTGATCATAACCTCAAGGCAACAGAACGTTCTTATGTAAGCGATGCGATGGACAGAATGGGGCGAGAAGCAAGAAGCAATCATAACTTCGAGTTTGAAATGAAAGTTGATCCTGCAGTGAATAACGCCTTGTTGTTTACTTACATTGGTGATGATAAAGACAGAGTATTTGATATTTTAGTGGATGGCGTAAAGCTTGTGACGGTTGATTGGAAAGGTGGTAAGACGGGTAAGTTTTATGATGTGGAATACAAACTGCCTGCAAGTATGATCAGTAGTAAAACAAAGATCACTGTAAAGATCGATGCTAATCATGGCAAAACAGCAGGACGTGTATTTGGTGTACGAACAATTAAAGAGTAGTAAATAAAAATGGGCAAAGCAATTGTAATCGGTGGCGGCATTATCGGTTTAAGTTCGGCTTACTATCTGCAGCAAGGCGGATGGGATGTAATGGTATTGGATAAAGATGATTTTTCCGATAACTGTTCGTATGGCAATGCCGGTTATGTTTGTCCCAGTCATTTTGTGCCATTGGCAACTCCCGGTATTGTAACGCAGGGACTGAAATGGATTTGGAATGCAAGAAGTCCGTTTTATGTGGAGCCTCGTTTAAATGCTGCGTTGATTTCATGGGGACTGAAGTTTATGAAAAGTGCCACAGCCAAACATGTGGCAGAATCGGCTATTCCTCTCCGTGATATTGCCTTGTTCAGTCAGCAGTTGTACGAAGAGTGGGGAAAGCTTCCTGACTTTGATTTTGCATACGAAAAGAAAGGCTTACTGGAAATGTTTCAAACAGAAGCAAACGAAGAACATGCGCATCACACAGCACATGAAGCAGCAAAGTTGGGTTTAGAAGCAGTGATGTTGTCAAAAGACGAAGTGCAGGCCATGGAGCCACAGACAGAACTGAACATACGTGGTGCTTTGTATTTTAAATGCGACGCACATCTTTACCCGCAAAAATTAATGAAAGGCTTGATCAATATACTCAAGCAAAAAGCTGTGCAGTTAATTTCGAAACAGGAAGTAACCGGTTTTGAAATGAACGGTGATCAGATCAAAACAGTGATCTGTAATAACCAACGTTACGATGCAGATATGGTAGTGATTGCAACCGGTTCCTGGTCAAGAGAAATGGCGGCCAAGCTCAATCTTAATTTACCACTCATGCCGGGACGTGGTTATTCGGTTACATTGGAAGATTCGCCGTTTACATTCAATCATCCGGCTGTGTTGCAGGAAGGTCGTGTAGCCATCACACCCATGGATGGAAACAAGATTCGTTTTGGTGGTACCATGGAAATCACATCAACGAAAAAAGCACCACGCTACAAAAGAGTAGAAGGTATATTGAATGCTGTTGAGCGTTTTGTGCCGCAGTTTAAAATTCCCATGCCATCACCTGAAAATATCTGGTATGGTTACAGGCCATGCTCTGCAGATGGGTTGCCTTACATCGGTAAAATAAAATCGAATGCCATTATTGCTACCGGTCATGCAATGATTGGGTTAAGCGTTGGTGCAGGCACAGGCAAACTTGTTGCGGAGATTGCAAACGGTGAAATACCCAGCGTGGATATCAATCCTTATAATCCAAAAAGGTTTTCCTAATTTGCTGTGCATTTTGCAAAACAATCTGCACAACGCAATATGAAACAGCTTGCATTCATTCTTCTGTTTACTTCCATTCTTTTTACTGCAACTGCACAACACCAACTGGTAAAGTTGTGGGAAACAGATACCACGTTAAAAGTTCCTGAATCGGTTTTTATCGATCATAAAAACAATGTGCTGTATGTTTCCAATATCGATGGGCAGCCTTGGGCAAAAGATGGCAAAGGTTCAATTGGTAAAGTGGATATGGACGGAAAAGTTATTGCGGCTGAATGGGTAACCGGTTTACAGGCACCCAAAGGCATGGGTTTGCACAAAAATAATTTGTACGTAGCCGATCTGAATGAAGTAGTCGTAATCGACATTACCAAAGGAGCCATTGTTGATCGCATTGTTGTTGATGGAGCTATTACATTAAACGATATCAGCGTAGAAGAAAACGGAACAGTGTATGTGTCCGATTCACGGGGAAGAAAAGTGTACAGCATCGAAAATAAAAAAGCAACCGTACTGCTCGATACAATGCAACTGAAAGGACCGAATGGGGTACTAAAGCATAAAGGAAGTTTGTACGTGCTGGATGCAGGCAGTATGTACCGCATGGAAAAAAACGGATCCCTTACCAAACTGGCCGAAGGTATGGAAGCCAGTACAGATGGTATTGAAAATATCAGCGGTGGCGATTATATTGTGTCAACCTGGATTGGTGTGGTTTATTATGTAAATCCCGATGGCAGCAAGCAGGTGTTACTCGATGGCAGGGAGCAAAAAATTAACTCGGCCGACATTGGCTATGATGCTGCGAAACGCATCGTATACATTCCCACTTTCTGGCGAAACACGGTGGCAGCCTACGAGCTTCAATAAAGGAATGTGAAAACTTGTCGGACGGTTGATTGTAACCGTCGGGATGTTCCTAATTTTACAAAACGTATGGACTGTACATCGCAACGGATCACTTACCGTAACACGGCTGCTTTTTCGAGTATTGTTTTGGATTACCTGGATGATGCTGCGGCATTAAGACCGTTTTATAAACATCGTCCAAACCTGGAAGGTATTAAGCATGCACTTGCAGAGCGTTCTGCATTTGCAACCAACCGTACAGTCTTGGTTAATCATCTCAAACAACAATACAGTGCAGTAAGCGAATCGGCTGCAGTTAACCGTAATATCGATCTGCTGCTGCAGGAACATACATTCACCATTACCACAGCACATCAGCCCAACTTATTTACAGGTCCGTTATACTTCATTTACAAAATTCTGCATGCCATTAAACTTGCCGATACCTTAAAGCAGGAATTAACGCAATACAATTTTGTACCTGTGTATTACATGGGTAGTGAGGATGCCGATTTTGAAGAGTTGAGTTATACAATAGTGAACGGCGTAAAATACCAATGGGCCACACAGCAGAACGGTGCGTTTGGCAGAATGGTCATTGATAAAAACATCACACAATTGATTCATGCCATCAGCGGACAGTTACTGGTGGAGCCGCATGGTAAAGAAATAGTGGATGCATTACTTGCTTCATACAAAGAGAAAACAACTATACAGAATGCAACATTTGCCTTTGTGCATTTCCTGTTCGAACGTTTTGGTTTGGTTGTGATCAATGCTGATGCGAAAGAACTGAAGCAACAGATGATTCCGGTGTTTGAAGATGAATTGCTCAACCGTTCATCGGCCAAACTGGTAACACAAACAATTGCTGCACTCGATCAGCAGCAGTACAAAGTACAGGCAGGTGGCAGGGAGATCAACTTATTTTATTTTGATGAAGACCTGCGTGAGCGTATCGAAGCAGATGGCGATGGTTTTGCTGTTGCCAACACAACGATTAAGTTTACGAAAGAGGAGATGCTGAAGGAACTCAAAGAGCATCCGGAACGTTTCAGTCCGAATGTAATTCTGCGTGGTTTGTACCAGGATACGATTTTGCCCAACATTGCTTTTATTGGCGGCGGCGGAGAACTGGCGTATTGGCTGGAGTTGAAAAATGTGTTTGCACATCACCAGGTTCCTTATCCGGTATTGGTATTGCGGAATTCATTTCTTATAACCGAAAAGCAATGGATAGAGCGCATCACAAAGCTTGATTTTACACTTGAAGCATTCTTCCAAAGCAGCGAAACGTTGCTGAACGAATATGTACACCGTACCACTGTTAATAAAATTCACCTCAACGGAAGTTTAGAACAGGCGGAAGCATTTTATGCTGCATTGAAACAACAGGCGGCAACGGTTGACCCTACTTTACAGCAGCATGTAGATTCGTTGAAAGCAAAAGCCTTTCATCGCTTACAGGAGCTGGAGAAAAAAATTATCCGTGCAGAAAAACGAAAGTATGCCGATGAGCAACGGCAGATTCAAACTATCAAAGCAAAACTATTTCCCGGCAACGGCTTGCAGGAACGTAAAGAAAGTTTCTTGAGCTTTTATGCAAAAAACGGGAAGAACATGATTGATGCCCTGTATCAGCATTCTCTTTCCCTCGAACAGGAGTTTGTAGTTTTATCTTTCTAATTTATTTTGTCTTTAGTGCTTTTACGGGATCGAACTGAAAGCCGATACTGAAATAATTACTGCGGTAGTTGGTGTTACTGGTGCCCGTAAGTAAGGATGCATTCATTTGTGCCTGGATACGGAACCACGGCGCACTTTCAAATCCAAAACTGCTGACCAAGGCGGGCTCAACAAACAACAACCTGTTGCGTGTTAGCTGCAGCAGTTGGTACGACTCCAGTTCATTATTATCATAGCTGGTGCGGATGTTGCTATAGCCGATTGATGTAAACCGCAGCACAGTACTCAATGTAAAATTTTCACCGGTATGAAAACTGAAGGAAGGTTGAATATAGTAACGGTTGGTTTTGCTGTTGTGAAAACCCAATGCTCCGCTGTTGGTTGTGCTGTTATCGGAGATATTGTTTTTACCGAAACCATAGCCGCCATATAGTTCAAAAAATACTTTTTTATCTCTTGATATGGGATAAAAAACGCCTGCGCCAAATTCGGCTGCGTTGCGTTTGTATTTTACAATGTCTGTTCCGGTGCTGCCACTGCCATCGGAGTAGGTGAGTTCATCCTGGCTGCGTAAAGAACCATACCATGCTGCAGTTACTGCAAAGTGATCGGTTACTGCATACGCCCCCTGCAAACTGTAACTGTTTTCTGTACCAACCAATGTGCTGGCTGCCACAGCAGTAACTCTCGATTCATTTTTTTCTTTGAATGCCGGAACCTGTTGTATAGTAGGAGCGTAAGCAAAACGCAGCAGTGTACAGGAGCTCAGCAGGCTGCTTACTAAAAAAACGGTTACAGTTAGTTTCAGGTATGTGCTCATAAGTTTTGTTTTAGTACAGTAGCTCAATCAAATTTATTTTCCCAACCCTGTTGTTTCAGTTTGTCAACCTTGGTGATTACTTCGTCATTCAGGTTGGTTTTGTATGCAGCAATTTTTGCAGCTACTGCTTCATCGGCAGTACCAATGATCTGTGCAGCCAGAATGCCTGCATTTTTTGCTGCATTCAATGCTACTGTTGCAACTGGTACGCCATTGGGCATTTGCAGAATCGATAAAACAGAGTCCCAGCCATCAATGGAGTTAGACGATTTAACCGGTACGCCAATAACGGGCAACGTAGTAACGCTGGCCACCATCCCCGGCAAATGGGCCGCACCGCCTGCACCGGCAATAATCACTTTCAATCCTCTCTCTTTTGCTTTTTGTGCATACTCCACCATACGTAAGGGTGTACGGTGTGCAGATACAACCGTTAACTCGTAATCGATACCAAATTCTTTGAGGATATCTGCAGCGGGTTGCATGACAGGGAGATCGCTGTCGCTGCCCATGATAATACCAATCAAAACTGTTTCTGGTTTTTGGTTTATTGTTTCTTGTTCTTTCACGTTTGTCTGTCTTTAAATTTTAAACCTTTATGTGCTGTCGTGTTTAAATAGCTCATAAAAGCTGCAATTTTTGCACACAAGGTATCAGCTTTTTTGTAAAGTTCTTGAAACTCTTTTTCAGAAATATAAGCGTCGATAGTAAGCCTGTGAAGCTGTGATTTTAGCTCGCCGGTTTCACCTTTAGAAATACCGAGGGAATTAATGAATTCTAAACGGCTGCTTCTTTCAAATCCTTCACCAGTATTGTCCATAATGGAACCTGATGAAGATTTTATTTGTTCAGCAAACCTGTAATCTTTATTGCCTTTTAGTTTAGATGCAATAGGTGAGATTTTTTCGTACAGATCTTTTGCAAGTTGCCAGATTTCCAACTCTTCAAATTTGTGAATAGTTGCCATAGCAGTTGTTTTTGGTTTAGCTTCCTTAAAAATAGGAAACCCTAACCAGAAACAATAAACCAAAAACAAATCTTTACAACTTACTCAAATCACCGGCCAGTAACTTCATCTCCGCTTCGGCAAGCTTCGCCATGTAGAGCGAATTGATGTAACGGGTTTGTCCGTTGATGTAATCGATCTGCACCTGTCGTAATTCCAATGAGGTGATTGCCAGTTTACGGAAACGTTCAGTAGAAATCACATTGTTTTCTTCAATCAAAGCCAGCGTATTTTTTTCAAGCTTCACCAGGTTGAGTGCGTTTTGAAAATTAGAATACGCATTCAGCAAATTGGTGTACACTTGGTTTTTCAACCGATCGATGATCACCTGCTGGTTTTTGATATTGATATCTGCTACCTGTTCCTGTCGCTTGATATTTCCTCCCTGGAAAATAGGAATCGCAACGCCGATGTTGCCGTTTGGACCAAGGTTACGGTTGAACAAGGTGAAACCTGCATCGTTACGGCTTTGCGATAAGTTAAAGTTGCCGTTTAAGGTAACAGAAGGAAGACGCTGCGAAATGATCTCTCTTTTCTGTTGAACAAGTACCGACAAATTGCTTTGTGCAAGCAACAGATCGTAATTATCGTTTTGCGATTTGGTGACCAACGCTGCAAAGGTTAACCCGGCATCGGGTTCAATTACATCCATTACTTCGAAAACAGTTTCGGGTTTACGTGCAAGCAGATTATTGAAATCGGCTTTGGCAATCCGGATGCTGTTTTCAACGGCTAACAAATTACCTTTTTGTTGATTGAGATCTACTTCAGCCTGCAGTAAATCGGTCTTGGGTGCAGTACCGATCGTAAAACGGCTTTCAGCAATTTGTTTCCGTTCTTCAAAAAACTTAATGGTTGCCTGTAATGCTTTCTTTTGTTGATTGAGTTGTACAATTTGATAATAAGCAGCAATTACATTGAACACGGTTGTATTAACCTGGCTGCGGAAACTGAGTTCACCAATTTTTTCCAGCTCTTCTAAACGACGTTTGGTGGCAAACATGCGCATACCATCAAACACACGCCAGCTAACGGCAAAGCCTGCATTGAGGTTACGCAAAATGGCACCATTCCGTTTAATGGTGGTGCCGTTTGTTAAACGTTGCTCTAGATTATTCGATGCAATACCAATCGTTGAAGTGGCGCTGATTGTTGGCAGCAAACCTGCAGTGCCCCAGTTATTATTTATGGTGCCGATCTGTTGTGCATTCCGTTCAATCTCCACATCAAAGTTTTTCTCCACTGCAATGCGGATAGCTTCATCTATAGTTAGTTTCGATGCGTCCTGTGCCAGCGCAATGCTGCTAATCAGCCAGCTTGCTAATAACAGTTTCAGTTTCTTCTTCATGCACTTTAATTTTTTTAGATGAGAGGTACGAATACATAGCAGGGATCACAAACAAGGTAAGGATCAGCGAAAACATAATACCTCCCACAATAACAATACCTAACGGAATACGGCTGGTGGATGCTGCACCTAATGATAAGGCCAGCGGCAATGCACCCAATGCCATGGCCAGACTCGTCATTAAGATGGGCCGCAAACGCATCGTTGCCGCTTCAATAACTGCAGGCTTCTTCAACATGCCTGTATGTTTCTTCTGGTTGGCAAATTCAACAATGAGGATACCGTTCTTGGTTACAAGACCAATCAACATAATCATACCAATCTGCGAAAAGATATTAATGGTTTGATCGAATAACCACAGGGAGAACAAGGCACCTGCTATCGCCAATGGTACGGTTACCATGATCACAATCGGATCGATAAAGCTTTCGAACTGTGCTGCCAATACCAGGAAGATGAGAATGAGTGCCAATCCAAATGCAAAGAAGGTGTTGCCACTGCTTTCTGCAAAGTCACGTGAGTTACCGGAGAGGGCCGTGTTAAACGATTCGTCTAACAGCTTATCTGCAATGGCCTGCATTTCTTTAATACCATCGCCTATTGTTTTACCAGGTGCTAAACCTGCACTGATGGTTGCCGATTTGTAACGGTTGAAGTGATACAGTGTTGGCGGCGTTGTTTCTTCTTCAAACGAAACAAACTGATCAACAGAAATCATTTGTCCGGCTGCATTGCGCACAAACAGGTTTTTCAAATCTGTCGGATCATCACGATCATCACGTAACACTTGGCCGATTACCTGGTATTGTTTACCATCTTTAATAAAATAACCAAGCCTGCGGTTACTGAGCGATAACTGCATCAGCTCCGAAATATCGGTTACACTTACACCCAGCTCACTTGCACGCAGGCGATCGATATTTAAACGGATCTCTGGCTTATTAAATTTCAAGTCTGCATCTACACTAATCAATACAGAACTCTTTTGAGCCTCTTCGATAAACTTTGGTAAAATGGCTTTCAGTTTTTCGAAATTGTTGTTTTGAATTACAAAGGCAACCGGTAAACCACCACGACGGTTTACCGAAATAGTTTGTTCCTGAATTACAGAAGCTCTTCCTTCATTATACTTTGGTAAATTGCGATTAATGACATCTACAATCTGTTGTTGCGAACGCTGACGTTTATCGGGATCAACCAACAATGAGCGAACGAATCCACTGTTTACCGAACCTGCACCGGTAAAACCCGGAGCTGTTACAGAGATGAGAACTTTTGTTTCGGGCACACTATCCATTACCAGCTGGTTCAGTTTGTCGATGTATGCATCCATTGCATCATAACTGGTACCCTCGGGTGCACTTACCTGTAAACGGAACTGGCTGCGGTCCTCCATTGGCGCTAATTCACTTTGCAGTTTACCGCCAATCATATAAATCATAACGCCGCAGGCAATAATCAATATCCATGCAACCCAACGTACACGCATAAACGCAACCAGTGCTTTATGATAACCGTTTTCCATTGCACGGAAAAACGGTTCGGTTACACGATAGAACCAACCATGCTTCATGCCGCCTTTGCGGGTTAAGTATACGTTTAATACAGGTGTAAGAGTGAGTGATACAAAGGCAGAGATTAATACCGCACCGGCTACCACAATACCAAACTCACGGAACAAACGGCCGACAAAACCCTGTAAGAAAATGATGGGAAGAAATACAACAGCCAGCGTGATAGAGGTGGCAATAACGGCGAAATAAATTTCATTGGAACCTTCACGGGCAGCCCGGTATTTATCCATGCCCTGTTCCATTTTCTTAAAAATATTTTCTGTTACCACAATACCATCATCTACCACCAAACCTGTTGCCAGTACGATTGCCAACAACGTTAATACGTTGATGGTAAATCCGCTGAGGTACATAATAAAGAATGCACCGATGAGTGAAACAGGAATATCAATCAACGGACGGATAGCTACAATCCAATCACGGAAGAAGAGGAAGATGATGAGTACCACCAATGCAAACGAAAGCACCAACGTTTCTTCTACTTCAGCAATGGACTTACGAACAAATTTTGTCTGGTCCAGACCAACATCCAATTTGATGTCCGATGGTACTTCTTTCTTAATCTGTTCGTAACGCTTGTAAAATTCGTCGGCAATGGCTACATAGTTACTGCCCGGTTGCGGTACAATTGCAAGTGCAATCATGGGTATACCACTTTCCTTCAACACACTTTCTTCGTTCTCCGGTCCAAGGATAGCTTGCCCAACATCTTTTAATTTAATATCACGACCATCAACGTTTTTTATAATGAGGTTATTAAAATCTTCTTCTGTATTTAAACGGCCGAATGTACGCACCGTTAACTCCATGGTATTGCCTGAAATTTTACCGGAGGGCAACTCGAGGTTTTCACGTTGCAATGCTGCCTGCACATCTTTAGCCGTTAAATTATAGGCCAATAATTTTTCCGGTTCAAACCACACACGCATGGCATAACGTTTCTCTCCCCAGATATTAACAGTACTAACACCGGGAATGGTTTGTATACGCTCCAGCAAATTGTTGGTGGCATATTCGGTAACCTGTAACGGATTTCTGCTTTCGCTCTGGATCGTCATGGAAAGAATTGGATCGCTGCTGGCGTCGGCTTTTGTAACAACAGGTGGTGCATCTAAATCGGAGGGAAGCGAACGAACCGTTTGCGATACTTTATCACGTACATCATTTGCTGCTTCTTCCAGGTTAAAGCCCAGTTCAAATTCTACGTTGATGTTGCTGTTACCCTGGCTGCTGCTGCTGGTAATATTTTTTACACCTGCAATACCGTTGATTGATTTTTCCAGTGGCTCGGTAATCTGCGATTCAATTACATCGGCATTGGCGCCGGGGTATGAAGTACGTACGCTGATATTGGGAGGATCGATAGCCGGATAATCCCGGATACCTAAGAAACGAAACCCGATTACACCAAACAACACAATCATGATGTTCATCACGATGGCCAGCACGGGTCGTTTCAAACTCAGTTCTGAAATCGTCATGTTTATTGAACTTTAGAGAGTTTAACTTTTGCATCGGGTTTTAAGCCGAGTAAGCCGGTTGTAATAATGGTATCGCCGGGTACAACGCCGCTTGTAATTTCAATGTTGGCAGAATCACGGATACCGGTTTGTACATCTACAAACTTTGCAACACCATCTCTGTACAGAATTAATTTTTTACCTCTTGCCTGTGGCAGAATAGCCTGCGAAGGAACGAGGATGGCATTACTGTTTTTAGCAAAGTCCATATCTACTTTAGCAAAAGCACCTGATACCAGCGATGCATCACTTTGTTGTACAATGCAACGCACATTCATACCACGTGATGTTTCACTTACGGTTGCTTCGGTAGCATATACTTTAGCAAGATATTTTTTACTGTTGCCTTCAACCGAAAAGCTGATGGTTTGTCCGTTGCTGATTTTTGACGTGTACTTTTCAGGCACACTGAACTGCAACTTCATTTGGTTCAGCTGGCGGATGTTGGTGATGACAGTGGCCGGTGTTACGTATGCGCCTGTTGAAATATTGCGGAAACCAATCCGTCCGCTGAACGGTGCACGGATTTCTGTTTTTGCGATGTTTGTTTTCAGCAAATCAATATCGGCTTTAATATTACTCACCTGCAAAAAGCTGAGGTCGTAATCCTGCTGACTGATACCGCTGATCTTGAGTAACTCTTTGTTACGCTCTTCTGTTTTTTCGGCAATCTGTAATTGCACCTGTAACTTTTTCAGTTGCGCCTGTAAATCGCCATCAAATAATTTTACCAGTAAGGCACCTTGTGTTACATAGGCTCCTTCGTTGATGGCATGTGAAACTACACGACCGTTTACTTCGGTATGTATTTCTGTTTCTTCCATTGGTAATAAGGTACCCGGTAATTGTAAGGGCTCGCTTACAGCACCGGTTTTAACAATATAACCAACCACTGTCATGGGGCCTTGCTGCCGGCCGGCCGGTGGTGCTGCCTGTTTCTTTTCGTCTTTGCAACTGATCGCTGTGAAGGCGATGGCTGTTGCGATTAATATAGTAGTTCTCATGTATGTATCGATATGCTAAAGGTAAACATAGAACGTTTTTACACCCCCCGCAATGGATGAGTGGTAAACGTAATTCCATAACTGCCTTAAAAGGCGGATATGCAGTGGCCTTTGGGGTGATGATAAAGGTTATCTGGTCTTCACCTTCAGTAAGTGTTTAATGCGATTGGCCTTGTACGTTAGTTCGCTGCGGTCTTTGCCAATAACGGTAACATGACCCATTTTACGGCCGGGTTTTGTATGCGATTTTCCGTAGATATGTACAAATGCATTTTCCATTTTCAACACATCTTCCAGTCCTTCGTAATAAGCCGGACCGCTGTAACCTTCTTCACCAACAATATTTAGAATAACCGAGGGTAAAATAGCATCTGTACAACCAAGCGGATAACCCAGCATAATACGCCACAACATATCAAACTGCGATGAGTAGTTGCCTTCGATACTATGATGGCCGCTGTTGTGTACACGTGGTGCCGTTTCATTAACGAGTACTTCACCATTTTTATCTATAAACAATTCTACGGCAAATAATCCCGGCGACTGCAGGTTGCGAACAACAGCCATTGCAATGGCTTCTACTTTCCAGAATGTTTTTTCCGGCAACTCAGAAGGCGAAATCTGGTAGTCGAGCAAATTCAAAACAGGATCAAATACCATTTCTGCAGGTGGGTACATGGTTGTATCTCCATCTTGACCAACGGCTACGATCATAGCAATTTCTTTTTCAATCGGCACCAGTTTTTCCAATACTGATGGTGCATCAAAGCCACGTTCAAGATCGGCTTCTGTTTTCAACAGTTCCACACCACGACCGTCGTATCCTCCCATGCTAACTTTATGCGCTGCCGGTAAAAAGGAAGCCAGTGCTTTCAGCTCTTCTTTATTTTCGGTAATTACAAATTCAGAGGTGGGTATCTGGTGATGCTGATAGAATTTCTTCTGTTCAATTTTATTTTTGATGATGCGCAGGGCTGCCGGTTTGGGAAAAACCTTTACACCTTCTGCTTCCAACTTTTCCAATGCTTCCACATTCACCGCTTCAATTTCAATGGTAATGGCATCTAAGCCTTTTCCGAAATTGTAAACGGTTTCAAAATCTTTAATATCGCCCTTGGTAAAATGATGACAGAGATGAGCCGATGGACACTGCTCATCATTTTCGAGGATGTATGTTTCAACGGGGTAATTGGCTGCTGCCTGTAATAACATACGGCCAAGCTGACCGCCACCTAAAATACCAACTTTGAGGGTAGTCGAAGATTGCATGGCGCAAAGATAAGGGAGGGAGTTGATGCGGAGAGGAAGGAAGCCCTGAGCGTAGTCGAAGGGCGGTGTAAAAGTTCGAGCGCAGTCGAGAACTTTAGCGATGGCTTCTGAACTTCGAATGCGAAAGATTCTGACACTCAGAAAGCAATGAAAGCTTGTGCAGATTGCCATTCATCAATGCTAGTTTTTTACTTCTTGACCAGCCTTTCAATTGTTTTTCTCTTTGCGCAGCTTCAAGTGAAAAAGGGATTGTTTCGTAATAACGTAAAGTCAGCGGTCTTCGCTTAAAAGTGTAACAGGCAGGATAAACTCCTTCACAGTGTTCTGAAAATCGTTTCAATAAATCATTGGTTAAGCCGGTGTAAAAAGAGCCGTCGTTGCACTCAATGATGTACACATAGTAAAGCTCTTGGGAGCTGTTTTTGTAGATCATATAAGTAAAATAATAAAATTTACCGGTAATCTCGACTGCGCTCGATTCCCTCCACCGTCCTTCGACTACGCTCAGGACTACACTCTGTTAGTTCAACAGTTTTTTTTACTTTTGCCTCATGCACCCCGATTATGCCAATAAACGCTTCCACGATAAACGCAGCAACTACTGTTTGCTGATGGAAGTATTGGCGACTGATTCTAACTGATTGTTTGAGTAAGGTTCTTCTCCTGAACCGATGGTTTATCGTACTTCTTCACAGAAAAAATTAACAATCATGTCAACAATTGCTGTTAACAAGAAACAAGCTGTGCAACAGGATTTTCTTCCTTTACACGGCACCGATTATGTAGAATTTTATGTAGGCAATGCCAAGCAGGCCGCTCATTTTTATACCACTGCATTTGGTTTTCAACCGCTGGCTTATGCTGGTCCTGAAACCGGTATGAAAGATATTGCCAGTTATGTCGTGCGTCAGAACAAACTCACTTTTGTATTAACCACACCGCTTCGTTCGGGTAACGAAATAGCCGATCATATTTACAAACATGGCGATGGTGTAAAAGTATTGGCGCTGAAAGTAGATGATGCCGCATCGGCTCTTCATGAAACATCTGTACGTGGTGCCAAACAGTACAAAGCAGTAACGAAATTGACCGATGCAGAAGGCGAAGTAGTTATCAGCGGTATCCATACCTATGGCGATACTGTGCATTTATTTATCGAACGTAACAACTACAATGGTGTGTTTATGCCGGGCTACCGTGCATGGAGCAATCCTTATTTTAAAACAGCGCAAACCGGTTTGCAGTATGTAGATCATTGTGTGGGAAATGTAGGCTGGAACCAGATGAACCCTTGGGTAAGCTTTTATGAAAATGTAATGGGCTTCCGCAATATCCTCAGCTTCGATGACAATGATATTTCTACCGAATACTCAGCCCTAATGAGTAAGGTAATGAGTAATGGCAACGGGTATGTTAAGTTCCCCATCAATGAACCGGCCGAAGGAAAGAAAAAATCGCAGGTAGAAGAATACCTCGATTACTATGCCGGCGAAGGTGTGCAGCATGTAGCGTTGGCAACCAACAACATTGTTGAAACCGTTACAGCTTTACGCAGCAGAGGTGTGGAGTTTTTAAAAGTGCCAACAACGTATTACGACGATCTGCTTGATCGGGTGGGACATATTGATGAAGACCTGGAGCCATTAAAAGAACTGGGCATCCTGGTTGACCGGGACGATGAAGGCTATTTATTACAAATCTTCACCAAGCCGGTAGAAGACCGTCCAACCTTGTTCTTCGAAATTATTCAGCGAAAAGGAGCACAAAGCTTTGGCAAAGGGAATTTTAAAGCCTTGTTCGAAGCCATTGAGCGTGAACAGGAGGCAAGAGGTAATCTTTAAAAGCAAGGAGCAGTTTTACTGCTCCTTTTTTCGGTTTATCGTTGGGTTGAATTACAAACCTTTGAATTGCTGATTTTACGAACAGCTATTTGTTTTTTACCTGCAGTTTTTAACAAGTGATTTTGTTTCAACTTATGCACATTTTCAAATATTTTTGCAGCAAGGACGTTCATAAGAAATCCAGTATGCTCAACAAAAGCCTTCTTCTCATAATCAATTTTACACTGGCGGTTTTCGCCGGTTTTGCTCAGTCTCCGTACGAGGGCAGCAGTTCTACCGTTTCAGCTGCACGCAGTTTTAAGGGAGCAAGCTTGTTTTCCAAAGTAGAAGATTCTCTCCGCAAAGAGCTGAAGGAAAAAGGATTTCAATGGCCTGCGAAGTACATGTACATCCGTACATTTAAGCACGAAAAACAATTGGAAGTATGGCTGAAGAATGATTGGGCCGAAACGTTTGAATTGTTTAAAGTATATAAAGTGTGTGCCACTTCCGGCACCTATGGTCCAAAACGTAAAGAAGGCGATAAACAAATACCCGAAGGTTTTTATTACATCAACGAGTTTAAGCCCAACAGTAATTATCATCTGGCACTAGGGTTAAATTACCCCAACGCTTCCGATGCAATTCTCAGCGATCAGAACAAACCCGGCGGCGATATTTATATCCACGGCAACTGCGTAACCATTGGCTGTTTACCACTCACCGATTCGTTGATTGAGCAAGTGTATTACATGGCATCAGTGGTAAAAGATCAGGGACAGGATTTTATTCCCGTTCACATTTATCCTGCACGATATGATAGTAAAAAATCGATGGAGCAGGTAATGAACAAAGCAAAAAATAAACCCGAAGTACAAAAGTTCGCTACACAAATACAGGATGCATACGAGTATTTCGAAGACACGCATCAGTTACCTGCTGTTATGATTGCAAAGAACGGCAGCTATGTGGTAGCTACCAATCCTGAAACACCGAAAGTAAAACGCATTAAAGTAATTGAAACCAATAACCCTGTCGATCCTTATGCGGCGTGGGCGTTAGAAGAAAAAGTGGATCGTGTTCCTTTTTATAAAGAGGGCAATGCTGCACTGCAACGTTGGTTTTTTAATCTCAGCCAATCGTTGGTGCCCATGTTAAATGGCAATGCTTCCATGTCGATACAGGTAGAGTTTATTGTAGATAAGAATGGCAACACTGCATTGGCAACCGTTATTCGTGGTGGTTATGCGGAGTTAAATAAAGTTATTAAACAGAAGTTTGAGAAAGAATTAAAATGGCAGCCTGCCTTAAAAGGCGATCAACCGGTAAATACGAAACTTATTCAGAACCTGAATATTGTAGCTCCGGAAGATTTATAATATCTTACGTACTCATTACCTCCATTTTTGTAAAGCCTCGGTACCCTGTGGACAACTGAAACCACGTGAAACCAGTCAGGCTTATATCATTTTGCTTATCTCTAACTGCTTTTTTTCTTCCACAAAGAAGCGGAGCTGTACCTATTTCGGGTGTCATCAATCAATATTACAAGGCAACGGCCATCATTAATTACGGTACATATAACTCCAGCAGTTACTCAGGTGTAACATTGGAAAATATTACTGGACTATCCGTTGGTGATAAAGTCATGATCATTCAGATGAAAGGTGCAACGATTACTACAACCAACAATTCCACCTTCGGTAACATATCATCTCTTGGCAATGCAGGTAAGTATGAGTTTTCAACCATCTGCGGTTTTTTAAACAACACGGTCGTATTAAGTAATCATTTGTTGAATAGCTATGATGTTTCGATGATACAGGTAATACGTGTACCTGTTTATACAAATGCAGAAGTAACAGGCACTTTAACCGCACAGGCATGGGATGCAGCAACAGGTGTTGGCGGTGTACTTGCGTTTGAAGTAACAGGTACATTAACGCTGAATGCAAACATCCATACGGATGGAGCCGGTTACAAAGGCGGAGAGCTGTTACAGTTTCCTAATTGCTCCTATTTTACAACAGCCAGTGCCTTTTTTTATAACTCAACAGCTGTTTTATCGAGCAATGCAAACGGAGCATTAAAAGGAGAGGGTGTGAATACGGTAACAGCAACTTATAGTGGAGGTAAAGGAAAGCAGGCAAATGGCGGCGGTGGTGGAAATAATCATAATACCGGCGGTGGCGGTGGTGCTAACTATGGAGCAGGTGGAAATGGAGGAAACTATACCGGTACAGGATCATTTCCCTGCCTTGGAACAAATGCGGGTGTCGGGGGCACTGAAATAGGCACTTATGGGTACGCATCCGGTACAAATAAAATATTTTTAGGAGGAGGTGGAGGATCGGGACATGCAAATAATCCGGAAGGAACGCCGGGTGGCGATGGTGGCGGCATCATCTACATCAAAGCAGCAACTGTTGTTGGTAACGGGTATAGTATTACGGCAAAAGGAACGCAGGGTATTAATAACGATTTGGCGCCTAATCTACTCAACGAAGCAAGGGGCGATGGTGGCGGTGGTGGCGGAGCCGGAGGCGTGGTGTTGCTGGACGTTGCAACGTTTAGCGGTAATGTAACAGTTGAAGCCAATGGAGCCGATGGGAGTACCGTTGGTTTTCAAAATACCTGTATGGGGCCCGGCGGTGGAGGTGGTGGTGGCGTTATTTGGTCTGCTGCCGGTTTACCTGTGAATGTAACAACAAATGTTGCGGGAGGAATCAGCGGGTTTGTTCGTTACCTGGATGCGTACAATGCACCTTGCGAAGGTTCAGCCAACGGTGCAACTGCGGGAAGTAACGGTGTTGTACAAACGGGATTTGCAGCACCACAGGGAACCAATACAATCAGCTGCGATATTTTGCCACTCGATCTACTGAAACAGTTTACCGGTAAACGAACGAACCAGCAAATACAATTGAATTGGGTTTTAGCAAACGCCGCACAAGTAAAGAAGATAGTCGTAGAAAAAAAGATCGGCAATGCATCGTTTCAACCAATTACTGAAATCATATCGCCGGCAACTGTAAATGGTTTTTTTGTTGATGAACAAAGCTATAACACCGCAACATACAGGTTGTTGGTTTATGCGTTAAATGGAAACAGTCAATATTCACATAGCTTGTTTTTTGATGCAGGTGAGCAGCTAAGTTTTAATCTGTATCCCAATCCGGTAACCGATCAGGTAACAATTCAATTACCTGCAACCGGCAATGGAAAAACCATTGTAACCATAACAGATGTAAATGGAAAACAACTTTTACAGCAACAGTTTTTCATGCAGCAAATACAGTCGATATTGCGGCTTTCAGTTAGCCCGTTACCTGCCGGAATTTATCATCTGCGTCTGCAGAACAATGGGCGGCAATACAGCTCGAAATTTATAAAGCAATAAGCTTATTGTAGGAGCATTTGTACTGTTTCCGGACTTTGCTGTTTCAGTTCAATACGTTTACCTGCAGTCAATTTTTCCAGTGTATCGTTGTTGTAATGGCGTATGCTCAGCAAGGTTAACCCTTTTTCTACCTGTACATCAAATTCTGCAGATGCTGCCAGTGCCAGTTTTTCCACCTTATCCGGTCGGTCATCAATACACAGCTGCAGGTTCACCGCATGTGTTTGGATAAGATTGGGTTTAATATGCAGCTTTGCCATTATTTCGTACAAATCGCTCATGGGTTGTTCGCCAATAAAAGAAAAATCTTTTGTGTGCAGTTGTAACAACACCTGGTTTTGTTTTACCACAATAATCGGCGGCAGATTTTTTACAGGATTGTTATGTATAACGGTGCCGGGTAAACCTGCATCAGCAAAGCATTTTACATACAGCGGAATGTTTTTATTCTGTAATGGCTTGATGGTTTTTGGATGAATAACCTGTGCACCATAGTAAGCCATTTCAATGACCTCATCGTAATTCAGTTCGCTGATGTATTGTGCATCGGCAAATTGTTTCGGATCGGCATTCATTACACCTTTTACATCCTTCCAGATAGAAACGCTTTCTGCATCGAGCATATAGGCAAATACTGCCGCTGTATAATCACTTCCTTCACGGCCCAGTGTAGTGCTTTCATTTTCATCGGTACAGCCAATAAAGCCTTGCGTAATAACAATGCGGTTGGCTGCAAGCAATGGTTTTATTTGTGTATTTACCTGTTGTTGTGTAAACGTAAAATCAATGGCAGCATCCCGGAAATTATCGTCGGTACGGAACACATCCCGTACATCAATCCATTGGTTGCCGATTCCGATCTCGTTGAGGTAAGCACTAACAATAGCGGTACTCAGTAATTCGCCCAGGCAAACGATCTGATCGTAATAGTAATCGTATTCACGTACCGGTTCATCGTGCAGCAACCATTCCACTTCGGTAAAAAAATCGTTGAACTGCTCCATCAATGGGTTGAAATGTGTAACCAGTAAAAATTTTGCTTCATCCAGGTGTTGCAGTTTTACTGCACGAAAGAGTTGTAATGCTTCTTCTCTTTTGCCGGCAAAAAATGCTTCCGCCACCTTCTCTAATGCATTGGTGGTTTTGCCCATAGCCGAAATAACTATCAGCAATTGTTCATCGGGAAACTGCTGAATAATACGACCAAGGTTCTGTACTTTTTCATAGTTACTGACACTGGCACCGCCGAATTTAAAAACCTGCATGGAAGATGTATAATTTATGATGGATGATTCCGGGTTTGTTTCAACCCGTCATTAAAGCGTTGCAAAGATAAGGGGTAGCCGAACCTTGTCAGCGGGTGCAAGCGTTGCCGGCATATGTTACATCTTAACCCGGAGGTACGTAGTTGTTTTATAGATCAGAAGCAGGAACAGTAACAGTAAACGTACTGCCTTTGCCGATTTCGCTTTTTACGGTGATCTGGCCTTTGTTGAGTTGAACAAATTCATGTACAAGAATTAACCCCAGGCCGGTGCCGGTTTCGCCGGCAGTTCCGTGTTTGCTTTTTAGTTTTCCTACCCGGAAAATTGAATCAGTTACATCTTTGCTCATACCTGTTCCTGTATCTGTAACAGCAACCGTGGTAGCAGTACCGGTTGTTGAACCTGTAATGGTAACAGCGCCACCTGCAGGTGTAAACTTGATTGCATTGTTTAGGAGGTTGCGGATAATAAAGAGGTATTGATTTTTATCTGCAAATAATTGGAGCGAAGGATCTATTTGATGCGTAAGGGTTATTTGTTTTTTAGCAGCTGTTTCTTTAAATACAGCAATCACTTCATTTACCACTTCAGCTGCATTAAGAAGTGCAGGATGCGCTTCTTCTTTTTTCATTTGCAGCTGTGCCCAGGTAATTAAATCATCAGTTAGTTTACGGGCATTGTCAATAAGGCTTTTTGATTCTGTTACAAGCTCGTTCATTTGTTCCTCGGGTAATTCTTTTAATTGACCCGAAAGCATAAAATCGGTAAAGGAAGAAACGGCACTTAAAGGAGCCCGTAAGTCGTGCGATACAATGCCAAAAAATTTATCTTTTGTTTCATTCAGTTCTTCCAGTTTTTCGTTCTGGCTTTCAATAATCATATTCTTCTGCTCCAGCTGTTCGTTGGTAATTCTTATTTTATTGATATTACGTATCAGTAATATCAACAGTATAATAGTAACAATTGAAAAGCTGCCGATAAAATACAAAATTATATTTTTTCGTTTGGCCCGTTCATCTTTCAGTTTATTTTCAATTTCAAGGATGCTGTTTTGTTTTTCAACCTGGTATAGTTTGGTAAACCCAGCTACCAATTGATTTTTATCCTGCACTTCAATTTTTGCAAGGCTGTCGGATACCTGTCTGAATTTTGTAGTGTAGGCAAGCGCTTTGTCTTTCCGGTTGGTTTGTGTATAAAGTTCAATCAGGTCTAAATAAATCTGGCGGGTATAATTGGTCAATTTGTAGTGCGATACAAACAAGGCTGCTTCCTGCAGGTAAAATTCTTCCTTACTGATGTTTTTCCGTTGCCTCGAAATGCGTGCAAGTTCAATAAAGGCTTCAATGGTGGCAATTTTCTGCGAGTTGTCTTTCAGTGAATCGTAAATATGCAGAATCTTCTTAAAGTAAATTTCTGCTTCATCCGGATTGTTCTCTGCCATCAGAATTTTACCCATCACCTTATAACAGGACGATAGTACCTGAATGCTGTGAATGGAATCGTTGATAAGAATAGCTTTTTGTGTAAGCTCTTTTGCCTTTTCCAGTTCTTTGTTGTTGAAATAGCTTTCACCGAGGTTGTGGGCAGTTACGCCAATCCGTTCACGGTTGCCTAGTCTTGAATGTATTTCAAACGATAATTTATGGTAAGCAATTTCCTGCGGTACGTTGCGGAGGTAGCGGTACATATGCCCCATTGAAATATAGCAGTTGGCTAAACCTATCGAATCGTTCAGCTCTTTATAACCATCAATGGCCTTTTGCATGTTAAACACCGTAAGGTAGTAGCTGCCATAATAAGAATAGATGCTGCCGAGGTTGCGGTAGGATTCTGCAATACCTCTTTTGTATTCGGTTTTGAGCGACAGCTCCATAGCCTTTTGTGTATAACTAAGGGCTTCAATAGGTTTTATAAACGAAAGTTGCCGGCTGATGCTGTTGTTGGTATTAATGCGTACAGTATCTGGCAACTCCGGCTGCTTCAGTAAGTCGAGCAACGAATCGATCTGTTGTGCGGAGGCTTTACAAAAAACACACAGAACAAAGAGTAGGGATAATAAGTAACGGTACAAAGCTGAAAATGAGTTTTGGGCTACTGCTGAAAAGCAGTATACATGCAAGTTAAAATAATTAATGCAAGCAGCCGGCAAAAAGTACAGTCATTAAGGGTAAACAAGTAATTCAAATATCCATACAAACTAAGGGTTGTAACCGGCTGGCAGGTGCAGCCTACCAACTCCGGCGACAATTCGTACCTCGGGATTTCTGTTTCTGCCATTTTTTCACTTTTAACCCTCATGGCATTATCATTGAGTAACCTTAGTGAACTTAAAAACAATCCAGATCATGGGAAAGATTATAGGAATCGACTTAGGAACTACCAACAGCTGCGTTTCGGTAATGGAAGGAAACGAGCCTGTTGTAATTGCCAACGATGAAGGGCGCCGTACAACCCCGTCGGTAGTGGCTTTTTTGAAAAATGGCGAACGTAAAGTAGGTGATCCTGCCAAGCGTCAGGCTATTACAAACCCCATTAACACCATCAATTCAGTAAAGCGTTTCATGGGTCGTCGTTTCGACGAAGTGGGTGAAGAAATCAAACATTGGAGCTACAAAGTATCGCAAGGTGACAATAATACCGTTCGTATTGACATAGATGGCAGACTTTATACCCCACAGGAAATTTCGGCAATGGTGCTTCAGAAAATGAAGAAAACCGCTGAAGATTATCTGGGCCAGGAAGTAACAGAAGCGGTTATTACCGTACCTGCTTACTTTAACGATGCACAACGCCAGGCAACAAAAGAAGCCGGTGAAATTGCCGGTTTAAATGTTCGCCGTATTGTAAACGAACCAACGGCTGCAGCATTGGCTTACGGCCTCGATAAAAAACATAAAGATCAAAAGATCGCCGTGTTCGACCTTGGTGGTGGTACATTCGATATTTCAATCCTTGAATTAGGCGATGGTGTATTTGAAGTGAAATCTACGAACGGTGATACACACCTTGGTGGTGATGACTTTGATAAAGTAATCATCGACTGGTTAGCCGATGAGTTCAAATCACAGGAAAATATCGATCTCCGTAAAGATCCGATGGCTTTACAACGTTTGAAGGAAGCAGCTGAAAAAGCTAAAGTGGAGCTTTCTTCTTCCAGCGAAACAGAGATCAATCTCCCATACATTACAGCAGTAGATGGTGTACCTAAACACCTTGTACTGAAATTGAGCCGTGCCAAATTTGAGCAACTGGCCGATAATTTATTTACCCGTTGCTTAGTACCCTGCGAAGCTGCTTTGAAAGATGCAGGTTTAGGTATCGGCGATATTGATGAAGTGATTTTGGTAGGTGGTAGCACACGTATCCCCAAAGTGCAGGAAATTGTAGAGAAGTTTTTTGGTAAAAAGCCAAACCGTGGTGTGAACCCCGATGAGGTTGTGGCAGTAGGTGCAGCTATTCAGGGTGCGGTATTAACCGGCGAAGTAAAAGACGTCTTGTTGCTCGACGTTACACCGTTAAGCCTCGGTATTGAAACAATGGGTGGTGTAATGACAACGCTTATTGCCAGCAACACAACTATTCCTTCCAAGAAGAGTGAAGTGTTCTCTACTGCGTCAGACAATCAGCCGGGTGTACAGATTCATGTACTGCAGGGTGAACGCCCAATGGCGAAGGACAATAAGAGCCTGGGTATGTTTAACCTTGATGGTATTCCGCCGGCCCCACGTGGTGTTCCGCAAATTGAAGTAACCTTCGATATTGATGCCAACGGCTTACTTCATGTTAGTGCAAAAGACAAAGGCACCGGTAAGGAACAAAAGATCCGCATTGAAGCAGGTAGTGGTTTAAGCAAGGAAGAAATTGAAAAGATGAAGAACGAAGCGAAAGCCAACGAAGCAGCCGATAAAGCAGAAAAGGAAAAGGTGGAAAAAATTAATCAGGCCGACAGCTTGATTTTCCAGACAGAGAAGCAACTGAAAGAATACGGTGATAAGATTGGTGCTGATAAAAAAGCACCGATTGAAGCTGCTCTTACCAAACTGAAGGATGCCCACAAAGCACAAGATCTTGCAGCTATTGATGCAGCCATGACTGAAATGAATACGGCATGGACAGCAGCAAGCGAAGAAATGTACAAAGCAACCCAGGAAGCTCAAGGTGCCCAACCGGGTGCTGATGCAGGCGCAGGTGCTAATGCAAATGCAGCAAGCGATAATGTAGAAGATGCACAGTTTGAAGAGGTGAAGTAGTGAATAGTGAATTTAAATTTCAAAGCCCCAACTACACAGTTGGGGCTTTTTTTATTACGTAGCAAGGTAAGTACACAAAAAAGCCCGTTGCTGTTCGGCAACGGGCATCTATATGAAAATGTAAGCTTCGGTTTAAATCAAATCCAACGCTTTTACGAAATAATAGCAAATAAACGGGAAGGTAGCAGTAATGTAATTCGCCATCGGCGTAAAGTAAAATACCACACAAACAGCTACAGAAACAAAAAAGAGGATCCAGTTTAATGCAGACGATTTCTTTTCCATGCGTTGAAAATTTTTGCGAAGATAAGGGAAGAAGGGTAAATAGAAAAGCAGAACATCTGTACAAATGAAACTGGAACATCCCTGGGTTTCCTGCTTTATTTACAACATGTTTATGTGGTTGCTTCTTTTTGCGGCTTTTTGCTATTTTGCGCTTATTAATTAAAAATTAAACCTTTTCTATGCGCAAATTTACCCTGCTCTTCCTGGTAATGTTTGTTACCCTCATTATCAATTCTGCGTTTGTTTCTGTTCCGGAAACACTTACTGCATCCGAAGCTGTTTCCGCAACAAATGTTGTAGCAACGAAGAAAGCCTCAAAAGGCAAACTCTTCATGAAAATTCTGAAGAATAAGTTTGAGAAAGTAGCTCAAAAAGCAAAACGTGCCGGCGATAAAAGCAAAATTGCAGCAGCATTGCTCGCCTTTTTCCTCGGTGGCTTTGGTGTACACGATTTTTATTTAGGAAATAAACGTAACGGTATTATTAAATTATTAGGCACTCTGCTCGGTATTGTATTAATGGTGGTTGGTATTCTTGGAGCTGCAACCTCTACTGCAACAGGCTTTGCTGCCTTACCAGCACTCGCAATTATCGGTTACATTCTCATCTTAGGTATCAGCATCTGGGCATTTGTTGATTTCATCCGCATTCTTACAGGAAGTTATCAACCAGTGGATGGTTCATATACAGAGTAATTACCTATTTTTATAACATCTATTAACCAAAAATTAAGCTCACTATGAGAAAGTTTATGATCGTTCTTTTTGCTGTTGTTTGCAGCCTTAGTTCTAACGCAGCAGGTATTCTCAATGTACCGGTTGATGCAACCGACAACTCAAAAGCAGGTGTTGAAGCAACTATTGCAAATGTAAAGGCTTCAAACATGGAGGCATTTCTGTCACTTACTCCTGAAAAAGTAAAAGCAATGACAGGTAAGAAAATGACCTTCGTGCAGAAAATGGCTTTAAAAATGGCACAAAAGAAAGCAAAGCGTGCCGGTGGCGAAATTCCAAAAGGCTTATACATTGTATTAGCAATTTTTGGTTTGGCATGGATTGCAATGGGTGTAATGGATAACTGGAGTGGCAGTACATGGATCATTAACCTGGTTCTTACATTCCTGTTCTGGTTACCTGGCTTTATTCATGCATTGGTAGTAATGAAGAATTATTATTAATAATCGCATAAATAAATAGAAAAAGGCTCTCAAAAATGAGAGCCTTTTTTTTGCATCCTTTTGCTATCTACATTTCAGTAGGTGTTTATTTAAATTAATTAATTACTTATTTTTAGTACATCTATTAACCCAAAATTAAACCCACTATGAGAAAGTTAATCATTGCTCTTTTAGCCGTTGTTCTCAGTATCTCTTCTAACGCTGCAGGTATCATATCTGTTCCCGTTGATGCAACAGATAACGCTAAAGTAGGAAAATCTTCAACTGTTGAAACGGTAGCGCAAATTGATGCAAAAACGTTTATTGCACTAACTCCAACTAAGTTTTCTGAAATAACAGGTCAGAAAATGTCTTTTACACAGAAAGTAGCATTAAAAATTCTCCAGCGAGAAGTTAAAAAAGATCTTAAGAAAGGACGTGAAGTGAATATGGCGGAAGTAGCCAAAAGAGCTGCAGGTGGTTCATTTAACTGGGGTGCTGCCGCTTTAGGATTCTTTTTGGGTTTAATTGGCGTTTTAATCGTTTACCTCGCTTTTAAAAATGATAAAGAAGTTGCAAGAAAATCAGCGTGGATCGGTTTTGCAGTTTGGGTGGCAATTGTTCTTATAAGTGTTGTTTTGTAAATAGCTCAACCTTCGTTTAACGAAAAGGGCTCTCAAAAATGAGAGCCTTTTTTTGTTTGCAGCCTGTCCTGTTATACATTTACTGCCAATTATAAAAAAATGAGCGACAAACTATCGATTTTAGAACAGCAGAAACAATTGATTGAAGCCAACGGCTTTCGCATCAACAACTTTGACTTTACTCGCCCCTGGGGTGGTTTTTTTGTTCTGGATGAAAGCCAGGCCGATAAATTCATTGAAGAATATTTTCCTACATACAAGAAAGAAGAGTTGATGTTGGGAAATAAATTAAGTCCGAAAATTTTATGTGTTGCACCGGGGCAGCGTCTTTCCTGGCAATATCATCACCGCCGTGCGGAGATCTGGCGTGTGGTAGAAGGAGAAGTTGGCGTGGTAATGAGCGATACCGACGAGCAAACAGAAGTGAGTCATTTTGAACCGGGCGATATCATTGTATTAAGCAAAGGTCAGCGCCATCGGTTGGTTGGTTTAAGTGGCTGGGGTATTATTGCCGAAATATGGCAACATACCGATCCCTCTAATCCATCAGACGAAGAAGATATTGTTCGTTTGCAGGATGATTTTGGTCGTTAATTCGTTTGCTTATCTCATAGGAAAAAAGATGTGCAATAATTAACGCACATCTTTTTTTATTTTTTCAGTAATTTAAGGCAACAAAAAACCGGGACTATGAGAAAAGTAGCACACTTACTTCAACGCAAAGGCGCAAACATTATTTCTGTTGAACCCGGCTTACCGGTATTACAGGCACTGCAATTAATGGCGGATAAAAATATCGGTTCGGTAATGGTCATGGAGAATGGCGAATACCTGGGTGTAATGACGGAGCGTGATTATGCACGTAAAGTGATTCTGAAAGGAAAGGCATCGGCCGAAACACTGGTAAAAGATATTATGAGTACAGGGCTGCCACGCATTACTCCCGATAATTCGATTGAAACCTGCATGCATATCATGAGCGAAAGCAATATCCGCTATTTGCCCGTGTTCGATAACGATCATGTATGCGGTATTATTTCTATCACGGATGTAGTAACAGAAACCATTCTTTCGCAGAAAGAAACCATCGAACAGCTGCAGAATTATATTCAATCGTAGTACAGGTATTTGGAATCGGCGGAGTGCTGTTAATCTCTTCATTCATTTGATGAGCGGCCATGCTGTAGACATTCCCTTTGTACCTTTGCTGTCGCATGAAGCAACTATCGCATCTTAATAAATATTTCTGGAAGTACAGGTGGCGGTTAATACTCGGCATACTATTTATCTTCATCTCCAACTATTTTGCTGTGCTGGCCCCACAGGTAACCGGCCACATTATAGATAAAGTACAGGCCTACTTAACCGGTGCGGCGCAGGAAAAAATAGTCCAGCAAAACGATTGGTTTGTTACTGTTACCGTTAAATGGATTGAAACATTTCAATTTTCTTTTACCGGTATTGTTGCATTGTTTGGCATTGTGTTATTGGTATTTGCCATCCTGCGTGGTTTTTTTATGTTTCTGATGCGGCAAACCATTATTGTAATGAGCCGGCATATTGAGTACGATCAGAAGAACGAAGTATTTCAACATTATCTCCAGCTCGATACCAATTTTTATAAAACACACGAAACAGGCGATTTAATGAACCGCATGGCCGAAGATGTAAGCCGTGTACGTATGTATACCGGTCCGGCTATTATGTATTTAATTAACCTCGTTGCACTTATTTCGCTCAGTGTGTTTTACATGGTTAAGAAAAACCCTGAACTTTCGTTGTATGTATTAGCACCCATGCCCATCCTGGCTATTGCTATCTATTACGTAAATAACATCATTAATAAAAAAAGCGAAGAAGTACAGGCCAAACTTTCCGATCTTACCACCAATGCACAACAATCGTATTCCGGTATTCGGGTGATTAAATCGTTTGTACAGGAAAAAGCCATGCTTCGCTTCTTCGAAAAAAACAGTGAGGATTATCGCACAAGTGCAACGGCATTGTACAAAGTAGAAGCAATCTATTTCCCCATCATGGGTTTGATTATCGGCATCAGTACAATCCTTGTTGTATTAATTGGCGGATTAAAGTACATGAATGGCGAAATCAATTTTGGCGATATGGCTGCCTTTATTATGTACCTCACCATGCTGGCATTTCCGGTAAGTGCAATTGGTTGGGTAGCCAGTACCATACAGCGTGCAGCCGCCTCACAGCGACGGTTAAACGAATTTTTGTTAACCAAATCAACCATACCTGTTCCCGAAACGGGCACACAGCTGGAGCTGCAGGGAAACATTCAATTTGAAGATGTAAGTTTCACCTATCCACATACAGGCATCACTGCATTAAATCATTTTAACTTAACCATCCGGAAAGGAGAGAAGATTGCTTTGATTGGCCGTACCGGTTCGGGTAAATCAACCATTGCTCAATTGCTCTTACGTTTTTACGATCCAACAACAGGTGTAATACGAATTGATGGAGTGGATATAAAAGAGCTGGCGTTACAGGCATACCGCAGACAGGTAAGTTATGTACCGCAGGAAGTATTCCTTTTCAGCGACAGTATTGCGAACAACATTGCGTTTGGTGCCGAAAGTGAAACGGATGAGGCGATTAAAAAAGCAGCAATCTCTGCTTCGGTGCATCGTGATATTCAAACTTTTCCTGAGCAATACCAAACGATGGTAGGCGAGCGTGGGGTAACATTAAGCGGCGGACAAAAGCAACGTATTTCCATTGCCCGTGCATTAATTAAAAATCCTGGGCTTATTATACTGGATGATTGTTTGAATGCAGTAGATGCCCGTACCGAAAAAGAAATTCTTACACACCTTGCAACCTACCTGGAAGATAAAACAGCGATCGTTATTACACATCGTATTTTTTCGTTGCTGCAATTCGACCGTATACTTGTAATGGACGATGGGTTTATTGCCGAGCAGGGAACCCACGAAGAGCTTCTGCAGAAGCAAGGCCTGTACGCCGATTTATACAATCGCCAGCAGTTGGAAGAAACAGCTTCTTAGCAGTGAAAATCAACTGTTTCAGGGCTTTCCGGAAAATTTTGCCAAATCGAAAAGAAATATATCTTTGTCGCTGTTTGAAAATAAGCATTGACAACTAAAACCTTAAAACTGTGGCGTACGAAAACAATGACAAACGCATGGAAAGTATTTACAGCAAGCGTATCCGTGCAGGTAAGAGAAGAACGTATTTCTTTGATGTAAGATCAACCCGTGGCAATGATTACTACCTCACAATTACGGAGAGCCGTAAGCGCTTTACCGGTGAAGGATATGACCGTCACAAAATTTTCTTATACAAAGAAGATTTCAACAAGTTTATTAAAGGATTGAACGAGGCGGTAGATTACGTGAAAACTGAGTTAATGCCCGATTTCGATTTCGATGCATTTAACCACGAAGATGCTCCTTCGAGCGGCGATGGCGATTACAACGATACGCCTGAAACCGTAGCAGCACCGGCAGCTGCAGCACCTGCACCAACTCCGGCTCCTGCACCTGCAGCAGCAGTGGAAGAAGTGCCCGCATCAAGTGGCGACAACCTAGCGAACGAAGAGGTTGATAAATGGTAAAAACCAAAACCGACTGATAACAGAAAACCCACGCTATGCGTGGGTTTCTTATTTTCATTGGTTGTTGTTTTTTAGTAAACTTTTACCATGTAAACATAGTCCTGTATTTTGCTGGCTTGTTGTACACGGTCCATTCCTCTTAATGAAGATTTGGTAGACAGCTTTACATCAACTTCTGCATTTGTTTTCTTAAGCTCATTAATTGCGTCGATGATGTATTTCGATTGAATGGCAAATACCACACCTTCGGCCTTTGTTTCCTTCGTACTTAAAATACCAATTACCTCACCGTTGCGGTTAAATACCGGTCCTCCACTGTTGCCAGGGTTGGCGGCAACTGCTATCTGGCAACTGAGTGTATCGCCATTGAAACCTGTTTTTGCACTCAGGTAACCTTCGCCATACACAATTTCGTTACGGGGGTAACCAAGTGTAAAGATAGGCTCGGCAATTGCAGTTGAAGATTTACGGATGCTGTAAGGTAAGTTGCCGGATACTTTATAATCTTTATCCTGAATTTTAAGAATGGCAATATCCTTTGCTTCATCAACACTTACAATCACTGCTTTAAACTCAGCGCCTTTGCTGTTTAAAACGATAGTGCCTTTTGCATTTTTTACAACATGGGCGTTGGTAACCAAATAACCTTTGGTATCAACCAAAAAGGCCGAACCGCTTTCTTTAATTACAGTGCCGGGTTCTAATTTGCTAATAAATGTGTTGATCTGATTTGCCTGACGACGTTGCGTTTGCTCCAGAACCGACACCTTTTTGCTAAGGTCGGTTAATGCTTTTTCGGTGCCTTTAGGGGCAACCAAAAGTGTCATACTGCTGATGGACAAAGCTGTAACACCGGCAATAGAAGCGGCAATTGTAATGGTACGTTTGTAGCGTTTCCACAAATTCACCACCTTGGCACTGCTCGAGAGTACTTCTTCTTGAATGGCTCCATCCTGCAGTAATTGATTGTGTACATCATGCAGCGTATGTTTCATTTCACGCATGCCGCCATAACGCTCAAACTGCTGCAAAAAGAAAGTATGTTCCACCACCAGTTGATCAACTTCCTGGTTTGTGCGCCGGAGTTGTTCAAACATGGCTTTCTCTTCGGCATTCATTTCGCCGTTGAGGTATCGCTCTGTTGCATCTAATAATAGAATCTCATCCATCTCAGTCCACTTTTTTATATTGAGCAAAGAATAATTTCTTTAACCGCATCAGGCACTTGTACTTCTGGTTCTTTGCATTATCTGCGTTAGTGTACCCGAACTCCGCAGCAATGTCCAGCATTTGTTTTTTCTGGATATAATACGATTCCAGTAAGCTCTTACAGGGTTCGCCTAAATGATTCAGGGCTTTTTCCATTACCCCGAACGCTTCGTTTTTCCGGTCGTGCTCTTCCAGCTCTTCTTCTACCGGTACCACCTCTTCCAGGCTTTCTACCGGAGCGCCAAAACGCTGTAATTGCTGTAACCGTTTTAACCAAAGCCGCCTGCAAACCGAGTAAACATAGGTTTTAATCTGGCAGTTCAGCTCCAGCGAACCATCTCTTGCCTTCTCGTAAAGAACAATCATAGCTTCCTGAAAAATATCTCTTGCATCGTCGGTTGAGCCGTTATTGTTGAGTATAAACGCCTGTACCATGCTGTAATTCAGCTTATAAAGGGTTTCTACCGCTTTCCGATCGTTCCGGGCCAAGCCTTCCAGTAATTCCGATTCGTTAATCTCAGGTTTCACTATTTCTCTTTTTAATACCTAAAAGGGCAAATTGTAACCCAAAGAACGGCTAAAAAAAAATTTTAAAAAAACCGGGTTACCTTTTTCCGGTCCCGGTATTAATCCTCGATAATTATCTTAAACTTTTAAAAATTTAAAAAGAATGAAAAAGGTTTTATTAGCGTTCGCTATCCTCGGTTTTGTAGCTTGTAACAATGAAGGTGAAAAAGCTGCTACTACAGATTCAACTGCTGTTGATTCAATTGTAGCTCCAGTTGCAGATTCTACTGCTACTGATTCAGCTGCTGCTCCTGCTGCTGATTCAACTAAAGCTGACACAACTAAGAAGTAATTTCAGCTTTCGGCTCAACCGTGAAGAGTGAATAACCCAGCTTGCCGGGGAATGATGAGACCGAAATAAAGATTTTCATATGGCAAGCAATCGTTAACGGCCGTTCCATTCCTGGAATGGCTTTTTTCGTTTCAGGTCGTTCTAATCAGCAGGGAATTGCCGTTTTTTTAGATATTGGAGAACGATTGCACAGTTTTTTTTCACGACTAACGCTTGTTTTATAAAACGGCTGCTCTAAATTTGACCTGCATGACAACAAACAAAGGATACCGTTTCTTTTATTTTAGCTTCTTCTATTTTAGAACGAGGCCGGGACTCCTTTTGTTGAAAGCGAACTAAACGAACAAACGAAATCAACATAAAGAATCCCGGCCAAAAGGTCGGGATTCTTCATTTTACCCCCATCCCCTGAAGGGGAGTAAAACAAAAAACTAAAATGAGTTTAGAGATGATAAGTAAAAAAACAGATAGTGTAACAAGCGAGGTAAGTGCGGATGCAAGTTCCCCCTCAAGGGGGCGGAGGGGGCCTAAAGTTACAATACAAGGTTACGAAGGCAGTTTTCACCAGGAAGCAGCAAGGCAATTTTTTGGTAAGGATGTGGATGTGATTCCCTGCGCTACTTTTAGAGAAGTGGTAAAGATCGGTGCAAATAAAAAAGAAAGCGACGGGGCAGTGATGGCAATTGAAAATTCTATTGCCGGCAGCATTTTGCCTAATTACAACTTACTGCAGAAAAGCAATCTTACCATTGTAGGTGAAGTATACCTGCACATTAAGCAAAACCTCATTGTAAATCAGGGCGTAAAGCTGGAAGATATTAAAGAGGTGCATTCGCATACGATGGCTTTGCAGCAGTGTTACGATTTTTTGGATAAGTACAAGTGGAAGCTGGTAGAAACAGAAGATACAGCATTAAGCGCCAAACATATTTACCAGCATAAGAGCAAGCATATTGCAGCTATTGCCAGCAAACTGGCTGCTGAATTGTATGGATTGAATGTGATTGCTCCGGGCATTCAAACCATGAAGAATAATTATACCAGGTTTCTTATTCTGCAGCGTGAGCAAAATGGTTCAATTGAACAAGCCAATAAAGCATCGGTAAATTTTGTAACCGATCATTCGAAAGGAAGTTTGGCAAGAGTACTTGGACAAATTGCGGATGGCGGTATCAACCTCAGCAAACTGCAGAGTTTTCCGATTCCCGGTACAGATTTCAAATACAGCTTCCATGCGGATATGGAGTTTGAAACCATCGAACAGTTTCATAAAGTGATCGAAGCAATCAAACCTTCAACTGTTGAGTTGAAGATCTATGGTGTTTACAAAAACGGAAAGACAGTTTAATATGATACAGACAGCAAAACGATTGGAGGGCATTGGTGAATATTATTTCTCGCAGAAGTTGCGTGAGATTGATGAGTTGAACAAGCAAGGTAAACAGATTATCAACCTGGGTATTGGCAGTCCTGATTTACCACCGCATCCTGATGTAATTAAAACATTACAGGAACAAAGTGCGAAGACGAATGTACATGCGTATCAATCGTACAAGGGTTCAGTTGTGTTACGCAAAGCCATGAGCGATTGGTATAAAACATGGTACAACGTTGAGCTGAATGCTGATACAGAAATTCTTCCGCTCATTGGCAGTAAGGAAGGTATTATGCATATCTGCATGACGTATTTGAATGAAGGTGATGAAGTATTGGTGCCCAACCCCGGTTACCCAACATACAGAAGTGCAGTGAAGTTGGCAGGTGCCGTATCGGTGAACTATGATTTAAAAGAGGAGAATAATTATGCACCTGATTTTGCGGCATTGGAAGCAAGCGATCTGTCGAAAGTAAAATTGATGTTTGTGAATTATCCGCAGATGCCTACCGGACAGTTACCCGATAGAAACTTATTTGAACAACTGGTTGCATTCGGAAAGAAAACAGGTATCCTCATCATTCATGATAATCCGTACAGTTTTATTTTGAATGAGCATCCTTTGAGTTTATTAAGTATTGATGGAGCAAAAGATTGTGTGTTGGAATTAAACTCACTCAGCAAAAGTCAGAATATGGCGGGCTGGCGTGTAGGCATGTTGAGTGGCGCCAAAGAACGGATTGATGAGGTACTTCGTTTCAAAAGTAATATGGACAGTGGTATGTTTCTGCCATTACAACTGGCAGCAGCTACAGCATTGAATTTGGGTAAAGATTGGTACGATGGCGTAAATGCGATTTATCGTGAACGCAGGGAAAAAGTATTTGAATTACTCGACTTGCTGGATTGTGTGTACTCGAAAGACCAGGCAGGCATGTTTGTATGGGCGAAGATCCCTGCGAAATACAAAACCGGTTATGAGTTGAGTGATGAAGTGTTGTACAACAGTAATGTATTTATAACACCGGGGGGTATTTTCGGTAATGCAGGTGATGGATATATACGGGTGAGTTTGTGCGCAGCGGTGGAACGGTTTGAAGAAGCGATTAAAAGAATTAAGGGCTAAGAGTTTGAAAAAGTGAAAAGAGTTAAAAAGAAACCTCTTTTACTTCTTCCCCTCCTTAACCTCTTAGCTTAAAAATGAAAAGTATGGAACGTAAACGAATTGCAATCATTGGTGTGGGTTTAATCGGTGGTTCACTGGCCATTCAACTGCATGAGAAAAAACTCTCATCACGTTTGATTGGTAGTGATGCCAACAAAGAACACGAAGCGAAAGCGCTGGAGCTGGAACTGGTGGATGAAGTGTTGCCATTAAACGAAGCGATTGCGAAAAGTGAAGTTGTTATCCTTGCTTTCCCGGTTGATAAAATGGTTGGATTGTTGCCTTCTATTCTTGACCTGGTGGATCAGCAGATTGTTGTTGATTTGGGTTCAACCAAATCGCAATTAACAGAAGCAGTTGCAAATCACCCCAAGCGTGGACGATATGTTGCAACGCATCCGATGTGGGGTACGGAGTACAGCGGTCCGGCAGCGGCAGTACGTGGTGCATATGAAAATAAAGCGGTGATAATTTGCAATGAAGGTGAAAGTGACCTGGATGCGTTGGAATGGACCAAATACATGTACAAAAAAATTGGCATGCACCTGTTAAGCATGGAAGCCAAAGCACACGATCTGCATGCGGCGTATGTAAGTCATATTTCACACATTACATCCTTTGCATTAGCCAATACGGTGTTGGAAAAAGAGAAAGAAGACAATGCCATTTTCGAAATGGCGAGTGCAGGTTTTGAAAGTACGGTTCGTTTGGCAAAAAGTAATCCTGCTATGTGGGTGCCCATCTTTCTACAGAATAAAGTTAATGTGTTGGATGTGTTAAATGAACATATTGAGCAGTTAACAAAATTCAGAGACAGCATCAGAGATGATAAAGGAACAGACTTGCAGAATTTAATTGAACATGCGAACAAAATAAGACGCATTATCAAATGATTTTTCGGGAAGCAACGATACAGGACATTCAGCAGATACAGGTTGTACGCAACGCTGTAAAAGAAAACATGTTGAGTAATCCGGCGTTGGTACCCGATGCAGATGTGGAAGAGTATATTACAAGAAGAGGCAAAGGCTGGGTTTGTGTAGTGGATGATAGGGTGATTGGTTTTTCAATTGCTGATTTAGTGGATCATAATATCTGGGCTTTGTTTGTTGATCCCGACTATGAAGCAAAAGGAATCGGTAAGCAGTTACATGATCTGATGATGAACTGGTATTTCAATCAAACGGATGAAGCGGTGTGGTTGAGTACAAGTCCCGGTACAAGAGCCGAAACATTTTATCGCAAGCAGGGATGGATGGAAACAGGTGTATATGGAAAAGGAGAAATCAAATTTGAAATGAAAAAAGAAGATTGGAAAAAGAACACTGAAGTGAGTGACACAATCCCGATAGCTATCGGGACTAAATAGCAGAACAAGTGTTCGCAACATAAAACTTAACTTTACAACCAATAACAATGCAAACAACAGAAGCAAACATGAAAGAAAAAGTGCAGGAAGCATGGAGTAAAAAGCCGCTCATTATTGGCGGACCATGCAGTGCCGAAACAGAAGATCAATTAGTATCAACCGCACAGCGCCTGGCAGCAACAGGAAAAATTAATATGCTGCGTGCAGGTATCTGGAAACCCCGCACCAAACCCGGCATGTTTGAAGGGATTGGCGCAAAAGGTTTACCATGGCTGCAAAAAGCAAAAGCATTAACAGGCTTACCAACAACTGTTGAAGTTGCAACCGGTAAACAAGTGGAAGATGCGTTGAACTTTGAAGTGGATGTATTGTGGATTGGTGCACGTACAACCGTAAACCCTTTCAGCGTACAGGAAGTGGCTGATGCGTTACGTGGTGTTGATATTCCGGTGTTGATCAAGAACCCGATTAACCCTGATCTTGAATTGTGGAGTGGTGCTGTTGAGCGTGTGGCACGTGCCGGTGTTAAACAAATCGGTTTAATTCACCGTGGATTTTCTTCATACGGTAATACAGAATACCGCAATGCACCGATGTGGCATTTGGCCATTGAAATGAAGCGTCGTAACCCTGATCAGATTATCATTAACGATCCTTCACATATTTGTGGTCGCAGAGATATTTTACAGGAAACAGCGCAAAAAGCAATCGATCTCGACTTTGATGGTTTGATGATCGAAAGTCATATTGATCCGGACAATGCCTGGAGCGATGCAAAACAACAGGTTACGCCTGAACGTTTGGCAGAAATGCTCAGCAATATTATCTGGCGTAAAGAAGATGTGGCATCAGAAGAATATCATGCTGCATTGGAAAAATTGCGTCAGCAGATCAATCACCTCGACGATGAGTTGATGCAGATCCTTGGTCAGCGTATGAAAATTGCTGAGAACATTGGTCAGTACAAAAAAGATAACAACATCACCATCTTACAAACAAACCGCTGGAACGAAATTCTGGAACGTGCATTTAAAGAAGGTGAGCGTAAAGGTTTGAGCAAAGATTTCATCACAAAGTATTTTGATGCAGTGCATATGGAAAGCATCAACCATCAGAAGAAGGTGTTGGATTCTTGAGTGGTGAATGCTGAGTTGTGAGTAGGCTGCGGTAGTGCTATGTTGCTGCAGTTGCGTCGCACACTTGTACGTTTTATTCAATCCTGAGCGAAGTCGAAGGACAGTTCATCTTTTTCTTTATGCCTTAGTGCCTTTGTGACAATCATATTATGGTAAAACAGACCTATCAATTTTCTACAGCATCAGTTGATTATTATTTCAACGGCAGCATGGAGCAGTTGTCTGCAATTGCAGATAGCAACAGCACTGTGCTGATAACCGACGAAAACGTTTTTGCTGCACACTCTGCAAAATTCAATGGTTGGAAAACCATTGTAATGAAAGCAGGTGAGGCGCATAAAATACAAGCAACAGTTGATGATGTCATCAATCAATTAATTGAACTTGGTGCTGATCGTAAGTCGACAGTGGTTGGCGTTGGCGGCGGTGTGGTAACCGATATGGTTGGCTACATTGCTGCGGTGTACATGCGTGGTATTGCCTGTGGCTTTATTCCTACAACGATTCTTGCCATGGTTGATGCCAGCATTGGTGGTAAGAATGGAATTGATGTAGGTGTATACAAGAACATGGTAGGTACTATCCGTCAGCCTTCGTTTTTACTGTACGATGTATCGTTGCTGGAATCGTTGCCCTTAAAAGAATGGGAAAACGGTTTTGCCGAAGTCATTAAGCATGCTGCTATTAAAGATGCAGCGATGTTTACTGAACTGGAGCAACATAACATAGCTTACTATCAGGATAACAAAGAAGCATTGCAGCAATTGATTGAACGCAACTGTTTAATTAAAACAAAAGTGGTGCAGGAAGATGAGTTTGAAAAAGCTGATCGTAAGTTATTGAATCTGGGTCATACACTGGGGCATGCCATTGAGAATAAATATCAGTTGATGCATGGCCATGCGGTAACAATCGGCATGGTGGCAGCAGCAAAAATTTCGGAAGAGATTAATAATTTTTATTCGGCCGACAAGCAGCGCCTGGTTAAACTCATTGAACAGTACGGACTCACTTCCTCCTTTGTGTTTGATAAAGCAGAAGCCTTTGAAACGTTGAAGAAGGATAAAAAGAAAGCACAGGATGTTATGCAATATGTTGTGCTCAATAAAATAGGCGAAGCCAAAGTGATGAATATCCCGTTGGTGCAGCTGGAAGAATTAATTCATAATTTATAATTTCTCCTTTTAGAGAACAGGGGTATGAAAGTTACAATACATCCATCCACCATCACAGGAACCATTCAATCGAATGCATCAAAAAGTTCGATGCAGCGTGCATGTGCGGCTGCATTGGTGGCAAAAGGAAAGAGCATCATTAAAAATCCCGGCCATAGTAACGATGATAAAGCGGCAATGGATATTACGCAGCGCTTGGGTGGTACTGTTACCAATAACGGAAACGAACTCATTATTGAAAGCAATGGAGTGCAACCTGTGAGCAGCGAAATCAATTGCGGCGAAAGCGGTTTAAGCATCCGCATGTTTACACCCTTGGTGGCATTGAGCAATCATGCACTAACGGTAAATGGCAGCGGCAGTTTGGTTACACGACCAATGGATTTTTTTGATGAGATATTGCCACAGCTGCATGTGCAGGTAAAAAGTAATGAAGGCAAGTTGCCGTTGAATATCCAGGGGCCGATCGTTCCGAAAAATATTACTATTGATGGTTCACTGAGCTCTCAGTTCTTAACAGGATTGTTGCTGGCGTATGCAGCCAGCAATGCAAGTGATGTTTCGATCACGGTGACCAATCTTAAAAGCAAACCATATATTGATCTTACGCTTGATGTAATGAATCAGTTTGGTTTGAAAGTGCCGGAGAATAAAAATTACGAATCGTTTTATTTTGCTCCGTCCACTCACGACTCACAACTCACGACTCACCATTACACCGTAGAAGGCGATTGGAGTGGTGCTGCTTTCTTACTTGTTGCAGGTGCAATTGCTGGAAACATTGTCGTGAAAGGATTGGATGTGTTTTCAACACAGGCCGACAAAGCCGTGTTGCAAGCCTTGATGGATTGCGGTTGCATTATTTCTATTCAGCCCGAACAGATTGAAATTGGTCCGGCACCATTAAAGCCTTTCCATTTTAATGCAACCGAATGTCCTGATCTGTTTCCTCCGTTGGTTGCTTTGGCATCTTACTGCAATGGCAAATCGGTGATTGAAGGCACCACACGTTTAACACATAAAGAAAGTAACCGTGCTTTAACGCTGCAGGAAGAATTTGCAAAGCTGGGTGTAAAAATTGAGTTGCAGGATGATCTGATGATTGTTCATGGTGGTGGCGGATTAGAAGGCGCTACTGTGCATTCACGTCACGATCATCGTATTGCGATGGCCTGTGCAGTGGCTGCATTAAAAGCAGCAGGCGATGTAACGATTGAAGAAGCAGAGGCAATTAATAAATCGTATCCTGATTTTTATGAGCACTTGAAAGTATTGGGTGCAAGCGTATCTTTATAATTAAACCATTCAATAGTGAACTCATTTGGTAAATTATTTCGTGTATCCATCTTTGGCGAATCGCATGGCGAAAGTGTAGGTATTGTGGTAGATGGTTGTCCGGCAGGATTGGCTTTAACAGCCGATGATTTGTTACCCGATCTCGAACGAAGAAAAGGCGGCAAACAAAAAGGAACAACGCCCCGCCAGGAAGCGGATTATCCGTTTTTCAAAAGCGGAACCTTTAATGATAAAACTACCGGTTTCCCGATTGCGATTTTCTTTGAGAATAATAATACTCGCAGCGAAGATTATGCAAAGCAACGCAGCATTCCCCGTCCGGGTCATGCCGATTGGGTAGCGCATCAAAAGTTTGGTGGCCATGAAGATTACCGTGGAGGCGGGCATTTCAGTGCACGGCTCACAACAGGTTTAGTGGCAGCAGGCGCTATTGCAAAAAAGCTGATGCCCGGTATTACAATTCATGCTGAGGTAACAGAAATAGGGGGTGAAAAAGATTTAGAAAAAGGATTGCAGAACGCCATTGATGCAAAAGACTCCGTTGGTGGTTTGGTTGAATGCAGAGTAACAGGGTTGCCTGTTGGTTTAGGTGAACCCTATTTTGATTCTGTTGAATCTGTCTTAGCACAGATGATGTTTGCAATACCTGCTGTGCGTGGTGTTGAATTCGGAACAGGTTTCGCCGCAGCAAAAATGTTTGGCAGCGAACACAACGATGCCATTGAAGATATGGCTGGCAAAACAAGAACCAATCATGCAGGTGGAGTAGTAGGCGGTATCAGCAATGGAAATGAACTGCTGTTTCGTTTAGCCATCAAACCAACTTCTTCTACGCCCAAAGAACAAAACAGTTTGAACTGGGATACAGCGCAGACAGAAAATTTCACCATCAAAGGTCGCCACGATCTTTGTGTTGCTTTGCGTGCTCCTGTAATTGTTGAAGCTGCAGCAGCCATTGTATTGGCCGATCTGATGTTGCAGGAACAACGGATCAAACGAATCGTCTCTTAACTTTGTACCATGCTTCAAAAAATAACGATTGCTTTTTTTGCCTTGCTTCTTACCGGCTCTGCTTTTGCACAAACCGATGCAAAAATTGAAGTGGTAAAACATAACCATGTTGCTTTACACGTAAAAGATATTGCAGCCAGCACCAAATTTTATAAAGAAGTAATGGGGCTTGAACCTGTTGCTGTACCTGATTCTTTAAAAGCTATCCGTTCGTGGTTCAAGTTGGGAACCGATCAGCAGATTCATTTATTGGCAGGAAGAGATTTTGACGTAAAGAACGATCGCAACGGCAGTCATTTTGCATTGTTTGTTACCTCTATTACTGCTGCTGAAAAATATTTAACGCAGCATAAGATGAGTTTTCACAAACAGGTTCGCTTTGACGGAGCTGTACAGATTTATGTTGCCGACCCTGATGGTTACCTTATTGAACTGAACGAAGTAAAACGTTAACGATGCCCATTATTTATCATGTAACTACAGCTGCTGAATGGAATGCAGCAAAAGAAATTGGTGTTTACGAATCTCCCTCGTTGAAAGCAGAAGGATTTATTCATTGCTCACAGGAAAACCAGGTGGCGGGTGTGCTGGAACGTTACTTCGCCGGCAAAACCAATTTGGTAAAGTTGGTGATTGATACCGATAAGTTGACCAGCCGATTTGTATTTGAATGGAGCCCATCAACAGAGGATACATTTCCGCATGTGTATGGAACAATTAATGTAGATGCGGTGGTGGATGTGGTTGAGCTTAATTAGAAAGTTTCTTCAGCTTTTTAAAATCAAGATCCAGTACTTCATAGTTTCTGTCGTTGGGCCAGTAGTAATGCCACCATTCTGTTCCCAGTAAGTTGAAACCATATTTCTGCATTACCTCTTTCAACAGTTTCCTGTTTTGCAAAACAGTAGGGCTTAGTTGTGTAAACGAATGATGTGCTGTATCACTAAAATGATCAAAGCCGGTTCCCATATCTAATTCAACACCTGTTTTCAAATGAATAATCGTTAAGTCAACAGCAAGTCCACGGTTATGCCCGCTTGCTTTCGTTGGGTTCGCAACATAGCGTTCATCTTTCACCAGCTCCCAGAATTTTACGGTAACCGAATAGGGACGATACGCATCAAAAATTTTTAATCCCAGTCCCTTTAACTGTAATTCTTCCTGTACTTTTTTCAACGCCTGCGCAGCGGGCAGTCGAAGAAATGTATGGTTTGTACCAACAGGATAAACAGGCTGCTTCACAAAATTTGCAGCAGTTGCATAGCGTAAATCATACACTATAGCAGGGATCAGGTGTTTCAGATCAACCATTTGTTTTTGCGCATCTTTTGTTAAGCTTTGTTTATATGCTTTTTCTGTACCAAGGTATTTTACGCCATAATTGCTGGTTTTCAACTGCTGGGCTTCGGCACTTGGCAAACAAATCAAAAAAAAGACAAATGCGCCGATTGTTATGTGCAACCGTTTACCTAATTTGATTATCTGAAAGACAGCCATTACTATAGATTAGTGGTGGACGATAAATGTAATCATTACATGAGAATACCGTTTCAATTTGCTTCATCTAAATTTCAAGTTGTCCTCCTTTCACTGTTTCTTATTTATTCTTGTACAGAAGGTAAACCCGGCGAAACAAAAGATATTGTAGAAGAGCCCGCACAAATGAATGTGCGTGTAGCAGCTAATATCAGCGATATGCTTTCTTCGCTAGAAGAGGATGCTGAATTCGATGACAGTACGGTACTGTCTGTATACCCTTCTGTGAATAGCTATTACGAGCAAAATAACTATGAAGCAATCTGGTGTAATAATGAACAGTTGCTGCCCATCTCCGATTCATTACTCAGCTTTATAAAAGAGGCCCGTTTGTACGGTTTGTTTCCCAACGATTATCATTACGCCGTTTTAACAAATATTACTGAACGTTTTGCAGCAGATACGGCTGCTGTTGGCGACAGAAGGGATGCTGCATTGTGGTCGAAAGCAGATATTTTGTTGACCGATGCCTTTTTTACAATCAGCAAACATTTGAACATTGGCCGATTGAAACCGGACAGCATGTATTTGCGCCCGGACTCTGTGTTAACAGATGAGTTTTATTTTACACAAATCAATCAACTGAAGCAGGGAAAAACGGTTTCTGAAATTTTTCATGCGTTGGAACCCGTACATGAAGGTTATGTTGAATTAAAACGTGCCGTAAAATCATTTCTCGATAGTGCCAACCTGCAAAAAAAGTTTACGTATGTATCGTACCCATACACAGATTCAATTGTGTTTGTACAATCGCTTACCAAACGTTTGCAGGAAGAAGGCTTATTAAGCTGGCAATTAAAAGACGCTGCAGATACCGCACAGCTGAAAGCTGCATTGATTAAACTGCAGCAAAATAAAAAGCTTACAGTGGATGGAAAGTTTGGTGCACAGGTAGTACGTTATTTAAATAATACAGATGCAGAAAAGTTCAAACGCATTGCCATCAACCTCGATCGCTATAAAGCACTACCACCGCAAATGCCCGAGCGTTATGTTTGGGTGAACCTGCCATCGTACCAATTACAGTTGTGGGATATGGATACCATGCGTTTTGAAAGTCGGGTAGTAGTGGGTAAACCCAATACACGTACACCGTTGCTCACCAGCCGCATCAGCGATCTGGTGGTGTATCCGCAATGGACTATTCCCAACAGCATTATTATGAAGGAGATCGTTCCTGCGCTTCGGAAAGATCCCGGTTATCTTGCAAAAAAAGGATATATGCTGATGACCTGGGAAGGAGAGGAAGTGGATCCTTATACTATTGATTGGACAAAATATAAAAAGGGAATACCGTTTCGCATTGTACAAGGCAGTGGTGATGATAATGCGTTGGGTATTATGAAATTTAATTTCCCCAACAAGTATTCTGTTTATCTGCACGATACCAATCAACGTTATTTGTTTAAAAACGATAAGCGTGCATTAAGTCATGGTTGTGTGCGTGTACAGGAATGGGAAAAACTTACCTATTATATTTCAAGTCTTGACAGTACAAATTATGAAGACGATCCGTCACGTATGGTGAGTGATTCAATACGGGTATGGCTCGATCGAAAAGAGAAGCATGTGCTGAAGGTGAAAAGCAAACTCCCGGTTTATTTCCGTTATTTTACAGCGGCTGGCAAAAACGGCAAGCTTGTTTTCTTTGAAGACATCTATAACGAAGACAAAACAGCTCGTGAAGCTTATTTTTCAAAAAAATAACGATTGATGCGAACGCCATTTTTCCCGGTTGTTATATGGTTATTGCTGCTGCCTTTTGCTGTATCAGCTCAACAAGACAGCAGTAAGCTTCCCAAAAAAGCAACGGGTAAATCAAAAATTCAATACGGTCTTGCCAGTTTTTATTCCAACAAGTTTAACGGGCGTAAAACAGCCAGCGGCGAAATTTTCAGCCAACAGAAACTAACGGCGGCGCATAATACCCTTCCGTTAGGCACCTACGTAAGAGTTACCAATCTTCGTAATGGAAAAACCGTAGTAGTTAAAATCAACGATCGCCTTCATCATCGCAACAAGCGTATTATTGATCTTACCCGCACTGCTGCCACCAGGCTAGGCTTTATCAAAAGCGGCTTAACCCGGGTAAAAATTGAGGTTTTGGGTAAAAAGCCTCCGGCACGTTAAGTTTTTAAAAAGACTTTCAGTTTGTGGGTTATTTTATTTTACGGTTATGCTACCTACCGTTATTTTTGCTCATTCCAAAACAATTGATATTATGAAAAAATTGCTTCTAACGCTTTTTGTCTTAGGTGGTTTTTCAGCCGCTTTTGCACAGAATAAGGATCTCAAAAAACAACCATCTATTGGTTTCCAGTTCTCATTGTTCGATTTTACAACCGGTATTGAACTTCAGAACAAAGGACTAGCCAGCGTTTTAAGAGATAAGAGCTACAAGAAAAGAGAAAGATTGAACCCGGGCTTTACCCTCCATTACATGCAGGGTATTACCAACAATATTGATGTAATGGCACGTTTAAGCGGTTCATTTTTCGCTTATCCTACAAGAACTGTAGCACCTGGTTTTTCTGATAAATTTTATCTTGAAACAGATGTAAATCTGAATGTAAAATTATTACCTGATAACTACGTTGTTGTGCCTTACTTACAGGCGGGTATTGGTGCAGCAAAAGAAAGAGGAAACTTTATGGCTTATATGCCTTTGGGTGTTGGCTTGCAGTTTAGCTTTTTCGATCAGGCATTTTTTCATCTCAACTCAGGTTACAGAGTACCTGTAACTTCGAAAGCAAATTACGGACTGGTTCATTCATTCGGTTTCAGCGTACCGCTGAAAGATCGTAAAGTAACTCCTCCGCCACCGCCACCTGCTCCGGAACCTCCGAAAGATAAAGATGGTGATGGCGTATTAGATGCGGATGATGCTTGTCCTGATGTGGCTGGTGTTGCAGCTTTACGTGGTTGCCCCGATGCAGATAAAGATGGTATTGCAGATAAAGATGATAAATGTCCTCAACAGGCTGGTGTAGCCCGTTATAATGGTTGCCCTATTCCGGACAGCGATAAAGACGGCATCAACGATGAAGAAGACAAATGTCCGCAACAGGCTGGTGTAGCCCGTTACAATGGTTGCCCTGTTCCTGACAGCGATAAGGATGGTGTAAATGATGAAGAAGATAAATGTCCTTCAGTTGCAGGTATTGCTGCAAACGCAGGTTGTCCTGAAGTAAAAGAAGAAATTAAAACAAAGGTTGAATTTGCAGCCCGTAATATTTTCTTCACAACAGGAAATTATCAGTTGTCAAAAAAATCATATGCTCCTTTAAATGAGGTAGCAAAAATTTTAAAAGACAATCCTACACTTCAACTGGATGTTGAAGGACATACCGATAATACAGGTGATGCGGCAAAGAATCAAACACTTTCAGAAAACCGTGCTGCAGCTGTAAAAGCTTATCTCGTAGCACAGGGCGTTGAAGGCAATCGTTTAACTTCTGCAGGTTACGGCCAGGATCGTCCGGTTGCTGATAATAAAACAGCAGCAGGCAAAGCGCAAAACCGCCGTGTAGAACTGAAATTGAGAAGCTATTAATTGCAATAGAATGAATTGAAAAAATCTCCCGTACAACGGGAGATTTTTTTATGCCCTGCCGTTAACAAGTTTTATCTTCGCCCACTTACAAAACAAGCGCAACTTCATATATGAGTACTACAAAAGAAATAGTGATGAGTGGCCTACGGCCCACCGGTTATCTGCATTTGGGCAACTATTTCGGAGCAATGCGGAATTATGTAAAAATGCAGGACGAGTATGAGTGTTATTTCATGGTTGCCGATTGGCATTCACTCACCACACATCCCGATACCAAAGAATTGAAGGAAAACGTACGACGTGTATTTGCCGAGAATATCGCCTGTGGTTTAGATCCGGAAAAAGTAGCATTCTATTGCCAAAGTCATGTATACGAAACGGCCGAGCTGTATTTGTATCTGAACATGCTTGCTTATAAAGGTGAGTTGGAAAAAACAACTACGTTTAAGGATAAGGTACGTCAGCACCCCGAAAATGTAAACGCAGGATTATTAACCTATCCTGTTTTACAGGCAGCCGATATTATTCTGCATCGTGCAAAATATGTTCCGGTAGGTAAAGATCAGGAGCAACACCTGGAAATGGCCCGCAATTTCGCCAACCGTTTCAACCATCGTTATGGCGATGTGTTTCCCGAGCCATTGGCTTTTAATTTCGGCGGTGAGTTGGTGAAAGTGCCAAGCCTTGATGGTACAGGCAAAATGAGTAAGAGCGAAAACCAGAATGCCACGATTTACCTGGCAGATGATGATGACCTCATCCGCAAAAAAATTATGAAGGCGAAAACAGATGCGGGGCCAACAGAACCCAACTCTGTAAAGCCGGATTACATTGAAAATATCTTTCAGCTGATGCGCCTGGTAAGTACGCCCGATACAGTACAGAAGTTTGAGGATGATTTCAACAATTGCGTTATCCGCTATGGCGATATGAAAAAGCAGTTAGGTGAGGATATGGCAAAGTTTGTGGCACCTATTCGTGAAAAAGCAGCTGCCATCCAGGCCGATGATGCGTACCTGAAGAACGTGATGTTGCAGGGTGCTGAAAAAGCCCGGATCAGTGCACACAAAACCATTGAATTGGTAAGGAATGCAATGGGATTGAATTATTACTAAAAAACCCAAATTCCGAAAACCAAAATCCAAAAAGATTATCTACATTGAACATTCTTGGATTTTGTTGATTGTTTTTTTGGCATTTAAAAAAGTTTATGGCGAAAAGTAAAAAACCAAAGCACGTGGCAATTGCCGGCAACATTGGAGCCGGTAAAACAACTTTAACGGAAATGCTGGCGAAGCATTACAAATGGATTCCGCAGTTTGAAGATGTGGACCATAATCCTTACCTCAACGATTTCTATGAGGATATGCCAAGGTGGAGTTTTAATCTGCAGATCTACTTTTTGAATAACCGTTTGAACCAGGTGCTGGAAATTCAGCGTGGTACAGAAACCGTTATTCAGGATCGTACCATTTTTGAAGATGCCAATATTTTTGCACCGAACCTGCACGACATGGGTTTAATGGGCAAACGTGATTTTGATAATTACTATTCATTTTTCTCCACGCTGAAGACAATGGTATCGCCACCCGATCTGTTGATTTATCTGAAAGCATCGGTACCAACTTTGGTTGCTCAAATTCAAAAACGTGGTCGTGAATACGAAGAAAATATCCGCCTCGATTATCTGAAAAAGCTAAACGAGTATTACAACAAGTGGATTGATAATTACAAAGAAGGAAGCCTGCTGGTAATTGATGTAGACCATAACAAGTTTGCAGAAAATGAAGAGCATTTTGGCGAGATCATTAATAAAATTGATTCGCAGTTGTACGGCTTATTCTAACACAAAAAAATCAGTTCATCATTGCAGAACATCGAACAGGAAAGTAAAAACAGCTTTTGTTTTTATGCCGGTTTATTTGGCGTACTGATGTCGGCTGTTTCTTTGTTTCAGATGTTTGCAGTAGGTTCTGAAAACTGGCTGGCTTTTGCAGTAATGCTTGTGGAACTGATCAGTATAACTGCCTTCTCTTTTTTAATGGCGAAAAGCCGCTTTACATTACCCCTGTTGTTCAGCAGCACTGTATTGGTGTTGTTGATGAACATCCTGTTTATTCTTACACTTTCCTTTTCGTTAATCATCGTTTTCCTGTTAATTTATTCCATCGTCATTCTTTCCATCTTTTGGGCAAATGGGTATACAACATACCTGAAGCAGCGGTATGCGTATAAAAAGAAAGAAGAACTTGAGTGGCAAAATAAATTCTCTTAATAAAAATAAACCCCGCCAGGAATAGCGGGGTTTGTTCTTAGCAAACAATCGATTACGACCACTTACACTTGCGGTGATGCAGCGAGAATATCTGCACTGCAGCCGGAAGCATATTTTTTAAAATTCGTTGTAAACTGCTCTGCTAATGCAATGGCTTTTGCATCGTAGGCAGCTTTATCGTTCCAGGTATTACGTGGATTCAAAATTTCAGCAGGTATGCCTTCACAAACTGTTGGTATAGCCAGGTTAAACACCGGCATCGTTTCATACGCAACATCATTCAACTTGCCGTTTAATGCAGCTGTAATTAATGCACGTGTGTACGAAAGTTTAATACGGTTACCTACGCCATAACAACCGCCTGTCCAGCCGGTATTAACCAGCCACACATGTACATTGTGCGCATTCATTTTTTTGCCCAACAGCTCTGCATATTTTGCAGGATGCAGTGGTAAAAACGGAGCACCAAAACATGCACTGAAAGTAGACTTCGGTTCTGTAACACCTGCTTCTGTACCCGCTACTTTAGCAGTATAGCCGCTGATGAACTGGTACATCGCCTGTTCTTTTGTAAGCTTGGCAATAGGAGGCAGTACACCTGTAGCGTCGCAGGTAAGGAAGAAGATATTTTTGGGTAAACCACCAACAGCTGGTTCCAGTGCATTGCTGATGTAATGCAGCGGATAACTTACCCTTGTATTTTCAGTAATGGAACTGTTGGTGAAATCAATTTCATTGCTTCCGTCAAAGAAACCAACATTTTCTACCAATGCACCGGGCTTAATGGCACGGAAAATTTCGGGCTCTTTTTCTTCTGTAAGATCAATGCACTTTGCATAACATCCACCTTCGAAGTTGAAAACAGCATCATGATCCCATCCATGTTCATCATCGCCAATTAATTTACGTGCAGGATCGGCACTCAATGTTGTTTTACCGGTGCCGCTTAATCCAAAGAAAACGGCTACATCGCCAGCTGCACCAACATTGGCACTGCAGTGCATACTCAGCACATTCTTTTGTTGCGGCAACAAATAATTCAATACGGTAAAAATGCCTTTCTTCATTTCGCCGGTATAACCGGTACCGCCGATCAAAATCATTTTATGTGTAAAGCTTACAACCGCAAAGTTGCTGTTGCGCACGCCATCGGTTTCCGGGTTGGCAAAAAAGGAAGGAGCTTGAATAATGTGCCAATCGGGCTCAAAGCTTTCCAGTTCTTCATCGGTTGGGCGTAAAAACAAATTATAAGCAAACAGATTACTCCAGGCATTTTCGTTTACTACACGAATGTTCAAACGATAATTTTTATCGGCACACACATACGAATCACGCACCCATATTTCTTCTTTCGTTGCTAAATAATCCATCATCTTTTTATAAAGGATATGGAAATATTTTTCATCGATAGGGTTGTTGAAATCGTTCCAATGCACCGTATCTTTTGTAAGGGCATCCTGTACAATGAATTTGTCTTTAGGGGAGCGACCTGTAAATTTTCCCGTATGAATACAAAGGGCTCCTGTACTATTCAACTGGCCATGGCCTCTGTTTACAGTTTGCTCTGTGAGCTCTTCGGGGCTCAACTGGTAATGGATATTGCTCGATAGCTTTAAACCGAGCTTTAATAGTTTTTGCTCGGGCAGAAACACAGTAGGAATCGACATAATCAATAGTTAACGTTATATGGCAAGACCAAAAATAAAGGCTTCGAACCTCACAGAAAAATCCCGCAATCGATTCCGTATTTATTATTTCTAATGATTAGCTGTTTTAGTTAGATAAAATCTAATTTTTGAATTTTAAAGTGGAGGATATTGAAATATTTCTAACAGGGAATAGAGGATTTATAAATATTCGCCAAACGTGTGTTAGTTTTTCACTTCCTGTGTATTAATGACCATTAGAATTGGGCGGCCAAGGCCGATACCTTATTTTGCAGCCCTAATATTTGTTGTATGAAATTTCAACCCGTTAAACCTCAACTCTTCACAAAAAACCGTGAACGATTTATAAAAGCAATGCTGCCAAATTCAATTGCCATTTTTGTTAGTAACGACGAGTGGCCAATGAATGGTGATGCGTTGCATGCATACAAACAAAACAGCGATCTGTACTGGCTAACCGGTGTTATGCAGGAAGATAGTATGGTGATTTTATTTCCTGATAATCCGGATCCGAAGTTCAGGCAGGTGTTGGTGCTTGTTCGTCCGAATGAGTTAAAAGAAAAGTGGGATGGTAAACGCCTGCGTGCAAATGAGGCAAGAGAAATTTCGGGTATTCAAACCATTGTTTGGTTAGATAGTATTGAAGCTTTGCTACAAACATGGGTTCATCTTTCCGATCATATTTATTTAAGCAGTAACGAAAACGACCGTAAAGCTTCGGCTATCCGCAGCCGTGATTATCGTTTCATTGATGAAATGAAAGAGAAATATCCGCTGCACAGTTTTCAACGTGCTGCAAAAATTATGCGGGAGCTGCGTGCCATTAAAACAGCCGATGAAGTAGAACTGATGCAAAAGGCGATGGATATAACGGATGTTACGTTCCGCCGCTTGCTCAGGTTTATTAAACCGGGTGTATTGGAGAACGAAATTGAAGCGGAAATCTATCATTCATTTTTATCGCAAGGTTCAACGGGGCCAGCATACGGCAGCATTATTGCCAGCGGCGACCGTGCAAGAACATTGCACTATGTAAGCAATAACCAGGAGTGTAAAGATGGAGAGTTGGTATTAATGGATTTTGGTGCTGAGTACGGTGGCTACTGTGCCGATCTTACACGTACCGTGCCTGTAAGCGGTAAGTTTACCAAGCGCCAGAAAGAAGTGTACAATGCCTGTTTGCATTTGCATAAATATGCAGCAAGTATTTTAAAGCCCGGTATTAACATTGTTGATTATACCAACAAAGTAGGCGATGAGGCAACCAAACAATTCATCAAAATTGGGTTGATTTCAAAAGCTGATGTTAAGAATGAAGATGCGGAGAACAGAGCTTACCGTAAATATCTGTATCATGGCATTTCACATCATCTTGGTATTGATGTACATGATTTGGGTACAAAAACCCAACCCATTAAAGCAGGTATGGTATTTACGATTGAACCGGGCATTTATATTGAAGAAGAGCAGATGGGTGTGCGTATTGAAAATAATTTCTGGATCACCAAAAATGGGAACAAAGATCTGATGAAGAATATTCCCATTACAGTTGAAGAAATAGAAGCTTTGATGAAGAAATAAATCGGTTCATAGTTGATGGTTCATCGTTCATAGCGGCGAACCATTAACCATGAGCAATGAACCATGAACTAAACATGAAACAAATTCCCAATCTCTTTACATTACTCAACCTCGTTTGCGGTTGTATCGCCATCATCTTTATTCTGCAGCCGGGAGAGTCGATCATTGCAACAGAAGCTGGTAGCTTTCAAATAAATATGCCAGAGAAATTGGCGTATGCTTCCTTCTTCATTTTTGCAGCAGGCATCATCGATTTTCTCGATGGATTTCTTGCACGGCTGATGAAGGCTTCTTCTGAAATGGGTAAGCAGCTCGACTCGTTGAGCGATGCGGTAACTTTTGGTGTGGCTCCTGCCATGATCATGTACCAGCTTTTGCGCATGAGTTATTTAAAGGAAGAGTCGGCTTTAGATACTTCCATCTGGCTGCTGTTGCCGGCCTTGTTGATTGCCTGCTGTGCTGTTTGGCGGTTGGCCAAATTTAATATCGACGAGCGCCAGAGCATTTCCTTCAGGGGGGTGCCAACGCCGATAACCGGTTTTGCAGTGGCAGCATTGCCGCTGGTAATATGGTATAACAGCTGGAACCTTACAGATGTTATCCTTAACTGCTGGGTATTGTACAGTTTTACAGTTTTGATCAGCTACCTGATGGTAAGCGATTTACCCATCATGAGTCTGAAGTTTAAAGATTACAGCTTCAAAAACAATCAGCCGAAAGTAATTCTGTTGGTACTGGCTGTTGTGCTGGCAATTGTTTTTCAATGGGCGGCTATTCCACTCATTTATTTAACCTACGTTGTTTTATCTTTGCTGCTTCGTAAACAAATCTCATAATTTAATTATATTACAATGACGTACACAGTTCAGGTAAAAGTAATGCCGCTGAAAGATTTATTAGATCCTCAAGGTAAAGCCGTTATGGGCGGATTGAGCAATTTAGGCTTACAAGGTGTGGCAGATGTACGCATTGGTAAAAACATCAGCATGCAGATTGATGCTGCTACTGCAGATGAAGCAAAAGCCATTGCTGAAGAGGCGGCTAAAAAACTCCTTGCCAATCCGGTAATGGAGCAATACGAAATTTCTGTGAACTAAACACGATACAAGAGGTAAGAAGCAGGAAGTAGAACCTGAACACTTCGTACCTCGTACTTCTTACCTCATACTTGTTTCATGTTGATTCTTGTTCCAACTCCCATCGGTAACCTCAAGGATATTACACTTCGTGCATTGGAAGTATTGCAGGAAGTAGATGTTATTCTTGCAGAAGATACACGTACCAGTTCGGTTTTACTGAATCACTACAATATACAAAAGCCACTTTCGCCTTACCACCAGCACAACGAACATAAAATTGTGCAACACCTCATCGATCAGTTAAAGGAAGGAAAGAAGATTGCTTTAATTACAGATGCCGGAACACCGGGCATCAGCGATCCGGCTTTTTTATTGGTGCGAGCATGTGTACAAAACGATGTGCCTGTTGAAACCTTACCCGGCGCAACAGCATTTGTTCCTGCGCTGGTGAATAGCGGCCTGCCCACCAACCGTTTTGTATTTGAAGGATTTCTTCCGCAAAAGAAAGGACGCATGACGGCCTTGAAACAATTAGCCGGGGAAGAACGCACGATGATCTTTTACGAATCGCCTTATCGTCTTGTAAAAACATTAGCCGACCTGATGCAGTATTTTGGCGAAGACCGTTTATGTTCGGTTAGTCGAGAGCTTACCAAAAAGTTCGAAGAAAACAAACGTGGTACCTTAAAAGAAGTACACGATTATTTCGCAGCAAAAACGGTGAAAGGCGAAATTGTGATGGTTGTTGCCGGCAAAGAATAGCTGTCTTTACTTTCTCATACTACATTCAACGTACTCTTAACAATTTACGGCACAATAGCTGCGTAACTTGCAGCATAAAATGTTGAATTATGAAATTGATTTTTTCATTGCTGCTTTCCTTTATGCTGATCAATTTTACTGCTGACGCACAGCAATTATTTTCTGTTCCTGATATCGTAAAGCAAACATTTGATAAGCAATATCCCGATGCACAGGATTTGAAATGGACGAACGGGTTGGATAATCATTCTGTACGGTTTACGTTAGGCGATCGAAAACTGAAAGCAAACTATGCACCAAAAGGTGATTGGGTGAGTACGGAAGAACAGGTAAAAATGGAAGCCTTACCGGAAGTAGTTCAGGAAGGCTTTAATAAAAGTAAGTACAAAGATTGGCCGGTGAAAGATGTAGTTGCTGTTACAAAGCCAAAAGAAAATGCCAACGAATATTTTATTATCGTTCAGAAATCAACACTCAATAAAAAGAAGCTGGTGTTTGATGTGAAGGGCCGGCTGTATGAAGAGTTATTGACTTTATAAAACATGTATTAAATTATAATGGTTAAAAGGCTTTCCGCTTAAGGGAAGCTTTTTTTATGCCAGAACGCTTATATCAATACACTTTCTCTTCAAGGGAGTAGAAAGAATTCTGTAAAGTTGATTTAAGACCTGCTGTTATTTTTTGTACGCACTGCCGTTTGCAAAAGTGCAAACGTAATTTTACTGTATTGATACCGTAAATCTGATTGCGGTTTTACTTTTTATTAGCTGAACAAGCGCCTGTAACCTGTATTTCGCATTAAGAAATTGTTGTTTCAAAAAAAATACCTGATAGTAGTATTGACATTTGTTTTTTTTCTTTTCAACTTAGCGTCACTACTCGAGATACACACATTGTAACGAACCATTTTCCCGCTGAAAACATTTTTAATCATCAGTTACTGTAGTTAACGGTTGCCGTTAACCTTAAATCTTATTGTGCAATGATAAATGAATCATTGAAGTTCCTCGCAGAGGAAGTGAATCGTTATTTGAATTTAAAAATACCGAACCCCACCCTTACGCAACCAAGGTTGGTGGTTAGCAATATTGCTTTTGCGAATGATGCAAATGCTTCTGTTGAGCCGAAGATCGATGACAGAGCTGTGTTAACATTGGTAAATGTAGAAGAAGATAAAGTGGCAAAGCAACAGGAGCATTATACAAAAACCGATAGTGCAACTGTTTATAAAAATCCTCCGCTGTATCTTAATTTTTATATTCTGTTTGCAATGAACAGAACAAACTATGGCGATAGTCTTCGTTTTCTTGGCCATATTATTCAGTTCTTCCAGCACCAGTTTGTATTTACACCTGTTTCGCATCCGGGGCTTGATCCAAAAATTCAACGTCTTGTTGTTGATCTGCACAATATGAGTTTTGAGCAAAGCAATCATTTATGGAGTGTGCTGGGCGGTAAATATTTTCCTTCCATTATGTATAAAGTACGGCAGGTTACAATGAACGAAGATGCAGTAATCAGCGAAAGCGGTTTTATTAAAGAAATTCAAATCAACGATAAAAGCAAAGCACCTGTTTCATGATAACAACGTACAGGATATTGTTCATGGTGGAGTTGCTGCATGATTTCTACAAAAACGGGCAGTGTACTGATTTTCGCATTGTGCCTTCTGCAGAAACTGCTTTGCTGTTACGCAACTGCAAAGCCATTCATAAAATGATTGGTAACAAACTGGTTGTATTAATTAAGACAGACACAGGCGGCAAGCCTTTTATACAACCTGCAACTACAGATAAGTTTACATTTTACCTGGAATTGATGAAGCCGTTGTTCATCACTGTTTCAAACATCGACGAGACCTTGCTTGCTACAAAACGTTTTTATTTTTCTAATCTGTCGGCTAACAAAGTTGTTGTTACTCCCGGTAATGAATTATTTTACCTGTCGCAGCCAATAACTCCCTTTGCAGCTGCAACAAACTATAAGCCGGGAGAATTTTCAACACAAGCCGGTACTGTTTACGAATCAATCAAAACCTCAACTGGGGTAACCCCACCTGATGCAGCTAATTGGATCAGCCGTAATAAAAATCAATACGCAACTAAAAACGATATGCTGCAGTTTATTCCGGCTGTACATACATTTTCCGTTGCGCCGGCAACATCTGTGCAAGTACATTTATTTGCACTTAATACAGCAACCAATGTATTTGATGTGAATGTTTATGAGAAAGCATTTCACTACAAAGAAAATGTAAACGCTGTTCAGGTTGATCTTTCGCATTTACCAAAAGCAAAATACAAAGCAGTTATTAACGGCGTTGTACAGTTCGTGTACATCAGCAACGAAGCAGTTTATAATAATCTGTTTGCTGTTGTTGAGTTGTTTAATCATTTGCCAAACGGTAACGATTTTTCTTTTTTTGATGCAGGCGGTTTGGTGAAGGATAAAATTGTAGCAGGCAAAAATGTGTGGCTTAATTTTTCTGTGCGCTTTGCCAACCGTTTTGCTTTTTGGAAATACATCTCGTCGAGAAAAGGTATACAGGCTATCGACAGTAATCCGGCGTACAGCTTCGCAGGCAACGGTAACCCGGCAGATTATTTTGTATCGAACCTGCCTGTTCCATTACAGGAAACGCCGCATGATTTTAAGTTAACGCTCTTTCAGCCGATTAGCTCCGAGCCGCCTCCCGCACCTAATCCTGACGTACATGCAAGCGGTATGCTTACAAAAGCAGGCAACGATTACTACTGTAATATTTATTTAAACTATTAACCATTCACCTTAAAAATTAAACTATGGCAACAGTGTACAAAACTCCCGGTGTATATGTGGAGGAAATACCAAAACTTCCGCCTTCGGTAGCGCAGGTTGAAACAGCGATACCTGCTTTTATTGGGTATACCAAAAAAGCAACTGACGGCACAACCGATCTTACCAAAAAGCCAAAACGCATTTCTTCGCTGGTGGAGTTTGAACAATACTTTGGCGGCGGTGCAGCACCAACAGTAACAGAGGTAAATGTTGACAGCAATAACAATTTTGTTTCTGCAAAAGTGAGCAACTCGTTTTATATGTATGATGCGTTGCGTATGTTCTATGCAAATGGTGGTGGTGATTGTTACATTGTTTCTGTTGGTAAGAGTGAAGCCGGTACAACGGTATTGCCTGCACATTTTACCGATGGCATGGCCGAGCTTGAAAAAGAAGATGCGCCTACGATCATTCTTTTTCCTGATGCTGTTGCTTTAAGCGATACAGATATTGCTACTGTACAACAGGCAGCATTGCTGCAATGTGCCAACCTGCAGGATCGTTTCGGTTTATTTGATGTAAAACAGACAGATACACTTGGTGCAACATTCCGTAATAATGTAGGCATCAACAATCTTCGTTATGGTGCAGTATATACGCCATGGTTGAAAGTGTCGTTACCGAAAACGATCAGGTATACCGATGTGCAATCGGTAATTAAACGTGCCGGTATTAATGTTACACTGGCAGCATTAACTACCGATGCAGATGTACAGGCATTGATCGGAAAAGTAGAACAGTCGTATACCGATCATACATTGGTAACTACAAAGACAAAAGCGCTCAATCCGCCAAACGGCGTGTTAAGTGATCAATTTGCCTCTTTACTTTCCGACTTTAATGCACCGGGTGGCAATACAGATGGCAATTTGAAAGATCTGTTTGACTATGTTTTAAGCATCGGTAACCAGGTTGATGATTTCATTAATGCTGCATCGCCCAATGGAATTACGAACGCCGATTTTAAAGCTGATCTTGAAGCAGCGGTACTTTCCAACTTCGATCCTGTTTTTGCAGAAGTGATTGCGCTGAACAAAGAAGCCGATGATGATATTGCTGCTTATGCTGCAACAGATTTTGTTGCAATGATCACTGCAGCTGATTGGCCACAAACCGTAGCTGCTGCAGCCGCTGCAGTACCTAATCCGGGACTTATTGATGAAGCAAATGATAACGACCGTCGTAGTGCAGCAGTAAACTTATTGCAACCGCTTTTCGATGAGATCAATACTGCATATATCAATTTGATTGTTAACTCAGCTTCTTCTTATACAAAAACATTGGACGATTCACTTGCACTTGCATTTCCTGTTTACAAATCAATTGTAACGGGTGTAAGCAACAGTATGACGGTGATGCCGCCAAGCGGAGCTATTGCAGGTGTATATGCACAGGTAGATCGTACACGTGGTGTGTGGAAAGCTCCGGCTAATGTGAGCTTAAATAATGTGGTATCGCCCGATGCGGTGTTTACAGCAGCGCAACTTGATAATCTGAACGTAGATGCAGTTGCAGGAAAATCTGTAAATGCGATCCGTTCATTTACAGGAAAGGGCACATTGGTATTTGGTGCACGCACACTTGCCGGTAACGATAACGAATGGCGTTACATCAGTGTTCGCCGTTTCTTTAATATGGTGGAAGAGAGTTGCAAAAAATCAACAGAACCATTTGTATTTGAACCGAACGATGCCAACACCTGGGTGAAAGTGCAGGGCATGATCGAAAACTTTTTAACGGTGTTGTGGCGGCAGGGAGCCTTACAAGGAGCAAAGCCCGAGCATGCATTTTATGTAGCAGTTGGCTTAGGCAAAACAATGACGCCGCTTGATATTCTGGAAGGAAGAATGATTGTTGAAATTGGAATGGCGGTTGTTCGTCCGGCTGAATTTATCATCCTTCAGTTCTCACACAAAATGGCTGAAAGTTAACAGCAACTGAACGATATACGAATAAGTAACAACGAACAACTACAAACAATAAACTATAAACTAAAATATTATGGCAACATATCCTCTTCCGAAATTTCATTTCCAGGTTCAATGGGGTGGTGTAAGGATCGGCTTTACCGAAGTAACCGGTTTAGATATGCAGGTAGAAGCAATCGAATACCGTGAAGGCAGCAGCCCCGAATATTCAAAGATCAAAATGCCGGGCATGCATAAGTTCAGCAACATCACATTTAAACGTGGTACGGTTGCAGGCGATAGTGATTTTTATAAATGGATCAATACCATCAATCTTACTGTTTCCGAACGGCGTGATATCGTCATCAGTTTATTAAATGAAACACATGCACCCGTTATGACGTGGAAAGCAAAAAATGCATTTCCGGTAAAAGTGCAGGCAAGCGATTTAAAAAGCGATGGCAACGAAGTAGCTATTGAAACACTTGAACTGGCGCATGAAGGATTGAATATTCTCAATTGATGAATAAGTAGTAATAAGTGCATCCCGTCAGACGCCCTCGTCGGATGGGTAAAATCAAACTGCAACTGTAAACAGTTTAAATGAATTTCTATGGCTTCATCTCCCGGCGGATATTATCCTCCCGTTGGCTTTCATTTTAAAGTGGAGTTCGTTGGCATCGGTAACGATAACGATATCCGTTTTCAATCGGTATCGGGTTTAACGATTGAGTACGATACAGAAAGTTTTAAAGAAGGTGGCGAAAACCGTTTCGAACACAAACTGCCTGTGCGTACCAAGTATGCTGATCTCTCGTTGAAGCGGGGAATGCTTACCGACTCGAAAGTGATCGAGTGGTGTTTAAAGGCATTTGAAGCAAGAGAGTTTAAACCTGTTACAGTAAATGTTTCGTTGCTCAACGAAAAGCATACCGCTATTAAACGTTGGGAAGTGGTGGATGCGTGGCCAAAGAAATGGGCTGTGAGCGATTTGAATGCACAGGAGAACAGCATTGTTGTAGAAACACTCGATCTCGCCTATAAATACTTCAAAGTAAAAAGTTGATGTATGCCGATAGAAATAAGAGAGCTCGTTATTAAGGTAAGCGTAAACCAGGACCAGGCCGAAGTAAAACCATCGGCCGGAAGTGGTGCTGCTGCAAAAGAGAGCGATGAAAAAGAAACGCTCATTAAAGAAGCAGCTGAACAGGTGTTACGCATCATCGATCATAAAAAAGAACGCTGAGTATGAGTGAAGGTAAAATGGAGAAGCTGAAAATTTTTGCTTACAGCGATATTGCTTGTGAACAGCAATCGGGTGAGCCGTTTACCGTGATGCTCAACCCCGAAAACTATTCGCTGGAAACAAAAATGGAATTCCAGGCGGCGCAGGGGCAGGGTACTTCGGCAACGCCGGCAAAATTTATTGTAAAGCCACCGGAAGAATTAGCGTTTGAGATTTTGTTCGATAACACCGGCATCATCGATGGACGCCCAAGAACGGATCTTGCTGATGAATTAAAAGCGTTCAAAGAATTTTTGATGGGCTATGATGGTGAAATTCATCGCCCCAAATATTTAAAGTTTGTATGGGGTAAGGATCTGGTAAAAGGCGTTTGCTCATCGCTCAACATTGCGTACAAATTATTCAACCCGAACGGTACACCCATCCGTGCAATGTGCAAGGTAACCATTCGGGAAATGAAAGATGATGAACGACGTGTTGCAGAAGAACGCAGAAGCAGTCCTGATCTTACACATTACCGTACGGTAAAGAAAGGCGATACGCTTCCATTAATGTGTTACCGTATTTATGGTCATTCGAAATATTATGTGCAGGTAGCGAAAGTAAACGGACTGAGCAATTTCAGGAACCTGCAACCCGGCACCGAACTTTTTTTTCCACCCATTGATAAAACTGTACAGTAAGTATGTCGAATGGAAATACCATACCATCAGACAGACCCAAGACCGTTGTAACCGCAAGTATTTTTTCCGAAGGGAATAAAGTATCCGATTCGCTGCATGTATTATCCATCGTGGTTAATAAAGAAGTGAACAGGATACCATCGGCCATCATCATCATCAAAGATGGTGATGCGGCAGCGCAAACATTTGAAGTAAGCAGCAAAACCGATTTTGAACCGGGTAAAGAAATTGAATTGAAGCTTGGTTATGAAAGCAGTGAAGACACGGTGTTCAAAGGCATTGTTGTAAAACATTCGATCAAAACAAGAAAAAAGAATTCGGTACTGATTATTGAATGCAGGGATAAAGTGGCAAAGATGACGGCGGCCTGCAAAAGCAAGTATTTCCGTGAAGTGAAGGATAGCGATGCAATGGAAGAGCTCATTGACAGTTATGGTTTGGATAAAGAGGTAGAAGCAACGTCAATCGATCATAAACAATTGGTCCAATACAATTCAACCGATTGGGATTTTGTATTGTGCCGGGCAGATGTAAATGGTTTGCTCTGCATAGCGAATGATGGCAAACTGAAAATTGCAAAGCCTGATTTTTCTGCAGCGCCTGCACTCACCATTCAATACGGTGCAACAGTACATGAAATGGATGCAGAGATTGATGCACGGTTGCAATACAAATCGGTAAAAGGAACCATGTGGAATTATACCGATCAGGAATTACTGAATGATGTGGAAGCTGAAGACCCGTCATTACCCACAGCAGGAAATATTGATGCCGCAACATTGGCGAATGTATTGGGCGAGGAAGAATTTATGTTGTACCACAGTGGTAAAATTGATGAGCCCGAACTGCAGCAATGGGTGAATGCAAAAATGATGAAGCATCGGTTGGCGAAGATCCGTGGCAGTGTAACAGTGGATGGAACTGCTGATGTAAGTGCAGGGCAGATCATTGAATTAAAAGGAACCGGCGACCGCTTTGAAGGCAAACTGTTTGTTACTGCTGTACGGCAGCAATACGAAAACGGCGATTGGCAAACAACATTTCAGTTTGGTATTAATCCCGAATGGTTTGCAGAAACATACAATGTGCAGCAGCCGATGGCAGCAGCTTTATTACCTGCTATTGATGGCTTGCAAATTGGTATTGTAACAAAACTCGAAGAAGATCCCGATGGTGAACACCGTATTATGGTGCGCATACCGGTGATTCATAAAGACGATGAAGGGGCATGGTGCAGGGTAAGTTCGTTGGACGCCGGAAACGAACGGGGCATGTTCTTCTTACCTGAGATCAACGATGAGGTGATTGTAGGCTTTATCAACAACGATCCACGACATGGCGTGGTGCTGGGTATGCTCAACAGCAGCAAGCATCCTGCTCCAATAGAAGCAAAGGATGATAACCATGAGAAAGGTTATGTGAGCAGAAGTAAAATGAAAATGGTTTTTAACGATGAGAAGAAGATCATCAATATTGAAACACCGGGCGGACATAAAGTGCAGATCGATGAAGATGCAAAGAAGATTCACCTGGAAGATATGAACGGCAACAAAATAACCATGAATGAAGACGGCATTAACATCGAAAGCATTAAAGACATCATCATTAAAGCAGCCAACGATGTAAAAATGGAAGGTGGCAGTAATGTAAATGTAAAAGGCGGTGCACAAACAAAAGTAGAAGGTGGTGCTGGTGCAGAAATATCCAGTGGTGCAACAACAGCGGTGAAGGGAAGCATGGTGAATATTAATTAAGCCGTGAGTGGTGAATGGTGAATGGATGTCAGGACGCTGCAAACGTCAGGCACCTGTAGAAATAAGAATTGAAGTGAGTAGCTGTTCATCCCATCCCTAGAGGGGAGCAGAAGATTAAACCTGCAGAACGATTGAAAGGGGTGGGTTCTTCAGTTTCATCAGGATGAATAGTCCTTCGACTTCGCTCAGGATTGAATAAAACGTACAAGAGTGCGACGCAACAACTGAAAGATAGTAGTACAAAAGCTAACAACACAAATACAAACCATGCCACTAGCAGCAAGAGTAAATGATATGCATGTTTGTCCGATGGTGAACGGAACAGTGCCGCATGTGGGCGGGCCGATACTTCCACCAGGGGCACCAACCGTAATGATCGGCGGTATGCCTGCAGCTGTAGTAGGCGATTTGTGCACCTGTACCGGTCCGCCCGATTCTATTCTCATGGGTTCATCAACGGTAATGATTGCTGGTAAACCTGCTGCACGTATGGGCGACAGTACTGCACATGGCGGAGTAATTGTTGCCGGATGTCCAACTGTAAACATTAATTAAACGATTATGGCTTTTCAACAACAGGATAATTTTTTAGGCAGAGGCTGGAGTTTTCCGCCAACGTTTAACCTGCAATCGAAAGAAGTGCAAATGACAGAAAAAGTGGAAGACATTGAAAAGAGCTTGCACATTTTGCTTACAACCAGTTTAGGCGAACGCATTATGCAGCCACGTTATGGTTGCGATATGAATGATCTGTTGTTTGAATCACTCGACACCGGAACTAAAACCATCATCATCGATCGTATTCAAACGGCCATCCTGTTTTTTGAACCACGTATTAAAGCAACCAAAATTGAACTGAATATACAGAACGAACTGGAAGGCGAAATACTGGTAGAGATCGAATACATCATTCCATCTACCAACTCCCGTTACAATTTCGTTTTCCCCTTCTATCGTAAAGAAGGAACTGAACTTGATTTATTAACCAGTAATCATCCGTTGGGTAATTAGTTATGAGCGGCTGCAAAGACAAAAAAAACCCTCTGCAACGGAACGGTATTTCAAGAGCCGATCGTTTGCTTCCCGGCATGACCAATGGTTATGTAAACGTGGATGAAAACAGTTTTGCTGCCTGGATTGTATTCGCCAAAGAGTTTGCACAATACCTGAAGTTTTATGGATTGAACAATACGGTGGAAGGCGACTGGACTCCATTCTTTAACAGCGATGTGTCGGCTGTGCTCGGCACCATTGCTTTGCAGGATACAGATGCATACAGAAGAAGTATTAAAGAACGTTTCGATTTTTTGAAAGATGATGATCATGCAGAAAAGTTGCCCAAAGCCGAACGTAAACTCAACGAGCTGTTTTGTGCTATTGTAAGTTTTAGTGAAGCATTGGATATTTATTACCGTCAGTTACCCGATGATAGCACGGTAAAAGCAACGATTGAAAATAATATCCGCAACCTGCTTGCACCTGCATTACATCGTTTACTCCGTTATTACAAAGCAGCAGATGATGCGGGTTACTTACTTGCTGCAAACTTAGAAGGTTGGCAGGTGTTGGGCAAAGATGTAAAAGCGGTGAAGCTTATTACAGAAGGTAAAGGTTTGAGTGAGTTGTGGTGGATACAACCAAAAGCCCCTGCAGCTCCGTTTACAACATGGGCAGATTATTATGCTTCGGTTACTGCCGATACAACCATTTTCGGTAATGCAGCACTCGATCTTTATTTCGACAGCCTGTACATTGCTACGACCGATTATACAGCAGCTCAATGGCGGCAGTACATGAAAATGAATCATGCTGCCAATCATAACCTGTTCAGTTCGGTGTTCGACCAGTACCTGATGCAATACAGTAAGCTTGTAAAAGACAGTGAGAAAGAGTTACTGCTAACACTGGAGAATAAAAATACACATGCGCCGCACTATGCGCTGTTTCTTGCTTTTTTACGGTTGTTCCGTTATGCACAAAATGATCTTAATACAATTACCTGGCGACATCTTGATTTGTATTACAAAGAAATTCTACAGCTGAAACCAAGAGCTGCATTGCCCAACAGTGCACATGTAATTGCAGAGTTGGCTAAACCGGTTGATGAGTTTATTCTTGCAGCCGATACTTTGTTCAAAGCTGGAAAGGATAGCGAAGGAAAAGAAGTAGTATATGCGTTGAACGAAGAACAAACATTTAATAAAGCAAAAGTTGCATCACTTCGTTCGGTTTATTTTGGTAAGACAGAAGATGATCATGCAAGTGAGGCGAATCCTGCAGTAACAATTACAAACAATGGTCGCCTGTTTGCTGCACCGGTTATTAATTCTGCCGATGGAAAGGGCGCAGAGCTTACTTCAACCAATAAAGAATGGCATCCGCTTGCCAACAGAATATATGTAGAAGGCGAAGTAACCGATGTGCAAATGCCGTTGGCAGAAATTGGTTTTGCTGTTGCCAGTCATTATTTATACTTACAGGAAGGTGAACGAAAAGTGATGTTGCGTTTAGATACCAGTAACAACACGGCATTAACAGGTAAGCAATATGCCTGTTACCTCACAACTGAAAAAGGTTGGTACAAAGTTCCATCAACTATTACCATTACTGTTGCCAATAAAATGGAAAAAGGAACAAAAGCCTGTGCTGAAATTTCGTTTACATTGAACGGATCGGAACCTGCCGTTGGCAATTACAATGCAGCACTGCATGGCGGTAAGTTAAATGTACAGTTGCCGGTATTAAAAGTTGTATTGGTAAACGATGAGGCAACTGCGTACGAATACAACGCACTTCGTGATGTTGAGGTAAGCAAAGTAGAAGTGGCAGTTGAAGTAGGTATGGGCACATCAGCTTACAATCAAAAAGGGTTAAAGCAATTGCTCATCAGTACCGATGCAGGTCCGGTTGATGCATCGAAACCATTTATGCCCTTTGGTGCACAGCCACGAACCGATGCAACATTGGTGATTGGCAGCAAAGAATTATTTACCAAGAAAAACGCAAGTGTTAAACTTAATATCGAATGGGGTGGTATTTCCGGTTTTCTTGCAGATGATATTGATTTTGATGCAGGCTGGACTTCGGATGAAGATTATCCCAGTACCCGTTTTAGTTTATTGCAAAGCGGCGAATGGATCAAAAAAGAATCGGCTGTTGATCTGTTCAACGGCAATGCATCGGATGTGCAGATCTTTTCTTCTTCTGCTATGAAGATACCCGACGAAGCAGTAAGTGATTACGCAACCGCTTACAACAATTATGCTGCTGATTCAGTGCAAGGCTTTATGCGTTTTGCTTTGAATGCTGGGTTTGGCCACAAACAGTTTATTGTTTCTATGGCCGATTATTTAATTGCAAAAGCAAACGACCCGACTACTGCAGGTACAGCACCCGTTGAACCTTATACACCGGTCATTCAATCTATGCACATCAGCTATGCAGCCTATAGTGATGTAGTTGATCTCAACAGTAGTCATGAAGTGGATTGTGCATCCAAACCAATCAGTTTCTTTCACCTGTATCCTTTTGGCGATGCAGAACAACACAGCGTTGCAACCAAACAGTTATTTCATTACCTGTTGCCGCAGTTCCGCCATACCGATGAAACATCGAAACCTGTTTTACACGAAGCCGAATTTTATATTGGCTTCGAACATCTGTCTGCACAACAATCGGTGAAAGTATTGTTCCAGGTAATGGATGGTACAGCCAATCCAAAAATTACCAAGCCTGTTGACCATTTGCAATGGAGTTACCTCAGCAATAACCAATGGAAAGCATTTACAAAACAACAGGTAAGCGATGCAACCTTGCAACTGTTGCAAAGCGGTATCATCAGTTTTATCATTCCATCCGATGCTACAACGGATAATAGCTTACTGCCTGCAGGTTATTTGTGGATCAAGGCAGCCGTTGCAGAAAAAAGCGATGCTGTTTGTAAACTACTGTCGGTAGATGCACAGGCGGCGGTTGTAACCTTTAAAGACAAAGGCAATGCAGATGATTTTCTCAATACAGCTTTACCTGCAGCCATCATCAGCAAATTAAAAACACCGGTTGCTGCTGTTAAGAAACTTACACAGCCTTACTCTTCGTTTGGCGGAAGGGCAATTGAAAGCAGTGAAAGTTTTTACATCCGTGTAAGCGAACGGTTGCGGCATAAAGCAAGAGCCATTACCATTTGGGATTACGAGCATGTAATACTCGAAGCATTTCCGTTGATCCATAAAGTAAAATGTTTGAACCATACAAAAAGTGTGGATGCAGAATTTAATGAAGTATTGCCGGGTCATGTAACCATTATTACCATTCCCGATGTGCAGCATCGCAATGATATTAATTCATTGCGCCCCTATACTAACCAGGATGTACTGCAACAGATCGATGCGTTTTTACGTAAACGTATTTCCTGTCACGTGCAACTGCATGTCGTGAATCCTGATTTTGAAGAAGTGCAATTGAAGTTCAAACTGAGGTTGGCAAAAGGGTACGACGATTTTACGATCTATTCAAACAAACTCAGGGAAGAGATTACTTCTTTTTTATCGCCCTGGGCTTACGGTGCAGGCGAACTGGATTTTGGTGGGAAAGTATATAAATCAGTACTCATCAATTTTATTGAAGAACGTTCTTATGTAGATTTTATAACCGATGTTGAAATGGCGCATTACGATGCAAACAATGTGTTGGTAAAAGCCGATAACGATGAAATCGTTGCATTAACAGGCAAAAGTATTTTGGTTTCTGTTGCTGCATCCAAACATGTGATCGACGAAATACCTGCAACCAGTAGTACCGAACCGGCCGAGTGTGCCTATATAGAAGAATTGAAAAACGAAAGCTAACCGCAATTGAAAAGATGAACAGCATGCAACAAAGCATCTCCATACAAAAAAAGCCGGTGCTCACCGACAGCAGCAATTACGAGTTACTGCGCAAAAAAGGTATTGAGTATATCGAACAACTCAGCAGCAGCATCTGGACCGATTACAATATTCACGACCCCGGTATTACCATACTTGAGCTGTTGAGTTATGCGGTTACAGATCTTGGCTATCGCACAAATCTTGATATAAAAGATCTGCTGGCCGAACCGGAAGATAAATTTCCCAAGCAGAATCCATGGCGACAGGGTTTTTATACGGCAAGAGAAATATTAACGGTTAATCCATGGACGAATGCTGATTACCGCAAACTGCTTATCGATATCAATGGTATAAAAAATGCGTGGCTGAAATGTAAAGAGTGCGCCTGTAACGATCTGTTGATTTATGCAAAATGCAGTACCAGTACCTTGCAGTACCAACCAACCGAACATCCCATCATCATTAAGGGATTTTATGATGTATTAGTTGAGTTTGAAAACGATGATACCGCCGGTGATCTTAACAGCGGAAAAGTAAAATACAATTTCAGTTTTGCTGTAAGCGATGGTATTTCAACAGCCATGATTGAAATGCGTTTACCTGCGTGGCAGGTGATTGATGCAAATAAGAGTTTGTACAAAGAGCTGCTGAACCCCAACAGCGAAATAGAAGCAGTAACGGTACAATTTATTTCAGGCAATAAAAATGATCATGCAGATATTCCCGCCGATCAGCTGGCGAATGTTTTACGCAGACCTGTTTACACAACGGTAGATGTTACCTATAAACCCGATAAAGCACAGGCTGCAACATTGACCATTACGTTTGCCGATGTGCCTACAACGATTTGGTTTCGCAGTGACAGCGACCGTAAACAAATCAAACTTGATGCTATCAAACAATCCATCACAGACAGTTCTTCTTCGGGCTTGTTTGCAAAATACCTGGCACTGATTCATAAAGCAGAAGCGGTGATGCAGGAAACAGAGCAGTCGTTACATGCACATCGTAATCTCAGCGAAGATTATTGCAGCATCAACGCCATATCGGTGGAAGACTTTGGTGTTTGTGCCGATATGGAAGTAGACCCTGCCGTTGATATAGAAGCCGTATTGGCAGAAGCGTACTACAGGATCGATCAGTATTTCAGTCCCGATATAAAATTCTATTCGTTAAAAGAACTGATGGATGCGGGTGTGCCTGTTGATGAGATATTCGACGGCCCCAAACTCAACAACGGTTTTATTAATAACGAACAGCTTGCCTCCACCAACCTCAAACAATTTATTTATACATCTGACATCATCAATCTGTTGATGGATATAGAAGGGGTGAAGAATATTAAAAATTTTGTACTTACTAAGTTCGATGCAGATGGTAATTTAATTAAGAATGCTGAATGGGTGATGGAAGTAAGTTACAATCATCAGCCACGTTTATACCTGGAGGCATCGAAAATACTGGTGTTCAAAAATGGTCTTCCGTTTTTACCTGATAAGCTGGAACTGAGCGATACACTGCAGGTGATAAAGGGCCAACATACGCAGCCAAAATATTCCATCATTGAAAATGATTTACCGGTACCAACCGGAACGTTTTATGCGTTGGGCGATTACCAGCCCTTACAGTATTCACTGCCGTTAACGTATGGAGTAGGGTATGACGGATTGCCCAAAACTGCAACAGCCGAACGAAAGGCACAGGCGAAGCAACTGAAAGCATACCTACTTTTTTATGAGCAGTTATTGGTGAATTACCTGGAGCAATTAAGAAATGTACAGGAGTTATTTGCCATCGACCCGGCTGTTAAAGCTACCTATTTTACACGAATGCTTACATCGGTTGATATAAATGATGTAGAAGCTGATTTGTACGATGGCTTGACGGGAACTAAACTGCAATCGCTGGCAGAAAGGCAGGAAGAGTTTTTCGATCGGCGCAACCGTTTTCTCAATCATTTACTGGCGAGGTTTGCCGAAAACTTTAATGAATATGCGTTGATGCTGTACAGCTGCAGCAGCAGTAAAGCCGTTGCAGATGATAAACTCATAAAAGACAAGATCAGTTTTCTGAAAGAGTTTCCGTTTATGAGTGCCAACCGTGGTAAAGCATTTAACTATAAAGATCCGGCACATGTTTGCAATGCAGAAAATGTTAGCGGTTTGCAGGTACGTATTCAACGCTTGCTTGGCCTGGATGCATTTGGTAGCCAGTTTGAACTATACGAAGAAAAAGATACCGATGCAGTTTTGTATGAACGACGCTGGCGCCTGCGGGATGCAAATGGTAAAATACAATTAAGCAGCAGTACAAAATATTACGACGAAGATCTTGCCGTTGCCGAAGCAAAAGCCCGTGCAGAAATAGCAGAAGTTAAAAAATACATTGCCGATGAAACCCGATGGCAAATAAAGAAAGTCAACAAATGGGTCATTAATCTTACCGATCCAACAGGCGAAGTAATTGCCACACGGAAGCAGGTCTTTAGTAAAAAAGCTGATGCAGAAATAGTCGTGAAAGAGTTGCTTGCATTTGGCAAACAGTTGCTGCTTGCCGATAAAGTTTTTGTGGTAGAACATTTGCTGTTGCGCCCACGAAATATTCCATCTGCACAATTCCCAACCGGCGATCCTTTACTGAGCATTTGTATCCCCGGTAACTGCGATGCCTGCGGCGAAGATGATCCGTATTCGTTTCGCTTAACTGTGGTGCTGAGTGGTGAAACAGGTATTGCCAACAGCGGTATTGAGTTCAGGCGTTTTGCCGAACAAACCATTCGCATGGAAGTACCTGCACATTTAGCAGTGAAGATCTGCTGGGTAAGCAATGAGCAGCTGGAAACATTTGAAACAGTTTATTGTGCCTGGCTTGCCGAGTTGGCAAAACCTGAACCCGATGCTGTGCAATTACACAACAAGTTAACAGCGCTCTTGGCTGTATTTGAACAATTGAAAAATGTTTACCCTGAAGCAAGATTACACGATTGCGTGGATGGCGACGATAGTAACAGGGTGTTTTTAGACAATACCATTATTTAATCATTTCCGCTAAAGAGCGGGAACATAAATTTTAACCATATGCTTCCGGTGCAAGTTGAATTTCCGAAGTTCGTTGCTGATCAGTTACTCACATCCGAAGACCTGAATGATTTGTTTGGCTACCTGGATGAACAAAACAGGATCACCCGTACCAACCTGATTGGTATTGGTATTGTTTGCGGTTTGCAGGTACAGGTAAATGCTGCGCAAACAACCGTTACCATTACAAAAGGTTGTGGTGTAACCTCCGAAGGTTATTTAATTACGGTGCCGGCCAACAGCTATACACAATACAAAAAGTATAAAGTTGATACGCCGCAGATTTACGATCAGTTTTATAAAACAGTAGGCAGTAACAAAGTGGCAATGGATATATGGGAGCTGAAGAAAGCTGCTGTTGACCCCGACTTGCAAACCATTGATGCCGGTTTCCTCAAAGGCAAAGTGATTATGCTGTTTGTGGAGCTGAAGGAAATGGAAAACAAAAATTGCGATCCGAATTCCTGTGATGATAAAGGCATTAACATTGAAGTTTCTTTTTTGCCGATGGCTGTTGATGTGACCGATGCGGCATTGCTGATGGGGACTACTGCGGGAAGTTTTGGCGTAAACACGTTTACTGCTTTGCCCGAAATGCGCATGAAGCGTTGGGATGTTCCAAACACATCGCCTGTTGGAACAGACGATATTTTCAAATCGTATTTCGATCTGCTCAACAAAAGTTTTATCGATCAAACAGAAGCAACACTCAGTTCTGTTTATTCCATCTTCGGTTCGCTTGTTGCACAGGATTATGCGTCCAACCCGTTTGCTGGCTTGTCAGCAAAATTCAGTTATCTCTACAACGGTTCAATCAATCAACAACAGTTAATTCATCTGCAATACCATTACGATCTTTTCAGCGATCTGTTGCTGGCTTATGATGAATTCCGAAAAGCAGGCACGCATGTGTTAAGCACCTGTTGTCCCGACAGCAGTTTGTTTCCCCGTCATTTGTTGTTAGGCGAAGCAATACCATCGGTTAGCAGTGGCTTGTTACCGTACAGGCATTATTTTATTTATTCGCCTTTGTTCGATCAGAAAAATATGCTGGCCGAACTGAAGTTATTATTTAAACGATTGGTGTTGCTGACCGAACAGTTTTTCTTACCGCCGGTATCGGGTATGAACACTAAGGAAGATGAGTTTATTCGTATTACGCCGAGTATATTGTGGGATGTGCCGCTTTCGCAAAAAGCAATTCCTTATTACTATGTAGTGAACAGCGGACCTGCTCCTTTATACCTGAACTGGAGTTACCGGCGTACGTTGCTGAATGATGCAACAAGAAATCTTTCTTACCATGCCAAGCAATACAACAGCAACAACGAATTTGTACGTGAGCCTTTAAACTACGACCTGGAGCCGTATAATTTTTTACGCATTGAAGGTATTGTTGGTAAGCCCTACACACATGTATTGAAGCAGGTAAAATACCAGATCAGTAAGAACCGTTTACCGGTAGATATAATTGCACTTACTACAGAAACAGCTGTAAAGTTCAACAGGGAGATGTTGGCTAATCGGGTTGATGCGAAGAGTTCGTTAGAAATGCTTTGTCATTTCCAGGATCTTGAATCAATGTACGATAGTATGCGCCGTGAAATATTGTGCATGCTTTGTAAAGAGCTGAAATATTATTATGATTTCTCCATCAACTTCATGGGTAAACTTTTAGAGCGCTATAAACTTGCAGGTGAGGTATCGGAGGTTGACTTGTTTGATGTATGCAGCAAAGGGTATAAGCTGCGTGAAAAATCATTGGGATTAATGATCGAATTGTTACACCGCAACGGCTTAACAGATGAAACGCTTACACTCGAATCGTTCATGGAAGCGTTGTTTGGTGCCGATCTGCCCGATGTGAACAATGATGATATCCCGGATGGAATGAATGTTTCGCAGGGAACCATCTTTCTTACAGTGCTCAACTTTTTCAAAGTACCGTTAGGTATTATTCGCTTATCAACTTTATTAACCGAAGACCTTGCTGAGTTTGATGTGAAAGCTTATTGCGATGCAAGTAATAAACTGGCAGAGTATGGAAAAGGATTAAAAGCCCTGTTCGATATTTTTACCAACGCACAACGTTCGAACCTTGGTACGGCAACAAATATTGCAGGTACAGAAAGAGCAGCAGTTGTTGGAAATGTAACAAACGATACATCGGGAACAGGTGATACAAGTAAACTGGCCAGCCGCAATATGCTTACAACATTGGCTGCCAGTAATAATGGTTTAGCGGTCATCTTCCTGCTGATATTTATGATCGAAGATCTGATGGATCACCTGGATGTATTGATCTATAACTGCAAATGCAGTGCCTTGAGTTCGCTCAAAAAAGATTATTTACGACGGTACCAAATGGTTTCAAGATTGCGCCAGTTTGGTTACTTCAGTAAACTGCATCCCGGTTTGCAACATAAAACCGGTGTGCCAATGGGCGGCACATTTATTATTGTTTACCATGCAAAGCAAAGAGGTCGTGTTGTTAATAACGATCGCTTTGTGGAAGATTTAGCCGATCGTGGAAGAGAAGCATTTTTAAAAACTGAAAAGTCGGAGAAAAGATTTTTCACCGGAAAGGAATCGGTTGAAAGAAGCACCCATGTAGCCGGTGTTGTAGTTGATGAAAACGGAACACCCGTGCCCGGTGCAATTGTTTCTATTGCCGAAACAGGAGAGGCGGTTACAACTTCCATCAACGGTGCATTTAAACTCATCAGCAGTGTTGTTCCTTACACGCTTGTTGTTGAGCAGAAAGGATACGAAGTATATGAAGAAGAAAAGAATGATGATGCAAGCAATCTGCGCATTGTATTAACTGTTGCAACTGATGATGGTTTTGGCAACATCAGTAACGGTATGGTGATCGCTGATTTTTATTTGCCTTACCGGTGTTGTTCCGATTGTCCGCCGATACAGTATATCGTAAACGAAACAGTAACACAGCCGGAAATTCCCAATAAAGGTCCGGTTGCAAATGCTGGCCCCGATCAAACAATTGTATTGCCAGATAATAAAGCTTCATTAGATGGAACAGCATCGGCCGATCCGGATGGTGTAATTACATTTTATCAATGGACAAAATTATCGGGTCCGGGCAGTCCTTCGTTTACTACTGCAACAAGTTCAAGAACCGATGTGATTGATCTGCAGGAAGGAACTTATGAATTTGAATTAAGTGTTACGGATGATAAAGGATCCATTGCACGGGACTCTGCATTGGTAATTGTATTGCCTGCTCCACCACCTCCTAATAAACCACCGGTTGCTGATGCAGGGGATGATCAAAAAGTAGAACTGTCATTTGTAGCAGCAACAAGTTTTCTGCTCGATGGAAGTAAATCGAAAGATGAAGATGGAACCATTGTTGCGTTTAACTGGTCACAGGTTAGCGGCCCAACGGCTGAGATCAAAACTGAAACACTTGTACAAACTGTTGTAAACGTATTCCAGGTTGGTAAGTACGAGTTTCAGTTAAAGGTTACAGACAATGATGGCGATAGTGCCATCGACAATGTGATGGTTGAAGTAGTGCCGCCGGAAAATAAACCACCGGTTGCCAATGCAGGTGCAGACAGGCCTGTTACCATTACACCCAATAACAGAACAGCTGAGTTGGATGGAAGTCTGTCATCCGATCCGGAAAATGGTCCTTTACAATTTGAATGGAAAGTAGTTGATTTCCCTGCCGGAACAACAGTGCCTGTATTCAACGATGCAAAATTGGAAAAGCCAATCGTTAGCGGTCTTGCTCCCGGTGCCTACGAATTCGGATTAACTGTAACAGATAACAAAGGTGCATCAGCTAGCGATACAGTGGTATTGAAAGTTGAGATGCAGGATATACCAGTTCGGAAAATATGCGATTCGCTTGTGGATATTATCGGGCAGTTCCGTGCATTACCCAATGTTGATCCGAATCGTTTCAGCCAGTTCAGGGAAGTGTTTCAATCGTACTCATCTGTTGAATCGTTCTTTAAGCTGTTAACAACAGTTGTAAATAAACCAACAGATGATCAGCTTGCTTTATTTGCTGCAGAACAAAGTGAAGCAATTATTGCTAGATGGTTAACAGAGTTGCATTCTATTATTGTTAATCCGGACAGAGCAGTATTACGCATACAGGCATTATTCCTTTATCGTGTACTTACACGATTGGCTATGTACATAGTTTGTATACAGAAAGAAGATTTTGATGTGGCAAAAGTGCCAATGGCAAGAACCTTTACTGTAATACGAGCACATGTAAAAGAATGGACTGCATTAATTGCTGCCGGTAGTTTCTCTGCCAAAGACGTTGCCATGGTAAAAGACATGGGTAATGATATGGAGAATGAATTCAACCGCACAACACAAAATGCTGAAGCAGCAACAAAACCAAAATACCTGAAATTATTGAAGACTATTATTGATATGATCAAATCGGTATAATCAAATGCAGGAACAACAGACACATATCATCAAAAAAGCCATTCTCGATTTCACCTATCGTGGAAAAGAGGATGGCTTTGCTTTGCAAAACGAAGTAAAGATTTGGTTGCAGCAGGTAATGAACGAACTGCAAACAGAACTGGAAACGTACTGCAGTGCCGATGAAGTGATTACTGTTGATCTGCTAAAGCTTGATATAAATGTTAAGGAGAAACAATGGCAGTGGGAAGCAAAACAAAAGCTGCTTTTCCAGGTAAGAGATAAGTTGCAACTGTTACAGTCTGGTTCTGTTGTTAGTGCAGGTTATAAGGAGATGATAGTTGCAAGGCATTTTGAAGAAGAGTTTTTATTTTACTTACAGCATGGCTATACATCGTGGAAAAGTATAGCTGTACAAAATAATAGCTGGCATTCAGGAGTTGAACAGTTGTTCAAACAGCCCGATATTCAGTTTTTACAACAGCTGCTTCAATTGTTGAAACAAAGTGAGAATATTTTGATTCGTTTAAAGGAAGTATTGCCTGTTACTGTTGCATTGCATTTGTTTCAGCCATTGTTTATAAAAGATAAACAGTATAAACAGTTCACAAACGATATGCAGTTGTTGCTGGAAAAGGCAGGTGTAAATCAACAGGTAAATAATGTTTTGCTGAAAACACATTTGCAGGTTACAGCAAATTTTCAGAGTGAAGCAGTTGTAAAATCAGCAATTACATCTTTGCTTCAGCAATTCGTACAAACTTCTGTAGTACAACAAGCAAGCTTGTCGAAAATTATTTTTCAATCAAAAGCATTTAAAGAAGCGCAATCGAAAACAGCAGGAGAAGAAAAGCCGGTTCAAAAAACCAATGAACAAAAGCAGTCTTCATTTACACGTAAACAATTTTTAGAAGAAGCCGCTATCAACAAACAGCAGGACGAAGAGCAATTGCAGAACAGAATGATTATGGAAGAAGACGGCATTTTTATTTCCAATGCCGGTCTTGTACTGGTCGCTGCTTTTCTTCCGGCCATGTTTGCAAAGCTGAACCTCACTGCAGACAGTGTGATTACGCAAACAACCGATGCTGTTTGTCTGCTGCATGTAATTGCAAGCGGCACTAAACCCGTTGATGAAACAGAACTGGTTTTACCAAAGTTGTTGTGCGGGCTGCATCCATCACAGGCTATTGAAGTGAGTAGTTTTCAACTAAGCGATGCTATGCAGGAAGAAATGATGAATATGCTCAGCTCGGTTATTGAATATTGGAATGTACTTGGCGATACTTCTGTGGAAGGTTTGCAGGAATCGTTTCTGAAACGAAATGGTAAACTAATGTTGCACAAAGACGAATGGATGTTGCAAGTGGAACAACAACCCTATGATATGCTATTACAGCACTTACCATGGAATACGACAATGATACAGTTGTCGTGGATGAAACAAATGCTGAAAACAGAATGGTTTTATTAACTAAAAATAAACGTCATGAAATACCCAAACCGGTTGATTGAAGAAGGCGAGCAAGACGCCAAAATTGTAAAAGCCATTCAGAAAAAATTAATGGAACTGAACATCGGCGATTTGCAGGGAACAGGTGTGTATGGTAAAAAAACGGTGAATGCTGTGAAGCTGTTCCAGGCAACGCACATGGATCAGAACGGTAACCCGTTGGAGATTGATGGCAAAGTTGGTTCGCTAACCTGGGCTGCTTTGTTTGGCATTGAAAACATTGTGGTTACTGATGCTGCACCAAACATCCTGCTGACAGAAACATTGAAAGTTGCCATTACACAAATTGGCATTATGGAAGATCCCCCCGGCAGTAACAAAGGTCCGCAGGTGAATGCCTATCTCGCCAGTGTTGGGTTACCTCCCGGTTTATTCTGGTGTGCAGCATTTGTGTACTGGTGTTTCGATAAAGCTGCTGTCAATATTGGCAAAACAAATCCCTTGGTGAAAACAGGACATGTCATGACGCATTGGAATAAAACAACCGGTAAGAAAATTACCACGAATGAAGCTGTGAACAAACCTTCACTGATCAAACCCGGCCACATCTTTATTCTCAACACAGGTGGCAGTGCAGGACATACCGGCATTGTAGAAAAAGTAGAAGGCGGCATCATTCATACCATAGAAGGTAACAGCAATAACAGCGGCAGCAGAAACGGTATTGGTGTATTTCGCTTACAACGGAAAATTGCAAAAATTAACAGAGGGTTTATTGAATACAAATGATGAATGACGAGCGTGTTCCGTCAGACGCTCTCGTCGGACGGAAAAGAAACATGAATAATTTATAATGGAAAATGAATGATGCTGAAGTAGTAAATAACCTTTAACCCTAAACCTTAAACCTTCAACCTTAAAGTGTTCACATCTGCAGAAAAAACAACGAACGTAAAGGTACAGCGGCAGCAACAGCAGCCGGTGCAGACCTTCTTTCGTAAGGCAGGTGAAGAAACATTTTTTGGAGCGAAAGAAAGTTCATCTTTTTTCAGCTCACCAATACAAGCCAAACTATCAGTAAGCAGTCCCGATGATCCGCAGGAAAAAGAAGCCGATGCTGTAGCCGATCAGGTAATGCGTATGCCCGAACCGGCAGCAGCACCTGCACAAAAAGAAGAGGAAAAAATCCAGGCAAAAGAAGAGAAGGAAGAACTGCAGGCAAAATTGCAAACACCTGCAATTGCCGTTCAACGTAAGTGTGAAGCTTGTGAAAAAGAAGATAGAGTACAAACGAAACTTTATCGCATGATCCAGCGAAGCGAAGACAGCAGCATTTCGTTTGCAGATGATGCAGCAGGTGAAACAACAGCAGATTACAATATCAACAGGAAAGAACTGGCCTTACACAGTTCAGATATCATTCAATGCAGTGGCAGGGGCCCACCCGCCGGCTCCCCCCAGGCAAATTTTGAGCGTTCACTTTCTTCATCAAAAGGAAGCGGATCACCATTGCCTGATACCACCAAACAATTTATGGAAAGCCGCTTCGGTGCCGACTTCAGCGGTGTACGCATCCATACGGGCAGCTATGCAGAAAACCTGAGCACAGGTATTCATGCACAGGCTTTCACGCATGGTAACGATATCTATTTCAACTCCGGCAAATATTCTCCGCATACCGAAGCAGGAGGTACGTTACTTGCACATGAATTAACACACACCATTCAGCAAGGTGCAAGTCGTTCGCATGCAGGTAACACAACAAGTGTTGCCACAAAACTTATTTCACGTAAGAACAGCATACAACGCAGTACTGCTGCCGTGCCATTGCAATTAACCAATGCGGTAACAAAAGCAAAAACAGTAGAAGGAAAGATCGATGCCAACAAACCGCAAGCCGATGGTAACCGCACCGGCTATGAGCATTTGATTGATATTTTCAAAACAACATTTGGTGCAGATAAAATCATCAGTGGTGCCGGCGGCACAACAGTAGAAGGTGCAGTAGCCGAACAGGATATTAAAAAGAAACGTGAAACCACCGGAATGATCGTTGATAAAACAACGGTTACAACGGCTAATGCCGTACCAAAAACAACAACCGGTAAACGGGATGCGATGCCAAGCTGGTGTGGCATATTCGTGTTCTGGGCGTTGAACAAGAGTGGTGTACCTATGCCGAAATGGAAATTAGGTGAACGCATGATCAAACCCGAAGCGGCAAGAGCGCCGGGTACTCAACCATTGCCTGGCGACATAGCTTACCGGAATGCGTTTTCACATTTTGCTATTGTGGAAAGCGTAAATGGCGGAACTGTTACAACAGTCAATGGAAATACAGCAGGTGAAGATAATTTGGGTGGACAGGTGCAAACAAAAGATCACCCCATGAGTGAATGGACTGCTTTCTTTGATCCGCTGCAGATTATGCAGGGGCCATTAGGAACAGGTGAAGCTGCTGCTGTTGATACAAAACCAAAAACACTGGCTGAGATAAGAGAAGCAGCCAAAAAAATACAACGCAAAGAAGAGGCTGATGAAGAGCAGCACAGCAATGATGCTTCCACGGAAGTACAGGCAAAAGCTGAATTGAGTAACTGGAGTGTTGATGCAGGTGGAAGCTTGCAAACAACAACGCCTGCTGTACAAAAAGCAGAGGATGAAAAGGAGCTGCAGAAAAAAGAAGAGAAGGAACAGGAAGAAGATGTACAATCGAGTGGGCCTTTAAAAAGTGTTCAGAAAAAAGCAGGAGATGAATATGAACAGGAAGCTGTTGTTGCAGATACATCACCGCACACATCAACCACACAACAACATATACATGCAAAGCAAAATGACACAAACAGTTCTTTGACAGGTACAGGTTCTGTTGCAGAGCAGGATATACAGAACGTGCAGGATCGTGGTCCGCCGATACAATGCAAAACAGAAGAAGATGTTGTACAACGTTCAGTCATTGATGATGCATTGTCGCACACCAGTCTTTCTGAGCTGGCAGGATGCCTGGGTATTGATGTAAATGAAATATCTGTGTGCCTGTTGCGTAAGGCCAGCCAGATTGCCATGTATATACCCGGCTACAAAGCATTGCGTGTGGTATTGGGCAGAGATCCGATTACGCATGATGAAGTAGAACGGAACGGACACAATCTGCTGGATGCAGCATTTGATATTATGCCGTTCGGCAATCTCATCAAACAAAAACTGCAGGAAGAAGAATTACTCGATCCTGCTGCTGCCTGGATTGATACAAAGATTGCCGGACTTGAAACAATTGTGAACGATCTGTTCAGCGAGTTCGATCAGTTCTGGAACGGTATTGAGTTTGGATTGGATATGTCGCCAATGGGCGTGTTGCGTGATGGGGCAAACATTGTATTGCGGTTCATCAACAATATTATTTCGTTTGCTGAAAATGCAGCGAAAGAAATTCTGGAAATGATCAAGAATGCATTGCTCAATGCCATTGTTGATTTCATTAAAGAAAACACCACCGCTTATCCGCTGCTTACGGTGATACTGGGCGAAGATCCTGTAACTAAACAGGAAGTAGAACGGAACGGCACCAACATTCTCAATGCAATTCTTGAACTGGGTGGCGAAGAAGGTATACAGCAACGTACACAAATGCAGGAAACAGGTACGTTCCAGAAAGTGGTGGCGTATATCGATGAAGGCATTGCCGTGTTCGGTAATCTGTACAATACCATTGTGCAGAATTTCAGCAACATCTGGGATATGGTGACCAGCGAGGCGTTGATGAATCCGGTTGAAACCTTCCGTCGCATCTACAACATTTTCGCCGAACCTGTTTCGCAGGTGCTCGACTTTATGCGTCGTGTGGCCATTGAAATTCTCAAGCTCATTAAAGAAGCGTTGATGCAACGCCTCAGTACATGGGCAAGAACAGTAAGAGGCTATTCACTTGTAACAGTCATCATCGGAAGAGATCCGTTTACAAACGAACTGGTTCCGTTTACAATGGAGAATGTCATTAAAGGATTCTTCAGTTTAATGGAAGGTGGCGAAGAGCAATACAACCAGTTGAAAGAAAGCGGAGCTATTGATCGTACTGTAGCGAAGATCAATGCAGCTGTACGGCGATTGAATATGACACCTGCTGCCATTGTGCAGTTGTTTATCGATCTGTGGAATTCGTTCAGCATCAGCGATCTGATGGATCCTATCGGCTGCTTCAGAAGAATACTCGATCAGTTTGGAGCACCCATCGGCAGGTTAATTGCTTTCATTGTTGAAATAGTGAAGATTGTTGTTGAAGCTATTTTGGTTGTGATGAACTTTCCGTTCTATCTCATCAACAATATCATTGCAAAAGCAATGCAGGCTTTTGATCTTATCAAACGTGATCCTGTTGCGTTCTTAAAGAACCTTCTTCGTGCAATCAAAGAAGGGTTCATGCAGTTCTTTGATAATATTCTTACGCATTTATTTAATGGGTTAAAGCAATGGTTTCTTGGCGAAGTACAGGCTGCGGGTATTCCGATACCAACCGACTTTACAGTAATGGGTATCATTAAATGGTTGCTGGCAGTGCTGGATATTACCATGGAAAAAATCTGGAAGAAACTTGAAGAACGGATAGGTAAACCAAAAGTAGACAAGATCAAAAAAATGATTGATACTGCAGAACGTGTGGCGAATGCTGCCGGCGAAGCTTACCAGTTTATGAAAGATGTGCAGGAACGTGGTTTTATGGCGGTGATGATTGAAAAAGTAAAAGAGCAGTTGAGTAATGTATGGGAAATGGTGCTTGATGCAGTCAAGAGTTTTGTAATGGATCAGATCATTAAAAAAGTAACAACCAAATTACTGAGTATGCTCGATCCTACAGGTATTATGGCGGTAGTGAACAGTGCCATTGCTTTGTACAAAGCCATTCAGTCGTTCATAAAGTACCTGCGTCAAATGCTGGAGATTGTTAATTCGTTTGTAGAAGGAACATTACAGATAGCACAGGGTGCTACAAAAAATGCAGCCGACTTTTTAGAGGGCGCATTGGCACGTGGCATTCCGATTGTTATTGGTTTCCTTGCCAACCAGGTAGGATTGAATTTAAGTGAACGACTGAAAGAAGCTTTAGAAATAGTACGTGAAAAAGTAGATAAAGGGTTGACTTGGGTAATTGACAAACTGGTTGTAATTGTTGAGAAGATCGTAAGCTTTGGAAAGGGAGTGGTTGCATCGCTTGTAAACTGGTGGAAGGGTAAAAAAGAATTTACAGGAGGCGATGGTAAACATCATGAAGTGTTCTTTGAAGGTGAAGGAGAAAGTGCTGTTCTTATCATTAAGAGCGATCCCACACCATACACAAACTTCTTATCGAATTATGAAAAGGAACTGGGTGATGCGGCTTCAGAAGAAGTAACAGTTGATGGAAAGAAAATGACCAAGAGCCAGGTTATTGCTGCAGCAAAAGTGGTAGCGAACGATATTGAAACAGAGAAGCGTAAGAAAATTGAAACCTATCCCGGTGCCGATGAAAAAGAAAAACAAGCAAACAAAGCAGGAGAAATTGATAAGCTGTTAACCAAACTTGCAGCTGTTTCAGTTCCATTGTTTGGTGAAGCAAAAGATAAACCAAAGGATAACGAGATTGTTGTACCGGCAGGCGCCAATACAAACGATTTTGCAACAACGCAGGAAACGAAGTTGATTTGGAAAACAGCCAAGGTTACAGGTAATGGTTCGGGACCTGATACCAGTGCTAAGCATTCGGTTTATGATAAAATCGATTTCAGGCAGAAAGGCAATGGCAGTTATTATATAAGAGGCCACCTCATTAACGATAATCTTGGTGGACCGGGTAAATGGAATAATATGACAGCTTTATCACGTACAGCAAATCATGAGCATGAAGGAAAAGTAGAAAGCAAAGTGAAAGCTGCGTTTGATGCAGGTGCTGTTGTACGATATAAAGTTGTTGCATCTGGAAATCAGAATGTAAAGAAAGCTACGATGGCAGATAAAGATAAGTTTACCAAGATCGGCGATTTTGCTGCAGCCTTCCCATACCTCGAAAAAATAACAGAAGCAGAATCGCAGGTGCCAACAACCATTACCTGCGAAGCTTATACTATGAAAAAGAAAGGCGATGCATGGGAAGATGATAAGAAGATCGTAACCGATACGATTACCTTTAGTGTAGGTGATTACAGCGATTATGAAATAGGAACGCTTGGTGGTTCTGTTACATTGGATTTGACCAAACTCAAAACGGAAGCGGCAACATCTGATAAAACATTTGCTCAGTTTAAAGCACAGGATAAGATACATGAGAACAGTATTCAGCTTTTAGATGCCGCACAGTTAGCTGAGCTTGAAAAGGTATTTGTTGAAAGAGACAGAGAAAAGGCAAAGAAAGATGAGTTAGACAGGATAAGTAAAATGACAACAGCAGATGATATTGTTACCTGGGCTTCATTTACGGCAGGAAGGAGTTTTTATAATACTAAAACAGATGGAGCTTACAGCGATGTGGAAAAAGCATTTGAAACAACACAAACAGGATTACGTAATGGAGCAATTCTTGCAGCTAAAACGAAAGTTGCCGGTGCTGCACCAAATGCGTTTGCTTCTGTTTTATGGCAAGCCTTTAAAGTAAGTGAAAAAATTAATTTCAAGGCAAGTGCAGACGAAACAACAGAGATTGGAAAAATAGAAACCGAATTCAGAAAAAAGCAATAACTGTAAACTATATGAAACCTTCAATCTACCGCCGCATCCGCCGTCGTGCAACACACGATACGGCTGTTAACAAAAAAGAAAATAAACAGGAACAGGGTTTCTTTTCAGGCCCTGCATCCGAACATTTTTTTCAGCCGGTTGCGCAGGTACAACGCAAATGCGATAAATGCGAAGAAGAAGATAAGAAAGTGCAACGTGTTACCGATAAAAAGGAAGAAGAGAAGCTGCAGAAAAAAGAAGAGGAAAAGAAAGAGGAAAAGTTGATGAAGAAAGAAGACCCAAAAGAAGAAGATAAAAAACTGCACAAGAAAGATGCAGGCGGCACCAATGCTGCTCCGGTAACTTCATCATACATCAACTCGTTAAATGGAAAAGGAACCATATTACCTCAGCAAGCACAGCAGTTTTTTGGTGAGCGGATGGGGCACGATTTCAGCAATGTAAAAGTGCATACGGATAAAGCTGCAGCTGACTCGGCAAAAGAAGTAAATGCACAGGCATACACAATCGGAAACAATATTGTGTTTAACGAAGGGCGATACAATGTAAATACAGCTGAAGGAAAAAAGTTATTGGCGCATGAATTAACACATGTACTGCAGCAGAATGGTGAAAAAATGCATCGTGCTGTAGAAAATGAAGCTGTTCAAAGGGAGGAGGAGTTGCCGGGCATTACAACATCTGGTGTTGGAAGTTCTGTTGCAAACAAAATAGCTTATGGTAATTGCCAGGGGGTGCGTGTACAAGGCCGAACAGTTGCCAACTACGATCACGGAACTTATGCTGCTAACAGTTCTTCTGTTCGGCGAGCTTCAAATTGCGCAGGCTGTACGGGTAGTGATTGTGCCACAGTAACAGGCACTATTGTATCGGTATTTCAGGCTAATCCACAGGTAACGTTGCCGGCAGTACCGGCAGGTTTGAGCGAATGCGAACGGCAGGCTGTGCAAACGTTTATTGATACTACATTGAGCCAACATGAGCAGGAACATGTGGCTGCGTTTAATACCTACAATGCCACAATAAATACACCGTTTACTTATACCGGCTGCAGAGATGGGTTTGATGCCTATATCAATAATATGCACAACGGTATTGATGCAGGAAGAGTTGCAGCTGCCAATGCACTTAGTGATGCGCTTGATCCGTTTAACGCAACAATACCTTGTAATTGCCCTGAGGAAACTCCCGATGCAGGGAAAAAATAATCTGATTAACTTTAAATATGCTTTACACCTTACATAAAAACATCAACGCATCGTTCGCTCTCGAATCGGCTTTAACCGATTTAAAAAAAATTATTGCGCATCGCCTGCAAACACATTTTAACGAACAGTATGTGCACTTTCACGATTGGTTGGGCGAACAATTTAACGGCACTCTTTTTAAACAAGACATTAAACAATACTTTCCGCAACTGCAGCACCCCGATGAATGGATCATTTTAATGCTGGCTGTTGTGCCGCATGTGAGTCCGAATTTTTTTGAAACAATTATTCAGGAACAATTACCCAACGGCGGTGATTTTCCTGAGTTTGGCGGTGTAAAAGCAACCAATCACCGCAGCATGTTACCAACAGGCGAAACAGTGCAGTTTGTATTGGCCGGTGCAAATACCGAAGAGCGTTTGCGTATTCATCAATACTTTGCCGAAGATCATTTCTTCTTCAAGCAAAATATTCTCTGGATCGAACCGGTTAAAGAAGGTGAACCGGTTATGAGTGGCCGTATTATTCTTGCACAGGATGTAATTGATAAAGTATTGCTGCATAAAGAAACCACGCCACGTTTTGGTTTGGATTTTCCTGCTAAGCGTATTACTACCGAAATGAACTGGAGTGATATTGTACTCAACAATCAAACTGCTGAGCAAGTAAAAGATATCAGCACCTGGTTGCAACATCATCACCTGTTGCAGGAAGATGAAAACCTGAAGCGGAAAGTAAAGCCCGGTTATCGTGTGTTGTTCTATGGTCCGTCGGGCACCGGTAAAACATTAACGGCTGCATTAATTGGTAAAGAATTTCAGCGTGAAGTTTACCGGATCGATCTTTCGCAGGTAGTATCAAAGTTTATAGGTGAAACAGAAAAAAACCTGGAGAATGTGTTTCGCCGTGCAGAATCGAAAGACTGGATTCTGTTTTTTGATGAAGCCGATGCATTGTTTGGCAAACGTACCAACGTACAATCATCGCACGATAAATATGCCAACCAGGAAGTAAGTTATCTGTTGCAAAGAGTAGAAGATTATCCGGGGCTGCTCATCCTTGCCTCCAATTTTAAATCAAACCTGGATGATGCATTTCTTCGTCGCTTCCATGCCGTTATTCATTTCCCCATACCCAATGCAGCCGAACGGTTCATGCTCTGGCAAAAAGCCATGCCTGCTTCGCTCAATACCGATGAAACGGTGAACCTGCAGGAGCTGGCCAAACAATACGAAATGAGTGGGGCCTCCATCCTCAATGCTGTGCAGTTTGCTGTACTCTCGGCCTACGCAAACAACAGCCGCACACTTACGAAAGCGCTGTTGCTCGATGGCATCCGTAAAGAGTATATGAAAGAAGAGAAATCGTTATAACTTCTCCACTCATCATTTAAGCTTTTCCAAACAGGATTTTTAAAGATATTTACAGCTCAAATTTTTTGAGTATGAAGAAAACTGTTTGGACGATCGCTGCCCTTTTGGCCATGTTTACAACAATTGCCCAGCCGGGCCGCTGGCAGCAACGGGTAAAGTATGTAATGGATATTAATATGGACGTAACCACCAACCGTTACACCGGAAAACAAAAACTTGAATACACGAATAACTCTCCCGACACTTTAGATAAAGTATTTTATCATTTGTACTGGAATGCGTTTCAACCCAACAGTATGATGGATACCCGCAGTCGTGAGCTTGGAAAGAAGATGGTTAGCAACCGGCCCGATTGGGACGGCCGTGTACGGGATCGAATTCTTAATCTCAAGGAAGATGAAATCGGTTACCAGAAAGTAAAACAGTTAAAGCTGAATGGTGTTGTTCAACAAACCATCGAACACGAAACTATACTGGAAGTAAAACTCAGCAAACCTATTTTGCCGAAGCAGAAAGTAGTGTTTGATATGGAATGGGAAGCGCAGGTACCTTTGCAGGTACGCCGCAGCGGCAGAGATGCAGCAAATGGTGTAAAATTTTCGATGAGTCAGTGGTATCCGAAATTATGCGAGTACGATGCTGATGGCTGGCATCCCAACCCTTATATTGCCCGTGAGTTTTATGGTGTGTGGGGCGATTTTGAAGTAAACATTACCATCGATAAAAATTTTCTGATTGGCGGTACCGGTTACTTAACCAATGCCAACCAGATTGGTTATGGTTACGAAGCAGCCGGAGTAAAAGTTGTTCGTCCGGCAGGCGATAAACTTACCTGGAAATTTACCGCACCTAACGTGCATGATTTTGTATGGGCTGCTGATGCAGAATACAAACATCTTACAAGGCAGGTAAGCGGTGGCCGTACTATTCATGTGTTGTATAACTACAAACCTAACGATGAAAAAAACGATGCGGCATGGGAAAAAGTAGCCGATGCAGCAGTAACTGTATTGCCGTTTATTGAAAAGAATTTCGGTGCATATCCTTACAAACAATATTCGTTTATACAAGGTGGTGATGGTGGTATGGAATATCCGATGGCTACTTTGCTTGCTGGCCCTGGCGTTGGTACTGTGTTTCATGAGTGGATGCATACCTGGTATCAGATGCTGATGGGTACGAATGAAAGTTTATATGCCTGGATGGATGAAGGCTTTACCGATTATGCAACGGACTTGGTGGCCGATTACTATTTTACAGAAATGGCCAGGAAGAACGGCACTACGCATAACGATACCAAGTTGCCAAAATATCATTCTGATAATTATAACAGCTATTTTGCCTTGGTGAAAAGCGGCTTGGAAGAACCGATGACCACTCATGCCGATCATTTCAATACCAACTTTGCTTATTCCATTGCATCGTACTCGAAAGGCGCAGTGTTTTTAAGTCAGCTGGGTTATGTGGTAAGTGATTCGGTACGCAATAAAATTCTGCTGGAGTATTACAAACAATGGAAGTTCAAACATCCGAATGTCAACGACTTTATGCGTGTGGCAGAAAAGGTGAGCGGACTGCAACTCGATTGGTATAAAGAATATTGGGTAAATGGTACCAAAACCATCGATTATAAAATTGACAGTTTGTGGGAAGAAGGCGGTAAAACAAAGATCAGTATCAAACGCATTAAAGATATACCAATGCCGATTGATCTGTTGCTTACATTCAAAGATGGCACACAGCAATTGCATTATGTTCCTGCTTATTTAATGTTTGGTACAAAGCCGGCAGAAGATCAAACACCCCGTGTTGTGCATCCTGCATGGAAATGGACACACCCGGTTTATGTTGTTGAATTTGATAGGCCTTTGCGTGATTTGAAAGTAGTTGAAATTGATCCTACACAACGGATGGCTGATGTGGACAGGAGAAATAATAAGCTGGAGTTGAATTGGTGAGAAGGATGGTGAGTAGTGAATGGTGAAAAGCGAGTGGAAAGCAGATTGCTATTACTACTCTGTAAATATGATCTTAAATATTCAAAGCGGCTGTTCGGCAAACGGGCAGCCGTTTTTTTGTAGAGTAATAAGCGTGAGTCCCCGCTTTATTAGGGCTATGTTAGGTAAGCATGGGTGATGAACTGTGAATCAGTAGTAGTCTATGGTCGCTAACAAAAAAGGTGCTTAAAAAAGCACCCTGTTTATTACTCTTGATGTTAGACTATCGACCATAAAATTTGTTCACGGCTTCTACACGGTTGTTTACATGCAGCTTTTCGTAAATGTGGTACACATGTTTGCGTACTGTTTCGGGACTTATATCGAGTTCGTTGCCGATTTCTTTATAAATTTTTCCCTGTGCCAACTGTTCAAGTACTGCTTTTTCTTTTTTGGTTAATACAGCAGTTTCTTCGTTATCGCCATCCGGTAAAACAGTTTCGGCTACCGGCATATCTTTAAATGCATTCACCACCTTCAACGCAATCTGGCTGCTCATCGGTGCACCACCATCTACCAGCTCACCAATGGCATCGAGTAATTTTGATGGCGATGATTTCTTGAGAATATAACCACTTGCACCTGCACGCAATGCATCAAAGATTTTTTCATCTTCTTCGTACACGGTACACATCATGTATAAAATTTCCGGATGCTGGGGTTTCAATTCTTTAACAAGGTCTATTCCGTTGGTGGAACCCAGTCCAATATCCATCAGTACCACATCGGGCTTAATAAGAGGAATTTTTACAAGTGCTTCTTCGCCTGAAGAATAAGAGGCCGCCAATACACAGTTATCGCTTAAATCAATAATCTGCTCCAGAGCATGGCGGATGTCTGTTACGTCTTCAACAATACACACAGCAATTTTATTCATGGTACAAAGTTGCTGTTTTAGCAGAATATGAGAAATACCACAAAGTGGTAGTATTTACGGTAAACAGGTGCAGCAACCTAGGTGTAAACTACTGTTTTTGATTAACGTTTTACAGCCAATACAAATTTTTGTTTAAAAAAATCTTCAGTAAAGAGCTGTTCAATTTCCCAGATCAGCGGGTGAAGACCGCTTTCATGTATTTCCTGGGTAAGATCGCCACCTTTCAGGCAAATCAAGCCGCCATAAAAAGGTTCATCAAACGCATTGGCCGCTTTGCCCTGACCTTTTGCTTTCAGTATGGGCGTACTCCATTTCCACAGATCTTTCAATGGGGCCACAGCACGGCTTACCACAAAATCGAATTTGCGGTCGGTAATCTGTTCGGTACGGGTATGTTGGGTAGTTACGTTTGTTAACCCAATAGAAGTGGTTACTTCCCGCACCACGTTCAGTTTTTTATTAATGCTGTCCGTTAAATGAAACTGTACTTCGGGGAAAAAGATGGCCAGCGGAACACCGGGAAAACCACCGCCGGTGCCCAGGTCGCAGATTTGTGTGCCGGGCTGAAAATTAAAAATGGCTGCAATTGCCAACGAATGCAATACATGTTTCTCGTAAAGGCTGTCGATGTCTTTACGGGAAATGACGTTGATTTTTTCATTCCACTCGGTATACACAGTTTTTAACTGTTGCAACTGTTGTAATTGAGTGGGCGAAAAGTCGGCGAAATATTTGGTGACTACTTCCAATTGTTACCCGGTTTTTTAAATAGCGAATTTGCAAATAAAAGATAATAAAACCATTGCCAGATGTCGAGCAGCGGAAAAAGCCAGAACAGATCTTTTTCGTTCAGCTTTTGCATACTGCGGCTGTACACAATACCCTGCAACAGTAAGCGAAAAGCAAAGACACTCAGCGCCAGCCACCAGCAATAGAACACGGCAGCCACAACCAGCAACGGATACAACAATACATGCGTAAAGGCAAACAGCCCCAGCAGCCATTTGTGTTTCGATTTATAATGTTTACTGGTTGTATAATGGCGGGCTTTCTGGCTGCGCCAGTTGCTCCAGGTTGTTTTGGGTTCCGAGAGTGTGAAGGCTTCCGGATCAACAACAATGGCTGTATTTTTTTTGGTAGCTACTTTATTAATAAACAAATCATCATCGCCACCCGGTAATTGGTTGTGCGATGAAAAGCCTTTGTTCCGGAAGAACAATTCTTTGCGGTAAGCAAGGTTACGGCCCACACCCATGTAAGGCATACCGGCCAATGCATACGAGAAGTATTGCAGGGCCGATAAAAAGGTTTCGAAACGGATGAGTTTATTCAGCAGCCCGGGCTTTTTGTAATAAGCGCCATAGCCCAGAGCAATTTCTTTTCCATTGCTGAAGGCATCCTGCATCAGCTCAATCCATTTGTTGCTGGCGGGTTTGCAATCGGCATCGGTTAACAGCAATAATTCGTGTTTTGCTTCTTTAATACCCATCGACAATGGAAATTTTTTGCCCTGTATTAAACGGGCTTCCTGCTTTAGCTCAATGGGGCGCAGGTTGCGGAAGGGTTTGGCTAAATACTCAAGTACATATTTACTATCATCGAACGAATTATCGTTCACCGCAACTACTTCAAATGTGCTTTTATAATCCTGCTGCAGTACTTCGGGCAGGTTATCGGCCAGATTCTGCGCCTCATCACGGGCACAAACAATAACCGATACCGCATGCTGCATAGAACTTTCCCGTCGGGGTTTTTTATAAAACGCCAGCCGGCTGAAAAAGAACAGGTAATAAAACACCTGAACAGCGGTTACAATACAAAATACAATGAAGACGATTTCGGGCCAGTGCACACTCATAAGCAGCTGCGAAAATAAGATAAAACGGTGAGTAGCAGGAACAACTTAGAAGCCGGTAAATCTTAGTTGTGAAAAAGGCCCGTATTTTATTTGTAAAAGGTGCGACCTGCAAAAAATAAATGTTCTAACATAATTTTTTTGCAGGTTTAAATGTTTGGTATTTAAAGTTACGTCGCATTTTTCCTTATTACTGTTGTAAGTTAAGTTTAAGGTAATAAAAAAGAGCGATTGAATTCTTGGCGTTCAATTCCGCTACCTCTGCAAGCATAATTTCTGGTAAACCTGGCAAATATTTTTTTTAAAAGCAGCTAATCATGTTTTAATGGGGTCTACGTGCTTGTCGAAACGGTTACTCCGCCAAAATGGTATAGAGTACTACATGTATTTATTTTATGCGGACTGATATTGCGACAATAATTCAATAATCCTGTCAAAATCTGTGTAATTCTTTATTTTTTAAACCCAAATTGTGTATGAGAAAAATTCTGATCATGCTGTTACCATTGCTGCTGCTTCAAGCTCAGCTTTGGGCGCAAAACAAAACAGTTACAGGAAAGGTAACTGACGAGAATGGCAGCCCTGTTGCCAATGTTTCTGTTCTGGTAAAAGGTACAAGTACCGGTACAGTAACCAAAGCAGATGGTACGTATAGTATAAACGTACCGGCCGAAGCTAAAACGCTCGTGTTTTCAGGTGTTGGACTTGAAACCTTGGAAGTATCCATTGGAACAAAATCCATTATTAATCCCACTCTACGCCAATCGGAAAAAGCATTGGACGAAGTTGTAGTAGTAGGTTATCAGACTGTTCGTAAAAGAGACGTTGCTTCTGCCGTATCAAAAATTGGTGCCGCAGATATCGACAATTTGCCGATGCCCAATTTTGCACAAGCAATGCAAGGCCGTGCTGCTGGTGTAATTGTGGCAGCTGCCAATGGTGTACCTGGCGGTTCGCTGAGTGTAATTATTCGTGGTGTTGGTTCAATTAATGCCGGCACTACCCCGCTTTATGTGGTAGATGGTATACAGCTTAATACGGGAACTGGTTCTATTAACACACAAAACAACCCACTCAACTTTCTTAACCCAGATGATATAGAATCGATCGAGGTGTTAAAAGATGCAGCAGCTGCTTCTATTTATGGAGCAAGGGCAGCTAATGGTGTTGTTATTGTTACCACAAAAAAAGGAAAAACAGGAAAGCCTAAATTTACGGCCAATGTTTATCAGGGTCAAACAAGAGAACTTCGTCGTGTAGAAGTGCTTAACTCTCAACAATGGTTCCAGCTTCGTACAGAAGCATTAGCGAATGCTAATCCTGCGTCTACACCTGCTACTATCCGCAACACCGTACTCAGTAATATGGGTTTGCCTTCTAATACTACAGATGGTAAAATTGATAGTTTGCCTACTTACGATTGGCAGGATGCTGCATTTGGTGTTGGTTCAATTTTTAATGCAGAGCTTTCAATGCAAGGTGGTGCGCAAAACATTAATTATTATGTATCGGGTTCTTATTCTAAACAAAAAGCATTTATTGCCCCAACTGATTTCCAACGTGCTGCGTTGCTTACAAAACTCAGCTATAAGATCAGCGATAAGTTTACATTGGATAATTCAATCAGCTTAAGTACTTTCTGGCAAAATGCACCCTATAGTCTAGGTAATACCGGATTTGGAAACCCGGCGTATGCGTCTGCTATGATTTTGCCGAACAACCCTATTTATAATGCTGATGGTACTTATTATGGTTTACCGGGCTCTGGCCAGAATATGGCAGGAACTTTTAATCATAATGTAATTGCAGTAGGTGATTACGTAAAATACTATACCCGCACCAATCAACTCATCGGAAGCATGGCTCTTACTTATAAAGTGATGCCCGATCTGACGTTGAAAACATTGGTAGGTTTAGACTACCGTTCAACACAAGACGATCGCTACCAGGATCCACGTGTAAACGATGGTTTTGGAGTAGGAGGTCGTTTATCTAACCAGGTTGACTGGAATACAAACTTTATCACTACCACAACCGCAAACTATCGCAAAACCATCGCAACGGATCATGATCTTAACTTCCTGTTAGGGGTTGAATTCAGAAGAGATCAGAACCAATGGTTCCAGGCTGACGGACAAGGGTTTCCTACTTACCTGCTTCGTTATATGAGTGCAGCTTCTACTCCTGTATCTGTATCGGGTCAATGGTCTGCAAATGCCACTTTTTCTCAATTTGCAAAGGCGGGCTATTCGTATAAGGGAAGATATATTGTAAACTACACAGTACGTCGTGATGGATCAAGCCGCTTTGGTTTGAATAATAAGTACGGTGTTTTCCAGTCTGCACAAGTTGCGTGGAATGCGAAAGACGAATTTTTCCTGAAAAATGTAAAAGAGGTATCTGAACTTAAGCTTCGTTATTCTTTCGGACAAGCCGGTAACGATCAGATCGGTAACGTACTTTATGCACAGTTATATGGTGCATCACGTTTATACGGCAACAGTTCAGGTATTTTCCCAAGTCAGTTGGGTAACCCCGATCTTAGCTGGGAAACAAGAGAAGAGCACAACGTAGGTCTTGATCTTGGTTTATTTAAAAACAGAGTATCAATTACTGCCGATGTATACAGACGTACAAATAAAGATCTCTTACTTGCACGTTCTTTGTATAACACAACCGGTTTCAGCAGCATTACACAAAACCTTGGTAAAGTACGAAACGAGGGTATTGAATTACTTGTGGCTGTAAAACCATTTGATGGCAAATTCAAATGGACATCATCGTTTAATATTGCTTTCCAGCGTAATAAAGTACTGGAGTTATATGACGGCTTAAAGGCCTTACCTGCGGATGCTTCTATTCGTGTAGGTTCTCCGTTAGGTTCTTTCTTTGTATCGGAGTGGGCAGGTGTTAATCCCGCAACTGGTAGAGGTATGTGGTACGATATTAATGGCAACATAACATATAACCCTACTGCTGCCGATAGAAAAGTTGTAGGGAACATTTATCCTACACATTTTGGTGGCTGGAATAACTCTCTTTCTTACAAGGGATTTTCATTGGATGTATTCTTCCAGTATGAGTATGGCCGTATCCGCCAGGATGGACAGTATACCCAGATGATGCGTATGGCTGGTGCTACAGTAAATACGTTGTTATATGGTTACCAAACCCGCTGGCAGAAGCCCGGAGATGTAGTGCCTACTCCACGTGCATTTAATGGTTTGGCCGACTTTAACAGTGTAGGCTGGGGTACAGGTACCCGTTATTTGTTTAAAACAGATTATATCCGTTTGAAGCAGGTAACGTTGGCTTATGATTTAGCGAATGATTTTGCTAAGCGCTTAAAGTTAGATGGTGCCAGAATTTATGTACAGGGTATTAACCTCTGGACGCTTACCAAATGGCCAAGCTACGATCCTGAATTTACCGGTGACAACTTTGGTATCATTCCACAGTCTAAAAACTACACAATCGGTTTACAGGTGCGTTTTTAATCTAATTGAAAATAAAATCTCATTATGAAAAGAATACATGTTAAAATGTTTCTGGTTGTCTTGTTTGCAGGGATGCTTATTTTAACCTCCTGCAAAAAGCAATTAGAGATTCCATCCCGTAATTCGTTGGATGCATCAATTGCACTAAACACAAAAGCGGGTATAGAAGCAGCACTTAATTCGGTTTATTCCATTTTAAAAAGGGAAACGCATTATGGCAGAGATCTTTTTTCTGTAACCGAAGCAATGGCCGATGTTGCATTTGCCAACGGACGTTCATCACGTTTGTTGAGTGAAAACAGAAATCAATCGCTGGCGAATGTTGGTATCTGGGGAGGTTCTTACGCTGCAATTAACGAAATCAACCTGACGCTCGCTGCGGCTCCTAAAGTAAATGATGCTACGGCGGCTGATAAATCACGTTGGGAAGGAGAGTTCCGTTTCCTGCGTGCGTTGTACTATTTCGACCTGGTAAAGAACTACTCTTATATACCTACTTATGTTGTAACAGCACAGGATAAAGGTGGTGTTGTATTAACATTAGAAGGTTTTAATTCTGCTACTGCAGCTGCGGCATTCAGACCATCAAGAGCAACAACTGCTGCGGTTTACGCACAAATAATGGATGATTTGTACGGAGCCATCAACCTGTTATCAAACAGCAACCGTGGCCGTAACTATGCCAGTAAACATGCTGCGTTAGCGTTGGGTTCACGTGTTGCTTTATATCAGGGCAATTGGGCAAAAGCTGATTCATTTGCTACAGCAGCTATTACTTTAACAGGTGGCATTGGTACAATGACGAATACAGGTAACTATGTTGCCGGTTGGCGAGCAGCAGATCATCCTGAAGGAATTTTCCAGGTATGGTATGCAACTCTTGCAGAAAATTTAGGTGTAAATACTTCTTTAGCTGCAACACACACTACATTGTCTGCACCAGGTGCATTTGCTTTGCCACGCCAAGGGCAGGGCGATTTAGTACCAAATGGATTTCTGCTTTCGCAATTGGGTATTTCTGGTTATCCTGCAGGATTGGCGCAACCAGCCCCCACAGCTCCTGCAACATTGCCTGTACTTACGTATAGCAATGATATCCGGAATCGTTTATTCGAATGGGGTGTAAATGCAGCAGGTCATTATGTAGAGTGTACCAAGTGGTTGGGTAAAAATGGTGGTCCTAACTGGGATAATAGTGTTATTCTTCGTTGGCCCGAGTTATATTTAAACCGTGCCGAAGCCCGTTATCGTTCCGGTAACGAAGCAGGTGCATGGGCCGATTTAAATGTTATCCGTTCTGCACGCTATGTAGGCTTTACAGTGCCCGGCACGCAAGATTTAACAGGTCAGGCACTTCTGAATGAAATTTTAAGACAACGGATGCTTGAATTTGCGTTTGAGGGACATCGTTTTTATGATTTAAAGCGCTATGGTTTGGAAATTGTAAAAACCAATCCATCCGTAAATCTGCCAGCTACAGACTTTCGCCTTTTACCAAGGATTCCTGTAGGTGAAGTTGATGGCAATCCTAACATGCAACAGAACTTTGGTTACTAATCACGAAAAAAAAGATTTTATGAAAAGAATGTTTCAATATGTATTCGGTAGCCTGTTTCTGGTGATGTTACACAGTTCCTGCATTAAGGAAGATGTAAAATCATTTACCGGCAAAACAGTTATTGAATTTGATGCAACGGTACTTAATTCGGCTACCACGCCTTACACTTATCATGTTGCTACACGTACCCCTCCTTTTGGTATACCTACAACAACAGCCAATTCTGTTGCAATTAACAGAAGCCTTACAACGCCGGTTCGCCTGCGGGTAAATCTGGTAGGTGCACAACGCAGCAATGATGAGGTTCTCAGTTTCCGGGTGTTAACAGATGTAACACCGGTATCTCCAAATATGCTGGCTGTATCTGGTACACATTATACAATTACAGGTAACACTTTTACTATTCCTGCCAACAGCAGCTTTGGTGAAATAGTCATCAATATTGTAAATCCAGGCGTAAGCAGCACAAATCCACGTGAAGTGCATCTTGAGCTCATTGGTAATGATAATATCAAGCCAAGTGAGAACTACAAACGTGTTGGCATACGTATTGCACAGAACTAAACGGACTATACCGTAAAATAAATGGGCCGTATCAAATCTTGATACGGCCTTTTTATTTGTAAATATTTCTATTATACATCGCAAAAGCAAGTGTAGCTTATGCCGTTATTGCTGTCGGCACACAATTAAATGTGTGTAAAATGGAAACAATGGTAGATGGCAGTGTCGATACTTTCATTTTTATCATTTTTTGAAATATTTTTATTGTTTTTAAATAAAAATATTTTGATATTTGCTGTATTAACGCAAAACAACAAACAATACAGTTATGGAAATCAGGATTACTACCAGTCACATTCTTAAAGTATTGGAAATACTTTCCTGGATCATTTTTATCGGCTTGTGTATTGAAGCCGGGGCACTGATCTTTAATACCGTTTATGCCATGTTTAAACCTGTTGTTGCAAAACATTTCTGGAATGGTCTTGACTTTTCGGATTTGTATACGTACGACAAAGTTTACTTTCTTATACAGATGAGTTTAGTAATAACTGTAGCTGTTATGAAGCTGATGATCTTTTACCTGATTGTAAAATTGTTTTACGATAAAAAGTTTACGCTATCTAACCCGTTTAACACAACTGTTACCAATGTGGTGCAGAACATTGCTTATTTGTGTTTGGGAGCGGGGTTCTTTTCAATGTGGAGCATCAGGCAAATGAAATGGTTTGGTAAAAAAGGCATTACAATGCCGGATAATCATTTACTGAATATCGATGGCGGCGATGTATGGCTGTTTATGGCCATAGTGCTGATTGTACTTGCACAGGTATTTAAGAAAGGAATTGAACTTCAAAAAGAAAACGACTTAACCATATAAGCTATGCCGATTGTAGTAAACTTAGATGTAATGATGGCAAAGCGAAAAATGTCGCTCAACGAACTGTCGGAAAAAGTGGGGCTTACGCTTTCCAATCTTTCAATTTTAAAAACAGGCAAAGCAAAGGCCATCCGATTCAGTACGCTGGAGTCGATCTGTAAAGTATTGGATTGCCAGCCGGCTGATATATTGGAATATGTGGAGGGTGAGTAGGAAGTTGGTAGTGGTGAGTAATTCCGCCTTCATGAAAGCTGTGGTGGGCAAGATTGAACGCTGAGCTGTAGCGAAGTGGTGGCTGATGGTCTGTTGGCTTCCGTCTGTTTGAAGCAACGCATAACCCGTAACTAAGATCGTTTATCTTTGCGCCCTTATGGCCGCATTACAGTTTCAGTTACAGCATACCGATCCGCAATCGAAAGCAAGAGCAGGAGAGATTACCACCGATCATGGTACGATTCAAACACCCATTTTTATGCCCGTGGGTACAGTGGGCAGTGTTAAGTCGCTTACGGTTGAGCAGTTAAAGAGCGAAGTAAAAGCAGAGATCATTTTAGGAAATACTTATCACCTGTATCTGCGCCCGGGAACAGAAGTGCTGGAAGCTGCTGGCGGTTTACACAAATTCAACGGATGGGATAAACCTATTTTAACAGACAGCGGTGGCTACCAGGTTTTTTCACTGGCCGGTAACCGAAAAATTAAAGAGGAAGGCGTGGTATTTCAAAGCCATATTGATGGCAGCAAGCATTTGTTTACACCCGAAAGCGTAATGGATATCCAGCGCAGCATTGGAGCCGATATTGTGATGGCTTTTGATGAATGTCCGCCATACCCCAGCGATTATACCTATGCCAAAAAATCGATGGAGTTAACACATCGCTGGCTCGATCGCTGCATCAAGCATTTTCACAACACTCCCGATAAGTACGGCTATACGCAAAATCTGTTTCCGATTGTGCAGGGCAGTACCTATAAAGATCTGCGTACAGCATCATCGCAATTTATTGCCAATACCAATCTCACCGGTTGTGCCATTGGAGGTTTAAGTGTTGGCGAGCCCGAAGAAATGATGTACGAGTTTACCGAATTGTGTTGCGATGAATTGCCCACACAAAAACCACGTTACTTGATGGGCGTTGGTACTCCGTGGAATATTTTAGAGTGTATTGCATTGGGTGTAGATATGTTCGATTGTGTAATGCCTACCCGTAACGGTCGCAATGCCATGTTGTTTACCAGTAAGGGCGTTATTAATATCGATAATAAAAAATGGGAGAAAGATTTTTCGCCGTTGGATGATGGAATCGATTGCCACATCAGCAATTATTACAGCAAAGCTTATCTGCGTCACCTCATCAAAGCAAAAGAAATCACCGGCTTAACATTGGCCAGTGTCCATAACCTCGCCTTTTATTTATGGTTGGTGAAAGAAGCCCGGAAGCATATTGTTGCCGGCGATTTTGTAAGCTGGAAAAACGAACTGGTGCCGCTACTAAAGACAAGATTATAAAATGTATGATTGTGCTATAAGTAAGTGCGTGGAAAATTTAATTTTTGCGAGCGTGGGTTTTAACAACACAAAGGCTTTACTTTTAACCACGCATTCTTGCCACAGATGACGGAGACTGAACATATACAACAATTGCTTCTCGAGGTTGCACTGCAGAACAGCCAATCGGCTTATCGTCAGTTGTTCATCCGTTTACATAAACCTTTGCTGCGCTTTGCATATGGAATTCTAAAATCGAACGACGATGCAGAAGAAGTCGTGTCGGATGTGTTTATGAACCTGTGGCAAAAACGACAGGAGCTTGCAGCCATAGAATCGCCGTTGTTATACATTTATACGGCCGTAAAGAACCGGGCCTTTAATGTATTAACCAAACAGAAACGGCAGGAAGCCATCGATGCAGCTGAATGGCTGGTACCGCTGAACAGTGTATCGTTTAATCCTGAGCAGTTAATGATTTCGCAGGAAACACTATTACGCATCCGCAAAGCGATTGATGAACTGCCGGCCCGTTGCCGCCTTATTTTTATACTCATTAAAGAAGATGGGCTCCGATACCGTGAAGTAGCCGATCTGCTGCATATTTCCATTAAAACAGTAGAAGCACAAATGGCCATTGCCATGCGGCGGATGGCACAATGCATGCAATTACAGCTGCCGGTAAAAGAAGGCGCCCGCCTGTTAAAAAAATAATTTCCATTCGTTTAGGGGTAAATGGTTTGTTGTGTTGTCTTACTATGTAAGAAACGACATCTACATTCATGAGCCAGGAACAGTTTTGGATCTTACTCTCAAAAAAAATTGCAGGTGAAGCCAATGCACAGGAACTGGCCGAGCTGGAGCAGTTAATGCAACAGCACCCCGAATGGCAATATGCTGCACAGAATCTGAGTGATCTCTGGGCATCGCAACCAGTAACAAACACAGCTAATGAAGAAGACGCTTATCTCCTGCATGTACAACGCATGAAGGAGCAGGGAGTAGGTTTTGAGGATAATGTGCTTTATACATACCCGGTAGCAGCGGAACCCCGAACTTCTCATTTTGTGGCCTTTCGGAAAATTTACATCAGCATAGCCATTGCAGCCTCTGTTTTAACCGCTGTGTTTGTGTTTTCTTATCAACTGAAACCGGGTAGTAAAGCCATTACCTTAAAAGAACCCAACGAAATAACTACCAACAACGGATCCCGCACCAAAGTACAATTGCCGGATGGTTCGGTGGTGTGGTTAAATGCAGGCAGTAATATTAAATACGATGAAACATTTGGCGCCATCACACGTGATGTGGTATTGAGTGGCGAAGCTTTTTTTGATGTAGTAAAGAACAAAGAAAAGCCTTTCATTATTCATACACCTGCAATTGATATAAAAGTATTGGGCACTGTCTTTAATGTAAAGGCCTACCCCAAAGATCCTACTACAGAAACAAGTTTAATTCATGGGCTGATTGAAGTAACAATCAAGAACCGATCGAACGACAAGATTATTCTTACGCCCAACGAAAAACTGATTGTCGAAAATAATCCAGCAGGTAACAGGGAAAATTTATCTACCGGAAAACCTGAACCGGTAATTTCCATCAACCCCATTAAACCGAACCGAGCAGACAGTACAATTAACGAAATACAGTGGGTACAAAACAGGCTGGTGTTTGATAATGAACCGCTGCAGGAAATTGCAAGGAAGATGGAACGTTGGTACAATGTTACAATCGACATTAAAACGGAAGAACTGCTGGATAAGCGTATTTCGGGCTCGTTTATAAACGAGAATATCGATCAGGCACTGGAGGCACTAAGTATAACAGGTCGCTTCCGGTATAAACGCATCAACAATACTATTTTAATTAACCCATAACGTCCACAAGAATATGCTTTGCCACAACACATCCTGATAAGAAATAAAAAAAGCGGAGTTCTGCTGCAACAGAGCCCCGCCAGTAGTAAAAGATTGAAACTGTCTCCCGGGCGGAAGACATAGTTATTCACCTTTCAAATGGAAATTATGAAAAAAAACGGAGCAGGGTCTGTTTTTAAAACAGATCAGCTATCAAAAAAGCTGTTATTGATTATGAAACTAACGATGCTATTGTTAACAGTCTTCTGTCTGCATGTATCGGCCCACACGTATTCACAGGAAAAAATCAGCCTGAAGATGAAAACGGTTGAGTTGAAAAAAGTATTGCAGGCCATCGAAAAATCGAGTGATTACAGATTCCTGTTTGATGAAGTGTTGGTAAAAGGAAAACCAAAAGTATCGGTAGAAGTTGAAAATGCCGATATTAACCAGGTATTAGCACTGATACTCAGCAATACCGGGTTAGGTTATCAGATACTTAACACAAATCTGGTAGTGTTAAAAGAAACAAATGCCCAGCACGAATTGAAAGAAGTTACAGTATCCGGTAAAGTAACTGCTTCCACTGGCGAACCGCTGGCAGGCGTATCGGTTGCTATTAAGAACAGTACAATAGGCACTACTACCAATACAGAAGGTTATTACAGTTTAACTGTACCCGATAACGCTACACTTGTATTTTCATCGATCGGGTATTCGACTGCAGAAGAAAAAGTGAGTGGCCGTTCGGTTATTAATATTGTTTTACAACCTGCCACACAAAGTATGAACGAAGTAGTGGTGGTGGGTTATGGCACGCAACGCAAACGTGATTTAACAGGATCGGTTTCTTCTGTTAAAGGCGATGAAGTATCGAAAATGCCTGCTACCAATCCGATAGCTTCATTACAGGGGAAAGTACCTGGTTTAACTATCTCAAATACAGGTAGAGCAGGTGCAGCACCAGTTGTACGTATCCGTGGTATCAACAGTACCAACAGTGCAAGTCCTGTATATGTGGTGGATGGAGTGCTGCACGACAATATTGATTTCTTAAATCCAGCCGACATTGAAACCATTGATATCCTGCGTGATCCATCGTCGATCGCTATTTACGGTTTGCGTGGTGCCAATGGTGTAATTGCTATTACCTCGAAAAAAGCTGCCCGTGGACAAACTCGCATCAACCTGCAAAGCTCTGTAGGTATTCAAACGGTGCAGCATAAAATTGCTTTAACGGATGCTGCAGGTTTCCGCAAATTGTATACTGCACAACTGGCAAATCTTAATGCAGCTCCTTTCGATTATACCAATTATACCGCCAATACCAACTGGCAGGACCTGGTGTTGCAGGATGCTGTTATTACAACGCATAACCTAAGCGTATCGAATAATTCAGATAAAACAACCACTTACCTCAACATTGGTTATACAAATCAGGAAGGTGTATTAAAGTTCGATCAGTTTGAACGGTATCTTGTTCGGTTAAACGAAGAAATACGTATTACAAAAGATATTAAAGTAGGTGGTGATATCAGTGGTTATCATTACAAAAACAATCCTCCTGCCGCTTCCATAACCAATGCGTTGTGGGCAGCGCCGATTGTACCTATACAGGCAGATGCCAATACATATTACAGTATGCCATCGTTCCAACGTGCACAGGTTGGCAACCCCATTGCTGCACTTAACAGGAATAATCGCAGCTCTATTCAAAATGGGTTTCGTGTAATCGGTAGTTTGTTTGCCGAAGTAAAGTTTTTGAAAAACTTTACGTGGAAATCAGTTGTGTACACCGATCTGAGTTTCTTCACCGGACGCAGCTTTAGCCGCTTGCCCTATCGTTTTATAAACCTTGGAGAAGGAACAGCGGCAACAACAACTACATACGATAACTCCATCCGTACTTCGGTATCACAGGAGCAAAGCGAATCACGCCGTTACCAGCAGGATCATACATTGAGTTACGATAAACGTATCGGCAACGGACATACTATTAATGCAGTGGCTGGTGTAACAACCATCTATAACCGCAGCTCATTTGTAAATGGTTTCCGCAGAGATACATCAGTAAACGTTCCTGATAATCCTGATTTCTGGTATCTCGGTGTTATTAATGTAAACAACCCCATTTCCAATGGTGGTGGTGGCAGCGAAAGTGCAATTGCAGGCGGATTTGCGAGAGTAAGTTATGGTTACAAAGGTAAGTATCTCTTAAATGCAACCATTCGTAGAGATGGCAGCTCCAAATTTGCTCCTGAAAACCGTTGGGGAACTTTCGGTAGTGTAGGCGCAGGTTGGGTTGTAAGTGATGAAGACTTTTTCAAAAAAGTAAAAGGCATCGACTTTTTGAAAATACGTGGTGCATGGGGTTTAACCGGTAATGCCAATGGCTTTGCTGATGATCTGTGGCGGCCCGGCATTCAAAATGCATCTACTGCTATTTTTGGCGATAACATTTACACATCTATACAGGCAGCTTATATTCCGGATCCGAAACTGCGTTGGGAAACAGTACGTGGTTTAGATGTAGGGTTTGATGTGCGTGCACTCAGCAACAGGTTAAATGCCGAGTTTACATTCTACGATCGCACAACAACAGATATCCTTACAGGTGTAACGTTGCCAAACGAAACACGCAGCTATTTTACCAATCTTGGTAAGATCACCAACAGAGGTGTGGAGTTAAATGCAGGCTGGAACGATCGTATTGGTAAGGATCTTACTTATGGAGTATCAGCCAACTTCAGTTACAATATGAACGTGGTAAATTCTATCGGTAATAATTTCAACTTTACCATTACCGGTAACGGTGGTGTAAACCGTACCAACACCGGTCAGTCAATTGGTTATTTCTATGGTTATACACAAACCGGAATTTATCAATCAACAGCCGACCTGGCGAAGCAACCAGCTTTTGTAACATCATTGCCCGGCGATATTGCTTATCTCGATCGTAATGGTGATGGTGTGTTGAATGATAATGATCGTGGGTATATTGGAACTCCGTTTCCTCCATACAGTTACGGTGGTTCGTTGAGTCTTGGTTACAAAGGCCTCGATTTTCAAATAGAAATGCAGGGTGCAGCAGGGCACAGCATTTACACCCAGCGCCGAACTTCTACATTCGCAACCTTGAATTTTGAAGCCAACCGTTTAAATGCATGGACAGCGCCAGGTACATCAAATGTTGAACCTATCTTGGATAATACAAGAGGTAACAACTTCCTGATGAGTACGTATTACCTCGAGCCAGGCGATTATCTCCGCATTCGTTTGTTGCAGATCGGATATACATTTAAAGAGACTGTTTTAAGCAGGGTTGGTGTTAAAAAAGCGAGAGTATTCTTAAGCGGTCAAAACGTTGCTACATGGAGCCGTGTTACAGGTTATTCACCTGAACCATTAATCGGAAGTATTCTTGGTGGCGGTGCCGATAACGGTGCATATCCTGTGCCATCCATTTATTCACTCGGCCTTAATGTAACTTTTTAAACGACATTAAATTATTGGAAATATGAAATCATTCATGCCTTTAACAAGAAAAATACAGGTAAGCCTGTTTGCGGCAGTTGTTGTACTTGCAGCAATCGGTTGTAAAGGATTTCTCGATACAAACCGGCAGGGTGCTTATACCGAAGATAATTATCCTTATCCCGGAGGTTCCGGTCCTTACGATCAGTTTATTTTTGGTGCTTATAACGAGTTGCGTAGTTTTAACCTGCACAGTCAATCGTTCATAACAGCAACCAGTATCCGCAGCGATGATGCCGATAAAGGAAGTACACCAACCGATGGCGGCACCAACGCCATTACCATGGATAATTTTCCGGTACTAGCCAGCAACGGTTTTTGTAATACACTCTGGTTGGGTAATTACACACTTATTACACGTTGCAACAGTACCATTAAAGAAATCAATACAAATGCAAACATTGTTGCAAGTAACGAAATCAAGCAACAGACCTTAGGTGAAGCCCGTTTCCTCCGTGCATATGCTTATTTTAATCTTGTGCGTTTCTTTGGTCGTGTACCATTGATTGATACTTTGTTCAGCGATCCTGCTGCGCAAAACAATGTGGCACAAAGTACGGCAGCGCAGATCTATGCATTTATTGAAAACGATCTCACTTTTGCTGCATCGGTATTACCACTCAGCTGGGACAGCCGCTTTGTAGGCCGTGCCACTAAAGGAGCTGCAAACGGTTTACTGGCCAAAGTATATCTCACGCAACAAAAATGGGCATCAGCCATGGCAGCTGCCAATGCGGTTATGATATCGGGCCAGTATGATCTTTCAACATCTTACGATAAAATATTCAGAGAAGAAGGTGAGAACAGTAAAGAATCCGTATTTGAAGTACAGGCAACTGCAACTGCTGCCATACCATCTAGTAACGGAGTACAGTATGCGCAGATACAGGGCATACGTGGTACAGGTATTTGGGATCTAGGCTGGGGCTGGAACACGCCCAGTGATCAACTGGTAGCAGCATACGAACCAAATGATCCACGTAGAGCAAGAACCATTTTGTTTACCAGTACAAGTACAACACCGGGCTTAACTATCTATGGCGAAACAACACCGGTAGGATTGCCCAATGCCCGTTACAACAATAAAGTGTATACCAATCCTTCGTTACGTAATTCTATCGGTAACCGTTTTGGTTACTGGATGAACGTGCGTTTATTGCGTTATGCAGATGTTGTACTGATGTATGCAGAAGCAGCAAACGAAGTTGGTGGTGCAGCTAATACCACTGCCGCATTAGCTGCATTAAACTCTGTAAGGGCAAGAGCAAGACAAGGTGCGCCCGCAGGTACTTTGCCCGATGTAACAACAACCGATCAGGCATTGCTGCGTGAAGCTATTCGTAAAGAACGCCGTATTGAACTGGCAATGGAACACGATCGTTTCTTTGATCTTGTACGTTGGGGGATTGCGCAGGATGTGTTACAGGCGGCCGGCAAAACCAACTTCAATAACAGTCGTGATGTGTTGTTGCCGATTCCGCAAACACAAATCGATTTGAGCGCAGGTAAGCTTACACAGAACCCCGGTTATTAATTTGATTGATTCTTAAAAACTGAAACAATGAAACTACTTCAAATAAAACAAACAGTTGCAGGCGCATTGCTGCTAACGGTAACGGCTTTGTCGTGCAAGCCTGATGGCAATCCGAATAATCTGCCGTCAGTAAACCCGGCCGATTATGCCGGTAAGATCGATGGCTTCAACAGCTCGGATGAAATTTTTCCCGATAACTTAATTGCATACTGGAGTTTTGATGATACCAAGAACGAGCTGAAGAGTGCAACAGCGCCGGGTTCTTCGGCAGGCGACAGTTATGTAACAGATGCTGTACGAGGTAAATCGTTAAACCTTACTGCCGGTTATATTTATTTTCCAACACAGTTCCAGAAGTTTAAAACAGATAGTTTGAAGAACTGGAGCATCAGTACATGGGTAAAGATTCGCAACAACGGTTCTAAACGTACCATGTTGTTTCAACTGGCACGCTCTGGTATGTTTACAGGTAATATCAATTTTGCGTTAAATACAAACGGATACCCTGCTGCCAACGATTCAATTTTACGTATCAATCCCACCTTTCTTACAATCGGTGGCGGTACACAGGATAACTTAAATAGTGGTGTTGGGCAAGATAAAACCAATCTCAACAACTGGGTGCATATTGTACTGACGTATGATTATTCAACAGGTGTGTTTAATAACTGGATGAATGGTGTGAAGGTTGGCAACTTCCCCAACCGTGGTACCGGTAATAATTTATTTAAATCGTATGAGCCAAGTGAAATCATCATCGGTTCAAATTACAATGGTATACCCGGTAAATCAGTTAGCAGCGATGTTACGTTTGCGCCAATGACAGGGCAAATGGATGAGCTGCGTATTTTTAACCGTACTTTACCCGATGCATTTATTAAAGCTTTGTATAATTTAGGGAAAGCCAATAAGTAATTTGTTTGTTGAGCGTACACAGCTGCAAACGTAGCTGTGTACGCTTTTTTATTTCTGTACGTTCAATTGTTTGTTATGCGTTTTTTTTCAGCGGTTATTCTTGTCAGTTTCTTGCTTGCGTGTTCTAATGCAAAGAAAGTTCCTGCAACGCAGACTGTATTTGCATCAAAAGAAGACGAAGCCATTTTTACCGATGTGCAGCGTGCAACCTTTCAATACTTCTGGGATGGTGCCGAACCAACCAGCGGTTTGGCCCGAGAACGTTTTCATGTTGATAATATCTATCCGCAAAACGATAAAAACGTTGTTACCAGCGGAGGCGGCGGTTTTGGTGTAATGGCTATCCTTGTTGGTATTGAACGTGGATTTATCAGCAGAGATGAAGGAAGGCAACGATTGGAAAAGATCGTTCAGTTTTTAGAAACAGCCGATCGCTTCCATGGTGCATGGCCGCATTGGTGGAATGGCGAAACAGGAAAAGTAAAACCGTTCAGTCGTTACGATGATGGAGGTGATTTAGTTGAAACATCTTTTATGATCCAGGGCTTGCTTTGTGTGCGGCAATATTTTCAAAACGGTTCTGTAACAGAAAAAACCTTGGCTACACGTATTGATAAACTTTGGAAAGAAGTAGAGTTTGATTGGTATCGCAATGGAAAAAATGCATTGTACTGGCATTGGAGCCCCAACCATGCATGGCGGATGAATTTTGCAGTGGATGGTTACAACGAATGTTTAATTATGTATGTGCTGGCAGCATCGTCACCTACGCATGGCGTGCCTGCAGAAGTGTATCACGAAGGATGGGCTAAGAACGGTAAGATCAATGAACTGCCTGCGGGTTATGAGGATATCAAGTTGTCTATGAATCATCATAATAAAGAAGGAGCAGCAGGTCCTTTGTTCTGGGCTCATTATTCGTATCTCGGTCTCGACCCACGTGGATTGAAAGACAAGTATGCCGATTACTGGCAACACAATACCGATCATTCGTTGATCCATTACCGTTGGTGTGTTAACAATCCGAAGGGTTATAAAGGCTATGGAGCCGACAGCTGGGGCTTAACTTCAAGTTATTCTATGAAAGGTTATGCAGGGCATGCGCCAACCAAAGAAAGAGACCTTGGGGTTATTTCGCCAACAGCTGCATTATCGTCTTTTCCTTATACACCTAAAGAATCAATGGCGGCGATGAAAAACTGGTACACAAACAAAAAAGACAAACTGTTTGGAGTGTATGGTTTTTATGATGCCTTCAGTGAAACAGAAAATTGGTATCTGCCACGTTACCTTGCAATAGATCAGGGACCGGCAGTAGTAATGATGGAAAATTACAGAAGTGGTTTGCTCTGGAATTTATTTATGAGTTGTCCCGAAATAAAAGATGGTTTAAAAAAACTTGGATTTGAAAGTCCGAAGTTGAAATAAAAAAAGATGCGAGTACAATTATTGTTTGTTTTTGTAATACTGCTGTTAACTTCCTGTAACCGAAAAATGCAGCAGGCCCGGATAGTTTTATTGCCCGATACACAAACATATGCAGAAAAGTTTCCGGAAATACTCGATTCTCAAATTAACTGGATCTTGGCAAATAAAAAACAAATCAGTTTTGTTTTACAACAAGGCGACCTTACCCAAAACAATAGTACAAAAGAATGGAATATCATTCAGGCAGCTTTTACTAGGCTGAATAACAGAGTGCCGTACGTGCTGGCCGTAGGTAATCATGATATGGGTAGTGCTGATGGCCGGTTTGCAGATGTTCGCAATACTTCTATGTTCAATCGCTATTTTCCCTATGTAATAATGAAGAAACTTCCTGGCTTTACAGCGGTGGCCGAGGAAAATAAAATGGAAAATGCTGCATATACGTTTCGAGCAGGTAAGATCAATTGGCTTGTGCTTACATTAGAGTTTGGCCCTCGTAACAGTATTATAGCATGGGCCAGTGACATTATCCGCACTTATCCGTACCATACAGTAGTTATTAATACACATAGTTATATGTATAGCGATAGTACAAGGCAGGGACCAGGTGACAATTGGCGGCCGCAGGCATATGGTGTAGGAAAAGATAAAGGAGACTCTGCTGTGAATGATGGTGAACAGTTATGGAATAAATTGATAAAGCTGCACCCCAATACCAGGTTTGTATTTTCGGGTCATGTACTCAATTCAGGTGTAGGTACATTGGTTAGTATAAATGATGCAGGTTTTCCTGTTTACCAGATGTTGGCAAATTACCAAGAAGGTGTAACGAATTCGATGAAAGGAGGCAATGGCTGGTTACGTATTCTTGATATTGATTTAAAAAATAAAAAGCTGAAGCTGCAAACTTATTCCCCATTTATTAATGCATTCATGGATGATGCGCAACATAATTTTACTATTCGTTATGTTCGGCTTGCAGCAAGCAAAAAATAAACATAAAAAATAAAACTATGCGATATGTATTTTTTTTGTTTTTGCTCTCCTGCCTGCCTGCCGGTGCGCAGCAAAAACCAATGAATATTATTTACATTCTTGCCGATGACCACCGGTACGATGCAATGGGTTTTATGCAAAAAATAAAAGGGTTACAAACGCCCGGTTTAGATCGTATGGCAAAAGAAGGGGTACATGTAAAAAATGCATTTGTTTCCACTGCACTCTGTTCGCCCAGCAGAGCTTCAGTCCTTACCGGTCAATATGCGCATACACATACAGTGGTAGATAATGATGCACCGCTTCCTTCCAACTTAAAATTTTTTCCACAATATCTGCAGCAGAAGGGTTATCAAACAGCTTTTCTTGGTAAATGGCATATGGGTAATACCGATGATGCACCTCAGCCTGGTTTTGATTACTGGTTGAGTTTCCAGGGGCAGGGTGTGTACAACAATCCAACCTTTAACATCAATGGACGGCGTGTGAAACAACCTGAAGGAACATACACCACCGATTTGTTAACTGATTATACTGTTGAATGGCTAAACAAACGTAATAAGCAAAAACCATTCTTTGTATATCTATCACATAAAGGAGTGCATGCAGAGTTTCAACCTGCAAAGCGACATGCTGGGATGTATAAAGATCTGCCTGTTGTTTGTCCGCCTTCGATGTATCTTACTGTAACAGATCAAAGCAAAACTTATGGCATTGTATCTGCTCCTCAAACAAAGGTGAATTATATTGATATTCCGCAATGGGTACGCAACCAACGTTACAGCTGGCATGGCGTAGATTATATGTATCATGGTGAAATTCCATTCGATCGGTTTTATCATCTTTATCTCGAAACGCTGATGGCTGTTGATGAAAGTGTACAGCGTGTTATGAATTGGGTAAAAGAAAATGGACTGGAAAAGAATACCATGATCGTGTACATGGGCGATAATGGTTTTTCGTTTGGTGAACATGGACTAATTGATAAGCGGCATGCTTACGAAGAATCGATGCGTGTACCCATGTTGGTATGGGCACCGGATATGGTGCAACCTAATTCGGTTATTGAACAGGTCGTGATGAATGTAGATGTGGCACCGACTTTTCTTGAACTGGCTGGTATTGCAAAACCAATCCAGATGCAGGGCTATTCGTTTAACAGCCTGCTGAAAGGCAATTCAACAGGCTGGCAGCGTGATAAAGTGTTTTATGAGTATTATTGGGAAGCGGCCTTTCCGCAAACGCCTACTACCTTTTCAATTCGTACCAACCGGTATAAATATATTTATTACAATGGTATTTGGGATATCAACGAGTTGTTCGACTTGCAAAATGATCCTTTTGAAATGAATAACCTGATCCGGGATACAGCTTATCGAAAGATCGGGTTACAATTGAAAGATGAATTGTTTAATTGGTTGGGTGCAACAAACGGGCTGCAAATACCTTTAAAGAAAACTCTCAATAACAGGAGCGATAATTTATACAAGGGTACATATTAACAGATACGATGATGAAGAAAGTATTTTTTTTTACACTGATGATGTTCCTCTTTTTTGGGTTGAAAGCACAGGACTTGAGCCTCTACGAAAAGCAATGGTTTATACAATACGGCGATACATTGCCTTACCGTATACTGTTGCCGGAGAATTATGATGCTGCAAAAACCTATCCGCTGATTGTGTTTTTGCATGGAAGAGGAGAGAGCGGTAACGATAATGAAAAACAATTAACACACGGTGCCAAACTTTTTTTGCAGGACAGCATCCGTAAAAAATACCCGGCCATCGTTGTGTTTCCGCAATGTTCGGCAACCAATTACTGGAGCAATGTGCAGGCTGTAACAAGCGGTACAAAAAACGGCAAACGCAATTTTTATTTTGTAGCCGATGGTGAACCAACATCGCCATTGCGTTTGCTGATGAGTATGGTTGGTAACCTGCAGGTGCGTTACCGGATTCAGCAAAAGCAGATCTATGTAATGGGTTTATCCATGGGTGGTATGGGTACATTTGAATTGGTACGACGCATGCCAAATACCTTTGCTGCAGCAGTTCCTATTTGCGGTGGTGCGCATCCGGCAACAGCCACGCAATTGGTTAAAACAAAGTGGTGGGTGTTTCATGGTGGCAAAGACGATGTAGTGCTGCCGGAGTTTTCGCAAAAGATGGTAACCGCATTAAAGCAGCAGAAAGCTTCGGTGAAGTTTACGCTTTATCCCGATGCCAATCATAACAGCTGGGATGCTGCCTTTGCAGAACCACAATTGTTGCAATGGTTATTTCAACAACGCAAACAATAATTGTACAATTAAAAGTAAACACGTGAAACGCTTCAGCTATAGTCTTTGTTTGTTGTTCTGTTTATCCTGTACAGCAACAAAGCAGTCAACACAAAACATAAAATTTGCGGCCAACCCAGTAGTGGCACATCGTGGTGCCTTTAAGCTGAACAAGCTGCCCGAAAATTCGATTGCAGCATTAAAGGAAGCGATTCGTTTAAACTGTACGGGCTCGGAATTTGATATACGTATGACAGCCGATGATTCACTGGTCATCAACCACGATCCGCATTTCAATAAACTGGAAATTGAGAAAGTAACGTATGCAGAGTTGATGCAGTTTCGTTTATCCAACAACGAACCATTACCCACACTACAGCAATACCTTCAAGCAGGATTAGCCAACAATACCTCTACACGTTTAATTCTGGAAATAAAACCTTCGGGCATCAGTAAAGAAAGAGGTAAACGTATTGCGGAAAAAGTAGTGCAGCTGGTAAAACGTTTACATGCCGAACCGATGGCTGTGTACATCAGCTTTGATTATGATATTCTGCTGAAGATCCGTGAGCTGGATGCAACTGCTGTGCTGCAATATCTCGAAGGCAACAAATCGCCTGCACAGGTAAAGGCCGATAAGATTAATGGCGTCGATTATCATTACTCTTTCTTTCAAAAAAATCCGCAATGGATTACGGAAGCGAAACAAAACGGTATAGCCTTGAATGCATGGACGGTAAACGACAGTACTACCATGAGCTGGTTATTAAAAGAAGGCTTCGATTATATTACGACCAATGAGCCGGAGTTGTTGTTTCGGCTGCTGAAGAAATAACAACTGTAAAAGTTTAGTCTGTTTGCCAGGGAAGTGCTGCACTTCCCTTTTGTATTTCGTGCATGCCTTGCTGCTGAATCCATTTGCTGTATTTGCTTTTATAGCTGTTGAAGTTGCAAGGAAAACCTGTTTGTAAGATTGCTTTTATTTTTTCATTTGAAAGAACATGATTGCACAAATAATATTTTAATGTATTTGTGTTGATATCGGATTTCGGAAATAACCTGCCCAATACAGCAAGTACCTGTTGCGGTACTTTTATTTGCGTAACAGGTTTTTTGCCTGTAAGCGCAAGTACATTGCGGATAACTTCCTCGAAAGTTTGTTCACTGTCATCTACCACATTGTAAATTTCGGTAGTTGCTGTTAACGGCAGTTGCAGTAACATATCTGTTGCATACAAGAGATTTTCGATATTGGTAATTGAAATATGATACTGCAGATTTGCAGGTGTTACCAGGAAAGGGCCTTTAACCAAACGAAGAATGCGGGGTAATAAAATCCTGTCTCCGATACCATACACGCCTCTTGGTCGTAAAATGCTGATGCGTTTTTGTTCCTGTTGCTGCAGCAGGTATTCTTCTGCTTTTAACTTCGAATAGCCATACGGAGATAATGCTGCTTCATCAATCTCTTCCTCTTCTGTATGCAATAAATTATTGGGCGGATAAACCGATGCAGATGAAAGATAAACGAAGTGCGAACAGTTGATCTGTTGAAACACATTTTGTGTACCTGTTATGTTTACATGATTGAGTGCAGTTGCTGATGCTTTGTCAGATGCCAATCCTGCGCAATGAATACAGACAGTTGCTTCCAGTGAAGGAATACCTGTTGTAATATCTGCCGAAAGATAGGTGGCATATTGCTGCAAACCTGCCGGTGGTTTTGCTGAACGGCCTAAGGCAAGCACGTTGTAACCTTTTGCTGCAAAATAACGGGTATATGCTGCGCCAATAAAACCAGTGGCTCCTGTTATAATAAAATCGTAGCGGATGGCAGTTGCTGTTTAATTTGTTCGGTTAATAAAGATAGATCAACTTTCTGTTGACGACCCGATTTGGGTAAGGGTTGAAAAAGGATATAATCCGGAAGTGCATCGGAGTCGATGGCAAAAGGGCCCCGCTTCAACTGCTGTAAAATATCATTTGCAGTAAGAGAAGGATCGCCATCAATGACCAATATCACCTGTTCATCATGCAGCTGATGGTTATACATTCCCAACATACACACTTCGTTAACGCCATTAATTTTTGCAATGCTGGTTTCGTATAAGCCCGGATAAATATTTTTGTTTGCACGGATGATCATGTTTTTCTTTCGTCCTTTCATAACAAACCTTCCCTGTTCATCTGTTGTTATTAAATCGCCGGTTGCATGCAATGATTCTATTGCAGGTTGATGAAAGTAGCGGCGAAACAATAAAGCCGAACGGATGAATAATTCACCATCACTTGCTATTTCATACTGCATATTTTGTAACGGCCAGCCTACCAGGTCGCCTTTGCCTTTGTACGCCAGTTTTTCATCGCCATCAATACTGCTGATCACCAGGTGTTCCGTCATACCATACAAGCAAGTAATTTTTGCCTGAGTAAGCGTACGTAACTCTGCAAGAAAAGAACTGAGCACCGGTGCAGAACCAAGTACAAGATGTTTTAAACAAACAGGCAACGGTTGATTTGTTTTACGGCAATACGCCATTAGTTCCCGGTATTCTGCCGGAGGGCCGAACAGCGTATTAATCTGATGAGTATGGATGAGATCGATCCGTTCCTTTACTGCTGTTGTTTCCTTCCAGAAAAAAGTTTTGTATCCCGTCATCATACCAATTAATGCAAACTGCGGTAAATGGGTAATAACAGCGCCCTGCTCCGTTTGCTTGAGCAAATGAGCAATTGCCTGCAGACTTGCATACAAACTGTTGATGGTATGTACTACAGCTTTTGGTTCGGCAAGGGTTCCGGAAGTATACACGACTGCTACTTCATCATCTGTTTCATCGTTAAGAAAGATTTCATTCTGTAAAGGGTACTGTAAACGAAAATGTTTTTGCAACAATGGCAGCCTTATGCCTGTTGCAAAAGTTTTATAAGCCGATGAGTAGGGGATATAAAACGGTTTTTTGCTGAAGCGTTTGTAAAAGAAACGGATTACAGGATGCTCCTGCAGCAACAGTAAACGGCTGTCAATAAATGCCCACTTCGGCTGAAACTGTTTTATTTTGGAGGCATAGCGTTCGTTGCCCATATGCGGATCAACCAATGCTGTTTTTGTCCGCAGGTGCAGCAAGGCCATAAATAAAACGAGGAACTCAATACCTGTATCGCAGGCAAGTAAAACCGCATCGCCTCTGCGTACACCTTTTGTGTGCAGGTAAAAAGCCAGTGAACGGCTTTTTACAATCAGTTCTTTTGCAGTAAGCGTTTGTTTTTTATCTGTGCAGATTTCGTACCCACCAGGCAGTTGTTCCAACAGTTGTAAAAATGGCGAGTGGTAAAGCATACTATACTTTCATTAATTGTACAGAAATGTTGATGCCCGCTGCCATGCCCAGCAGCAGCACAATATCGCCTTGCTTTAACCGGTTTTGTTGTAACGCATATGCATAAGCAATGGGTACCGAAGTAGCAGCAGTGTTACCAAACAAATGAAAGGTTTGCACAATCTTGTTGAGATCATACTCCAGTGTTTCGGCCACCATGCGGTAAGTGTCTTTCGATACCTGGTGTGTGCAGATATGGTCAATATCTGCAACCGTTAAACCTGCTTCACGAATACATTCTTTTACAAAAGGTGGTGCAATATCGTAGATCACATTTTTCAAACCAAAGGTGTCGCCGCTGAACACCAGTTTACTTGCATCGTTTGGGTACATGGAGCCGCCACCTTCAATACGGCACAACGGCCAATGATCGCCAAAGGTTTTGTGTTTCTGATAAAAAAAGCCTTTGTCTGCTGTTGTTGTACCCAGCAGCAATGCTACACCTGCATCGCCAAATGAGTAAGCTGCAAAATGATCTTTCATTGTTTCTTTTTGCAGATTGTTGTACTTGATACTGTCGCTGGTTTTTTCACCGCTAACGATGAGAATATTCTTATAACTGTCCTGTAACAGTAATGCACTGGCAACTTCAATGGCGTTGGTTACACTGTTACAAGCGTTCTTTAAATCGAAACAGGCGCATTGGAGTTGCAGTTTTTGTTGAATGATGTTGGCAGTAGCCGGTTCAATTAAATCGGCAGAAGCCGCCGCAAAAATCAACAGATCAATGTTGGTATCGGGTAGTTGTTGCAATAATTTCCTTGCTGCTGCAACAGCAAGATCCGATACCTGTTCGTTCGGATCTGCATAGTACCTGGTTTCGCTGCCGATTATTTTTTCCAGTAAACCTTCCTGTATCGGAAAGCCGCCGGCTTTAATTTTAGCTTCCACCCAATTGTTACTGATTTTATTGGCAGGCAGGTACGATGTAATATGTTCTATAAATACACGCTTCATAGTTTGGCCGCAAGAATGCGTTTCCACAATGGTTTGGTAATAAAATTGAAGCCGTTGAACTCCTGTACAAATTCAATGATCTCATCGAGATACTCTTTGCCGAATTTTTGTTTCAGTTGTTTGCGGGCAGCAGCAGCGTATTTCGCTGTATTTGTAATGCCGATCGCTTCAAAATTTTCTTTTGTTACATACAGCGACCGCATATACCAGATGTTCAGCAATACAACAATGCTGAATGCTGTTCGCTTTAGAAAGCCTGCCTTGTCTGTATAATGCTTCAGCCATAGTTTGGTGTAGTGGATATGCCTGCCTTCTTCAATGTGGTGCAGTTCCGATACTTTGCGGATGGGTTCGTATACCTCCGGTGATTTACGAATCATCTTTCCATAAATATCCGTTACCAGTTCAACGGCCAATACCGAAATAAACTGCAACGAAGCCGGCATATACCTGCTGTGGAAGCGGCCAATGAAACGATGAAACCACGAGAGTTGAATTTTCTTCCCGTTCAGTAACCGGATGGCTTTGGCAAACATATCCTGGTGACGAAATTCTTCAATCAACTCTTTTACCAGGTAACGATACTCCACTGAGTCGGGTGGAATTTTTAAAAGCCGCTTGTTAAAAATGAAACAGGCCAAACCTTCCGCCCATGCATACGAATACATCACCTGCACCAATTCATGTCGTCCCAGTTCACGCTTTTGTGAAGCCGAAAGTGTATCGAACAACGGATGTCCCTGCAATGAAATAATCTCTTCTGGCATAAGCGGCTCGTTATCTTCCGGAATGTGCCATGGTACAAATACATCGGGCAGTACAGCATTTGTTTCGCTGAGCCGGATCAGCCGTTCTACTTTTTCTATGTCTTCGGCGCAGATCATTTTGACAGTTGTTGTGCGATTAAGGATGGTTAAAAGACTAAAGTAGTAAAAGATCAGCAGGCTGTCAATTTCCTGCATAGGGGTAGCAAATGCGTCTAACCGTTGTTTTTAGGCGGACAGCAGCAGCATTTGTATTTCTAACACTTCTTTTCCAAATTCTGCCCTTACTTTGCAGGCATTCATGAAAATCCTCGATTGGTACATATTAAAGTCGTTTCTTAAGACCTTCTTTTTTCTGCTCCTCATCTTTTCGATGATTACCTTGGCTATTGATGCCAGTGAAAAAAGCGAAGATTTTGTGCGCAGCGGATTAGGCTTCAGCGATATTGTTACCAAGTATTACTATGGGTTTCTGCCACATATCATCTCGTTACTGTTTCCGGTGTTTGTATTAATTGCGGTGGTTTTTTTTACGTCGAAGCTGGCGCTCCGCAGTGAAATAGTAGCCATGCTGAGTGTGGGCATGAGCCTGAACCGCATCCTTCGTCCGTATTGGGTAGGTGGTGTGTTTCTTGCGTTGATGCTGGGGCTGGCCAATCACTTTTTAATTCCGGTTGCCAACATCATCCGCACCAATTTCGAAAACAAGTATGTAGATATGGGCAATATTGCCAAACAGCAACGCCAGTATCTCAACAACATACATTTCCGGGTTGATACGTATACCTATGCCGGTATGCGTAATTACGATACCACTACCAAAATCGGCAACGGGTTCTTTCTGGAAAAAGTAAAGGATAACCAGGTATATTACAACCTGCGTTCCGAATCCATTTTGTGGGATACTGCCAAGAAGCAATGGAAACTGGAGTCGGCTGTTGAACGAAAGATCAACGGGTTAAAAGAAGAAGTTAAAACACTTTCGAACTATTACCTGAAAATGGGTTATTTGCCCAGCGATATTTCGGAAGATGATTTTAAGAAAGATAAACTGAAAACACCTGCATTAAACAGGTTTATTAAGCAGGAACAGATTCGAGGATCGGAAGGGGTAAATGCCATCAAGTTTGAACGCTACCGGCGAGATGCCAGCGCAATATCTGTTATTATTATGACGATGATTGCCGCCATCCTGGCCTGCAGAAAAATAAGAGGGGGCAGTGGCTTTCACCTGGCTCTGGCGTTTATTATTGGCGTAACGTTTATTGTGGTTGATAAATTCTCCATGGTGTTTTCTACAAAGGGCAATCTTCCGCCCCTCATTGCCGCCTGGATACCGAATGTGATTTTTGCTTTCATTGCTTACCGCTTGTACAAACGTGCGCCTAAATAGTGTTCGTTTCAACAACTTTTAGCATTTGTAAATTGTTATGAAAGTGCTTATTGGTTAACTTTGACGGATTCGCAAGTAAATACGCTTACAAACGATTATTTCAATATAAACAAACTTAAACAGTGATATGAAAGAACGGTTTAAAGAGAAGGCGGATGCGGCGAGTGCCGAGATTAAAAATATACTGAAAGAACACGGAAACAAAGTAGCAGGCGAGGTTACACTTGCGCAGATTTATCAGGGTATGCGTGGTATTACCGGATTGGTTACCGAAACTTCACTGCTCGACTCGCAGGAAGGCATTCGTTTTCGTGGTTATACCATTCCCGAGTTACAACAAAAGCTGCCGAAATTTCCAAATGGTGGCGAGCAGCCATTACCTGAAGGCTTGTTTTACCTGATGCTGACCGGCGATTTGCCCGATGATGCAATGGTTAACTCTGTAACCGATAACTGGATGCGCCGCAGCCATGTACCCAACCATGTATTTGATGCCATTGATGCGTTGCCTTTACAAACACATCCTATGACGATGTTTGTAGTTGGTGTAATGGCCCTGCAGACAGAAAGTGTATTTGCCAAGCAGTATGGCGAAGGCATTAATAAAAAAGATTACTGGGAACCGGTGTTTGATGATGCCATGACGTTGATTGCACGTTTGCCCCGTATTGCAGCCTACATCTACCGCCGGAAATATAAAAATGGTGATCACATTCACCCGAATGGTTTGCTCGACTGGTCGGGTAACCTTGCACACATGCTCGGTTATGAAGACAAAGGTTTTATGGAACTGATGCGTTTGTACATGACCATTCATGCCGATCATGAAGGTGGTAACGTATCTGCACACACCACACACCTTGTTGGTTCTGCATTAAGCGATCCTTATTTAGCATATGCTGCAGGTATGAACGGTTTGGCCGGTCCGTTACACGGTTTGGCGAACCAGGAAGTGATCAAGTGGATCTTCGAAATGCAGGAAGCGTTGGGAACTGATGCACCCGATAAAGTACAGATTGCAGATTATGTAAAGAAAACATTGAGCGAAGGAAAAGTGGTGCCGGGTTACGGTCATGCAGTATTACGTAAAACCGATCCACGCTTTACAGCACAAATGGAGTTTGGTAAAAAGCATATGCCCGATGATAAACTGGTGAACACTGTTTGGAATATTTATGAAGTGGTGCCGCCGATTTTACAATCACTTGGTAAAGTAAAGAACCCCTGGCCGAATGTTGATTCGCACAGTGGTGCTTTGCTGGTACACTACGGCATGGTGGAATATGAATTTTACACCGTGTTGTTTGCTGTAAGCCGTGCATTGGGTGTAATGGCCAGCCTTATCTGGGATCGTGCATTGGGCTTCCCGTTAGAGCGTCCAAAATCCATTACAACTGATTTGGTGAAAAAATGGCTCGATGGAAAAGATAATATCTGGGGTGAATAATTTCACTTGATAAAATAAGTAAAGCCGCTTCGAAAGAAGCGGCTTTTTTGTTGGTTTGTATGTCATCCCGACGAAGGAGGGATCTGCCGACATTTGTACAGAAGATGAACAGAGCTCTCGTGCCTCGGGATGACAGTTCTATTTGGCTTTATTTTTCTTCGGGGCTTTCTTCTTTGCATTAATCATCGAAATTTTCAAACGCTTTGCTTCTTCCTGCCAGTTCGCTGCAGTAAGTAATACTTCTTCAATTTGTTTGGTTTGAATTTCTTTTTTGCTGTGGATAATCACAGAAGCTACCATTACCCGTTTGCCTTGTTCCAGTTGTGGTAATACATCCACTAAATCTTTACCACGGCATAAACCAAGATCAATCCCGTCCTTTACTTCGTTGAGGTAACAGAACATGCCATGATAATGATAGAAGGGAATTTTAAAGCTGAGTTTTTCCTGCACATGCGGAATAAGAGTGAGAATCATTTCACGAAGCTGTTCGGCTATTTCCCGTTTCTCATCGGGCAGGCTTTCGATATATTCATCCACAAGGCGATTCATTAGTTAAAATAAAATTGAGGTTGTTTCAAAGATATTTTTTACCGCAGAGAAAGGAGGAAGAGAGTTTAACCTCTGCGCTTGTCTTTGTGTTCTTTTTTCTCTACGGTGAAAAAAAAAATTATCATCAGAGCTTCAATTGCTTCACCATTTTTTGTACAGCAGCTTTTGTTTGCTTCAGCTCTTCCTGTTGCTGCAGAATAAAACTGTTTTCTTTCAACTTACCTGTAACAGCTTCCAGCTCGGCTTCTGTTTCATACATCATTTTACGGAAGGGACTGGTATAATCTTTTTCTCTTGAAGAAGCAATGCCTTCCACCATCCATGTTTTGGTTGCAAGATAGCTTTGCAGGTATGCCACGAAATTTTCTTTTGTGAGTTTTGCAGTGCCTGTTAATTCAAACAAACTGCTCATGGCATGCTGCAGTTTCTGTTGCGGATAGTGTATGGCCTGTGCTGCATAAAATGCATGTACGGCATCCCAGCTTTTTATTTTACCGCTAACAATTTTTTGTTTCAGGGTATTGAGTTCGGTTACAGGAATCAACTGGCCACCCACATTCACCCATTCACTTCTTTTTTGTTTCTTCGGTAGTTGAATAAACAGTTCATCTGCGGTTTTGAATTTCACCGTTGACGCAAATTGTAACATCTGTTCAACTGCGTAATAAATCACCAACTCCTTAAACAGCTGATAGCTTTTTGCAGCTTTCAACAGCACAACTTTTCGTTTACTGTTTTCAACACTGCCTGCAGGCATTTCAATTGTATCCATCTTATCAGCTAATGCTTTCTTGCCTGCGTATTGCTCTATCAGTTGCAAGGCATGCAATACTTCATTGATGCTGTCGGGTGCAAGAAAAGCGTATTCGAGGTGTTGAGTTTTGTCGATGCGTTTATCCCTGTCAATATATTTCCAGGCGTTGCGTGCAAGTGCATACATGTTATACATGAACCAATAGCCGGGCATTACAACCAGTTGATCATTGGCTGGATCGTTACTCACCAGTGCAAACGGAAACGGAATATCGAGTTCAGCCGGATAATCGCCTTTGGCCAATAACGTGTACGATGCAAAACGGGAATTATGTTTAATGCTTACACATAAGCCTGGCCAGAAACCACGACCGGCAATCATTTCTCCATCAGCACTGCGACTGTTATGATTACTGCCCAGCGTAGCACCTGCAGCGATATTACTTTGTCCCATTACGGTTGCTGCACACAAGAATGAGTTGTTGTGATGTTGCTCATGTGCCGGAAAGATGAGCGAGTTCAAAACTTCGCAGCAGGAGATGGTAGCATTGTTGCCGAGATAAGAGTTGATGAGTCGTGCACCGTATTTCAATTGCGAATGCGATGCCATGTAAAAACGAACAGCTTTAACGCCATAGAACACACGGCAACCTTCGCCGATGATTCCATTCACCAGTTCGCAACCTTCGCCAATTTGCGAAGTGGCTTCGGGTGAAGAGTTGATGGTGAGATTTTTGAGTTTGTTGGCGCCTTTCAGATACGCATCACTACCAATCCATACATCCTTGATGATGTCACAGCTTTTAATAACCGTACGGTCGCCTACTTTGCCGTAGTAACCACGCAGCTTATCGAATTTGCTTTCTGTAAACTCTTTGAATTTCTGTTGCAGCTGATCGTTATCTCTGTTGCGGCTCCATAACCATGCATCACCCGGCAACATGCCATTGAAGGGAATAATTTTTCTTCCTGCATTTTCATTGCACACTTCCAGCCAGATGCGGATCTTTTCATCTTCTCCTTCTTTTAAAATACCGTTACCAAACTTGGCATAGTTGGTGGTACCCATTTCGTGCACATTGGTAATGATTACTTCGTTACCGATGATGTAGTGGGAGAGATAGTGCACATTATCGATGACCACATTGTCACCAAAATCGCAACTGATGATGGTGCTGTTGTATAAACCCACCTGTAATTTGATGGAGTGAAATTCTAAATAGTATGGTTCAAGTTTACCAATACGCACCAAGCCAAAAAACTTACAGTTCTTTACCAGCTCTGGATTGAATGCATCTGATACCAAAATGTTATTCCAGTTGTCGGAAGCATTGCGGTTACGCACCAGCACTTCAATTTCAAGTGCAGAAAGTTTACGGTAGTTGATACCGCTGCGGTTTTGTTTATTGCGCAGGTAGTATTCGTCTTTTCCTTTTGGCAAAAACTGCTTCGGAATAAATTCGTAACCAATGCCGGCAATGGGTTGTTTGGTGATGGAGTTCATTTTACGTTTCTGGTTTGTAGTTTTTCGTTTGTGGTTCTTTTAGTTCAATTTGGTTACTTGATTGCAGTTATTATGAATGTAAAATCAGGCGGTCAACCAAAAACTACAAACAAGAAACAATAAACCATAAACTATTCAACCGTTACACTCTTTGCAAGATTTCTCGGTTTATCTACATCAAATCCTTTGGCTACACCAATGTAATAAGAGAGTAACTGCAATGGAATTACACTCAGCATTGGCGCTACAATTTCATCAGCTTCCGGTACATACATAATGTCGTTACTCATCGATGGAATCACTTCATCATTTTCTGTTACCACTGCAATTACCTGTCCTTTGCGTGCTTTAATTTCCTGGATATTGCTCACTACTTTTTCATAGTACGCATCTTTTGTTGCCACAAATACAACAGGTAGTTTTTCATCTACCAATGCAATGGGTCCGTGTTTCATTTCCGCAGCCGGGTAACCTTCGGCATGGATATACGAAATTTCTTTCAGCTTCAATGCGCCTTCCAATGCTACCGGGAAATTGTATCCACGGCCAAGATATAAGAAGTCACTTGCGTCTTTATATTTCAAACCAATCGCCTTCACTTCGTCTGCTCTTTCAAGTAAGGTTTTTACTTTTTCAGGTACGGCATGCAGTTCGTTTAAGAGTTGCATGTAACGTTCGTGTGTAATGGTTCCTTTTTCAATGGCAATCTTCAACGCTACCATTGTTAATACAGCCAACTGAGCCGTAAATGCTTTGGTACTGGCTACACCAATTTCCGGACCGGCATGTGTGTAAGCACCAGCATGCGATAAACGGGCAATCGAGCTGCCTACCACGTTCACCACACCGAAAATAAACGCACCTTGTTCTTTTGCTTTATCAATCGCCACAATGGTATCGGCTGTTTCACCGCTTTGCGAAATAGCAATGATCACATCTCCTTTGTTGATTACAGGATTACGGTAACGGAACTCACTTGCATATTCCACTTCAACAGGAATACGACAGAGCTCTTCAAAAATATATTCTGCTACAAGACCTGCATGCCAGCTGGTGCCGCAGGCAATCATTACAATGCGTTGTGCATTTTTCAGCTGCTCAATATTATTCTCCACACCAGCCATGGTAATACGGCCGCTTTGTGCATCTAAACGGCCACGTAAACAATCCTCAATGGTATGTGGTTGCTCATTAATTTCTTTGATCATGAAATGATCGTAACCACCTTTTTCAATGGCAGCTAATTCAAGATCGAGCTTTTGAATGTAGGGAGTAATTTTTTCGTTGCCGAGATTCTTCAGAATCAGTTCATCTGCTTTTACAATTGCCAGTTCGTAATCGTTTACATACACTACTTCTTTTGTGTATTCAATAATCGGCGATGCATCACTGGCCAGAAAATGTTCGTTCTTACCAATACCAATTACTAACGGGCTTCCTTTACGGGCAGCAATAATGGTATCAGGATCATCTTCATCAATCAATAAAATAACGTACGCACCCACCACACGGCGTAAAGCAATACGTACAGCTTCTTCAAGTGAGCATTCGTTGTTTGTTTTAATATCTTCAATAAAGTTGAGGAGAACTTCGGTATCGGTATCGCTTTTAAACGTGTATCCTTTTTTCAGCAATTCGTTTTTGATGGATACATAGTTTTCAATGATGCCATTGTGGATCATGGCCAGCTTGCCGCTTTTTGATTGATGAGGGTGCGCATTGCGATCGCTGGGTTCGCCATGTGTTGCCCAACGTGTATGACCAATGCCAATATTCGATTGAACGTCTTTACCAATAACTTCTTCTTCGAGCTGGGCAACCTTGCCTTTCTTTTTATAAACTTTTAATCCGTGGTTTAACAACGCTACACCGGCACTGTCGTACCCCCGGTATTCCAGTCGTTTCAAACCTTTTAATACAATAGGATAGGCCTCTCTTGACCCTATATAGCCAACGATTCCGCACATGTTAATCAGTAGTTTGTTTGTTGCAAAGATGCATAAATATGGCTATGAAACGGGGAGAAATTTCCTGTTGCTGCAAGCAGCTTTTTACAGCTTTCACATTTCTTTATTAATCGAAAAGGCGGTTGCTGCATCATATAGGTGAAGAAGGGTAACAATTGAGGCGATTGGTTGATCTGCAAAAAAGAAAGGATCATGAACAACAACATTCACATTGCCGAAACACTCGACAGTCCGGAACTGTTAGAAAACCTGGTTGAACAACTGGCCTACCGCCGTTACGATCTTGGTTATGGTTTACAACGGGTACCCACCGACAGCGAAGCACTTGAAACATCCTCTTCTACCATTTATTTAAGCGGAACTATTTTGTTGAATAACGATCAGGAGCAGTTTCATATTCCGTTTATCACCAGTTTTTTGTTTACCTGTGTAAAGGGTGGGGATGGTATTTATAAACTTGCGTGGAGTACATCATTATCATAAAAAAAGCCCCGGTTAACCGGGGCTTTTTTATCAGTTATTTTTTTTGCGGAAGGGCCACCATTTTTTCTTTGTTGTATCTGCAGCCCGTTGATTTTTTTCAGTCGCTGCATCTTTCTTCGGCTCTTGTTTTTTATCGTCTTGCTTTTTTGCTTCCTGCAACACTTTGTTTTCTTCGTTAATCTGCGATTCAGGGCCCAACGTTGGATCGGGTGTTAACTGCAGATCGTTATAATCAGATGATGTGCCATTGCCTCCATCCGGATTTTCAGCATCGGGTTCATTGCGGTATTTATCTGCAAAGTTTTCAAAGTCCATAAAGGTTTCAACCTTCATACTTTCAGGTTGTACAAACTTTGCATCTCTTGAAATACCCAATGTCTTATCGCTTTGTACACGATCCATAAAATAACCCCAGATAGGTAAGGCTGTACGGTTACCTTCGCCCACCATTTTCAGGAACGGATCGTCGCAACCAACCCAGCCACCTGCTAATAACTGCGGCGTATAACCGATAAACCAGGTATCGGTATTATCGTTGGTTGTACCTGTTTTACCGGCAATTTCCCCGGTTAGGCCCATACCACGTAAACGACGGCCGGTGCCGATATCAATTACACCCTGCATCATTTTTACCATTGTAAATGCAGCCGATTCGCTCAATACTACTTTTTGTTCGGGCGCATAGGTCTGCAGAATATTTCCGTTACGGTCTTCAATGCGTGTAATAAAAATCGGTTGCGTGGTCATGCCATTGGTAGGGAACATGGTATAGCTCTGCATCATTTCAAACACACTTATTTCTGCCGCACCTAATGCAATGGAGGGATACGGTGCCATTTCACTTTTAATACCGGTGCTTTGTGCAAACGTAATAATTGGTTTTACGCCAAACTGGTTCATTAAGTAAGCAGCGCCGGGGTTTTTCGAAAACGCTAAACAGATTGCCATTGGTCCGCCGGTTCCTGTAATGATTTTTCCGCCTAGATTAATCGGTCCGCTTGGTAAGGGTGTTTCAGGTGTAAAACCATTTTCAACCGCATACGCATACAGGATCGGTTTAAAGGTTGAACCTACCTGGCGTTTGGTATTTGGATTAACGTGATCGTATTTAAAGTTTTTAAAGTTTACGCCACCTACCCAAGCTTTTACCTCACCTGTGAAGGGATCCATTGCCATGAAACCTGTTTGAATAATCATACGGTGATAGCGGATGGAATCAAACGGTGTCATGATTGTATCTGTTTCCCGTTTGCTGTTCCAGGCAAATACTTTCATCTTCGTTTTTGTTTCGAACGACTTCCGTATTTCAGCTTCGGTTGCGCCTGCTTGTTCCATTTTACGCCAGCGATCACTTTCTTTCATGGCACGTTCCAATATTTTTTCGTGCCCTTTCCAGATACTGTTGGTTTTAATCCACGGTAAGGTCCAGTAGTTTTTCTGCAATGCACTCATATGCTTCGATACTGCTTCTTCGGCATACAACTGCATACGTGGATTGATGGTGGTGTAAATTTTTAAACCATCCCGGTAAATATTGTAGTTATCGCCGTTGGGCTTGGTATGTTCCTTCGCCCATTTCTTCATATGATCCCGCAACACATCACGGAAGTAAGGTGCAAGTCCTGTACTTTCATCCAGCTTCTTATACTTGAGATTAATAGGTTTGCTTTTCAATACATCAGCATCTTTTTCGCTGATGAATTTGTTCCGCACCATATCGTTAATAACGGCATTGCGCTTTTGCATGGCACGTAGAGGAAACAAACGGGGATTGTAAGCATACGGTGCATTTACCATCCCAATGAGCAATGCAGCTTCATCAACCGTAACAAGCGCCGGCTCTTTCTGGAAGAATGTTTTGGATGCATTGCGGATGCCAAACACATTATCGCTGTACTCAACCGTGTTGAGGTAGAGTGCTACAATTTCATCTTTGGTAAAGTTACGTTCCAGTTTTACTGCAATAATCCACTCCTGTATTTTTTGAAACAGACGACGTACTTTGTTTTTTGCCCGGCCGCCAAACAGGTTTAATGCCAGCTGTTGGGTAATGGTACTGCCGCCACCGTCACTGCCGAGTTTAATAACAGCTCTTGCCAGCGAACGGCCATCAATACCGGAGTGATCATAAAAACGTTCATCCTCTGCAGCAATTAAGGCTTTTACGATATTGGGCGAAATATCTTTATACTCTACATTGGTTCTGTCTTCGAGATAGAACTTCCCCATCATGGTTCCGTCGGAAGCAATAACCTCACTTGCCAGCGAAGCTGAAGGATTTTCCAGTTCTTCCAGCGAAGGCATTTTTCCTAACAAACCAAAATTGGCTCCAACAACAATTACCACAAACAAGCCAATACAGATAAAAAATGCACGCCAGAGATATTTGATGGGTGTACGCATAATCGAATTTTAAAAGCTGAATCAGTGCAAATTCAGTACCAGACAAATCTATAACAATTAAGGGAGTACAGCTGTCGTAAAAAACCTAAAATTTATCTTTGATGTGCTGCCGCAGGAAGAGTTTGTATTCCTCCATGTTTTTCCGGGTTTTGAGTACCTCCAGGTTCCGTTCGGAGATAACGATGAAATTATACTTCGAATCGGCTAACCAGGGAATAATCTGCCGGGCGTTTTTCTTCCATTCATCCATATAGCCCATGGCAATGGTTACATCGGAGAACAAGCCCATTTCCATCCATAGGGTTTCTTTATCGGTATCATTCATTTTTAAGCCAATGGTTTCACCGCTGTGCGTTGAGTTGTTGTAACGCTGAAACGCATTTCTTGCTTCGCTGATATATACAGGGTCTACCTGGTCGAAATAGATCAACACCGTATACGGTTCGTTGGAGTTGTAGATGTAGGCCGTTTCAACTTTGATTTCTTTGATCGGCTTCAGGGTAGTAGTGTCTTTCGCTGTTTTTGGGTTGATGCCGATTTTATCTGCATTATTGCGATCTGTTTTTTCAACTTCGGTTTTTTGTACCGGAACTGCAGGCCGTGTAATATTTGCATTGTTTTGCGTTGGCTGATTGGCAACCGTTACTTTATTGTCCTGTTGCTTTTTATCCTGTACAATCTTGTTCACTTTCGGGCCTTCATCGAATGGTATAACGATGCTGTCTTCGGTTTGGCGAACAATATTGGTACGGGTAAGATAATCTTCAATCTCCGCTCTTCTGCTCACCACATCCTTCATCACGGCTGCTTTTTCTGCCATGGGCGAACCGGGGAAATTGCGTTCGAGGTTGGTAAGCGTTACAATGGCTACACTATCATTTTTTTGTTTGATGTGGTACAACGATTCGATGTATAATAATTGAGGTGTCCAGTATGAGCTGCCATAAACAGAATCGGCAAGTTTTTTCTGTTGCAAAGCATCTTCAAACTTGCCCGAGATAAACAGGTTGTAAATAGTTTCGTAAGCAATAGTCTTCTGATCTTTTCCGGGCTTCACCGGGTTATTGGCTGCCGTTATTTTCTGCACCGGATCGCCATTGGGGTATTTCTTTTTTAACTCCTGCTGAAAGAAAGCAGCCCGTTGTTTATCGCCCAGTTTATTGTAGCAATAAAACAATTCAAACAATACTTCGTCTTCCTTTTCGTAATTGCCAAAACGTTTCCACAGTTCTTCAAACACAGCAGCGGCCTGTGCATAATCTTCCAGTTGATTTTTGTAGATCTGTCCCTGATCGAACAACGACTCTGCAATTTTTTTATTGGAAGTCATCACCTGCTCTTCGGTAAGGGGTAAGCGCTTTTTCAAACCTTCAACACTTAACTCATCTTCCGGAATATTATTGGGGTCAACACTGTTTTCATCTTCGGGTTTTACATCGGCTTGCGGATTGTTATTTTTTGCAAAGCTTGCCGATGCATCAACAGCTCCTTGCCGGCGCCAGTTATCAATGTTAGGCCGGTTGCCCCATTTACTTTTAAACTCGTTAAACCCTTTCGATTTCTGCGATGCATTGTAAAAATACCAGCTGTTGCCACTGCCAGCATTGGTAAATAACGGTGTATTGGCATCTTGCGGACTACCGGCAAGTACGGCAGGCGTGTACACCACTTCTTCTTTCAAGCCACGTTCTCTGCGCAGCTTTCGTGCAAGCGAACGCAAATAGGCATCCATTTCTTTAGCCGGCATTTTTGCTACGGTTTGCAAACTGTCTTGCTGCTTTACAACAGTAATCAGGTTCACCAATTGTTTCAGCAGTTGTTGCTTGGTTTGCAGTTGTGTACTTATGTCTACCAGCGCCGGGTCGCTCATGTTTACGCTGTCGAGCGATGAAGAGGCGAGTACATAATCTCTGCGGTGGTAAGCCAGTTCCGATAATTGTACAAAAGCCTGGTTCTTTACCGAAGGGTTGTCTGTTTGGTACGTAACACTTCGCTTCAGCAAATTCATAGCTTGCGTTGTATCACCCTTCTGCAGTGCCGCATTTGCAGCAGCATAGAATAACACATCTTCATATCCATCAAAACGTTCTTTCTTCGAAAGCTTCAACAGGTCGGCCAATGTTTCATCCATATTTACCGCTTCACCTTCTTTCTTTACCAGTTGTGCTTCGTAAATACGTGCATGGATGTACAAGACAGGATCGGTTGTATGTGCTTTTGCTTTATTGAAGTAAGTTGATGCCAGCTCTGTTTGGTTTGTTTTTGCATACAGCTGCGCCAGTAAATATTCCCAACGGGCCAGTTCTGTTTTGTCGCCTGCTTCATCCAGCGCATTTCTTAAGTAGAAAGCCGTACTATCCCATTGCTGTTGTTTGTAAAACGAGTACGCCTGCACTTCGTTTAATTTCCCATGTAAGCGTTTCGGGAAAGTAGGATCTTTTTTAAGCAGATTAATTAAACTGTAGGTTTCCGGAAAAAGATTATCCTCGGCATAGGTACGAGCCAGCCAGATTAACGCATCGTTACGGCTGGGTGCTTTGGTAAATGCTTTATGAATAAAACTGTTTTTTTCTTTGGTGGCAATGTTGAGATCGCCTTTGGTAGAGCGGTCGTTTGCACCCACCACAATAATGTATTCATCTTTCCCTTTTGGAAAGAAGTTGTAATTAATAAACTGGAAGATGCGGTAAGCCGAATCGTATTTCTGCCAGTAGAAATAACTTTTGCCAATAAGCAGGTACATATCGTCGATGTAGCTGTTACGCAAGTCGTGTAATACAATGCCGGCAGTTGCTTTATAAATAACCGAATCCAGTTCGGCCGAATCGGCGGCTGTTATATTGGTTGAATAGTTATAGAAGGGGAGCAGTTGCGTATAATCGTCCCGGTGGCTGGCTTTTGCCCGTTCAAGAATGGCATTGATTTTATTGGTAGCGTTGTAATAAAAGTTGTAATGGGTTACCATGCTCTGGTACAACTTACGGGGCAGCGTAAATTTTTTATCTTCCGTTTTTTCCGAACCCAGCGTTTTGTTTTCGTATTTTTTTGGCTTTACGAGGGGCAGTGTAAAATCGGGTTGTGCCGATGCAGCAAAACAGCCCAGCAGGAAAAACAAGAGGAACAAGCGGAATTTTGGTACAAGAATTGGCTGCATGCAGGCGTTTGGTCGTTTTTCTTTTATAAACTCAATACGGTCAAAAATATTTTAATTAACGGTAAAATCGGGAATAAATTCTTTTTTTACCCCTGGTAAACACTAAATTTAGCCCTCATTTACGCTATGGCAAAACGAATTGATGCAGAAAGTACGTTGAAACGATTGCGAAACCGCTACCGTTTGGTGGTGATGAATGATGATACGTACGAGGAGGTAGTGACCTTTAAATTATCACGATTGAGCGTTTACATTACACTTAGCACCATTTTTGTACTGTTGGTGGGGCTAACCGTGGCGCTGATTACGTTTACCAACCTCAAGTATTATTTACCGGGGTATGGTTCGCAAAGTCAGCGGAAGGAATTGATCTTTTATAAAACAAAAATTGACTCACTGGAGAGATCGATGATGTATAAAGACCAGTATCTTGATAACCTGAAAAAAGTTTTATCGGGCGATGTAAAGACGAATGTGTTGGATACTGCTACCTTAAAAATACCTGAAGTAGAACGATCGACACAATAAAAACCAAAGCATATGTTCAACAGTAAATCCAGTTCCTCCGAAAAAGAGTACTCAACGGGTATGGCTACCATTGTGGCTTCGGGTACGGAAATTAAAGGCGACATCAACAGCAAAGGCGATATACGTGTTGATGGTACATTGGTGGGTAACCTTACCACTGCTTCCAAAGTATTGGTTGGTCCGTCGGGTAAAATTACCGGCGATGTGATTGCACAACAGGCCGATGTGCTGGGTGCGATTACCGGTACCATTAAAGTAACCGAGCTGCTTTACCTTAAGGGTAATTGCCAGATCAACGGAAATATTTATGCCGGCCAGCTGCAGGTAGATGCAACAGCTTCGTTTAACGGCGAATGCCATATGGGTGCAGATGCTGTATCGAAAGCACCCTTGGCCAGCGTAGTTGATATTGCGAAAGATCAGTTGAATGCAGCCGCCAACGACCAATAACAATCCTAAAAAGTATAAAAGCACTTCGGCTTATTTGCTGGAGTATTCAGGTTTAGCCATGCAGCTGATGGCCGCACTGGGCATTGCTGTTTTTCTTGGACTGAAAACAGATGGCTGGCTGAACCTGAATTTTCATTTATTTGCATTCGTGTTGCCTGTGCTGGTAATAACCGGTTTGCTCGTGCGGGTGGTTAAAGACACATCGAAGAAGAAATGAATGCACAAACAAAGAAATTTTACGTTCCCTTACTTGCTCTTTTTGCAGCCCTTAACTGTTTTTTCCTGCTGGGAAAAAACTGGCTAACTAAATATGGTATCGATCAGGAAGTGTTGATTGTTGGTAACCTGCTCGTGTTCTTTGTTACCATCGCTTCCTTGTTTTTTCATATCAAAGGATTTTCTACCAATAATGCACAGGTGTTTCTGCGTGGTGTGTATGCATCGCTCATGATCAAAATGATTGTAGTAGCAGCATCGGTACTTATTTACGCATCTGTGGTGCCCAAGCCAAACCGTCCTGCTGTTTATATTTCCATGGGTTTGTACTTTGTGTATTCGTTTATTGAAGTGCGGACCATCTTCCGCCTGATGAAAGAGAAGAAAGGCAAATGAGTAAAAAGGAAGTTCCTTTACATGCATTGGCAGCGTATGTGCCCGAAGGTTCGCTAGAGCCTGTACTGGAATATCTGCATCGGTACAAAATTCATTTAACCATTACCAAAGAACGCAACAGCATACTGGGCGATTACCGGCATGCCATCAACCAGAAAAATCACCGCATTAGTGTAAATGGTAATCTTAACAAGTATGCTTTTCTTGTAACACTGCTGCACGAAATTGCGCACTTACTCGCCTTTGAATTTTACGGACACCGTATTGCTGCACATGGTAAAGAGTGGAAGCACGAATACGGAAAAATTCTTGCACAGTTTTTACTGAAGAAAATATTTCCCTCTGATATTGAAAAGGCGTTGATGAAATCGCTGCAGAATCCATCGGCTACCAGTTGCGGCGAAGAACATTTGATGCGTGTATTGCGTAACTACGATGTACGTAAAGATGGAGTCGTACTGGTGGAAGAATTACAACACGATCAATTGTTCAAAACAAAAGACGGACGAGTTTTTCAAAAAAAAGAAAAGCTGCGTAAAAGGCACAAAGCAGTTGATGTAAAAAGCGGCGCAGTGTATTTGTTCAGTGGGGTGTATGAGGTGATGCTGGTGATGGACTGATGCACTCGTCTGACGCCCACGTCTGAAGAGAAATGAGTTCAACTGCGATTTATAATTTCAAGTTTACTTTCCCGATCACTTTATATTTTGATGATGCCAGAATGGAAGACGCACCAGCATTTTGCTTGATGACACATTGAGGTGTTTGGTAAGATGAATGAATAAAGTAAAGCGCATCGTTGTTGTGATAAATAAACCCCGTGTGAAAATCGAGGCCAACAACATACAATCCGTTTTCGAGTTGAAGCAACTCGGTTATGAATGTCTGCATCGGCGTATGACTGTAGCGTTTAATGCTTTTGCGGATGCAAACTGTTCTGATCATCTCTTCGCTTGCCGCCTGTGCCAGTTTTATACGATTGATACGTAGCCCGGCATCCCTTAAAACAGTTGTTACAAAATAGCCGCAGGCAATTGTGCCTTTATTCGGTTCTTCTGTAGTGCCATAAAAATTCCATTTCGTTCCATACCAGTATGGAATAATTGAATCAACAATAAAGCGGCTGAAGATTGTTTCAAAACTATCAGTAACAATGCCTTTTTGTTTGAACGATTTTGCAGCAGACAGTACAGACGGATAATCGTTCAATTCTGTTGCTTGTTGTTGTCTGGTATAAACAGGAGCGTGATGTATTTCTTTTTGTTTACTGCTATGACTGCAGGCTGTTGCAAGAATGACTAAGAAAAGAAATGTTTTGCGCATAAAAAGAGGATGCAATTGCATCCTCTTTCCATATAGCATTCCTGATTGACTGTAAAATCATCCTTACAACTTCTTCAACATCCATCGGTCGCATCCAAAATGTCCGCTGTTGCCCAACGGCCCGTTTAAATATTCAAAGCCAAACAACTCATATACTTTCAGTGCCTGTTTTAATTCGGGCATGGTTTCGAGGTACACCTGTTGGTAGCCATTCGCTTTCGCCCATTGTAAACATTCTTCAATCATGCGTTTGCCTAAGCCTTTGCCACGTGCATCTTTGTGCAGGTACATTTTTACTAACTCACAAGTTTTAGCTGGCAAACCTTCAGTTGGAAAAATACCGCCGCCACCTAATAACTTGCCTTCTTCTTCTGCAATAAAATATACACTGCCGGGTGTTTGAAACAGTTCGTACAACGCATCGGTTGTAGGATCGAAGAATACAGTGCCGGGCTTATTGGCACCAAACTCTGCCAGTGAATTGCGGATGATTACTGCTAATGCGGCATTATCTCCGGGTTGTATGTTGCGGATTGTAACTGTTGACATGGTTGCAAAAGTACAAGGAAGAAGGCACAGGAAATTCAAGGCACAAGGTGAAGAGAAATCCAAAACCCAAAATCTAAGGGAAAGGCACTGGTTCAAGAAAATCCAATCCTCCATTTCCTAAGTCCCAATTCCTAACACCTCAGTTATGTTCGGATTCAACTAAATCCTATAGCAGCAATCCTACATCAGACATAGCTTAGTATTCACCTTTGTATTCATCGAACAAACCACCGCCGAGTGTAATGCCGAGTTTAATGCCGAGGTAGTTGTTGTTGATGTTATTGGTTTTGCCTACGAGATTGTATTCGAACGCAGCACGCAGGTGCCATATTTCAATACCGGCACGGGCAAAACCACCAAAGCGGGTAGAGGTAGGAATTTGCACCGTACCACCATTGTCGCTATTGGCTTCAATGCTCATGAAATTATAAATACCTGCACCGCCGCCAATGAACGGACGCACCAAACGATTGGTAAAATAATATTCAACAGTTGGTGTAAAGTGTAAACCCACGCCAGCTTCGCCATTGCCATTAGGCGTGGTGCCGTTTACGCCCACATAACCACGGGCCATTGCTGTTGCTTCCATACGTAAACCAATTGCAACTTTGTCTACCACATTAAAACGTGGTTCCATGCCCAACAGAAAACCAACTTTGGCTCCTTTACCTTGCGGCCTTGCATAACCGGCGTTTAACTCTACTTCAAATGGTTTGTAGTGATGTACTACTTCAAAACGATCCTGCGCTGTAAGAGCCGTTGAAATAAATAATGCGAGTGCAAAGAATAGTTGTTTACGGAGTCCGGTTGTCATACGATTTTGGTTGATGGTTAATGCTCGTTTCAGTTTCAAAAATGCAGCCATAAGCCATTGCAATATGCTAAAAGAAACACAAGTATAAAAAACGAACGCCATACGATAATCGTATGGCGTTCGGGAAGTTTATTTTTTGTCCTGTCGTTACGCTACAGCCTGCTTCACCAGGTCAGCCGCTTCGCTTAACTGGATAGCACTTTGTACTTTCAATCCGCTTTCGTCGATGAGTTTTTTCGCTTCTTCGGCATTGGTACCCTGTAAACGAACAATGATAGGAACAGGAATATCACCAATTGATTTGTAGGCTTCAATTACACCGGCAGCCACACGATCGCAACGAACAATACCACCAAAGATGTTGATGAGGATTGCTTTTACGTTCGGATCTTTTAAAATGATTTTGAAACCGGCTTCAACTGTTTGTGCATTGGCTGTACCACCTACGTCGAGGAAGTTGGCCGGCTGACCACCACTTAACTGGATCATATCCATAGTAGCCATTGCCAAACCTGCACCGTTTACCATACAACCTACGTTACCATCTAACTTAATAAAGTTGAGGTTGTGGTTACCTGCCTCTACTTCTGTAGGATCTTCTTCTGTCGTATCACGCATAGCTGCTACATCTGCATGGCGCATTAATGCGTTATCATCAATGTTCATTTTACAGTCAACAGCAATAATCTTGTCATCAGCTGCTTTGAACAATGGATTAATTTCAAGCATACCGCAATCCAAACCAACATAGGCATTGTAAAGATTGGTTACAAACTTTACGCAGTTCTTAAATGCTTCACCGCTTAAGCCGAGGTTGAAAGCAATTTTGCGAGCCTGGAAACCTTGCAGCGGACCACCGGGGTGTACCCACTCTTTAAAGATTTTTTCAGGCGTATCGTGTGCAACGTCTTCAATGTTCATACCACCTTCGGTAGAATACATGATCACGTTTTGTTTTTTTGTACGGTCTAATAAAATAGACAGGTAAAATTCTTTACGCTCAGTTGGTCCATCGTAGTACATATCCTGTGCTACCAGAATTTTGTTTACCACTTTACCGGCAGGGCCGGTTTGAATGGTTACCAATGTGCCACCCAGAATACCTTTTGCAAATTCAGTAATTTGATCGATGTTCTTTGCCACCTTTACACCGTTCAATCCGCTTTCTTTCACTGTTCCCTTACCACGGCCACCTGCATGAATCTGTGCTTTTACAACTGCAAAGTTGCTGCCGCTCTGGTTCTTGATCTGGCGGTACGCTTCTTCGGCTTCATGTACAGTACTGCAGGCAAATCCTTCCTGCACAGGAACATTGTATTTTTTCAACAATTCCTTAGCTTGATATTCGTGGAGGTTCATACGTAAAAAAATTTTGGCGAAGATAAGGAAGAAACGAATGGTGAAAGTGCAAAAACATAAGCTAACAGGCATAAGGAAAAGCTTGGTTTTGGTTGATGGTTTAGTTGTTTTTGGTTGAGTATTCTTGGGTTCATATCTCACAACTGTTCTCAAGCTGCTCCTGCTTATTGATTGAATTAATTACAGAACCTTACTGGTTTTGCAAACCATAAACCTGAAACTAGAAACCTCAAACCTTCTTCCTTATATTTGCCGCCTTACAAAATTTTGAAACGATGGGTGAATTACTGAACAAGATCAACGAAACGGTTGCTTATATCCGTAGCCAATATCAACAGGAAACAACCGTAGGTGTGGTGTTAGGCAGCGGCCTCGGTCAGTTTACAGACGAACTGGCAGTTGAAAAAGAAATCAGCTATAACGATATTCCGCATTTTCCGGTATCAACCGTGGAGGGGCACAAAGGTAAACTGGTGTTTGGTTCCTTGGGCGATAAGAAAGTGGTGGTGATGGCCGGCCGTTTTCATTATTACGAAGGATACTCCATCCAGGAGGTTGTTTATCCTATTCGTGTGATGAAGTTTTTGGGTGTGCAGCAGCTGGTGATCAGTAATGCAGCCGGTGGTGTTAATACATCGTTCAAGGTAGGCGACCTCATGATCATTAACGATCATATCAGCCAACTTACCGTCAATCCGTTGATTGGTAAAAATGAAAGTGAATTTGGTCCACGTTTTCCTGATATGAGTGAGCCCTACAAAAAAGAGTTCATCAATAAAGCAAAAGCCATTGCAGCGAAGATGAATATTGAAGTGAAGGAAGGTGTGTATTGCGGTGTTACGGGTCCTACGTTTGAAACACGCAGCGAATATAAAATGATACAGGTGTTGGGTGGCGATGCAGTAGGCATGAGTACAGTGCCCGAAGTAATTGTAGCCATACACATGGGTATTCCTGTTTTTGCGATGAGCGTTATTACAGATATTGGTATTCGTGAAGAAGAAAATATAATTACACACGAAGAAGTGCTGGAAGCTGCGAAAGCAGCCGAACCAAAAATGACGGCGATTGTAAAACAACTTATTCTTGAACTTTAAGTTGCTTTTAATAAAGCACAAATTCAATTCAACTATTTTTGCACGGGCTGTAACAGCCCGTTTTTCATGTATGGCACGGATATTTGTGTTTTTCTTCTTGCTCATCTGTACTTCTGCTGCTGTTGCACAACGGGGAAATCCGTTGCAGCGGCTGCCCAGCGGTATTTCGGGTGGAGGAGGATCGGGAAGCGGGCCGTTTAAAGACTCCCTGTTACACCGCACCGGTTTAGAAGATTCCATTACCATTGCCTTTCGTTATTTAGATACAGCCCGATTTTCTTTTCTCGATTCATCGGTAAACGATTTCGGTAAACGCTGGCATTTACCGTGGACGCATATTTTTCTGGGGAATACGGGTAGTGCTTCCCGTTCGTTGTTGTTTTCGCCTACTATGAAACCCGGGTGGGATCAGGGGATGCATGCATACGATGCTTACATTCCTAAAGTTGAGGAAACAAAATTCTATAACACCACCCGCCCTTACACCGAGCTGAGTTATGTGTTGGGTGCAAAGCAGGAGCAGAGTATTGGCGTACTGCACACACAAAACATCCGGTACAACTGGAATTTTGCATTCAATTTCCGGTTAATTAATGCACCCGGCATTTTCCGCAATCAAAAAACCAATCACAATAACATCCTGTTCAACACCTGGTATACATCGCCTAAAAAGCGATACAGTATCTTTTTTATCGCCGGAACCAATAAAATAGGTGCAACAGAAAATGGCGGTATTAAAAGCACCGCTTTCCTGGATAGTTTACCTTTTTTCCAGGAACGTTTTAGTATACCCACTAACCTTGGAGGAGCAGAAGCTGCACAGGCTGGTTTTTTAACCAATACAATTAACACCGGGAATCGATACACCGTGGTTAATTTTTTAGTTCGTCAGCATTACGATCTGGGTAAAAAGGATTCGGTTAAAGTCAACGATTCTACCACTAATTATTTGTTCTATCCACGATTTCGTTTTCAGCATACAGCCCGTTTAGACCGCTATACCTATCAATACAGCGATACCCGTGTTGATGCTGAAGGTTATCAGAAATTATATGGGTTAACCAATCTGCCATCAACTTTTACCATTAAGGATTATTGGCAAACGTTTACCAACGAAGCAGCTATTTACACGTTTCCCGATATTAAAAATCCCTTACAATTCTTAAAGGCCGCTGCCGGTTACCAGCAATTGAATGCCGATTTTGGCAGCATTGAACCCGGTTTTACCAATGCGTTTGTGAATGGCGAATACCGGAATAAAACCCGCAACAAAAAATGGGATATGGAACTGGCAGGTACGTTTTATTTAGCCGGATTTAACGGGGGCGATTACAATGTGCAGGCTTCGTTAAAACGTTTAATTGGCCAGAAGCTCGGTTATTTAACACTCGGCTTTCAGAATGTGAACCGAACTCCTTCGTTTATACACGACGACCGTAGTAATTTTAAAAAGTTCAATATCGGCAATACCGATTTTGGTAAAGAAAATACAACCATTGCTTCGGCTGTTTATGAACTGCCGCAACAGGCGCTAAAGATCGGGGCTAAATATTTTCTTGCTTCAAACTACATCTATTTTAAAAACTATACGCAAGCCGAACAGGAAGCTACCTTGTTTAACGTTTTACAGCTGCAACTTGAAAAACAGTTTCACATCGGCAAACACTGGAACTGGTATGTAGAGGCATATATACAACAGGCCACAGCCAATGCACCCGTTAATCTGCCAATGCTGTTTACACGTAACCGGTTTGCTTTTGAAGGAAAGTTTTTTAAAACGCTTAACCTCAGTACGGGTTTGGAAGTGCGCTACCACACGCCTTACAAAGCGGATGGTTTTTCGCCCATACTCGGCCAGTTCTTTCTGCAAAAGGACACAACCATTAATAACCTGCCCGACGTGGCGGCTTATCTCCAGTTCCGCATCCGCAGCCTCAGTATTTTTATGCGGGCCGAAAACCTTAATACCTTCCAGGTGGGCAGTTCAACAGGCTTCTTAAACAACAACTTAGCCACGCCTTTGCAGCCAACGCCCGGTTATTTTCTGCGGGTGGGTATTTATTGGGGTTTCGTTAACTGATCCGGATCAGTACATTCTTACGTACTTTGTTTATCTTTGTTTTGATGTTGAAGAAATTATTTATAGCAACCATGGCTTTTTTCTACCTCACTGTTTCCAGTGGTATGGTGGTGAATGTGCATTATTGCATGGGTAAGTTTTCTTCTGTATCCTTTGGCCAGGATCAGGATCATAACGATGGTGCCTGCGATAAATGTGGCATGGCCAAAACGGAAAACCATTGCTGCAAAGATGAAGTAACCAAGGTGAAGCTGAGCGACTCGCACCAGTTTTCTACGTTTGCTTTTGAACTGGCCAGCATCAGTGCCGTACTTCCGGAAAAAGCAATTGTACTGAGCGATCCTGAACAGGGTATTTCACCCGTTCCGCTCAATGCTTATACCTCTCCGCCTCCGAATACACATAACAAAGTGTATCTCGCTTTACAAACATTCCTGATTTAGTTTAGACTGGTTTTTCTGTACGAATACTGTTGTGCATGCAACAGGTTCCCTTAATTCAGTATTATCAATCCAAAAACTTAATCAAAATGAAATCAATTAATATTATTGCCGTATTCATCTTTTTGTTTGCAGGTTTTTCTGCAAATGCACAATCTAAAACAAGTGGTAAACAAGCTGCCGTAAAAACTTCTGTATTTAAAGTATGGGGTAACTGCGGTATGTGTAAAGAAACCATTGAAGCCGCAGCAAAATCAAGCGGTGCAACGTTTGCACAGTGGAATAAAGACAGCAAAATGCTGACTGTTAAATATGCTGCTGCAAAAACATCTGACGATAAAATTCAGAAATCAATTGCCGATGCAGGTTATGATAATGAAAAGTACACTGCTCCTGCAGAAGCTTATAACGGTTTACACGAGTGCTGCAAATACGATCGTAAAACAGCAACCGCTGCAAAAGAAGCAGGTGCATGCTGCATGAAAGATGGTAAATGCACTGGCAACATGGATTGCTGTAAGAAAGTATCTGGCAAAAGCGATTGTTGTGCAAATGGCACTTGCGCTAAAGAAGGCGGCTGCTGCGCAGATATGAAATGCGAAAAAGGTGCAGACTGCTGCAAAAAAGAAGGCGCAACAGCTAAGGCTGATTGTTGCAAAGATGGTAAATGTGCGAAGCACAGTTAATCAAACTATTTGAATCGTTTATTTACTGCTGATGGTAAACACCATCAGCAGTTTTTCTCAATCACCAAATTATTTCCGATGAAAAAGTTTCTTGTATTTGTGTGTGTATTGTTGGCAGTAACTGCTGCATCGGCTCAATTTAAATCGGCCAGCTTGCAGGCAAGCGGCTTAACCTGTGCTATGTGCAGCAACGCAATCAATAAATCGTTGAAAACACTTTCGTTTGTTGAAAGCGTAGAATCTGATATTAAAACTTCTTCTTTTGCTATTACATTTAAAGAAGGTGTTGATATTAATTTTGATCAGTTGCGTAAGAAAGTGGAAGATGCCGGTTTTTCTGTAGCAAAGCTGCAGGTAAAAGCTGTGTTTAACAATGTTGCCGTACAAAACGATCAGCAGGTAACTGTAGATGGAAAAGTATTACACTTTCTTGCAGTGAAAAATCAACAGCTGAGTGGCGAGCAAACCTTCACCATTATTGATAAGAATTTTTTACCTGCCAAAGAGTATAAAAAATACGCCGGTCTTACCAAAGCAGAAAGCTATAAAAGCGGACAGGCCAACGGTATGCGTGTTTATCATGTAACTATTTAAACAAACGGGAAGCGTTCTGCTTCCTTTTTTCTTTATGCGCTATTTATTTACTTGTTTATTGCTTGTAACAATTGTTGCAGCAAAAGCACAGGAGCTCTATATTTTTTCAAACCCGGCATCGAATATTCCGGCAAAGGCATTGGTTGCAAAAGTGAGTACTAAAACCATGCGTTCGTATCACAACAACGAACGGGAATTTCGCTTTATGCCCGAGCTGCAATTAGGGTTAAGTAAAAACTGGATGGTTACAGGCAATGTGAGTTTTTCAAACATGTTCTTTCAATCGAAACAACAGTTTGAAAGTGCACGGGTTTATACCAAGTACCGGTTTTACAGTAACGATGAAGTGCACAAACATTTTCGTGCAGCTGTATATGCAGCTGGAGCATGGAGCAATAATCCATTAGTTTACCAGGAACTGAACCTCGAAGGTGATAACAGCGGTTTGCAGCTGGGTGTTGTTGCAACGCAGCTGGTAAATAAATTTGCAGCATCAGCAGGCGTATCGTATGTACGGCAGTTGGAAACAAAGGATAAATTAAATTTAGGATTGCCATTTTCGAATCATTCGTTGCAGTATAATTTATCAATGGGCTATTTGTTATTTCCGTTGAAGTACGAGAACTATAAACAAACGAATCTCAATTTGTATTGTGAGTTCCTGGCACAGCAAAGCACCGATGTAAAAGTTGGCTTTATTGATATTGCACCTGCTGTACAATTAATCTTCAATAGCTCAACAAGGTTTAATGTGGGGGCACGCTACCAGTTAACGGGCAATGCACATCGTATGGCAAACCGTTCGGTATTCATCAGTCTCGAACATTATTTTTTGAATGCATTAAAATGAAACGGATAAAACCAATTTTACTTTTTATTCTTTCACTCTTTCGCAAGAAAGATTGTTGCAGATAATACAGCCCCGCCATTGCGGGGCTTTTTGTTTACAATAACTGTTGCTACTTTTAGTAAACATGAAGATGTTTAAAGGAATTACACGAGCGATCTGGTTTATTTCGCTGGTAAGCCTGTTTACCGATATGGCCAGCGAAATGTTGTACCCGGTTATGCCGTTGTATTTAAAAAGCATCGGTTACTCAGTGTTGGTAATTGGTATACTGGAGGGTTTTGCAGAAGCGGTTGCAGGCTTGGGTAAAAGTTATTTCGGACGGTTGAGTGATGTAAGCGGTAAGCGATTACCATTTGTACAGCTGGGCTATTTGTTCAGTGCCGTATCGAAACCCATGCTTGCTTTCAGCACACAGTTGTGGTGGATCTTTGTTGCACGATTTACCGACAGGGCAGGTAAGGGCTTACGAACTGCACCACGTGATGCTATGTTGAATGCAGAGGCAACTGCAGCAAATAAAGCAACTGTGTTTGGCTTTCATCGTTCGATGGATACTCTGGGTGCGGTGTTGGGGCCATTGATTGCACTTGGTTTTCTTTATCTGTATCCCGGTAATTATCAACGCTTGTTTTTAATGGCTGCAATACCGGGTGCAGTTGCGGTGTTATTCACCTTATTGCTGAAGGAAAAGAATACCGTTGCTGCCGGTAAGAAAGCAATTCCTTTTCATCAAACATTCAGTTACTGGAAACAATCGCCTCAGCAATACCGGAAGCTGGTGATTGGTTTGTTGCTGTTTGCTTTGTTCAACAGTTCGGATGTATTTCTGTTGTTAAAGATGAAGGAAGCCGGTTTAGAGGATGCAGTATTAATTGGCGTGTACATCTTTTACAACCTTGTGTATGCATTGTTTGCCTTTCCTGCAGGTAAACTGGCCGACCGGATTGGGATGCAAAAAGTATTTCTTGCAGGGCTTTTCTTTTTTATACTTACATACATGGGGTTTGCTTTTGCAAACAATATCTGGCTGTTTATCTTATTTTTTGTCTGCTATGGGATGTATGCGGCAGCTACAGAGTCGGTTGCCAAAGCGTGGATCAGTACCCTTGTTCCTGCAAATGAAAATGCGTCGGCCATTGGGTTATTTACAGGTTTTCAAAGTATTGCCGCCTTGTTAGCCAGCAGTTTAGCCGGTTTTCTTTGGTTTCGTTTTGGTGCAGTGGCGGTGTTTTCAGCCGCTGCGGCCGTAACCGCCTTTGTACTGCTTTGGTTATGGAAGCAGACCGGAAATCAAAAATAAGTTTGACTCCTTTCAACTATTTTCTATATTTGTCTAAACATAAATTTAGACAAGTCTAAAAAAATGAAACGGAGAAACATCTTTTTTGTGGGGTTGATGCTGGTGTCGGTATCAGCTTTGGGGCAAACATTTACCTTATCGGGCGAGGTAACCGACTTGCGGACGGAAGAACAACTGAAGCATGCAACCGTGAAAAATCTGAAGAGCGGCTTATCGGTATTAACCGATCATGCAGGTGGGTTTAAGTTAGCAGCAACAGAAGGAGATTCTTTATTCGTTTCAGCAGTTGGTTATGCAGCTGATACGCTTGTTGTTGCTGCCGCACAAAAATTTGTACTGATTCAACTGAAGCCTGTAACCAAATCTTTGGGTGAAGTAGTGATCAGCGGAACCTTGAAAGAAATCAAAAAGTCGAACAGCCCGATTGCAGTTGAAACGTATTCTCCCAAGTTTTTTAAAAAGAATGTTACAGCTTCTGTATTTGAAGCTTTATCCATTGTAAATGGCGTACAGCCACAGTTGAATTGTAATGTGTGTAATACAGGCGATATTCATATCAATGGCATGGAAGGTCCGTACACGATGGTGCTCATTGATGGTATGCCGGTGGTAAGTAATCTTGCGACGGTGTATGGTTTTTCCGGTATTCCTGCAAGTTTAATCAAGCGTGTGGAGATTGTGAAAGGTCCATCCTCTACGCTGTACGGAAGCGAAGCTGTTGCAGGGTTGATCAATATCATCACCAAAGATCCCGGCTCTGCATCGCAATTGAATGTAGATATCAACTATACTTCGTACGATGAGTTGAATGCAGATGTAAGTGCAAAATTCAAAGTAGGAAAAGCACATTCATTGCTTGGGTTGAATGTGTTTCACTTTGATAAGCGATACGATATCAATAACGATAACTTCACCGATGTAACGTTGCAAAAGCGTATTTCTTTATTCAATAAATGGAGTTTCGATCGGAAAAATAAACTACCATTCCAGATTGCGGTGCGTTTATTAACTGAAGACCGTTGGGGTGGTGAACTGCAATGGAATAAAACATGGCGTGGCAGCGATAGTATTTATGGCGAAAGCATTTATACCAAACGGCTTGAGCTGATTGGCAACTATGGAATAAAAGCGGGTAAAGAACAGGTGCTGTTAGAATATTCGTACAACCTGCACGATCAGAATTCGTATTATGGGGTTACTCCTTACAATGCCTGGCAACATGCAGGTTTTGCACAGCTGCGTTGGAATAAAGATGTAGCAAAACATAGTTTGTCTGCCGGATTGCCTTATCGGTTTACGTGGTATGATGATAATACAATAGCCACTATGAAACCCGATGGTACAACCAATTATCCCTCCATACAACAAATGAAAGGTTTGTTTGTACAGGATGAGTGGAAGCTTCATCCGAACTGGACATTACTTGCAGGTATACGTTATGAATTAACGAATATGCAGGGCAGCATTCTCTCTCCACGTGTTGCAATGAAGTTCAGCAGCAACAATAACCAGGTGTTTCGTTTCAGTGCAGGTAACGGATTTCGAATTGTGAATTTATTTACAGAAGATCATGCTGCATTAAGCGGCGCAAGAGAAGTGATTATTGCGGAATCGCTCAACCCGGAACGCAGCTGGAATGGCAATGTAAATTATACAGGCACATTTACTCCTTCGTTTGGCTATATTACGATTGATGCAACATTGTTCTACACATACTTTACCAACAAGATTATTCCCGACTACGATACCGATCCGCAAAAAATCATTTATAAAAATATTGATGGGTATGCTGTATCGAAAGGTTTTACATTGAACACCGACATTTCATTTAAGAAACATTTTAAAGTGTTGGCGGGTATTACCTTGATGGATGTGTTTACAAAAGAACCCAATGCACAAGCTGTTATCGAAAAGCAACAACAATTATTTGCACCAAGGTTTTCGGGTAACTATGCCATTACGTATAGCGTGCCTAAGTGGAAATTCACTGTAGATCTTACTGGAAAAATATTCGGTCCGCAGCGTTTACCCATTGTACCGAACGATTTTCGTCCCGAGTATTCACCTTGGTTTACTTTGGCCAATCTGCAGTTGACACAACGTATCGGTAAACAGGTAGAACTTTATCTTGGAGTAAAAAATCTGTTGAGTTTTATACCACAGAATCCCATTCTTCGTCCGGAAGATCCGTTTGATAAACGTGTAAACGACCCGGTTAATAATCCGAATGGATATACTTTCGATCCGTCGTACAATTATGCACCGGTGATGGGAAGGAGAGTGATGATTGGAATGCGATTTAATCTGGATTGATGATCATAAAACAAAGCGGCCGAAATTTTCGGCCGCTTTGTTTTATTTGAATGGATTGAATGCGTCGTTTACATTCTTTCAGGAACATTGATGCCCAGCAACTGCATACCACTTGCAATAACATTGGCTGTTAATTCACAAATAAGCAAACGCAGTTGCTTTTTCTCTTCTGTTTCTGCATTCATCACCGAATGTTCGGTGTAGAATGAGTTGAAGGTTTTTGCAATGTTGTAAATATAGTTGGCGAGGTGCGAAGGATCGTGTTCGTTACCTGCCTGTTCAATAACGGTTGGATAGCTTTCCAGTTCAATCAATAATTCTTTTTCTAGCGGAAGCAATACAGTTTGCTGAATACTGTTTGTATCGCTGGCTTTTTGTTTACGCAGAATGGATTTGATCCGTGCGTGTGTGTATTGAATAAACGGCCCGGTATACCCATGAAAGTCGATGGACTCTTCCGGGTTAAAGATCATTTTCTTTTTCGGATCAACACGCAACAGGTAAAACTTTAATGCACCTAAGCTGAGTGTGCGGTACAATTCTTTTAATTCTTCTGCTGTAAAATCTTTCACCTTGCCAAGCTCTTCCGTTTTTTGCTGTGCCACACGCTCCATTTCATCCAACAGATCATCGGCATCAACAACCGTTCCTTCACGGCTTTTCATTTTACCTGTTGGTAACTCCACCATGCCATAACTCAAATGATAAATACCATCTGCGTACGGTAAGCCCAGCTTTTTGCAAATAAGCTGCAGTACTTTCATGTGGTAGTTCTGCTCATCGCCAATAACATAAATGCTCTGGTCAATTTTATATTCATCGTACTTCTGTTGCGCCAAACCAATATCCTGTGTGATGTAAACCGAAGTGCCATCTTTCCGTTGTACAATCTTTTCATCGAGGCCATCGGCTGTTAAATCAATCCACACACTACCATCTTCCTTCTGAATAAATACATTTTTTGCTAAACCTTCCTGAACGGTTTTCTTGCCCAGTAAATACGTATTGCTTTCGTAATACACTTTATCGAAATCGCTGCCGATGCGTTTGTAGGTTTCATCAAAACCTGCATACACCCAGCTGTTCATTTCTTTCCACAGCTCCATTACTTCGGGTTTGCCGGCTTCCCAATCCAACAACATCTGCTGTGTTGCTTTCATAATGGGTGCTTCTTTTTCGGCATCTTCTTTTTTCATGCCACCGGCAATCAGTTCTTCAACCTGCTTTTTATATTCATCGTTAAACTTCACATAGTAATCGCCTACAAAATGATCGCCTTTGGTTTGGGTACTTTGCGGTGTAGCGCCTTTGCCAAACAGCTGCCAGGCAATCATACTTTTACATATATGAATACCACGGTCGTTTACAATACAAGTCTTAACCGTGTCATATCCGTTTGCTTTAATAATTTCTGCTGTACTCCAGCCTAAAAAGTTATTCCGTAAATGACCAAGGTGTAAAGGCTTATTGGTATTGGGTGAAGAATATTCCACCATTACCTTTTGATTTTTAACCGCCCCTTTACCAAAACACACATCTTTATAATTTGCAGCGAGCAATTGCAGCCAGTAAGCGTCTGCAACGGTGAGATTCAGAAATCCTTTGATGATGTTGTAAGAAGTGAATAGTTGCGCATTGTTTTCAACCAGGTGTTTACCTAATTCGTTACCCAATGCATCAGGGCTTTTACCCAATGGCTTCAGCAATGAAAATAATACAATGGTATAGTCGCCTTCAAACTCCGGCTTTGTTTTATTGATCTGAAAATCTTTTGCTGTAAATGTTTTGCTGTAAAGTTGTTCCAGGCTCTTAATTGCTGCCTCTTGTATCTGTTGCTGAATTGCCATGCTTCTTGTTTGTGCCGCAAAAATAACTGAAATGCCTAAGTGAAACGGGCGGGATGTGTATGGAAAATAAAAAACCTCCTGTTGTCAGGAGGTTTGTAAAAAAATAGTTGCGATTTTATTGTCCGCCGCCGCCCATACGGAACTGGAAATTACCGTTTCGGCCACCTCCCTGATTCATTTCGCTCATCGGCTTCACATCATAATCTTTCGGAACAATGAATGTTTTATCATCCACTTTGGCATTCAGGTCAACTTTCGTTACCTGGTAGTGCACTTTTGCTCCATTCTGGCGAACCAGTTCAAACTCCATGGGAAAGCCTTTTAATTTTTCAAGGCCGGGAACATTCGCCATACGCATTACATCACGAATACGAAAACCTTCACCAAACACAAAATCAGGACTGTACCAAACTTCCTGTTGTACTTCCTGTCCACGGCGGTCTTTATAACGGATGAGTGCTTTTTTGCATTCCAAACCTGCTATCTTTTTTACATCGCTCAGGTATTCAATAAATACTTCCGGTGTAAATGCCTGTGGTATACGTTGCTGGCGTGTTGAGTCGCCACCGGTGCCACCGCCTGCCATCATCCGTTGCATATCAGCTTCGGTTGTGTAAAAACCCATTTTACGGCCCATGGCTTCAAACAGGGTAGTGGTTTTCTTTTCTTTACTGTCAATAATTACCTGGTTGGTGCCCATACCCATATCGCTTTCAATCTTGGTCATGCCATTCTTGAAATACATTTTCGATTTTATTTCACCATCACCAATACGTACAGTAACACGACCTTCCCCATCGTTCGATACCGGGGGAGCTCCATCGGCATTCGGATTAGTGGTTTCTGTTTTCATTTGAATGATGGCTTCATTTACCACCTGCTGCGCTTGCGCAAACGTAACCGAAAGCAAAACTGCAATCGCTGAAATAGTCAATTTCATTATAAAGGGTTTAAAGAACGAAAATACGAGGTGGTTCGTAAAGTTTGAGTGCCGTTTGTGGAATTACACAAAGTTTAAGAAAAAAAGAAGGGTTGATAGAAATCAACCCCGAAACCTAAACCAACTGCATGTAGAAAACATGAAATTATCTTTTTGACTTGAGCAGTGCATCAATGTTGCTGTCTGCAGTTGCCGCATCTGCCGGACAAACTGTTTTGAAAGCGCTCTTGTACATTGCTGCGTCAATATTTTTGTCAGCTTCTGTTGTGCTGATGTTTGCTGTTTTTTCGATGCCTGATGCATAGAGCATTAAATCTACCTGCTCATCAGCTTCAATGCTGTTGCCGGTAATCGCTTTTCTGTAAGCTGATGCTTTTGCTTTGTTATCTGCATCATCTGCAATCAGTCTGTCTGTTGCCATGTCTGCATCTGCCACTTCAGTTTGCAATAACTTACCAAAGAGGGGAGCAGCAACAGCTTTGTCGAATGTGTTATTCAGGTAATTGTCTGCAACGGCCATTTCAGTTTGCATATTTCTGCTGTAGTTCACTGCCATTGTTCTGTTCAGCGCTTCAGCAACTGCAAACGAACGGTCAATTTTTTGGTCAGCCAGGCCAATCATATTGAAGTTAAACTTCTTGAATGAATAAGCTTTCAGGCTGTTTACCCAAGTGTTTAAATCCATATTATTAATACGTACTTCAGCAGCAAATGCATTCATGTTCGTAATCATAATCTGTTGGTTACCCGATACAAAGGTTACCATGCAACAGCTGTCAGCGTTTTGCATTCTTTCTTCTGCATATTTAGTGGTGTCGTCTTGGGTAAAAGACATGGTAGCGATGGCTACTACAGTTAGTAAAGCAGATGCGGTCAATCGCAGCATTCTGGTTACTAAGTTGTTGTTCTGTTTAAGTGTTCCGTTGGCGGAGTTCACTGTTAATGTTGTTGTCATCTGGTTTTTTGATGTTTAAGGTTCTTTTATTTTATCCCTTTCGGGTTTTCTTTTCTTTCGATTGTATAACAAAGATACTATTAAGAACTGGTACTTTGCAATACATAATACCTTGTTTGGCTCATTAAGCTGATGAATGGTCAGTTTTTTATGATGACCGGCCATCAAGGCAATTTGTTTTGGTTTTTGTTGCGATCGTTGTTCGTTGGTACCTGTTAAAATGCAGTTTAGCAGGGATGTTTTTCGAAGTAAACTGTCAAAGGCGGTGTTTAAATATAAACCGGAGCTTTGGGTACCTTAACTTGACGCTGCAAAGTTAAATCAGTCCCGACTATCTTCCAACTAAATTTTCAAAAATTTTTGAAAATTATATACTTTTTGAGAGTTCGGTGTTTTTCGTATTGTTAGCTAATCAAAGAACTTATATAAATGTGACGGGGAATGCGCTCTTTTGTTACATCTACCATGCAAAATTCTTGTGTTTTTCGGTGTAACGGAGCGAAAAGAGGATGGATGGATTGAAGGAAATGTTAATGCAAAACAGCCTGCTGTCAACTGCAGCTATGTGCGGATGAAAGGCCTTAAAACGGGGATGAAACGAACTACCCGAAAGCGGTAGGTAGGATAAACGGTTTTACAATCAGGCGTTTTGGAGCTTAATCCGCTTTGCAAGCCAGCTTTCGCTTACCGGCACCAGCCAGTTTTGTTCTAATTCCTGTTTGGTTTGTACCAGGTTATTAAAATAGAGTGTATCGGCCTGTATAAATTGATTATCGGCTGCGTACTGGAGTTGGTTTAATGGTAACAGCTGGATTTTATCCTTTACCACAAAGGCCAGATTTTGCCGGTCGAACATGGCTACCTTATATAACTGCTCAATTTCTTTGATCAAACGCACACTGCTATCGGTACTGCAGCCACTAACGCCGGTTGCATGTTCATCGGCCATGAGAATAATGAACTGGCCAAAGAATAAAGTGCCGAATCCTTTTACGGGCGTACCATGACTTTTCCAGTTTGCCGTAAAGTGGTTCAACAGATCTTCTATCTGCAAGGCTTCGCCCATGGAAAACATGCGGCTACTCTGGTAAATCCAAACACGGGAGTCGGGTGCAAAATCGGCAGGTAAAAGATGGCTATACGCTAAATTCATACTGCAAAGTTAAAGAGAGAATGCAATCAGCTGCTTTGTTCTTTTTTACGCAGGCGAAGATAATTGCGGAGTGCATCGTACAGGGTAAGCACAATGCTGATGATGCCAATCATTAAACCCATGGTTTTAAGCGAGCTGCCAATGCTGCCTTCGGCCTTGATGCCCAACATCCAGAGAACAAGTAATACCAATGCTCCCAGGATAACGGAAAACAGTAAGCAGATAGCAGCAATAAAAAAGGCAAAAAGTATATAAAACTTCAAAGCATCTTTTACTGTGGTGAAATGTTGAGGAGCTTTTTCTTCCTGTTTGGTACGGTCCCAGGTTCTGCTGTCGAAGAGCCCGAAAATAACCGACGTAATTATCTTCCCGTATAAATTGGTACGCAGAATTTTTAGCAAAGAAGGGGTGCCATTAATCGCTTCATAGATTAGATGAATACCCATGAGAAAAACAAAGAACAGGATTACTCTTTGTAAAAAATGACTTGTATTAAACTGTTGAAGGCGTTTTTTCATAAAGCCCGGGTTCTTATGGCTTATTGCATACTTGCTGCTACCAGTTCGGCAACATCCATTACTTGTACGGTTTCTTCTTTTTCGGCTACCTTAACGCCATCGGTCATCATTGTATTACAGAACGGGCAAGCGGCTGCAATAATGGATGCGCCGGTATCTACGGCTTCTTTTGAACGTTCCCAGTTAACACGGGTGCTTCCTTTTTCTTCTTCTTTAAACATTTGTGCGCCGCCGGCTCCGCAACAAAGGCCGTTGCTGCGGCAACGTTTCATTTCAACCAACTCGCTATCCAGTGCTTCCAATACTTTGCGGGGAGCTTCGTATATATTATTTGTACGGCCAAGATAACAACTGTCGTGATAGGTGATTTTTTTGCCTTTGAACGATCCCTCTTCTTTCATCTTCACTTTACCTTCATCAATCAACTGCTGTAATAAAGTGGTGTGATGAATGACTTCGTAATTACCACCCAATGCGGGGTACTCATTCTTCAACGTATTAAAACAATGCGGACAGGTTGTTACAATTTTTTGGATGCCATACCCATTCAACAACTGTATATTATTATAGGCCATCATCTGAAACAGGAACTCGTTACCCGAACGGCGGGCGGGGTCGCCTGTACACATTTCTTCTTTCCCTAAAATGGCAAATTTGATTTCCGCTTTGGTTAATATAGTAGCAAAGGCTTTTGTAATTTTTTGTGCACGCTGATCGAAACTGCCGGCACAACCCACCCAAAACAACACATCGGGTGTTTCATTATTCGCCATCATTTCAGCCATTGAGGGAATATGCATATCGCTTGTAATTTGTTTCAAAACTAAGCGAAAACAAATGAAAAGCAATCAATCGTTTGTCTGTATATGCATTTGCTCGGTTATCTTTGGTTTTCATGTTGAAGAAATTTTTTGAACGATTGACGAACTGGGAATTGTGGCCTTTTGCGGTTATCTATTTCCCCATCAGTTTTTTTTGGCTCTGGTACATTGTACGCAGCAGGGCCATGTGGTTTTTTACACCCTCGAACCCCACAATAGATTTTGGCGGTTTTGAAGGCGAAGGGAAAAAAGAAATGTACGATCAGTTGCCACCGCATACTGTACCACGTACGATTTATATTATGCACGATCTGTTGTTTGATGAGGTGAAGGAACGGATTGCAGCAGCCGGCTTTTCTTATCCTTTTATTGTAAAGCCCGATGTGGGCATGAAAGGAATTTTATTTCGAAAAATCGATAACGAAGAGCAGTTACGTAAATATCATGAACGTATACCGGTTGAGTACATTGTACAGGATTTGATTGAATTGCCGGTAGAAGTGAGTGTGTTTTATTACAGGCACCCGGCCAGTAAGAAGGGTACTGTAAGCGGTTTTATACATAAGGAGTTGCTGCATGTTATTGGTAATGGTGAGGATACTCTGCAGCAACTGGTGCAGAAACATCCGAGAGCCAAACACCGCATGGAAGAAATGGAACACCGGCATGCACACCGTTTCGACCGTGTTATTGAAAAGGATCATATTTTTTATTTGTCGTATGCAGGTAATCATAACCGGGGAGCGCATTTTACCAACCTGCATGCCGAGATTGATGAGCGGCTGCATAAAGTGTTTGATGAGTTAAGTCATTATTCCAAACATTTTTACTATGGCCGGTACGATATTAAAACCACCAGCATAGAAGATTTGAAAGAAGGAAAGAATTTTTTAATACTGGAGTATAACGGATGCGGTGCAGAGCCTAACCATATTTACGACTGTAACATGAGTTTGCTGCAGGCGTACAAAGAAATTCTGAAACACTGGAAAGCATTGTATGAAATCAGCAAGTACAATCATGCCAACGGTTTCCCTTACTGGGGTTTTATGAAAGGCTATCGCTTCATTAAACAATCGCAGAAGCATTTTAAACTGCTGCAGAAATATGATTAATTTCAAGTATTATTAATTAAGATGAGTACCGATCAGAAATTTTTATTGATTCGTAATTACGATCTGTTTGCTCATATTTCTGATGAGGAATACGAAGAGTTAAACCTCGATCATCATTTTATTGAAGCTGCAAAAGGCGAGTACATTTATTTCGATTCGGCCTATCACAACAAATTATACTTTTTAAAAGGCGGCACCATCAAGATCGGATACATTGATGATGAAGGAAGAGAAGTAATTAAAGAAATCATCCGGGAAGGTGAGGTGTTCGGTCAGTTTACGCTGGAGCGCAATAACCTCAACGGCGAATTTGCACAAGCGTATAAAGCAGATGTATCGTTATGTGCGTTTAATATTGAAGATTTTGAAAAGCTGCTGAAAACAAAGCCGAACATTGGTTTTCATTTTACCAAACAGGTAGGGCAAAAATTACGCAAGCTTGAAAACAGGTTATTAAACCTGCTGAACAAAGATGTAAAAACTAGGCTGGTTCATTTTCTGATTATGCTGGCACAGGAGCATGGCATCAACAAAGCGAGTGATGCGCAGGCAGTACAGAATTTTCTTACACACGACGATATTGCACAGCTGATCGGTAGCAGCCGGCAAACAGTTACTACGATGCTGAACGAACTGGAAACTGCCGGCCTGGTGCAGGTAAGCCGTCAGCAAATCAATATCCCATCCGTTAAAAATCTGCAAAAGAGCTTAGCTGTCAGTTAAGCGACATTCTCTGCCATTACCCAAGTCTACTTTTGTTTCATTAAAACAAGTATATGAAACAGGTCATCTTATTGCTGTTCTTTTTCTCAACCTATTACACAGTTGCGGCACAGGAGCAAAAGCGACTGCAGGAGTTTAATCTTGAAAAAGGAGTTGCCGTTAAAGGGTATGATGTAGTAGCTTATTTTAAAGAAGGGAAAGCGGTGAAGGGTTCTTCTTCTTTAGCAGTAGTGTACCAGGGAGTAAAATATTATTTCTCTACAGTTGCAAATAAAGAAGAGTTTAAAGCAAATGCTGCCAAATACGAACCGCAATATGGAGGCTGGTGTGCGTATGCGATGGGTGCAACAGGTGAGAAAGTAGATTTTGATCCTGAAACATTTAAAGTGGTCAATGGTAAACTCTATCTTTTTTATAACCGCTTTTTCAATAACACCTTACCCAAATGGAATAAAGATGAGGCGAACCTGAAAGCAAAGGCTGATGCTCATTGGAAAAAGTTCACTCATTAAATCCTACGTTCATGAAAGCCTTCCTTTGCTTATTATTACTGGTTGCAACTTTGCAAAGCAGTGCTCAAACATCTGAAATATTTGCACCCGATAGTATTGCCGTACGTGGGTATGATGTAGTAGCGTTTTTTACTGACAGTCATGCGGTGAAAGGTTCTGCATCCTTTAAGTATAAATGGAAAAATGCAGAATGGTGGTTTGCTACGCAACGCAATCTTGATTTGTTTAAAGCAAATCCTGCCATGTACGAACCCCAATATGGCGGCTGGTGTGCATACGGCTTATCAAGAGGCTATAAAGCATCAACCATTGCAGAGACCTGGCATATCGAAAACGGTAAACTTTATTTCAACTACAATCAAAAAGTAAAAGCTGCCTGGCAAAAAGATAAAGAACGGTTTATCGATTCTGCCAACCGTAAATGGCCGCAGGTACGTTACAATTAACCCAACCAACCAATCATGCAACTGAAATCAATTTTTATGTGGGTGCTGCGAATTGTTGCTGCACTTATTATGCTGCAAACCTTATACTATAAGTTTTCTGCCAGCGAGGAATCTGTTTATATTTTTTCTGTCGTAGGTATAGAACCATGGGGGCGTATTTCAACAGGTGTGTTTGAACTGATTGCCTCTGTATTACTGCTGTATCCACGTACAACGCATGTGGGTGCATTGCTGGGTACAGGATTAATGAGTGGTGCATTGTTGATGCATTTTACTTTGTTGGGGTTAGAAGTAAAAGAAGATGGTGGTTTGTTGTTCATCTATGCTCTGCTGGTATTACTGTGTTGTTTGTTGCTGCTCTACTTTCAGCGAAAACAACTACTGCAACTGATGAAGAAATTTAAATAAGGTATGATACAGAAAACAGGTACAATGTTGTTGCTGCTGCTCACCGTATTGTCTGCAACTGCACAACAACAAGCGAAACAGGTACAGTTGCTGGATGTAACTGCAGGCATTGGAAATGAGCAGGGCACTGCATCGGTTGCTTATATCTATAACTGGCATGTTGGAAAAGCAAAGCGTTTTTCCATTGGTACCGGTTTGCGTTTCTCCTCTTACTTCGGCAGCAATAAATATTTCATTACAGCACCGGCTAAACTCACCAGCGGCAGTACAGGGCCGTTTGTAATTTTTAAAGAAAATATTACGGCTAATCTCGATTCGCTTTTGTTTGATGCAGCAAATACCAATGCACTGAACATAACAATTAATATGGCTTATGCCATTACGCCCAAATTAACTGCAGGTGTAAATATTGATGCTGTTGGTTTTTCGTTTGGCAAGGATCAATTTGCCCGCTATGTAAATGGTACTACCGTGGTAAACACAACGGCGAAGCCTACGGTATTGAATGCGTTACTGGTGAGCGATAATGATTACGGAACACTTAACTCCGAATTTTTTGCTACTTATCAGTTATCCGGGCCCTGGAGTATAAAAGCAGGCCTGGGCTTTTTGTTTAGTGAGTACACAACAGCCACCAATGTGCAACAGTTGCCCGAGCCAAACGACCGGTTCAGGAATAAAGTAACCACATTGGCGGTGGGTGTAAGGTATAAGCTTTAGTGATTATTATCTGCAACACTTTCACTATTCATTTGTTGAAGTCTTATTATTTCAATTTGTAACTGCTTTTAAATCGTTGCTATGAAACAATTGCTATGTGCGTTACTACTGTTCCCTGCATTTTGCTCCGTAAAAGCGCAAGTCCTTGCACCTGTTAATGAGGCATCAACAGTACAATTTACCATTACTAATTTGGGGATAAATGTAGATGGGCGTTTCAGCGGTTTGCAAGGCAGTATTATTTTTGATGAAAAGAATTTAGGTTCATCCAGCTTTCGTGTAAGTATTAATGCAGGCAGTATAGATACTGACAATGCTGCAAGAGATAAACATCTGCGTGGTGAAGATTATTTTTATGTACAGGCATTTCCGCTTATTCAAATGCAATCCGTTAAAATAGCAAAATCTGTAAAAGCAGGTTATTACGTATTTTTTGGAAAGCTTACAATCAGAGATGTTACAAAAGAAATCAGTTTTCCTTTTACGGCAAATACCGAAGCAGGTGCTTACCGTTTTAAAGGACAGTTTACCATTAAACGAAGAGATTTTGGGGTTGGTGGAAAAAGTATCGTTTCAAATGATTTAACCGTGAAATTAGATGTGCTTACCAAAAAGTAATTACTTTTAAAAATACCAGTATAAACGTATGCAGTTATTTGCCGCAGTAAAAAAATCGATACAGCAGTTAACAGATGCACTTGATCAATTAACAGCCGAGCAGTACAGCGCTGCTTCAGCAAACCTGTCGGGTTCTTCTATTGGTCAGCATACACGCCATATTATTGAACTGTATCAATGCCTGCTGAACGGTTACGAGCAGCAATATATTTGTTACGACGACCGCAAACGAGATGTACGGATTGAAACTGATCTTGCTTTTGCCAAGCAATCATTATTAAACATTGCTACATCTGTTGAGCGGGAAGATATTCAGCTGCAGCTGGCCGGTGTGTATGATGATGAGGCACAGGAGCAGTTACAACTCTCAACCAATTACTACCGTGAACTGTTGTATAATTATGAGCATACCATTCATCATATGGCGCTGATACGTGTTGGATTGAAAGAGGCAGGCGCTACATCCATTGCAGAAAACTTTGGTATTGCATCATCAACCATCCGCCACAGAGAACAATGTGCACAGTAACGTATATACCTGCAAAGAATTCGTTTTTTCTTACCTCTAACAGAGATGAGAAACAAACACGATTGCGTGCAGAAGAACCGAAGTGGCAAAAGTTTGCCAGCGGTAATTTGTTGTTTCCGAAAGATGGTAATGCAGGCGGTACCTGGATGGCATTGCACGAAAACGGAAATGTGATGGTGTTGCTCAATGGAGGTTTTGTGCCCCATGTTTCAATACCCCCTTATCGCAAAAGCAGGGGCTTGATTTTCCTGGATGTATTTGATCATCCAAGACCTATTGATGCGTTTACACAAATTCATTTGCACAAAATAGAACCCTTTACTCTTGTTATACGACAGGCTGAACAGTTGTTTGAAGCAAGATGGGACGGGCAGGAGAAAGCCATAGCCGAACTCGATGCTGCATCAGCTTACATCTGGTCGTCGGTTACATTATATGCAGAAGATGTTATTGCCAAACGGAAAGCATGGTTCGAGGCCTTTCAAAAAGAATACAACGAAATTGGTGCAAAAGAACTGCTGCATTTTCACCGCTTTGCCGGTGATGGCGATGGAAACAACGATGTATTGATGAACCGTAACAACGAAATGCTTACTGTAAGTATTACACAACTGCAGCGCCGGGATGAACTTTCTTTTATGCAGTACCACGACTTAACGGCAGGCAAGGTATATTCGCAGGAATTCAACCATTCCATTTCACAACTGCATGCGTCTACCTAAGCTGTTTACACACCATCCGTTTTTCATCCGTTTATTACATTGGGAGTACTGGAGTTTTACTGCAGTATATGGCTGGATTTACCCTTTGTTTGCCCTGTTATGCGTACGTGCAGGAGGTAAGTTTTTCTTTACAGCAGCCAATCCCACAATTAAAAACGGCGGCTTTTTAATGGAGCCCAAACAGGAAATTTATCCGTTACTGCCAAAGGAGTTTTATCCTGCTTTTTTTTATGTGCCGGTGCAAACAGCCTTTGAAAAAATTGAAGCCGATCTGCTGCAACATCAGTTTCGCTTTCCGTTAATTGCAAAGCCGGTGATTGGTATGCAGGGCAAGGCGGTGAAGAAAATCAACAACAAAGAAGAATTGCAACATTATGCCTCTGTTTGTACTGTTGATTTTATGGTGCAGGAATTATCGCCCTATACAAAAGAAGTAGGGGTGTTTTATTACCGGATACCGGACGAAACAAACGGGCATATTACTGGTATAGTTGCCAAAGAACCGATGACGGTAGTGGGCGATGGCGTATCGAGTTTATATGAATTGATTCTGGAAGTGCCCCGTTATATTTTACAGGTTGATGCATTGAAGCAGATGTATGGAAAAGATATACTGCAGGTATTAAAAAAAGGCGAAGTGAAAATATTAGCGCCTTATGGTAACCATGCACGAGGCTCAAAGTTTCTTGACTGGACAGCCAAAGCCGACGCAATTTTTGCCGCCAATATGGATGCGGTTTGCAAACAGATTGATGGATTTTATTACGGCCGTTTGGATATTATGTATAACGATTGGGACGATTTGCGGCAGGGCAAGAACTTTCACATTATTGAACTGAATGGTGCTGGCAGCGATCCAACACATATGTACGACCCATCGCATTCTTTGTTCTTTGCATGGAAAGAAATTATCCGGCACTGGTTTATCCTGTGGCGCATCAGCAAAAAGAATCATGCAAATGGACACCGGTATATGACGCTGAAAGAAGGGGCTGCCATGTTTAAAAGCAATACAGCGCATGTACAAAAACTCGATGCGCTTGCACTAAAATTATAATGCCTCAAATTAGCCTCAAGATTTTATATTTGTTTTATGCCACAGCCGGTTAAAATTTTAATGTGGGGCTTTATCATTAGTTTTTTGGGATCTCTGCCTCTGGGAACACTCAATATTGCAGCCATGCAAATCGGTATTACCGATGGTATTTCTCCTGCACTTTGGTTTTCGGCAGGTTCGTTAACAGCCGAAATTTTATATGTACGTCTTTCGCTGGTGGCCATGGACTGGGTGCGTAAACAGGAAAAATTATTGAAAGCACTTGAATGGCTCACGGTGGTCATTGTGCTGGCACTTGCCGCATCAAGTTTTTGGGCAGCCGCACATCCATCGGTTGAAAAAAATGTGATTCTTTCCAACACCATGCACAGAGGTTTGCTTGGTTTTACCATGAGCTTAATTAACCCGGTGCAGATCCCTTTCTGGTTTGGCTGGAGTACCGTTTTGTTTACCAAGAATATTTTAAAACCCGGTGCATGGAATTATAATACCTACATCCTGGGTATTGGTATGGGAACGTTTGCCGGTAACTGTATTTTTATTTTTGGCGGACGGTTATTGGTAGAACGGCTCAATGCATCGCAGCACATGCTCAACTGGATCATTGGCGGTGTATTTTTATTTACGGCACTGTTTCAGCTGTACCGCATCTTCCGTAAAAAAGATGCGATTCACCAGTTATCGCATCCCGAAGATGTTACAGGCGGATTGGAGAAGAACATTCACTAGGATGTCTGATGTTGGAAGTAGGAACGCATCATCGTCTGACGCCCTCGTCTGACGAATTGCAAGAAGCAGGAAGGAAGAGGTGAGAATACTGATACTTTACTTCCATCAGTTGAACGGAGCGTCGCCCATGCAGTTGCCATGCGAAACTTCAGCCGGTAAACAAAACCAATTTATGATTGCTGCATTTCTTCGGCCCATTTATCCCGTTCATCGGGACTGAATTTCCAGGGCGCAAAATTGTTTTCTACATTGCTGAACATGGCATTCCATTCGCCGGGTGCATTACTGTCTTCCATAATTAATGAGCGGCGTAATTCAAGAATAATGTTTAACGGGTTGATGCTTACGGGGCAGGCTTCCACGCAGGCATTGCAGGTAGTGCAGGCACGCAGTTCTTCCACCGTTATATAATCGTTGAGGAGGGCTTTGCCATCGGCAATAAATTCTTTGTTGGCGTTGATGTTGCGGCCCACTTCTTCCAAACGGTCACGGGTGCTCATCATAATTTTTCGTGGGCTTAATAACTTACCTGTTGTATTGGCCGGGCAACTGGCACTGCAACGGCCGCACTCGGTACAGCTATATGCATCGAGCAAACTTTTCCAGCTGAGGTCCATTACATCTTTGGCGCCGAATTTTGCCGGAGCTGCTGCATCAGTAGGTGCCAGTTCGGGCTGCATCATGTACTTTACTTCGTTTTGTACTGATGGCATATTGGCCATTGCACCTGTATTGGTTAAACGTGCATACCAGGCATTGGGAAATGCCAAAACTATGTGCAGGTGTTTACTCCACGGTAAATAATTTAAGAAGGCAAGGATGCCGATAATATGTAACCACCAGGCACTGCGTTCGAGTGCAATGAGCGTGGGTTCTGCAATGCCGAGTAAGGAAGGTGCCAATGCACCCGATAGTAAAAAATTACCGGTTACATGGTAATGTTCTGCACCGTTTAACTGCAGGGCACGATCGGCTGCATTCATAAACAGGAACAAACCCATTAACACAATTTCGGTAACCAGAATATAGTTGGCATCGCTGCGGGGCCATCCATCGAGGTCGTTACTGATGAAGCGTTTCAGTTTAAGCACATTGCGGCGTACAAGGAAAATAACACAGGTTACCAGCACGAGTAAAGCCAGCACTTCAAAGGCATTGATGAGAAAAGTATACACAGCACCCAGCATGGGTAAAAACAAACGATGTGTACCAAACAACCCATCGAGCACAATTTCCAGTACTTCGATATTGATGATGAGGAAGCCGGCGTACAAAATAAAATGCATTACAGCTACCAGGGGGTTCTTAAACATTTTCTTTTGTCCGAAGGCCAGCAGCAGCATGTTTTTCCAGCGGAGCGAAGGATTATCGGTGAGGTCTTCGTCCACGCCGAGTAAAATATTACGGCGGATTTCTTTTACTTTTTTGCTGAAGAGCCACACGGCTGTACCCAGGCAAAGGGCAAATAAAAGCTGCTGAACAATTTGCATACAAACGTTATTTGTTTTGCTAAGATAAGGGGAGATGGGGAGGGGAAGAAAAAGAAGATTTTTGTTGTGTTGCAAGTGTTGGCGAATAAACTGTTTGTTTTTGTAAAGCAATTTTCTGCAGTATCGTTTTCGTTTAAAACATAAAACAGCAATCGCCCTAACTATAGGGAACAATGCACACTTACTTTCCCGTTTAGGAACAAAAGGGAATGTTTGGGTACAAAAAGGAACAACAAGGAACGAAACGTCGCAAAAGGGATGAAAAGGGCTTGTTTCATCGAACTATCTACGGCGCATCTACGGGGTATGTACGGAGTATGGTGGAAGGGAAACCGGCGGTGGATTGTGAAAGTGAAGAGAGGGGTAGGGCTAAATGGGGAAGTGTTTTGGCTTGTTATAGTTTTTTATCTTTCCTTATTTCCTTATCGGTTGGTGTCTCCACCGACCGAAACAATCACTCGTCATAGTGGGTTAAAAAACCAAACTCATCTTTCCCTGTTAAATAAAAAGCTGCACTACTCCAACGATAGTTCTCGGGTAAATCTGCCAGTTTCCATTTTTCCTGCACAGGATTATTGTGAATATAGTCCAGCTTCTGCAGCAATGCCTTCTTTGATGTAATTGAAATAGCAAGCGGGTCTCTTTTCCAAAATTGATATTTCCGATCTTTTTTGTTTGATTGATAAGGTAATAATGCCGACTCACTTTTTTGTTGCAGTAACTCCTTGAAACGATGAGCCGTAAACTTTGCAAAGCTACCTGCCGGACTTTCCTTACCATTTAACTCATTCATCATCCACAGTAGATGGATATGATTTGGCATTATAACAAACCCGTAAATTCTTATCAGATTTTTTTCTGTCAGGTATTTCCATGAGTCAATACAAATCCTTTTACAATCATCATCAGCAAGCAAATGTTTAAAATCATGGATCGTATCTGTATAAAAGTAACAGAGTGATGTTTCCATTTGTCCTTGGCGTACATGCAATAGGTTCATGTATTAAATTTACGATATTTGATTTCGGTTGGTGGCGACACCAACCGATAAAAAAAAGGGGTAGTGCTAAATGGGGAAGGCGGTAGTGTTTTGGCTTGTAATAGTATTCTTATCTTTCTATATCGGTTGGTGAAGATGCCAACTTACAAAGAACAGCTTTAAAAAATATTCATGTTAAAGAAAGTTGGTTTTGGTTTGCTGGCATCGTTGATAATCATAGTCAGTGTTACTCAATTTAGTGATTGGCTTAGCGAGAAACGAGATAAAAAAAGTTTACGTAAAAGTAATAGCCTTCTCTTTCTACCGGCAAAGGTTGATTCGTATTCTTCAGTTTCAAAATCTCGTAAAATTAATCTGCACTATACTTATTCCATCGGAGGTAAAAAATACAGTAATACACGTACATTGGTAAAAAACAGGCTAAAACCACCAACGATTCCATTTGATATTCTGGTTGCGGTAGATACATTAAATCCTGATCTTAATTTTGGTTTATTTACCAGGGATGATTTTATTTATTTTGGTAAAGAGCTGCCAGATTCGCTACAATGGATTAATAGTGTACTAAAAAATGGGTGGTAATGCTTAATGTTTTTACTGTTACTATAAAGGGTTGGCGTAGACAACAATTGGCAAAAAAGAAAGCTAGAGTTAATGATTAAATAGGTTTCTCCTTTCCAGCAACGTCTCCTGAAAGGGACGTTGCGTACTAAGAAGAAGAAGTTTATATTTATTATTTTTTGTTATAACAGGGTTGCCATTTCTTCCCAGCAACGTCTCCCAAGAGATGTAGTTGATTGTTTGCACTTAGCTTGTTGGGGACGTTGCGTACTACAATAATACTTGATCAGATCATATTCCACACCAGCCTTTCTATAACTCCCAATCAAAACTAAATTTATCTCTTAATTCCTGCGTAAATTACAGCACAGCAACACAACTATGGAAAAGAAATACATTTTAGATAAAGACAGTACAGCCCGTAAACTCCGCCGCCTTGCGTTTGAAATTGTAGAACGTAATTACGATGAGCAGCAGTTGTTTTTTGCCGGCATCCGCCAGAGTGGTTTAATTGTAGCAAAACTGCTGGCCGAGCAGGTAATGGACATCAGCAATATTCATGTAGAACTGGTAGAAGTGAGTCTTGATAAAAAATACCCGGTAGAAGTTTCCCTCGACCGGGAAATCGGTTTCAACAATCAATCTATTTTATTAATTGATGATGTAGCCAACAGCGGTAAAACCATGCTGTATGCGTTAAAGCCGTTTCTGCAGTTTCAGCCACGCAAAATACAAACACTGGTGCTGGTAGAACGTACACACAAAACATTTCCGGTGCAGCCCGATTATGTAGGCCTGTCGGTTGCTACTACATTGGAAGAGCATATTTATGTGGAGCTCACGGATACCGAAATAACCGGTGCTTATTTAATTTAACAGCTGAATTTCGAACAACTTACTCCAGTTTTTACCGGTAATAAAAACACGGTTGTTGCTGCTGTCGTACGCAATGCCGTTTAATACTTTGTTGCTTTCGGAAGCATCGTTTAATTCGGGGAACTGTTGTTTGAGTGCTGCCAGGTCGAGCCTGCCCACCACATTACCTGTTGCCGGATCAATTTTTAAAATATCGTTGGTTTGCCAAACATTGGCATAAATAAAACCGTTGATGAACTCCAGTTCGTTGATATTGTTCTTGAGTCCGTTATTATCCTGTACGCTGATGCGGCGGATTTCTTTGCAGGTAGCAGGATCCCAAAAATAAATACTGCTGCTGCCATCGCTTACAATCAGCTCCTTACCGTTGTGTGTAATACCCCAACCTTCATGATCGTAACTGAATTCGTTTAACAGTTTAAAGCTGGCGGCATCGTATACATACCCTTTTCTGTTTTGCCAGGTGAGGCGATAGATTTTATTATTGAGGATGGTAATGCCTTCGCCAAAAAAAGCAGCGTCGAGCATTGCTTGTTTGTTTTGCTTACCGGTTGCAAGATCAACGGTACCAACCCATGAACCATTGTTTAATGTGCCTTCGGGGTTGCCGGTGCTTTCGTACAAGGTTCCGTTGCTGAATACCAAACCTTGCGTAAAGGAGGTAGAATCATGCGGGTAATCCTTCAGCAGTTTATAATTGATTTGTGTTGGTGCGGCAATGGTTGCAAGGCCGCTTGTTTCGTTGTTTTTATCGGGTTGGTTGTTGCAGGCAAATAAGAAAACGATTAAGCCAATTAAACTGTATTTCATGTTGTATCTGATATCATTCAAAAGTAAAAGAACCAATTAACTTCTGTTGCTAAAAAAATAATAATGTTCCTGCATTTTTTCGAACCAAGTAGTCGATACATGTTTACGGTGTATTAAATGGTAAAAAAAAATATATCAAAATGCCCTGTTTTGGGTATAGGATATGTAAAAAAATGTCTTTAGGTTTACTGTCCACACAACGATCTGCCCCCATTGAACACTCCGATAATCTCCCTAAGTGTCTGTTCCCTGTTGAGCTTGCTTAATACCAATTAATCCTTTCAAAATTCCAGTATTCCCTCTTAAACTTTTGCTCAGGCAATCAGCGGCATTGTTATGCACTGTTGTTTTGAGTGAACAGTTTTGTCCTGTCTTTAAGATCCACTTATAGTTACCTGTGAAGTTTTTATTCACTAAAAAATTCGACAAAATGAACACACTGCTACATGCCTTTGAAAGAAAGGATGAGAAAAGCAAGTTAGCAGGCAATTGGCTCTGGCGACAGATGCTGATGCTGCTGATTTTCATTTCGGCGTTTACTCCGGGCGAAACAACGGCCCAGGTAGTGCCAACCATTGACGGTAACCCCGTTGATTGGAATGCTGCCAATTTTAATCTCTTCGCCATTAAAAAATACCAGGGTGATGCCTTTGGTAATGGTGTTGTAGACAATCAGTTTACGGAAGGCTCGAAAGATTTCTTTTTAGCCAACCAGTTAGTATGGTCTATCAGTCAAACAAAAGCGAAGAATGATATCGCCAACGGCGCTGCCATCATAAAAGATGGCATTCTGTATTTTGCCGGCGACCGTGTTTCAAATAACGGTGATGCCCAGATTGGCTTCTGGCTTTACCTGAACGGAACAGGGCCCGTAACTGTAGGTGGTAACAATATATTCAGTCCGCCACATGTGGATGGAGATGTATTGGTACTTGCTGATTTTACAGGTGGTGGCCGTAATGCAACTGTTACAATTTATCAATGGTATACGGGAGCGAATCCATTGCCTCCGGGAACTTCGATTGTACCCAACACCAACGGTAATTTAAGAACAACGACGTTGGTAGGAACTGTTGCAGAGAATAACGATGGTCAATACTCAATTCCAACAGGATGGTCGTTTCCAACAGCAACGTACGATTATAATATGTTCTTTGAAGGCAGGGTTGATCTTACCGCATTAGGTGTTTTGAATTTGTGTAATACCAGTTTCCTGTTGGAAACAAGATCTTCACAATCAATTACAGCTTCGCTGGATGATTTTGTGGGAGGCAGTTTTAATGTAACTCCAACTGTAACTGTTAATTCTCCAACTGTTTGTGAAGGCAGTTTACCTGTAACTATTACAGCTACTCCCGGAGACGGAACTCCCGGTCAGTTTAATTACACATGGACTGTACCTGCAGGCGTTGCAGATCCCGGAAATGTCGCAAGCTTTCAGGCATCCGTAGCAGGAACTTACTCTGTTGTTATTACACGTAAAGGTCTAGATTGTCCTTCTGAGCCGGGATCAGGGGTGTTAACGATTAAGAAAAATTCTTCTTCTACCAATAACCTGACGATCTGCAGTAACCAGTTACCATATACATGGGACGGCCTGGTGTTTACCGCAGCAGGAACAAAACAGAAGACCGGTTTAACCAATGCAGCAGGATGTGACAGTACAGCAACATTTAACCTGACAGTAAACCAAACAACGTCTTCTACCAACAACCTGACGATCTGCAGTAACCAGTTACCATACACATGGGATGGCCTGGTGTTTACCGCAGCAGGAACAAAACAGAAGACCGGTTTAACCAATGCAGCAGGATGTGACAGTACAGCAACATTTAACCTGACAGTAAACCAAACAACGTCTTCTACCAATAACCTGACGATCTGCAGTAACCAGTTACCATATACATGGGATGGCCTGGTGTTTACCGCAGCAGGAACAAAGCAGAAGACCGGTTTAACCAATGCAGCAGGATGTGACAGTACAGCAACATTTAACCTGACAGTAAACCAAACAACGTCTTCTACCAATAACCTGACGATCTGCAGTAACCAGTTACCATACACATGGGACGGCCTGGTGTTTACCGCAGCAGGAACAAAGCAGAAGACCGGTTTAACCAATGCAGCAGGATGTGACAGTACAGCAACATTTAACCTGACTGTAAATCCAACCACTTCTTCAAGACAGGAGCGTAGCATTTGTGCAAATGAACTGCCATATTCATGGGGTGGTTTCACCTTTGATGCAGCGGGAACAAAAGTGAAGGATGGCTTAACCAATCAGTATGGTTGCGACAGTATAGCTACTTATGTACTTAGTGTTAATCCATTGCCGATTGTACATTGTACAGTTGATTCTTCAAAAATTGATATTACATCAGCAGACCATAATACAAAACTGGATGTTGATTTGAGCGGAAATGTAGATACAGATCCTACGCATTACAGTTATTCATGGTCACATGATGGCGCAGGCTCATTTAATTTCAGCAATATCAAAAATCCTGTTTACACAGCATCAACATTGGATGCAGGACAGGTGGTTTCATTCAAAGTAATTGTAACAAACAACCTTACCGGTTGTATCGATTCATCGACCTGTTCAGTTACTGTAAATACCGCAGGTAAATGTCCCGATGTTCCAACTTCAGAAATATGTAACGGTTCAACCAATACATATACTGCAGACAGGGCACCTGCAACAAATGAAACATGGAAATGGAGTGTAAATAATGGTGCAACTATTGTTGGTGCAGATAACGGACAGTCCGTAACTGTAACAGCAGGTGGCCAGAACTTTACATTAACTCTTACAATTTCATTTGACAACACAGCATTAAGTCCAATAGTATGTGATCATCCTGTTACTGTTACACCTTGCGGCGGCTACTGTACTTACACACAAGGTAAGTACGGTAACACCAGTCCTGCATGCGATGGTGATGGCGTAGACGGCAGCGGTCCTGCGATCACTTATCCAACCGTATTGGATATGATCAAGGCCATGCTTGGCGTTGGCGGTTCAGCGAATCCATTGATCATTGGAAGTGGTAGTAATACCGTAACTATTCCTGCAACTGCAACCGCAGCAGCATTGCTGAACAAGTCAATGCCGGGTGGTGGTAGCGCAAGAGAATTGTTAAGTGGAAATTGTGTGGCTGATAATGTACCAAGTCTGTCATCTTGCTGGACTCCGGGTACAAATACAGCAACAACTTATATTACAAAACAAGGAAAGATTAATAACGTGCTCTTGTCACAAACAATCACCCTTGGATTGAATATGCGGGTAAGTTCCGGCTTAACAAACTTTGTATTGCAGGCGGGTACATTTGCAACAGCAGCAGGTGAAGGTGGTTGTGGTTCAACAACACCAAAACAGCGCAGTTGCTATTACAACGAACTGGGTCAACTGGTAGTTGTAAATGAGTACATCTACAAAACCATTCCGGAAAGTGTTATAAGCGCACTTAATAGCAAAACATATCCGCTTACAGTAGGTGGTTTATATCAACTTGCCAATGATGCGTTGGGTAATGCAGATGGAACAAAAGGTACAGAAGGCGGCGCAAGCTTGTCTGATATTAACCAGGCCGTTTCATCCATCAACGAAGGATTCGACGAATGCAGAATCTTTATTGGTTGGGATGTAAAACCATGTTCAGTACCAACAACCAAAGTAAACCTTGGTGGTTCAGGTATTGTAACAACTCCGGGCATTACAGCTGATGCAATTACCAAGCTTACCGTTAGTGCTTATCCAAATCCGTTTGTAGATAAAGTAAACTTTGTGATTGCCTCACCTGTTTCAGGTAAAGCATCACTTGAGGTTTACAGCATCTTCGGTCAGAAATTGCAAACTGTTTTTGAAGGCTATCTCACTGCCGGAAGATCGCAGGTGGTAGAATTCAGACCGGGAGCAATTGCTGCGGGAACCTTGGTCTATCGTTTCACTATTAACGGTAAACAAGTAACCGGTAAAGTAATAAGTACCAAATAACAACCAGCGAAGAAAAACCGACTGGTAAGGCTGCCCGCAAGGGCAGCCTTTTTTGCACAATCAATAAAAAAACCGGCACAGTAGCCGGTTTTTTTATTGATATATGGAGCTCGTAGGTTAATTAATAGCGTAACAATACGTACCTGTTCTTGTAACAAAGAAGTCGTAGTCGATCCAGCTATAACCTGCATCGCCCCAACCGGTACCCCATGAGTTCATGACGAGGTATGCATTTTTTGCATCGTCGTAACCACAAATAACAATACAATGCGCCAGCGATCCCGAACCTGAATAGGTTTTCCAGATAAAGCCCGGTTTTGCTGCAATAAATGAGTTGTCGGCAATGACGTTAATAATAACCGGATGGTTTTGTGCAATCATAGACTTAATAGCTGCTTTGTCGGTACAATACAGCTTTGCGTACGTTGCTATTTTAAAGTTGAGCGCTTCTGTGCTTTGTGTGAGCGAGGGTAATAATGAGCAGCCGTTGGTGCTGCTGTATGGCATCGATTGATAAGTACAAATTCCATTGAGCTTAATAAAATCAAGTGCCGTTTGCATGGCAGCACCCGAATTACAATCGGTACTGAATTTAATCTGGTTGTATAAAAATTCGGGGCTGAAAATATTGATGCTGTTGCTGTAGCTTGATGCGCCTGTCCGGTAAAACTGTTCAGCCGAACGTGCTGCATAGCCAATGGCAAACGCAACACAAGAGCCTTCGCTTCCCTGGTTTAAAACCGGCGGCATGTTTAAGCGAATGCCCGAAACCGGCGTTGGTTCAACAACAACGGTATTGATCGTTACACTTACAGATTTAACCGACTGGTTGCCGGCGGCATCTTTTGCAGTTGCAGTAATGCTGTGAACACCACTGCCAGCAGTACCTGTATTCCATGCATAACTGAACGATGAATTGGTGGATGTACTCACCACTGTACCGTCGATGCTGAGACTTAAAGAACTGATGCCCACATTATCTGAAGCAGCACTGTTGATAGAAATAGTTGTATTTGCATCATACGAAGTGCCATCGCCGGGCGAACTGATGCTGACAACAGGAGCCGTAATATCGCCCACGGTAACATTGTTTACGGATACCTGTACCGATGCGGAGGCTTTATTACCTGCGGCATCTTTTGCCGTAACAGTTATTGTATGTGAGCCATTGGCCACTGTTGCTGAGTTCCATGTATTTGTAAAAGGGGCACTGGAGCTGGTACTGATGGCAACTCCATCCACACTTAAACTAACTGAGGCTACCGCAATATTATCGGTTGCTGTTACTGTTACACTAACCGCTCCGGCAACAGTTGCTCCTGTTTTAGGCGATGTGATGCTAACAACAGGTGCTGTTGCATCTCTTCTTCCTTTTGCTGAAATAGGGGTGTAGGCCAGGCTGCCGGGTGTAACACCGGCCTGTAAAAAGCTTGACGAAATAATCATGGGCACTTTGGCCTGTTTGGCCGAATCGTCATCCCGTACACCGGAAACCCTTACCTGTGTGATAATGTTTTGCTCTTCGGGTAATTGAGCCGATTTTTCTTTAGAGCAGGAGGCTGCAATAAGTGACAGCATCAGAAGCGATGCAAGACCTTTGGGTCGGATTAAGTTTTTCATTGACGGATTTTTTGGATATAAAAATTAAGAATTCCCATTTTCGTCTGTAACCCTCCTGCAAAACGATCTGAAATGCAGATTGATTACATGAATATCAGCGATGCTTTCTTTTAAGCATCAAATAATTACGTGTAAACTATAAACGTGCTGTGGAGAATGGTTCTTCGGCGGGTTCGGATATTGGGCTATCGATTCAGGTGTAAAAGTAAACAAGCTTCAAATTCTATCCAAGTTTATACCCTAGGACAAACTACGGCATTTGTGTCGTAGAAAAACGAATTGTAACTAAGGGTTCGGGATAGCCCGATACTACTTGTTCTCATGTATACTCCCGGAGGGGACAATCCGGGGCCAGGTTTACCTTCCGGTTCATACATTTATTTGTAACCACTTCGGCCGGCCATCAATCTCTTCAACGCCGCTTTTTGGATGCCGGAAGCAGGCTCAGATCGGTTACCTCCTGGGGCTAAAATGCATTCGAAACGAGTTTTTTTATGGAAAAGCCCATTTAGAGCCAGAATTTTGGAAAAAACTTTCCCAAACTTTTTGCAGGGAATGTTTGAAACCCTACCTTTGCGCTCCCAATTGAAAATTTGGGACAGATCTTATGGCTCAACGTATCAGAATAAAATTGCAATCATACGACCACAATCTGGTCGATAAATCTGCAGAAAAAATCGTGAAAACGGTTCGTAGTACAGGTGCAGTAGTAACAGGTCCTATTCCTTTACCTACTCGTAAAAGAATTTTTACCGTATTGCGTTCACCACACGTAAATAAGAAGAGCCGTGAGCAGTTCCAGCTCTGTACGCACAAGCGTTTACTGGATATTTATACCAGCAGCAGCCGTACAGTAGATGCCCTGAGTAAGTTAGACTTACCAAGTGGTGTTGATGTAGAGATCAAAGCATGATGATTGTCCGCTTGGCGGACTTTTCGTCTTAGTTCTTATAAATAAACTATTTCGTTCACCTCTCAATTTGCCGTTCAGGCGGCAGAAAAAAGAGCTCTGAATATTAAAACATTCTCAACTTAAAGTTGAGGGTACATATAAACTAGCCCTTCGTGGTTAGTTTACCATCGGTACTTCCGATCCGAAGTGGAACAAAGGAAAAGGTCGATGGTAAACGGGGATTGAATGACGCCGCCAGCGTCATGTCTCAACAACCTTACAGGGCATAAACTGTAAACAAATGAAAGGTATTATTGGTAAAAAGATTGGCATGACCAGTATCTTCACTCCCGATGGTAAACAGCAGAGCTGTACCATTATTGAAGCTGGTCCCTGTGTAGTTACACAGGTTAAAACACAAGAAGCAGACGGTTACACCGCACTTCAATTAGCTTTTGGCGAAAAGAAAGAAAAGAACACAACTTCCGCTGAAAAAAATCACTTCGCAAAAGCAAACACTTCTCCCAAGAAATTCGTAAAAGAATTCCGCAACTATTCTCTTGAAAAAAATATTGGTGAAACTATTACCACCGAAATTTTCGCTGAAGGCGAAAAAGTGGATGTAGTAGGTACTACAAAAGGTAAAGGTTTCCAGGGTGTTGTAAAACGTCATGGCTTCCATGGTGTGGGTGGTCAATCACATGGCCAGCACGATCGTCAACGTGCCCCCGGTTCACTCGGTAACTCATCTGATGCTTCACGTGTAATGAAAGGTATGCGTATGGCTGGCCGTATGGGTGCAGACAGAGTGAAAGTAAAAGGATTGAAAGTGTTGAAAATTTTCCCTGATAAGAATTACATCCTCGTAAGTGGTTCTGTACCAGGCTACAACGGTTCAATCGTATACATCCAGAAGTAAACAAACTAATTCTAAGAAGTCATGCAAGTAGACGTTTTAAATAAATCAGGAAAAGCAACAGGTCGTACGATCGAGTTACCGGAAGAAATTTTCGGTATCGAACCTAATGACCATGTTATTTACCTCGCTGTAAAGCAATACCAGGCTGCACAACGCCAGGGTACGCATAAAGTAAAAACCCGTGCCGAAGTAAAGGGTGCAAGCCGTAAGCTTCACCGCCAGAAAGGTACCGGTGGTTCACGTAAAGGTAACATCCGTAACCCTTTGTATAAGGGAGGTGGTACCGTATTCGGACCTAAGCCGCACGGTTACGATTTTAAATTGAACCGTAAAGTAAAAGACCTCGCTAAAATGAGTGCTCTTTCTTACAAGGCAAAAGAAAATGCAATTGTTGTTGTGGAAGATCTGATTATGGATACTCCAAAAACAAAAGAGTTTGTGAGTGTATTGAGCAACCTCAACATTGCAGGTAAAAAAGCACTGGTAGTTATTCCTGATTATAACGATAATCTTTACCTCAGCCTCCGCAACCTTCCGAAAGTGGTTGGTACATTACTGGCTGATGTAAACACATACGATCTCGTTAACAGCGATGTACTCGTATTAACTGAAAGTGCTGCTAAAGTTTTTTCTGAAGAAGAAGCTGCAGCGTAATTGAAATCATTGAACTGAATAAACAACGTCCAGATGAGACAGAGTGAAATTTTAATAAAGCCGATTGTTTCTGAAAAAAGCAATCGTTTAACAGAAAAGAAGAACACATACGCTTTCCGTGTGGGTCGTAAAGCTAACAAGCTCGAGATCAAAAAAGCTGTAGAAGAATTCTACAACGTGAAAGTTGCTGATGTTCATACCATGGTAGCTCCCCGTAAAGCGAAAAACCGTATGACTAAAGCCGGTTACATCCAGGGTAGCAAACCAGCGTACAAAAAAGCATACGTAACTGTTGCTGAAGGCGAGTCAATCGATCTGTACGGTACAGTATAATAATCAGAACAAAGAATGGTAGGTCAACTACCGCAAAAGTTGAACAATAAAAGTTTTTAAAAATGGCATTAAAAAAATACAAACCGGTAACCGCAGGTACCAGATGGAGAATCGGCAATGCTTATGCCGAGATCACCACTGATACTCCTGAGAAGTCTTTGCTTGAATCTGTAAAGAGTACAGGTGGCCGTAACGCACAAGGTCGTCGTGCAATGCGTTATATCGGCGGCGGTAACAAAAAGAAATACCGTGTAATTGATTTCAAACGCAGTAAGAAAGATGTTCCTGCTAAAGTAGCATCGATTGAATATGATCCGAACCGTACAGCTTTCATTGCATTGCTGAATTACGTTGATGGTGAAAAGCGTTACATCCTTGCTCCAAACGGTTTACAGGTTGGTGCAACAGTTGTAGCGGGTGATGCAGTAGCACCTGAATTAGGTAATGCGCTTCAAATGAAGAACATGCCTTTGGGTACAAACATCCACAACATCGAAATGCAGCCCGGCCAGGGTGGTAAGTTGGTACGCAGTGCAGGTACAAGCGCACAGTTAACCAACAAAGAAGAAAAGTACGCTGTATTGAAAATGCCAAGTGGTGAATTGCGTAAGGTATTGATCAACTGTTATGCAACAGTAGGTGTGGTATCGAACAGCGATCACAGTCTGGAAACAGCAGGTAAAGCTGGTGTTAACCGTTGGAAAGGTATTCGCCCACGTAACCGTGGTGTTGCGATGAACCCTGTAGATCACCCGATGGGTGGTGGTGAAGGCCGCAGCAGTGGTGGTCACCCACGCAGCAGAACCGGTAAATATGCAAAAGGCGAGAAAACACGTTCGAAGCATAAAGGTTCTAACAAGCTCATCATCCAACGTAAGGATGGTAAAAAACTGGCTAAGTAATTCAATTAAAAAATCGATCCTTCGGCTCCGCTCAGGATTCTAAGGAAGAACAGTAAAAAATAACACATGGCTCGTTCGATTAAAAAAGGTCCTTATGTAGCAGCTCACCTCGAAACAAAGGTGCTTGCTATTAACGAGGGTAAATCAAAAAGAGGTGTAATTAAGACATGGAGCCGCCGCTCTACCATTACTCCTGATTTTGTTGGTCACACATTTGCGGTGCACAACGGAAACAAATTCATCCCTGTTTATGTAACTGAATTTATGGTAGGTCACAAACTTGGTGAATTTGCTCCAACAAGAAACTTTAAAGGACACTCAAGCAAGAAAATAGGTTAATGGTAAAAGGGCAGGGCTGATGCAGATCGGTTCCGGACTTTCCACCTTAAAATAAAAGAAATGGAAGCAGTAGCAAAACTCAGAAATTATCCCACATCACCCCGCAGAATGCGTTTGCTGGCTGATGAAATCCGTGGAATGGATGTTGAAAAAGCATTGGCTTTACTGGATTTTCATCCACAACATTCTGCCACACCGCTTGGTAAACTTTTAAAAAGTGCTATCAGCAACTGGGAGCAAAAGAACAGTGGTAAAAGTGCAGCTGACGCATCATTGGTTGTGAAAACAATTTATGTAGATGGTGCACGTATGGTGAAGCGTTTACGTCCTGCTCCACAGGGCCGTGCTTACAGAGTAAGAAAGCGCAGCAATCACGTAACCATTATCGTAGACACAAAAAATTAATTGATTAAATTTTATAAACCATTCTATGGGTCAGAAAGCAAATCCAATTGGTAACAGGTTAGGGATCATCCGCGGATGGGAGAGTAACTGGTATGGTAGCAAAAAAGACTATGCCGGAAAGTTGATCGAAGACAACAAGATCAGAACCTATCTCAATGCCCGTATCAATAAAGGCGGTATCGCTAAGATTGTGATTGAGCGTACACTCAATAAATTGATTGTAACCATCCATACATCGAAGCCTGGTATCATCATCGGTAAAGGTGGTGGCGAAGTAGATCGTATTAAAGAAGAGTTGAAGAAATTAACCGGTAAGGATGATGTACAAATCAACATTCTTGAAATCCGTCGTCCGGAAGTGGATGCAACAATTGTTGCTGATACTATCGCACGCCAGATTGAAAACCGTATCAATTACAAACGTGCTGTGAAAATGGCGATTGCATCTGCAATGCGCATGGGTGCAGAAGGTATTAAGGTGAAAGTGAGCGGCCGTTTAGGTGGTGCTGAAATTGCCCGTACCGAAGAAATCAAGCAAGGACGTACTCCTTTACATACATTCCGTATGGATATTGATTATGCGAACCTGTTTGCTTTAACAGTGTATGGCAAAATCGGTATTAAAGTATGGATCTGTAAAGGTGAAGTATTAACCAAGCGTGACCTGAACCCGAACTTTGTTGGTGGTAAGAGCGATGTGAGCGACAGAAAAGACCGCCGTGAAGATAACAGAGGTGGTGAAAGAAGAGACGACCGTCGTGGTGGTGGACAAGGTGGCCAACGCAGAGACAGCAGAAAAGGATAATAATCAAGTACGAATTACGAAGTAACCAGTACGAAGCAAAAAACAAACAGTAACAAGAAATATATTAAGCAATGTTACAGCCGAAAAGAACAAAACACAGAAAATCACAGAAAGGACGCATCCGTGCTGTGGCTAAGCGTGGTACCAGTATTTCATTTGGTTCATACGCATTAAAAGCGTTAGAACCGGTGTGGTTAACCAACCGCCAGATTGAAAGTGCCCGCCAGGCAATGACACGTGCTATGAAGCGTGAAGGTAATGTGTGGATCAGAGTGTTTCCTGATAAGATCGTAACCCGCAAGCCTGCAGAGGTACGTATGGGTAAAGGTAAAGGTAACCCCGAAGGTTGGGCAGCCATTATCGAACCAGGACGTATTTTGTTTGAAGCAGATGGTGTACCTGAAACAGTAGCGAAAGCTGCGATGGAATTGGCTGCACAAAAGCTCCCCATCAAAACCAAATTCATTGTACGCAGAGATCTGGTTGCGTAATTAACAAGTTGAACTGATTAAACTGATTAACATGGCAAAGACAACTGATTTTTTAAAGAGCATAAAAGAGCTGAACGTTACAGATCTGGCTGCACGCATTAAGGAAGACGAGCTGCGTTTGAAGAAGCTGGAGTTTGCACACGCAATCTCTCCACTTGAGAACCCCGTGAGCATCCGTGGCCTTCGCCGTGACATTGCCCGTTTGAAAACTGAGTTAAAGAAAAAACAATTGGGTATCTGATCCATTTGAATAATAATGGCGCTTAACCGCCATCAAATGAAAAAAAGCAAAAAATGTTAGAAAGAAATTTGCGTAAAACGAAGACAGGTGTTGTAACCAGCAGCAAAATGGATAAAACCATTACCGTAGCTGTTGAACGTAAAGTAAAGCACCCTATCTACGGTAAGTTCGTTAAGAAAACAACGAAGTTCCATGCTCATGATGAAAAGAATGAGTGCGGTGTAGGTGATACAGTGCGTATCATGGAAAGCCGTCCGCTGAGTAAAACAAAGCGTTGGAGACTGGTAGAAGTTGTAGAAAAAGCGAAATAAACCGTTCGACCGCAAGCTTCCGGCCAAAAGCTGCAAGCCTCTGCTTCAATAAAAATTTTTAAATACTCAGTGTGTAACAGCCAAGAGTTAAAAGTTTAAGAAAATGATTCAGCAAGAAAGTAGATTAAACGTAGCCGATAACAGTGGTGCCAAAGAAGTTCTTTGCATCAAAGTATTGGGAAACAGCGGCCAGGACTATGCAAAGATTGGCGATAAGATTGTTGTAACTGTAAAAGATGCATTACCAGGCGGCGGTATCAAAAAAGGTACTGTAGCAAAAGCTGTAATTGTACGTACAAAAAACAAATTACGTCGTAAGGATGGCTCTTACATCCGTTTCGATGATAATGCAGTCGTAATCCTCAACGCTTCTGATGAGCCTCGTGGTACACGTATCTTCGGGCCGGTAGCAAGAGAGCTGCGTGATAAAGGGTACATGAAAATTATTTCACTGGCACCTGAAGTACTGTAAGTAAAAGGCAACAGGCACAAGAGCCTTAGCTTCTAATATAAAGTTTCTGCTAAGCCACTTAAGTTTAGCGTTAAGCATAAAGCGAAAAAAATGAGCAACAGATTTAAACCCAAGTTTAGCATCAAGAAAGGCGATTCAGTAGTTGTAATTGCCGGTGATGATAAAGATGTAAAGAAGCCACGTACGGTTCTGGAAGTATTTCCGGATGAAGCACGTGTATTGGTTGAAGGTGTAAACATCGTAACCAAGCACACAAAACCGTCGGCTCAAAATACAAAAGGTGGCATTGTAAAGAAAGAAGCACCGATCCACATTTCGAATGTGATGTTGTGGGATGGTAAGCAAGCCGCTAAAGTAAAGCGTACACGTGAAAACGGTAAGCTGGTAAGGGTTTCAAAAAAATCAGGTCAGCCTGTAAAATAATTTAACGAAGGTTAAAACAAGAAGAAAATGAGTACTGTAAAATATACACCCCGTTTAGCAAGCAAGTACAAAACAGAAGTGGTACCTGCTTTAATGAAACGTTTTGGTTACAAAAGCATCATGCAGGTTCCCAAGCTGGAGAAGATCTGTTTGAACCGTGGCGTAAACGGTGCGGTGAACGATAAGAAACTGGTAGACATTGCAATTGATGAGCTTACTACCATTACCGGTCAGAAGGCTGTAGCTACCATGTCTAAAAAGGACATCTCTAACTTTAAGCTCCGTAAGAACATGCCGATTGGTGCACGTGTTACTTTACGTGGTGTAAACATGTATGAGTTTCTTGACAGACTGATCTCTGCTTCTTTACCTCGTGTACGTGACTTTAAAGGTATCAACGATAAATCGTTTGATGGCCGTGGTAACTACACAATGGGTGTAACCGAGCAGATCATCTTCCCTGAAATTGATATCGATAAAGTAAATAAAATTACCGGTTTGGATATCACTTTCGTAACTACTGCTACTACCAACGAAGAAGCGTATGAGTTACTGAAGGAAATGGGAATGCCATTCAAAAATGCTAAAAAAGATCAACAATAAGTTATGGCTAAAAAATCAATAACAGCCCGTCAACACAAAAGAGAAAAGAAAGTAGCTCAGTATGCTGAGAAGCGTGCTGCTCTTAAAGCTGCCGGTGATTATGCTGCTTTGGATTTGCTTCCAAAAAATGCATCGCCTGTGCGTTTAAAGAACCGTTGCCAGTTGACTGGTCGTCCAAGAGGTTACATGCGTTACTTTGGAATATCTCGTGTGATGTTCCGTGACATGGCACTGAATGGTAAAATACCAGGGGTTAAAAAAGCCAGCTGGTAATATATTCGCCCCGCAAGGGAAGTTTGTGCAGGTATTGAATATGATGCACAAAGCAATCTAATTTTTAAATCATTCAATTAAAGAATAAAATGGTTACAGATCCTATTGCAGATTTTCTCACTCGTGTTCGTAATGCGCAGATGGCAGGCCACAGAATTGTAGAAATTCCTGCTTCTAATCTTAAAAAACGTATGACTGAGATCTTATACGATCAAGGTTATATTCTGAAATACAAATTTGAAGATGATAACAAACAAGGTGTAATTAAAATTGCCTTGAAGTACGATCCTCAAACAAGAGTACCGGCTATCCAGTCGTTAGAGCGTGTAAGCCGTCCGGGTTTACGCCAGTACGCAAAGCCTGAAGAATTCCGCCGTGTGAAGAATGGTTTAGGTATTGCCATCATCAGCACATCGAAAGGTGTAATGACAGATAAGCAAGCGAAAGCAAACAATGTTGGTGGCGAAGTTCTTTGCTACATCTATTAATCTTAACCGTTATCAATACATTAAGCTGAAGCTATACTAAGCTGACCGGTTGGTAACAAACTCAAAATAAAAACTAAGATACTATGTCTCGTATAGGAAAAAATCCCGTAGTTATTCCACAAGGTGTTACTGTTACAGTAGGTAAAGACAATGTGGTTACTGTAAAAGGACCAAAAGGCGAATTGAAAGAAGCGATTGACCGTGATATCGTGGTAGAAGTTGCAGATGGTCAGGTTACCTTCGCCCGTCCTACAGATCAGGGTCGCCACCGTGCTATGCATGGTTTGTACCGTGCTTTGGTTGGTAACATGGTGAAAGGTGTTACTGATGGTTTCGAAAAGAAACTTGAACTGGTGGGTGTAGGTTACAAAGCAGCTAACCAAGGTAATATTCTTGACCTGGCGTTAGGTTACTCGCACAACATTATTATAGAAGTACCAAACGAACTCAAAGTAGCAACTGCACAGGAAAAAGGACAGAACCCAACTATTACGCTTACAGGTATTGATAAGCAATTGTTAGGTGCTGTAGCTGCAAAAATCCGCAGCTTACGTAAGCCTGAACCATACAAAGGAAAGGGTGTGAAGTATGTTGGTGAATACATCCGTCGTAAAGCAGGTAAAGCAGCCGGTAAGTAAGAACCTCCAACACGTAAGAAGGGTGTAAATAAAATTTAAAATCAGCTCCTGGCAGAATCAGGAGGATTAAATAAAGAAAGATGAAAACAGACAACAAATTAGTCAGAAGGCAAAAGATCCGCTACTCAATTCGTAAGAAAGTAGCAGGTACATCTGCAAAACCACGTTTAAGCGTGTTCCGCAGTAACTCTGATATTTATGTTCAGTTAATTGATGATGTAGCAGGTGTAACAATCGCTTCTGCTTCTTCAAGAGACAAGGATATTCTGGCACAGAAAGTAACCAAAATTGAGAAAAGTAAACTGGTAGGTGCGGCTATTGCACGTAAGGCTACTGAGCTGGGTTTAACAGCTGTAGTGTTCGATCGTGGCGGTAACTTATACCACGGCCGTGTAAAGGCGGTTGCTGATGGTGCACGTGAAGCCGGTTTAATTTTCTAATCAATCGTAAACATTTAATAACAGATAAATGTCGAAAGTAATTACAAACAAAGTAAAAGCAGGTGACCTGGAACTGAAAGAAAAAGTAGTTGCCATTAACCGTGTTGTTAAAACAACCAAAGGTGGCCGTGCCTTCAGTTTCTCTGCAGTAGTTGTGGTAGGAAATGAGAATGGTGTAGTAGGTCATGGTTTAGGTAAAGCAAAAGAAGTTCAGCAGGCAATTGCAAAAGGAATTGAAGATGCGAAGAAAAATCTCATCAAAGTTCCTGTTATGAAAGGTACTATCCCTCATGATCAGTTGGCGAAAGAAGGTGCTTCTAAAGTATTAATTAAACCAGCTGCACACGGTACAGGTGTAATTGCAGGAGGTAGCATGCGTGCCGTATTGGAAAGCGCAGGTGTAACCGACGTATTGGCAAAATCACTTGGCTCTGCTAATCCGCATAACGTGGTACGTGCAACCTTTAAGGCGTTGGCTATGTTGCGTGAACCAATCAGCGTATCGAAAGTGCGTAACCTGGGTTTAAAGAAAGTATTTAACGGATAATTGAATACAGTCGGCAGTCATTCAACCGGCAGTCGGCAGTAAAAAAAAGACGGAGATATGAAAAAATTAAAAATCACTTTAGTAAAGAGTCCAATTGACAGACCGGAGCGTCAGAAATTAACTCTGCAAGCACTTGGTTTGAACAAAACAAACTCAAGCAAAGAAGTAGAAGGTACTCCACAAGTTCTCGGCATGATTCAGAAAGTGAATCATTTGCTGAAAGTTGAAGAAGTAGCGTAAGTATTTATTGATAATTGATAATGATAATCCGATGAAATCGGTTAACATTGTCAATTATTAGTTTTAAGAATTATCATTAACAAATGCGAGGGGTGATTCCCCGAAAGTTCAAAATCAATTTAAAGATGAAACTGCACAATTTAAAACCTGCTGAAGGTTCTACGCACAAAGAAAAACGTTTAGGTCGTGGTGAAGCATCCGGTAAGGGTGGTACTTCTACAAAAGGTAATAAAGGTGGACAAAGCCGTGCCGGTTATAAGAGCAAGATGGCACACGAAGGTGGACAGATGCCTATTCAGCGTCGTGTACCAAAACGTGGCTTTAAAAACCCAGATCGTGTTGAGTATCGTGTTTTCAACCTCGGACAGGTTGAACAACTTGCTGATAAATATGGTATCGTTGAGTTTTCGTTAGAAAGCTTATATGTTAATGGTTTGATCAGCCGTACAGACAGAGTGAAAATTCTGGCGAATGGTGAAATCAAAAGCAAACTTACTTTCAAGGTAAACGCACTGAGCGAAAAAGCGAAAGCAGCAATCGAAGCAGCTGGCGGTACTGTTGAAATTGTAAAGTAATTTTTCCCGATATTTGCCCGACGCATGAAAATGCGTCTTTTTTCTTTTCAGCAAATTTTTAAAAAGATTTTTTCCAGTGAAAAAACTCATACAAACCCTAAAGAATATCTGGAGCATAGAAGAGTTGCGCAGTAAAATTGTGTACACTCTTTTATTGTTACTGGTATACCGTGTGGGTTCACATATTGTTTTGCCAGGTGTTGATCCAAACGGATTAGAGCAATTAAATTCAAAAGCAAAAGAAGGTATCCTTGGTATTTTTGATTCGTTTGCAGGTGGTGCGTTTTCGAGTGCATCCATTTTTGCATTAGGTATCATGCCTTATATCTCTGCATCGATCTTTATGCAATTGATGAGCATTCTTGTTCCTCAGTTACAAAAGATGCAGAAAGAAGGTGAGAGTGGCCGTAAAAAAATCAACCAATGGACCCGTTACCTCACAGTAATTGTTACTATTTTCCAAGCCAGTGCATACGTAACTTATTTGAAGAGTCCTGAAATTGCAGGTGCTGCTATCATTCCTTCATTTACAAGTTTCTTCTGGTTATCTACTACCATCGTTTTAACTGCAGGTACATTGTTTGTAATGTGGTTAGGCGAGCGTATTACCGATAAAGGTTTAGGTAACGGTACTTCACTCATCATCATGATCGGTATCCTTGCACGTTTCCCTGCATCTATTGCAGCAGAATTTACTGCAAAGAGCGGTAGTGCCGGTGGTGGTTTATTAAAGTTTACAATCGAGATTGCAATTCTCATCGCCATCATCATGGGTTTAATTATCCTGGTACAAGGCGTTCGCAAAATTGCGATCAACTATGCAAAGCAAATTGTTGGTAACCGTCAGTTTGGTGGTGCACGCCAGTTCTTACCAATTAAGGTAAACAGTGCCGGTGTAATGCCGATCATCTTTGCACAGGCAATCATGTTCCTGCCTACCTTGCTTACCGGTTTCAATGCCACCAAAGGTATTGCAGCTACATTAAGCGATCATGGTAATATCTGGTACATGGTGATCTATTCTATTCTTGTAATTGGTTTTACGTTCCTTTATACAGCCTTAATCTTCAATCCTAAGCAGATTGCAGATAACCTGAAGCAGAACAACGGTTTTATTCCGGGTGTACAGCCTGGTCAGCCTACTGCTGATTATATTGGCCAGATTATGGACCGTATTACATTACCGGGTGCGGTGTTTCTTGCAGTAGTTGGTATTTTGCCCGGTATTGCAAAGAACTTAGGTGTATCAAGCGGTTTCTCTACATTCTTCGGTGGTACTTCACTGTTGATTATGGTAGGTGTTATCCTCGATACCTTACAGCAAATTGAAACACATTTGTTGATGAGACAGTACGATGGCCTCATGAAAGGAGGTAAGATCCAGGGACGCCAGACCGTATCTTCATCAGCTATTTAATACAAAAGATTAAAGTTGAAACCCTGGCTAATAAGCCGGGGTTTTTTAATACTATTACCTACTATGATTCATTATCGTTCGCCTCTGGAAATAGAACTCATCCGCAAAAGTGCTTTGCTGGTAGGCGATGCATTGGCAGAGGCTGCCAAGATGCTGAAAGCCGGTATTACAACCATGCAGGTTGATGCCCGTATTGAACAGTTTATTCGTGACAATGGCGCTGTGCCTTCGTTTAAAAATTATCAGGGTACCTATCCGTTTGCTACCTGTATATCTGTAAACGATGCAGTGGTGCATGGTTTTCCTACAAACAACGTATTGAAGGAAGGTGATATTGTTTCTGTTGATGTGGGTGCTTTTATGAATGGTTACCATGGCGATAGTGCTTACACATTCATCATTGGTACAACAACTGATGAAGTAAAGAAACTGCTGCGTGTAACCAAAGAATCGTTGTACAAGGGCATTGAAAAAGCAGTGCATGGCAATCGTGTAGGAGATATATCATTCGCCATACAGGATTATACCGAAAAGCAACATGGCTATGGTGTGGTGCGTGAACTGGTAGGCCATGGTTTAGGACGTAACCTGCACGAAGATCCACAAGTACCAAACTATGGTAAACGTGGAACAGGCACCAAGCTGAAAGAAGGAACAGTGATAGCTATTGAACCGATGATCAACCTTGGCAAGAAAGATATTTACCACGATGAAGATGGCTGGACCATCCGTACAGTAGATGGATTACCATCGGCACATTACGAACATGATGTTTGTATTAAGAAGGGCAAAGCAGATATTCTATCTTCATTTGTTACTATTGAAGCAGCGGAGAAAGCAAATGCAAACCTTGATGCAACGTATTATTGAGCAGGGGTTGCCGTAAATCTGTAACTTACAGAAACAATACAGCTGTATGATGAGAAAATTAATATTGATGAGTGTTGTGGTTTGCAACACTCATTTTTTATTGGCACAAACCGCCGATGTACTAAAGATCAGGCAATACCGACAGGCAAATGAGCATGCAATCATTAACGAGTTTGTTTCTTTTTTGAAGTTGCCGAACATTGTTGGCGATTCTGTGGGCATTTATAAAAATGCAACATTCATAATGGATGCAATGAAGAAACGTGGAATTACAAACGTGCAATTACTTACGCCTGCATCCAATAAAAATGTACCTGCTGTTTATGGTGAAGTAAATACACCCGGCGCCACACAAACTATCATCTTTTATGCTCACTACGACGGGCAACCGGTGAATGCGGCACAATGGGCAAAAGGTCTTTCGCCGTTTGAACCAAAGCTGCTGACTAATTCGCTGGAGCAAAACGGAAGCATAATTGATTTTCCAACTACTGATCAAGCATTTGATCCGCAGTGGAGAATTTATGGCAGAAGTGCAAGTGATGATAAAGCAGGAATAATGGCTATTTTAAATGCCTACGATGCCATCGTTAAAAGTGGTATGAAGCCAACCGTAAACCTGAAGTTCTTTTTTGAAGGTGAAGAAGAAAAGGGGTCTGATTTTCTACACGAAATTTTACAGCAATACAAACCCTTGCTGCAAAGCGATCTTTGGTTGATTTGTGATGGGCCGGTGCATCAATCGGGTAAAAAGCAAGTGGTGTTTGGCGTAAGAGGCGATGCTCATGTTGATCTAACTGTGTATGGTTCTAAGCGCCCGCTGCATAGTGGTCATTACGGCAACTGGGCACCCAATCCTGCAATGATGCTGGTTCAATTATTAGCTTCTATGAAAGATAAAAACGGCCGTGTTACCATCAAGGATTTTTATGCTGATGTTATTCCGTTGAGCGAAATGGAAAAGAAAGCCTTGGCAGCTGTACCGCCGGTTGATGAACAAATGAAAAACGAACTGGGTTTTCGTAAACGGGAAATGACGGATTATAATCTTGCACAATCAATCGGGTTACCATCGCTCAACATTAATGGAATGAACAGTGCCAATGTAGGGAAGAATGCCAGCAATGTAATACCTACAACTGCCACTGCTGTTCTGGATCTGCGCCTTGTTGCGGGTAATGATTGGAAAAGGCAACAGCAGCGTGTTGTTGAACATATCAAAAGCCAGGGCTATTATGTTACAACAGCAACACCTACTGAAGAAGAAAGGAACAAGTACGATAAAATTGCGAAAGTAGAATTGAGCAGTGGTTATAATGCACAGAAAACAGCGATGGATCTGCCGATTGCAAAAAAAGTAATTGCGGCAGTACAATCAACAACAACAGAACAAATTGTTTTACTGCCGACAGCAGGGGGCAGCTTGCCGTTATTTTTATTTGAACAATATCTCAAGGCAAAAACAATCTCTGTTCCCATTGCCAATCACGATAACAATCAACATGCAGAAAATGAAAATATCCGTTTGCTGAATTTGTGGAATGGTATTGAAACAATGGCTGCTTTAATGATGATGAAGTAATGAGTGCTGCAACACATCAACAAACATTATTGGTAATAGGCGGCGGTGCTGCCGGTTTTTTCTGTGCCGTCAATGCTGCAAGAATGAATCCGTTACTGCGTGTGATTATTCTTGAAAAATCAAGCAAGGTATTATCGAAAGTAAAAGTAAGTGGCGGTGGCCGCTGCAATGTTACGCATGCCTGTTTTGATGTACAGGAGTTGAGTAAGCGCTATCCACGTGGCGAGCATTTTGTTCGCAAAGCGTTTCATCAATTCTTTACAAAAGATACCATTGCGTGGTTTGAAGAAAGAGGCGTAAAGCTGAAAGCAGAAGCCGATGGAAGAATGTTCCCGGTTACTGATTCATCGCAAACGATTATTGATTGTTTACTGCGTGAAGTAAATAAGTATAAAGTAGAATTATTACTGAACAGGGAAGTGAAAAAACTGGAAGTGGAAAATGCGAAGTGGAAAGTTGAACTAAACAACAGTGACAGTATTACTGCCGATTATGTTTGTATTGCCAGTGGTGGTTTCCCTAAACTGCAGCAATTCGATTGGTTAAAAGGAACAGGGCATACGATTGTACCGCCTGTTCCATCACTGTTTACGTTTAATATTCCGCAACATCCGATCACACAACTGATGGGAGTGGTTGTGCCTGAAGCCACGATAAAAATTCAATCAACGAAATTAAAAAATACCGGTCCATTACTCATTACGCATTGGGGCATGAGCGGACCATGTGTATTAAAGCTTTCAGCTTGGGGTGCGAGAGAATTGCAGGAACGGAACTATGATTTTACAATCAACGTTAACTGGCTCAATGATGCAAAAGAACAGGACGTAAAAGAAGAGCTCCAGCTCATTCGCAATACGAATGGTTCACAAAAAATAGTGAATAATAATCTGTTTCACTTGCCCAACCGTTTGTGGGCATTCCTGTTGCAGGAGGCAGGCATTAAAGACGAAGTACGCTGGGCCGATCTTCCATCGAAAGAACAGAATAAGTTGATTCAGCTTTTGTGTAATCATCCATTCCACGTAAAAGGTAAAACCACCTTTAAAGAAGAGTTTGTTACAGCCGGTGGTGTGGATCTGAAACAGGTTGATGCCAATACGATGCAGAGCAAATTACATCCGCATTTGTTCTTTGCCGGTGAAATACTGGATGTAGATGGTGTTACCGGTGGCTTCAATTTTCAACATGCATGGACGAGTGCATTCATTGCCGCTAAAACAATTGCAATGCAGTAAACTGCACAGTTATATAATCAGAAAGCACGGTAAGCTTGTTTGCCGTTTTTCTATCAGGTAAATGATTACCTTTAGTTAAACCCAATTGAAATGTCGTCGAGGCGCAATTTTATACAGCAACTTACTGCTGCAACAGGTGCTTTTACTTTCTTGCCTTTTACCAATAAAGCATTTGCCAACGAAGCGGAATCCCGGTATGCACAGTTTCGTGCAATGAATGATGCAGATGCTGTTGCCGATGAAGATTTCTGGGGTTGGGTAAAAGAGCAATACACGGTTTCTCCTAATTTATTAAATCTTAATAACGGTGGTGTTAGTCCGCAACCGAAAGTAGTACAGGATGCACACATCCGTTTTTATCAGTATGCCAACGAAGGACCTTCGTATTACATGTGGCGCATACTGGATGATGGGCGTGAAGCATTGCGTGGCAAATTAGCAGAGCTGGCCGGTTGCAATGCAGAAGAACTGGCGATTAACCGCAATGCAACCGAAGGGTTGAATACGGTGATCTTTGGTTTGAATTTAAAGGCAGGTGATGAGGTTGTATTGACAAAGCAGGATTATCCGAACATGATCAACGCATGGAAGCAACGTGAAAAACGTGACGGCATTAAATTGATTTGGCTGAACCTGGAATTGCCGATTGAAAATGAAGATGCAATTGTGCAGCAGTATGTCAATGCATTTACCTCACGAACAAAAATTGTACATGTAACACATCTCATTAACTGGACGGGACAAATTCTGCCCATCCGAAAAATTGCGGATGAAGCACATAAACGAGGCATCGAAGTAATTGGCGATGGCGCCCATACATTTGCCCATACCGATTTTAATATTCCCGATCTTGGTTGCGATTATTTTGCCAGTTCGTTACATAAATGGTTATGTGCTCCATTTGGCAGCGGGTTGTTATGGATTAAAAAAGAGAAGATCAAAAACATCTGGGCATTGCTTAGTAACAACGAACCTGATGGTACAGATATCCGTAAATTCGAATCATTAGGCACCAGGTCATTTGCCAGCGAAATGGCCATTGGTAATGCAGTGGATTTTCACAACATCATCGGATCGAAACGTAAAGAAGAACGGCTTCGTTATTTAACCGATTACTGGAACAATAAAGTAAGCGATCTCAAGCGGGTTTCGTTTCTGCAGCCGAAATACAAAACGGGCTATTGTGCTATTTCAAACATTGCTATTGAAGGAATGAAGCCCGGTCAAGTAGCCGATATATTGCACAAGAAGCATAAAATACATACCGTGTCGATCGATTGGGAAAATATACATGGAGTGCGTGTTACACCGCATGTGTATACCTCAACCAAAGATCTCGATCGTTTGGTTACAGCCATACGCAGTATTGCTGCTGTTTAAAATTGTTGGTATTGCATTTGCAATTAGAACATTAAACAAACATTTATATATGAAAAAGCTCATTCTCTTTACATTGTTTGGTTTCCTTTCGTTGGCAGTTGCTGCACAGGCCGGTAAAGAAAAAGCAAAAAGTAAAGACAAAACTGAAACTGCAAAGCAAAAAGACAAGCCGGCAAAGAATAACACAAATGATGATGCAAACAAGCAGCAAAACGGCAATACAAAAACAAGAGTCAATCTTCCTACCAAAGTAAAGAGTTCGTTTGCCGCAGAATATCCCAATGCTGTTAACGCAACATGGACAAAAAATAAAGGCGACTGGACGGTTGTATTTGGAAATGGAGTATGGCGTTCAACTGCAACCTATCACAGTAATGGCGACCGTGTTGATACAAGAACACCTATGACCAGAGAACAGGCTCCACTCCCGGTGTTGGATGAAATTCTCCGTCGTTTCCCGAAGGAGAATCCGAAAGATATTATCAAAATTGAAAAGCCGAAGAACCCGAACCTGTTTCAGATCATTGTAGAACAGGCCGGCAAGAAGCGAACATTCCTGATTGATGAGACGGGGAAGCTGGTTTCGGAACAATAAAACGCTGAGGCCATCGTAAATGATGGCCTTTTTATTTACAGAAATGACGGTTGGCTCATTACAGTTTTTAAGCAGATGCGTATTTTTTCAGTTACTTTGCCGCACTTAATTACCAAGAGCCGATGTACGTTTTTACCAAATTCCTCACCAATCTCTATTTCTGGATTTTTGCAAAGCGATTGGGCATTTTTAATCCTGCCGCAAAAAAGATAACGACTCCAATGATCCTGGGAGTGAATCATCCCAATTCATTTCTTGATGCAATAATTGTTGGTGCTGTAATGGATCACCGGGTGCATTTTATTACAAGGAGCGGTGTGTTTAAAAATCCGGTTGTACGAAAGATTTTACGCTCTGTCAATATGATTCCTATTTATCGTATGACCGATGGTAAAGACCAGCTGGCAAACAATGATGCCACTTTTGAAGAAGTACGTGCAATCTTAAAACGTGGTGAGCATGTGTTAATTTTTGTAGAAGGTTTTTGCCGCCACCAAACCACGCTTCAACTGCCATTAAAAAAAGGGGCACCACGAATGTTATTGCAAGCCTGGGCCGATGGGTTGGATGTTACCTTTTTACCGGTATGGGTGCGCTATAATTCCTTTGTCGATTTTCCTAAATCGTTTGACATCAATTTCGGTAAGCAATTTGGAAAAGAAGTAGTGCGTGAAGGAATGGAAACAGGTGCTTCCATGATGGCTATCAATAAAGCTGCTGAAGTACAGTTGCAGCATCTGTCGGAAAAAATAAATGCTGATTCAGTTATAAAAATTCCGAAGTTCTTATTGTTTATTCCGGCGATGTTGGGTGTGCTTACCCATTTTATGTTTTATGTGCCCTTAGAACGGTTGGCTTGGAAACTTCGGGGCGAGCAGTATTACGACAGTATCCTGTTTTGCCTTATGGCATTTCTTTATCCGGTTTATCTGCTGATTGTGTTTTTTGTTGTAAAAACATTTGCAGGTACAGCGTTTGCAATTGCTTCCCTCTTTGCACTGCCGCTGTTAGCCAAGAGTTATGTGCTGTGGAAATAACGAACATCTGCACCGGTTATTTGTTTTAATCGTATTAACTTCAACAGTATGGTTACAAATACAAGGGCATTAGCCGTATATCAGCTTTTAGGTTTTGCGTTCATGATTACAATGAATGCGTTGGCCAATGGCTTACCGCTTAATGGTTATACTACGGCCGCTGTTAGCGACATGTATCCCAACCTGTTTGTGCCGGCCGGTTTTACATTCAGCATCTGGGGAATAATTTATTTGCTTTTGCTGGGTTATACTGTTTACAGTACATCGCTGCTGTGGAAGCGAAATGAAGCAAACCCTTTCTTAAAACCGGTTACCTACGTTGCCAATTATTTTACACTTACCTGCGGTTTAAACGGTACCTGGATTATGATGTGGCACTTGCTGCACATTGAGTTATCGTTGTTGTTTATGCTGTGGCTTTTAGCAACACTGATACTCATTTATGTAAAACTGCAGACGCATCGTTATGCGCTGAAAGGTATGCAAACCTTGTTTTTGTATATACCTTTTGTTGTGTACCTCGGCTGGATCAGTGTTGCAACCATTGCCAATACAACGGCCTTGCTGGTGCATTATAACTGGAACGGGTTTGGTATTGATGCGGTGATGTGGAGTTGTATTCTGATTACTGTTGCAGCTTTACTGGGCGCATTCTTTTCCATCTTCCGCAGCGATTTTTTTTATACGCTTGTTGTTGCCTGGGCTTTGTATGGCATTTCGGTTTCGCAAAAAGCTTACGACGATATTGTAACCATTGCACAAGGTGGTATTGCACTTTGCCTGGTAATGATTGTGATAGGGCTTGTGCGAAGAAGAGCTGTTACCGGCTAAAACAAATTCCTTCTTTTCAACCCGCAACAAGTCGTTTTTCTGCAGCTTACGGGCTGCCGTACAGCAGCGGCAGGGCCGGTTAATTTGGGCGGCATAATCAGCGATTGGCCGGAACTGCTGCCCCGATAAGGCTGATTTTGCAGAAAGCCCCCATTTTCTTCTGTTTCAGCCTAAAAAACAGCCCGAAAACCCTTGCCCCACCAGCTTTTTAGCCTACATTTGCACCCCCGAATCAACTAAACAAATCGGGGTTATTTTATGTCAGAAAATCAAATTGTTAACTCAAACGCTGATGCACAGGAGAACGTGGAAGCAACACCGGTTGCCGAAACTTCTACAGCGACAACAACTGCACCTGTGGCTGTGCAAACTGCACATGATGATTTTGATTGGAGCGTTGACAAGCGCAACGTAGCAATCTACAGCAACGAAGAGCGTGAAAAGTATGATGCTGTTTACGACGGCACATTCAAACAAGTAAACGATGCTGAAATTGTTGATGGCCAGGTTGTGGCATTAACAAAAACAGATGTTGTAATCAACATCGGCTTTAAGAGTGATGGTCTCGTTTCTTTGAACGAGTTCCGTGATTTGCCAGGTTTAAAAGTTGGCGATACTGTTGAAGTAATGGTTGTTGAGAAAGAAGACAGAGAAGGTCACTTACACCTGAGCCGCAAGCTTGCCCGTATTACACGTGCTTGGGAGCGTATTATGGAAGTACACAAAACCGGCGAAATTGTTACCGGTACAGTTACAAGCAAAACAAAAGGTGGTTTGATCGTTGATGTATTCGGAATGGAGACATTCTTACCGGGTTCACAAATTGATGTGAAGCCTGTAACAGATTACGATCAGTTTGTTGGTAAAACAATGGAGTTTAAAGTGGTGAAGATTAACGAAACCATTAAGAACGCTGTTGTAAGTCACAAAGCCCTTATCGAAAGCGATATCGAAGCACAACGTGCGGTGATCATGGGTAAACTGGAAAAAGGTCAGGTACTGGAAGGTACAATCAAGAACATCACCGACTTCGGTGCGTTCCTCGACCTGGGTGGTGTTGATGGCTTGTTGTATATCACTGATATCAGCTGGGGCCGTATCAACCATCCTTCAGAAGTACTGAAGATGGATCAGAAATTGAACGTTGTAGTTCTTGATTTCGATGATGACAAGAAACGTATCAGCCTTGGTCTGAAACAATTAACTCCACATCCTTGGGATACACTCAGCGAGTCAATTGCTGAAGGTAACACCGTAAAAGGTAAAGTAGTTAACATCGAAGACTACGGTGCGTTCTTAGAAATCATGCCGGGTGTTGAAGGTCTGGTTCACGTAAGTGAAATCAGCTGGGCTAACACACCGGTTAATGCAAAAGAATTCTTCAAAATGGGTGATGAGCACGAAGCAAAAATCGTTACGCTCGATAAAGATGCCCGTAAGATGAGCTTGAGCATTAAGCAAATGAGCCAGGATCCATGGAGCACAATCGAAGAAACATTCCCTGTAGAAAGCAAGCACAAAGGTTTAGTGAAAAACATTACTCCTTATGGTGTGTTTGTTGAACTGAAAGCAGGTATCGGCGGTATGATCCACATCAGCGATCTTAGCTGGACCAAGCGTTTCAACCACCCAAGTGAATACACAAAGGTTGGTCAGGATATTGAAGTAATGATCCTCAGCATCGATAAGGAAAACCGTAAGTTGCAGTTAGGTCATAAACAACTCGAAGAAGATCCCTGGAATGCATTGGAAGAAACATTCGCAATTGGTACAACACACGAAGGTCATGTAACGAAGAAAGATGACAAAGGTGCAATTGTACAATTACCTTACGGTATCGAAGGTTTCGCTCCAAACCGTCACCTCAACAAGGAAGATGGTAAGCAGGTAATGGCTGATGAAACTGCACAGTTTGTTGTGATCGAGTTCGATCGTAACGAGAAGCGTGTAGTAGTAAGTCATGCACGTATCTGGGAAAAAGCAATTGCTGATGAGAAGAACGCTGAGTTCAAAGAAAAGCAAGCTGATGCTGTACGCACCAAAAAAGCGGTGAAAGACGTACAAAGCAAAGTAGAAAAAGCAACACTTGGTGATCTGGGTGTTCTTGCTGATCTGAAGAAGAAGCTCGACGGCGGATCTGATGCTGCAGCTGAATAAGACAGTGATAACTGATCTTTAGATATGTAGCCCATCGTTGCAAAACGATGGGCTTTTTTGTGTGCTATTCATCACTCACCATTCACTATAAAATAAGTGACCAAACACATCAATCATCATCCATCACTTATTACCTTCGTAGCAAACAACGAAACTACTTCATGCGTTACTTCATTATTGGTTTTATGGGCAGTGGCAAAACGTATTGGGGCAAGCAATGGAGTGAAGTAAGTAAGTTGCCTTTCTTTGATCTGGATGAAGAAATAGAAAAGAAAGAAGGGAAATCAATAGCGGCCATTTTTGCAGAGAAAGGAGAAGCTGCTTTCCGCAAAATGGAAACCGATATGCTGGCTTCATTTTTTGAAAAAGACGGGTTTATCTTAAGCTGCGGTGGCGGTACTCCCTGCTTTCATAAAAATATGAAACGCATGAATGAAGAAGGCGTAACCATTTATCTGGAAAGCACGGTAGAAGAACTGGTACAACGCCTGCATGTAGAAAAAGAAACAAGACCGCTCATTGCCGGAATGAACGATGAAGTATTGAGTGAATTTATCAGTCATAAACTCAGCGAACGGACGCCGTTTTATCACCTCGCCATGTATCATTTGCCAACCCGTTTTATGAGTAACGATAACTTCCAGAAAATTTTACGCAGACATGGGTAAACAAACTTTAGCAGTTGCTTTTTTGTTGGGTGCACTGGCAGTTGCATTAGGTGCATTTGGTGCACATGCTTTAAAAGCAATGGTAGATGAAAAAGCTGTTCAAACCTATCAAACAGGCGTGCAGTATCATTTCTATCATGTGTTTGCACTTGTTATTACAGGTTTGCTTTTAAACGGGCAAACACTTAACTGGTATAAACGAGCAGCCACTTTGTTTACAAGCGGTATTATCATCTTCAGCGGCTCTTTATATGCAATGACATTTTTTAAAGCCGCCGGCTTTACCCATATGAATTGGCTGGGAGCCATTACACCACTCGGCGGTGTTTGTTTTATTGCAGGATGGCTTTGTTTATTTATCGGTGCAAGAAAATAGGCAGCGCTTACAACGGTATTTCCAGGATTACTTTTGTGCCGTTATTGTTTTGAATAGTAAAGCTACCACCCACACTTTCCATACGCCGTTTCATATTCTTTAAACCATTACCAAACTGGTTGAGTTTTTCTGCATCAATTCCTTTACCATTATCGGCAATTTCTACAATCAACTGGTTACTGTCGGTAAAACGTACATCAATCACTACTTCGCTAGCGCCGGAATGTTTCATTACATTATTGATTGATTCTTTCAGTACCAGGAAGATGTTTCTTCGCTTAACGCCCGACACTTCAAGCTTTGGCAAATCAACAGGAGTATTGATGCGGTACCGCATATCGAAATTATCGAGATACTCTGATGCATACGAGCGGATATAAGCTACAAGACTGCCGACTGTATCATTTCCGGGGTTCATACTCCAGATGATGGCATTCATTTTCGTCATCAGTTCATTGGCGTTGTAGGAGATGCGGTCTATTTCTTCTACCGGTTGGTCTTTTGTTTTCTTACGTGCAATTTCACTCAGCAAACGGATGGCTGTAACACCACTGCCCAACTCGTCGTGCATGTCTGCAGAAATGCGGCTGCGTTCATCCTGCTGTGCACTTAATACTGCAATTTGTTTTTCATATTCCTGCTTCTCCGCTTCAAGTTTCATCGCTTCATCCATCTTTACTTTTTCAATCAGCTCAATTTTATTTTTATACACAAGGCCTAACAGGAAAAAAATCAGCTCCAGCAAAATGCCTACTTCAAAGTACACCAGTGATTGCCGGAATAGTGGCGGATCGGGAAAGAGGTTGGAGCTGGGGTTATCAATGAGGTATTGCGACATGCCCCCAAACAACAGGTTCGAAATATTACCGGCCAACAGGTAATTCATTAAACGGTTTCGTTTTACAATACCGAGTATGAGGTACATGATGCCGAGGAAAATAAGAAAGTATTTACTTGAATTTTCTACCTCCGTTAAGGTAGGGTACGAAGCGCCTGTAAAATACAGGATTGAAAATGCCAGCAAGAACAGCCCCAGAACTATTTCTGCAATTACAAACATTTTATTGAGTGTAGGAAACTGTGTCGGTGTATTCAAGAACATACGGGTAAAACCGATGTAAAAAATATAAGCCGTCATTAACAGAAAATAATCGAGATACTCTTCGTAAAAGAAGTTAAACTCCGTGGAGCGTTCGTGCAAGGCGGCTTTTAAAAATAACAACGAACCTATAAGCAACGCATAAATTGAGTAGTACAGAAACGAGCGTTTCAGGTTTTGTACATAGTTGGCCAGCGAGTATAACATCATCATCAGCAACAAACCACACAACAGGTAAGTAAACACGTTTACACCATGCCATTCGTTATGATTTTTACTTACATGGTCTTCAAAATAAATCGGGTTAATCAGGTACGGTTTAAATAAAATGACGTTGGTGCGGGCATACTGGCAACGTACCAATATCTGCATTTCCACACCGGGGGGTACGGTAAAATAGCGGTACGCATTTTCGTTTTTATCAGGCACAACCTGTCCGGGAATTTCTTTCCAGGGATAGTCGTTATTTATGCGAGTATAAAGTATACACTCTTTTGCATAAATACCGGGTGTAATAAAAAAATCACGGGGCTTTTCTTCATCGTTTCTAATCCAGAAAAGCAAATACACTTTCGAATCGATCATATACCGCTTCATTATCTTTCGGTTCGGCAATTCGTTCAAATGCAAAAACATGATGCCACGTAAAACCTGCAGATCGGTATTGCTGTTTGTATCAACAAAAACGTGCATATTCTGATCGAGATAACGCAGGTTTTTTACAGTGGAAGTGTAGATTGAAGAAAGGCTGGTATCCTCATGTGCCCGGGCACGGGCAAAGGACAGAAGAAACAGGATGATGGGCAGCAAGTATTTTTTCATGAAGCGTAAGCAGTAAGTTCTGCGTTAAGATAGAAATTTTTTACAGAAACAGGGTTTGTTTTGGCAGTTGTTGGGTTGTTGGCATTCTTTATCTTTGTTTTTATGGCCGCAAACCGAATGAAGGAGAAGAAGAAAAAGGAAAACCCTGTGCAGGAACTGAAGCAGGAAAAGGAGGAACAGGTATCTGTAAAAGAACTTGTGAAAGATGAGCGTACCCACAAGATTGCCGGGATTTCCTTTTTGATTGTATCTCTTATTTTATTTTTTGCTTTTACCTCTTACCTTTTTACCTGGAAGGAAGATCAGGATAAAGTATTGAAGAATGCATCGGGTGTTTTATTTGATGATGAATTGCAGGTTTCAAATCTGCTGGGCCGCTTTGGTGCCTGGATCTCGCACCTGTTTTTTTACAAAGGTTTTGGCGTAGCATCGTACCTTATCTGCAGCATCTTTTTTATTGCAGGTGTAAACTTTCTCTTTGGTAAAAAAATCTTTTCCCTGCCACGTAATCTTAAGTATGTATTGGTTGGCTTGCTGGTTTTGCCGGTAAGCTTTTCATTTTTCCTGAACGCATCTGGCTTTCCATGGGGTGGCGCTTTTGGCAATTATGCCGCCGGCTGGTTAAGCGGTTTCTTGGGTAAAACCGGAACGGGATTGCTTTTATCGCTTGCCGCTATTTCATACATCATCTGGCGGTTTAACCCGGTGTTTACATTGCCGGCACGTAAGCCTAAAGAAGTTGTAGTAGAAGCATTACCCGAAGAAATTGTTGAGCGTGTTGATTTGGATGAACCACTGGCAAAAGAGAAACCGTTGCCAACCAATCAACTGAAGAAAGAAGCAGGGTATATGCCTCTACCAGTTAAACAGGAGGAAGAAAATCCATTGCATTCATTTGAAGTAACAGAGAAAGATGAAGAGCCGGATTATATGGATGAGACAGATGAGGCAGAAGAAGAGGAGGAAGCAGATGAGCCGGTTGAAATGATGATTCCTGTTGTGGAGAAACCTGTACGCTTGCCGATAACAGAAACACCGGCTGAAGGACCTGCATTGGAAATTAAAAATGCAGCAGACGATGAAGAGGATACCGAAGATGATGAAGAGCCGACTGTAAAAAAGGTTGTAGAAAATTTACCACCTTACGATCCGTTCCTTGACTTAAAGGATTACAAGTTCCCTTCTTTGAACTTACTCGAAAATCACGGCAGTGAAAAAATTGTCCAGGACCCTCACGAGCTGGAGAATTACAAGAACCAGATCATTAACACACTCCGCAATTACGATATTGAAATTCAGAAAATATTTGCGACAGTTGGTCCAACAGTTACTCTGTATGAAATTGTGCCGGCTGCAGGTGTACGTATCTCCCGTATTAAAAACCTGGAAGATGATATTGCGTTGAGTCTTGCGGCGCTGGGCATACGTATCATTGCTCCCATACCCGGTAAAGGAACCATTGGTATAGAGGTGCCGAATGTGAAGAAGACAGTGGTTAGTATGAAGACTTTATTGTCTTCTGAAAAATTCCAGCATAACAATTTTGGTTTGCCGATCGCCATTGGTAAAAAGATCGATAACGAAAACTTTATTGTTGATCTTACTACCATGCCGCACTTGCTCATGGCCGGTGCAACAGGTCAGGGTAAATCGGTGGGATTAAATGCAATACTCGTTTCGTTATTGTACAAGAAACATCCATCGCAATTAAAATTGGTGTTGGTCGATCCAAAAAAGGTGGAGTTAAGTTTGTACCGACATATTGAAAAGCATTTCCTGGCCAAGCTTCCCGGCGAAGAAGAATCCATTATTACCGATACAAAAAAAGTAATCAATACACTCAATGCTTTGTGTATTGAAATGGACAACCGTTACGATCTGTTGAAAGAAGCAGGTTGCCGCAACCTGCGTGAGTATAACGAGAAGTTTGTAGCCCGCAAACTCAATCCGCAAAAAGGACATCAGTACCTGCCGTTTATTGTGTTGGTGGTAGATGAGTTTGCCGATTTGATTATGACGGCGGGTAAAGAAGTGGAAATGCCGATTGCCCGTTTGGCACAGCTGGCCCGTGCCGTTGGTATACATCTTATTATTGCAACACAACGCCCGTCTGTAAACATTATTACCGGTACAATTAAAGCCAACTTCCCTGCAAGGATAGCGTTTAAGGTATCGTCTAAAGTCGACAGCCGTACCATTCTTGATACAGGTGGCGCAGAGCAGTTAATTGGTAAAGGGGATATGCTGATCAGTTATAATGGTGAGCTTACACGTTTGCAGTGTGCTTTTGTTGATACACCGGAAGTAGATGATATTGTTTCCTTCATCAGCAAGCAGCGTGGTTACCCGCAGGCCTTTTTACTGCCGGAGTATGTAGACGAGAAAGAGCTGGAGTCGAAAGATTTTGATTTAGCCGACCGGGATTCGCTTTTTGAAGATGCGGCTCGTTTAATTGTACAGAACCAGGTGGGCTCAACTTCGTTATTACAACGGCGTATGAAGCTGGGTTATAACCGGGCCGGCCGTTTAATGGACCAGCTGGAAGCAGCCGGTATTGTTGGGCCAAGCCAGGGAAGTAAAGCCCGGGATGTACTTATAAAAACAGAAGTTGAGCTGGAACAACATCTCCAGATGATGGGGTAGTACCCGGTTCAGTTTGCAGATAACAGCCTTTCCAGTGCAGATACCTATCTTTGCCGCCTCAACTGAAAAAAGCACCTTTTGAAAATCTTAGGTTTTTGTATTGCAACCAATACAGCCCCGATTGTATCTGAGCTGTAGCGAACGCACAATCGATCCATAAAATAAACAGATAATGAACGTAAGAATGAAGACAATTGCAGCATGTTTGATCAGCGCATTTATTACAGTTGCGGGCATGGCTCAAACCCAAACGCTGGGCAAAAGTGATCCTGCAGCCAAGAAGATACTTGATGCGGTAAGTGCCAAGTTTAAAACCTATAAAGCCGTACAGGCCACATTTACATTTAAAAGTGAAGATGCCAAAGGAAAAGTGTTAGGTGTTAAAAAAGGAACGCTTTACACAAAAGGAAATAAATACCGTGTCAGCATTACCGGCGGACAGGATATTTTCTGCGATGGAGTAACTGTATCAACCTACGATAAAGCAGCGAATGAAGTAACCATTTCAAAGTTTGAAGCTTCTGCCAATTCCATTACACCACAAAAGTTGTTTACTAATTTTTATGATAAAGACTTTTTGTACAAGTTGAATGGCGAGAAAAAAGAAGCCGGTAAAACACTGCAGGAAATTGAGTTAACACCTGTAGATAAATCAAAGTCGTTCTTTAAAGTATTGGTATGGGTTGATAAAGCAACACAAACAATTTACAGTACGAGGGTTATGGAAAAGAGTGGTAACAAATACACCTACACGGTGGGTTCACTTAACGGTAATGCAAATGTTACAGATGCACAATTTGTATTTAACAAAGCCAAATATCCCGGTGTTGAAGTGGTAGATCTGAGATAAAATATTTGTATGTAGGATAAAAAGAAAAGAGGCGGTTGCAATGCAACCGCCTCTTTTTTATGTTCAGCTATTTACTGTTTATGCATTTGCCATATCAGGAATTGCTTCTACTTTATAAGCACCTGCATCCAGCTTTGCTTTTGTTTCAGAAAACGCCGTGAGTGTTTCTTCAATATCTGCATCGGTATGTGCAGCAGAAGGAATTAAACGGTAAATGATATGTCCTTTTGGAATAACGGGGTACACTACAATTGAAGCAAAGATGTTGTAGTTCTCACGCAGGTCCATTACCATTGCTGTTGCTTCTTCCACACCGCCTTTCATATAAACAGGTGTAACAGGGCTATCCGTTTTACCGATGTCGAAACCTCTTTCTTTTAAACCGTTTTGCAGTTTGCGTGCATTGCTCCAGAGTTTTTCTTTCAACTCAGGCATGGTACGCAACATTTCCAAACGCTTCAGGTTACCAACCACAATCGGCATGGGTAAGCTCTTTGCAAATATTTGTGAACGGATGTTGTAACGGATATAATCGATAATAACACGAGGGCCAGCTAAGAATGCACCAATCGATGCCATTGATTTTGCAAATGTGCTGAAGTAAAGATCAATACCATCCTGGCAACCTTGCTCTTCACCGGCACCGGCACCTGTTTTACCCAAGGTGCCAAAACCATGTGCATCATCAACCAGCAAACGGAACTCGTATTTCGCTTTTAAATCACAAATTTCTTTCAACTTACCCTGGTCGCCTGCCATACCAAACACACCTTCTGTAATAACGAGGATACCACCTGCACCCTGCTTTTCAATCAATGCAGCTGCACGTTGTAATTGCTTTTCGCAATCTTCCACATCATTATGCTTAAATACATAACGGTGGCCTGGGTGCAAACGCAAACCATCAATAATACAAGCATGACTTTCTGCATCGTATACAATCACATCATGACGGCCGCATACAGCGTCAATCGCACTCATAATACCCTGGTAACCGAAGTTCATCAGAATAGCATCTTCTTTCATTTCAAATTCTGCCAGCTCTCTTTCGAGTTGCTCGTGCAGGTTTGAGTTACCACTCATCATACGGGCACCCATTGGGTAGGCAAGCCCCCACTGTTGAGCAGCATCTGCATCTACCTTTCTGATTTCGGGATGGTTGGCAAGACCGAGATAGTTATTAAGACTCCAAACGATTTTTTCTTTACCACGGAACATCATCCGGCTGTTAATATCGCCTTCCAGCTTTGGGAAAGCAAAATAACCATGTGCACGTTCTCTGTGTTGACCAATAGGGCCGTAGTTCTTAATAAGCTTCTCAAAGATATCTGCCATATAAAGAAATTGTTAAGTGTGAAAAATTGCCGCAAAGGTAAGGATTTAGCATCGATTGATGAAGGCTTTCAGTCGCTTCACCTTTCTGTAAAATTGCTTTAATATGATGCGCTCAACGGTATCTTTGCCCTTCAAATCAATCATATGCGTTTTTTCTCTTTTCTTGCTGTTTTTTCAATTGTATTTCAGCTGCAGGCTCAACAGGCGGCTTCGCCCAAAACATCAACCAACGCACAGGTAAAACGGCCAAAGCTCGTTGTGGGTATTATGGTCGATCAGATGCGTTGGGATTATCTCTATCGTTATTACCAGCGTTATGCTGCAACGGGCGGCTTTAAACGTTTGTTGAACCAGGGCTTCAGCTGCGAAAATGCATTCATTCCTTACACACCAACAGCAACGGGTTGCGGACATGCAGCCGTTTACACAGGTTCGGTACCGGCTATCAACGGTATTACAGGCAACAATTGGTGGGATGCCAAACAACAACGGAACATGTATTGTGTAGAAGATAAAACAGTTAAAACTGTAGGTTCCGATACACGTGATGGTGAAATGAGTCCACGTAATTTGATGGCGAATACTGTTACAGATGAGTTGCGTTTGGCTACCAATTTTCAAAGCAAATCAATTGGCATATCTATTAAAGATCGTGGAGCAATTTTGCCGGCAGGTCTTTCAGGTACAGCCTATTGGTACGATGAAGCACGTGGCTTGTTTGTTAGTAGTACTTATTACATGAGCGATTTACCGCAATGGGCCAAAGAGTTTAATGCACGCAAATTGCCCGATGAATATTATAAACAAGGCTGGAACACCTTGTATCCTCTTAACACTTATCTGCAAAGCGGCAAGGATAGTGCGGTGCACGAACGCAGCGATTTGTTGAACAAAACAACGTTTCCATACGATACGAAACCCTATGTAGGTACAAACTATGGAAAACTGCCTTATTTGCCACAAGGAGCAACCTACACGTTTGAAATGGCAAAAGCGGCCATGAAAGGTGAGCAATTAGGTAAGCGTGGTATTACCGATTTTCTGGCAGTAAGTATTTCATCGCCCGATTATATGGGCCATACATACGGACCCAACTCGGTAGAAGCAGAAGATACTTATCTGCGTTTAGATAAAGATCTTGGTGATTTTCTCAACTATCTCGATCAAGCAGTTGGTAAAGGAGAATACACGGTATTTCTCACCGCCGATCATGGTGCTGCTCATGTCCCCGATTTTTTAAAAGCGAATAATCTGAAAGGCGGATCAATTGCCTTATCAACACTTGTAAAGAAAGCAAACGATGAAGTGGCAGCTAAGTTCAATGTAAAAAATGCCATCATTTTTTCTACGTATTACAATCTTGCGTTAAACACAAAAGCATTTGATACGCTGCAGGTTGATGTTGCAGCAATTAAAAAACACATCATTGCTTTTATGGAAAAGCAGGAGGGGATTTATCGTGTGGTTGACAAAGAAAACCTAGATCATTCGATTTTGCCCAATCCCATTCGTGAGCGTTTAATCAATGGCTATTATCCTTATCGCAGCGGAGAGCTGCAGGTTATTCCCGAGCCGCAATGGTTTAAAGATAATCCGAAAGGTACCGACCATAGTGTATGGAATCCATACGACAGTCATTTGCCTTTGTTGTGGTATGGATGGGGCATTAAGCCCGGCAAGAGTAACCAGGAAGTATACATGACAGATATTGCTGCCACTGTTGCCGCACTATTGCATATTCAAATGCCCAATGGTTGTGTAGGCAAACCCATATTGCCTGTGTTGCAACAGTAAAACAAATATGAAGATTTAGCAGGTGCCGGCTGGCTGGCATTAATATTGGCATTGTATAGAAATTATCAGGAAGCCCCTTTACGAGGGGCTTATCTGTCAAATTGACTAAAAGAATTCTATGAACGAAAAGAGTTTGTTTTTGCGGCCCGGTGATGAAGATGTTGATTTTTTACCCATCATCCCTTTAAACGAAGCAGAGTCTGACAGCGATGAAGTCATTGATTTCCCGGCGGAGCTTCCCATACTTCCGTTACGGAATACGGTGTTGTTTCCGGGAGTGGTGTTGCCGATTACTGTAGGCCGGGATAAAAGTATACAGGCTGTAAACGAAGCCTACAAAACAGATAAACTGGTTGGTGTGGTTGCGCAAAAAGACAGCAACATTGAAGACCCGACAGTAAATGATCTGGAAGATATCGGCACCATTGCAAAAGTGGTGAAGTTGATTAAAATGCCTGATGGCGGCACTACTGTTATTATACAGGGAAAGAAACGTTTCCGCATTAACAGCATAACATCAGAAGATCCGTTTTTTAAAGCAAGCATTGAAGTATTGCTTGAAGAACCAACACCGGAAGATGAAAATTTTAAAGCACTTGCGGGCTCCATTAAAGATATGGCGGCACAGATTATTCAATTGTCGCCCAATATTCCGAGTGAAGCATCCATCATTCTGAAAAATATTGAGAACCCTGCTTTCCTTGTTCACTTTGTAAGCAATAACCTCAACAGTGATATTAAAGAGAAACAACGCTTGCTGGAAACACAGAATATCCGCCAGCGTGCAGAGTTGTTACTTACGTTGCTGCAAAAAGAATTGCAGTATACTGAGCTGAAAAATAAAGTAACCAACAAAACAAGAACGGAGTTAGATAAACAACAGCGTGATTACTTTTTACAGCAGCAATTAAAAAGTATTAAAGAAGAATTAGGCGGCGACAGCAACGACCTGGAAATCCAGGAAATGAAGAAGAAAGCTGAAACCAAAAAGTGGAGTGATGCGGCCAAAGAAATGTTCCGCAAGGGAATTGAAAAGCTGGAGCGGATGCATCCTTCCACACCCGATTATTCAGTGGTTTACAATCACCTTGATCTGATGCTGGATTTGCCTTGGGGCGAATACACCAATGATCAATACGATTTAAAGAAGGCGAAGAAAGTATTGGATCACGATCATTACGGCATACAAAAAGTAAAAGAACGCATACTCGAATACCTGGCGGTCCTGAAGCTGAAAGGCGACATGAAAAGTCCCATCTTATGTTTGCTCGGTCCTCCCGGTATTGGTAAAACATCGTTGGGTAAAAGTATTGCGAGTGCACTTGGCCGTAAGTATGTACGCATCAGCTTAGGTGGCCTGCACGATGAGAGTGAAATAAGAGGTCATCGTAAAACATATATCGGTGCAATGCCGGGCCGTATTTTACAATCGTTACGAAAAGTAAAAACATCGAACCCGGTGATGATCCTCGATGAAATTGATAAGCTCGGAAATGATTTTCGTGGCGATCCTTCAAGTGCATTGCTGGAGTTGCTCGATCCCGAACAGAATCATACGTTTTACGATAACTACCTGGAGCTGGAATACGATTTAAGCAAAGTGCTGTTTATTGCAACTGCCAACAGCTTAGCATCTATACAGCCTGCATTGCGTGATCGTTTGGAGATTATTGATCTGAGTGGTTATGCGGTAGAAGAGAAAATTGAGATCGCTAAAAATTATCTCGTACCCAAACAAAAAGAAGGGCATGGATTGGAAAAATTCCCCTTCAAAATAAGCGATGCAGTTTTACGTAAAATCATTGAAGATTATACAAGAGAAAGTGGTGTGCGTGAGCTTGATCGGCAGCTGGCTTCTATTATGCGTTCCCAGGCAAAAGAATATGCCATGAAGGAAAAGCTGAAGCCAACGCTCACCGCAAACGACATTGAAAAAATATTAGGAAAGCCACGTTACAGTAACGAGCTGTATAAAACAGCAAACATGCCGGGTGTGGCAGTAGGACTGGCATGGACAGCAGTGGGTGGCGAAATTCTTTTTATTGAAACAAGTTTGGCCGAAGGAAAAGGCGAGTTGCGCTTAACCGGCAATCTGGGCAATGTAATGAAAGAAAGTGCGTCTACTGCTCTCAGTTACCTGCAAGCCAATGCAAAGAAAATTGGTGTGGACCTGAATGAGTTTCAAAAGAAAAATATTCATATTCATGTGCCCGAAGGTGCAGTACCAAAAGACGGGCCGAGTGCTGGTATTACCATGCTTACAGCCATCTCCAGTGCCTTTACCGGACGCCGGGTAAAACCGTTTCTTGCCATGACGGGTGAGATTACGTTACGAGGACAGGTGTTACCGGTTGGCGGCATTAAAGAAAAAATTCTGGCAGCTAAACGGGCCGGCATTAAAGAAGTGGTGCTGTGCTGGCAAAATGAAAAAGATGTACAGGAAATTAATTCGCAATACATCAAAGGCATGAAGTTTCATTATGTAAAAAATATGCAACAGGTGCTGGACCTGGCGCTGCTGTAATTTTTTTTCAGTTTTTGTGAACCAATTTTTAAGAGCCCTGTTACTATTATCAACGACACGAATTTATTTCATGTTGGTTGTTTTAAGGGTTAAAGACATTCCCCCATATCCATGGGGGAAATTTTTTTATAAGCACTTCTATCACTGCTCTTTCCCTTTTCTCTTTAAATTACAGCATTCAAAAGTTATGCGTGCTGTTGTTTGTTTAATCTTTTTACTATGTAGTACTGCTCAGCTGCCTGCACAAACGCTGGGCGGACAGAGTGCCTATAACTTTTTAAAATTTCCAGCATCGCCACAGGTTTCGGCATTGGGCGGCATTAATATCAGTCATCAGTCGAACGATCTTTCATTGGCGTTTGGTAATCCTGCACAGCTCGATTCGGCCATGCACACGCAAATGGTGGCCAATTTTAATGCCTTGTATGCCGGTGTAAAAAATCTGCATTGGATGATGGCATTCCGCAACCAACAACTGCAAACCAATTTTGCTGCCGGCATTCTTTATTTCGACTATGGTGCTACCCAGCAAACAGATGCGTCGGGTAATGTGGAAGGCATCTATCGTCCACGTGATTTTGTGGTGCAGCTGATGGCAAGCAGAGAATACCTGAACCGTTGGAAGTATGGCGTATCGCTGAAATTTTTGGCCAGCAATTATGGTCCGTACCGTTCATCGGCCATAGCAGCAGATGTGGCTGTGCTGTATCGGGATACTGCCAATCTATTGCAGGCAAGTGTTGTGGCGGTGAATATGGGTGGACAGCTGAAACGGTATAACCCAGCTGAGCCGGAGGAACTTCCTTTCGATTTGCAGATAGGTATTTCAAAACGATTAGCAAAAGCGCCTATCCGTTTTTCATTAACAGCACATCATCTGCACCGGTTTAATATACTGTATAATGATACGGTGTTCAATAATGAAAATGGTTTTGAAAATGCATCGGCAAAGAAATTCTCTTTTGATAAGCTGTTTCAGCATTTTGTTTTCTCTACACAAATACTCATTGGCGGAAGGGTAGAAGTAAGCGCAGGTTATAATGTGTTACGTAGCCAGGAATTAAAAGTAAGTACGGGTGGTAATGGCTTAACCGGTTTTTCGTTGGGTGCAGGTGTATTGTTTTCGAAACTGCAGCTGCGTTATGCACGAACTTATTTTCAAAATAATATTGCTTATAATCAATTAGGATTAACCATGCCCCTGAATCAATACTTTGGTTTGGGCAGTTGGGGAGAAAAGGCAGGATGGTGAGCTGAAGTACAAAGTGATAAATAAAAACGATCAGGAAGCATCTGCTTTTATCTTATCTCCAAAGAGTAATTCAACAAGTACATTGTAAATAAAGTGAGCGATCATTGGTAATAACAAACCACCGCTGAGGTACACCAGCACCTGGAAGCCAATCGCAAAAGGAATAATCTGAATAATGGCTTTTTCGCCCTGTGTACCGTGGCCAAATGCAAACACAATTGCACTCAGCACTGCAGCAATCCACCAGGTGTTTTCTACATATCCGCCAATCATCTGAAACAAAACACCACGATAAATATATTCTTCACAAAACGCAGCTACAACGCAGGCCAAGATCCAGACAATACGTTCAAGATTGGTATCGGGCAGAATATGATGCAGTGTACTGCTGTCATCTTTCTCTTTCGAAAATTTTTGCGAAAGCCATGCTATCAACAAAGCCAGAACAATTAATGCAGCGGCAGCCGCAACGGGCTGAAAGGTAAACTCGCTCTTAAATGAAATTGTTATTTCCTCACTTCTGGCGGCAAAAAATGCAAGTACACAAAGAACCAGCTGCATGACGACCGACTGCAGGTAAACCGGAATTTTAGCCAGCTGCATACCGGCCATTTCGGCTTCCATTTTGCGAATGTTCTTATAACTCTGCGCTGTAAGAAAAGGAAGACCGGCTGCAATAATGATCATAAAAAGTAAACTCATCTTGTAGCCTCCTTTGTTCGGTTTAACAACTCTTCGTGCAATGCAACTATTTGTGGCAACAACAACTGTTGCTCGTTGTTGTGCAGTACAAAATCGCAGAGTTTCATTTTCAATTGCTCATCTATTTGGTTCGCCATACGGCGTTTTACTTCTTCGGCTGTAACAGCATCCCTGTCCATTACCCGTTTTAAACGTACCGTGAACGGTGCTGTAACTCCAATAACGTAATCGAGCCCTTCTGCCGTTCCGCTTTCGAAAAGAAGCGCTGCTTCTTTTATTACATACGGTGCTGTTTGTTTGCTGAACCATTGCTGCGCATCGGCAATGGTAGCCGGGTGTACAAAACTGTTCAGCAATGCCAGTTTTTCTTTATCAGTAAACACAATCGATGAAAGATGTTTACGGTTGAGCTCACCGTTTTCGAAATAGGTTGCTGCGCCAAACGAAGCAATCAGCTGTTGCTTTAATGCAGGATTGTTGTTCATCAGTTGTTTGGCCGCATCATCAGCATAATAAACAGGTATGCCCAGTACTTCAAATACTTTGGCTACCGTTGTTTTACCACTGCCAATACCGCCTGTTAAACCGATTTTCAACATTCTGTTAGTCTTTAAAAAGCCGATAGCCGCTAGTTGTTAGTAGTTAGCCTGACACACATCGACTATCTCACTAATAACTACCGGCTATAAACGATCGGCTACTTTTATTTTTTTATTTCAGCAGCAGGCTTGTTCAACTGATTTGTCCAATCCATGCTGATAGAGCTGCGTTCAATTTTAATGTAACTGCCCGGGTTAATTTCAAGTGAAAGTGTACCGTCTTCGTTTACCTTGTTTACCACACCATGAATACCTGCAATGGTTACTACTTTATCGCCCTTTTGCAAATCTTCAATAAACTTCTTTTGTTCTTTTGCTTTTTTAGCTTGCGGACGAATCATGAATAACCAGAAAACGAGAATCATTAAACCAAGAAATACTAACTGGATACTGCCGCCACCTGATTTCGGATCGCCTGCAAATAAGAGTAATTGATACATGTTTGTTTGTTTTATTTTTTAGGAAGCACATCGCCTTCGAACATGAGGTTCGCAATGCCTTCTTTTATGTTTGCCTGTACGGTTAAATTTTTAGTTGCCTTTCCTACACGGCCTTCGCTGTTAAACTCGGCAGTAATTTTTCCTTCTGCACCGGGTGCAATTGGCTCCTCGGGTTTCGATGGAACGGTACAACCGCAGCTTGCCTGCACGTTTGAAATAATCAATGGTTTGGTTCCTGTATTTTTAAAATGGAAAGTGATGATTACTTTTTCTCCGTCCACAACTTTACCAAAGTTTTGTACAGAATCGAGCCATTGCACGGTCGTTAAATTATCAGCGGTTGCTGCTTCACTGTTTGCGTTGGCTGCTGCTTTCTTATCGTTATTGTTGCCGCAGGATGCAAGCAGTAAAACAAATGCAGATAAAACAATCAGTCGTTTCATATTAAGATTGAGTTTATAAGATTGCAAATGTAATGGAAAGCTTTTACTACTGTTTCTTAAAAGATACTTTGTGCAGCTTGTTTTGGGTAGCCAGGTCTTTATGAATACTATCCAGGATGCCGTTTACAAAGTGGCCGCTTTGCGGGGTGCTGTAATCTTTTGCCAGATCGATGTATTCGTTAATGGTAACTTTTGGCGGAATGGTTTCGAAAAACAGGAATTCGCAGATACCCATGCGCATTAAAATCATGTCTAAAATAGCAGTACGTTCCGGATCCCAGTTCTGCAGTTTATCTTTGATATAGTCGTTGCACACTTCTTCTTTTTCAATTACACTCAGCAACAGGTCTTTTGCAAACTTCAGTTTTTCGTTGCTTACAAATTGCTGAAAATCGCCTGTTTGCGGTTTCTGCAACAGGTTCAGCATTAACAGGTTCATCATGTCTGCATCATCTTCCCAATGCAAAAAGCGTTCTTCTACAAAACTGATAAAATCTTCATTTGGCAGCATCAGATCGGTAAAGATGAACTCAATGATCTCTTTTTCCTTTTTCTTTTCTCGGCCTTCTATCTCAATGTACTCTTTGTACAGATCGGTCGTTACCAATTCGGCATACAGTTTTTTAATCCAGTCTTCAGCACCAAACAATTCGGGTTTAATTTCTTCCACTGCTTTTACATACGAAGCCTGTTCCAGCAACTGCCATAAAAGCAGGTTGCCCGAAATTTTTGTATTAATCTGTAAATCGGCTGCGGTAGGTAAATGCTTGGAAGCCTTTTGCCTTGCATCGGTTTCGGCGTAACGGGCCGTTTCGGTAAGAATGTAAATAAGGAAAACAAATAACTGGCGGCTTTGGTCGATGTGCTTGTCGAGCGTACGGATGGCCTCTTCTTTGGTAATGTCACCTTCTCTTGTAAAACAGGTATAAAGTGTTTGCATCACCTTTACCCGTATGTTTCTTCTACTGATCATTCTGAAAGAACTTTGATAATAATACTACAAAGATAAGCATTGCTTTCCCTTAAATTTGACAGATAACGAATTTTTAAATTTCACCAACGTAAAGCAAACAGCTTCAGCCGCTATCGTTAGGCTTCTGAAGTTTAAGTAAAAAGCATGAAACGAGTAATTACCCTTGTAATTCTTTCTGTAACCCTGTTTACGGCCGGATGCCGTTTTTCCTCTCACAAATCGCCTGAAGTATTTCCTGTTGAAAAGGAACTGTTTGGTAAGGAGCAAGAGGAGGAAGAAGAAAATGAAGAATACGACGGCATGAAGGAAATGATGCTGATGGATATGGAAATGACCAAGGATGTGAAGCTTGGCTATGTACCCGTTAACCGTCTTGTAAATGCAGTAGACAGAGATAATAAAGCACGCATGGCCGGTAAAGCTGCACGTCTTTCTGCCTTATCATGGATTGAACGAGGACCTACTACCAATGTGGTTGGCCCGAGCAATGGCAACACACGTGGTCCATCGAACAATGCTGTAACCAGCGGCCGAACAAGAGCCATTTGGGTTGATTTGAACGATCCCACCAACAAAACCGTTTGGTTAGGTGCGGTAAGTGGCGGGTTGTGGAAAACAACCGACATTACTGCCAGCCCCGCCGATTGGATTCCCGTTAATGATTTTTTAGATAACCTGGCTGTAACAAGTATCTGCCAGAGCCCGGTTAATAAAAACATCATGTACTTCGGTACAGGTGAAAAAACATTTAATGTGGATGCTGTGCGTGGCGGCGGTGTTTGGAAGAGTACCGATAACGGCGTAAACTGGACGTTGTTACCGGGCACACAAAACTTCTGGAATGTATCCCGTGTTTTGTGCGATGCAGCAGGTAACCTGTACGTGGCAACCGTGGGCAGTGGCAGTGGTATTCAACGTTCAACCGATGGTGGAGCTACCTGGACCAATATTACGCCAACCCTTCCTGCCGGTACATCTACACGTGTTACCGAAATGCGATTAAGCAGCACGGGCCGTTTGCATATTGTATGCGGTTACTATAATACGGCTGTAGCTGCGGCGGGTCATTTCTTTACCGATAACCCGGCTACTGTTACTGGTGCTACCTGGCTAACACCCATAACAACTTATCCCACACAATACAACGTAGAGCTTACAGTGGTGGGTAATACCTTGTATGCTTTACCGGCTAATGCAAGTTTTCAAACTCCAACAGTGTATAAGTCTACCGATGGTGGTTTAAACTGGAATGCTTTACCACAAAACCTCGGCGGTGGATCGGAACCTACCATTAATGCAGGACAAGGTTGGTACGATCTGGCAATCGGGGCCGATCCTTCTAATCCGGATATTGTTATTGCAGGAGGTTTAAATTTTTACCGCTCCGAAAATGGTGGTGCCAGCTGGTCACAGATTACACGTTGGGTAGGTACATCGCTTAACTATGTGCATGCCGATCATCATACGGTTGTGTGGAACGGATCGCAGGTATTGTTAGGTACAGATGGTGGTATTTTCTATTCAAATAATAACGGTGCAAGTTTTATTGATAAAAACGTGGGTGTACGTACAAAGCAGTTTTATGCCTGTGCTATTCACCCCACACAAACCAATTACTTCCTGGCAGGTGCACAGGACAATGGCACACACCAGTTAACCTCTCCTGGTTTGGGAGGCAGTATTGAAATTTTAGGGGGCGATGGCGGCTTTGTGCATATTGATGAAGATGAACCGCAGTTTCAGTTTGGTTCCACTACAAACGGCAACTATCGCCGTAGTGTTAACAATGGTGCAAGCTGGTCCAGTGTCAGCAATCCGCTGAGTGGCCTCGGACAGTTTATTAATCCTACCGATTACGACGATAAAAATAACCGGATGTATACCAGCGCCGGTAATGGCGGCTCTGGTACATTTATCCGTTGGGATAATCCGCAAAGCGGTTCAACATTTACACAAGTGTCTATTGGCGGAGGTACAACATCGGGTATCACCAGTGTGAAAGTATCGCCTTACACCAATAACCGTGTATTCTTTGGTTCATCGCAGGCAAGAGTGGTAAGGGTTGATAATGCACATCTCAGTTTCCCTACAACCGTAAATATTTCGGGTAGTAATTTTCCGGGCAGTGGTAACACGGTTTCCTGTGTAAATGTGGGTACAAGCGATTTGTTTCTGATTGCTTCGTTTTCGAATTACGGCGTGGGCCATGTGTATGTAACAACTACCGGTGGTGGTGATGCAGGTTGGGAAAATATTTCGGGCAACCTTCCCGATGTTCCTGTGCGTTGGGCCATGTTTTATCCGGAGAATAATGACAAAGCCATTATTGCAACCGAAATGGGCATTTTTGAAACCGATGACATCAACGGTGCTTCTACTGTATGGGTGCGTAATGCAAGCTTCCCCGTCGTTCGTACAAATATGTTGCAGTATCGTCCATCAGACCGAACCTTGCTGGCCGCAACACATGGCCGTGGTTTGTGGACTACACAGCTGCCACTTGCAGCACCTTACATCCGCTTCGCTTCTTCATATACCTATACATCTACTGCCGAAAGCACAACCTTATCCGGCAGTGTTTGTCGTAATTACAAAGATATTACGGTGCCAATGCGTATTGATGCGGCACCAACCGGTAATGCAACTGTTACAATCAGTATACAGGCCGGTGGCACTGCTACACAGGGAGTAGATTATGATGTAACAACCAATGGCAACTTTACATCACCATCAAACACCTTAACGTTTGCCAATGGCTCAACAGCCGATCAAACCATTACGGTGCGTGTTTATAACGATGCTGAAATAGAAGCTGCAGAATCGTTCACCATTAATTATACCGTGAGCGGCAGTACGAATGCGGCAGCTGCACCAAGCAGCCAGGTGTTTACTGTGCATTTAAATGATGATGATGTAGCTGCATCGCCGGCTCTGTTCAGTGGTAATTACGATATTGGCCAAAGCCAAACTACGCTTACAACAAACTCACCTTTCCGTGCAGACAGAAGTAAGTTTCGGGTACAATACCTCTTTACGGCTTCCGAACTTTCAACAGCCGGAATTTATGCAGCCGGTTACATTAAATCGATGACGATAAATGTAACAACCAAAAACAGCTCGCAACCATATACCGGCTTTACGATTGCCATGGCCAATACAACTTCAACGAACCTGAGCACCGGTTTTACCGGTGGGTTGTTAACACAAGTGTATTCGGGTAATTACAGCAGTGTATCGGGTACCAACCTGTTTACATTTACGACTCCGTTCTATTGGGATGGTGTATCGAACCTGTTGGTGAATATCTGCTACGATAAAACAACAACAGAAGCCGTGCCCGATGAAGTAGAAGCATCTTCGGCACCGTTAGGTTCAAATATCAGAGCTTCTACCTGGTCTGATGCGGTTAGTACAACAGGCTGTTCGCTCAACGCAGCATTTATTTCCGATTCACGTATTATAACAACATTCAATGCATCATCAGGTAATCCTATTGCAACAACAGCTGGTGCAAACCGCAGCGAATTTGTTGGGGGGACAGGTTTGTACAATTTCTTCAGCACATTCGATATCATTGGCAGCATCACAGAAGCATCGGCCAATTTCGGTTGTGTAAACATGTCTGTTGCAGCAGCAGGCAACACCTGGCAACCCTTTGTTGCAGGTCCACGTTCGCAAAAAATCTTTAATGTTAGCTATACGGGTGCAGGCACGTATAAAGTTGGGTTATATTTCACAGCAGCAGAGCTGGGCGGTAAAGATCCAAGTCTTGTACGCATTGCAGGTACAACGGCTGCCACCATCGGCGCAGCCAACAGCGGCAATTCGCAGGTATATGCAACAACCTATATTCCGTTTGGTACCGGTTATTTTTATACTGCAACAGTAAGCGGCCCGGGTTTGTACTTCCTTGCAGAAGCAAACGTAACGCCGGTGCGTAATACAAGCCGTACCGAAAACTTTGTGAAGCTGCTGCAGAACCCGGTAGGCACTACCATTCCGTTACAGGTTGGTAACCCAACACGTGTTAATGTAGAAGCCACACTCTTTACCAACAGCGGACAGTTATTGCAGCGTTGGAACTTAGGCCGTGCAGATGGTAATTATCAACTATCACTCGGCAGGATAGCCCTTCCGGCAGGTGTGTATGTGCTGCGGGTAGATGCAGGTACGAAAACACAAAGCTTTAAAGTAACGAAGCAATAATCAATACAAAAAGCCCCTCGGAATACGAGGGCTTTTTTTTGCGGTTATCATTTCTGCTTTAGAAAAACCTTACGCTAGCAGGCAGGCTCTGAAAATTTGTCCTTTGTTCTGTCAGTTTTTTTGCCTGAAATGGGGCTGTTTGCGCCAATTCTGAAAATTTTTCCTGTTCTGGCAGGGTGGCACTGTATTCGCTTACCTTCGTTGCCCGGTAAAACGGGCGATAACTAATTTCATTTAAAAACCAAAAAAGTATAACTATGGCTAAGAAGGTAAGTGTTACCCCTTTACACGACAGGGTAATTGTGAAGCCTGCCCCTGCTGAAGAAAAAACAGCTGGTGGTATCATCATCCCCGACACTGCAAAAGAAAAACCCCAGCGTGGTACCGTAGTGGCTGCCGGCCCCGGTAAAAAAGACGAACCCGTTACTGTAAAAGTAGGCGACGTTGTTCTTTATGGTAAATATGCCGGTACCGAAATTTCTATTGATGGTGCTGATCTGTTGATCATGCGTGAAAGCGACATTTTAGCGATTGTATAAAAAGCTTTTAACTGTCGGCTACAAGCTGTAAGCGAAAGCCGAATACAGAAAAGCTGTACAAGTGTGCGACGCAACAGAAGTTGAAAATTGTTGCCAAAGCTGGTAACAAAAAACTAAGTACAAAAAACTAAAAACTTAATAAAGATGGCAAAGCAAATCTTCTTCGATATTGAAGGAAGAAATAAAATGAAGAAAGGTGTTGACATTCTGGCCAACGCTGTAAAAGTTACCCTCGGTCCTAAGGGTCGTAACGTGGTAATTGAAAAGAAATTCGGTGCACCTGCTGTAACAAAAGATGGTGTTACTGTAGCAAAAGAAATTGAACTGGAAGATCCCATTGAAAACATGGGTGCGCAGATGGTGAAAGAAGTAGCTTCTAAAACTGCAGACATTGCAGGTGATGGTACTACTACGGCCACTGTACTGGCACAGGCCATCATCAGCGAGGGTTTGAAAATGGTAGCTGCCGGTGCAAACCCAATGGATCTGAAGCGTGGTATTGACAAGGCGGTTAGCCTGGTTGTAGCCAACCTTAAATCTCAGTCGCAAACTGTAGGCAGCGACAGCAAAAAAATTCAGCAGGTTGCTACTATTTCTGCAAACAACGATGAAACAATCGGTAAGCTGATTGCAGAAGCGTTTGCAAAAGTGGGTAAAGAAGGTGTAATTACTGTAGAAGAAGCAAAAGGTACCGATACAACTGTTGATGTAGTAGAAGGTATGCAGTTCGATCGTGGCTATATTTCTCCTTACTTCGTTACCAACAGCGAAAAAATGGAAGCTGAATTGCAGAACCCATACATCCTTATCTACGATAAGAAGATTTCTGCAATGAAAGATATTCTCCATATCCTGGAGAAAGTGGCACAAAGCGGCCGTCCATTGTTGATTATTGCTGAAGACCTCGAAGGTGAAGCATTGGCAACATTGGTAGTAAACAAACTCCGTGGTACATTAAAAGTAGCAGCTGTAAAAGCGCCCGGTTTTGGTGACCGTCGTAAAGAAATGTTGACTGATATTGCGATCCTCACTGCAGGTACAGTAATCAGCGAAGAGCAAGGTTACAAATTAGAGAATGCTGATTTAACTTACTTAGGTCAGGCTTCTTCTGTAACAATTGATAAGGATAACACAACAATCGTTGGTGGTAAAGGCAAAAAATCTGATATCACTGCACGTGTAAACCAGATCAAAGCACAGGTTGAAAACACAACTTCTGACTACGATAAAGAAAAATTACAAGAGCGTTTAGCGAAGTTAGCAGGTGGTGTTGCTGTATTGTACATTGGTGCTGCTACTGAAGTTGAAATGAAAGAAAAGAAAGACCGTGTAGATGATGCATTACATGCAACACGTGCTGCGGTTGAAGAAGGTATCGTTCCTGGTGGTGGTGTTGCGTACATCCGTGCATTAGATGCATTGGAAGCAAAAGTTCGTGGCCAGATTGAAGACGAACAAACCGGTATGCAAATTATCCGTCGTGCATTAGAAGAGCCAATGCGTACATTAACTTCTAACGCAGGTATCGATGGTTCAATTGTTGTACAGAAAATTAAAGAAGGCAAGGGCGACTTTGGTTTCAATGCACGTACTGAAACATATGAAAATATGTTCAAGGCAGGTGTAATTGATCCTACAAAGGTTAGCCGTGTTGCTTTGGAAAATGCAGCTTCTATCGCCGGTATGTTGTTAACTACTGAGTGTGTAATTGCTGACAAGCCAAAGAAAGAAGAAGCACACGCACATGGCGCTCCTGATATGGGCGGTATGGGTGGTTACTAAACAAGTACGAGATGAGAAGTTAGAAGTGCAAAGTGCATTTAATTTCTTCACTCAAACAATTAGTAACAGCTTAAAGATAAAAGCAAGTCCTCTGTTTGAACAGGGGACTTTGCATTTCAATGATTCATCACGATTAAAAACATGCGACATGAAAAAAGTAAACATGCTTTTACCGTTTATGCAGAAATTGAAACGCAAAGTAAAACTGCTGGTACAATGGATCAGAAAACGAGATGATGACTCGTACGACAATCCTTATTTAATTTACTGAACAAACACTCCCGCAACTGCGGGAGTGTTTGCTTTAATTATATATCTAACGAAATCGCTTATTTGAATTGCTCCAACCATGCTTTTGCATCATCGGCATTACTGAAGCTTTTCATAGGTATAGGTGGCGGCTTCATCTTAAAAAGTAAGTTCATAATAAACAACGCCAGTCCCGGCTTTGAAACCATGGCCATTGCTTTGTAAATAACTGGGAGTTGTTGTGCAGAAAAAGCCCTTGTTGCCTTATCCGGCATAGGCGATTTTGTTAAGTAAATAAGCAAAGGAACAGGCGTGTTGCCGGTGAGCTGCTGTACAAAAGCAACATTTCGTGTAATTAATTCAACAGTGCGTTGTTTGTTGTTGGAAAGTGAAACAAGCAGCCCGTCATCGAACCAGTAAGTAGCAATTTCACCGGTATAAACAGGTCTATCTGCAGGAGGTTGAATCATAAAAAGCATTTGCAAATAAACAAAGCCGGTTATTGTGCATCGAAATATTTTTCAATAATTTCTTCCAGTAATTCTTTTGTGAGCGGTTTTGTTTTATAGTCGGTAACAATATCCCAGCTTTTTGCTTTGGCCTCATCATCAGGATTACTGGATGTTGTAAGCATAATTATAACAACTGCATTGGCCGAATCCTGGTTGTTGCTGTTGTATTCCTGCAAAAACTCCCAACCATTCATACCGGGCATATTAATATCGAGGAACAACAGGTTAGGAAAATCCTCACCGTTTTCTTTGAGTAATTGTAAATGCTCCAATGCCTGTAACGCCGAGTTTTTTGTACTTACTTCGATAGAGGTATTGAATTTTTTTATTTCCCGTACATGAAAAAAATTGTCATCTACATTGTCGTCAATTAAAAGGATGCTGTTTAGTTTCTTCATTTTAAGAAGGATGATATGGTGAAGTAAAATGCAGAGCCATTGCCGGGTTTTGATTTAATCCAGATTTCGCCCCGGTGCAGCTCTACAATCTTTTTACAATAAGCAAGTCCTATGCCATTGCCTTTGTATTCATCAGCCGGGTGTAATCGCTGAAAAATTTCAAAAACACGTTCGTAAAAAACAGGGTCAATACCAATGCCGTTATCGGCTACACGAAATACATAGCTGTTGTTTTTCTGTTCGGCATCAATGGTAATATGCGGTGTAACATCCGCTGCGGTAAATTTAATAGCATTGGTAATAAGGTTTTGAAACAGCTGCCGCATTTCCGTTTCATAAACCGTAAGCACCGGCATTTCACCAATTTCAATCTGTGCATTTGATTTACGGATGATTGTTTCAAGGTCGCCCAATACTTCATCCAGCAGCGTACGTAAATTTTTATGTACCAGTACACCATTTCGTCCCAGTCGTGAATAATCGAGCAGTGCCTTAATCAGCATGCTCATGCGTTTGGTGGCATTATTTACCGATTGCAGATATTTGCGTGCCTGCTCATCCAATTGATCTACATAATCTTCTTCAAACACCTGCATGTAGTTTGATACTGTACGCAAGGGCTCCTGCAAATCGTGTGAGGCGATGTAGGCAAACTGTTCCAGCTCTTTGTTTTTTATTTCCAGCTCGGCCTGTTTCTTCAACATGTCTTCCTGCATCTTTCGTTCTGTAATATCAATAATGGATGCAAGTACTACATTGCCCTCCATCGTTTCAATCGGATTCAAACCAATTTCTACCTGCACTTCTGTACCGTCTTTCTTCAGTGCAAATAAATCACGCCCCGAGCCCATGGGTCTTGTTTCCTGGTTTTTGAAATAGTGTGTCCGAAACGAGGGGTGTTGCGATCTGAAACGTTCGGGGATCAGTGTTTCAAGTTTACCTCCAATTAATTCGCTGCGTTGGTAGCCAAAAAGTTGTTCGGCCTGGTTATTAACAAGCGTAATGTTACCATCTCTGTTAATCAACAGCATGGCGTTCGGTGCCGATTCTACCACAAGCCGGAATCGCTCTTCTGCTTTTTTACGTTCGGTAATATCGATAATCGATGCCAGAACCAAAGTGCCATCTACCGTAACAACGGGGTTCAAACCAATTTCAATCGGGAACTCAGTTCCGTCTTTACGCAACGCATACAGTTCTCTGCCGGCACCCATAGAACGTACTGCCGGTTCTTTAAAAAAATGATCTCTGAAGCTTGCATGGTGCTTTACAAAACGTTCGGGAATTAATTGCTCTACACGCTGACCAATTAACTCAGTACGACTGTAACCGAAAAGTTTTTCTGTCTGGTTATTGATATAGGCGATTTTGCCTTCTTTGTTTACCAATACAATTGCGTTTGGAGTAGACTCAACAATGAGCTGAAATGTAAGCTCGGTAAAGGTGATTTGGTGCTTATCCATTTATAAAAGTATAAGGGATACATAAAGAAGCAACAGCAGGAATAGAGTGAAATACAGGTCGTCTATTTCTTACATGCAAAATTGGTATCCGTGATTGTTAAACTAATGTACATACTTCGTAAGTAGAATGCAAGTACAGGCAAGGCTTAATAGACGTTTGCTGTAAAATGGATGTAAAAAAACAGTAAATATGGGCTGCTACTTAGGCCGTTAATTGTTTGATGGCCGCTTTTACAATGAAGTATTGTGCAGCCGCATAGGTAGCCATTACCAGTAAACTCAACAATAAATGCTGATACGCAAAAAGGTTCACCGCAAGTACCGAATCGGAAATAACAAACAATAAGGCTCCGCAGATAAATAACAAAGCGGTGCGTTCTTCAAGTTTATTTTTTGTGTTTATAGCCATTAACAGCATGCTGCTGATGGTTATACCGTAAATGATAACAGGAATTTTTAATGCACTGAGATAAGGAAAGAGCAGGTAAAGGAAAAGTAAAATATACAGTAGCACAGGCAACACGAGCAGCGGTTGTAACTGTACCCATCCTTTTTTATTTTTTTCGGTTTGAAGAAAATAAACAATGTAACAAACATGCGCCAGTAGGAATGCAACCAAACCCGGAATAAAGAACCCATTCATTTGCAACAACACATCGCCGCACCAGGAAAGAAATAACGCAGCAAGTATAAGCCTGAATAAATGACTGTTACGGTTCGTTGCTGCAACAGAAAAACCCAATATCAACAACGGCATCAACAATGGTTTGGTAAACCAGCGGAGTGTTGATTGGTTTGTATAAATAAAAAGCAATTCAAGCAATGCCACTACAGCATATATAAGGAAGAGCAGCTTTGCCTTTTGTTTCATTTGCTTATTGCAGGAGCTTTGGTTTCCACAAATAATTTTTACGCAACGAGTCCATTACATACGACGAATCGCTCAACGGACGGTTTACCTGCAGCACCACAATATACCGGCTGCTGTCTTTCATTTCTGCACGTACATCAAAACCACGCAGCTTCAGTTTGGCAACACGGTTTTCGGCAGCGGCCATTGTTTTAAATGCATCAACCTGTAAACGGAAGGTGCCTGTTGCAGTTGGCACGTTTGCAGTAACAGCAGAATCGGGTGGCGTTACCGGCGTACTGTCTTTTACAACAATAGCGGATGTATCCATGGCTGCAGCAGGCGTATCAACAGCTACCTGTTCGGTTTCTGTATCGGTGGAAACAGGTGCCGTTTCTTTTTTAGGGATCGCCAGCCAAACAGCCCAACCAACAAGTGCAAGGGCAATGATGCTGCCAAAAATTAAAATCGGTTTCTTTGAATTTTTCCGCTCTTCATGCGAAAAATCAATTTCAGTTTCTCCTTCGGCCAATACAGTTCTGTCTCGAACATGGTCGGTATTGATGGAATCAATTTTTTCCAAAACGGGATTCCCCTGTTCGAACTGCAACTGTGCTGTTTGATTTTTGGTGAGCGAGCCGATTCCTTTGATGAGAAAAGGTTTACCAATATTGATCAATTGTAACCCGGTGCTGATGTACGATTCAAGATCGCTCAACGCAAGCGGTTTCATTTTGCCGGTCTGTTGTACAAGAAACGTAAGCAACTCATCCGAAAGTTGGGCCTGCCGGTCCATGGTAAACGTAATGGCACCATCGGGCCACACCTGTTCTTTGGTATCGGTTAAATTTACAGTAGGGTCAAGTGCAAAATGGCCTAAGCCGGGCAATGTAAGTGACTTCTCTTTGTACAGATACTGAGCTAATATTTCCTGGATTTTCACGGATAATTTTTTTCAAACTTACTTAAAAACCTTGTTTTCTCATCGTGTTCTGTAAAACAAGCGTTAAGAACAGCTCAAAACCTGCAATTATTGAACCTGCTGCTGGGCTTACTTACCTACATTTGCAAAAAAACTGGCTATGCTGTCGCAGCAGGAAAAAGATTTTATTACGTGGTGGGAGGCAAACAGTAAACGGGAGAAAAAGCTGCTTACACAGCTTTCCATTGGTTTGCCGTTGGGTTTGGCATTTGGTTTTCCCATACTTTTAAGCGTCATGTTCAGGGGCTGGTACAAAAACATGCCCTATGTATCCGGATCGCAGCTTACGGTTATAATGATTGCAGTGCTGCTGATTGTTGTTTTCTATGCCATTTTTCGTATGCGTTTTAAATGGGAGCTGAACGAACAGCGTTACAACGAGCTCAAACAAAAACAAAAAGATGAGGCAACGATAACAGAAAACGAATTGTCTTAAATCAACTATATAAAAAGAACCCCGTTATTTAACAAGAGATATGAAAAAACTAAACTTGAAATTTATTGCAGCTGTGTTAACCGCTGCTCTTTTAATTGGTGCCTGTAAAAAGAAAGGTAACGACGAGTGTACTGCAACAGCAGGTACTACGGTAGCATCGGCTGCAGAAGAAGCCATGGTTATAAAATACCTCGATTCAATGGGTATTACAAACAGAACTGAATTGGATGGAAGTGGGATGTACTATGTAATTGATACAGCCGGTAACAGCAAACGTGCAGGTTTATGCACGAGTGTTACAGTTTCGTACAAAGGTTATTACCGAAATGGTTCTGTATTCGACCAGGCAACGGCAGCAAACCCTGCCACATTTCCCGAAATTTCGAACCTGATTGAAGGATGGAAAAGGGCCTTGCCTTTATTGGGCGAAGGTGGTGTTATACGCATGTTTATTCCGCCATCACTGGGTTATGGTATTAACGGCTGGCAAAATCCAAGCACAGGCCTCTATTTTATTTTGCCCAATGCGGTGTTGATTTTTGAAATGAAACTGATCAGGATAAACGGGTAAGCAACTTACCTTGTACAAAGCTCTCCGCAAACAACGGGGAGCTTTTTTGTTTACGTACATTTGTAAAAAATTATAGCGCTTGTCTTACGAACCCATTTCAGTTTTCGATATGTTTAAAATTGGCGTTGGTCCTTCCAGCAGCCATACATTAGGGCCATGGCGGGCAGCACAGCGGTTTGTGCATTCAATCGAGCAGCTTCAGCCTTTACAAAATATACTATCGGTTCGGGTGTTGTTATATGGTTCGTTGGCAAAAACAGGTAAGGGGCATGGTACCGATGTGGCCATCCAGTTAGGTTTGTGTGGCGACGATCCGGTTACATTTGATGTAAATGCGATCGACAGCAAAATCAATGATATTGCTGCTATGAAGAAAATGCTGTTGGGTGGCAGGCACGAAATTGATTTTGATCCGGCAGAGGATATTGATTTTTTAATGACGGAAAGCCTGCCTTATCACCCAAACGCCGTTACGTTTCTTGCAGTTTTTCATAACGGTCATTCCGTAGCAGAAACCTATTATTCCATTGGTGGTGGATTTGTAACAAAAGAAGGAGAGACAACTACCGGCCACCATCAGGTGCAGTTACCGTTTCCGGTAGATACAGCGAACGATCTGTTACATTGGTGCATGAAAACAGGCATGAGCATCAGCGAAATTGTAATGGAAAATGAACATGCCTGGCGTACCGAAGAAGAAACGAAACAGGGTGTGCTCAACATCTGGCGGGTCATGCATGAATGTGTGTTTAAAGGATGCCATACCGAAGGCTATTTACCGGGTGGACTTAATGTAAAACGCCGGGCTTCCGGACTCAATAAAAAATTACTGCAGCAACAACCTTATACCGATTTTCCGGAGTGGGTAGAGGTGATACGTAAGGGCGGCAACAGTTTTAAGTACACCCTCGATTGGGTGAGTTGTTTTGCTTTGTCGGTAAACGAAGAAAACGCTTCGTTCGGCAGGGTGGTAACAGCACCAACCAACGGAGCAGCCGGTGTTATTCCTGCAGTGCTCATGTACTTTGTTTGTTTCTGCGATGGATACGATACCGATAAAATCATCCGCTTTTTATTAACAGCTTCCGAAGTTGGCAGCATTTTTAAAAAGGGGTCTACCATATCGGCAGCAATGGGTGGTTGCCAGGCAGAAATCGGCGTATCCAGTGCCATGGCTGCAGCGGCATTAACCGAGAGTCTGGGCGGTACCCAAAAACAGGTGTTGATGGCCAGTGAAATAGCCATGGAGCACCACCTTGGCTTAACCTGCGATCCGATTGCAGGCCTGGTACAGGTGCCCTGCATTGAGCGGAACACCATGGGAGCTATTAAAGCGATCACCGCATCGCAATTAGCGCTGCAGAGCACACCCGATTTTGCAAAAGTGTCGTTAGATGCGGTGGTAAAAACCATGTGGCAAACAGCGCAGGATATGAACCATAAGTACAAGGAAACAGCCGAGGCCGGGTTAGCTGTAAATATTCCCATTGCATTGCCGGAGTGTTAGTGCATGGCTGTATTGTAATGTGTGGAGCGATTTTGCTAAGTGTAATTTCTTATGTTAATCAATATAAAACAAATACGTTGCTTTTTTTATTTATACCACACTACTTGTTAAAAAACTATAAATGAATGGAGGCAGAACGAACTATTTCGGTGAATTGATGTTCTTTTGCAACACTTTCGAAAATTCGTTCAAAGGAACGAAATAAAAAAAGCAACTTTCTTTAACATAACGGTAGGTACAATGGCAAATGAACAGTTAGACAAGGATCTGGGTCGTCCTATACAACGGCTATTACAGGTAATTAATCTCGAACGCAAAGAGATTGGCGCAATTTATTTTTATGCAATTTTAGCCGGGTTGCTGCAATTGGCAGTGCCGCTTGGTGTACAGGCCATTATTAATTTTGTGTTAGCCGGCCGCTTATCTACTTCAATCGTTGTTTTAATTATCGTTGTAGTTTTCAGCGTATTTGCAACAGGTTTGATGCAGGTAAACCAGATGAAGATTATTGAAAAGATTCAGCAGCGTTTATTTGCCCGTTATTCATTTGAATTTGCCTGGCGTATTCCCCGACTCGATCTCAAAAAAATCGATGGATACTATTTGCCCGAATTTGTAAACCGTTTTTTCGACACCATTAATCTCGAAAAAAGTTTAAGCCGTTTGTTGCTCGATATTCCGGCAGCACTTATACAGGTGTTGTTTGGTTTAACGCTACTGTCGCTTTACTCCAATGTGTTTATTCTTTTCAGCTTATTGCTGTTGCTCATCATTTTTCTGATTGTTCGTTTCTCTTACAAAGAGGGCTTATCAACGAGTTTAGATGAAAGCGATCGTAAGTATGCAGTAGCAGGCTGGCTCGAAGAAATTGCCCGTGTATTAAAATCATTTCAGTTTTCACGTGGCTCTTCATTACCTGTAGATAAAACGGATACGTTGGTAACAAAATACCTGCATGCACGTACCAAACACTTTCGTGTGCTGTTAAAGCAATACTGGTCGCTTATTGGTTTTAAAGTGGTGATTACTGCCGGTATGCTTATTGTTGGTGCAGTATTGCTGGTAGGTAATGAAATTAACGTAGGTCAGTTTGCCGCAGCAGAAATCGTTATCATCTCTGTACTTGCATCGGTTGAAAAATTAATCAGAAGTCTCGATAAAATTTATGATGTATTAACCAGCGTTGAAAAGCTGGGTAAGGTTATTGACAAACCGCTTGAAACTGAAGGAACCCTGGATCTGCCGCACAACAGTAAAGGTGTTAGTCTGCAGGTGCAGGATGTTGCTTTCAGTTACAACGGTCATACAAACATTCTTGAGCGTGTTTCGTTCCAGGCAAATGCAGGCGAAAAGGTATGCATTAGGGGAGGCGATGGTTCGGGTAAATCAACCTTACTGAAATTACTTACCGGTGCCTATTCTGATTTTAAAGGAAACATCGCCATCAATCAAATTCCCATTGGCAATTATAATTCACAGTTGTTACGAGCAGAAACCGGTATCCTCTTTCATCAGCAGGATATTTTTGAAGGAACCTTGTACGAGAACATTACGTTGGGCGATCGGGAAGTAACAACGGAGCAGATTACTGCACTAGCCGAAAAGTTAGGCATCAGCGATTTTATTACATCGCTGAAGCGTGGATTTGATACGCCGATTGATGCGGCAGGAAAGCGTTTGTCGAGTGCCGTTATACGCAAAGTATTGCTGTTACGTGCACTGTTATCGCATCCGAAGCTTTTGTTACTGGAAGAACCCTGGTTAGGATTTGATGCTGATTGTAAAGAAACGGTGCAGCATTATCTGCTACATGAAATTCCCGATACAACGGTATTGCTTATTACAAACGAAACAGCATTTGCACAACGATGCGACCGCATTGTTGAACTGCAGGATGGTGTTGTTGTAAAACATGGTAAACCAAACGAAACCCTTTAAAACATCGGTTATGTCATTTCAAATACTTAGTGAAGATATCCAGGCAACTGTTGGCAAGCCGCTTAACTCGTTTACAGAAATTTACCGGCATAACAAGTCGAGTAAAGTGCGTCGTTACTTTTTCGTCATTGTGGGCATTATGCTGGGCATCCTGTTTATACCGTGGACGCAGAATATTCGAAGTGCCGGATCGGTAACAACCTTGCGGCAGGAAGAACGTCCGCAAGAGTTGAATAATATTATTCCCGGCCGTATTGTAAAGTGGTGGGTAAAGGAAGGCGATTTTGTAAAGAAGGGCGATACCATTGTACAGCTTGCAGAAATTAAAGATGATTATCTCGATCCGCAATTGTTGCAACGTACCGAACAGCAGTTGAGTGCCGAGCAAATGACCATTGATTATTACCAGGGAAAGGTTGCGGCAACCGGCGATCAGATTACTGCTTTGCAAAACGAACAGCAACTAAAACTCAGTTCGATTGATAATAAACTCATCCAGACACAACGCAAAGTTCAAAGCGACAGTATGAAGGTAATTGCTGCACGCAATGAAATGCTGGTAGCAGACAGGCAACTGGAAGGTGCGACAAAAATGTACGAGCAAGGCGTTATTCCGTTAACAGAATTTGAACGCAGGAAAGTGCTCCACCAAAACGTAAATGCAAAACTGATCGGTGCACAAAACGATTACAGTAACAGTAAACAGGATCTGTTGATTCTGCAACTCGACCGTAGTGCAGCGATCCAAGAATATGCAGAAAAAATAGCGAAAGCATCAGGCGATCGTTTTCAATCGCAATCACAAATAGCTTCAGGCCAGGGCAAAGTAGCCAAACTGCAAAATCAATACAGCAATTACCGCATCCGTAACGGACAGTATTTTGTACTTGCACCGCAGGACGGGCAGATTATCAAAGCCATGAAAGCCGGTATAAATGAAATCGTGAAAGAAGGAGAAATGATTGTGCAGGTGGTGCCCGGCAATTATCAGCTGGCAACAGAAATATGGGTGAAGCCCATGGATCTGCAATTGCTTGCTGTAGGTCAAAAAGTACGTTTTATGTTCGATGGTTTTCCGGCGATTATTTTCAGTGGCTGGCCACAGGCTTCGTACGGAACCTTTGGTGGCGAAATTGTTGCCATTGAAACAAACCTCAGCGAAAACGGAATGTTTCGTGTATTGGTAGCTGAAGATAAAAGCGACCGGAAATGGCCAGCCGATTTAAAGCTTGGAACAGGTGTTGTAAGCTTTGCGTTATTAAACGATGTACCGATCTGGTACGAATTATGGCGACAGGTGAATGGTTTCCCGCCGGATTATTACAAATCCAGCAGCGGCAGTAAAAAGGAAAACGACAAAAAGAAATAATTGCTAACAGCAAGGCATAAACGAAACGGATGAAACGGATTATTGTATTAGTTATTATTTGCTTAACGGTAAACAAACTGCCGGCGCAGGATACGTTGCGTACATTAACAGAAACCGATTTTCTGGCGGTTGTTAAAGCGCATCACCCTGTAGCCAAGCAGGCCGGCTTACTTGTCGATCTGGCGAGGGCACAGTTGCTGTCTATCCGTGGTAATTTCGATCCGTTATTGTTTATTGATAATAACCAGAAAACATTCGACGGAAAAAATTATTACAACTATACCAACGCAGAGTTAGCTGTGCCTACCTGGTTTGGTGTTGAATTATATGCAGGGCTCGAAAATAATTTTGGCGATTTTACCAATCGGGAAATGTCATTAGGGCAAAGCAGTTATGCGGGCATCAGCATTCCGGTGTTGAAAGATCTGGTGCTCGATAAACGCCGTGCAGCTTTGCAACAGGGGAAACTGTTTACACAGCAATCGGCATTTGAACGGAGTTCAATCATTAACGATCTTTTGTTTGATGCAACCAAAGCCTACTGGAACTGGGCAAAAGATTACCAAATGTTACTGGTGCTGGATACAACCATTGCCTTAAATGAGTTGCGTTATGAGCTGGTGCGTATTTCTTTTCAGCAGGGCGATCGTGCAGCAGTTGATACAACAGAAGCGTTGGTGCAATTGCAGAACTTCCAGCAACAGCGGGAAGAAGCCTGGTTAAAGTTTCGAAAGTCATCGTTGGAATTATCGGCTTACCTGTGGTTGCCCAACAATAAACCGGTGTATTTAACCGAGCGAGTTATACCCGATACCATCTGGGCCAAACAACAGTTTACGGCTTTTCCTGTTGATGCATTAACAAACTGGCTTACCCAAACTGTAACCAACCATCCGAAACTGAAACAATTTGACTTTAAACTGCAGGCACTGGAAGTAGAACGCCGGCTGAAGTTTCAAAGTCTTTTACCGAAGCTAGATCTGAAATATAATTTTTTGCAGAAAGGATATAATGTAGGCAATGCGTTTAAGAATAATGTGTTTGAAAACAATTACAAGTTTGGATTAAGTGCTGTAATTCCTATTCCCAACCGAAGTGGTATTGGTGATTACCGGGCTGCACGCATAAAAATAAAATCAACTGAACTTGACCGGAATTTTACCGAATTAAATCTTGAGAATAAAGTTCGCTTCCATTACAACGAAGTACTGAACCTGCAAAAGCAGATTGATATTTACGAACGGGCTTACAGTAACTATGTGCGTTTATTTAATGCCGAGCAATTAAAATTTACATTAGGCGAAACTACCTTGTTCTTACTCAACTCACGTGAAACAAAAGTGCTGGAAGCTCAACAGAAATTACTGGAGCTGAAAACAAAATTCTACCAGGCATTTGCTGCCTTGAATTGGGCTGCGGGTGTGTTGCAGTAACGATCCTGAGCGAAATCGAGTTGTGAACTCGAATATTTCTTTACCGCAAAGTAATCTCTCTGGGTAAACTTAATGTTCTTCTTTCTATGCAGTAAAATAATTGAAACACATTTCAACTACTTCTCAAACTCCTTCTTAAAAAACAACAAATGATAATCAACCGCACTGCCCCAATACGCACCGTTGTGCACACCGGGCCGTTCGGTATAATCATGACCTATTTTCAGCTGCATCAATTTCTGGTGCAGGCTGCGGTTTACTTCTAAAAAGAAATCACCTAAACCACAATCGATGAGCAGTTTCAGCTCGCCGTTTTTTAAATTGCTCACCTGGTTAATGACTGCATAGTTATCCCAGTTTTCTTTATTGGTTGTAATATCGCCCAGCACCTGTTTTATTTGCCATTTATCGGGGAAGGGGCGAATATCCACACCACCACACATCGACCCTGCCAAACCAAATACTTCTTTGTTACGCACTGCAAGATAAAGTGCGCCATGGCCGCCCATACTTAAACCGGTAATGGCTCTTTTATTTTTATCGGCAATGGTTTTGTAATTGCTGTCGATATAACTGACCAATTCTTTACTTACAAAAGTTTCATACTTCATCTTCGGATCAATGGGGCTGTCGAAATACCAGCTGTAATAACCACCATCCGGACAAACAATCATCATCTTTAACTCATCTGCTTTTTGTGCAAGCTGTGGAGCATCTTTGAGCCAGCCGGCATAGTTGCCGCTGTAACCATGTAAGAGGTATACAACCGGAAAACGGTCTTTACTTTTTTTATAATTCTTCGGCGTAATTACAACGCATTTAATTTCTTTCTGCATGCTGTTGCTGAATACGGTAACGGTATCAACTTTTCCTGCGATGAGATGTAAAGAGAGAAAAAGAAAAAAGAGGAGAGTGTTGAATTGTTTCATGGTTTGAAGATAAATATTTCTGAAGTTCAAAAAGCTGTCTTCTCAACGTAAGGTTGGATCTGTCTGTCGGTATCGTTCCGTCATCCCGACGACAGGAGGGATCTCTGCCCTGTAATGAAATATTTAATTCGCCAGTGTGATGATTACCTAACATCCTTGCAGGACTGAGATGTCTCCTTACGTCGACTGACGAGCTTGCTTCTTTTAATCAAAGGGAGCGGTTGTGCACATGCTGCTTTGGTATTTTATTTCACAAAGAACAAAAGGCAGAAAAGCACAAAGGGCACAGAGAATTTTCTCCGTGCCCTTTGTGAAAGCTTTGTGTACTTCGTGCTGTTATCTTAATTCTTCTGTGCTCTCTGCATGGAGTTGCCACCTGTACTTGATCCACGTGCAGGACCACCGCCCTGACGGAACAGGTTAAACTTCGATGGCATTTCTTTTACCGGCCATAAGTTGTTGCTTTCATCAATGTCAGCTGTTTCACGCATCGGATCGATACGGATAGCAGCCACCTCTTTATCCTTGATGAACACTTTGGTAAACTTCTGTTCATTCAATTTCCAAACACTTACCGGTACACGATCTACTTCTTTGCTGCCATCTTTATATGTCCACTCAACAATTACCGGCATTACCATACCACCTTTGTTGGTAAAGCTCAGCTCGTAAAAATTCTTATTGGCCCATTTGCCTTTGTTTTCGTTATCTACAGGAATCGATGCTTCACGTTGTTGCTGTGCAAACTTTCCATCCGCATCAGGATTGTAGTAGTAGTAGTCACGCAGACTTGTATCTGCATCTGTAGCGTATACAATACTCTTATCTTCTTTGTTACGCAGTTTGTGTACAGCATTAAACTCCTGGCGCTGGAAGGCAGCTGCATTGGCAGCATCGTTCAACTTAAACCAACGAACACTGTCGAGCGAAATATCTACAGGCTCTGTACCGTAGTACCAACCTCTCCAGAACCAATCCAGGTCAACTGCACTGGCATCTTCCATGGTACGGAACAGATCGGCCGGTGTTGGGTGCTTAAAAGCCCAACGGCGTGCATATTCACGGAACGAATAATCAAACAGTTCACGACCCATGACCGTTTCACGTAAAATGTTTAAACCGGTTGCTGCTTTTGCATAAGCGTTCGAACCAACCTGTGCAACGTTATCACCCATGGTCATAATCGGCTCCAGTTGATCTTTCGGCAGCTTCATGTAATCAGTGATCAAATGTGCAGGACCACGACGTGATGGATAGTTGTTATCAAATTCACCTTCCGTTAAAAACTGTGTGAATGTATTCAACCCTTCATCCATCCACCAGTACTGGCGTTCATCGCTGTTCACAATCATGGGGAAGAAGTTATGACCTACTTCGTGAATTACCACACCAATCATTCCGTACTTGGTTGCTTCGCTGTAGGTACCATCTTTTTCTGTACGGCCGTAGTTAAACGCAATCATCGGATATTCCATACCCTGTGATGCTTCTACTGATAATGCAACCGGATAAGGATAAGGAATGGTATGCTTTGAATATACTTTCAATGTATGTGCAGTAACCTTGGTAGAGTATTTACGCCAGAGGCTGTATGCTTCTTTTGGATAATAACTCATACTCATGATCTTCTTGCCTTCTACATAAGTAGGCATCGCATCCCAGATAAATTTGCGGCTGGCACCCCATGCAAAATCACGAACGTTTTCTGCAGAATAGATCCATGTTTTTTTATCGGTTGATTTATCTTTTTCGTTGGCAACTGCTTCATCAAGTGTAACCACTTCAACCACATCTTTTGCTGTTTGTGCTTGCTTCCAGCGTTGCAGCTGTGCAGGTGTAAGCAATTGATTATAGTTCTGGCATTCGCCTGTTGCAGCAACAACAAAATCGCCGGGTACAGTCATCTTTACTTTAAAGTTGCCAAACGTTAATGCAAACTCTGCACCACCGCTGAACTGCGTGTTCTGCCATCCCTGGAAATCGCTGTAAACCGCCATACGTGGATAGAACTGGCTCATGGTAAACACCATGTTTCCATCTTCGGGAAACAGTTCGTAACCACCACGGCTGCCCCATACACCACGGTCGGGTATTTTATAATTCCAGTCTATTTTTAAAATGTATTTCTGTCCGGGTTTTAACGCAACCGGCAAATCAACACGCATCATGGTTTGGTTGATGGTGTATTTTAACGCATTGCCTGCAGCATCGGTAAGTTTGGTAATTTTTACCCCTAAGCCTTGCTCTTTAGCTGTGCGGAAACGTTCGAGGCTTACAAGTTGTCCGTTACTCATGGTTGCATCCATACGGTTACGGCCATTGCGCAGGTAATCGTGGTTGGGGTCATGAATATTCTCATCGAGCTGTAACCAGAGGTAGGTTAATTGATCGGGCGAGTTGTTATAGTACGTAATGGTTTCGCTGCCGGTTAAATGAAGTTTGGCTTCATCTAATTCCACGCTGATGTCGTAATCGGCTTTTTGTTGCCAATACTTGGGGCCGGGTGCACCACTGGCGGTACGGTACTCATTCGGACTTTGTAACAAATAACCCAGCTGCTCAAAGCGGTTGCCATGATTGCTGCCGGGGTTACTCTGAGGCGGTTGTGCTACGCTTACAACGGCAAGCAATAAACAACCCAATAAAAAACGAATATGCATAGTTCAGATTTTTTCAAATGCTTTTAAATCGGTAAACGGTCCAGCGCCATTACCAGCGATAATGCGGCAATACCGCCTGTTATAAACAGTAACCAATCTCTGCGTAATACATTCAGCACCCGTATAAACAAAAAAGCCAGCAACAGAACAAACAATACAATCAGTAACTGACCAAGTTCCAAACCTACATTAAATGCCAGTAATTGCGTTACAATTGTTTCGCTTTTTCCCAACATACTTTTTAAGTAGTTGCTGAAACCAAGCCCGTGTATTAACCCAAACAACAAGGCTGCAGCATAACGCAGCTTTGGTTGTTGATCGGTTGTGTGTTGCTGGAGGAGATTTCCCAGGGAGGTGAGCAGGATGGTAACCGGAATCAGAAACTCGATCCATTTGCTGGAAATAAGTATGGCATCAAACACACTTAACGCCAGCGTTACCGAATGACCAATGGTGAAGGCCGTAACCAACACCACAATTTTTTTCCAATCTTTTGCAGCATAGGGTAAACAAAGAGCCATTACAAAAAGGATATGATCGTATCCTTTCCAGTCGGTAATATGGTAAAAACCTTCCCTTAAATAAAACCCAAAATCCCCCATTTTTTATTGCAGTAGTGATTGATGGTGGAAAATAAAGCAGAAGTTTGTATCCTTAAAATTTAATCGGTTAATGGTGGCAGTATTATATAAGCGGCTCGTTGAAGGCAAGCCGGAAGTGGGTAGTGGAGAGTGGTTAATGAAGAGTCGACAGTCGACGGTCGACAGTAGACCACTGTCCTTCGTCCGCCGTCTGTTTTTACTAATGGCAATCGGCTTATGGCTAACAGCTTTCTCCCTTCATCCGTACTACATGAGCGTAACTGAAATTGAATACAAACCGGCAGAAAAAGAAGTACAGGTTGCCTGCAAAATTTTTACCGACGACCTGGAAGAAGCTTTGAAAAAAGAGTTTGCCAAAAAAATCGATATTGTAAACCCGGCACAGAAAAAAGAAAATGAACAGCTGCTGCAACGCTACATACAAAAGCATTTAAAACTGCAGTTAGATAATAAAGCAGTTGCGTTGGAATTTTTTGGATTTGAATCAGAGGGCGAAGCCATCTGGATTTACCTGCTGGCAAAAAATACGGCCGCCTTTAAATCGGCTGTTGTGTTTAACGATGTGCTGTACAGTTACCGGAACGAGCAGATCAACATCGTTCATTTTAAAAACAAAGGTGAACGAAAGAGTTACCGTTTAAACTATCCGGATAACCAGGTAACGTTTAGCTGGTAATTAAAACGCATCCAGGTAAACTTTTGCCGCTAAAAAAAGAATGGCAAAAAGGGTAAGCCACAGCATGTAGTAATACACGGTTGCTTTTTGCTGAAATACAAGATGCCGTTTTTGATCGATACTTCTTGCACGCAGCTTTGCTTCCCGTAAGGGTTTTAATGTAATTATGGTAATAATCAGCAGTTGAGAAAGTGAACTTTCGTGTTGTCCTTTTTCGTTCCTGGCATTTAACCGCTCATAGCCCGCCATCAGTAAAGAGCGCAGCAGGTAAATAAGCACAAACAAGGCAATCATTCCATAAAGCAATAAGTTCAGCATATTAAAACTGAATGGGTTTTATTGTCAGCTTCCTGTTGGTATTGTATTCAATGGCAGGAGCCGGCATTTTAAAATACTGTAACGAAAACAACGGTGCATTCAGGGCCTGCGTAGAACGGATTCGATGCAGATCGGCATCGGCAGCCAGGTAAAACTGCCGGCTGCGTTTAAACGAAGGTATTGTTTTGCCGTTTATTTCAACGGGATTTTGTCGGGCACCAATCATACCATCGGCACCAATACCGGCCGCTGCATTGAGCCACACCGGAAAGGTGCTTTCCGTTTTCATAAACGAGCGCAGGTTTACACTCAGCCAATACGTTTGTCCGTTATAATCTTTCATTAAACGTTCGGCCCATTTAGTGCCCAGTTGTTTGTGGTTGTATTGTGCATACGGCGAAAAGCTGGCCGAAAATTTTAAACCAATGCGTTGCTGTTCCCATGCTTTTTGCTGTGCGGCAAACAAACCAATGCCCGATAAATTGGCAATCATATCGCCGCCCGAAAAACCCCAGTCACGGCTAAAGCCATCCATCACTTCTACAATACCTAAAAATGCAAGCGATGTAAGTGCACTGCCAACAATAGCCTGGTTGGGTTTTACGCCACTCCAACGCAACAGATCGTGCTGCATGGTAGAAATATTGTAGGCAGTAGTCGCATGCCCCATCTTATCCATCTGTAACCACTCACGGTTATCGTTGAGGAAATGAAATTTACTCTTGGGATATTTTTTGTACCAGAGAAAATAAAGCCCGATAGATGTTAGTACAAAGATGGCCGATTCAGTAATCACCACTTTACGGAAGCGATCGGGGCGAAACTGCTCACTCGGCGGAAGAAAATACTGTTGTGCAGCCAGCTGCTGAAGCGAAAGTACGGCTACCAAAAACAGAAGTATAAGTTTCTTCATACGAAAACAGCAGGTGATCTGCTGCAAAATACGGAAGCTGGCGCAAATACCTGTTAATACGAACAGCCGTTTTGAAAACCGCTTAAATTCGTTCGGGCTGCTTTTTGATTGTATGCTGCAGAATCATACATTTGAATTCCTAAAAAAACAACTGTATGCAAGCTACGATTCAGGCCAATGTACAAAAGTGGCTCGATGGAAACTTCGAGCAATCGGTGAAAGATGAAATTAAGAAACTGCAACAGGAGCATCCTGATGAACTGGCAGATTCGTTTTACCGTAATCTCGAATTCGGAACAGGAGGATTACGTGGTATTATGGGCATCGGCACCAATCGTATGAACAAGTATACGGTGGGAATGGCTACACAGGGTTATGCCAACTATCTCAATAAAAGTTTTGGTGAAGGCAATGTAAAATGCGTGGTTGGTCACGACAGCAGAAATAACAGCCGGCTGTTTGCAGAAATTGTTGCCAATGTGATGGGTGCCAATGGTATCAAAGTGTATTTGTTTGAAGCCTTACGACCCACACCGGAGTTGAGTTTTGCTATTCGCCATTTGGGTTGCCAGGGCGGTGTTGTTTGTACCGCATCGCACAACCCCAAAGAATACAATGGTTACAAAGCATATTGGAACGATGGTGGACAGTTAGTACCACCACACGATAAAAATGTAATTACCGAAGTAGATAAAATTGCCGGTGTAGATGATGTAAAGTGGAGTGGCGGCGAAAGCAACATTACATTAATCGGAAAAGAAATGGATGAGGCATACATGGACATGATCCAAAGTCTCAGTGTATATCCCGATGTGTGTAAAGCACAGTACGATTTAAAAATTGTGTACACCTCTATCCATGGTACAGGTATTACACTGGTGCCGCAGGTATTGCAACGTTTTGGTTTTACCAACGTAACTGTTGTCGATGAACAGAAAGAACCCAACGGCAATTTCCCTACTGTTGTTTATCCCAATCCTGAAGAAGCAGAAGCGATGAGTATTGGTTTGAAGAAAGCCAAAGAGCTCGACGCTGATATTTTACTGGGTACTGATCCGGACAGTGACCGTGTAGGCATTGGTGTAAAAGACCATAACGGTAACTGGGTACTCATGAATGGTAACCAAACAGCTGTACTTGCCTTCAACTATATGATTGAAGCACGCAAGGCAAAAGGAATCAACCAGCCGAACGATATGGTGGTGAAAACCATTGTGACCACCGAAATGATTGATGCCATTGCAAAAGCAAGTGATATTAATTGTTACAATGTACTCACCGGTTTTAAATGGATTGCTGAACTGATTAAAGAAAAAGAAGCAACCGAAAATTATGTTGTTGGTGGTGAAGAAAGTTATGGCTTAATGATTGGCAGTAAGATCCGTGATAAAGATGCCATCAGTGCTGTTGCGTTGCTTTGCGAAATGGCAGCGTATGAAAAGAACAAAGGCCGCAGTCTCTATCAGAAAATGATTGACCTGTATGTGCAGTATGGTTTCTATAAAGAAAACCTCATCTCCATTACCAAAAAGGGCATGAACGGACAGGCCGAAATTGCTGCGATGATGGAAGGGTACCGTACCAACACACCAACTTCTATTAATGGTTCGGCAGTGGTGCAGTTGCTCGATTACCAGTTGCAGAAAGGCAAGAATGTACAAACAGGTGAGGAGTGGACGATCAACTTACCAAAGAGCAATGTGTTGCAGTTTATTTTAGCTGATGGCAGCAAAATTTCTGCTCGACCAAGCGGTACGGAACCAAAGATCAAATTCTATTTCAGTGTAAATGCGCCACTTGATAACGCTCAAAACTTTGATGCAGTACATCAACAATTGAACGATAAGATTGATGGTATTATCAAGGATATGCAGTTGAAATAAACAGCATGTTTGATTACGAAAAGAAAATAGGGAAGCTGCAGCGACGTAGAACGATCTACATTGTTACAGCTTCCTTTTTAATTGGTCTCAATCTCTTACTCGATTTTATCAGTTTGATTGAAGGAGAGTTTGAAAGAAATTACAATCACGACCAAATAAGTAAGAATGTGGGTTACTTTCTCGGCTCACATATTTTTATTTTGTTTGGATTACTGCTGGTTTACCGGGTTACTAAAATTACCAGGCGTATTAAATGGCTGCAGCAACTGCAGTTGAATGATATTTTAGATGCAGTTGGGAGCGATGTGGTAAAAGAATAATTCTTCGCCTGCGAATCTGTATCTTGCACCCGCTTTATGAGACGATTTGAAGATACTTACCGCCACAAAGGATTACGCAAGAAATTAGTTGACCTGTTGCGCAGCAAAGGCATTACAGACGAACGTGTGCTGGAAGCCATCAACTCTATCCCCCGCCATTATTTTTTAGATACGGCTTTTGATGAAATTGCTTACGAAGACCGTGCATTCCCCATTGGTGAAGGACAAACCATTTCGCAACCCTATACGGTGGCGTATCAAAGTCAGCTGCTCGAAATAAAGCCATACGATAAAGTATTGGAAATTGGTACCGGCAGTGCTTACCAGGCATGTGTACTGGCCGAAATGCAGGCACAGGTATACACGATTGAACGGCAGAAAAAACTTTTTGATTTTAATAAAGCTTCGTTTCCTTTCTTAAAGAAATACCTCAACATTAAATTCTTTTACGGCGATGGCTTTGAAGGATTGCCCACCTTTGCACCGTTTGATAAAGTAATTATTACAGCGGCTGCACCGTTTGTTCCGCCCAAACTCATTGAACAGATGAAGACCGGTGCCAAGATGGTGATACCGGTTGATGAAGGCGATGCCCAACGCATGAAACGTTTGACCAAATTGGCCGACGGTTCATATACCGAAGAAGAATTTGAACAGTTTTCGTTTGTACCGATGCTGGGTGGAAAGCAGAATGGGAATTGAGTGCAGTTGCTTTGATTCTTGTCTTTACATAGCGCAAGCGTCTCGCTTGTGTTTAAACTTTCAATAATTCAAATTTCAAGTTAATCTTCAGGCACAAGCGAGATGCTTGTGCCAAACTAAGCTTGAAAACTATTTTTTACACCAGATGTAATTGCATAGTTCCTTTGTACCTCCTAAAAATATTAGGCTTTCCTGAAGGCTTTCTTTTGTATACGGAGGCAAATTGTTGTCATTTCTATACTTAATAATACTGCCGAAGAATAAATCAATGATATTCTTATCAGTTTCTGATATTTTATTTTTGTCAAAATTATCGATACCTAATATCCAAACATCTGTATATTCTTGCTTCATCATATACAGTTTTGGGATTTTTTGTGAAAGCTCTAAAAGGATACTTTTACTTGTAATAAAAACTACAGAGGCTCTGGAATAACTGTAGCTTGCGTTCGCAAATTGATATGTTGAATATACTTTTCCATCTAATACTTTATGGTAATCCGCAATCTCAATTTTTACGTTTTGTCCAAGGCAAAAATAAAATACAAATAAGGCAGGTATGAGAATCAATTTTTTCATATTGACACTAAATTATATCCCACTCCACATAGAATCAAATTTCTCCCCCTTTTATTTAAAACCCATGCTTACGCAAAAAGTTTAGCCTGTCTGCAAATAGCACCACAACACCTGATCACTGCTGCCTTGGTTCGTGTCTCCACGAACCAATTGTAAGCATATCATCCGGCCATTTCAATTCTTAGGTCTTTTATAAAAGCAAATCTTCGTTCATTCTTTTCATAAAAGGATGCCGACGAAAAGAAATAGTCAGAAGGGGCAGTTGCCAATTGCCAATGCTCTGCCAATGGATTCAGATGTATATAATTCAGTTTTTGATAAGCAACTTCAGGCGTGTATAAATGAACAGCAAGCGGATCTCGTTGCCAGAATTCATACTTTTTATTTTTAGCGTCAACTGCAAACTGATTTAAAACAGAAGGCTGTGTTTGATTTAGGAGTTGCTTAAAGCGATGTGCTGTGTATTTGAGGAACGAGCCTTGTACGGTTTCTTTTCCGTTGAGTCTGTTTGTTCGCCAGATGAGGTGTACATGGTTGGGCATAATTACAAATGCAAATACATCTGCTAAATCTTTGCTGCAGAGGTACTGAAGTGAATCAAGAATTACATGGCTGTAAGCCGGTTCCTTCAGCAGGTGTTTCCATTGATTGATCGTGGTAGTGAAGAAGAAAATTTCTCCTACTTCCATGTACGACTTTCTTTTGATCGGGGTGTAGTTCATCGGGCATGTAATGAATGAGTAAGATAATAATTAAATGATAAGTTTTATATGAAGGAGTGGTTCGTGAAGACACGAACCATGGCTTTGGTGAAATCAAACTGCGGGTTATAAACAACACCATAACACCTGATCACAATCAGCTTCTCTATCTTTCCTCACTTTTAATTTTGCGGCTTTTACAAACACTGTTCATCCATGAAGAAGAAGGTAGAACTGCTGGCTCCTGCAGGAGCATTCGATTGTATACAGGCCGCTATCAATGCCGGCGCCGATGCTATTTATTTTGGCGTAGAGCAACTCAACATGCGTACACGATCGAGCGAAGGATTTACGATTGAAGATATTAAAGAGGTTGCATTGCTTTGTCACAGCAACAACATTAAAGCTTATCTCACACTCAATACGGTCATGTACGATCATGATCTGCAGTTGCTGCGTGTCATTCTCAACGAAGTAAAAGCACATGGCATTGATGCAGTGATTGCTGCTGATTTTGCCGTAATGCAGTTGTGCAAGGAATTAAATATTCCGCTGCATGTTTCCACGCAGGCCAATGTAAGCAATAGCGAAGCCGTACAGTTTTTTGCAGGCATGAGCGATGTGGTGGTGCTGGCACGTGAACTTACCTTGCAACAGATGAAAGCCATCACCCGTGATATTGAGCGCAAGAACATTCGTGGTGTGTCGGGCGAATTACTCAAGATAGAAGTGTTTGTACATGGTGCGTTGTGTATGGCCGTGTCGGGTAAATGTTATTTGAGTCTGCATGCGCAGAATGCATCTGCCAATCGTGGTGCCTGTGTGCAAACCTGCAGAAGAGCCTACAAAGTAACTGATGCAGAAACAGGAGATGAATTGCTCATCGATAATGAATACATCCTGTCTCCAAAAGATTTGTGTACGATTGGTGTGATTGATCAACTGATCGATGCAGGTGTTGATGTATTGAAGATCGAAGGAAGAAGTAAAGGCGCCGAGTATGTGCAAACTGTTACACAATGTTACCGTGAAGCGATTGATGCCGTTGAAGCAGGAACCTACACACAAGAAAAAATCGCAGCATGGGAACAACGCCTGGCAACTGTGTATAACCGTGGCTTTTGGGAAGGATATTATCTCGGTCACCCAACAGGTGAGTGGACGAAGAAGCCCGGCTCTGCTGCAACAGAAAAGAAAATTTATGTAGGTAAAGGCAATAAGTATTATCCAAAAATAAAAGTGGGTGAGTTTAACATTGAAAGCGGTTCATTGAAAGCAGGTGATACCATTTTAATCACCGGTCGCAGACACGGTGCAGTGAAAGAACAGTTACATACGCTTACTGTAAATGGAGAAGCTGCTGCAATTGCTAATCGTGGTGATAAAATAACCTTACCTGTTTCTACAGTTGTGTTGCCAACCGATAAGTTGTATAAAATTGTGGAGGAAGTACATGCCTAAGCTTGTTCACTATCGCAACAAATGTATCGGCTGTGGTATCTGTTACCAGCAGCAACCGTTGTATTGGCGCATGAGTAAGAAAGACGGGAAGGCAACTTTATTAAATGCAGTTACAAAAAAAGATGTGCAGTTGCTTGATGTAACTGAAGACGTTGCGGATGCAAATCGTTCTTTGATTGCTGCATGTCCGGTACGGGTAATTAAACTGATGTAATGTTATTTTTTTCGCACCGGTATCCAGATCTCTTCTTCCGAATCATCACTGTTATTCCTGTACTTTTCACCTAACAGTTCAAAATGCGGACGATCATCTAAGTCATAACCCGACTGGGGTAACCATTCGGTAAAAATGCGTTGAAAAATTTCAGTACTGCTTCCTTTATGATCGAACACAGCATACAAACCTCCCGGTAAATGAAAACGTTCAAAGCCCTCTGGCAGATCAGCAGTATCACTTACTTCGGCCAATGCCCACTTGGTAAATTCATTGGCAGGATTGAACGAAGTAAAATAATCTGCGCCATACACCTGTAACGAATAGAGTAAATTGTTAACAGCAGCAAGCTGCTTGCGTTGCTGCATGAAACTTTGCCACAACAAACCTGTTTGGTTGTTTACAAGGCTCATGCGTACCTGTTTGCCTGTAAGTGTTTTGGGTTGCAGTTCGATTATACGTGGGTGTAACATCTGCTGAAAAGAATTAGCGTTTGATCTTTTTATCTTTCACGGTACTATAACGAAGCCATAAAAAATCTTTGTAAATACGCTTCACCGATTTTAATGTAAAGTGGGTGGCTTTGCGTCTGCCATAACCTTCCTCTGCTTCAAATACAGTGGGCGCACCAATGGTACCATCGGCTAATGGTGCAAGCACCAGACTGAATTCGTCAATTAAACCTGCTTTCAGGAACGAACCGTTTACATGTCCGCCCCCATCAATCCGCACACGTTTAATGCCAAAATGTTTGTTGAGTTTTTTCAGTACCAATGCCAGGTCCAGTTCTTTCTTGCCGCCAAAAATGTACGATACTTTTTTGCTGCGCAGGTGTGCCAGGTAGCTGCTGCTTACATCTTCGCTCAGCACTTCAATTACCTGTTCGGTAGAAACCATATTAGTATCCCAAAAACATTTACCCGACGGATCGATTACCACTGCATATTGCTTCGCCACTTTCGGTGCAATAAAATCTTCTTTCGCAATTTTCTCTTTCGGCTTTTCAAGCTTGTGTTTCTTTTTGCTGCAAAATTCCTGCATGGTTTTACGGCCTACCAGCCAAGCATCGGCTTTTATTTTCGAAGCCGGTTCTTCAAAGTATTTGTGATGATCTTTAAATCCCCAGATATTTTGTTTAATGCGTCCGTCTACCGAACCGAGCATGTGGCAAATTACATATGGCTTCATGTGTATCTGTTTTAATTGAATGTAAATTTATTTCAGCAACAGTTCTGCAATTACCGAAAAATGATCGCTTGCAAAACGACCGCCCCATGTTTGCGAAATCGTTGCATGGGTTAACACCTTCCAGCTGCCTTTCAGAAAAATGTAATCAATCGGCTGATCATTACGTTCCTTGTTTTGAAAACCGGTAAAGGTACCTGTTGGTCCGTAGTGCGGCGTCTGCGAAAGTTCTTTACTGTCGGTTAAATGCAACGGATTGTTTTTATCAACGATTACCTGTATCGGTTCATCGGTTGGTTCAGCATTAAAATCGCCGGTAATAACAGCGGGCGTGGAGCCGGCAATTTCTTTTACTTTTTGTAACACCAGCTTGGCACTTTCTCTCCGTGCAATTTTTCCAATATGGTCGAAATGGGTATTAAAAGCATAGAAAATTTTCTTGCTGCGTTTGTCTTTAAACTTTGCCCAGGTAACTATGCGTGTAATGGCTGCATCCCAGCCTTTACTGCCTGCAACGTGGCTGGTTTCACTCAGCCAGAACATATCGTTGCTGAGTAACTGCAGCCTGGTTGTGTCGTAAAAAATAGCGGAGTATTCGCCTTTGGTTTTACCATCATCTCTGCCGCCGCCCACATATTTGTAGTTTGGTAAACGTTGCTGCAGATCCATCATCTGATCGTGTAAAGCTTCCTGTACACCCAGCAAATCAACTTTATGAAAAAGAATCTGGGACGCTACTTTGTCTTTTCGATAGGGCCACGCATTTAAACTATCGGAAGCCGTGTTGAGGCGGATGTTAAACGTCATAACCCGCAGCGGCTCCTGCGCATACAACAGTTGTAAACTCAGGAACAAGACAAAAACAGAAAGAAAAAACTTTTTCATACTACATCTTTATGATGCAGCAAGTTCCTTAATATCTTTCACTTCCAGTATTGATTTTTTATAACCTTTTAGCGTGGCATTAATCATCGCCAGACCGATCTCTTTCAAACTTACCACACCGTTTTTGCTGATCAGTTTAATAACCGGGATAAGCCATTTAAAATAGTTGTAGAGTTTGATGGTATTCTTCATGCCGGGTCCAGATTCAATAAGTCCCGGTCGGAAATTGTAGACTTGTTTAAAGGGTAGTTTGATAAGATCGTTTTCGGTTTTGCCTTTTACACGGGCCCACATCAAACGACCTTTTTCGCTGCTGTCGGTTCCTGCGCCGGAAACATAACAGAATGTCATGTTGTTGTTTTGCTGTGCCAGCACTGTTGCTACATGCATGGTGAGTGAATAGGTTAAATGATAAAATTCTTCTTCTTTTTTACCAACAGAAGAAACACCGGCGCAGAAGAAGCATGCATCATAACCCTTTAATTGCTCGGCAATCGGAGTAATGTTATGAAAGTCGTTATGCAAAAGCTCTTTCAGCTTCGGATGCGAAAAGTTATAGGATGTCCTTCCAAGTACCAGAACCTCTGCAACGGCAGGGTGGTTGAGGCATTCATGCAATACGCCTTCGCCTACCATGCCAGTGGCGCCTGTAATGATTATTTTCAGAGTGGTTGTTGCGGAAGTCATGTTGTTACATTTATTATTAGATATATAAAAACGAACTAGGTTATTTTTTTCTTTAAATAACAGAAAAAATAAGGCGATTATTTAGTGTTGACGGATGTAGGTAGGTATATATTTTAATATGATATACTACAAAATGCTTAATTAGGCACTACTATTTTTACCTGTATTAAATTCAAGGTAAAACGTGTTTATGAGTACCATCAAATTAAAATGCCTGTCGGGCTTTCTTTTTTCCTTATCAATTTTCAGTTCATTTGGCACATTTGCGCAAACGCCCGGCTTAGTCGTTCGTCCTGCGGGAGGCAAAGGACCTGCAGTTTTAAACCCTAATCAGGACTTTTATACGTCTGCAACCACGGCAGGGTTTACAACAAATGATATTACGCAGAGTGAAATTCTGTATAAAATTATTAAACCGATAATGGCTGAACCTACCGGAGATCTTGCTACAGGGCCAACAGGAGGATACTCGGATATTGTAAAAACAGTAGATAATAGCGGTTGCTATATTTTCAATGATGGAACAAACCTGCTGTTTCGTTTACGTATCGGTGGCATTGTAAGTGGAGCCAAAGCTTATAACATTTTAATTGATACCGATAATAAATTAGGGGCTTCTGGTCCGGGTGCCGATCCTAATTATGTTGCTCCAACAAACAGTGGTAATGGAAATCCCGGTTTTGAGTTAGAAGTAGCTTTAGAAACGGGTTCCAGTGGGAGAGTAGCAATTTATAATGTAGATGGTATTATCAATCCAACTGCAAGCACAACTTATTCGCTTACTACAAATCAACTTATTTCCGTAGCCCTTAGCCGTGAGTCGGGTGATGCAGATTATTTCTACGATTTTTTTGTTCCTATTTCAGCATTGGGTATTTCTGCATCAACACCTATACGTATTGTAATTTCTACCAATACTAATCCAGGTTCTGCATTTCAGGGAACCCGTTCTGATATTTACGGTATTGATGATTCTCAATTCAGTAATACAACCGATGCATGGGAGTATTTTGGCGAAAACTCATCTGGTTTTACACTTAACGATGTAACGAGCGGAGGTTCCGGACCTTCTGCTGTATGTACCGCTGCGCCAACTGTTAACACAGGTATCGCTTCCGGATTAAATGTTAACATTACCGGAAGCTGGACAAGGCTGGATGCCACTAAACCTTCTACTGCAACAATTTCTGTGTATAAAAACGGAACATTGGCCGGCACAACTACGGCTACTTCAGGTGCAACATGGACCTATACGATTGCATCTGTGGCAACAGGAGATATTATTACAGCAAAAGCGCAGGCAAGTGGTGAAAGTATGTGTTTGGTGAGTAACAGTGTGGCGGCAACATCTTGTATTCCTGCAAACATCTCAACCAATACAACTACAGCTATTACCTGTATTACCAACAAGGGGATTCAGGGTACAAAACCTGCCAATGCACGAATAAAACTTTATACGATTACTGCGGCAGGTAATCTTGTGTTATTAGCTGATGACGCAACAACAACATTGAAAATTACATATAACCAAACAACAGACCCCTCCGGTACAATCTGGGAATATAACGGTACAAATAATGGTGGCCCCAACGCCGCTTGTACAGGTGGCGCCAGTGATTTAACAAATGCCAGCTATGCTTTTTCTGTAATTGAATCGGGCAAGTGTGAATCTGCACCATTTTTCAGTTGCTTAACATTAGCACAAACAGCTGCTCCAACAATTACTCAAACAGTTTTATACGAAGGATCTACGGTGAGCGGTACGGCTGTTTCAGGAACAACAGTTCGCCTGTTAATTAATGGATTTATTGTAAGTACTACTACCGCAACAGCTGGCGTTTACAGTTTCAGTAATCAGGTATTTAAAACAGGCGATGTAGTTTCTGTACGTGCTCAAACATCGGGCGAGTGTATAAGTAGTGCAACGAGTTTAACAGTATCATGCTATACCTCTTCACCTGTTATTACAACCGATGCGCAAGGCAACTTAACTGCTGGTGCTACAACTGTTACAGGCACATCATCTGAACCTGCCGGTACAACTATACGGGTTTATAATGCTTCTAACGTATTACAAGGCTCGTCAACTGTACAGGCAAATGGTACATGGTCGGTAACAGTTAGTGCTTTGGTAAATGCAACGGGTTATTATGCTACTGCACAAAACGGAACCTGCAGTGTGAGTGCTAATTCTTCAACTGCTACGGCCAGGACTGCGACAACGGTTTGTCCAACAATTACAGGATCGTATGTTGAGGGTAATACGACCGTTTCGGGTACTATAACCGGACCGTTTACAGGAACAGTTTATTTATATCAGGATGGCGGATTAATTGGTTCTGTTGCATTAACAAGTCAAAACAGTTGGACAATTACTGTAAACACAACTACACCATTATATGCAGGCGGGGTGTTAACTACGGGTGCACAGGCAAGTGGTGGAACAATTAACAGAGCTTGTGCTTCTACAACTACGGTAGGTTGTTCGGCGCCTTCAACGCCATCAATAAGCCCAACCAGTTCTACTATTTCAGTGGGTCAAACAGTAACGTATACTGTTTCCAATACGCAATCGGGTGCTTTATATATAGTAGCAGATGCTACAACAGAAGAGAACTATGCAACTTCGAAATTTGGTAACGATGGATCGCAAACATTTACAACAGCATCATTTACCAATGCGGGTGTTTATACAATTAACATATCTGCCGATAAATTATCCGGCACAGCTTGTGTTACCAGTTCTTCTGCAACGGTAACTGTGTTGGGTGCATCATTACCGGTTCAGTTATTATCGTTTTCCGGAACCTTGGCAAACCGTCAATCACAGTTGCAATGGCGTACATCAACCGAAATAAATGCTGCTTATTATGTAGTTGAACGTAGTAATGATGGCCGCAGCTTTATTGCGGTGGGCCAAGTACAGGCATCGGGTAATTCAATTATTGAAAAGCGATACAACTTTACTGATGCTGTGCTCACCGGCACCGTTTATTTCTATCGCCTGAAAATGGTAGATAAAGATGCAAGCGTTGCATACAGTTCCATTATAAAACTGCAACAGAACTCGGTTCAGAAAATAATTGTATCACCCAATCCGTTTACTTCAATGATTCAGATTAATGCTACTGTGGAAGAAAGCGGCATGGCAGATATTCGCCTGATTGATCAGCACGGGCGGGTGGTTTATAAAACTGTTCATACCGTAGTACAGGGCACAAACAGTATACAATTAACCAAGCTTCCATCATTACCGGCAGCACATTATTTACTGCAATGGAGCAGCAACGGTATTACACATACAGAAAAAATGGTTAAGCAATAATTATTGCAAAGTGGTTCATAAAAGAAAAGGCCTCCGTACGGAGGCCTTTTCTTTTATGTGTTAAAACAGATGCGGTTGTTGTTATTGCATTTGCATTTCATCGCCACCACCTTCTGCTTTGTTGCTCTTACGTTTAAATAATGAAGCATCGAATTTACCAAAGCGGAAGTTGAAGTTTAAGCGTACAAATGTTGGATCTCTTCTTCTCCAGCTGTATTGCTCAAAGAACTGCGATTGAGAGAACTGGTTATTACGACGTGTGCTGAACACATCGCTCCAGTTCAAACCAACCGATGCTGTATTGGCTTTAATTTTAAACTCTTTACGAATGCCAAAATCAACATAATAGTTATCATCAATATAACCTTGTGTGGTTGCAATGCTGCCGCCACCAAAGCCGCCGCCGCCAAAGCCCATACCACCACCACGGCCACCACGACCGCCACCGCCTGATGAAACAGGTAAGATAGAACGGGAGTTATAATCGCCGCTTAACTGCATGGTCCAGCCTTTACCGATACGGAAAGAGTTGTTGAGTTTAACTGTATAACTGGTACGCTCGTTTTTCAATTCAGGTAAAATAGAACTACCATCAATTTTAGAATAGTAAACGTTGATGTTGTAGTTAATTTCCCACCATTTTGCTACGGTATTACGGAAAACCAATTCCAAACCTGCTGCGTAACTCTTGTTGGCATTTACCCATGTGCTGATGATTACACTGTCGGTTGAATTACCTAACTGCTCTTTGTTTTGGTAACGGGAAATGAGGTTGTTTGTTTGCTTACCGAAAATAGTTGCAAGGAACGTATTGTTTTTATCGCCGTAAGTTTTTTGATACGTTAACTCCAATGAGTTGGTGAATTCCGGTTTCAGGTTCGGGTTACCGGTTTGGTAGTTAAAGATATCGCTGTAGTCTGTATTCGGTAATAACTGGAAGAAACTCGGACGGTTGATTCTGCGACTGTAGTTCAACTGCAGATCCTGTTTGTTTTTAATGGTCTTTGATAAAAACACACTCGGGAAAAGTGCCAGCGGAAACTGGTTTTGAAAACGTTCTGTTTTACCAACCTGCTCACCATCGTATTTCGAACTTTCAATACGCAAACCTACCTGGTAATTCAGGTTTGCTTTTTTAATTTTTTGCGAGTACGTTCCGTATGCTGCATGTACATAATCAACATACCTAAACTGGTTACTCAATGCGTTATTTACAGTTCCGTTAAAAGAGTTGCGCTGGAAACTTTCAAAATAACGGATTTGCGTACGCACACCGCCTTCGAACTTAATGTTCTCAGTAATCGGATCTGCATAATCGGCCTGTGCTACAATAAGAGAGTTGTTGCCACCTGCATCAATACCCTGTGTAGATCGTTGATAAAGATTCGTCCACTGTGGATCGAACCACTTTGAATCGATGATCTGTTGATCGTTATCGCTGCGGCTTTTGTTATAGTTAATATCTACAGTAAACTCTTTTCCTGCACGGGGGAAGAGGTGCTTGAAGCTTACCGTACCACCACCGTTACGGAATTGATTCATCCCGTCTGTTTCACGGTAGCTGAAGATGCTTTTGGGTGTTGAGTACGATGAATCGTAACGGATATAATCTTGGTTAAAAAGATCGAAGTTGCCACCACCAAAGTTTCCGGAGATGGTCAGTGTGTTACGGTTATCAAGTAAAAAGTCGAAACCGGCACGACCGAAGTTGAACATGCCTTCGCTGATGTTGCGGTTACGGGTAAAGATGGTGTTGAGCACATTATCTCCCAGATTGCTGCGGTCTGTTTCGCCAAAGCCAATGCCTCTGCGTTGGTTTAAACCAATATTGGCAAAGAAGTTTACTTTACCCTGGCGGATGTTAATATCAGCGCCGCCATTTAAACGGCCACGCATATCAACACCGGCACGAACGCTGCCGCTGTAACCCACACGCTTGTTCTTCTTTAATACAATGTTGATGATGGCCGACTGACCGCCACTTGCATCGTACTTGGCAGATGGGTTTGTAATTAATTCGATGCTTTGGATTGCATCTGCAGGAATCTGATCTAATGTTAATACAGATGGACGACCATCTACAAATATTTGGGGAGCACTGTTACGTAAAGTAATGTTGCCGTCAATGTCAACATTCACAGTAGGCACATTCCGCATTACATCAACACCTGTACCGCCTTGCGAAACAATGTTTTTTTCTACATTAAATATTTTTCGGTCAATACCTAACTGTAACGTAGGTTTTTCGCCGGTAACAACTACTTCGCCCAGCTCTTTAATATCTGCTTCCAGTTTAATATTACCGAGGTCTTTATCAACCTGGTTCAGCATATCTTCCATAGCGCCACCGGGGCGAATATTGAAACCTACTTTCTGCTCAATGGTTTTATAACCGATCGCTGTAACCAATAAACGAAACTGGCCCATTACGCTCAAACCTTCGAGGCTGAAATCGCCGTTTGCTTTGGTTAACTGGCCTGTCACCAATACCTCTTTCCTGGTTTTGGTTGCCGAATCCAGCCTGTTTTGATAAAGCTGAACTGATGCACCATCGATGGGTTTGTTGGTTTTCGTGTCAACAATTTTACCGTAAAAACGGCCCATGTTCATTTGGGCACCGCCACCGTTCGGACGACCGCCACCCGGTACCTGGGCAATAAGTTCAAGGTTAACAAGCAAAAACAATAAGCTAATAATAAGTCGCATGTACTTCTGTTTAAAATTGAGGCGCAAATTTCTGCGTAAATAAATAGTATTCAATTCCATTTGGTATGAATGAGTGATTAACCGTTTTAGACGGTAATTGTTTAACCCAACAGAATTTGAAAATGATGAGTGGAAACTATTGCGTAAGAAGGGTGATTGCAATCTGGAACAAACCAATCAGAAAGCCCAGCACAGCGCCAATAATTTCAACAAAGCGGAATTCGCTAGCCATTACCTGGTACAGGATTTCTTCCAGTTTATCGCTGGAGAATGCTTTTACTTTAGCGGTTACAATGGCTTCGAGGTCAAGTTGTTGCTTTAGCGTGCCGCTGTAATCTTTCATAATTTTCGGGAAAAGAATTTCCAGTTCCTCCATGAAAACAGCCTTCAGCTTTTCAATGGTTTTGTCGCCAATAAACATGCTGATCATGGGCATACTGTCGCTGAGCTTTACCCGTAAAAAATGGTCAATATGGTTTTCTACCTGCGGAAGTACTTTCTTCAGATTATCGGGGTTGGTGATTTTCGCTTCAATTTCATCGAAGGAAAGAAGCTCACGGCTAACAAGTTTCCCGAGCTTTTCAGCAAACTGGTCCTGGCGCTTTGGAAAAATACCTTGCAATTTAATACCCAGAATATTGACCGGATTGCGGGGATGAAACAACATTTTAATCGCAACCCAATTCGTTACCCACCCAATAAAGCCGGAAATAAGCGGAATCAGTATCAACCAGTAATTCATAATTGTGAAATGGCTGCAAAGAACGTTTATTTTTTAAATATTGTCAGATGATTTTGCTTAGAAAAATGAATTCCATTACTTTTGCAGTCCCTTAAACACGGAGGCTGTAGCTCAGTTGGTTAGAGCATCAGATTGTGGTTCTGAGGGTCGAGGGTTCGAGACCCTTCAGCCTCCCCAAGGAAAATAAAATCCCTGCACTGTTTGTGCGGGGATTTTTATTTTTAGTATATGCCTTATTACGTTTACATTTTATATTCTGAAATACATGATCGTTTTTATATCGGTCAGACAGATGATGTTGAACAACGTGTCGTTAGGCACAATAGAGGTTATGAAAAAGCTACCTCAGCCTATGTGCCTTGGATAGTCAAATGTGTTATCGAAAAGTCGTCACGCTCAGAAGCTGTATTGCTTGAACGAAAACTAAAGAATCTAAATCGGCAAAAGTTGTCCTTGTTCATTGCCAAATATGGCATAAAATAAATATTCATTGTGATTCTGAGGGTCGAGGGTCCCGACGTTTCAGTCGGGATGCAGACCGAAAGCGTCTGCATTCGAGACCCTTCAGCCTCCCCAAGGAAAATAAAATCCCTGCACTGTTTGTGCGGGGATTTTTATTACATGTGTGTTTATTTATTGATGTTGTTGCGATCGTTCGTACAAAAGGCCGGGAGTTATGCCGTACTCTTTTTTAAAGGCCTTGGTAAAATTTGAAACATCGCTAAAGCCAATGCGTAAACCGGCTTCCTTTGGCGAAATACCTGTTGCCAAAAAGTCCTTTGCTTTTTCCAGCCTGTTTTTATTATAATACTCATACAACGCATAGCCATACACCTGTTTAAAACGTTGTTTCAGTTTAGTACCGCACATTTGTGCAATGACCGCCAGTTTATTAATAGATGGGAAACGGTCTAAATCTTCTTTTAATAATTCTTCTATGGCTTTCAGTTTTGTAAGGTCTTCTTCGGGAATAACGGCATTTGTAAGTATGGCTGTTTGTCCGTTTAGATAGGTTTTAAAGAAATAATCTAACAGCGTAACAATGTTGGTTTTAACCTGGAAGCGTTGTTTCTGGCAATTAAAATCGGCTGTAAAAATTTTCTGTAGTGTATTATTTATTTCTTCATCAATAATCATCTTATCAATTAACTGCACACCCTGGTTGGTAAGTTGATTGATATTCTTTTTTGCTTCATCGTTCAGATGAACAGAAAGCCATTGCGGCGTAAGATATATACCTAATCGTTTAATACGAGAACCAGCAGAGTAATTCACCTGCAATTCGGTATTTGTTGGCGATAAAAAAATATTATTCTTTTGAATTGTTTCTTCATTTCGAAACGAATTCTTTTTATTCTTTACATGAATAAAATTTTTAACCTGTGTTTGATTAAAGAAGATCAGTAATCCTGCTTGGTTATTACTTAGTCTGTGTAAGGTGAAATCTGTATTCAGCTCGGCATCCAGGATTCCGAACGAGAAGGTTCGGTCGATACTGTCGGCAAAACAATAACCCCTGCCAATTGTCTCCGGAAAGAAAAGTAGGTTGTTCGTAGCTTTACTTCCTGTAAGAGACCCAATTTCCTGTAACCAGGTTTTGAAGTTTCGTTGTTTGTATTGTAAATACATCCAGCATAAAAGTATTGAACACTGTTATGCTGCTATGTAGAACAGACTATGATATTTGGATTGTTATTGCAACTTCTGTTTTATTTCCTGCAACTTCAATAATGCTTCAACGGGAGTGAGGCGGTTAATGTCAATGCCAGCCAGCATCTTTCGGATATCTTCAAATGTTTGCGAATGAATATCGAAAATATTCAACTGCATTTTTTGCACCGGCATTTGCTTTAACTGCTCTTTAATATCGCTGCCGCCACGTTGATCTTCGAGTTGTTTTAAAATTTCATTTGCACGCTGTATAAGTGTAACAGGCATGCCGGCCATTTTTGCAACATGTATACCAAAGCTGTGTGTGCTGCCACCGGGTGCAAGCTTGCGTAAGAAAATTACTTTATTACCAACCTCTTTGTTTGTAATATGATAATTTTTAATACGTGGGAATTTTTCTTCCAGCTCATTCAGCTCATGATAGTGTGTTGCAAATAATGTTTTTGGTTGATGGGGTGATTGGTGTAAAAACTCTGCAATACTCCAGGCAATCGAAATGCCATCGTATGTAGAAGTGCCACGACCAATTTCATCAAGCAATATTAAACTGCGTGAAGAAAGATTATTGATAATGCTGGCGGTTTCATTCATCTCCACCATGAAGGTACTTTCGCCACCACTTAAGTTATCGCTTGCACCAACACGTGTAAAAATTTTATCGGTCAGAGGTATAACAGCAGCACTTGCCGGAACAAAACTTCCCATATGTGCCATCAACACAATTAAGCCAGTTTGCCGCAGCAAGGCACTCTTACCACTCATGTTCGGACCAGTAAGAATAATGATCTGCTGTTGCTCTTTATCCAGCACAATATCGTTGGCAATATAGGTTTCGCCAACAGGCAGGTGCCGTTCAATTACCGGATGGCGTGCATCTTTTATGTCAAGTGCTGCATCATCCTGTATTACAGGCCGAACGTATTTGTATTGAATTGCGTTTTCTGCAAAACAGCTAAGGCAGTCGAGTATTGCCATTACCTGTCCATTGGTTTGTATAGGGCCAATGTATTCCTGCAGTTCAATTAACAGTTTTTCAAAAAGCTCTGTTTCTATTTTCAGGATCTTTTCTTCTGCACCGGTAATTTTCTCTTCGTATACTTTCAGTTCGGGTGTAATGTATCGCTCTGCATTAGCAAGCGTTTGCTTTCTGGTCCACTCTGCAGGAACTTTATTTTTATGTGTATTAGTTACTTCTAAATAATAACCAAACACATTATTGAAAGCAATTTTTAAAGAGGGGATACCTGTTGCTTCGCTTTCACGCTGTTGGATCTCTAATAGAAATTCTTTGCTGTGATGTGCAATTCGGCGAAGCTCATCCAGCTCGGCGTGTACACCTTCTTTAATTACATCGCCTTTGCTGATCATTACCGGTGGATTGTCAACAATCTCACTCAATATCTTTTCGGCAATGTAATGACAGGGGTTAATCGTATCGCTCAGTCGTTTTAAGTAAGCGTTCGATGATGTTTTGCTCAACTCTTTAATCTGCTCTGCAAACCCTAAGCCTTTAGCTAAATGTAAAATTTCACGTGGGTTTATTTTCTTGAGCGGCAGTTTTGCAACAAGGCGTTCCACATCGCCGCTTTGTTTAATAAGCGACTGTAATTGTTTGCGTAAATCGGTTTCAAGAATAAGCGCTTGAACAGTTTCCAGCCGTTCATTGATGCGCTCCATATCTTTTAAGGGTAAAACCATCCAGCGCCGCATTAAACGGGCACCCATAGGGGAGACGGTATTGTCCAATATTTTCAATAATGTATGGCCTCCATCTGCACCACTGCCGAGCAATTCAAGATTACGAATGGTAAAACGATCCATCCACAAATAATCACGTTCATCTAAACGCTGAACAGAAGTAATATGGTTGAGGTTGGGATGTTCGGTATCTCGTAAATAATGTAATACAGCGCCGGCAGCAATAGTGCCAAGCTTTAACTCTTCAACACCAAAACCTTTGAGGGAGTGTGTTTGAAAATGTTTCAGCAATAATTCAGTTGCGTAAGCTTCAGCAAAAATCCATTCTTCCAAATGGTAGGTATAAAACTTTGTGCCGAAGTTTTCTTTAAACTGCTTTTGTTTGTTGCGTTGAAAAACTACTTCTGCCGGTCGTAAGCTTTGCAATAACTTATCAGCATAATCTTTATTTCCTTCTGCCACAAAAAACTCACCGGTGCTGATATCAGTAAATGCCAGGCCATACACATCATTTTCTTCGTGTATTGCAGCAAGAAAATTATTGGTATCGTGTTCCAGTAACTTATCGTTGGTAGCAGTACCCGGCGAAAGTAATTCGGTAACACCACGCTTCACAATTCCTTTGGCCTGTTTCGGATCTTCCAGCTGATCGCAGATGGCTACACGATGCCCCGCTTTTACTAACTTATGTAAATACGTATCTAATGCATGATGGGGGAAACCGGCCAGCTCATTACTGGCAGCCGAACCATTATTACGTTTGGTTAATGTAATGCCTAATACCTGCGATGCAATGATTGCATCGCCACCAAATGTTTCATAGAAATCGCCTACACGAAACAACAAAACAGCATCGGGGTATTTGGCTTTAATAGCTCCGTGCTGCTGCATTAAAGGGGTTTCTGATCCTGCTTTTGCCATGGCGGCAAAAATAAGGAAGCAGCCTGTTCAGTAAACGATTAGTTGTTCAGGTTTTTATCAGCTGTAAATAATTTCAAAATCCATTTTGGCAAACTTGCCAAACATGGCACTTACGCCGCAATATTTTTCTTTAGAGAGGGTTACGGCTTTTTCTACCTTTTCCCTGTCTTCGGGTTTTACCGAAATACGGTAGATGACTTTTACCTCGCTGTAGATCTTTGGATGATCGGCTGAAAGATTCGCTTCAGTATCGATCGAAAAATCGCTGAACTCCACCCGCATTTTATTCAACAGAGAAACAACATCAATACCGGTACAACCCGCAAGTGCCGAAAGCATTAATTGCTTGGGGCGGGGGCCGCTGTTGGTGCCGCCATCGTTTTCAGGGGTATCAATAATCAGTTGATGTCCATCATCGAATGAGGATACAAAACGCATTCCGCCGGTGAATGCTGTTTTTACAATTTTATCTGCCATAGTTCTTAGTCAAATAGTATAATCTGTCAAAAGTAAGAAGAGATGCGTCATTTTCGGCGATGATACCGCTGAATAAATGGTTGTTTTGAAAGAATAGATACGGTTTCTTCTTTCGGAGAAAAGAATTTTATCAGCAGCATACCGGCAACAAAACCTCCGATATGTGCTGCATAGGCAACACCATCGCTTGCTCCGGAAAATACACCGATGCCGTTAATGATCTGGAAAACGATCCATAAACCGAGCGCAACCAGTGCGGGGATAGTTATAATATACCATACAAAGATTGCATGTACTTTTCGATGTGGAAACAGAATGAGGTAAGCGCCCAATACCCCCGAAATGGCGCCGGATGCACCAAGACTGGGAATAAACGGGTCCTGTGCCATAAAATAAGTGGAAAGCACATGGCTTAACGCTGCCAATAGGCCGGTTGTGAGATAAAATAAAAGATAACGGAGATGCCCGAGCCTGTTTTCGATATTATCGCCAAAGATCCAGAGGTATAGCATATTGCCCGCAAGATGAGCAAAACCACCATGCATAAACATGGAGGTAAACAATGTAAGATAAACCGACCCCGGGGTTTCATACAAAGCCGGTCTGATGAATTGCTGCCCTGTTTCCGGTATTGTAACGGCAAGTGCTGGCCTTATATAATCGTTGCCCGTTAAAATTTCTGCCGGTACAGTACTCCAGGAGTAGGTAAAAACATCGTTTGAGCCTAATTGCTGTAAAAACAGGAACACGAGGATATTGACTGCTATAAGTATATAATTAATATAAGGGGTGATTTTCCGGTCGCTGTTGTCATCGGCAATGGGGAAGAGCATGCTTTTTTCTTAAAAATACATCGTTTCTTTGCCGAAACAGGGCAAAAAGGGTGAGTTTTCCACCAATCTTCTACAAAAGAAGAAATGCTGATCGATTTTAAAAAATCAATCAAAAAAAGTGAACGAATTAAGTTGGAAACTCTTACCTTTGCCGTCCAAAAAATTTGTATCATGGCTAGAGTTTGTCAGCTTACAGGAAAAGTGCCGGTTGGTGGTAACAAGGTATCGCACTCGAATATCAAGACGAAACGTCGTTTTTTACCTAACCTGCAAACCAAGCGTTTCTTCCTTGCTGAAGAAGATAAATGGGTAACGCTCAAAGTTTCTACTGAAGCTATCCGTACAATCAACAAAAGAGGTTTGTACAGCGTAGTAAAAGAGTTAAGAGCAAAAGGTGAACATATTTAATAAGCATATTTAAACTGAGCTAAAATGGCAAAGAAAGGTAATCGTGTTCAGGTAATTCTGGAGTGTACAGAGCACAAAACATCGGGCCAGCCCGGTACAAGCCGCTATATCACTACCAAGAATAAAAAGAACACACCGGAGCGTCTGGAGTTGAAAAAGTTCAACCCTATCCTGAAAAAGGTAACTACGCACAAAGAAATTAAATAATGTGTTTGTACACATTTGAATTATTCAAACTGATCCCTTTAAGGATTAAAAATTAAGAAGTCATGGCAAAAGCAGCTTCAAAGAACGCAAAGATTAAAGACGCTAAAGCAGCGGCAGAATCTAAAAACTGGACAAAAGTAATCAGGGCCGTACGCAGTCCTAAATCTGGTGCATATACTTTTAAAGAGCAAATTGTGCACAAGGATAAGGTGAAAGATTACCTGGCTCAAAAATAACTTATACCTGATCAGTATATTCAAAGCTGTTCCAAGTTAATAAACATGGAGCGGCTTTGTTGTTTTTATATGCTAAACCTATTCATAGTAATATTGTAAAAACAGAACGATGGGATTTTTTGGAAAACTATTCGGAAAAAAGGAAAAGGAAAGTCTTGACCAAGGTTTGGAAAAAACCAAGGAAGGCTTTTTAGGGAAGATTGCCAGAGCTGTTGCCGGTAAAAGTACTGTAGATGCTGAAGTGCTCGATAACCTGGAAGAAGCACTGGTGAGTGCAGATGTAGGTATTGAAACTACCGTAGAGATTATTGAGCGGATTGAAGCACGGGTGGCGAAAGATAAATACATCAATACTTCCGAGCTTAATTCTATTCTGCAACAGGAAATTGAAAATATACTGGTTGATGCACCGGCAGATACCACTTATTCCAATTTTGACTTACCTGCCGGTAAAAGGCCTTTTGTATTAATGGTTGTTGGCGTTAACGGTGTGGGTAAAACAACAACCATTGGTAAACTGGCTCATCATTTTAAGCAAGCAGGTAAAAAGGTAATGCTTGGCGCAGCAGATACATTTCGTGCAGCTGCTGTCGATCAGCTTACCATCTGGAGCGATCGTGCAGAGGTGCCGATTGTGAAACGGGAGATGGGCAGCGATCCTGCTTCTGTTGCGTTTGATGCAGTAAGCAGTGCTGTGGCAAAAGATATTGATGTTTTGATTATTGATACAGCCGGCAGATTGCATACAAAAACGCACCTGATGGAGGAATTAAGTAAGATCAAGCGGGTAATACAGAAAGTAATTCCTGATGCGCCGCATGATGTGTTACTTGTGTTAGATGGATCTACCGGGCAAAATGCAATTGAACAGGCGAAGCATTTTACGGCAGCAACAGATGTAAGCGGACTTGTTATAACCAAACTCGATGGTACAGCTAAAGGAGGTGTGGTGCTGGCAATTGCGCATCAGTTTAAAATACCTGTTAAGTTCATTGGTGTAGGAGAAAGAGTAGAGGATCTGTTGGTATTTGATAAACATGAATTTGCAGACAGTCTCTTTAATCTGAAGAAATAGGGTACAAACAACAGAACAGTTCTAAAAATAAAAACCTCCTGCAAGCAGGAGGTTTCTTTTTTTGATTCGTTAGAATCTTATTTCTTTTTCGCAGCTTTTTTAGGAGCAGCTTTCTTTGCAGCCTTTTTAGGAGCAGCTTTCTTTGCAGCTTTTTTAGGAGCAGCTTTCTTTGCAGCCTTTTTAGGAGCAGCTTTCTTTGCAGCTTTTTTAGGAGCGGCTTTTTTAGCAGCTTTCTTTTTTGTTGCCATTTTTTTAGAATTTAATGATTAGTAAAAAAAACTTAACAGGGTAAAAATAAAAAAATTTTTATTTTAAAAAAATTTTTTTAAGCACCTGCTTCAACCGGGGCAACAGAAACGAAAGTTTTATTGTTCTTTCCTTTTTTGAATTCAACAACACCATCAGCTAATGCAAAGATGGTAAAGTCTCTACCAACACCTACATTTTTACCTGGATGATATGTTGTTCCACGCTGACGAATAATGATATTACCGGCAGCAGCAGGCTGTCCACCGTAGATCTTTACACCAAGGCGCTTACTTTGTGAATCACGGCCGTTCTTTACACTACCTTCACCTTTTTTATGAGCCATTGTATTAGAATTTTATTTTTTTAAAATTAAATCTGAACAAGTATTAAGCAATACCGGTTACCTTGATTTGTGTGTACAACGTACGGTGACCTTTCTTTTTACGGAAACCCTTACGGCGTTTCATTTTGAAAGCAATCACTGTTTTGCCTTTCTTCTCAGCAACAATTTCCGCTTTCACTTTTACTTTAGCATCAGCTCCAACGCTGATTTTTCCATCCGTATCAACAAATAATACATCAGAAAACTCAACTTGGTCGCCAGCGTTACCTTCAATATGAGGAACGTACAGGCTCTGACCTTCTGAAACTTTGAACTGCTGACCGGCGATTTTAACGACTGCAAACATAACTTTCCAATATTAGGGCTGCAAAGGTAGGGATTAAATTGGTTTGAAAACAAGTTTCTACTTAAAAAATTTGCCCTTTTTAACGGGATGCTTTGAGCTGGTAAAGTTAAATTTGTGACCTCAAAACCGGGTTTCGGAATGAAAATTAAATCAGTGCTTGCAAAACCCTTTGCGGGGTATATCTATAAATCGATCCAAAAAAATAAGCTTACAGCCGTAAATGACCAGGAACAAATCCTGAAACAACTGCTGAAAACCGGCCGAACCACCGAGTACGGTAAAGAACATGGGCTGGATAAAGTAAATAATTACGAGGAGTTTAAGCAGGCCATGCCCATCAGGGATTATGAACAGCTTCGGCCCTGGATTGATAAAATAATTGAGGGAAAGCACAATGTACTCTGGAAAGGGGTACCTATGTATTTTGCCAAAACCTCCGGCACCACCAGCGGTGTAAAGTACATCCCTATTACGAAGGAGTCTGTTGGAAACCATTTCGGTACGGCCCGCAACGCAGCCCTTTGCTATGCTGCAGAAACCGGAAACACCCGTTTTTTCGACGGGAAACTGATTTTTCTGTCTGGTTCACCCGAGCTGGAACGGGTAGGTGGTATACCAACCGGCCGTTTAAGCGGTATTTCCAATCATCTCATTCCAAAATATCTCCGCACCAATCAATTACCATCGTACGAAACCAATTGTATTGAAGATTGGGAAACCAAGCTGAGTAAGATTGTAGATGAAACCATCAATCAAAATATGACCCTCATCAGCGGTATTCCGCCGTGGATGCAGATGTATTTTGATGAATTGATGAAGCGGACGGGTAAAAAAGTGGGTGACATTTTCCCCAATTTTAACGTTATGATCCAGGGCGGGGTGAATTTTGAACCCTATAAAGCCAAGATTTTTGAAAGCATCGGGCGAAAAGTAGATACAATTGAAGTATTCCCGGCCAGCGAAGGTTTCTTCGCCTTTCAGGATTCGCAGGAAGCAGAAGGCCTGTTGTTAAATACAAACGACGGTATATTTTATGAATTTGTGCCTGCGGCTGAAATTCATAACGAAAACCCAACCCGTTTGTCGCTGCGTGATGTAAAGGTGGGTGAAAACTATGCACTTATTATTAATAGTAATGCCGGTTTATGGTCGTACAACATCGGCGATACTGTAAAGTTTGTTTCAACCGAACCGTATCGGTTAGTTGTTACCGGCCGGATTAAACATTATATCTCCGCATTTGGTGAGCACGTAATTGGCGAAGAAGTGGAACAGAGCCTGTTGCAGGCCGCTACCGAAGAACAGATCCATATTACAGAGTTTACCGTAGCACCGATGATACAACAGGGCGAAGGGAAAAGCTACCACGAGTGGTTTATTGAGTTCGAACACCTGCCGGCCAACCTGGATCAGTTTGCAATAAAACTCAATGCCAATCTTCGGGAGCGAAATATTTATTACGATGATTTGATTACGGGCAATATCTTACAGCCGTTAAAGATCACGCCGGTGAAAAAGAATGGATTTATCGATTACATGAAAAGTATTGGTAAATTGGGCGGACAAAACAAAGTGCCACGCCTCAGCAACGATCGAAAGATTGCTGATGAGCTGATGAAATGGGTGGACAACTAATTTTCAACGAACGAAGTATGATGTATCGTTTGGCAGCTTTCTGAAAAACAGTAAAACTGAACAAATGCGCATCTCCCGATGATTATATGCAACAACAAAAGAAACGCATTGCCATTTTTGGTTCAACAGGTTCAATAGGCACACAGGCGCTCGATGTTATTGAGGCCAATCCCGATTTATTTGAAGTTGAAATTCTTACAGCCCATACCAATGATGAGTTGTTGGTAAAACAGGCCATACAATTTAATCCCAATGCAGTTGTAATTGTAGACGAACGTAAATACGAAAAAGTAAAACAGGCACTTGCTTCAACCGATGTAAAGGTGTTTGCAGGCGAGCAATCGCTGGAAGAAGTGGCAGCGTTTGATACGTACGATATGATGCTGGCTGCCATTGTTGGTTTTGCAGGCTTAAAACCCACGTTGCGTGCTATCGAAAACAAAAAGGCAATTGCACTGGCGAATAAAGAAACATTAGTAGTAGCAGGCGATATTGTAATGCAGAAAGCAGTTGAAAACCGTGTGCCGATTATTCCGGTAGATAGTGAGCACTCGGCCATTTTTCAATGTTTAGTGGGTGAGCATCGCAATAAGATTGAAAAAATTATTCTTACGGCCAGTGGCGGCCCGTTTCGTGGACGGAAACCTAATTTTCTGTTGAACGTTAAAAGAGATCATGCCCTGCAGCATCCAAACTGGAGCATGGGTGCAAAAATCACCATCGATTCTGCAACACTCATGAACAAAGGGTTAGAGATGATCGAGGCAAAATGGTTGTTTAATCTTGCACCGGAGCAGATACAGGTAGTTATTCATCCGCAGAGCATTATTCATAGTATGGTGCAGTTTGAAGATGGCAGCATTAAAGCGCAAATGGGCTTACCCGATATGAAACTGCCCATTCAATATGCCATGGCTTTTCCGCAGCGCATAGCAAATAATTTTCCCCGTTACGATTTTAAAAAAATAAATACACTTTCGTTTGAAGAACCCGATCTTAAAACATTCCGCAACCTTGCATTGGCAATTGATGCGTTGGGCAAAGGTGGTAACCTTCCCTGCATTATGAATGCGGCCAATGAAATTGCTGTGTGGGCTTTTTTACGTAACAGAGTTGGCTTTTTGGATATGACAGATATTATTGAAAAAACAATGAACCATGTAACGTTTATTGCCAAACCAACATTGGAAGAATACCTGGAAAGTGATGCGGAAGCGAGAAACTATACTGCTTCGTTGATACAGATGTAACACATACAAAATTTATAAATCACCAGCTGTTTTTCAGCGATATTTGCTGATCAATATCAAAAAAGGAAAACCACACTAATCAATTTATTTATGTTATTAGCAATTAACTGGGGCGAGTTTGGCATTAAGGCAGCACAATTGTTACTGTCGCTATCTATATTAATCATCTTACACGAATTCGGACATTTTATTACAGCCCGTTGGTTTAAATGCCGGGTAGAAAAATTTTATCTTTTCTTCGATCCCTGGTTTTCTCTGTTTAAAAAGAAAGTAGGCGAAACAGAATATGGTATTGGCTGGTTACCACTGGGTGGTTATGTGAAAATTTCAGGAATGATTGATGAAAGCATGGATAAAGATGCGATGAAACTTCCTGCACAACCCTGGGAGTTTCGCAGTAAGCCGGCCTGGCAACGTTTAATTATTATGATTGGTGGCGTTACGGTAAACGTTTTGGTAGCGTTTATTATTTATGCCATGATTTTGTTTGTATGGGGCGAAGATCGTGTGCCCATGGAAAGTGTTAAAAGCGGTATATGGGTAACAGACAGTTTAATGCTGGATGCTGGTTTGCAAAACGGCGATAAAATTGTTTCGATCGGAGGTGAGAAGCTTGCTTATTTCGATGATGTAAATAAAGAAATTCTTACGGCAAAAGAAATGGTGGTAGACCGTAATGGTGTGCAGAAGACGATTGTTTTTCCAACTGATTTAGTGGGTAAGCTGGTGGAAAGCAAACGTCGTCGCCGGTTGGTGGAAATACGGGTGCCCGTTATTGTGGATGAATTTGATGCAAAAGATACAAGCTATGCAAGCAAATCGGGTTTGCAGAAAGGGGATAAAATTATGGCTGTAGATTCTGTTGCCGTTGCACATTTCGATGAAATGATACCGTTGGTAGCAAAGAAAAAAAACAGCACTGTACAGTTAACGGTAGATCGCAATGGTAAAATCATCAACCTCACATCGAAGGTGAATGCAGATGGAAAAATGGGGCTTGGTTTATCAGCCATGGAAACCTATGCAGCTGCAGGTACGTTTACCATCCAGCATAAATCGTACGGATTTTTTGAAGCGTTTCCTGCAGGCGTAAAAAAAACCTTTAGCAAACTGGGCGATTATATCGAACAGTTTAAATTAATTCTCCGTCCCGAAACAGGTGCATACAAAGGCATTGGTGGTTTTAAATCGATGGGTTCTATTTTTCCTTCGGTTTGGAACTGGGAAAACTTTTGGGGTATTACCGCTTTCTTCAGCATTGTATTGGCATTTATGAACCTGTTACCAATACCAGCATTAGATGGTGGCCATGTGCTGTTTACCTTAATTGAAATGATTACCGGACGTAAACCCAACGAAAAGTTTTTGGAGTATGCGCAGATTGTTGGTATGGTATTACTGTTAGGTTTAATGCTGTACGCAAACGGTAACGACTTTTTTGGCTGGAACAAGTAAGTTATAATTCAATACCAATCTTCTTCATTAAGATAGAGGCATTCATGCTGCGGCAGATGCCTCTTTTTAATTTGTAATCGAAATATAATTCATCGGCATATACCTGTACATCAAAATGATAATTGTGCACTGTTGTTGGATACTCGTTTGTAAGATTAGCTAATTCAAGATCATGCGTAGCAAGAATGCCTGTAGCTTTATGTTGGAGCAGTTGCTTAATCAATGCTTTCGATCCGGTGTGCCGATCGTTCGAATTAGTGCCCCGCAATATTTCATCCAGTAAAATAAAGACGGGTTCGTTATTATTTACCGCATCAATAATCTGTTTTAATTTTTTCAGTTCTGCATAAAAGGTAGACGTGCTTTCTTCCAGGTTATCTTTAATACGCATACTGCTCATTACACGTAAAGGCGAAACAGTTAATTGCTTTGCACATACAGGCGCACCCATGCAGGCCAGCACCATGTTTACACCCACACTGCGCAGGAAAGTACTTTTGCCCGCCATATTGGAGCCGGTAATAAGATTAATCTGTTCGCTGCCTTTTGTGTTAAAATCGTTCAACACATTTTTCTGTGCATCGATTAACGGATGACCCAGCTGCAAAGCCTCGAACACCGGTTCGTTAGTTTGTAAAACAGGGAAGCTCCAGCTCGGATGATTAAAAGAAAGTGTTGCAATGCTGCTTAAAGATTCCAGTTCGGCTAATGCACGAAACCAATGATTGATTTGCCGGTTATTTTTTTGTTTCCAGTTTTCAAGTTGCAGCACCAGTTGCAGATCCCATAGCAGAAAAACATTCAACGGAATAAATACAACGGGATTCAGCCGGTAGTCGAAGCGATTGAAAATCTGCTTCAATTGAAAAATCTGTTTTGAAGCGGGTGTTGCATGGTGGTAGAACTGTTGCTTTAACGATTGTAATAAAGGATCTTTAAATGAAGCCTGTTCAATACACCGAACACTGTTCGAAAGTGTTTCCAGTTCCCCGTTTATCTTATTTAGCTTACGGTAAAGCGGAACAATAAAACGTGTAATACCAAAAGCAATGAGTGCAAACAAAAGCGAAGCCTGCAAAAAGCGTTGGTATGTTATTACATCAAATACATAACAAAAGAGTGTGGTAAGAGCAATAGCTGGAAAAAGATAACGGATCACATGCCAATATGTTTTATGTACAAACAGCGTTTCTTCGTTGAGCCAGTTTGTTAATTTTTCTTCAGCAGCAATGGTTATGGCAGTATCCTGTGCATAGGCCTGCAGTTCTTGTCTCCAGTTTGTGTTATTGCATAATTCTTTTACAGCAGCTTGCCGGGCAAGTATCGTTGCCGCATCAGCCGGTTGTTGCAGCCAATTAGCCAGGCATAGATTTCCTTGTTGCGAAGTGGTACGGTTGATGTATTGGTAAAGTGATGCTCTGCCAAAAATATCAAGGTCGCCGGTATAAGGGTGTGCATCCGAATAAAATTCGCTGCCATCTTTTTGGTTTGTAAACTGATGTTGCAGATAAAGCAGTTCCTGCCGGTTAATGGTAATAAGATGTTTGCAGTGATTAATGGCATCCCGGTTGGCAAAATCTTTTCGTACAGCAAATAAGAATAATGCCAACCCGGTAATAAAAACAGCAACGGCATAGAACAAACCAGTTGGCCAAACATACCAGGCACAAACTCCTGCAACAACTAAAATAACAAGGCGCACCCATCCCAAGATGCGTTTGCGTTTGAGGAGTTCGTTCAGTTGAGAGTTGAGTGTTGATAGCTGCTGTTTATAAAATTGCGCTGCTGTACTGCTTGTTGCCATGCTGTAAAACTATAAAGAATACAGGTTTGTTTTTCTTAACTGTTTGTCAACAGAAATAAACGTATTTTTGCAGTCTAGCAGTACGTTGTACTTACAACTTTGTACTTCGTAATTGCAAATGGGGCTGCCTGGTTTTGACAGCATAGATCTTTGAAGGTGTAAGCATGCAGTGCGTTGTGTAATTAGCACTTAAATCTGAATACTCAAAACTCAAATGGCAATACACAGTATGCCATGGCCGCTTAATCAGTGATTAAGTAGTCATTCGGGCCGCCGAACAGGTTTATCTGTTACCAAGTTCCGCCGCCGACTCAAAAACAAAACAGGTTGCTGCAACAGAAGGCTGTGACTGTTGCAAAAGACGATTCAGCTAAGTATTGCGTTGGTATGTTCATGTCCTGCGCAGTGCCGACAAACAATCATGAAATAAGCATGTAGAAAGCTTTTGGCGAATATGTTTGGACAGCGGTTCGAGTCCGCTCAGCTCCACAAGTAAAAGGCAATCTGTTTAAACAGGTTGCCTTTTTTTATTATGCCAGTGTTGAGTTACGTTCAATAAGTGCCGAGGGGAGTACCATCACTGTATCGGCTGTGATATTATGTTTTTTCTTTTCAATCATTGTAAACAACACTTCGGCAGCTGTTTTACCAATTTCAAATGCAGGCTGTGTAATAGTCGTGAGCGATGGGTTTAAAATGGGTGCAGTTTCAAGTGTAGAAAAAGCAACCACTTTTAAATCTTTTGGAATGCTGATGTTATTGGCAACACTCACCATGTAAATCTGCATGGCCAGCCGTTCTACCGATGCAACAATGCCATCAATCTGCGGATTGTTTTTTAACAGATCCTGTATCTGGTCGAAAATCTGTTCATGTGTACCGGTACAGTCAATGACAAATTCATATTGATTCTTGAGAAAACCTTCTTCTGTAAGAGCAGCTGTAAAACCTGCAGAACGTTTGCTGCAGATCGATAAGTCTTTTGATGTAGAAAGAAAAACAGGGTGCTTACAACCTTTTTTCAGCAAAAGTTTTGCAGCAGCATAACCGCATTCGTAATCGTTGGTAATTACTTTGGGCGCTGCAAAATTTTCAAACTCACGGTCGAAGAATACAAACGGAATATTTTCGTTTTTCAGTTTTTCAATATGTGCTGCATCCGAAGTTTCGCTCGATACAGAAATCAGCACACCATCCACTCTTCCGCTGAGGCAATGATTAACAGTGTTCTTTTCAATTTCAAAACTTTCATGCGAAAGATAAATCAACACATGGTAATGTTTGGTAGCCGCCACGGCCTGTATACCGTTAATCGCCAGCGAAAAAAAGTTATCGGCTACTTCGGGTAAAATAACAGCAATTGTTTTACTCTTTTGCTTTCGTAAACTGCTTGCGTAGGGGTTAGGTACGTAGTTAAGTTCGTTGGCAAGTGCCATCACTTTTTTCTTTGTTTCTGCACTTATTTCATGGCTGTCTTTTAATGCCTTTGAAACAGTTGCAATCGAAAGCCCAAGTTGTTTGGCTAAAGTTTTAATGGTGAGCTTACTCATACGGGAACACCAGCGTGAATGTTAGGTAATTGTACAACTGCAATGTAAAGATATATCAGATACCGAAAACGGTTTCGTAAATAAAGTCTACCAAACTAACAGCATTATCCAACAAAAAAGTGTCATTTTAACACATCATTCATCACCAACGATTCGCTTCATATGAAATGGCAGACCATTCTATGTTTTGGCCCTTGCTGTGCACGCTGCAATACTCCGCAGTGTTCGTCTTCATCGTTAACATCTACATCAATCAATAAAATCAAGCTTTATGAGAAAAAATAACTTCGAGGCTGTGCCTTTGAATAATCTCGACGAATGGGAAGATGACTTGTTGCGTCGTTACCCCGATCCGGAAGCGATTGCCACGGCTAAAGCAACCGAGGAGTACCGTAATTATGAAGAGCCGGCAAGAGATACCGTAAAAGAATTTTACCGTTTAAACCATACCTACCAAACGTATGCTTTTGTACAGGAGAAGCGGAAAGAATTTTTACAGTTCAATAAAAAAGAAATGACGGTTTGGGATGCATTTGATTTCCTGAATCAGTTGGTGGATGATTCTGATCCTGATACCGATCTCGATCAGCTGCAACATCTGCTGCAAACATCAGAAGCTATTCGTCGTGATGGTCATCCAGACTGGATGGTGCTGGTTGGTTTAATGCACGATATGGGTAAAGTACTTTGTTTGTTTGGCGAACCGCAGTGGGCTGTAGTAGGCGACACATTCCCTGTGGGTTGTGCTTATTCTGATAAAGTAGTATATCCCGAATATTTTTCGGCGAACCCCGATTTTAATGATCCTGTGTACCAAACAAAATATGGTGTGTACGAGCCCAACTGTGGTTTACGTAATGTACACATGAGCTGGGGCCACGATGAGTATGTTTACCAAATGATGAAAGATTATATTCCGGAAGAAGGGTTGTACATGCTGCGTTATCATTCGTTTTACGCATGGCACAGAGAAGGCGCTTACGATCATTTGCTCGACGATCATGATCGTAACATGTTAAAGTGGGTGAAGCTGTTTAATCCATACGATCTGTATTCAAAAAGTCCGGAACCACCGGATTGGAATAAGCTGAAGCCATACTACCAGGAGCTGGTTGCAAAATACCTGCCTGCCACTATTAAATTCTAATACTTGTTCTTATATACATCTGTTTAAAGTCCACTGTCCTCCAACCTTGTTCTTATTATAACTCAAAAACAAATTGCTATGATGCGAATCTTTAAACGAGGCTTGTTGAGTCATTATGTGTTGCCTGCCATAATGATCATCTGCCTTGCATTTACTACCACCAATGTAAGCGGGCAACAAACACAGGTAAGCGGAACCGTAAAAGATGAGAAAGGCGAACCGGTTGCCTCTGCCACAGTAACAGTAAAAGGAAAAAATGTTTCTGTAACCACTGCAGCAAACGGTACCTTTTCAATTACTGCAAAAACAAACGATGTACTTGTTATCAGTGCAATTTCCTTTACCACACAGGAAGTAAAAGTTACCGCTGCCGCAACGTACGAGGTAACCCTCTCTTCCTCTTCTCTTGCATTAACCGATGTGGTTGTGGTGGGTTACGGACGTTCTTCGAAAAGAACAGTATCCAGCGCCATTACTTCTATTAAACCGGAAGATTTAAACCGTGGTGCAATTGGCGATGTAGGCCAGTTGTTACAAGGTAAAGTACCGGGCCTCAACATTACAGCAAGTGGTGACCCCAACCGTCCTGCAGCTGTTATTCTTCGTGGTGCATCAACTGTAAACAGTCCGCAAGGTCCGTTTTATGTTATCGATGGAATTCCCGGTGCAGATATCAATGCAGTAGCGCCGGATGATATTGCTTCAATGGACATTTTAAAGGATGCATCAGCTACAGCCATTTATGGTAACAGAGCTTCCAACGGCGTAATTATGGTTACAACCAAAAGAGGTAAAAAGGGCAGACTGCAAACTGTTTATAACGGCTATGTTGGTTTTGAAAGTGTAAGCAGCAGCTTAGATTTAATGGATGCAAGTCAGTTAAGAGCTTATGCACAAAAAAATAACTATACGCCTAACTCAAACGATGATAAAGGTGCAAATACCAATTGGATGAAAGCGGTTCAAAAAGAATCAGCTTTATCACACAACCACAATCTTTCGTTCAGCGGTGGTACAGATAAGAGCAGCTACAGTGCCAGCTTAAACTACCTGAAAAAAGATGGTATTATGATGCAGAGCAGCCTGGAAAGAGTGATTGGCAGAATCAGTGCAGAGCAACATGCTTTGAACGATCATTTAACATTTGGTCTTAACATTATGAGCAGCAGCAGCAAGGCATCGAATGTTCCTTTACAGAACATGGTGTTTCAACAAGCTGTGAAATACAATCCAATGTCGCCGGTATATAATGCCGATGGCACTTTCTTCGAAAACTTTAATAACCCCGGCTATTTTAACCCGGTATCGATTGTTAAGAATGCACAGGACGATACCAAATATGGTTCTTTGCAGGGCAACTTTACAATTGAGGCGAAACTGCCTTTTAATTTAACCTACAATACAAACCTTGCTTACCAACGTGGTACCTGGTTACATGGTGAATATTATAACAGTTATTATTCCCGTAACTACAGCACAGGTAATTTTTATACCAATGGCGATCCCGGTGGTGGCCGCAGTCTACGTAACTTCTATTCCAACGGTCTTGCATACAGAGGTTATTATCAAAGCAGTTCAAAAACACTGGAATCATATTTAACCTGGGCGAAAAAGTTTGGCGAGCATAATATTAAAGCCGTGTTGGGTTACAGCTGGCAAAAGAATACCAACAACGAAGGTTTACAGGCAAGCCAAACCAATTTTGTAAACGACTATACTGGCTATAACAACTTTGGCTTAGGTAACTATCAAACCATCAATGGCTTTGCAGTGGATTTTGGCGGAGCAGTTTATGAAGAAACAAATTTCATCTCCGACTTCTTCCGTGTAAACTACGATTTCAAAGAAAAAATCCTGGTGCAGGCTTCTGTACGTAGAGATGGCAGTTCTGTATTTGGTAAAAATAAGGAATGGGGCTATTTCCCCGCAGCCAGCGTTGCATGGCGTTTATCAGAAGAAGATTTTATCAAGAACATCTCCTTCATTAACGATTTAAAATTAAGAGCGAGCTACGGCGAAACCGGTAACGCTTTTGGTTTGGGTGCCTATACTGCACAGCGTCTTTACAATAAAGCAGGTACATACTATAGTGGTGGTACGTTCGAATCGGCGTTCAGATCTACACAAGGTGCAAACCCCGATCTGCAATGGGAAGTAACAGCAACCAAAAACATTGGTCTGGATTATGGCTTCCTCAAAGGAAAAATCAGCGGTTCAATCGATCTGTATGAGAAGATTACAACCAATATGATCTTCCCGTATTTCGTGGCGCAGTCAATTGACCCCAGCGGCTTCTTATACTTGAACGTTGGTAAAATCAGAAACCGTGGTATTGAGTTTAGTGTAAACATCAATGCGGTAAACGAAAAGAATTTCAGCTGGAGTACCGGCTTGAATCTGGCAACAAACCAAAACGTTATTCTCGATTTAAAAGGACCGGAACGTTATGGTGTAAATGCTGATTCTACAAAGTATACACAATTAGATGGGCCTGGTACAACAGGCAGTCGTCTTCAGATTTTAGCTGTTGGCGGACCATTAGGTCAGTTCTATTCTTTCCAATATGAAGGGAAAGATGCCAACGGTAATTCATTGTTCTTAAAGCGTGATAAAACAACAACAACAAATCCAACTCAGATTTCGGATTATTTTCCATTGGGTAGCCCACATGCAAAGCTGATGTTTGGTTGGAACAATAATCTCCGCTACAAGAATTTCGATCTTAACTTCTTTGTAAGAGGTGTGCTTGGTAACAAAATCTTCAATGCTACACGTGCCGATCTTTCTTATGTAGTAACAGCAGGGCAAACCAATATCAGTCCTTATGCAGCCGACGATAAAAGAACTGATACCCGTAACAACAACTTCTCATCACGTTATGTAGAAGATGGTTCTTATCTGCGTTTCGACAATGCTACATTAGGCTATCGCTTCAATATCAAAAACGATTACATCAGCAACCTCCGTTTGTATGCTACTGTAAACAATCTGTTTGTTGTAACCAAGTACAAGGGCATTGATCCTGAAATTAACCAAGGTGGTGCTTCGTTGGGTGTAGACTATAACAGTTTCTATCCGAAGACACGCACAATTCTTTTAGGTGTATCAGTTGGCTTTTAATGATTAAAAAACATTTTATGAAGAAGAATTTGAAACAATTTTTAATAGTGATTGCAGCGGGCTTAGCATTAAGCTCCTGTCACAAAATTGAAGTGAAGCCTAATTCACTTTATACAGAAGCGGTGTTTCCGAAAACAGATGCCGAGTTTCAGTCCGTAATGGGTACTATTTATACTAATTTACGTGGACATTATTCACTCGGCTACTGGTTTGCACAGGAACTCAGTTCAGATGAATCGATATTGCCGGTATATGGTGGTAACTGGTTCGATGGACAGGGATATATTCAACTGCACCGCCACGACTGGAATAAAGACCACGGCTGGATTACAACCGTATGGAATGATGCAAATACTATTGCGGGTCTTTGTAATCAAACCATGTATATTTTCAGAACTGCGCCTGAAGGTGATTCGAAAAATACAGCGTTGGCAGAACTGAAAACATTAAGAGCCTTTGCTTACTGGGAGTTGCTCGATATGTTTGGTAACGTACCGTTAGATACCATTTATCCAAGCCCCGGTGTACAGGCAAAAGCAACACGTGCACAGGTGTTTGCATTTGTTGAATCTGAATTAAAAGCTGCACTTCCTTATTTAAAAACGGCAACAGGCAGCAGCACCTATGGTAAAGTAACCAAGTGGATGGCGTATGCATTGTTGGCTAAATTGTATCTAAATGCAGAAGTGTATGCAGGTACGCCAAAGTATAATGAAGCAATTGCTGCTTGTGATGCGGTAATCGCTTCAGGTAACTTTGCAGTAGAAGGCAGAAATACCTATCTCAATCAGTTTGCTCCGACAAACGGGCCTTCCTTTAAGGAATTCATTTTTGCTATTCCTTACGATCCATCAACAAGTAATGGCTACTTATTCCACGGCCGTTACGATCTCAATCGTAACCTGGGTATTAAGTATCGTTATTCAGGAAGTACACCGGGTACGTATTCATTCAATCAGATCATTATGAATTTAACTTCAGGTAATGGTTTGATCAATGCAAGACCCAGTGGCCCACGTGCAACATTATCGAGCTTCTACAACGCTTATTTTGCGGGTGATGCCAATGATATCAGAAATAATCAGTGGTTGGTGGGTAATCAATTCTGGCCAGATGGCAGTCCGTTGATGGTACGTACCACAAAGAAAGGTTACAACCAGTTTTATACAGGTGCCGATGGCAATGATGCGTATACTTATCAGCTTTATATTGATTCGGTAATCTCTGCCCGTCTGAATCCGGCTTCGATCGATTTAGGTAATGATGAAATTGCCTGGAACATGGGTATCCGCAATATCAAGTTTTCTCCCGATCCTAATTCATCAAGCCGTAACCAAAGCAATGATGCGCCGATCTTCCGGTTTTCTGATATTCTCTTAATGAAGGCAGAAGCAATTTTAAGAGGAGGCACAGCTACGAATGGTCAAACAGCTCTTTCACTTGTAAATACAATTCGCAGCAACCGTACAACATCGCCGGCATGGACAACAGTAACACTGGACGATTTGTATGCAGAGCGTGCACGTGAGTTTACATGGGAATGCTGGCGCAGAAATGATATGATCCGTTTTGGTAAGTATGAAACAGCTTATGGTTTCAAAACCAATGCAGATACGTATCGTCGTATTTTCCCAATTCCAAATGCAGCATTGGCAACAAATCCAAAGCTGGTTCAAAATCCCGGTTATTAATATTTCTCAGCAGTTATAATCAATAGTTAATCACCCCGGGGTTGTCAAGCCCCGGGATTTTTCTATCACGTATATTTATCGCATGCAATCACTACTTCAAAAATCAATGCTGTTTGTTGTCTTTGTTTTGTGTTACAGTGCACAACAGGCACAGGTATTGGTAAAAGATTCAACTGCTTTACCAAAGGCGGATGCAAAGCTGATGAAAAAAGAAAAAGCCCTGCACTTTATTGCCATGGGCGACTGGGGACGTAACGGAGCGGATCATCAATTGCAGGTAGCTAAACAAATGGGAATTACAGCCAACGAAATCGGCTCGATGTTTACCATTGCAACAGGCGATAATTTTTATCCGAGTGGTGTTATCAGTGAGTTTGATCCTTTATGGAACTATTCCTTTGAAGCTGTTTATACCGATTTTCGTTTGCAGTGGGATTGGTATCCGGTATTGGGTAATCATGATTATAAGAGCAATCCCGATGCACAGGTAAAATATTCAACCATCAGCAGACGCTGGAGAATGCCGGCAAGGTATTACAGCAAAACATTTCCAATCAATGGCGATACAACCCAACAAGTGTTGCTCGTATTTATTGATACCAATCCATTGATTCCGGAGTTTTATAAAAATGCAGAGTATGGTCCGAATTTGAAAGGGCAGGACACTGCAAAACAAAAACGCTGGATGGAAAAACTCCTCAGCAATAAATCATCCAACATTAAATGGAAAATTGTGATCGGCCATCACCCAATGTACAGTGGTGGTGGACGAACAGAAGGGTACGATACAAAAGCAATCCGCAATTCATTAAAGCCTATGTTTGATAAATATCATGTAGATGTTTATCTCTCTGGCCACGAACATAGTTTGCAACATATGCAATCTGCAGGCAACATGCACCATATTATTTCAGGTGCAGCATCAGAAAAAACACCAGCACGTTTAATTGAAAACAGTTTGATGTCTGCTTCTGAATATGGCTTTTTTGTTTTCTCTGTTACAGGAAATGAATTATTACTGCAAGCAGTGAATGATACAGGAAAAATTATTTACAGCTACACAATTAAAAAATAAATTCTGCTTGAACCAGGCTGCAACACATAACCAACCAACTGCATCAAACAACAGGCTTTTATCGCTCGATGCTTTGCGGGGCTTTGATATGTTCTGGATCGTAAGCGGCGAAGGAATATTTCATGGTCTTGCAGCTGCTGTTAAAAACAAATACGGATTAATACAAGACAAAACAACCTGGCAAATAGCCACAACCGGGCAGTTGAGTTTTTTTGAACGCATACTGGTTGGTATCAGCAATCAATTACATCACACGGTGTGGAATGGTTTTACATTTTACGATTTAATATTCCCTCTGTTCATCTTTATTGCAGGTGTAAGCATGCCGTTCTCTTACAGTAAACAATTGAGTGGTGGAGCAGATGCAAAGAAGAAGATCTATCGCTCACTTATTAAACGCACAATTATTCTGTTGTTGTTGGGAATGATCGTAAATGGTCTGCTGCAATTCAAGCCATACGATGAAACACGCTTTGCCAGTGTGCTGGGCCGTATTGCACTGAGTTGTTTTTTTGCTGCCATTATTTATCTCAATGCTTCATTCCGTTGGCGCATTGCATGGGTTGTAATGTTGTTGTTGGGCTATTGGCTGATGTTGCTGTATATACCTGTTCCCGGTTTTGGTGCAGGTGATCTTACTGCCGAAGGAAATTTTGCAGCCTTCATTGATCGTTTATTCCTGCCGGGCAAACTGCACCGAACAGTCTACGATCCGGAAGGATTACTCTCTACCATTCCTGCCATTGCAACTGCATTGCTGGGTGTTTTTACCGGTGAGTTCCTGCGTTTACAACAACCTGCAAAACAGAAGAAGGCTTTGTATTTAGTGATCGCAGGTGCAGTTCTTGTATTTACAGGCTGGCTTTGGGGTTTGGTATTGCCCATCAATAAAAATTTATGGACCGGTTCTTTTGTACTCTACACCGGTGGGTGGAGTTTGTTACTGCTTGCGCTGTTTTACTTTATCATTGATGTGCAGCAAATGAAAATCTGGAGCATGCCCTTTGTGTGGCTGGGCTGCAACTCTATATTAATTTATATGGCCGCACATGGTGTAGTCAACTTTCTGTCTACATCCGAATTTTTATTCGGGGGCCTCATCAAACAATTTTCTCCGCAATGGAGCGAAACATTGTTGTGGACGGGTGTTGCACTCATTCAATTTATTGTCTTGTATTTCCTGTACAAACGAAAGCTGTTTTTAAAACTTTAAAACGATTAACGCACTTGCCAAATGCATAAACTATTACCGGCCGATTATATTGTTTTCTTTATCTACTTCATTGCGGTGTCTGCTTATGGTTACTATATCTACCATAAAAAGAAATCGGCTACCATGAGCTCCAACGATTTTTTTCTTGCCGAAGGTTCACTTACCTGGTGGGCAATTGGTGCATCGCTCATTGCCTCTAATATTTCTGCCGAACATTTTATTGGTATGAGTGGCTCCGGTTTTGCATTGGGACTTGCCATCTCTACCTACGAATGGGCATCAGCTGCAACGCTCATCATTGTGGCGGTATTCATCATTCCGTTGTATCTCAAGAATAAGATCTATACCATGCCGCAGTTTTTGGCAAAAAGGTATAACGATAGTGTGAGCACCATTATGGCGGTGTTCTGGTTACTCGTATATGTATTTGTGAATCTCACGTCCATTATTTATCTCGGTGCATTGGCCATCTCTTCTATTTCGCCCATCAGTTTTGAATGTAGTATTGTTGGTTTAAGTGTGTTCTCCATTGTTGTTACGCTCGGCGGTATGAAAGTGATTGGCTATACCGATGTGATACAGGTGATCGTATTGCTGATTGGCGGATTGGTAACAACTTACCTGGCACTGTCGCTGCTTGCAGATAAGTTTGGTTTTGATGGAAATATTTTAGAAGCATTGGGTGTGTTACGTAAAGAAGCACCCGATCATTTCCATATGATCTTCGATAAGTCTAGTCCGCATTACAAAGAGTTACCCGGCTTGTCGGTGTTGATTGGTGGAATGCTCATCAATAATCTTGCGTACTGGGGATGTAACCAATACATAGTGCAACGTGCATTGGGTGCCGATTTAAAAACTGCACGCAACGGAATTTTGTTTGCAGCATTTTTAAAACTGTTGATTCCTGTTATTGCTGTACTGCCCGGCATTACCATGTATGTGATGCACCAAAACGGTATGTTTCAGCAGGAGATGGTAGATGCAGCAACAGGCAGCATCAAACCCGATCATGCGTATCCTACCTTAATGAATTTATTACCTGCCGGTTTAAAAGGTGTTGCCTTTGCTGCATTAACGGCTGCCATCGTTGCATCGTTGGCAGGTAAGGCCAACAGCATTTCCACCATTTTCTCACTGGATATTTATAAAAAGTATTTCAACAAAGAAGCTTCCGATAAGAAAGTAGTGCGTGTTGGTCGTTGGGCGGTGATCCTTTCGATGGTTATTGCTGCAGTTATTGCACCAGCGTTAAAATCACTCGACCAGGCTTATCAATTTATACAGGAGTATGTGGGTTTCTTTTCGCCCGGTGTGCTGGCGATCTTCTTGTTAGGTATGTTCTGGAAACGTACAACAGCTGCTGCCGCATTGGCAGGTGCAGTATTGACGATTCCTGTTTCAACCGTATTAAAATTTTTACCAACTTGGACAAACGGTGCATTTCCCGATTATCCATTCCTCGATCGTATGACAATCACATTCTTCATCATTGCAGTAATGATGATTGTGATGAGTTTAATCAAGCCCAACAAACCCGGCGATACACATTCAATTGAAGTAGATAAAAGTTGGTTTAAGGTGTCAACTGAATTTGTAATTGGTTCTGTGATCATTTGCGGAGTATTGGTTGCATTGTATACGGTGTTCTGGTAAGATTATTTCATTTTAAAAGTGAACGAAAATGAACAGAAATGATTTTTTAAAACTGGGAACAATGGCGGCGTTGAGTCCGCTGTTTGTAAAGGCAACAGCGAATGATTTTGCTGTGCCTGTTGATACAGAAATGATGAATCGTTTGCTCGCAGCAAATAATCAATCAGCTGCACAGCTAATGGAATCGGTGAAGCCGGGCAATCTGCGTTTCGGACGCATGATTGCTTATGATATTGCCGTGCTTACAGCTGCTTATTGCGCAAAGGGTTCGGCTTATTATCATACTGCAGCAGTAGTAGATAAGCTGGATATTCTTGTAAAATTTCTTGCCTCTGCACAGGCAGAAGATGGAACTGTGAACGTTGGTAATCTGGAATCGCCACCCGATACAGCCTTCCTCATTGAAATACTCGGACCTGCGGCAACAATTATGCGCAGGGAAAACAGCAGCGAATTGCGGGATGTGCAGCAACAGTTAAAACAGATTTTATTGAAAGCAGGTGAAGGGCTTGCAACGGGTGGTATTCATACGCCGAATCATCGTTGGGTTATTTCGGCAGCACTGGCACAGATCAATCATTTATATCCCAATAAAAAATACAGTAACCGCATTAACGATTGGTTAGGTGAAGGCGTGTTTATTGATGCGGATGGTCATTATCCCGAACGCAGCGGTATTTATTCGGGTGTAGAGAATGCTGCATTCATAACGATAGCAAGATTGGCGAATAAGCCTGCGCTGTATGTACCTGTTCGAAAAAATCTTACCATGTACCAGTACTACATTGAACCGAATGGCGATTTGGTACGCAACGATTCAAGACGACAGGATCAGTATGAAGCAGCTGCAAAACCAAGTACAGTGTTATACCTGCAGTATCGATATATGGCAGTTCATGAAAAGAATAAACTCTTTGCTGCCATCTGCAAACAAATCGAAACAACAAAGGATTTCGAAAAAGATATACTCACCCGTTCGTTGTTTTATTTTTTAGAAGATGAAACACTGCAAGAGCAATTACCCACCGCTGAAGTATTACCCGAACGTTACGAGAAGTTATTTTCAACATCACATTTATTACGCATCAAAGAAAAGAATACAACGCTTACGTTGTTTGGTGGAACCGATCAGCCCTTGCTCATTGCATCAGGCCGTTCGAACTCACCTGATTTTTTCTCGTATCGGAAAGGCGATGCGATATTGAAGTACATGCGTTTATCCTCGAACTTTTTCAGCATGGGTTATTTCTATAGTGATGGTTTACGCAAAGAAGGCAACAGTTATGTGCTGCGGAAAAAACTCGAAGTGCCTTACTATCAACCATTGCCAAAAGAAAAACGGAAAGCAAATGGCGATTATAAATTGTCGCCGAGTATTGATGATCGTTTCTGGAACAAAATGGATTTCAGTAACCGCCCGGTGAGTAATGTAAAAACATTGGAGACAATCATCCGCTTAACAGAAAAAAATGGAATAGCAGAGCTTGAGTTTGAACTGAAGGGAATGAAGGGCGTGCCTGTTACCATTGAATTGTGTTTTAATGAAGGCGGACAGTTAACCGGTGTTACGGCTGCTGATGCAAACGGCAACAGTTTCCTGGAACAGGGAACTGGTGAATATCGTTCGGGCAATGATGTGATTTTATTCGGTCCGGGTGCAAATACACATAAGCAGGTAATGAATCTTGAAGGCGAACGTTATAGTACGCATTTCGGAACCTTGCGTACCAAAGGTGACCATGTGTACATTACGGGAACAACACCGTTTAAACATAAGCTGACCTTTATTTAAGTTGGTTCTTGCAAAATGTTACCGAACGTCGAGCAATGATGTATATCAGCAATACAATAGTTCAATAGTGGACTTTGTAAGCCGAAGAGCAATAACTTTACCCCCGTTCAATTTTTTGCCCGTCCGACTGAGTTCATCGGGGCGGGCTTAGCAAAACAATCAAAAATGATGAGGGTAATTTTTCTTGCCGCACTTATTGTATGTAGTTTGTTCAACGCTTCTGCACAACGCAAACGAGTTAACATCGATGAAAACTGGAAATTTGCGTTTGGTCATGCAGCCAATCCGGAAAAAGATTTTAACTACGGTCTCAAAACTATTTTTTCCAAGTCTGGAGCGGCAGCCGGCACAGCCATCGATCCGAAGTTTAACGACAGTAGCTGGCGCACACTTCATCTGCCTCACGATTGGGCCGTTGAATTGCCCTTTACTTATGTAGATAATTTTGATGTAGAGAGTCATGGTTACAAACCTGTTGGTGGTTTGTTCCCTGCAACCTGCATTGGTTGGTATCGTAAACAATTCAAACTGGAGAAAGCAGATTCGGGCAGAAGATTTCAATTGCAGTTCGATGGCATTTTTCGTGATGCCAATGTGTGGATCAACGGATTTTATCTCGGTAATAACAAGAGCGGTTATGTAGGGGTGAATTATGATGTAACTGATTTTCTCAACTTCGACCGCAGCAATGTGATTGTTGTTCGGGTGGATGCAACACAGTACGAAGGTTGGTTTTACGAAGGTGCCGGTATCTATCGTCATGTATGGTTGAATAGTTATCCATCATCACATATTTCAACGGATGGTGTGTTTGCTTATGCCAACATGAACGGTAATAAAGCAACATTGAACGTAGAGACAAACATCATCAATGAATACGACAGTTCAAATAACTATACAGTAGCAACCTATCTCACTAACAGGGCAGGAAATAGAATTGCAGCAGCCAAAGAGCAAACCGTTGCATTGAATGTGCTCGAAGAAAAGATGATCAAGCAAACCATTGCTGTCAACGATCCAACATTGTGGTCTTTGGAAAATCCTTATCTCTATCGTGTAGTAGTGGAGTTAAAACAAAATGGAAAGATCATCGATCAGCAAAAACTTCGCTTCGGTTTCCGTACCATCGACATAAAACCAAATGGTGTTTTTCTCAACGGCAAACACATAAAAATATACGGCACCAACAATCACCAGGATCATGCAGGTGTAGGGAGTGCATTACCTGATTATCTGCAATACTACCGCATTGGTTTGTTGAAAGAGATGGGCGTGAATGCTTACCGCACCAGTCATAATGCACCAACGCCTGAGTTGCTGGATGCATGCGATAGTTTGGGTATGCTGGTAATGGATGAACAGCGTTTGCTCAACAGTGGTGCTGAATACATGGATCAGTTTGAACGATTGGTAAAACGTGACCGCAGCCGTACTTCAGTATTTATGTGGAGCATCGGTAACGAAGAAGGATGGATCCATACAAACTCATTCGGTAAGCGTATTGCCAAAACTTTTATCGCTAAACAAAAACAACTTGATCCTACACGCACCTGTACTTATGCCGCTGATCTGGCGAATGTATATAAAGGCGTGAATGAAGTGATACCTGTACGCAGTTTCAATTATCGCCAGTTTGCTGTAGCAGATTATCATAAAGATCATCCCGATCAACCGATTATTGGTACTGAGATGGGGAGTACGGTTACCACACGTGGTGCATTGGAAAAAGATTCTATCCGTGCTTATGTGCCCGACCAGGATATTACTGCGCCATGGTGGGCCAGCCGTGCAGAAGAATGGTGGAAGCTGGCTGCAACAAACGATTTTTGGTTAGGTGGTTTTATCTGGACGGGTTTTGATTATCGTGGTGAACCAACGCCGTACAAATGGCCGAACATCAATTCGCATTTTGGAGTAATGGATGTGTGCGGCTTTCCGAAAAATATTTACTACTACTATCAAAGCTGGTGGACCGATAAAGATGTATTGCATATTTCTCCGCACTGGAATCATCGGAACGAATGGGGACAACCGAAAAAACAAATTGATGTGTGGGTGAACAGTAATGCAGATGATGTGGAGTTATTCCTCAATGGAAAAAGCTTAGGCAAGAAGGATATGCCACGTAACGGTCACCTGCAATGGAAAGTTGAATTTGAACCGGGCAAACTGGAAGCGGTTGCTTATAAGAACGGAAGAAAACTGACAAGCAAAGTTGAAACAACAGGCGTTCCTGTTGAAGTGGTATTAACGCCCTATAAAACAACGATGCTGGCCGATGGTAAAGATGCAACGGTGATGAATGTTTCTGTTGTTGATCGTGAAGGAAGAGAAGTACCCGATGCAAACAACATGATCTATTTTAAAGTAGAAGGTGATGCAAAAATTATTGGCGTTGGCAATGGCGACCCCAGCAGTCATGAAGCAGATAAATGTGCAGATGGTTTATGGCAACGCAGTTTGTTCAATGGTAAATGCCAGGTCATTATTCAGTCGGGAACAAAGCCGGGTATTTTTAAAGTAGAAGCAAGTGCAAGAAATTTATTTACCGGTTCTACCGATGTGATTACTGTTGATCCGGTAAAAGCAGCAACGATTACCATTGATGAAAAGTATAAACTGAAAGGGGAAGCAGCAAAGCCAAGAGTAGTTGATCAGATGATGGGTGCTGATATTTCGTTCTTGCCCGAGCTGGAAGCAAAGGGAATAAAATTCTCTGATAAAGGTGTAACAAAAGATGCCATCGAGATCATCAAAGAGCATGGCATCAACTATGTGCGTCTGCGCATCTTTCATGATCCTGCACAGGATAGCGGTTATTCACCAAAGAAAGGTTTCTGCAATCTTGATTATACCAAGCAAATGGCAAAGCGTGTAAAAGCAGCCGGTTTAAAATTATTGCTTGATTTTCATTACAGCGATTACTGGGCGGATCCCGGTAAACAATACAAACCTGCTGCATGGAAAAATCTTTCGTTTGAAGAGTTGAAGAAAGCCTTGTACGATTATACCAGGATGGTAATGGAAGAATTGAAAGCGCAAGGTACAACACCTGACATGGTGCAGGTGGGCAACGAGATCAATCATGGTATAGTTTGGCCCGATGGCAATGTAAGCAATATGGATCAGCTGGCGCAATTACTTTGTGCAGGTACAGCTGCAGTAAAAGCGGTTGAACCCAAAACACAAATGATGTTGCATGTAGCGTTGGGCGGACAAAACAACGAATCGGTTTTCTTTATCGATAACATGCTTGCCCGTGGTGTGCATTTTGATGTCATCGGTCAATCGTATTATCCCAAATGGCATGGTACATTAGCCGACCTGGAGAATAATCTCAACGATCTTGTTCGCCGTTATAACAAAGATGTGATTGTGGTTGAATACTCAGCATTGAAAGAAGAAGTGAACAAAATCGCCTTTGGTTTACCCAACGGAAAAGGAAAGGGCACCTGTATTTGGGAACCGCTCAGCACCTGGGAAAAGTTTTTTGATAACGATGGGAAATCAAATCAGTATTTACCGTTGTATGATGAGATGAGTAAAAAGTATCTGAACAAATAAACAGCAGTTTCAAAATAAAAAACGGGCAACAATTGTTGCCCGTTTTTATTTCATCCAAAACTTGTTATTCAAAAATTCTTGCAAAGTGATTTTCCAAATGATTACGCATGCCGTTACGGAATTGTTCCGGTGTACCATGCTCCAGTATATCTACTAATTCTTTGTGCGATACGAATGTTTTTAACACAGGTTGCTTTCTCAACAAGCCGCTATTGTGTACATAATCAAATACAGGCAATAACATTTTCTGGAATTTCTTCATCGTTTCATTTCCGGTAATTTCATACAGCTTACCGTGAAACGCAATTTCGTGTTGTACATTAAACAAATGATCCTGTGTGGCAGGAGGTTCGTTCTTTACAATTTGTTTCAGTTCTTTTATATCGTCTTTTGTAATCCGGTGAAACAGGAAATCGGCCATTCCTATTTCCAATACTAAGCGAATTTCAAATACTTCTTTCAACGTGCCGGGGTCAAGTATGTGCGGATTCATACTCTTGCTGAGATTACCGAAAATATCCGGGCTGGTAATAACGGCGCCTTTCTTTTTCTTCGATTCAATTAAGCCCATCAAACGCAACCGTAGCAGTGCTTCCCGTATAACGGTACGGCTTACGCCCAGTGCCTCGGCCAGTTCAATTTCTTTTGGAATACTGTCGCCCACCTTCAGCTTTTGCTGCTGCAGGAGTTCCACCAGGTTTGCCTCCACCTTATCCACCAAACTGCTGGTTTCAATGGTTTTAAAGTGTCCGTTCAAAAGTTCGTTCGCCATATTATGTTCTACTTAATTATTCAAAATTAGGAAAATCTACGGGTCCTCGCCGAAATTCAACATTGATTATTAACTACTTAAAAATAGTTTAAAAATTTTTTTGTGTGGTTGAAAAAAGTTTTTTTAACTTTATTATGTCATACATAATACAAAATTAAAACAAAACTTGCTGTATGAGAGTATTTTTAAAGATCGGGTTGATGTTTACATGTTTGCTTCTGGCTTTTTTTGCAGGGGCTCAATCCATCAAAATTTCAGGTCAGGTATTATCGAAAGATGATAATACAGGTCTTTCAGGCGTATCCGTAATTGTAAAAGCAAAAAACAACGGAACTCAAACCGACGCTGAAGGACGCTTTACAATTGAAGCTGCTATTGGCGATGTACTTGTTTTTACTTCTGTAGGATTTACAACACAGGAAGTAAAAATTGAAAACGCAGGCAGTATAACCGTTAAACTGCAGCCATCCATTTCAAAAATGGACGAAGTAGTGGTAGTGGGTTATGGTACACAAAAGAAATCGAAGATCACCGGTTCGGTAAGTAAGCTTGATCCGAAGGTTTTACAAACCGGTGTGCGTTCGAACCCTGCTTCGGCGCTTGCAGGAACCATTCCGGGTTTACGTGTACAGCAAACATCCGGTCGTCCCGGTGCAGTCCCCAACATTGTGTTGCGTGGCGGTACCAATTACAATGGCACCGGTTCGCCATTAATTCTTGTAGATGGGTTGGTACGTGCAGGTTTCTTTGAAGTAAACCAGGAAGATATCGAGTCGATTGAAGTATTGAAAGATGCATCAGCTACAGCTATCTATGGTGCACGTGCAAACAATGGTGTAATTCTGATTACCACCAAAAAAGGAAAAGCCGGCACTTCAAAAATTACTGTGGGTTCTAAAGTGGGTGTAAACCGTTTGAACCTGCCTTTCGAATTTTTAAATGCACGTGATTATCTCTTCTATTCCAGAAATGCAGTTAAAACTTCAGGTATTTATGATCCATCACGTTTATCGCAATTAACAGCTGCCGGTCCGTTTGGTACCGGTAACCGTTTCCTCGATGGAAGTGGTAATGTAATTGATGGTAATGTAAACTCATTGGGTGTTTGGAGTACCATGAAACTCGATAATACTAACCGTCATAAATTAAACGATGGTTGGGAAACAATGATCGATCCGATTAACGGAACCGATACACTCATCTTCCGCAATTTTAATTATAAAGATTATGCATTGCGTCCTTACAGTTTAACACAGGATCACAATGTATCGATGAGTGGCGGTAACGATAAAGGAAAATATTATGCAGGCTTTGGTATGTACGATGAAAAAGGTTTGCCGATTAATACATTTTATCGCCGTTACACATTTGTGTTGAACAGTGAATACAAGATCCGTCCCTGGTTAACCTCTACATCGAACTTAAACTTTGCTAACGCAAAATGGCGTGATCCGGTTACCAACTCAGAAGGTAACTACCTGTCACGTTCATTAGGTGCGCCTCCAACCATGCGTGGCTGGAACGAGAAAGGAGAGTTGCTGGTTGGTCGTGACAGGGGCGATGGTAACCCATTAGTGAATGATGCAAAATTCATCCGCAACAATAACAGCGATAAGTTTACCATATCGCAGGGATTCAAGATTGATCTGTTGAAAAATCTTTGGCTGAAAACAAGTGCCAACCTGTTTTATGATGAAGGGTTTTATGAAAGTTTCGACAAAGACTTTTTACAAAGCCCCGGTAATGTTAACCGTACACGTTCATCTTCAGCATCGTTCGGCCGCAGCTTAAGCCAGACATACAATGCTGTAATTGACTACAACAAAAGTTTTGGTGATCATGATCTTGATCTGATGGCCGGTTCGGAATACTATGATATTTATTCGTATGGTGTTTCTGCATCGGGCTCACAGGCACCTTCAGACGATTTTCTCGATCTGCAATATGTTCGTCGTGATGCAACAACACAACCGTCTGTTGATTCGTACCACGAACGTCAGCGTATTCTTTCGTTCTTTGGACGAGCAACATACGATTACAAAGAAAAATATTTGATTACTGGAACACTCCGTAGTGATGGTTATTCAAAACTCATCAACAACCGTTGGGGAACATTCCCGGGTGTATCTGTAGGTTGGAATTTGCACAAAGAAAATTTCTTCAATGTAAAATGGATCAATGCACTGAAATTACGTGCAAGCTATGGCCAGAATGGTAACGTTAGCGGCATCAGTGCGTATGGTTTGCAAGGTGGTTATAGTGTGAACCGTTATAACACATCAACCGGTTACCTGTTCTCAACACCACCATTCCCCAATCTGTTGTGGGAGCGTTCGTCAACATATGAAGCAGGTGTAGAAGGAAATATTCTTGGTAAGATCGATTTCACAATTGCTTATTACAAGCGTATTACATCCAACAAAATATCCAGCTTTAACTTACCTGCCACTTCCGGTATTACCAGTTTAACAACCAACAATGGTAGTATGCAGAACCAGGGTGTGGAAGTGGATGTAAATTATTCCATTGTTCGTAAAAGAGATTTCCAGGTAGATGTGGCTGCAAACTTTGCATACAACGCCAACAAAGTATTAAAGCTGCCAAACAATGGATTGGAAAATAACCGTCAAGGTGGTTTCCAGATCTGGGATCCTTCACAAAAGAAACTGATCTGGGTGGCCGGTACACAGCAAGGACAAGACCCCAACGTTGCTTATGCATATGTAGCTGAAGGATTGTACCGCACGCAGGCCGATTTAGATGCACATGGCAACCGTGTTGATTTGAATGGTGCAAAAATTTTATTAGGCACAGCCAAATGGGCTGCACTTACGCCTGCACAACGTGCCAGCTATTACAACATTGCGTTGGGTGATGTACGTTGGAGAGATGTTGACCAGAATGATACAATCGATTTCCGTGATCGTGTGTACATGGGTCGTACCGTTCCACGTTTCACCGGTGGTTTCTCTGCCGCTGCACGTTGGAAAGGTTTATCTGTTAGTGCACGTTTCGATTATGCGCTTGGCTTTGTGGCATACGATGGTCCACGTGCATGGTTCATGGGTAATGCACAAGGTACATTCAACACCATTAAAGATGTATACGATACTTGGACGCCAACCAATACCAATGCAAAATTCCCTACTTATTATTGGGCCGATCAGTTGTTTAAGAACAACGTATTGCGTGAATCAAGCATGTTCTATAAAAAAGGCGATTACCTCGCACTGCGTGAAATCAACATCAACTATGCATTGCCGCAACGTTGGGCCGGTGCTATCAAAAGCCAGGCTGTTAACTTCTCTCTTACCATGCAGAATGTTGGTTACTTAAGTAAAGCAACCTTGTACTCTCCGGAATCGGGAAGTATTGCCAACTCAGCTGCAGGTGCCGGTGGTTATCCGCTTCCACGTATCATCATTTTTGGAGCACAGGTAACATTTTAATTCATTTCAATAGTTATAAAGATGAAAAAGATTTTAAATGGTTTGTTCTTGCTGGCAATGATCGTTTCGATGAATGCCTGCAAAAAATTAGAACTGGCGCCGGAAGATTATTATGCCAGTGGAAACTTCTGGAAAACCGCTGCACAGGTAGATGGTGCCATGGTTGGTTTACATAATCAACTAAGAGGTTTTCAGTTTACATTTTTCAATTTAGCCGAACTGCGTGGTGGTGTGTTTAAAGATGCAACCGGTGCAACAGGTACATCTTCACTCAACTCTGCACCTATCATCCGTCAGGATCTGCGTGAGTCTGCTCCGGGTATTTCAAGCTGGGCAGGTTTGTATGGTCCCATCTTCCAGGTAAACCTGTTTATTTACAATGTAGAGAAAGCAGATTTTTTACCGGAGGCCGATAAGAAATATTATCTCGGACAGGCATACGGTCTTCGTGCTTATTATTATTTCCATTTGTACCGTACGTATGGTCGTTTACCTTTGGCTACCGAACCAAAAGTGTTAACCAATACACCTACATCGGCAGACCAGGCTTATCTGCCACGTACGAAAACAGAAAAAGAAACACTGGATTTTATTAAGGCAGATGTGGAGCGTTCGGTTACAAATTTCAATGCGAACTACACAACCAAGTTCAGCAAAGCGATGTGGTCTTTACTGGCAACACAAATGCTGAAGGCCGAAGTGTATTTGTGGAGTGCGAAAGTAAAGATTGATGGTGCTGCACCAACAACTACAACAGCCGATCTTACAACTGCCCGTACAGCGGTGGAAGATGTAATTGCACGTACAGCTAAACTCAACAGTTTTGCAGACGTATTTAAATATGGAAACAAAGGCAACAACGAAATAATTTTTGCGATGCGTTACCAGGTGGGTGAAGCTACCAATAACTTCAGCCAGTTTATTTATGCACAAACTGATCCGATGAGCAGTTTTGTTACCGTAGGTGGGGCCCCTTTAACATCAGACCAGGCCGGTGCATCTGCTGCCGATCCGTTGAAAGTTGCAGGTGGTGGTACAATTATCCGTTACGAATACAAGTACGATCTGTTTGCGAAATATGATACGGCAACCGACCTGCGTGCAAGAGCAACCTTCTTCGATTTTTACCGCACACCCACATCAACAGCGAGCAACAAATTTGTCAATCTGCGTAAGTTCTTAGGTACTATGGATGGTACCAACAGAAGTTTTGCAGATGATGTACCGGTATATCGTTGGGCAGAAGCCATGTTGATTTTGGCTGAGATCAAAAACAAGCAGGGACAGGATCCTTCTGCTGAGATCAATGCCGTTCGTCAGCGTGCGTATGGTAGCAATCCGTACCCTGTGTATACAAATGGAAGTTTCGAAGCCAACGAAATTGCGATCTTCGAAGAAAGAGGAAAAGAATTTGTTGCTGAAGGAAAGCGTTGGTACGACTTGCGCCGCATGCAGGATGCAACAGGCGATCCGTTGGCATTCAGAACAGACCTTCCATTGGTAGGTGTGCTCATCAAAGCTACACAGGAGTACAAGCTCTTGTGGCCAATAGACAGAACAACATTAAACCAGGATCCAACACTGGAGCAAAATCCAGGATATCCCGGAACATAAGAATCGTTTCGATTTCATAATCAGCAGTTAGTTTTAGCCGGGAGTAGTCCTGCTCCCGGATTTTTTTTAATGTTTATTAATTTTTAGAACTTGTGCATATGAACAGAAAGAAATTAGAAGGATTGATTGCCGCACCATTTACACCTATGCAGAGCGATGGTTCGCTCAACCTTGCAATCATTCCGGCTTATTACGAAATGCTCAAAGCAAATGGCGTAAAAGGCGCATTCATCTGCGGTTCAACAGGTGAGGGTGTTTCGTTATCACTCAACGAAAAAAAGGCAGTGGCAGAAGCATGGGCTGCAGTAGCAAAAGAGGATGCAGATTTTATTGTGATGCCTTTATTAGGCGGCACCTGCTTAACCGATTGTAAGGAACTGGCTTTACATGCGCAGCAGATTGGTTTGGATGCAATTTCGTTTACCGCTCCGTTTTATTTTAAACCGGCATCGGTAGACATGCTGGCGAAGTCCTGCAGCGAAGTGGCATCGGTAGTACCTGATATGCCGTTTTATTATTACCATATTCCGGTACTTACAGGTGTAGGTTTTTCAATGATTGATTTATTAAAAGCAGTGGATGGCCTCATTCCCAATTTCGCCGGCATCAAATACACACACGAAGATTTTATGGACTTTCTTTCGTGTATGAATTTTAAAGAAGGTAAGTACGACATGCTGTGGGGCAGAGATGAAAATATGTTGCCTGCATTGGCATTAGGTACAAAAGCATCAGTAGGCAGTACGTTTAATTATGCAGCACCTTTGTATTATCAATTAATTGATGCATTTAATCATGGCGATTTAAAAGCGGCCAATGCATTACAGCAACAATCCATCGATATGATTACCTTGTTGGGTAAGTACGGCGGTATTGCAACGGGTAAAGCTTATATGAAATTACTGGGTATTGATTGTGGTGAGTTTCGTTTACCTGTAAAGAATATGAGTGCCGAACAATTTGAAGCCTTTAAAAAAGATACAGAACAGATTGGTTTTGCAGAATTTTCATCACGCTTACAACCGGCTGTGAATGTTTAAATAAGAATGAACCGATTGCACATATCATTATCGTTATTATTCCTCATGTTTTTTACTGCAAACATAGCTGCACAAAAAAAACAGAAGCTGACTATGCAATGGACTGTTGCTGCTGAGCTTCCTGTTGCCGAAAACAAAGCGAAAGCGTTGGGCGTTGCCGGCGCTGTTACAGGTATACATAAGCATAAACTCATTATTGCAGGAGGCGCCAATTTTCCTGCTGCAATGCCATGGTTGGGCGGTAAAAAAAACTATGAAGATGCCTTGTATGTGTATACAAAAAAGGGTGACGGTATTGTATTGCAGCAGCAAGCAAAACTTCCGTTTACCATTGCTTATGCTGCTTCCTGCACAACTGAAAAAGGAATTGTTGTAGCCGGTGGCGAAAACGAAAACGGTTTGAGTAACAAAACATTTCTCCTGCAGCTTACAAACAACGCATCCGTCTTTTCCATTCAACATCTGCCCGATCTTCCTTTTGCGGTAACCAATGCATCGATAGCGGTTAACGGGCAACACATATACCTGGCAGGTGGTGAAATAACGAATGGCGTAAGCGATCAGCTGCTTGAACTCGATCTTAATAATCTGGCAGCAGGATGGAAGCAACTGTCAACAATAGCAAAGCAGGTATCCCATGCCGTGTTGTTAATCAATGAACATACGCTGTATGTAATTGGCGGGCGTAAACGAAACAGTAATGGCATCAGCACGCTGTATAATTCTGTTTCTGCATTTGATTTGTTAACCAAACAATGGACTGAAAAAAAATCCGTACCCTATGCTTTATCGGCCGGCACCGGAGCAGTGTATAAAAATCAACTGCTTATGTTTGGTGGCGATAAAGGCGAAACCTTTCATCGCACAGAAGAATTAATTGCAGCCATTAATGCTGCTGCCGATGAAGCAACAAAAAAGAAATTAACCGACGAGAAAACAGCTTTGCAATCAGCTCATCCGGGCTTTAGCAAAGAAATTTTATCGTACAATATAATCAATGATAGTTGGGATGTTATCGACAGTATTCCCTATGCTACACCTGTTACAACAACCGCTGTTAAATGGAACAACTGTTTTTTTATTCCAAGTGGAGAAATAAAAGCAGGAGTTCGTTCGCCTTTTATACTATCTGTTAAACCAGTAACCAGAAAATGAATAACTCAAAATCATATCCCTGGATCGTTGTTGGTTTGCTTTGGGTAGTAGCATTACTCAATTACATGGACAGGCAAATGCTCAGCACCATGAAGCCATCAATGATGATTGATATTGCTGAGTTGCAAACAGCTGCCAACTTCGGCAGACTGATGGCGATTTTTTTATGGATCTATGGTATTATGAGTCCGTTTGCAGGAATGATTGCCGACAGAGTAAACCGTAAATGGCTCATCGTTGGAAGTTTGTTTGTGTGGAGTGCAGTTACCTTAGCGATGGGGTATGCACAAAACTTTACACAATTGTACTGGCTTCGTGCAATCATGGGCGTTAGTGAAGCGCTGTACATTCCGGCTGGTCTCTCACTCATTGCCGATTATCACGGCGATAAAACAAGATCACTCGCTATTGGCATTCACATGACGGGCTTGTACATGGGCCAGGCATTGGGTGGCTTTGGTGCAACCATTGCATCAGCCTTCTCGTGGAAAACGGCTTTTCATACATTTGGTTTAATCGGTATTGGTTATGCTGTTGTATTAATGCTTTTTCTACATGAGAAAAAAGTACAGGCAATCGAAACGCCAAATCAATCAACAGCAAAACCATCTCTTACAAAAGGGTTGGCCTTGCTTTTCAGTAATATATCTTTTTGGATCATCTTATTATATTTTGCTGTACCCAGTTTGCCCGGTTGGGCAGTAAAGAACTGGCTGCCGACTTTGTTTGCAGATAGTCTGCATATCGATATGTCGAAAGCAGGTCCGTTATCCACCATCACCATCGCCGCATCTTCTTTCATCGGTGTCATCTTCGGTGGTATCTTATCCGATCGTTGGGTGCAGAAAAATATCCGTGGAAGGATTTACACCAGCGCTATTGGTTTGGCATTAACCATTCCGTCCTTATTGTTTATTGGTTTGGGTGATACGGTGTTTCATGTAGTGGCAGCAGCGTTTTGTTTTGGTTTCGGCTTTGGCATGTTCGATGCGAACAATATGCCCATCCTCTGCCAGTTTGTTTCATCAAAGTATCGTGCAACAGCGTATGGATTGATGAATATGACAGGTGTGTTTGCCGGTGCATTCATTACCGATTGGTTAGGTAAATCAACCGATGCGGGAAACCTGGAAAAAGATTTTGCCATGCTTGGTGGTATTGTAGCCGTTGCCTTAATTATACAGTTGTGGTTTTTAAAACCCAAAGCAACAACTGTAACAGAAGAATAATCATTCATCAGTTTTATATAATCGAACATGAAAAGATTTTATTTGAGTGCTTTTGTTTTATTGATAACAGCATCAGCGCTGTTGGCACAAACAACACCGGTTACTGTATTTGAATCGGGGAAAGAAGGACATAAGAGTTACCGTATTCCTGCCATTGTAAATTTAAAAGACGGAACGCTGCTTGCATTTGCCGAAGGTCGTGTAAACAATGCAGGCGATTTCGGCGATATCAATATTGTACTGAAACGCAGTACGGATGATGGCAAAACTTGGACCGCAATTCAGACTGTTGTGGATTATGATCAACTGCAGGCAGGCAACCCTGCACCTGTTGTTGACTTAACAGATCCTATGTACCCGAAAGGAAGAGTGTTTTTGTTTTACAATACGGGTAATAATCACGAAGGCGAAGTACGTAAAGGAAAAGGTTTGCGTGAAGTGTGGTATAAAACATCAACCGATGGCGGTGTTACTTGGAGCGAAGCAGTCAACATCACCACACAAGTGCATCGCCCGAAACAACCGGCAACGAATGCAGCCTATAACTTTAACGAAGATTGGCGGAGTTATGCCAACACGCCCGGTCATGCGATGCAGTTCAGTACAGGTGTATACAAAGGGCGGATTTTTGTCGCAGCCAATCATTCTGCAGGCGAACCGTTAAAGCAGGCAGAAGATTACAAAGCACATGGTTTTTATACCGATGATCATGGTAAAACATTTCAGCTGAGTGAAACCGTTGATCGTGTGGGTGGTAACGAAGCCATGGCAACACAAATTTCCGGCAACCGGTTAATGATGAATATCCGTAACCAGAAAGGAGATGTGCGTGCAAGATTAATTGCCATCAGCAACGATGGTGGTGCTAAGTGGGATCGTGTTTATTTCGATAACAACTTACCCGATCCTGTTTGCCAGGGAAGTATTTTAACGGTTGGTAAAAAGAAAGGCAAACAGATTGTTGCCTTCTGCAATGCAGCCGATACAAAGAGCCGGGATAATCTTACTCTCCGCATCAGTTACGATGACGGGTTTACCTGGAAGAAAAGTATTGTCATTGATTCAACTGGCAAAAGAGATAATGCAGCCTACTCCGATCTCGTATGTATTTCTAAAAAAGAAATCGGCATCCTTTACGAAAAAGATAATTATGCAAAGATCATTTTCACGATTGTAAAGTGGAACTGATACTGCTGTTGAAATAAGAATGTAACATGACTTACACAACAAACGATTTAATAGCGTTACGTGATTTTTATGCAAATCAGTTACTGAACGATACGGTACCATTCTGGTTTCCCCGTTCCTTCGATACAGAACATGGTGGTTTTTTATTGATGCGTGATGCTGATGGTGCACTCATTGATGATGATAAAGCGGTGTGGATACAAGGAAGAGCAACCTGGCTCTTATCAACTTTGTATAACACAGTGGAACAAAAACAAGAATGGTTGGATGGTGCGAGACTTGGCTACGAGTTTTTGAATAGGCATTGTTTTGATACTGATGGACAAATGTTCTTTCATGTAACACGTGATGGCCAGCCGATACGTAAACGCCGTTACTTTTTTTCCGAAACATTTTATGTAATTGCAGCCGCAGCTTATGCCAAAGCAAGTGGGAGTGAAGAAGCAGCAGCGAACGCCAGAAGAGTGTTTGGGGAATGTATTGCTTATGCAAGTGGTGAAAAGAAACTGCAGCCAAAATTTACCGGTACAAGACCCACACGTGGTATTGGTGTGCCCATGATCATGACCAATACGGCGCAGCAGTTACGGGAATTGATTGGCGATGAGCGTTGCGATGAATGGATCAGCAAATGGATCAATGAGATTGAAACCTATTTTGTAAAGGATGATATCCAGTGTGTGATGGAACAGGTGGCGCCCGATGGCAGCATCATTGATCATATTGATGGACGTACACTCAATCCCGGTCATGCCATTGAAGGTGCATGGTTTATTCTGCATGAAGCAAAACATCGAAACAATGATCCGCAGTTGATTTCACTCGGTTGCAAAATGCTCGACTATATGTGGGAGCGTGGATGGGATAAAGAGCACGGCGGTATTTTGTATTTCCGTGATGTGTACAACAAACCGGTGCAGGAATACTGGCAGGATATGAAATTCTGGTGGCCACATAACGAAGTGATCATTGCCACACTGCTTGCTTATACAATGACTGGCAATGAGAAATATGCACAATGGCACAAGTTGGTGCATGATTATGCATACAGCCATTTTCACGATAAAGAACACGGCGAATGGTTTGGTTACCTGCATCGTGATGGCAGCATTGCACAAACAGCCAAAGGAAATTTATTCAAGGGCCCGTTTCATTTGCCCAGGCAGGAATGGTATTGTATGCAGTTGCTGAATGAACATCTTTCAACAATCTCTTCTGTTAATTAATTTACATCAATCCGTTATAATGAAATTGCTTGCTTGCTGTATTGTTACAGCCATTTCTTTCTCGTTTATAAATTTTGTACAGGCACAGAGTGGAAAAGTGTTGTTGCTCGATGGCTCAACAGCCTATATGTCTGTTGCCGATCATGCTGATGTGGATATTGATGCCGGTGAAAATATAACGATCACCTGTTGGGTACAAACAACGTCCGTTGTTAATAACGGGCGCATCATTGCAAAACGAACAGCGCCCAGCGGTAGCAATCTCGGCTATGAATTTTATTCTAATTCAACCGGCTATTTTGCAACCAATCTACGGCACAGTGGTTCGAATGTTGCACCCAATACATTCAGCACCGTAAAGATCAACGATAATGCATGGCATCATTTAGCAATGGTGGTTGATGCAGCAGGTTCTAAAACTGTAAAAAACTATATTGATGGTGTGTTGGTTGGTACAGGACCAAACGGCACCAACACATTTGCAGGTACAGAAACGTTTGCCAATGCGGTTGCTCTTTTTTTTGGTAAAGCAAACGATAATACGTTGTACTGGCCGGGAAAAATTGATGATGTGCGCATCTGGAATAAAGCATTTACAGCTGCAGAAGTACAGGCAGACAAGAGTGCCGTGGTAAACGGCCCTGCAACAAATTTATTGGCCGCATGGAATTTCGAAAACGTAACAGGAACAGATGTGCCCGATGTTTCAGGAAATAATCATCCCGGTACATTATTTGGCAATGCAACAGTTGTAAACCTGGTATCAGATATGCAGTTTGCATCTGCTGCACTTTATCAAACAGAATTACCGGCAGGCAAAGGCGAGGCGAATCAACGCATTATTGCCGTAAATGTGGTTACATCCGGTGTTAATAATCCGGTTGCACTTACATCATTGAGTTGTACGTTAGACGGTACAACCAATATTGCCGACATTTCACAACTGAAAATTTATTACACGGGCAGCAGCAATCGTTTTACAACAGCCAACCTGTTTGCAACAGTGGCAGCAGGTGCAGGAACCATAACAGTCAACGGAACACAAACATTGGCTGAAGGAAATAATTATTTCTGGATCGCTGCAGATATTGCATCGAATGCGAAAGAGGGAAATGCAATCGATGCAACCTGCGAAAGCCTGACAGTGGGCGGAACAGTTTATACGCCTGCTAATAAAACAGTTGCCGGTGCAAGAACTATTTTGCTGGCGCATAAATTATTATTCAGCGGTGGCGATGATGGCGCAGCCAACTACCGCATTCCTGCTATTGCAACTGCAAAAGACGGATCGTTGATTGTTGCGGTAGATAAACGCATAAACGGTTCCGGCGATTTACCGGCCAATATTGATGTGGTGATTCGCAGAAGTACCGATAACGGGCAAACATGGTCGAATGCAATAACCATTGCTGATCTTGGAGCAGCAGGTGCAAGCGATCCTGCATTGGTGGTTGACAAAGCAAGTGGTAAAATCATTTGCCTCTTTGCAACTGATAAAGGATTGTTTGGTTCAACGCCAACAGATCCTATTCGCATCCGCATGTGTACAAGTATGGATCATGGTGTAACGTGGAGTGCACCGGTTGATCTTACCGATCAGTTGTATGGGGCAGGTTGCAGTAATCCTGTTACAAAAAACTGGTATGCTGCATGGGTGGCATCAGGCGCTGCACATCAGCTGCGGAACGGACGAATTGTTGCAGCTGTTGGTGTACGGCAAACTTCGGCTAACCAGATTGATAATTTTATGATCTATTCCGATGATGCTGGTGTAACCTGGCAACCTTCAACCGGTATTGCCGAACAGAGTGGTGATGAAGCAAAAATTGTTGAATTGAACAATGGTAACCTGCTGATGAGTATCCGTAATCCAGGTGTACGCAGAATGAATACTTCAACCGATAAAGGTTTAACATGGGGCACAGCCTACAATCAAACAGATTTAATTGAACCGAATTGTGATGGTGATATTATCCGTTACACTTCAACATTGGATGGATATGATAAAAACCGTTTGCTGCATACCATTCCATCAAACAGCTCTTCCCGAAAAAATGTTTCGGTGCTCATCAGTTACGATGAGGGTGCGACGTGGACGGTGAACAAAACAATTTATCCCGGTGCATCTGCTTATTCATCTATTACGGTTTTGCCCGATGGTACTTTGGGAATGTTTTATGAGAATGGAGAATACGAAACCTATCAAATGTACTTTGTGCGTTTTTCGCTGCAATGGTTGACCAATGGAGCAGATGTGTACACAGCTGCAGTTACCACCGCAGTTACAAACCGATTTGACGATAAGCGGGTAAATGTGTTTCCCAACCCTGCAAGCTCGGTTGTTACGGTAACCAAAGCCGATCATCAGCAGGTGAAAATTGAGTTGATAAATGTTGCTGGACAAAAGGTACCTGTAACGATGCGGAACAGTACCGGTCATGTTACAGTTGATACACAGCATGTGCCGGCGGGTGTTTACTGGCTGCACGTGTTTGCGATGAATAAGCAGGTTGCTGTTCGGAAACTGGTTATACAGTGATGGTTGAATACTTGCGCATACGGTTGAACAGGAAATGCAAAGCAAGAATCAATAATTTTATAAGAGAATGCTCAAGACGATGAAGTACTTGTCATTTGGTTTATTTTTATTTCCCATCGTTGCCACCGCTCAATTGAGGGTGGCAACAGTTTTTTCGAGCAATATGCTGTTGCAACGGGATGAACCGATTGCTGTTTGGGGAAAAGCTGTTCCGGGAAATAAAGTAGAAGTTGTTTTTGGTGAAACAAAAGCAGCAGCTGTTACTGCAAGTGATTCTGCATGGATTGTTTACCTGCCAAAACAAAGAGCAACGAAAGAACCACAAACCTTAACTGTAAGCAGCAATGAAAATACAGTTCAATTCAACAATATTCTTGTAGGCGATGTGTGGCTATGTATAGGCCAGAGTAATATGGAGTGGCCCATGCAACGTGAGCTGCATTACAAAACAGAACTACCTGTGAGCACTCAGCCGTTGCTCCGTTTTTATAATCCAATCTATGCCGGTAAAGCTGTTTATGCAAATGCCTTTACCGATTCTGTTGTACAGCTGCTTACGCCGGAACGTTTTTATACAGGAAGTTGGCAGCTGTGCGACAGTAATTCAATCAAACAAATGAGTGCAGTGGCGTATTATTTTGGTAAAGCAATTGCAAGTTCAACGGACGTACCCATTGCATTGATCAATCTTTCAATTGGCGGTGCACCATTGGAAACATTTATTGATCCTGTTGCATTGCAGCAGAGTAAACAGTTTGCTGCGAAAGTAAAAGGTGATTGGTTGCAGAATACTTCGTTACCTGTTTGGATAAAAGAACGTGGACAACAGAATGTAGGAACGAATCCTGCTGTTCCGTCGGACGAATATGGAAAGATGCACGGTTACAAACCCGGTTTTGCCTATGAGGCAGGTATTGCGCCGTTATTGCGTTTCGCCATCAAAGGCATCCTCAATTACCAGGGCGAAAGTAATGCGCAGGAAAAAGAACGGGTAGAAGAATATGCTGCTTTATCTGCTTTAATGATTAACAATTACCGCAGCAAATGGAAAAAGAACCTGCCGTATTATTTTGTACAGTTATCATCTATTGATACGGTGCAGTACAAAGGGAAACTCTGGCCACAGTTCAGAAACGAACAACGGAAAATGCTTGCACTGATACTCAACAGCGGTATGGCCGTAAGCAGTGATATCGGTGCTAAGAACGATGTGCATCCCACCAATAAAAAAGCAGTAGGCGAACGTTTGGCAAGATGGGCTTTGCATCAAACTTATGGCAAAAATGAAATCCTACCTTCCGGTCCATTACCATTGAAAGCAGTGTATAAAAACCGGCAGGTGATTATTTCGTTTCGTTATGCGGATGGTTTGCAAACAACCGCACAGCAACCACTCAATGGTTTTTCGATTGATGGAAAAACAATTGTTCCTGCAATGATCAGCGGCAACAAAGTAATTATATCTGTAAAAGAAAAACCTGTCTATGTGTATTACGGATGGCAGCCATTCAGTACCGGTAATCTTATCAATAAAGAACAGTTGCCGGCATCCACCTTTCAATTACAGGTTCAATAAAGTAGCGATGAAAAAGATTTTAACAACGATGGCCTTGCTGTGCAGCCTAACAGCATTTGCACAGCGTGATACGATTGCACTGAACAATAACTGGCGTTTTACAACAGATAAAAAAGCAGAAGGTGTAAACGGTCAATGGTTTGCAGCAACACTGCCGGGCAAACGTGTAGTGAATTTGCCGCATACCTGGAATGTAGAAGATGAAAACCAGAACCACTACGGTTGGGGTTGGTACCAGCAAATAATACATGTTCCTGCCAATTGGAAAAATAAACGGGTACTGTTGCAGTTTGGTGCAGTAAACCATACCTGTTATGTATATGTAAACGGTGTAAAAGTGCAGGAGAATATCGGCGATGGTTTCAACAAGTTTTATGTGAACCTTGAGGATAAACTGAACTATGGCAAAGAAAACAGCATCACCGTTGCCGTGAATAACGATTACGGAAAAAACAAAGTGCCCTTTGGTAATTCCTTCGATTGGCCGAATGATGGCGGGCTCATTCGCAAAGTGGCGCTTATTGTGAGTAATAAAGCTGCAGCAAATTATTTGCATGCAGAACCAAAGCTGAACGTTGCAACGAATACAGCAACATTAAAATTGAAACTGGGTTTTGCTAAAAGCCCCACAGAACATATAAAACTCAACGTACGCATCACCGAAGAAAATCAGTCAACAAAAAATACTGTGTACGATGCTGCTGTAACCGCACAGCAGCAGAACAACGAACTGCTTGCAACCATTGCATTGCCTTCGGTTCATCCCTGGCATTTCGATTTTCCCAACCTGTACAAAGTAGAAGCAACCGTATGGCAGGGAAAGAAAGTAATTGATCAGATCGGTACAACAGTTGGCTTCCGTGAATTGAAGATGCAAAACGGTCAAACCTTTTTAAATGGCGAACGTGTTAAGTTGATGGGTGTGGAGTGGACGGCCGGAAGCAATCCTGATTTTGGTTTTGCTGAAACGGATAGAGAGATCATCCGTCATTGTAAACTGATGAAAGAGGTGAATGCCATCTTCACCCGCCAGCATTTTCAGCAAGATGAATTGTTTTATGATTTCTGCGATCGTAACGGCATTATCGTGCAGCAGGAAGTGCCACTCTGGGGGCCGGAAACACCTGCCAATCCAACCATCCGTTCCATTGCCATGCTGCAGCTGGAACGCATGATCAATAATCTGTACAATCATCCAAGTATTTTTTCATGGGGAGTGGGGAACGAGTTGCGTGGCCGTGATGCGGATATGAAACAGATGATTGCAGATCTGCTCAAACGTTCACGTGAACTGGATCCATCGAGAATGACCGCATATGTAAGCAATACATTGACGCAGAGTTTTTATAACAATCCTTCCTTTACAACTGATGCAGCCAACGATGGCGATTATTTGATGATGAACGAATACGGCGGCAGCTGGTGGGATATTCCGAGTGGAAAGATTGGTACGTATTTAGACAGTGTGCATTTGAGTTACCCGGATAAGCCGTTTTTTATTTCGGAGTTTGGTTTGTGCGAACCCAATTTCAAAGGTGGTGATGAACGCAGGGTTGAAGACCTCATCTATCACATGAGTATCTATGAAAACAAACCGTACGTGGAAGGTGCAATCTATTTCGATCTCACCGATTACCGCACGCATTATCCCGGTACATTCGATACAACAAAATACTGCAGACGCATACATGGTGTATATGACATGTATGGCAAACCAAAACCATCAATGAAAGTGTTGCGGGAGCTTTCATCGCCGGTAGAAGTGCAGGGCATACGCAACTGGAAAAAAGGAAAACTGAATGTGCTGTTGTTTGGCAGCATTGGATTGCCGCAGCATATCGTAAAGGGATATAAACTGTATGTATCGGCCGATACAAATTACCTGGCAGGAAAAGCGTATGAACTGCCCGAATTACAACCCGGACAGAAAGTAAATTTTGAAACAGATGATCTGTACAATGGTAAAGCGGTCATCACCATTGTAAGACCGACTGGTTATGTGGTGTCGCAGAAATCATTTTACTAACGATTGATCATGCGGAAAAATGTTTTACGTCAATTGTAAATGATCAATAACTTGAAGCAGAAATAATCAATAACAAATGAAACAAATTGCAAGCCTGGTTTTTATTGTACTGCTTCTGGCTATTAGTCCGGTTGTACATGCACAACGCAACGATGTAACCATTCGGTTTAATACAGCCGCAACACATTTCACCGAAAGTTTACCATTGGGTAATGGTCGACTTGGTGCGATGATGTTTGGCGATACAAAGAAAGAGCGCATCGCACTCAACGAAATTTCGTTGTGGAGTGGTGGTCCGCAGGATGCAGATAATGAAAATGCCTACCAATTCTTAAAACCCATCCAGGAGTATTTACTCGCAGGTAATAATAAAGCTGCACAGGAGTTGCTGCAGAAAAATTTTATTGCAAAAGGAAAAGGTTCGGGGCATGGCAGAGGAGCGAATGATAAGTACGGTGCTTATCAAACCATGGGTGATCTGTTCATCAGTTGGAAAGACAGTAATGCAGCTGTGAGCAATTACAGTCGTGTGCTCGATCTGGAGAAGGCAACTGCCACCACCACATTCACCCGCAATGCTGCAACGTTTACAGAAGAACTGTTTACCGATTTTGTACATGATATTACATGGGTACGGTTGTCAACCACAAAGAAGGGCAGCATCAATGTTGTGCTTGCATTGTACAGAAAAGAACATGCACAGATCAAAACCAAGAAGAATACCATTGCGATGATGGGTCAGCTTCCATCGGGTGCAGATAAGGGCATGCAATTCGTGACTGTAGCCCAGCCAACAGTAAAAGATGGAACCATCAGGCAGGAAGGAAATGAACTGGTGATTGAAAATGCAACTGAATGCTGGATCAGAATTTCATCGGTTACGAATTATGAGTATGCAACCGGTAATCTTTCTACCAACGATATTATTGAAAAGGCATTTCAATACATCGAAAAAACAAAACAGACTTCCTTTGCTGTGGCACAACAAAAAAGTACAGCAGCCTATCAGCAACTCTTTAACCGTTGCCGTTGGAACATGCCCGATAGTAAACCCGGAACAGCAGTCACTACAAATCAACGCCTCATCAATTATTACAAAGGCGAAGAAGATCTGCAGTTGCCTGTGTTGTATTTCAATTTCGGTCGATACTTGCTCATCTCATCTTCACGTCCCGGTTTATTGCCGGCTAATCTGCAAGGGTTGTGGGCAGTGGAATACCAAACACCATGGAACGGCGATTATCATCTCAACATCAACATACAAATGAATTACTGGCCGGCAGAGTTAACCAACTTAGGTGCACTTGCCGAGCCGATGCATCGTTTCACTTCTTCCTTAGTAAACAACGGAAAGAAAACAGCGAAGGCTTATTACAATGCTAATGGTTGGGTGGCACATGTCATCAGCAATCCCTGGTTCTTTACATCACCCGGCGAAGGTGCAGCATGGGGATCAACCTTAACAGGTGGCGCATGGTTGTGCGAACATATCTGGGAACATTATCGATTCACAAAGGATACGGCCTTCTTACGTAAATATTATCCGGTGTTAAAAGGTGCTGCACAATTTTTACAATCGATCTTAATTAAAGAGCCTACACATGGATGGTTGGTAACAGCACCATCCAATTCACCGGAGCATGCTTACAAAATGCCCAATGGTTTTGTTGGTAATACCTGCATGGGTCCAACAATGGATATGCAGATCTGCAGAGAATTATTCAATGCCTGTATCAGTGCATCAACTGTTTTAAAAACAGATGTCCAATGGCGGAACGATTTAGCAACAACGGTAAAACAATTAGCGCCGAATCAGATTGCTGCGAAAGGTGATTTAAATGAATGGGTGAACGATTGGGAAGATGCAGAACCGCATCATCGTCATGTATCGCACTTATACGGTTTACATCCGTACGATGAAATTTCAATCAATAAAACACCTGCTTTGGCCGAAGCTGCCAAACAAACATTGTTGCAACGTGGTGATGCAGGTACCGGTTGGAGTATGGCATGGAAAATCAATTTCTGGGCACGACTGCACGATGGTGAACATGCATTGCAATTGTTTAAGCAATTGGTGAAGCCTGTTGCAGGTGGCGATGAAATTAAGATGAGCGGTGGTGGTGGTACTTATTCCAATTTGTTTTGCGGGCATCCGCCATTCCAGATTGATGGCAACTTTGGTGGCACTGCAGGTCTTGCAGAAATGTTGCTGCAAAGCAATGATGAAGAAATAGAATTGTTGCCTGCATTACCAGCTGCCTGGCATACCGGAACAATAAAAGGTTTGTGTGCAAGAAATGGATTTGATGTAAACATTGAATGGAAGAACGGACAACTTGTTTCCTGTTCGTTGTTATCAAAAGCAGGAAATGATGTTACACTATTATACAAAGGGAAAACGATTCGATTGAAAACAGTGAAAGGTAAAATCTACAGGTTTGCCTTGAACGATTTTAAATAACATATGATGACGAAGCGATTGCTGATTGCCTTGATTCTTTTAGCACAGGTGCAGTTACATGCTCAGGTGAAATTGCCGGTATTGCATGATAGTCTGTTCTCCACGTACTATCATCAGCGGGTGACGTTTTTTAAGTCGATGCCGCAAACAACCCTTCGACAAGCTCAGGGTGAAATTATTTTTCTGGGCAACAGCATTACCGATGGCTCGGAGTGGGCACAACTCTTCAATGATCTGCGGATGAAGAACCAAGGCATCAGTGGTGATATTACAGCAGGTGTACTGCACCGATTGGATGCAGTAACAACCCGGAAGCCTGCAAAAATATTTTTACTCATTGGTACCAATGACCTTGCAAGAAACATCAGTGCGGATAGTGTACTGAAGAATATGATGCTGTTTGCAGATTATGTACAGCAACAATCGCCCAAAACAAAATTGTATGTACAGAGTATTTTACCGGTGAATGAATTGTATGGAAAGTTTGGGGGCCATACAAAAAATACAGCACTCATCCAGCAAGTAAATGAACAGTTAAAAGCAAATGCAGATGCTCATCACTACCAGTATGTTGATCTGCATACGCCATTCAGCAATGAAAACGGAAAACTGAAACCGGAGTTAAGCAACGATGGGTTGCATTTAATGGGTAATGCTTACCTGTTGTGGAAGCACATCATCTATCCGTATGTGTACGATCTGCAACCAAAGGCTTCACTGATTCCACAGCCACAACAAGTACAATGGAAGACAGGTGCGTTTGCTTTGTACAATTGCAAGACGATTGTACTGAAAGATAAAAGTCTGCTGAAGGAAGCAACGCAACTGCAGCACTATCTTCAATCGATTGGTTGGGAAATGAAGTTGACTGATAAAGCAGCAGCCGGTGAATTGTTTATTGAGTTAAGTCTTGGAAAAATAAAAGCAACACAACATGAAAGCGAAGCATATCAGCTGGATGTAAATGCAGAAAGCGTAAAACTTGTTGCGAATACTGCACACGGTATTTTCAATGGCATGCAAACACTCAAACAATTGCTGCGCAGCGAAACAATGATTGATGCGGTTAGCATTACCGATTGGCCTGCTTTCAGCTGGCGGGGCTATATGATTGATGTGGGACGGAATTATATGTCGATGCCGTTGCTGAAGCAGCAGATCGATGTGATGGCGGCGAACAAACTCAATATTTTTCATTTTCATGCGACAGAAGATATTGCGTGGCGCATCGCCAGTAAACAATATCCGCAGCTTACTGCACCCGAACACATGCTGCGGAACAAAGGCATGTATTACAGCGAAGCGGAGATCAAAGAGTTGATCAACTATTGTAAAGAACGACATATTACGTTTGTGCCGGAAATTGATATGCCGGGACATAGTGCAGCGTTTAAACGTGCCATGAAAACCGATATGCAGAGTGATAGCGGGTTGGTGATTGTAAAAAATATTCTCAAAGAATTTTGTACAACCTACGATGTGCCGTACATCCATATTGGTGCAGACGAAGTAAAGATCACCAACAAAAACTTTGTTCCCGAAGTAACAGCATTCATTGAAAGCATGGGCAAGAAAGTGATCGGCTGGCAACCCGGTGGTAATTTCAGCAACAGCACCATCCGTCAACTTTGGATGGATGATAATGCACATCACACATCGAACAATCAGATACAGTTCATCGATTCCCGGCATTTGTACCTGAATCATATGGATCCGCTGGAAGCAGTGACGACGATCTTCAACCGCAAAATTGCAGATAAAGAAAAAGGCGATGCCACAACACTCGGCGGCACCATCTGTATGTGGCACGACAGAGCAGTAAGTAAAGAAGAAGATGTACTCAACATGAATCCTGTTTATCCCGGTATGCTGGCCTTTGCCGAACGCAGCTGGCAGGGTGGAGGCATTGATGGTTGGGTGGCAAACATCGGCGAACCGAATACAGCAAGGGCAAATGCATTTGCAGCGTTTGAAAAACGTTTGCTCGATCAAAAACAACAATACTACTCTTCGCTTTCATTTCCTTATGTACAGCAATCAAATCTTGTTTGGAAATTGTTCGGGCCATTTGATAACAAAGGCGATCTGTCCAAACAATTTACACCGGAACAAAAAAGTTTTGATGCAGATAAAACAAAGCCAGCAACAGAACAGGTTGGTGCAACGGTTGTGTTGCGTCATTGGTGGGCACCGTTAATTAAAGCTGCAATACCGAATGCAGAAGATAGTACTACCTGGTATGCTGTAACAAAAATCTGGAGCGATGAAGATGAAACAAAACAGTTCTGGATCGGCTTTAATAATTTATCCCGCTCACCTGCAACCGATGCGCCACCTGCTAATGCATGGGATGCTAAACAAAGTGCAGTGTGGGTAAATGGACAATTGATTCCTGCTCCCCAATGGAAACATGCAGGACATAAAGGCAATAGTGAATTACCATTGGCCGATGAAGGGTATGAATACCGTGCGCCTACAACTATTTTCTTAAAGAAAGGCTGGAACACGGTCTTGATCAAAGCGCCGGTTGGCAGTTTTAAAGGAAAGGATTGGCAAAACCCGGTGAAGTGGATGTTTACGTTTGCACCTGTTCAATTTTAAATAAATAAACACGTATTGATTATGTCCTTAAAATTTGTAAAGTTCCTGTTGTTGCTTGCTTGTCCGTTAACCCTGTTTGCGCAACAGGTTTCTATTATTCCGCAACCGGTTGAATTAAAACTGAACGAAGGAAATTTTAGTATCGATAAAAATACAACTGTACAGTTTAATGCTTCGCAGCCTGCATTAAAACCGGCCGTTGATTTTTTTCTCAACGCTGTAAAAGATATTTCCGGGATTGCATTGCAGCAGAATAAACCTGCCGCAAAAAAAGTCGAGTTTATTCTTGCCGCACAAACTGCATTCAAGCCTGAAGCATACAGCTTAACAGTTACGCCTTCATTGATTCAGATAAAAGCCAGCAGCAATGCCGGTATTTTTTACGGCATTCAATCAATAATGCAAACATTACCGCAGGTACGCACCAACGCAGGATTGCAGGTGCCTTGTATGCAGATTAACGATGAACCACGTTTTAAATGGAGAGGCATGCATCTTGATGTGAGCCGTCATTTCTTTTCAGCAGATGTAGTGAAACAATACATCAATCTGATGTCAATGTACAAGATGAATACTTTTCATTGGCATTTGGTAGATGACCAGGGCTGGCGGATTGAAATCAAAAAATATCCCAAGCTTACTTCAACAGGTGCTTGGCGTGTTGATCAGAATGATAAAGTGTGGGGCAGTCGTCCGCAGGCAAAACCTGGTGAAGCTGCTACTTACGGTGGCTACTACACGCAGGAACAGGTAAAGGAAATTATTGCGTATGCGAAGACAAGAAATGTAACAGTGGTGCCTGAAATTGAAATGCCCGGGCATGTAGCATCAGCTATTGCAGCTTATCCGCAACTGAGTTGTACGCAACAGCCGCAGCTGCCGTTAACAGGTGGTAATTACAATAACATGTCCTCAAACTATTGCGCTGGTAACGAAAATGTGTTTTCGTTTTTGCAGGATGTGTTAACAGAAGTAATTGCACTCTTTCCTTCAACCTATATTCATATTGGTGGCGATGAAGTGGATAAAGGTCCATGGAAAAAATGTGAGCGTTGCCAGGCTCGTATGAAAAAAGAAGGATTGAAGAACGAAGAAGAACTGCAGAGTTATTTTATCAAACGCATGGAGAAATTCATCGTCAGCAAAAAACGGAAGATGATTGGCTGGGATGAAATACTCGAAGGCGGATTGGCGCCTGAAGCAACCGTGATGAGCTGGCGTGGTGAAGCAGGTGGCATTGAAGCGGCAAAGATGCATCATGATGTGGTGATGACACCCGGTTCGCCTTGTTACTTCGATCATTACCAGGCAGGGCCCGAAGGTGAGCCGTTGGCCATTGGTGGATTTAATACCGTAAAGAAAGTGTACGATTATGAACCGATACCAAAAGAATTAAGTGCAGAACAACACAAATATGTATTGGGTGCACAAGGCAATGTGTGGACAGAATATATTTCAACTACAGAACATCTCGAATACATGGTGTTGCCACGAATGCTGGCGTTGGCAGAAACGGTTTGGTCGCCTGCAGCAACAAAAAACTGGAATGATTTCAGCAGACGTTTACAGTTTCATTTCAAAGCCTTTGATGCAAAAGGGTTGCATTATTCACCGGGCAATTTTACAGTTGACATAAAACCTGCTGCCAAAAATGGAAAACTGGAAGTGGCGTTGTTTTCTGAAGTACCCACTGCCTCTATTCTTTATACAACTGATGGATCGATGCCAACTGTATCAAGTGCGGTGTACACACAACCCATTGCTGTTGAAAGCACGCAAACGATTCGTGCAGTATCCGTGCAGAACGGAAAGATCATGAATCTGCAACCTGTTGAACAACGTTTTGTGATGCACAAAGCAGTTGGTGCCAATGTGCAGTATGCGTTTGCTCCATCACGTTCATACATGGCCGATGGTATGAACTCGTTAACAGATGGTGTGCGTGGAAAATCAGCAGTCAATAAATTCTGGCATGGCTTCAATAAAAACAATCTTGTTGCAATGGTTGATCTGGGTACAGAAAAAAATATCAGCCGTATTTCACTCGGTTGCTTGCAACATTACCGTGACTGGATCTTTTTACCAACAGCAGTAAAGTTTGAAATATCGGCTGATGGAAAAACATTTACCGAAGTGGCAACAGTGCAGAATGATGTACCGGTGAATACACTTGCGCTCACCATCAAAGATTTTAAAGTAACGTTTGCAGCTATCAATGCCCGTTATGTGCGTGTTACTGCGTTTACGTTAGAAGCTTGTCCCAAGGGGCATCCCGGTGAAGGCAAACCTGCATGGACGTTTGCAGATGAGTTGGAAGTAGAATAAAGCACTTTTATTGAACCACAAAGACACGAAGCCACGAAGAAACAGGAAGCCAATGATTCAGTGTTTCTTCGTGGCATTTTTTATTCTTTGTGCTTCTTTCTGTCTTCGTGCCTTGGTGGCAAAATCACTTCAGTGCTTCCCACAACACTTCAACAGGATGCAATGCTTTTTTGCCTGTACCATCTTTTACCTGGTGGCGACAGCTTGTACCCGGTGCTGCAATAATCACATCATCCGCTGCATTACGCACAGCAGGGAACAATACCATTTCACCGATCTTCATCGATAGTTCATAGTGTTCTTCTTCATAACCGAACGAACCGGCCATGCCGCAACAACCCGACGGAATGGTTTCTACTTTATAATTCTCAGGGAACGATAATACTTTCACTGTGGCTGCAGTACCCACCAATGCTTTTTGCTGGCAATGGCTATGTAGCTTGATTTTCTTTTCAGCAGATGTGAATTGCTCTTTGCTGATATTGCCTTTGTCGATCTCGTTTGCAATAAATTCATCGATCAGGAATGTATTGGCAGCAAGTTGTTTGGCTTTGTCAAAGTTCTCATCTGTTGCCAGGTCAACATACTCATCACGGAAGGTGAGAATAGCTGATGGCTCAATCCCGATCAATGGTGTTTCTGCAGTAACAACAGGGTATAGGAGTTCAATATTCTTATTCGCAATTTCTTTTCCTTTCCGAATTAATCCTTTCGATAACCAGGAACGGCCGCTTTCAATATGTTCGGGAATGATAACTTCGTAACCCAGCTTATTCAATAACTTAACAGCTTTGATACCGATCTGTGTATCATTGTAATTGGTGAACTCATCGCAGAAAAGGTATACGGTAGAGGGTTTAGGGTGTAAGGAAGAAGCTGCCGTATCGGAACGTCTTTCTTCCTTCAACCTTTTGCCTTCAACCTTAAACCATTTAGTCAGCGTAGTATTATACATCGTCGGCATTGAACGCTTGGTTGCAAAGCCCGATGCTTTTTTCACCAATGAACTGATCGCACTGTTCGTCATTACAAAATTGTACAACGATGGTGCAATGGCACCCAGCTTCGATGAGTTGGTAAAGTTGGCAATCAGCTTTGAACGGAAGGGTACACCATTCGCATCGTAGTAATGCTGCATAAACTCAGCTTTGAGTTTAGCCATATCCACATTACTCGGACATTCGGATTTACAACCCTTGCAACTCAAACACAAATCCATTACTTCATAAATTTCTTTATGATCGAAACGGTTGGCTTTGGTGGAGTTGGTTAAAAACTCACGCAGAATATTGGCTCTTGCTCTCGTGGTTTCTTTTTCGTTGCGTGTCGCCATAAACGATGGACACATCGTTCCACCGGATAAATGTGTTTTACGGCAATCACCACTTCCATTACATTGTTCTGCATGTTGCAGAATATCCTGGTTGTAAAAACGAAACACCGTTTTAAACGCCGGTGTTTGCTGACCGGGCACATACCGCAGCATGGTATCCATCGGCGGTGTATCCACAATTTTGTTGGGGTTGAAAATATTTGCAGGATCCCATGTTTTCTTTACCTCTTTCAACAACTGGTAATTTTTTTCACCCACCATTTGCTTGATGAACTCACCACGCAAACGACCATCGCCATGTTCTCCACTCAACGAGCCTTTGTATTTCTTCACCAGCGTTGCGATCTCTTCTGCAATTACACGGAAGAGACGGTTGCCTTCTTCTGTTTTTAAATTGATGATGGGACGTAAATGAATTTCACCCGAACCTGCATGTGCATAATGCACCGAGTACAGATTGTGTTGCTTCAGTATTTCATTAAAATCACGAATGAAATCCGGTAAGTCATTTACATCAACTGCAGTGTCTTCAATCACCGGCACCGCTTTTTCATCGCCGGGCAAATTACTCAGCAAACCAAGTCCGGCTTTGCGAAGCGTCCAGATCTTTTTTGTGTCTTCACCAAACAGGAGTGGGAAGTGATAACCCAAACCAGCTGCACGCATGTCGGCTTCCACTGCTTTACAAATCGCCACAATTTCTTCTCTTGTCTCCCGTGCAAATTCAATTACGAGAATTGCACCGGGATCGCCCTGCACAAAGAAACGGTTCTTGATCTGCTCTTTGTTTTCTTTGGTGCATTCTAATATATAATGATCGATTAATTCACTTGCACCGGGATTGTATTTTAAACCAATCAGGTTTGCTTTCAGCGATTCATCAATACTGTTAAAGTGAACGCAAAGCAAACCCACTTCTTTGGGTGGCAGCGGAATCACGTTCAGTTTTATTTCGGTAATTAACGCCAGTGTACCTTCTGAACCGGCAATAAGTTTACAGAAATTAAAATCTGTTTCACCGGCGGTGAATGGTGCTGTTTCCAATAACAGATCAATGGCATAACCGGTGTTGCGGCGCTCCACTGTTTTCTTCGGAAACTCTTTGCGTATCTCAACCTGGTTCTCGTAATTGCTCAACATGCTTCTAACCGAACGGTAGATGTTTGCTTCCAGTCCTTCGCCTTCACACTTGGCATGAAACGCATCAATGTTCAATGCTTTAAACGTTGTCTCCGTTCCATCGCTCAGCAAACAATCCACTTCCAGTAAATGCTCTCTTGTACTTCTGTATAAAACAGAATTACTGCCGCAGGAATTATTGCCCACCATACCACCGATCATGGCACGGTTGGCCGTTGATGTTTCCGGTCCAAAGAACAAACCATGCGGTTTCAGGAACATATTCAGTTCATCACGGATCACACCGGGCTGGACACGCACCCATTTTTCTTCTTTGTTCAGTTCAAGAATTTGGGTGAAGTATTTTGATACATCCACGATAATGCCGTTGCCCACCACCTGTCCGGCAAGCGAGGTGCCGGCCGTACGGGGAATCAACGAAGTCTTGTTGCTATGTGCAAAAGCGATGAGCTTTTTGAGATCGTCTTTGGTTTTGGGAATAGCCACGGCCAATGGTAACTCACGGTATGCCGACGCATCGGTGGCATAAAGGGTACGCATGGTGGTATCGAAATAAAATTCTCCTTCGAGTTGCTGTGCCAGTTGTTGTAATCGTTCGTTCATGTTTGCTGCTGCAGTTGGGCGGCCCAAATTTACGTGGTTTGAAACTTGCGGGTGTTAGTTGTGGAAGGGGAAGTATGAGAACGATTTCGGGGTGTTTTTTGTTTCGGCAGATCCTTCGTGCCTCAGGATGACAAGAATATTTGGCTTAGCAAAAGAGATGAGCTGTTGCAGCAAACTGAACAAAGTTGTCTTTCCGACGAAGGAGGAATCTGCTGAAGCAATTGTAAGGTCGTTGTTTGAATTTAAATTACAGCGAATCTTTTGCAGCAGACTCGTCAGCGAAGAGATGGCTTCTTTATTACCAGTCAATTTCACCACTAATTCTTAATTTTTCTTCTTTTGCACCAAAAGCATACCCAATATTAAAAATGTCGGAAATAGAATATCTGGTTGCTTCTATAACTGCAAAATTCACTTCATCAAGAATGAATTCGGAAACTTTGAAATCAGTTTTATAAATTGAATTATACCATTGTAAAGTACTATTCAAATACTTTTCATCATTGCATATTACTCTGAATATTATTTGATTTTTTTGCTCCATCTTCAGCCGCTGTAGGTATCGCAATAACTATAATGCACAACTGCCGTTGTTCGGTGTTTTTCACCAACAACGGATTCGAAGCTTTTTCTCAAACGAGTTGTAAATATTGTTCTTCAATTGTTACATTAAAGTGAATATCGGCTTTCAATGCTTTAAAAACTTTTATAACAGTATCAATTGTTGCACTGTTGGCGCTGCTTTCCAATTTTGAAATTTGCGCTTTCTGCACACCAACAAGTTGGCCTAATTGTTCCTGTGTCAATTTACGTTCCTGTCTGGCAGTTTTGATCATTCGCCCCAATACGTCCATACAGAGCTCGTATTCGTATTGGTCTCTATTCTTTGTTCCTTTCTTGCCAATATATTTATCTTTCATTTCGGCAAGTGTGTACGATTTTATTGCTGTCTTTGCCATAATATTATTTTTTGCGCTTGTTTTCAAAATATTTTTTCCTGATGTTGATTGCTCTTTCAATTTCATTGACAGGTACCTTATCAACTTTTTTAATAAAGCCATGTGTGGCAAATACCAATGTTTCGGTTTCTTGTTCTTTGTCCCAAAATGCAAGCAACCTGATTTGTACTCCGCCAAACTTTGTTCTGAACTCCCAGATATCTTTTTGCAGTTTCTTGAAAAGCTTTGGGTCGTTGCATTGTTCGGCAAGGTCAATGTTATAGATCACTTTTCTTGCAGCTTTTGGATCAAGCCCTGCGATAAATTTTTCCGCTTCCTCTAAAAATCTTGTTTGAAAATAGTGCAAGGCAAAGTGTTTATACAAAAGTAAAGGAAGTTTCCAAAATTAGAAACTTTGTTTCTGGTTCCTGGTTTTTTGAGTTCAGGTTGATTTTTTTCTCAAATGTTAAAATTCCGTTAACGCCCCGTTTTCTACCCAACCCTTTTGAGTCAGTGGGGGGTATCTCTATCATACCGCCACAAACAGCGGCTTTTTTAAACCTTATAATCAAAGAATATGAAACAGACATTCCGCAGCGTATACACGCTCTTCATCGCAAGCCTTATCATCCTGGTTTCCTGCAAGAAACCCGTTGAGCCCCAACAACCCGGTGGCGGTCCCGGCCCAATGCCCGGTCTTTCGCACAAGTACCGCATTTCGGCCGAAGCATTGCCCGGTTTACCCAATCAACCCATTGCCAATTTGTTTGCCAAGTTCGATGTGGTAAACGCACAAGACGAACTGGTGGTAAACAATAAACTCGCAGCCATCAGCTTCAACGGAAAGTTTACAACCGAAGAAATGGAACTGCCTGCAGGTACCTACCGCATCAGCAAACTCCTGATTGTGTCGGGCACGGGTAATGTATTGTATGCGGTACCGGTAACCAACTCGGCAAAAGCAACACAGGTGAGCAAACCCCTGGCTTATCCCATGGTTTTGCCTGCAGCTACTTCGGTGGATATTGCTGCGGAATTTCTGAAAATTGAAGCAACCGATAAAGCCATCGATTTTGGTTATGCTGCCGGTGAGTTTGGCAACAGTAATACACCTCCAGTAGAAACAGATCTTACCATTCAGATGCGTACCCGTATTAAAGTGGGAGACATTCTTTATGATAGTATTCAGTCTTCACTTGTGTATCGCACGTTCGATGCAGCCAATGAGTTGAAGAGTGTACAATTCATCAGCCTGATGCCCGGCATCAATACAGTAACGTTAAAAAAGGAAGCAGCTTACCACGAGTTTATTGTACAGAAATGGGGTGGTACTTATACCAAACGTTATGCAAAAGAAGAATTGAAAAAAGATGTTGTGTATGAATTTGGTGAAGAAAAAGAAGCGAAAAAACTGAAGTCGGAGATCACGGCACGTTGGGTTGGCAACATGTACAAAGCCGAATCGAAGAACAACTATATCTACGATGGAAAAGGTCGTTTGACCAAAGTTGAGTTTATGCAGAAGCGCTCTTCCGATGGTACACCATTTGTTGCCAGAACAGAAAACCTGGAATACACAGATGGACGTGTAGAAAAAATCAGCATCTACAACGAAGGCGATGTGTTTGCCGGTACAAGAAGCATCCGTTACAATGCATCCGGAAAGATCAACCACATTACAGAAGATATTCTAAATGTAAGCAAAACCGAAGTAGACATTGCAAATCACGGCCCAAATGGTGATGGTTTTGATGAAGTAACTTTCCATTTCCGTTATTCACACACTTCACTCACCATGAACTATTATCAACGCTGGAGACATGGCAACCTGTTTTCTGATAACAGCAGCTACAGCAACACTTTTTATGAAACAGGCAGATATGATCACGACAATGGCATCAACCCGTATATACACATGAACTGGCCCGATCTGTTTTTAAGCCGCAGCTCTAAAAACAATCTCAACTGGCAGGCACGTACGTATTATGGCAGCTATCCTGTAAATGTTGCTTACAGTTTCGAATACAAATACGATAGCGAAGGTTATCCCATCGAGTTGATCCGCCGTTACAAATCGTATATCACCGGACAATATTTGTTTACAACAAAGACCATTTTCAACTATTGAAAAAACTATCATTTCTCACTACATTCATAAACGAATTACACTTATGTTACATAAATTATCATTCATAGCGCTGCTGTTTTTGGTTTCCTGCACAGCAGCCAAAGTATCGGTTCCTGCGAGTTTCAGCTCGCAGGCAACCCGCATGAAAGTGAAAGGATTGAATGGCTGGATGATCAATCAACGGTTGAGCTTTGGTGAATTTTCTACCTCGTCTGTAAAGCGGGGTTGGGATTTCAGCAGCTCCTTTCAATACACAAAATTCAGTCTCGATCCGCAAACCATGTTGCTGCGTGTGTTTAATATTGATACCGATGTACGCAACCTCAAACAACGCAATAAATTTCAATACACAATCCAGGATGGCAATTTAATGGCGGAAGTTTTTGCAACTGAAAAGTTCAGCGAAAATCAACTCGTGTACAAAAGCAACAATCCTTTTCTGGGGCAAGTGAATGCAATGCAACGATATGAATATGCATTTACTGCTGCGATACTTCCGTTGATGGCAAAGGAAAACGATCCATGGTCGGTTGTGCTGATGAATAAATATGATGCAAAGAGTGATACAGCACGCCGCATCTTCGATCGTCCGTATGTGGAAGAAGAAGGCTATGCCACCAATGGAAAAGAAAATATTACCATCAGGCCGTTGCGACTGGAGAAACTCACCACAAAAAGCGGAAAAGAAACAAAAGTAATGGGCGGAGCCATTCTCACCGGATACGAATTACGTTGGGATGATGGAGTAGTAGCCATCATTGATATATTGGATAACAGCATCTGGTTTGCAAATAATTTAGATGCAAGAGATAAAATTATTCTCTCATCGATTTCATCGGCGATTTTGCTGAAGCGGATGCAGGATGTGGAGGCAGTCGACGGTCGATAGTCCATAGTCGATAGCCGATAGTAGTTAGCCGGTAGTTGTTAGTGGATAGTTGACGGGAATATAAAAAGTGGAACAGTTACGATTGTCCGACGATAATAATTTTAAACATCTGCAACCTTTTCTCAGAGCGGGGTGTGGCGTTTTCCCCTCCCGGGAGGGGTTAGGGTGGGTTTCATCTATTTTATTGAACAACTCAGATTTGTTAAACTGCAACAATAATAAACTGCATTGAAATAAATAAGTGATCGCTGAAGCACTCGATATTGATCAGTTGGTGGAAGATTGCAAACGCAATAACCGCAGGGCACAGGAACAGTTGTACCGGCAGTTCTATAACTATGCCATGACCATTGCCCTGCGTTACTCCCGTGATGAAGCCGATGCTGCTGATATTATGAGTCATGCGTTTGTGAAGATTTTTAAAAGCATGCACACGTTCGATAAAAGTAAAGGTGCTTTGCAAACGTGGATCAAACGCATTGTGATGAACGAGGGTCTTGATCATCTGAAAGCAAGAGAACGTTTCAGCAAAGACATGGAACTGGAAACGGTGGAAGAACCGCAGATCAGTAATACAGTGTTGGAACGGATGGGTGCCGATGAAATTATGAAACTCATTCACCAGTTGCCACCCGCCACACATGCCGTGTTTGTATTGTATGCAGTAGAAGGCTATAATCACCGGGAGATAGCAGAGAAACTCAACATCAGCGAGGGTACATCCAAATGGCACCTCAGCGAAGCCCGGAAAACATTACAACAACAACTCAGTCGCACAACATAGCGGATGAACCAAAAAGCAACATACGAATTAACCATTACCGAAAAGCTGGAACAGCTGACGGCACCGGATATGGTGGATGCTATCTGGGCACGTATCGAAGCACAGCTTGATATGGATCTGCCGACAGATGAGGGTCCAACCAATCCGCCTGCACCAACCAGTGGTCCCGGCAAATGGCTCAACCGTGGATTCATCATTGCTGCTGTTGCTATTGTACTCATTTATTTATTCAACAACCGTAAACAAACAATTACATCCAACGATCAACCAACGATTCCTGCACCTGTAACAACACCCGGCAACAACGATAATCCTGTGCGGAATAATTCGCCGGGTACAACCAATACACAAACACCGCAGAATAATACATCTGCTCCAACAAATGCATCCACTGTATTGCCTGTTGACAGCAATGCCATTGCTCCTGCAACGGGGCCTGTGTTATTACAACCCGATACGGCTGCTGTTAAAACAAATACAGCACCGGTATTTACGCCGCCGGTTGTTACGCCGCAAAAAAATAATGTACCTGATAGTACCAAGAAGGGCAGGGGCGTAAAAGGTATTACCGATGCGGATTATAAAATTGTACCGAAGAAGGATAGCAGTAAGAATTGATTTGCAGAGTAGCTTCTGTTGATTTTTTTGTTGAACAGATCCTTTCCCGCAAAGCGGGACAAGCTGTGCCTCAGGATGACAGGAAGGTTGGGCTTAGTAAAAGTGATGAGCAATTGTACAAAGCTCAAAAGCGTTGTCTTTCCGACGAAGGAGGAATCTGTTGGGCGTCGATGCTAATGTTTCAGAAACGTCAACCACATCTACACTTTTCTTTACTTTGTGCATTATTCAACAAGGGAACACCAACAAATGCAAAAGCTTATTTATCAACCAAAAGTTCTTGCATATCAATGACCATATCTGTTGCAGTTAGTTGCGGATTTAATTGTAAGAATTCTTCCTTTGTTGCAAACTGAACAACTTTTATTTTATCGGCTGTTTCCCGGTTTTGCGTAAGCTCAAAAACCGTTTGCTTGACCAAATGCTCAGGTACCCAATCCCTGGATGTAGAAGGACGCCCAATTTCATCGTTGGCACTGCGAATTCCAAATCCCTTTTGAAACGCCTTTTCGCCGGCTCTTACAAAATAAACGTTTACAACAGCTGATGTATACTTCTGTTTAAAATGAGTATGAAACAATTGATACTCTTTTGTAAGTGGAGTGATGAATTGAACATTGAAATTATAGTAACCCAAACCTGTTAACAGTAAGAAAAGTGTTAGATAAACATACTTACGTTTGGCAACATGCCGTAAGATATATTCCAGTTGAATAAGACAAATACTGAATACCGCTAATTGAAACCCAAAAAGTGTACGGTAAGCTGGAAAATTTTCTTTGGCAATTAACGAGGGTATATACATGCAGGCCAATACCCCGATTGTAACAGATATAAGTAAAATAGCTTTTCCTGTACCTGCTTTTCGATAGGTCAAAAAAACAGAAATTACCCAAAGCAGAAGCATTAACGGAGCCAGTACCTGTGGTAACAGTGTTTGGGTTTCGTAGAGGTAATTAAATGTAAACGATGTTGGCAAAGGGCCCGAAAAGAAGAAAGCTATCTTATCAATAAAATGAAATGAAATCTGTGCACGATCGCTTACAGGCAAATTGCCTGCAGAAAGCGTAAACTTAAATAAGCCAAAATAAACAACATACGTAAGAAGGTAAAAAAACAGAGGTATCATTTGTTTTTTACCAACTTTCTCGGGGGTATAATATAACTGAATCAAAAACGGAAGCAGAAATAAACCAAATGTACTTTGGTAGAAAAACAGTGAAATAACGCCAAACATGATCGTTAAAAAGGCTTTGCCAGTAGGTATGGAAATATACTGCTCGTGTTGCTTTTGCAGGTATACAAACAGGTAATGACTGCTTAAAGCGGCAAACAACACACCAAGAAACATTTCCATACAGGATGCCCAGCCTATAAAAACTGCTACCGGAATAGATGTGATCGTAAAAATAATCATCCACTTGGGTAAGTGCCCACTCCAGTTGCCGGCTTTTTGCCATTGCTGGAATAAATAATACAGACAAAATGAAGTGGCGATCCAACCAGCCAGTGAGAAAATACGCAGCCACTTTAATTCCTCAATCGTACCGGTAAAAAAGAAAAGTTTTTGAAACAAAACACCTGTTAACCAACGGCCTTGTGTTGCAAACATCACAAAGTTTTCGTTACCATTTTTTAACCATAACTGGTTGATCTCATCAAGGTAAACATACACACTGCTGAAAACAGCATGATAAATAATAAGTAATAGAAGTGCAATGAAAAGGTATTCCAGGTATTTCTTTTGGTTCATTTTTGCAATTTAAAAAGACAAGTATAAAATATACTTGCCTTTACACAAAATCAGATTTTAGTGCATGCTTTTATCTTCTTGGGTGAAAACGTTAAAAAGATGATCTGTGCCAACCTGTTCAATAAAGCGGTCTTTCCTGCCGCCAGCCTGTCCGGTTATACGGGAAGAAATCTGTTGGGCTTTTGTACATGCGCCGCCTGGTATACTCTAACAGGCTTAGTACACACAGCAACCGCAAATCGTAGTACTTTTCTTTACTTTGTACGATATTCGATAGTGGAACAGCAACGAAGGAAAAAAAGTGCATGTGTCGTTGGTGAAAACACACAACGACGGCGAACATTGTGCATTATTCGTCAGAAAATGATTGCGAGCAATGGAACACCAACAAAGGCCAACATCCATTCTCGTCTGTTTTCACCGGGATGCTGTTGTATAGCTTGCTTTAATTCAGCTGAGGTATGCCTTTTCATATCCCGAACAATATCTTCCAAAGGATTTTTGTTGCTGCCAATAATCATGTGTACGTGGTTGGTCATAATTACCCATGCATAAACTTCCAGCCCTTTCTGATCGCAGCAATGTTGCCAGCTTTTTAATAAAATGTCTTTGTATTCATTACGGGTAAACAAATCAATCCAGTTTACAACAGCCTAGGTTATAAAGTATAGCTGCTGGTTGTCTTTGAATTTATATTTACGGCTCATTGTCTCGTAAATATAAAAACTCTGTCGTTTAATCAGAATAGATTTAGACAGTCTGTTGCTCAGGCACAGGAAGCCGGCACTCTTTGCCACACCTCATTCCTGCGCCAGGATTACTATTTTTGGAGACCCGAAATACTTGCGACAGTTGGGGACCCGACATACTTGCGACTTAGGGGGAGTAAAAAATGAAATTACTCTTTTTGATAAATCAGCAATTCACCTTCACTACTTAAGATATACATTTTGTCTAAATAAAATTTTGGCGAATGTATCCAGCCCTTGGTTTCTATTTTCTGATGCCATACATATTCACCGCTGGAAGGGTCAATTGCAGCAATCACACTAATGCCGCTGTCGCTGATAGAATGCCATAATAATCCATCATTCAGTACCATTTCCCTACCAGATGGAGAAATGCTTTTATTGGCAATTTCAATATTCTTCAAAGTAAAAACAGGGGAAATAAACGTTCCATTTACTAAATCAATGCACTGATAACCTATTTCTCCTGCTACATATCCAACGTTGCCGTCAACTATTAACCACTTGCCAAAGGGCCAGCGCTCACTTTTTAATTCCCACATCGCATTTCCTGTGGTTAAATTATAACATACTATAACTGTACCTGCCACCACAATCACACTATTCTGATCAGAATGCACACTTTTTATTTCACCAATTTGTTTTTTTCCAAAAACATCCTTGTAGCTACCTGATTCAGAGAGATCAAGTTGCCACTTCAACTGGTCATTTAAGTCACAAAAAGAAATAATTCCTGGTGTTTCTATTCCACCAATCTTAAAGAATGAATCATTAACTGATATGATTCTTTTATAGACCGGATCTGGTGAAAATATTTTTTCTATTTGCATTGTTTTAAAATCATACAACCCAAACCCTTTACTTTTAATATTACCTACAAACTGAAGCCTTGAAGTAACGGACTCAGAGTTTAACCCAATTAAACAGATCTCTGCATATTCTAAATCAAATGTTGATTTATTAATTACTCCTAATTGATAATTACTGAAATCACTAAAATAGATACAATCTTCTGTATTGATATAATCAGCAAAATTCACTACACATTTTGCATGAACGATATCATCCGTGTCATATTGAGTAATCTCGGTATTCACTATATATCTAGAACGTAAATACCAATATTTTTTATCAAAAAAAGGACTGCCAACATCATTAAAAGTCTTTATTCTCTTGTACATGGCTAATCGATTATTTCAAAGATTTTATTAAAAACAGCATTATTATTTTAATAATTAATAACATCATCTGCATTAGGAATAGCCCCCATCTGTTCCAAGTATACGCACTTCAACTTTCGGGAACCTGGCGCAGGAATGAGGCGATGGATTTGCGCCTTTGCTTCCTGTGCCTGCATAGCATAATGCCTGCGATAACGATTTGTAAATATAAAAACTCTGCTGTTTAATTAGGATAGATTTGGACAGTCTGTTGCTCAGGCACTACTTGTCCCGCTTAACGGTAGGAAGCCAGCACACTTTGCACACCTCATCCCTGTGCCAGGATTCCTATTTTTGTAGACCCGACATACTTGCGACAGTTGGGGAATAGATTTAGACAGTCTGTTGCTCAGGCACAGGAAGCCAACGCACTTTGCCACGCCTCATTCCTGCGCCAGGATTCCTATTTTTGTAGACCCGACATACTTGCGACAGTTGGGGGTGTAAAAGGTATTACCGATGCGGATTATAAAATTGTACCGAAGAAGGATAGTAGTAAGAATTGATTTGCAGAGTAGTTACTGCCGAAATTTTTTGTTGAGCAGATCCTTTCCCGCAAAGCGGGACAAGCTGTGCCTCAGGATGACAGGAAGGTTTGGCTTAGTAACTAAGGTGAATTGTGGTACACTGCTCAACAAAGCTGTCTTTCCGACGAAGGAGGAATCTGTTTGGTAAATCACTCCCCCGGATGATAAACCCGCTCCGCCATCCCATACACTTCTTCTTTCTTCAACGTCATTTGTTTTGTTTGTTGTTGAATGTATAGTTCCACCTGGTCATCAAAATGTTTGTTGCCCTTTTTTGCAGAAGCACCATACATGTTCACGGTTTCAATTTGCGGCAGTGCATCTTTTGTAAAGCGGATGAACATGATGAGCCCATCACCACCAACCGATTTTAATTTACCGTCTTTATAGTTGGCGGTCCATTGTGGTGAGAGCAGATCCGGAAAACCCCAGAGCGGCCATTCCTTATCGCCACGCATCAGTTTCTGGATATCGCCCAATTCAAGATCGGTACGGTTAAAATGTTTCATCATATAGTCGTACACGTAGGCATAGGTTTCAACTGCTTCGGCAGTGGTGAGTGTACGTGCAGCACCTGCACCTAATTTTTTGGCCAGGTGCAGATAGCTTAACAGAAACACCGCAGCACCTTTACTATCTGCTGTGCCTTGTTTATCCCAGCTTTTTAATGTTTGTATGAGCGATGCATACAAGGGATATGCTGTTTCACTTAACAGGAACAGTGTGTCAATATTGTGCGGATACTGCAATACAGCAGGCAGCTGTTTATCGAATTTAATTTTGCGGAAGCTTGCATAATCGAGTTTGTCTGCAGGCAGTTGTTGCAGTACACGAATACTGCGGTTGTTCTGCCAGGTTTCCCATCCATCAGTTGCAGGAAATTGTTCGGCCTTTAAATTATTCGCTGAATCCGTTGCAAAAAACGAAGAGTGGTTGGTGTTAAACACATACCCGTTTTTCGGATTTACATATTGTGGCAGTTCATTAAACTTTCGAAAAGCTGTCCACAAGGTTTGTGACGTATTACCCGGCAAGGTCGACTTCCAGTTGTATTGCGGCGATGGATTACGCATCGGCACCAAACCATTGTTCACATAAAAAATGGTATCGTATTTATCAGCATAGGTAATGTTAAACATTGAGAGGCGCTGATCTTTAATGGCTGCATAAAACTCAGTGAAGTTTTTCGCCTTGTCCATGTAATACCATTGCTCCAGTGCACGGATGTCCATATTGGCACCCAAACGAATACTGAAGAAACCTTGTTTGTTCTTCATGGTAGCGCCATACTTGCTCCAGTAAATTTTTCGCTTTACGCCAACCGGTATTCCTTTAATGCGCAGGGTTATGGTTTTCACTTCCAGATCAATCCATTGGCCATCAAATTTGTATTGCTTTGCATTGGCCGGATTCATTTCTAGCTGAAACACATCAACACGATCAACATAGTTTACCGTATGCGCCCAACCTAAATGTTCATTCACACCATGCAAAATACAGGGGCCACCTGCCAGCAAACCACCATGTACATTTAATCCTTCTTCGCTGTTAATATGTGCTTCGTAAAAAGCCTGCGAACCGGTGTTGGGCTGGTGTGCATTGATGAGCAGAAACGCTTCACCTGTATTTGTTTTACTTGGATGCACGGCCATGGCATTGCTGCCTTTCTTGTTTAATTCCGGATCGGTTTCAATTACATTGTTAAAGATCCCCATCAGTGCTTTATCGGCCCCGTTAAAAGCCGTTAAGGCCAGCACCGATGACGCAATGTATTCTTTCGCTGTAATGGGGAATATTTTTTTATGCACTACTTCGTTGGGATGTGCTTTGGCATATGCATTAATGCCTTGTATATAGCCATCAATCAATTTCAGAAAAGCAGGTGTGAGGGTGTTCCATTTTGCTTCGGTAATTTCCATGCAGCGGAACAAGGCAAATGCATAATCGGCTGCAGCACCGGCTTTGCCCTGCACTTTGCCTGTTAATCCTTTGGCGGGTAACACCACATCCTGCAGACTTTTAAAATCATCTTCGGCATGCGCCCATGCTAAACCGTAAGCTACTTCCGCATCGGTTTTTGCAAAGATGTGCGGCACGCCAAAACTATCACGTACAATTTCAATGTTTTTCGGGTTGATGTTTTGAGCTGTACTGCTGCAAAAGAACAGGACAAGAATCGTTACGAGGTTGAGTGATTTTTTCATATTAAAAGCCAAATAACAACAATCATCAGGCAATTGTTTTTTTCTGTCGTTTATATTTATTGTGAATAATATCCTGTACCGGCACGTTTTCAATTTTACTTTCGAGCCAGCTTACCACATCGAGGTAAACAAATGCCCGGGTTTCAAAGCGGTTGCCTTCGTATTGGCGGATGCTCTCTAGAAGGGTAATAAATGCCGGTTTTATTTTTGCCGGCGACAGCTGCAATGCATCACGCAAAAAGCGGAACATTTCTTCTTCCACACCACTCAGGTTTTCCATTTTGCCCATAAAACGGTATACCGATTTAATGAGGTATTCAAGTAAATCATAATTGCCTAATTCAAAGTGTGCAATTAAGTGCAGCAGCCGGGCATAGCATTGCAAATCGGTACGCAGATCAACTTTCCAGTTAATGATTTTATTGAGGTACTCAATGGCTTTTTCGTTGTTACCGCTGCCGAAATACAAACAGGCAATTTTATAATAAAAGGTGAGTACACGATGCCGGTCGAGGTACAAGCCATACTCATCCAGTTTCTCTTCAATACCGGGTACCAACCGTAAGCCTTGCGTAAAGGTTCCTTCTAAAAAGTGTTTATTGATCTTGGCAATGGAGAGATACACAAAACAAAGAATGCGGTAGTTCTCGTTTTGCTGCGCCACTTTACGGTGTGCAAATTTTTCTAACTGCTCAATGGTTTCATTGAGCTTGGCTTCATTGCTTAAATCGAAATGCGCACTCATTAAATTGTGCATGCCTTTAATGTAGTGGGCCGTTTCGGCTTCAATCATGGCGGGATATTTTTCAAACAGGTCTACCCATTTTTGCGTGTAACGGTAGTACAACAAATAATCCTGTCGAATAAAGGCAACCCAGCAATGCGATTGAAACAGGTACAACTGCTCATAAAAGCCGGTGAGTTTATCTGCATGCTTCGGCAAATGTTTTTCAAAATATTCTTTCGCATCGTCGCCTTCTTTTTCGTTACGGGCAACGCCGTTTTTAATATACCAGCTGTATAACTGCAACGATAAATTGGAAAGTTGCGATACAGTGGTGAGTTGTTCTTCCACTGCAACCGATTCTTTCGTCAGCTTATCGGCACGGTCCTGCATACTGCGGGTGATGTACAGTGCTTCGATCTTTTTTTCAAAAAACAGGATCTGCTGCAGGTAGGTAATCTGTTCGTACTGGCGTGCCAGCTCTTTCATTTTATCCAGTACTTTCAGGCTCTGCAGGTACAGGCCTTTGTTGTACAGGATGCGGGCAAAATCCATCTGCTCGTTCAGCTGGATGGTGATATTGTCTTCCTGCTTAATCAGCCGTAAACTGCTCAGGATCGATTTGTATAAATGGGCTTTTAAATTGCTCAGCTGCTGCTTGGCAATGCTGGGAGTTTTGCGCAAAAGATTGGCCTCATCGTACTCATCCATCTTGTCCATGGCGTCGAACAACTGAATGATCTTCAGGTTCGGGTCGGCCGAATTCCGCTTCACATAAAGCTTAAAATTCCGCTTTTCGCTCTTTTCCAGCGATTTTATGAGTTGAAAGGTCGTATCCGTCGATCTGTTGGGCATCGTAATTCGTTTCTGCTGAAACCCTTACCTGTCAAGGGTTTTCAATAAAAGGGTCGTACTTATCTGTCGTAAAATACAGTAAATAAGGTTTGCCAACCGCTTCTGTTAGAAATAATTTTATGGAGCAGGTTGGTTACTTCAACCCTTCAGACAAAGAAAGAAGTACATCAACCTGCTTTTTTACAACTATTAAAGATTATTATGGCCGACAAACAAGTGTTCATTTTTGATACCACTCTCAGAGACGGAGAGCAGGTACCGGGTTGCAAGTTAAACACGAAAGAGAAGATTGAACTTGCGCTGAAATTAGAAACCTTAGGTGTTGATATTATTGAAGCCGGTTTTCCAATATCGAGTCCCGGCGACTTTGAAAGTGTAAACCAGATTTCGAAAGTAATTAAACAGGCAACGGTGTGCGGTTTAACCCGTGCCGTGCAAAAGGATATTGAAGTGGCAGCAGAAGCGCTGAAGCCTGCTGTTCGTCCACGCATCCACACCGGTATCGGCTCATCCGACAACCACATAAAATATAAATTCAACTCTACAAGAGAAGAGATACTTGAACGTGCCGTTAAAGCGGTTAAGCTTGCCCGTAATTATGTGCCCGATGTAGAATTTTATGCCGAAGATGCAGGTCGTGCAGACCTGCAGTTTTTGGCACAGTTAACCGAAGCAGTGATTGCTGCGGGTGCAACGGTGGTAAACGTTCCGGATACAACCGGTTTTTGTTTGCCGCATCAGTATGCCGAAAAGATGGCTTACTTAATGAACAACGTCAGCAATATCGACAAAGCGATTCTTTCCTGCCATTGTCATAACGATTTGGGTTTGGCAACGGCCAACTCTATTGCAGGTGCTATTGCCGGTGCACGCCAGATTGAGTGTACTATTAATGGTATCGGCGAACGTGCAGGTAATACCTCATTGGAAGAAGTGGTGATGGCCATCCGCAAACATCCGGAGCTGGGTCTTTATACCAATGTTGATCCCAAGCAGTTATTGCCGATGAGCCGCTTGGTAAGCGAAACCATGCGTATGGTGGTGCAGCCAAATAAAGCAGTGGTGGGTGATAATGCCTTCTCTCATTCATCGGGCATTCACCAGGATGGATTTTTGAAAGAAGCCACTACCTACGAAATTATTGCGCCGGAAGAAGTAGGTGCCGATACTTCGAAGATTGTACTAACGGCAAGGAGTGGCCGCAGTGCACTGGCTTACCGTTTCAAAAACCTCGGTTACAGTTTCGATCGTAACCAGGTAGATGAATTGTATGAGCGCTTCCTGGTACTGGCCGATTCGAAGAAAGAAGTAGAAGATGCGGATTTGAAAGTATTAGCCGAACAGATTGCGATTACTGCATAAACAACACCTGAATCATGGAAAAAAAGATAGCTGTATTAAACGGAGATGGAATAGGACCTGAGGTAACAGCACAGTCCATTAAAGTATTGAATGCCGTTGCACAACAGTACGGACATACATTTCATTATAAAGAAGCATTGGTGGGTGCCGATGCAATTGATAAAACAGGTACAGCATTACCGTCGGAAACAATTGATATTTGTTTAGACAGTGATGCTGTTTTGTTTGGTGCAGTTGGTCATCCCAAATACGATAGCGATCCTTCCGCAAAGTTGCGCCCTGAGCAGGCCTTGTTTGGCCTCCGCCAGGCATTGGGATTGTTTGCCAATATCCGTCCAGTAATTACCTACAGCGGTTTACAGCATTTATCTCCGTTTAAAGCATCGCATCTCGAAGGAGTGGATATTGTAATCTTTCGTGAATTGACAGGTGGTATTTATTTTGGTGAAAAACATACCAGCGACGATGGTAACAAAGCAAGTGACGAATGTGTGTACACCCGTCCCGAAATTGAACGCATTGCACACCTCGCCTTTAAGCTTGCACAGGGAAGAAAGAAAAAAGTTACACTGCTCGATAAATCGAATGTACTCGAAACATCACGCCTGTGGCGTAAAGTGGTACAGGACATTGCAGCGCAATACCCTGATGTAACTGCTGAATATATGTATGTTGATAATGCAGCCGTGCAGGTGATCTTGAATCCCAAACAGTTTGATGTGATCTTGACAGAGAATATGTTTGGCGACATCATCAGCGATGAAGCAAGTGTACTCAACGGATCAATGGGTATGTTGCCTTCTGCATCGGTTGGTAATGGCACAGCTTTGTTTGAACCCATTCACGGAACTTTTCCAAAAGCAGCAGGAAAAGATATTGCCAATCCCATCGGTTCAATTTTATCAGCAGCATTAATGCTTGAATATTTTGGATTGAAGGAAGAAGCGCAAGCTATTCGTGATGCCATCGACTGGACACTGCAGCACAACTTTGTTACAAAAGATATTGATCCGATGAATTTTTATTTCACCAGCACCATTGGTGATCTGGTGAGCGAATATGTGCTGGGTAAAATTCCCGGTGCAGTGAAGAGAGAGAATATTGAGTTGCGTAAGTCGACAATCATATAAAAAGGGGAAAGGAGTAGGGTGTAAGGTATAAGGAAGTATTTAGAAATTGAATGCCTTAAGCCCTATACCATAAACCTTCCACCTTGAAATAGTTCTTTGTTTATTTTCAATAAGGCGGTATATTCGTTCTTCGAACAACACACTTATGTTGAATAACAGAATCAATAATGCACTACTTAACAGCACAATTATTATTGTGGTTGTCATTATTATTCCTGCACTCAACGGAGGTGTAAGTTGTATGTAAAACGAATTAAAAACTAAACATAACGACCCGCCTCCAAAAGAGGCGGGTTTTTTATTACCGCAAAAAACGAAACAACGTATGGCATCCTATTACAACAGCGAAACAATTCTGTATCTCAACGGGGAGTATGTAAAAGCGGCTGAAGCAAAAATGGATTTCTACAGTCAGAGTTTTCATTATGGCTACAGCGTGTTTGAAGGCATCCGTTCGTACAGAACAGTGAGTGGCGAAACGAAGATTTTTAAAGCCAAAGAACATTACGATCGCTTACAGCGTTCGGCTGAGTTGGTGAACCTTCCTTATCACTGGACAACAGATGAATTGACAGCTGTTACCTACGAAGTATTGAGGTTGAATAACCTGCAGGATGCATATATCCGTCCTGTTGTTTATGCGCCCGCCAATATGAGTTTTGTGCAGAATGAGCAATCGTTTTTGGTAATTGAAGTGTGGGCCATGCAACCGTTTCTGGGCGATAAGTTATTACGCATCATGACCAGTTCGTTTGAACGTCCCAATCCAAAAGCGTTTAAAATAGAAGCGAAAGCAGCAGGTCATTATGTAAACTCAATCCTTGCCAGCCAGGAGGCAAAAGCAAAAGGATACGATGAAGCATTGTTGCTCGACATGAATGGCAATGCAGCAGAAGCACCGGGAGCGAATTTGTTTTATGAGAAAGACGGTAAGCTCTTTACACCGGCAAAAGGAAATATTCTTCCGGGTATTACGAGAGCAACTGTTTTTGAAATATGTGCAGCGTCAGGTATTGAAGTAGAAGAAAAGTTCTTTACAACAGATGAATTGAAACAAGGCGATGCTGCTTTTTACTGCGGCACAGCAGCAGAAGTAATTGGCTTTGATAGTTTGGATGATTACAAGTTTCCATTGAAATGGGAAGAGAGTGTGAGCAGAAAAATTCAACAGGCGTATAAAAATTTAGTTGTAGAAAATGTTTCGACACAAAGACACGAAGGCGCTAAGAAAGAAGAAGCAGTAGCTTAATAACAGACAGGTATAATATTTTATAATAATAAAAATTAATCCCCCTTTAGGGGATAGGGGTATGGCTGAATTAAACAAGTATTCGAAAGTATTAACGCAAGACGAAACACAACCGGCTGCACAAGCCATGTTGTATGGTATTGGTTTAACAGAAGATGATCTCAAGAAAGCACAGGTAGGTATTGCAAGTATGGGTTACGATGGTAACACTTGTAACATGCACCTGAATGATCTGGCGAAAGTGGTGAAGGAAGGTGTGTGGCAAAACGATTTGGTTGGTTTGATCTTTAATACAATCGGCATCAGCGATGGTATCAGTAACGGTACAGATGGTATGCGTTATTCGCTGGTGAGTCGTGATATTATTGCAGATAGTATTGAAGCTGTTTGCGGTGGTTTTTATTACGATGGTTTAATTGCTTTACCTGGCTGCGATAAAAATATGCCGGGTGCTGTAATGGCGATGGGTCGTTTAAATCGTCCATCGATCATGGTGTATGGCGGTACGATTGCTCCCGGTCATTATAAAGGTGAAGAACTCAATATCATTTCTGCATTTGAAGCATTGGGTAAAAAATTAGCAGGCACTATTACACCTGAAGATTTTAAAGAAGTGGTGAAGCACAGCTGTCCCGGTGCTGGTGCATGCGGCGGTATGTACACAGCAAACACAATGGCTTCTGCAATTGAAGCATTGGGGATGAGTTTGCCTTACTCCTCATCGAATCCTGCAACAAGTGGTGAAAAGCAAAATGAATGTTTGGCTGCAGGTAAAGCAATCAAAGTTCTTTTAGAAAAAGATATCAAGCCAAGAGATATTATGACGAAGAAAGCATTTGAAAATGCGATCGTCACTATTATGATCTTCGGCGGAAGTACCAACGCTGTGTTGCATTTGATTGCGATGGCGAAGAGTGTGGATGTAGATCTTACACAGGAAGATTTTCAGCGCATCAGCGATAAAACGCCGGTGCTGGCAGATTTTAAACCGAGCGGAAAATTCTTAATGCAGGAATTACATGCACATGGTGGTGTGCCTGCAGTAATGAAATATTTATTGAACAAAGGTTTGTTGCATGGCGATTGTTTAACTGTAACAGGAAAAACGGTTGCAGAAAACTTAGCCGACATCGAACCCATCAATTTCGAAACACAAAAAATTGTCTTCCCGATCGAACAGCCATTGAAAGCAACCGGTCACTTACAGATTTTGTATGGTAACCTGGCAGAGAAAGGAAGTGTGGCAAAGATCAGCGGTAAAGAAGGTGAACGTTTTGAAGGTCCTGCACGTGTGTTTGATGGTGAGAAAGATTTGGTGGCAGGTATTGCAAATGGTAGAGTAAAGAAAGGTGATGTAGTTGTTATCAGATACGAAGGACCCAAAGGTGCACCTGGTATGCCGGAAATGTTGAAACCAACTTCAGCAATCATGGGCGCAGGTTTGGGTAAAGATGTGGCGTTGATCACTGACGGACGATTCAGTGGCGGTTCGCATGGTTTCGTCGTCGGTCACATCACTCCGGAAGCATTTGAAGGTGGTGTAATTGCATTGGTACAAGACGATGATATCATTGAACTCGATGCTGTGAATAACAAGATTACCTTGAAAGTTGCTGACGAAGTGATAGCAGAACGACGCAAGAACTGGAAGCAGCCTGCTTTGAAAGTAACGAAAGGTGTGTTGTACAAATATGCGATGTGCGTAAAGGATGCAAGCCAGGGTTGTGTAACTGATGAGGCCTAAGCCCCTAACCTCCTGAAGGGGAAATGACAAAATAAAATTCAGCTGTGTACAAAACAGCAACAATAAATAAAAGTGAAATGGAAACACTCACAATAAAAGAAGAGCAAAAGCAAACAGAAGTAAAAGCAACGAAATCAATTTCGGGTAGCGTTGCTGTATTGGATGCTTTGCTCAATGAAAATGTAAAGACCATCTTCGGTTATCCGGGTGGTGCAATTATGCCCATCTACGATGCATTGTACGATTACAATGATCGTTTGGAACATATTCTTGTTCGTCACGAACAAGGTGCTATTCATGCAGCACAGGGTTTTGCAAGAGCAAGTGGTAAAACAGGTGTTGTATTTGCAACGAGTGGCCCCGGTGCAACAAATCTTGTTACTGGTTTGGCCGATGCAATGATTGATTCAACTCCGATCGTTTGTATCACGGGACAGGTGTTTGCCCACTTGTTAGGTACAGATGCATTTCAGGAAACAGACGTGATCAATATTACAACGCCTGTTACCAAATGGAATCACCAGGTAACAGATGCAAGTGAAATTCCTGCTGCGTTGGCAAAAGCATTTTACATCGCAGGTAGTGGCCGTCCCGGTCCGGTGTTGATTGATATTACAAAAAATGCACAGCTGCAGTTGTTCGAATATGAAGGTTATAAGAAATGTGAACACATCCGCAGCTATCGTCCGAAACCAATTGTACGGAAAGAATATATTGAAGAAGCTGCAAAGCTCATCAACGCAGCTGAACGTCCTTTTGTGATTTTTGGGCAAGGTGTAATTCTTGGCAAAGCCGAAAAAGAATTCAAAGCCTTTATTGAAAAAGCAGGTATCCCATCAGCATGGACCATCATGGGTATGAGTGCTATCCCGACCGATCATCCGTTGGGTGTCGGTATGCTGGGCATGCATGGAAACTATGGTCCAAACTTATTAACGAATGAGTGTGATGTGTTGATTGCAGTGGGTATGCGTTTCGATGATCGTGTAACCGGCCGTTTAGATAAATATGCTAAGCAGGCGAAGATCATTCATCTCGATATTGATCCTGCAGAGATTGATAAGAATGTGAAAACAACCGTTCCTGTTTGGGGCGATTGTAAAGAAACATTACCCATGCTTACGGCATTGGTGGAAAGTAAAGTGTATCCGCAATGGTTACAGAAATTCCACGATTGCATGGAAAAGGAAAAAGCATTGTGTATTCAACCCGAGATGAATCCTGAAGGTGATATTTTAACCATGGGTGAAGTAATTAAAACACTCAATGAGTTAACGCAGGGCAACGCCATTATTGTAACGGATGTTGGTCAGCACCAGATGGTGGCCTGCCGTTATGCAAAAATGAATCAATCGAAGAGCAATATCACCAGCGGTGGTTTGGGTACGATGGGTTATGCATTGCCTGCAGCAATTGGTGCGGCTTATGGCGATCCAACACGTACAACGGTTGCTGTAATTGGTGATGGTGGTTTCCAGATGACCTTGCAGGAGTTGGGAACAATTATGCAATTCAAACCCAACGTAAAAATTTTAATTCTCAATAACCAGTTCTTAGGTATGGTGCGTCAGTGGCAGCAACTGTTCCATGAGAAACGTTATTCGTTTGTTGATATTACCAGTCCGGATTTTGTACAGGTGGCGAAAGGATATTACATCGATGGACAACGCATCAGCGAACGTTCTGAATTGAAAGATGCATTGAAGACTATGCTTGATCATGAAGGCAGTTACCTGCTGGAAGTAATGGTGGGCAAAGAAAACAATGTATTCCCGATGGTACCACAAGGAAGAGGCGTATCGGAAATTGTATTAAGCAAAGAAGAAATTTAAAAGAACCCCGGCAGCGGTTGTAACCCTGCAGGCGGTTCCTGTAAAAACAAAAGCATATGCAAAAACAGGAATACACCATAACGGTATATACAGAGAACCAGATCGGTTTATTGAACCGTATTGCGATTCTCTTTTCCAAGCGGAAGATCAATATTGAAAGTTTAAACACATCGCCCAGCGAAGTAGATAGTGTACATCGTTTTACGATTGTGATCAACGAAACAGAAGAAGTGGTACGCAAACTTTGCCGCCAGATTGAAAAGCAGGTAGAAGTATTAAAAGCGTATTACAATACCAATGAAGAAATTATTTGGCAGGAACTGGCCATGTACAAAGTGCCGACAGATGTAATTGCTGAACATGTAAAAGTGGAGCGTTTGTTGAGTCAACATGGTGCAAAAGCGGTAGTGATCCGTAAAGATTATACTGTATTTGAAGTAAGCGGTCAGCGTGATGAAACAGATGCGTTCATTAAAGTATTGGAACCATACGGACTGATTGAATTTGTACGTAGTGCACGAGTGGCAATTATTAAAGCAAGTGATGGCTTCCACAAAAAACTCAAAGAGTTCGAATACCGTGAGCCAAGTGAAGAAGTGATCGAGAACGAATACTTAGATAAGAACGAAGAGGTGTTTACCATGTAAGTAACCCCCTCCGCCCCCTAAAGGGGGAACTGCAGAGCGCAAGGCCGGCTTGTTGAATAGGTTGATAAATTGGTATTAGCTGAATGAAAACAAAAGATGAAATGCTTAGTTACTAAGCGTAATTACGAAACAAATGTTCGGCCTCTCCTCTTGGGAGGAGATTGAGAGGTGGGTTTGCAGAATTGATGACAAAAAGTACAAGAGTCGAGACGCTTTGGTCTCGATGCCGAACAAAGCTTCGGCATGCGACGCAACAAACGAAAAATTGAATTGCAGTCGCAGACAACATAAAATAAAACTTTAAATCAAAAATTCTTCACGCTTTTGAGTGAAGGCAAAACAAACAAAAAAGAGAAACGAAAATGGCAAATTACTTTAACACACTTCCGCTCAGAGAACAGTTGGCACAGCTTGGTGTATGTGAATTTATGGACCGTAGTGAGTTTGCGGATGGTGTGAATGCGTTATTGGGAAAAAAGATCGTCATCGTTGGTTGCGGTGCACAAGGTTTGAACCAGGGCTTGAACATGCGTGATTCAGGATTGGATATTGCGTATGCATTGCGTAAAGAAGCTATTGAAGAAAAACGTGCTTCCTGGAAAAATGCAACTGAGAATGGTTTTACTGTTGGTACATACGAAGAGCTGATTCCTACTGCTGATCTCGTATTGAATCTGACTCCCGATAAACAACATACTGCAGTAATTAAAGCCATTATGCCGTTGATGAAACAAGGTTCTACTTTGTCGTACTCACACGGTTTTAATATTGTAGAAGAAGGTACACAGATCCGTAAAGATATTACAGTGATCATGGTGGCACCAAAATGCCCCGGTACTGAAGTACGTGAAGAATACAAACGTGGCTTTGGTGTACCAACGCTGATTGCTGTGCATCCTGAGAATGATCCTGAAGGAAAAGGATTGATCCAGGCAAAAGCATATGCAGCTGCAACTGGTGGTCATCGTGCAGGTGTGTTGCGTTCATCGTTTGTTGCCGAAGTAAAATCGGATCTCATGGGTGAGCAAACCATTTTGTGTGGTGTGTTGCAAACAGGTTCTATTCTTGCATTCGATAAAATGGTGGAGAAAGGAATTGAGCCATCTTATGCAGCTAAATTGATTCAATATGGTTGGGAAGTGGTAACAGAAGCGTTGAAACATGGTGGTGTTACAGCGATGATGGATCGTTTATCAAATCCTGCAAAGATCAAAGCATTCGAATTGTCAAATGAAATCAAGAATATCTGGCGTCCGTTGTTCCAGAAGCACCAGGATGATATCATGAGCGGCGAGTTTTCATCAACCATGATGAAAGACTGGGCAAATGATGACAAGAACCTGTTAACATGGCGCAAAGCAACCGGCGAAACAGCATTTGAAAAAACAGCCCCAACAACTGCAAAAATTTCTGAGCAGGAATATTTTGATAATGGATTATTACTTGTTGCCTTCGTTCGTGCAGGTGTGGAACTGGCATTTGAAACAATGGTTGCTTCCGGTATTAAAGCAGAAAGTGCTTACTACGAATCATTACACGAAACACCGTTGATCGCAAACACGATTGCACGTAAGAAGTTGTTTGAAATGAACCGTGTCATTTCTGATACTGCAGAATACGGCTGCTACCTGTTCGATCATGCAGCAAAACCAATGTTGACTGAGTTCATGAAGACAATCGATACAGATGTGATCGGCAAAAACTTCAACGATGATAAAGATGGCGGCGTTGATAACAAAGAACTGATTGCTGTAAATGATATTCTTCGTTCGCACCCTGTAGAAAAAGTAGGAGCTGTATTGCGTAAAGCAATGACGGATATGAAGAAGATCAGCACAGAGGCTTAATCAACAATGAATATCGCAACACAACATACACAACTCGACTTCACCGGCGCTGCACTGCGCATTAAAAAAGTAGTCCACAAAACGCCGTTGCAGTTGAACCGCAATCTTTCGAAGAAGTACAATTGCAATGTGTACCTCAAGCGTGAAGATTTGCAGGTGGTACGCAGTTACAAGCTGCGTGGTGCTTATAATATGATGAGCAGTCTGCCCGCAGAAACATTGCAGAGAGGTGTTGTGTGTGCCAGTGCAGGTAACCATGCACAGGGTTTTGCCTTCAGCTGTAAAAAGCTCAATGCAAAAGGTGTGGTGTTTATGCCGGTGATAACGCCCAATCAAAAGATTAACCAGACGAAAATGTTTGGCGAAGATTTTATTGAAGTGCGTTTGGTGGGTGATACATTCGATGATTGTGCTGCTGCAGCAAAAAAATATACAGAAGAAAACGGACTGACTTTTATTCCTCCCTTCGATGATCTGCGCATCATCGAAGGGCAGGGTACCGTTGGCGTAGAGATACTGGAAGAGTTGAGTGATATCGATTACATCTTCGTTCCGGTTGGCGGTGGTGGATTGAGTGCGGGCATTGGTGCGTATTTCAAAACCTATTCACCCAAAACAAAAATGATTGGTGTAGAACCGGAAGGTGCTCCATCCATGAAAGAAGCATTGGCCGCAGGGCATCCTGTTACAGTTGAAAACATCGATCGTTTTGTTGATGGTGCTGCGGTGAAACGGGTAGGCGATATTCCATTCAGCATTTGTAAAGATGTACTGGATGAGATGCAGCTTGTTGCGGAAGGAAAGATTTGCTCAACTATTTTGAAGTTGTACAACGAAGATGCCATTGTAGTTGAACCTGCAGGCGCTTTAAGTATAACTGCATTAGACAATTTTGCTGCAGAGGAGCTTGCCGGTAAAACAGTTGTTTGTGTGGTAAGCGGCAGTAACAATGATATTGATCGTATGCAGGAGATCAAAGAACGCAGCCTGCAATACGAAGGGTTAAAACATTATTTCCTCATTCGGTTTGCACAACGACCCGGTGCATTAAAAGAATTCGTCAATCATGTACTTGGTGAAAACGACGACATTACACGTTTTGAGTACATGCAGAAACATAACAAGGAAACAGGTCCGGCATTGGTGGGAGTGGAGCTGCGGAGCAGGACAGACTATGATGCCCTTTTAACCAATATGAAAAAGTACCAGATTAACTTTACCGAACTGAATAAGAACGATAACCTGTTTGGATACCTCGTGTGATTTATCTGTTAAAAATATGACAGTGTACACAACAGGTGTTAGTTGATTAATTTGGTAATTTTAGACGATTGCTTGCTATTTCAGGAACCTAAATCCTGATCCAAATAATATTTTTAATTCAAAACTTGCATGTAGAATGGCAGGCAACCAAGGTTTATACAACCCGGCATTTGAACACGATGCCTGTGGTATCGGCTTCGTAGCGAGTATCAAAGGCTACAAATCTCATCAGCACATCAGTGATGCATTGACTGTTCTTGAACGTATGGAACATCGTGGTGCATGTGGTTGCGAAGATAATACCGGCGATGGTGCAGGTATTATGATCCAGGTGCCACATGAATTCTTCTTTGAAGAATGTTTAAAGCTCGGTGTACATCTTCCTTCGTTTGGAAAGTATGGTGTAGGTGTATTGTTCTTCCCGAAAGAAGTAAAGCTTCGTGAAGAGTGTCGTGATATTTTCAACCGCACAGCCGAAAAGCTGGGTCTTGAAATTTTAACGTACAGGAAAGTGCCGGTAAATCCTGATGGTATCGGTCCTTCTGCATTAAGTGTAGAGCCTGAGATGGAGCACGTGTTTATTGCATGTCCTGACCACACTACAAATCCCGATGAGTTCGAACGCAAGTTGTTTGTATTGCGCAATCATGCAACACATTTAATTAACAGTACTGTAAAGAAAGATGCCATTGGTTTTTACATTGCATCACTCTCTTATAAAACTGTTGTTTACAAAGGACAGTTAACCAGCGGACAGGTTCGTGGTTACTTCCCCGATTTAAACAACAAACGTGTGGTGAGTGCATTCGGTTTGGTACACAGCCGTTTTGCCACCAACACATTTCCTTCATGGAAACTTGCACAGCCATTCCGTTACATTGCACACAATGGTGAAATCAATACATTACAGGGTAACCTCAACTGGTTAAAGTCTTGTGAGCATGGGTTCTCTTCTCCCAACTTCAGCAAAGAAGAAATGGAGATGTTGTTGCCGATTGTTTCCGGCGGACAATCTGATTCTGCATGTTTGGATAACATGATTGAACTGTTAACAATGACAGGTCGTTCATTACCACATGTAATGATGATGTTGATTCCTGAAGCATGGGATGGTAACGATCAGATGGATCCGGTGAAGAAAGCGTTTTATGAATATCACGCAACCATCATGGAGCCATGGGATGGTCCTGCATCTATTTCTTTCACCGATGGTAAAATCATTGGTGCTACACTCGATCGTAATGGTCTACGTCCTTCACGTTACTGCATAACTACCGACGATCGTGTAATTATGGCGAGTGAAAGTGGTGTGTTGTGGGTTGATCCGAAAACCATTGTGAAGAATGGCCGTTTACACCCCGGTAAAATGTTTGTGGTGGATATGGAGCAGGGTCGTATCATCAGCGATGATGAATTGAAATCAACCATCTGTTCGCAGAAGCCATACGCCGATTGGTTAAATCAAAATAAAATACGTTTGGAAGAATTGCCTGAGCCACGTGTAGCGTTTACACACCTCAGCGATGAAAGCGTACATAAATATCAAAAAGCATTCGGTTACTCAACAGAAGATATTGAAACCATCATTACGCCAATGGCGCTCGATGGGAAAGAACCGATCGGTTCTATGGGTACCGATACACCACTGGCTGTATTGAGCGATCAGCCGCAGCATCTTTCATCTTACTTCAAACAATTGTTTGCACAGGTAACCAATCCGCCCATCGATCCTATTCGTGAGCGTATGGTCATGAGCCTTGCAACCTTTGTTGGTAACAACGGTAACCTGTTGGAAGAAGATCCGATGCATTGCCATACCGTAGCGTTGAAACAACCGATCCTTACCAGCAGCGATCTGGAAAAGATCAGAAGTATTGATACCGGTAAGTTCCAGGCAAAAACAATTCAGATCTATTTCCGTGCAGATGGTAAGCCAGGTTCTTTGAAAGCTGGTCTCGATCGTATTTGTCGTTATGCAGAAGATTCCGTGCGTGATGGATTTGAAGTATTGATTCTTTGTGATCGTGCTGTGGATAGTGATCACGCTGCTATTCCTTCGTTGCTCGCAACTGCTGCCGTACATCATCATCTTATCCGTAAAGGATTACGTGGCGAAGTGGGTATTGTGGTAGAAGCAGGCGATGTGTGGGAAGTACATCACTTTGCATGTTTGGTTGCGTTTGGTGCAACAGCCATCAATCCATATTTAGCATTGGCTTCTATCCGTAACATGAAAGTGAACGGTAAACTCGAAACAGAACTTGAGTGGGAAGCATTGCGGAAGAATTATGTAAAAGCTGTGTGCGATGGTTTGTTGAAGGTATTCTCGAAGATGGGTATCTCAACACTGCAGTCTTATCAAGGTGCACAGATATTTGAAATACTTGGTTTGAACCAGGAAGTGGTTGATAAATATTTCACAGGTGCAACAAGCCGCATTCAAGGTATAGGTCTGGAAGAAATTGCACGTGAAGCATTGGTGAAACATTACTTTGCTTTCAGCAAAAAAGATATTCCTGTAGATCGTTTACCTGTTGGTGGTGTTTATCAGTGGAAACGTAAAGGTGAGTTCCACTTGTTTAATCCAACAAGTATTCACCTGTTGCAGTACGCAACAAAAATGAACGATTACAATACGTTCAAAAAATATACAAAGTATGTAAACGATCAGAGTGAAAAAGCGGCAACGCTTCGCAGCCTGTTCGAATTTAAACGCACTCGTCCTGCAATTAGTCTTGACGAAGTGGAGCCTGCAGAAAACATTTACAAACGTTTTGCTACAGGTGCCATGAGCTTCGGTTCTATTTCGTGGGAAGCACACACTACATTGGCCATTGCCATGAACCGCTTGGGTGGTAAGAGCAATACCGGTGAAGGTGGTGAAGATGAAGTACGTTACGAACGTTTACCGAATGGCGACAGCATGCGCTCTGCTATTAAGCAGGTTGCATCTGCACGTTTTGGTGTAACCAGTTTGTATCTCACAGAAGCAGATGAGTTGCAGATTAAAATGGCACAAGGTGCGAAGCCGGGTGAAGGTGGACAGTTGCCGGGTCATAAAGTAGATGACTGGATTGGCCGTACACGTCACTCAACACCCGGTGTAGGTTTGATTTCTCCTCCTCCGCATCACGATATTTATTCAATTGAAGATTTGGCACAGCTCATCTTCGATTTAAAAAATGCAAACCGTGCTGCACGTATTAACGTGAAGCTGGTAAGTAAAGCAGGTGTGGGTACCATTGCTGCCGGTGTTACAAAAGCAAAAGCCGATGTTGTATTGATCAGTGGTTTTGATGGTGGTACAGGTGCATCACCTATCTCATCAATCAAGCATGCCGGTTTACCTTGGGAACTTGGTTTGGCAGAAGCACATCAGACACTGGTGAAAAATAAATTGCGCAGCCGTGTGGTAGTGCAGGCCGATGGTCAGATGAAGACGGCACGTGATATTGCTATTGCAACTTTGTTGGGTGCAGAAGAGTGGGGTGTTGCAACTGCTGCATTGGTGGTAGAAGGTTGTATTATGATGCGTAAGTGTCATCTCAATACATGTCCTGTTGGTGTGGCCACACAAGATCCGGAATTACGTAAGCGTTTCAGCGGCGACCCCGATCATGTGGTGAACTTCTTCCGCTTTATTGTACAGGAGTTACGTGAAATTATGGCTGAGCTTGGTTTCCGTACCATCAATGAAATGGTAGGTCAGGTAGATAATTTGCAAATGCGTGAAAACATTACGCATTGGAAATTCAGCAAGCTTGATCTGTCGCCTGTACTGTACAAAGAACCAGCAGCTCCATCAACCGGTTTGTATTGTGCAGAAGACCAGGATCACGGTTTGGCAGAAGTGCTCGACTGGAAACTGTTGGCTGCGGCGAAACCAGCTATTGAAAAGAAAGAAAAGGTTACAGCTTCATTTGAAATAAAGAATACCGATCGTACAGCAGGTACCATTCTCTCCAACGAGATCACGAAAGTGTATCGTGCAGAAGGATTGCCACAGGATACCATTCATTTCAAATTCACCGGTACGGCCGGTCAAAGCTTTGGTGCATTTAACACCAATGGTATTACACTCGAACTGGAAGGTGATGCCAACGATTATTTCGGTAAAGGTTTAAGTGGTGCACGTTTAATTGTGTATCCGCCAAAAGCTGCCACTTTCACACCGGAAGAAAATATCATCATTGGTAACGTTGCCTTCTATGGTGCAACAAGTGGTGAAGCATTCATCCGAGGTAAAGCAGGCGAACGTTTTGCTGTACGTAACTCCGGTGCTAATGTAGTGGTTGAAAGTGTAGGCGATCATGGTTGCGAATACATGACCGGCGGACGTGTTGTAATTCTTGGCGATACGGGCCGCAACTTCGCAGCGGGTATGAGCGGTGGTATTGCATATGTGTACGATGTAAAAGGCAAGTTTGCAACAAACTGCAATAAAGAAATGGTAGATCTTGATCCTGTAAATGATGAAGATGCAAAAGAGCTGAAACAAATGATCAGCCGTCATTTCGAATACACCGGCAGCACTGTAGCACGTTTTGTACTGGACGATTTTGAAAACCAGTTACAGCATTTTGTAAAAGTATTCCCAAGCGATTACAAAAAAGTGTTACAGAAAGCAGCACAAACTGTTGCAGCAGGTAAATAAATTATTCTCATTAAACGTAAAGTGTATAAATCGTTTTAGAAATGGGTAAACCAACCGGATTTTTAGAATTTACGAGAGAGCTTCCAAGCAAACGCAGCGTGGAAGAGCGTGTAAATGATTACAAAGAATTTGTAAACCGTTACAGCGATGAAAAGCTGAACCAGCAAAGTGCACGTTGCATGAACTGTGGTGTTCCGTTTTGTCACAATGGTTGTCCTTTAGGAAATGTTATTCCCGAGTTCAACGATGCGGTGTACAATAAAGAGTGGAAGGATGCATACGATATCCTTACTTCAACCAATAACTTTCCTGAGTTTACAGGTCGTATCTGTCCTGCCCCTTGCGAATCGGCATGTGTGTTAGGCATCAATCAACCGGCTATTGCAATTGAAGAAATCGAAAAGCACATTATTGAAATTGCTTTCGAGAAAAACTTTGTACAGCCAAAGAAGATCAACAAACGTACCGGTAAAAAAGTAGCAGTAGTGGGCAGTGGTCCTGCAGGTTTAGCTGCAGCTGCACAACTCAACTATGCAGGTCATTCTGTTACAGTATTTGAACGTGATGATCAGCCAGGCGGTTTGTTACGTTACGGAATTCCCGATTTCAAATTGGAGAAATGGGTCATCGACCGTCGTATAAAACTGATGGAAGAAGAAGGCGTAACCTTTAAGTGCAATGCCAATGTTGGTGTGAATGTGAATGTGAATGATCTGTTGCGTGAATATCATGCTATTGTTCTGGCAGGTGGTTCAACTGTACCACGTGATCTGAATGTTCCCGGTCGTGAACTGAAAGGTGTATACTTTGCAATGCAGTTCTTAAAGCAACAAAATAAACGCAATGCCAATATTGATCCTTTAGCAAATGCTACTATTGAGAGCAATATTCTTGCACAAGAAGTATTGGCGACAGGTAAGAATGTTGTAGTAATTGGTGGCGGCGATACCGGCAGCGATTGTGTTGGCACCAGCAACCGTCATAAGGCAAAATCGGTAACACAATTTGAACTGATGCCGATGCCGCCAACAAGCCGTACACAATTTATGCCTTGGCCAACATATCCCATGACGTTGAAAACATCTTCCTCACACGAAGAAGGTGCTGATCGTAAATGGGCTATTGCAACCAAAGAATTCATCGGCGATGAAAATGGAAATCTCAAAGCCATTAAAGTGGTTGATCTGGAGTGGAAGAGTGCAGAAGATGGTCGTCCGGCATCGTTTGTTGAAAGAGCCGGCAGCGAACGGATCATGCCTTGCGAATTGGCATTGCTGGCAATGGGTTTTGTGAATCCACAATACGCCGGTTTGCTGGAACAATTGGGGGTGGAACTTGATGAGCGCAAGAATGTAAAAGCAACAGAAAAAGAATACAAGACAAACATTAATAAAGTGTTTACTGCAGGCGATATGCGTCGTGGTCAATCACTGGTGGTTTGGGCAATCAGCGAAGGCCGTGAGTGCGCTCGCAAAGTAGATGAGTTTTTGAGTGGTGGATTATCCGTTTTAGAAACAAAAGATCAAACAGCCGCTGCTTTCATGTTTTAATTAGAAAGTTTGTTTGTTGGGTCATATGACGCCCAACTTTATAAAACAGGTGTAAATAATTGATTTTAAGATTATTGCACCTGTTTTTTTATTGCCATTCAGTATATATTAAAAAATATAAAATGTAAATTAAACTAACAAGTTGTTTGATTTTTTATCGGTAGTTTAGTTAAATAATAATTAATTATAAAATTAATTAATATCTAAACCAAAAATCGATAGACCATGATTAAAAAAGTAACCCCTCGGCAAATTGCCCCTTTTCTCATCTTAGCAGCTGTTGCAATTGCTGCGTTGTTTATTCCCGTTGTTCCGGGTTTTGAAGACAAAGCCGGTGTGTATAATCCAGCAGATATTGCGTGGATTATTGTAGCCACAGCATTAGTATTTCTTATGACACCGGGACTTGCCTTTTTTTATGGAGGTATGGTGCACCGTAAGAACGTTATTTCAACAATGATCAAAAGTGTGGTTGCTGCCGGTGTGGTAGGTGTACTTTGGGTTGTAGTTGGTTTCAGTCTTGCTTTCGGAACTTCTATTGGAGGTTTCATTGGCGACCCTACTACGTTCCTGTTTTTTAAAGATGTAACATCGGGTGCTCCCTGGAGTTTAGCTCCAAGCATTCCGCTGGCCTTGTTTGCATTGTTTCAGATGATGTTTGCAATTATTACGCCCGGTCTGGTAGTAGGTGCTGTTGCTGAACGTATCCGTTTTACGTCTTACATTCTCTTTACAGTATTGTTTTGCTTATTTGTATATGCTCCGCTGGCGCATTGGAGCTGGCATCCTGATGGATTTTTATTCAAATGGGGTGTGCTTGATTTTGCCGGTGGTACTGTTGTACACATTTCTGCAGGTTGTGCGGCGCTTGCCGGTGCACTTGTTTTAAAGCGCAGAAAAGTACACATGGAAAACAAAGAAATTCCACCTGCAAACGTGCCTTACGTTTTAATTGGTACCGGTTTACTTTGGTTCGGTTGGTTTGGCTTTAATGCCGGTTCTGCATTGGGTTCAAATGCATTGGCTGTTTCTGCTTTTGCCACAACAAACACCGCAGCTGCTGCTGCCGGTTTAAGCTGGATGTTCTTTGATGTTGTACGTGGTAAAAAGCCTTCTGTACTTGGTTTCTGTATTGGTGCAGTAGTTGGCTTGGTTGCCATTACACCAGCCGCAGGTTTTGTAGGTGTTCCACAAAGTATTTTCATTGGTGCTGTTGCAGCCATCATTTCTAATATTGCGGTTTACTACAAACAAAAATCAAGACTGGATGATACATTGGATGTATTCCCTTGTCATGGTATTGGTGGTATGGTAGGTATGCTTATGACCGGTATTTTCGCTTCGAAAGCAGTGAACGGTGCCGGTAACGATGGCTTGTTCTACGGTAACCCCGAATTTTTCTTCACCCAGGTAAAAGCGCTTGCAATTGTTGTTGCATTCAGCTTTACAGCTTCTTTCATCATCTTTAAGTTCATCAACTTTATTCTTCCTTTACGTGTAACTGAAGAAGAAGAAGAGTTGGGTCTGGATGCTACACAGCACAACGAAAAGTATCTGCAGGGTACTTTGCTGGTTGCTAAAAACGGCCAAATGAAAGAGGAAGAAGTTTCAGATGCAGTGTCTGAATAATTAACCAATAAACGTTATCGATTTACTTTAGAAAAAAAAGGTACAGCAATATGATTTGTTGTTGACGCAACGAATCTGCTGTACCCTTATTAACACTTAAAATCAATTACAATGTTACGAAAATTCTTCGCAACAGGTTCTTTCCTGTGTGTTACCTTATTGTCTTTTGCGCAACAAAACTCATCGCTCGAAAAAGTAACCCCGCCAACTGATTCTTCTGCGGCCGTTGCTGATGAGCCGGAAAAGAAACCGGCTTTAACCATCAGTGGTTCTGCCGACACCTATTTCAAATACGATTTTGCAAAACAGGGTTCAAATAATAAAACAAGTTTCACTAATGCCAACAACACGTTTGCATTAGGCATGGCTTCTGTAAAATTTGAGCATGCCGGTGATAAAGTAAGTGCTGTTGCCGATTTAGGCTTCGGTCCACGTGCGATGGAATTTGCTTATAACGATGCAGGTATTTTTGCTGCCGTGAAGCAATTGTATGTTTCATATGCGCCCATCGAAAATTTAAAATTCACTGCAGGTACATGGGCTACACATATCGGTTACGAATTGGTTGATCCGCAACTGAACCGTAACTACAGCATGAGCTACATGTTCACAAACGGTCCGTTCACACACGCCGGTTTAAAAGCCGATTTAACTGTTGGTAAAAGTGGCTTCATGGTAGGTATTGCAAACCCTACCGACTACCGTTTATTACCTGCAGGACAAATTCAAAAGAAATTCTTTATTGCCCAGTATAGCCTTGCTGCATCAGATGCGGTTAAACTTTATGCCAACTTTGTTGGTGGTAAAAACCCCGATACATCTGTTGTAAATCAGTTCGACTTTGTAGGCACATTTGCTTTAAGCAAGAAGTTTAATATTGGTGTTAATGCAACACTCAACCGTAGCCAGGCTTGGGATGGTTCGAAAAACGAAGAGGCGAAAAGCTGGTGGGGTGCTGCAGCTTATCTGAATCTCGATCCTACAGATGTTTTTGGTTTAACACTCCGTAGCGAACTGTTCGATGATAAAGCAGGCGTAAAAGGATTTGGTACATCCATCTTCGCTAACACACTTTCTGCAAACTTCAGAGTAGGTGGTTTCACCTTTATTCCTGAATTGCGTATTGAAAGTGCCGGTGGCAATATCTACAGCGATAAAGATGGTGCCGGAACGAAATCAGCTGCTAGCTTTCTGCTGGCTGCCGTGTATAAATTCTAACTTGAACAACGGCCATTCAGTTTCCTTTTTTATATATGGCAGGCCCGCTCTTTCTATAGCAGGCAATCGATTAACCTCCTGTTTTTACAGGAGGTTTCTTTACAAAATTTAATGATGGTAATCGTAACGATGCATGAGAAAAAAAGAAAGTCTCTCCGAAAGGAGAGACTTTTCTGTTTGAATAATTTGTTTGTTGAATAACGTTTACACTAAGGGCTCCTGCTGACTTAAACAATGGAAGCTGCCCAATCCCCAGATGATTTCTGTTGAATCAATTCCCACTACTTCACGATCAGGAAAACACTGCTGAATAATCTGCAGCGCTTTTTCATCTTTCGCACATCGGAAGGTTGGAACAATCACCGATTTGTTGGCAATGTAAAAGTTTGCATACGATGCAGGTAAACGTTGCTCATCGTACACTACTTCATCGGGCATCGGTAATTCCACAATGTTCAGTTGTTTGCCATTGTGTAATCGCATGCCTTGCAGTTGCTTTAAATTATGTTGCAGTAAATCGTAGTTCTCATCTGCTTTATTTTCTTCAATAACCGTTAATACAGTGTCTTCATTTACAAAACGTACAGTATCATCAATATGTCCATCGGTATCATCACCAATAATACCTTCATCCACCCACAGTATCTGTTCAACACCATAATAGTTGATGAGGTATTCTTCAATCTGTTGTTGATTGAGATGCGGATTGCGATTCGGATTGAGCAAACAGGCAGTAGATGTCATTAATGTACCGTTGCCATTAAACTCAACAGAGCCACCTTCCATGACTATGCCCGGATTGTACACCGGTAAATGATAGTGCTTACCGATTAAGGTTGGTATTACATCATCCAGATCGTACGGAGGATATTTATCGCCCCATGCATTATAGCCCCAGTCAACAATTACTTTCTTTTGTTCTGCATTGGGGTTGATGAGAAATGCCGGACCATGATCCCTGCACCACGCATCGTTGGTAGGATGAAAGAAGAATTCAACTTTGCTAAGATCTACTTCTGCTGTTTGCAAATGGCCTAACGCAAAATTCTTCATGGCTTCATCCGCCACATTAATGCGTACCAGTTCACCTTTCGTCAGTTCTTTAATAAACTGTGCGTAGTACGGAAAGATGGTATGAATTTTTCCCGGCCAGCTTGCTTCTTTATGCGGCCAGCTTAACCAGGTGGCAACATGCGGGGCAAATTCGGCTGGAAAATAGTATCCGAGTTGTTTGGGAGTAAGTTTTGAGTTCATTTTTAATAGTTCATGGTTCATGGTTGAGTGGCTTTTGCTATGAACAATGAACCATCAACCATGAATAGTTTAGTCTTCATCAATAAAACGCTTCGTAATCGGCTGATACGAATCAATTCTTCTGTCTCGTAAGAAAGGCCAATGTGTGCGGTAACGATCTGTTTTTGTGAGATCGAGTTCCTGCACATGCACTTCTTCTGTATCGTGCGATGCTTTGTACAGCAATGAACCAAATGGATTGCTGATGAACGAGCCACCCCAGAATTTCATGGCGCCGTTCTGTTCCAAACCTACACGGTTTACACTTACTACATGGATGCCATTGGCAACAGCATGACTGCGTTGAATGGTTTGCCATGCATTGTATTGTTCGGTATTGGTAGCTTCATCTTGCGATGTTGCCCAGCCGATAGCAGTAGGATAAAACAGAATTTCTGCACCCATCAATGCGGTAATCCGTGCTGCTTCAGGATACCACTGATCCCAGCAGATGAGTACACCAATGCTGGCAAATTTTGTTTTGAATATTTTGTAACCGAGATCGCCGGGAGTGAAGTAAAACTTCTCATAATAAGCCGGATCATCGGGGATATGCATTTTGCGGTATTTGCCAAGGTAAGTACCATCGGCGTCCAGTACTGCAGTTGTATTGTGGTATAAACCCTGTGTGCGTTTTTCAAACAACGAAGCAATGATTACCACACCTAACTCTTTTGCCACGGCACTTAAGGCATCGGTAGAAGGTCCGGGAATGGCTTCTGCCAGCAGAAAATTATCATAGTTCTCTTCATCGCAGAAGTAGAGCGATGTAAACAGCTCCTGCAAACAAACGATTTGAGCGCCCTTAGCTGCAGCTTCTCTTGTTTTGGCAATGGCCTTTTGCAGATTTTCTTCTTTATTGGCGGTACAGCTCATTTGCACCAGCCCAACCTGTACTTTACTCATTGTGCTTTTTTGTTAAGGGGGCAAAAATACAGAAATTGTGGGAGGGGGAGCAACGGTTAGGAATCGGGAATTGATTTGGTCATGTTTACATGGCTGATTCTGTGAACTGGTGTCAGACATGTACGTAAACCTGTCCGCATACAATATACAAGCTGGCTTTATTTCAACCGCTCCAACACACCTTTACGTTTGACGATGTTCTTGTAATCCCATTGAATGTCTCTCGCTTTTGCGAGCCAGCGTTTCAGATCTTTTTTATTGATCTCCGATACTTCGTTGTAGAAAACAGATGCGTCTTTGAATTTTGCTCCTTTTACGTTTAAACTATCTTCATCAAAACCGAGGCCACTCCAAAACATCAGGCGGATTCCTTTTTTCTGTTTACTATAACCCACAACGGGATTACCATCGAGAAACCACACAGGATGTGCATGCCAGATCTTGATCTCCGCTTCTTTAAGTGTTTTGTTGATTTCGGTTGCCAGCAGATCGCAAATAGATTTGTCATCGGCTGTTTGTTGGTTGTTATAGTCTTGTGTAGCAGGAAGCATAAGATTTATTTGATGGCTGTTGGCCTGTATACGAATCCATATTGTTGTGAAGAATCAGATACCGGCAATCCATCATCTCTTTTATACAATACCGATATCCAATCGAAGCTGTTTATATTAATAACATGACGTTTCAAAATACGGGTAATACGTTTGGATAAACTATCTAAATCATCTGTAGTATAAGCAGACACGGCCGCATTTGTCAATTCAATCTTCAATTCACAGGTAGAATTTACATCTGAAGAATTTTTATTGATCGAAGAGATTGAAAACTTGGTAAATGACGTTTGTTTCGATATATCTGCAACGATTGCCTCTAATGGCTTTTTATATTCAGGTTGTATCGGTTTGTTTACGGATATACAGGCTTGAATAAATAAAACAAGTAGTGAAACAGATAATAGGTTGTGGTTTTTTTTCATATGCTGCAAGTATGTATAACTTTTTTTCTCTCTCACAATAGTGCTGTGAAATTCTTTAACTAAAGTAGACAAAATTCTATGCAAACAAAAGCAGCAGATTGTTTACCATAAGATCGACACCTGTATAACTTCCACTTATTTACTTAAGAAAATTTGCAAATACAGTAATAACTATGGCGTTGATGTAATCAATAAAGAATGCACCGACTAATGGTACAACAAGGAAGGCATGCGGAGCAGGCCCATGTTTGTCTACAATGGTTTTCATAACTGCCATGGCATTGGCTACAGTGCCCAGCATAAAGCCAATAAAACCGCTCGACATTACAGCCGATTCATAATTTCTGCCCATCAATACAAACGTGATGAGCGAAGCAAATAAGATAACAATGACAACCTGTGTTAACAAAATCGCTGAAAGCGGAATAGCCAGGTGAAACAGCTCCCAGATTTTCAAATCCATTAACGAAACCATCAGAAATATATTTAGTGCAATACTGCCGGCGAAGTCAATGACCTTTTGATCCACAACGATCCATTCTTTTTTATCGTTGATATTTCTGAATACTGCTCCTACAATCATCGCTCCGATGTATGCAGGGAGCGTAATACCACTTTTAGCAATGAAATAACTGACTGCACTTCCCAAGCCGATAATGATAATAACATTTACTAGACTCATTGTAAAAGCCGAGTTCTCATGGGTAATATCAACACCCAGCGTTTCATTTGTTTCAGCCCAATCTGTTTTTGTACTGATGATATTTTTTGCAGGCTTTTTTTCTAAGTTGAATTTACGGATGAGGAATGTTGCGACAGGACCACCAAGTAATCCACCGAAAACAATTCCAAACGTAGCCGAAGTGATGGCAATTGTTTCCGCCCCTTTTAAACCAAGTGATTCGAACAAAGGAGAAAAGGCCAAGCCTGTTGCAGGTCCACCAACCAACGTTACCGACCCTGCCATTACACCAAAAAGTTTGGATACGCCGAACAAACTTGCAACGCCGATGCCTGCCAGATTTTGTAGTATACAGAAAGCCGATGAAAGCAACAGAAACACAATTACTGCTTTTCCACCTTTTTTCAAAAGCTTTAAACTTGCATTGGTGCCAATGGACGTAAAGAATAACATCATGCACAAAGATTGCATCGATGTATTGCAACTGATATTCAAAAAGCGATCGTGCAGTACAAGGTTAATGGAAGCGAAAATCAATCCACCCAAAACGGCAGAGGGAATGTTCAGCTGCTCAAGAATTTTTATTCTTCGTTTGAGTAATATGCCGGTTAAGTATAACAGGCAGGCAATGGCTAAAGTTTCAATAAGATCTAACTGCAGTTGTGGAACGGGTGTTTCTGTACCTGGCATAAAGTGTTGGCTTGTGTTAAAACAAGATACTTCAACAAAACGAAATATTCCTTTTCCGTTTACCGGCAGAACCGTTTGCTACAGCCGTAATAAGATCTGCACATAAAAAAACTGTGCATGATTCATGCACAGTTTTCAATCATTCAGTAGTTATAAATGTTTATGCCGAGTTTCTCGCTGCATTAATAATGCCAAACGAACAACGGATGATGAGCTTTTCATACGCAGCTTTATTGCCGGCAGATGGATGCTGTTCGGTGAGCTCCCTGCACTTTGCAATTGCATACTGCTGTATGGTAATCAACGGCATCACAATGCGCTCACGCATCTGAATCGATAACTGTTCAACCGGGTAGTTTTCCATCAGCTCTGTTTTACCACCCAGCAGCAACACATATTTCTTTGTGAGTTCGTATTCGTTATAAATCATCTGCCATATTTCGCCATACACCGGATCGTCTGCTAAATATTCGGTGAGAGGGAAGAAACATTTCTTCATCGCCATTTCACAGTTATCCATCAGTGTTTTTATAAACAGCGAATTATTGTACAGTTGTTTGATCTCACCAAAACGGCCTTGGTCATCCAAAGCTTTCAATGCGGTACCAACACCATAGTATCCCGTAACATTTTGTTTTAACTGGCTCCACGCACCAACGTAAGGAATAGCACGCAGATCTTTTAATTCAAGACGTGCAGAACCGCCTCGTTTCGCCGGGCGACTGGCAATATTGGTATCGCTGTAATATTTCAGCGGACTTATTTCTACCAGGTATTGCATAAAGTATGGATGCTTTTTCAGTTCGGTATAAGCATCATAGCTTTTGCCGGCCACTTCCATAATCAATGCTTCTTCTTCTTTACTCAGCGTTACTTTATTTGTTGCAAATAAATCGTTGCTGATGCCTGCATTCAGCAACTGCTCAATATTAAACTGTGCTGCATCGGGTGTACCAAAGTTGGAGCTAACGGTTTGTCCCTGTACGGTAAGCTGTATTTCTTTATTGGAAATATGCTTACCCATGGATGCATAAAATTTATGTGTTTTACCACCGCCACGTGCAGGAGGTCCGCCACGGCCATCAAAAAACATCACATCAAAATCATATTCTTTTGAAATGCGGCTCAGTTCTTCTTTCGCTTTATAAATTCCCCAATTGGCCATGAGGTAACCGCCATCTTTTGTGCCATCGCTAAAGCCAAGCATAATGGTTTGGCGGCGTCCACGACGGATGAGATGCTCTCTGTACACTTCATGCGTGTACAGCTGTTTCATTACTTCCGGTGCACTCTGTAAATCTTCAATGGTTTCAAACAGCGGTACAATATCAATATTCAGATGATCTTTATCCCAACCGCTCAGTAATAACAGTTGAAACACTTCCATTACATTTTCTGCACTGGTACATTGGCTGATGATGTAACGGCTGCAACCATCGGTTCCGTTCTGTTGCTGAATGGTGCGGATATTCTTCATTACATCCAGCGTTTCTTTTACCATATCGGATGTAGCTGTATTTTCCTCGTTAACTACATAGCCGGGTAACAGCGGAAAGTTGGCATGGCCTTCTTTTGCTGCAATGGCCGATAATACTTTCCGGTGTACCGAACTGTCCTGGCGAATATCGAGCGATGCAAAATGTAAACCGAAGAGTTGTACTTTGTTGATTAACGCATCAACCTGGTTCTGGAACAATCCGTTGTGTTGATGAATAAGAATACTTCTTATTTCAAACAAGGTTGTAAGTACTTCTTCTTTACTTAAGCTGGTGGTGTGCCCCGGTATAAAAATATTATCGTATAATTTCTTTTCTAATCCTGCCAGTAAAATATCAACTCCCTGGAAAGTGAGACGGCGTTTCATGCGGCGCACATCGAGGTAATAACATTTAATAATGGAACCACGTAACAGCTCTGCTACTTTCAATGTAATATCAGTTGTTACAAATGGATTTCCATCTCTGTCGCCACCGGGCCAGAAACCCATGCGGATGAGTGGTTGATTAAATTCAATACCCAACTGCAGTTGATTTTTAATATTGCTGTAAATTCTGCCGGCTGCACTGTAAAATACATTTTCCAGGTACCAGATTAAACTTACGGCTTCATCGTAAGGAGTGGGGCGTTGCTTTTTCAGAAACGGTGTTTTACCTAACTGTTGCAGGTAGGTATTAATCAACGTTGCATTATTTTCAGAAAGCGCTTTCGATAAATCATGAATAATGCCTAACACAGAGCCGGGATAAAACTGTGTAGGGTGGGCGGTTAATACAAGTCGAATACAATAGTCGTTTAACTTTTGTATCAACTCCTCTTCTTTCTCTTTTGTTTGTACTTCGTTAAACAATTGTTTTAACGAGCCGGTGCCCTGCATGTCGTGTACTTCACGAAAAGCCGCATCTTCCAACGCATCAAACAATACAATTTGCCGCTCGGTATATTGTACAAAGCGAAACAGCAGATCAATTTGTTCCTGCTCTTTACTGTACGATGTGTGGCGGGAGAAAAAATCCTCAATGATTTCAACAGGGCTTTGTTTCTTTTTATAACCATCTTCGGTATTGGTTAATAAAAGTGAAAGCATGATACCTGTGCGTTCAATTCGATGGAACGGCAGCGAAGTAAACAAACTGTTGTAAAGCTGAAATTTAATACCTACCTGGCTTTTAAATTGCTGAAGCCCGGTTGTGTTTGAAAATGACATAGTAATCCTGTTTTAAAAAGCAGGCAATCGTTGAGCGGAAAGATAAAAAGAATTACAAGGCTGAAAAAATTTGTTTACGCAAACGTTAAAGCCGCCTTACGGGGCGGCTTTGTTTTCTTTGATCTGGTAAAAGTTGCGGACAGTTGTAATTAAACGAAACGAAGTGTTTTTATAGGCTGTTAATTGTTAATAAGGTTTCATGGTTAATGCGTTGTGCTTTTCGGCAGGCTTGCAACGACCTTGTGTTGACTGTTTGCTTGCAATTGTTCGTTTTTATTTTAATGTTATACAAATGAACGGTTGTAAAGGATAAAATTTGCTGTTGTACATGTTTGGCAATTAACGTTGCCTGTTGCTGAACACTGATATCATCGGCAGCAATTAATTGCAGCGGTTGCCTGTTCTTTACCATCATCCAGGCAGCTAATACAACGATTAATAAAATTCCTTTTTTCATGTTGATGCGTTTTACTGTTTCAGTATAACACAAAGATAGATTTGTAAAAAGCCTGCACAATAGCATAAATATGTGAAAAGCTGTAACCGATGTATGAAGTGTGGTAAACGACTTATCAATCGTTTTAGCTGTATAAAAAAAGCCATCCACAAAGGATGGCTTTCTGTTACCTGAAGATGTTGAATTAACGGTTGTTTTGCGTTGTTTGCCATTTATGTACAAGGATGTCAATACCCTCGTCGGCAGCAAACAACAGTTCGCCGATGTTATTCAATTCAACTTTCGATGCGCCACTAAGTGTTACCTGTAATTTATTTGATGCAAGAATACCATTGCTGCGCACATACGATGCGCCTTTAATAATCAGGTTGCGCAGGTTTTGTACAGGAACATAAACTGTTACCCGTTTGCGCATCGAACCTTTTTTACTTAAGATGCGCACTTCTCCGTTTTTCTGGTCGAGCAGAACGGCATTTGCAAATTTTTCTTCGCCTGCAATACGAATGGTTGCATCGGTACTTTCGGTAAGCACCACATCAATATCGTGGCTAACTTCCAATGTACTGAACTGTGCTTTCAACTGTACTTCTCTTGTTACAATTTCTGCGTTGGCTGCAGAGGCTGTAAACAGGCCCATGAAAAGGATGAATAAATACTTCATGATGATAAGGTTTGTGGCTTTCGCCGTTTTGTTTGATCGGTTTAACGGTACAAAGATGCTGAACATGCAAGGGCATTACAATCGCATAAATATGTTCAGTTCTTAGGTTTGGCAAGCCTGTAAGGCGCTGCACCACATAATCATGTGGTTTTGCTGCCGGGGTTCTGTAATGTAAAGCCCGTTGTTTACATTTGAGGTAGTAAGCAATTGCATGAGAATATTCATTACGTTCCTTTTTGTATGTACCACAGTTGTGCATCTTTCGGCACAACGCTTTTCTTATTCCTTTAACCGCATCAGTACCGATGATGGATTAGGTTTACAGTCGAATGTTATTTACAGTATTTACCAGGATAAAAAGGGATTTATCTGGATTGGAGGCAGCAATGGCATACAGCGTTTCGATGGTGGTAAGTTTGTTACGTTTGATCCGGAAGGTACCAAAGGCGATCCCTTGCCAACGGTTGCAGTTAACCAGATTTTACCGTACGACAGCAGCAGCATGTGGCTTGGTGCATTTGCACTGCGCCAGGTTGGAATTTTTAATCCATCTACTTACAGCTATAAAATTGTACCCATTAAAACATCCAAGCCGCTTCCGCCACGTTCGGAGTTTCGCATGTGGCAGGATGGTTATGGCCGTACTTACATTAACATTAAACAGTATGGTAAAATTGTGGTGTACGATAAAGAACTCAATGCGTTTACCGAAAATACGGTGTTGAATCTTCTGCCGGCCAACTGGAAAATCGGCTTCAATACATTTCACGATAAGGTAAAAAAGCAATACTGGAGTGTGTGCGACAGCGGTCTTGTTGTATACGATGAAGCCAGTAAACAAATTTGGTATAAAGGAAATAACCCTGCCGGTATTGCCTTGCTCAACAACGAAAAAATAAATTACAACGTAACCGAATTTTATATTGACAAACAGCGCAGGCATTGGATTTTTAACTGGCCGGGCAGTCAGGCTTATCATTGTTTTGATGAAAGCGGCAAAGCGTTAAATGATACAGCCGGTTTAAATGGTGTAGGTACATCGTATACCGAAGTGCGTAGTTTTTTTGAAACAAAGAAAGGAGCTTTATGGGTGTATGGGCTGGCTAATTTATTCAGTCTTTCGAACGAAGCTAATCCCATCAATAAAGGATTTCAGTTATACCGCACACAATACCTCGACAACTATGGCATCCGTTACGAAGCTATTAACCAGTTGTACGAAGACAGAGATAGTGTATTGTGGATTGCAACCGACCAGGGATTGTATTACACCTCTAATTTTTCTACCGATATTGTAAACATGTATCTCTCGGCCATACCCGGCCAGTACAGTGTTACCGATTTAACCGAACTGCAAAACGGCGATTACTGGATCAGTACATGGGGCAAAGGTATTATCACACTTGGCCGTAATTTCAAACCGTATCCATCGCCGTTGTATAAAAACATGCAGCATGTACCTGCCGGTAATGTACAAACGTACAAGCTCACCTGGAGTATGTGCCAGCAAAAGACAACCGGTAAAATTTATATCGGATGCCAGTATGGATTTCTGATGGTGCATGATGTAAAAACACAACAAACAGAATATCTCCATCCTCCTGAATTTGATAACCGTACCATCCGCTACATTGTAGAAGATAAGAATAACATGCTGTGGTTTGGTACACAGGCGGGGCGTTTAATTAAATACGACGGAAAAGCATATCGTACCGTTCTTGATTTAGGAGCAGGTGCCATTATTTATAAATTACTGGTAGATACTGATGGTTGGATTTGGGTGGCTACACAAGACAAAGGTATTTATGCTGTAAACGGTACAACCGGAAAAATAGAACAACATTACACAGCAGATGCAAAAACGAATAAACTGTTTACGAATTCCTGCGATGACCTGGAACAACTCAATGACAGTATTATTTATGCAGCAACATCTGCATTGAACATCATTAACAAAAAAGCAAAAACAGTAACGCAGGTAACAGTGCGTGAAGGATTGCCTTCGAACTCAATTAAACGTTTACGGTTAGACCGCAGCGGTTATCTCTGGATCATTACACACAAAGGGCTTTCCCGTTACGATCATAAACGCAGGAGTTTTACCAGCTATGGCAGTAAGGATGGTATCTTAATGGGCGAGTTAACCGATAAAGCCGATTTCATCTGCAGCGATGGGTATCTGATGTTTTCGGGTGTAAACAGTTTGTTGTTTTTTAAACCCGAAGTTTTTCGCCGCAGTGTACCACCGCCCGATGTTACTTTAACCGATTTTTTATTGGGCAGCGAATATCAATTACTCGATTCGTTGCAACGTTTACGTGAAGTACGTTTAAATCCCGATCAGAATAATTTTACCATCAGTTTTGCTTCACTTGATTTTAAAAACAGGGAGAAGTTCATTTACTATTATAAAATGGAAGGGCTTAATGAAGACTGGATCCGTGCAGACCGCTTGTCTGTTCCGTTTACAGCACTTGCACCCGGCCGTTATATTTTTAAAGTAAAAGCCGAAAGCCTGGATGGGATGGTGTCGAAAAACATCAGCAGTTTACATATTTATGTAAAGCCTCCTTTCTGGCGTACCAAATGGTTCATCAGTTTGTTGCTGGTCATTATTGCATTAATAGCCTACAGCATGCACCGGTTGCGTTTAAAACGCTTTTTTGCGGTTGAAAAAATCCGTAACCGTGTAGCACGTGATCTGCACGACGATATGGGCAGTACACTCAGCACCATTAATATCCTCAGCTCAATGGCAAAAGCCAAACTGAATACCGATGCACATAAAACAGCCGAGTACATCAGTAAAATAAGCGATAACAGCCAGCGGATGATGGAGGCAATGGATGATATTGTATGGGCCATTAAACCCGCCAATGATACAATGCAGAAAGTGGTGGCCCGTATGCGTGAGTTTGCTACAAGTGTGTTTGAGGCAAAAGATATTGAACTTGATTTTAAAGCCGATGAAGAAGTGAATGAAGCGAAAATAGATATGGAAGGTCGAAGAGATTTCTTTCTTATTTTTAAAGAAGCAGTAAACAATGCTGCTAAATATGCACGGTGCAGTAAAGCCGAAGTGCGTGTGTTTGTTGAAAACCGAAAGCTTGTGCTGCAGGTAAAAGATAACGGTATTGGTTTCGATGTAAAACAGGCAGATGGTGGTAACGGCCTCGGCAATATGCAAAAACGTACCGATGCATTAAAAGGAAAATTACAATTAACATCGATAGAAGGTGAGGGAACAGAAGTAATGTTAACTGTGCCGCTTAATTAAATGATATGACCCGTTCACTTAGTCAGAAGTTCCGTTTTTTTACATTCGTCTGCATTGCATTGCTGGCGTATGTACACGGCTACAACCTGGAGAACGGATATCTTGCTCCTTTCAGTTCGGTGGAAGAGCCTTTAACCATCACTACTTTTTTTGAATACTTTGTGGCCAATGGCTTATTGCGGTTTCGCATACCGATGTTGTTTATGATTTCGGGGTATTTGTATGCTACGTACGATCATCGTCCGTATCTGCAGCAGGTAAAGAACCGTTTCCGCACATTGCTGATTCCTTATTTTGTATGGAGTGCACTGGGATTATTATTTACGTTTTTGTTGCAGCAGTTTCCTTACACAGCGAATGTGGTGCACGAAGCAGGTATCGATCAGTTTGGCGATAACAGGCCCTATGCCGAAATCGGTTGGGCAGGTATTGTTGAACGTTGGTTGCTGGCACCTATTGCTTATCAGTTGTGGTTTATTCTGGCATTGTTTTTCTTTAATCTTGCATATCCTGTTATTCGTTGGTTTGTTTTAAAAGTTCCATATATCTGGTTACCGTTTACGTTCCTTCTCTTTTTTGTATCGGTAATTAATGTACCGTTTATCGATTTCAGGGGATTATTTTTCTTTTCACTTGGTATATGGATTCAGAAACGGAATTTTTCTCTCGAAAAAGAACCGCAATGGTTTAGCCTTGGTTTAGCCATGATTGTGTTTGTTGGATTTTCGTTCGTTAAAACATTTATGGCGTTTGAACTGGAACCCGATACAACCAAAACATGGATTGTACTCATCATCATGCACCAGATAGCAGTACTGGCTGGTATTATGAGTATGTGGTTTGGTGCCGATCGTGTAATTAAATGGTTCCTCAGCAAGCAATGGTATCACACCACCAGCAGCTATTCGTTTTTTGTATTCGGTATGCATGTGCCATTATTGCCGTACATGATGCAATGGGCTGTAATGAACACAACTGCCATACCTAACTACCGGTTATTGTGTTATTTGTTTGTGCCGTTTGTTACGTTAAGTATTTGTATAGGTACGGGTATGTTGCTGCATCGCTTTGTACCAAAACTGTACGGATTTTTGACAGGTGGCCGTGGCTTCTGATAAACATACACATGTTTATGTGATGGGTGGCAAATTCACGGTATGTACCTTTGTATAAACACAATTGATATGATTAAAGTAATGCTGTACGAGGATAATCCGCAGTTGCGTGAAGGGTTAACAATGTTGATTGATGGCAGCGATGGATTCTGTGTATTGGCTTCGTACAAAAACTGTGATAATGTAACAGATGAAGTGGCAGCCTGGACTCCCGATGTGATATTGATGGATATTGATATGCCCGGAACCAATGGTATTGAAGGGTTAAAAAAGATAAGAGCCGTAAACAGCAATGTAAAGATTTTGATGCTGACGGTATTCGACGACAATAAAAATGTTTTCGATGCGATCCGTAACGGTGCCAATGGGTATGTATTAAAGAAAACACCGCCGGCAAAATTGCTGGAATATATACAGGAGGCTGCCAGTGGCGGAGCGCCAATGACTGCTTCAATTGCGACACAGGTATTGAAAATGTTTTCGCAGATAACACCATCGCAAAACGAAGATTATAATTTAAGTGATCGTGAAAAGCAGGTGCTGCAATTACTGGTAGATGGGTACAGTTATAAAATGATCGCATCTGAAATGTTTATCTCTATTGATACAGTACGCAGCCATATTAAAAAGATTTATGAGAAGCTGCATGTAAACTCCAAGAGCGAAGCAGTAGCCAAAGCATTTAAAGATAAATTATTGTAACAGCTATTTTTGTTTGTTTGCAGACAGCCCCGGTACAGCCGGAGCTGTTTTTGTATGGGAGCTTTGCCTCACATCACTTCAGGTACTGTATTGGGCAATTCACACAATTATGCGGTTGATTTGCGGCTTGTTGCAATCTATCTTCACAGCAGTTACGTTAATACATTAAACCTTGTTTTATGAACGATCTGATGTGGGCACATATCTATGTTGTGGCAACAGGCAACGGCGTTCGTTACCTGCTGATCAACTGTACGGGCAATCCTGAAAATAACTGATGCTTCTTTTTGCTGTAAGCTTCATTGCCTATCTTTAGTGCAATGGAAATTACCTTACTGCAACAATATGTACAGCAAATATCTCCCTTGCCACAGGAAGAGCTGGAACGCTTTACGGCCAACTGGCAACCGCTTACAGTAAAACGTAAAACCATTCTTACCGCAGCCGGCGAAACCGAACGTTACCTGTATTTTGTTTTAGAAGGTGTACAGCGTGCTTTTTATATCGGCGATGAAAATAAAGAAGCCACGATTGTGTTTACATATCCACCCTCGTTTAGCGGAGTGGCCGATAGTTTTCTCACACAATCACCTTCGCTTTACTTTTTAGAAACCATTACGGCAAGCCGGTTTCTTCGTTTGCCGTACGACGAAGTGGAAGCCATGCGCAAATCATCACCACTTATTCAGCAGTTGTTATTTAAAGCCACCGCCTTTGCATTAAAAGGTGCTTTGCAACGCCATATCGAACTGCAGTGTTTCAGCAATGAAGAAAAGTTTAGAACGCTGTTGAAACGGAGTCCGCATATTCTCAATCTTGTGCCGCATAAATACATTGCTTCTTACCTGGGCATGGATGCTACCAACTTCAGCAAGTTGCTTGGATCTGTAAAAATCTGATATCTGTAAATCTTGGTTTTTACCAAGAATGTTTTCCGGCTGTCTGCAGAAATTTGTTGAAAATTCAGCACAATGAAACAGATTAACAGCAACAGCTTGCTTGAGCTTTTACAAAACGATGTACGGGAACTGTTGTTGCAGTGTACAATGTTGCAACATACCGATGCTGCCTTACTGGTAAAACAACCTGCAGCAGGAAAGTGGAGTGTGGCGCAGGTGCTGGAACATCTTAATATTTATGCCCGCTACTATATAAATGCCATCGAGCAGAAATTACACCTCAATCAATCGGGTGCTAACGAGGTATTTACACCGGGCTGGCTGGGTAACTATTTTACACAGCTGATGAAGCCTGCAGATGATTACACTTTAAAATCGAAAATGAAAGCACCGTCAAACGCAGTGCCATCTGCACAGCCCGATGCACAAGCGATGTTACAGGAGTTCATTCAGCATCAACATCATTTATTAAACCTGTTACAGATAGCCCGTTCGGCTAACCTTGATTACATCCGTGTTGCTACCACACTCAGCAAATTAATTACGTTAAAACTGGGCGACACCTTCCGGTTTTTTATTGCGCATGAGCAACGTCATTTTTTGCAAATTAAAAACACCTTGCAGGCGCTACAACCGTTTGCTGCTAACCTGCAGGTGAAATGATGTGATTGTAATATCACATCATTTCATACCTGCTGCTGCATTTTCACATGAATGTGTGGTTGGGTCAGTACCGGAATTTAGGAAGCTTTGCACATCAATAATTGTTACCATGAAATTAAACCTTATCATCTTTCTTACAAGTTTCGGTTTTGCCCTTACCGGTGCAGCGCAGCAAAATGCAAAGCCACTGGGCTTTGATGCGGCAGCCGGAGTACAAACCTATTACGCACCCTTTTTAAAAGCCGAAGTGGTTGGAGTGCAGCCTGTGGTTATGGCAGGTGTACATCAACCGATTAACCTGAAAAATACAATTGGTCTTTCGCTGCGTTTAGGTTACAACAAGCATCCGAAACAAGGCGATGCGTTATTTACGCAGTTGCTGTTTCAATACAATCCGGTTATTGCAAAGCGTATTGAATTAGGAATTGGTACCGGTGTTGGTTACCAGTTTTCCTTTTATCCTTCTGCTCCGTTAAAATGGAATGGCAGCGAATGGATAGAAGGGAAAGGCAGCAAAGGCATTTTGCAGTTGCCGGTACTTGCCAGTGTTGGCTATAAATCAATTCATACAAAAACAGGCAGTATTACGCCGTATCTGGCTTATCAGCTGAATGTGTTGCTGGGTTATACTCCCGATTTATCACCTCTTCCTTCCTCTTACTTTTTGTTGGGTGTAAAGTATTCTTCAAAGAAATAATCACTACTAACCTTATCATCAATTTATGAAACAGCTTCGTTTTATTATACCCGCCTTGGTATTGTTCGCACTGCAATCGTGCAGGAAAGATATTTACAGTTCAGCCGTTGTAGTTGTAAATGCTCCTGCTTTACCAGTTAACAGCAATCACCCGATGAAGGACAGTCTTACATTCCTGGTGAACAAACATATTGCTAAAGGTGTAACCGGTGCACAGGTAATGGTAAAGAATGCCGATGGTTTGTTTGTAGTAAATGGCGGCTACGCAAAAGTGGAAAGCAAAATACCGATGACGGATCATTTAACAGCATGGATTTACAGTATATCTAAAACGTACCTGGCTGTTACTGCCTTGCGTTTAAAAGAAAAAGGTTTACTAAATCTGGATGCAAAAATCAGCGACTACTTACCAGCAGCCGTAGTACAGCCATTGGCCAACGGTAACCGGATTACTGTACGCCAGTTAATGAATCATACAAGCGGATTACGCAATCATACTGTAGAACCTTCTTTTCAGTTATACCAGTTAAACAATCCGCTTACAGTATTAAGTCTCGAAAAGAAAATAAGTTTCATTCATAACAAACCGGCTTTGTTTGAACCGGGTACTGATTTCTTTTACAGCAACAGCGGTTATACGTTGCTGCAGTGGGTAGTAGAAAAAGCAGCAGGTAAACCCTATGCACAGGTTTTACGGGAAGAAATTCTGCAGCCGTTAAATCTTACAAAAACATTTTATGCTGTTACAGACGAACAGATGACTGTATTAGGTTTTCCGAATTATTATTTTGAACGTTATAATAACGGGCAAATAGAAAATGTAACACAATGGCATAATACCATTGCAAAGGGATTGCAAGGTTATGGCGGTATTGCCGCCAATGGATTGGATGTTATTCGTTTTATGGAAGCATTGATTAACGGACAAATCATCAGCAACGCTTCGTTGCAGGAAATGCGCACATGGGTGCAGGGCAAAAGCAGTACAGAGCCGGATTATGGTTTAGGATTTGAATACTACGGCCGTTATAATAAAACAGAACCTACCGTTACATATGGGCACGAAGGGGATGGGCTTGGCGGAACAACACAGGTAATTTATGTGCCTGCCAACAACACGTATTTGTTTATTACCATTAATGCAGGCCGTCAGTTATTTGGCGAATATCTTTTTAAAACCAGCGATATGAAAATTGATTTATGTCGTTACGTAGCAACCTATCGTTAATCAACTAAAACAGAAACGTATGCGAAACACCTATCCATTACTTTTTCTTACTGCAGCTTTGTTCGCTTCCTGCAAGCCCGAAAAAAATCCGGTACCACCAGCAGAGCCGGTGGTAAAGTATGTAACTAAAATTGCTACTGCCGAAAACGAATACCGTGAGTATGTTTACAACAGCGAAAAACAAGTCAGCAAATACCACGTGCAATTTATTTCGGGCAGTGGTGTTACCCGGCTTACAACCGAGTTCAGTTATGTAAATGGTATTATCAACACAGCAGCATCGCAAGCGGGTTCTATATTTTACGATACCGAAGGATCTCGTGTAATTACAGTACGAAGCTTCAGACCCAGAGGGAGTGAAATTTCGGTGATCAATTTTCTTTATTATCCAAACGGGCTGGTAAGTGAATGCCTGGAAAAAATCAGTCAGCCCGATCCCGGTTCGCCTGTTGAAACAAAACAAACATATGAGTACTATACAGATGGTAATCTGAAACGCATTAATTATTACCTGCGTTACAATCGGTTTGATCCGTTTGAGCTGACAGGCTATACTGTTTTTGCCGAATATGACCGGGCAAAAAATCCGGATAAGTTTTTTTCTTCGATGATTTTTTTACCGACAGTTGTTTTTCAAAAAAATAACCCACTACGCATTGTACATTATTCACCCGCCGGTTCTGTAAACCAGGAAATTACATTTGAATATACATACGATGCAGCTGGTTATCCGCTAACCAAGCGCATGTTCGACAGCAGAACTGCCGTAAGCATTCTGTTTACTTATACTTATTAATTTGTTGGGGAGGATTGGTTTCAGTTGTTGGTTTCCGGAGCGCCGAAAGGCGCTCTTTTTTTCACATACTTATGTGGTTTTGTGTAACTATAAGTAGACCTATTTTTAAACCATGAAACCTGTCATCTTTTTACTCGCCTTATGCGTACAACAATTGTATGCACAAATCAATACACAGCAGAAATTAAAAATTGATACGCTGCTGCAACAGTTTGTTGAAACAAAACAATTTTCGGGAACGGTACTCGTGGCTAAAAACAACGATATCCTGTACAGTAAATCGGTTGGATTAGCCAACAAAGAAACAGCAGTGCCGAATAAGCTTGAAACGAATTTCAATATTGCGTCAATGGGTAAAACGTTTACAGCAACCCTTATTATGCAATTGGTGCAGGAAGGTAAATTGTCTTTAAACGAAAAAGTGGCAACCATACTTCCTGAGTTTGCCATTAAACGTGCAGACAGTATCACCGTGTATCAGCTGCTTACGCATACATCGGGTGTTGGCAATTATATGATGCATGTAAATTTTGAAGACGAGCGCCGCAACCTGAAATCGCTTGATGATGTAATGCCTTATGTTGTTGCGATGGAGCCTACCTCAAAATTTCCGGGTGAAAGTTATCAATACTCCAACTCCGGTTTTATTATTCTGGGTAAAATTATTGAGAAGCTTACCGGTAAATCGTACAACGAAAACCTGGAAGAACGCATTTTTTCAAAAACAGGAATGAAGCAATCGTACATTCATTATCCGGCTACATTTAATGCACCTAAAGAAGCAACACCTTACCTCGCTTATACGCCCAAAACGTTTGTAAACGGAACAGCCGATGAGTTCCCCGGATTTTCTGATGGTGGTATGCAATCGAACGTGGTAGATCTCTATCGTTTTGCCAAAGGGTTATTAAACGGCAAACTGTTGAGTACTGCTATGCGTGACAGTATGTGGAACGGTAAAGTAAAATTCAGCAGAGGTGGTATGTATAGTTTTGGCTGGATGGATAATGAAAATAGTTTCGGGAAACATATTTACAGCCACGATGGTGGTGGTAAAGGCTTTTCTTCGGATCTGCGTATTGTTAAGGAAGATGGTTATGTTATTGTAGTGCTGATTAATAACCGGGTAAACCCGAGAGATGTATCGGATAACATTCTGCGTATTTTATACAACAAAGAAGTACAGCAGCCCATCAAGTTTCTTGAAAATATTCTGCTGGAGATAACTGAAGCGAAAGGTTTTGATTATGTATACAACAACTACAAACAGATTTTAAAAGAACAGGGAATGGATAAAACGCCCAACCCATGGGTTTACATCATGTTCTCTGATATGTTTGAGAATATGAAAGATATGGAGAAGGCGTTAAAGGTAATGGAAATGGGCAGAGCAGAATTTCCAAACGAAGCTTCTATGTACAATGTTACCGGGCAGTTATATGCCAACCAGAAAAAATACAAAGAAGCAGCAGAGTGGTTTAATAAAGCGCTTGCCATTAATTCAAACGATGAATTTGCAAAAATGATGTTGAACAATATCAGCAGTAAATTAAAATAACCCTATAACGTTGAACGGATGTTACGAAAATCAGTTGTATTTATAGCAGCCAGCGTAGATGGTTTTATAGCAACACAGGATGGCGATCTTGGTTTTTTATCGGCTGTAGAAAAAGAAGGTGAAGATTACGGATATGCCGATTTTATTTCTACCGTAGATACGGTGGTGCTGGGTAAAAAAACATACGACAAAGTGATCGCCATGGGTTATCCTTTTCCGCATGCAGATAAAGAAGCATACATTATTACACAAACTCCCGCTGAGCCGGTTGGTTCTGCACAGTTTTATACAGGTGATGTGGTAGAACTGCTGCAGCAGTTAAAACAGCAGGAAGGACGTACCATATTTATTGATGGTGGCGCATTTGTTGTAAACCGGTTGTTGCAGGCCCGGCTCATCGATGAACTCTATCTTTCATTAATACCGGTGGTGCTTGGTAGTGGCATTAGCCTGTTTCAACCAACCAACCCATTGCAGCAGCTGGAGTTACTCAATATTAAATCGTTCGCTACCGGTTTGGCGCAGCTGCATTACCGGTTTGTGCACAGCTGATGAATCGTTTATTCAATCATACAGCTGAAGACAAATCAATACTAATATTTATAATAACGAACGTATGAAACAGTTTTTCGGCCTTATCATTCTTTGTGTTGGATTGCTTTCCAGTGCCAATGCACAAATTACAGCACAACAAAAAAATGACGCAATTGACAGCATCGTAAAGTTGATGAATGAACGCTACACTTTTCCGGAAACAGCAAAACAGATTGAGCAGTTTCTTCGAAAACAACAAACAGCAAAGGCATACGATAGTATTACGGATGGAAATATATTTGCTGCTAAGCTTACAACAGATGTACGCAGTATATGTAACGATAAGCATGTAACCATCCGCTACTCGCCGGAAGTATTGCCGGTAAGCCGTGCTAATATGATGCAGATATCGGATGAAGAGCGGAAAGAGTATGCAGAGTTTTTGCGGCTCGAAAATTATGGTGTGACGAAGCTTGAAATACTGAAGGGGAATATCGGCTACATTGATTTTAAGTTTTTGTGTGGCACTGAGTTTGCCGGTGATTTTTATGCAGCCATGATGAATTATGTGCAGCATACCGATGCATTGATCATCGACTTCCGGAAATGTGGCGGCGCCATGAGCGATAATGTAATTCCTTTCCTCTGCAGTTATTTCTTTGCCGATAAAACACATCTTAATGATTTGTTTTGGCGTGAAGGAAATTTTACACAACAAACATGGACACAGGTGGTGGTGCCCGGGAAAAAGTATCTGAACAAACCTGTGTATATTTTAACCAGCGGCGGTACGTTTTCCGGTGCAGAAGAAATGGCCTACGATCTTAAAAATTTAAAACGTGCAACCATTATTGGCGAAGTAACCGGAGGTGGTGCAAACCCCGGCGGCTCCATTAATGTTACGGAGCACTTCAATATGTTTCTGCCGATTGGCCGTGCAATTAATCCCATTACAAAAACAAATTGGGAAGGAGTAGGCGTGCAACCGGATACGTTGATTAAATCACGATTGGCATTGTATAAAGCATACTTGCTTGCTATGCAGCAAAGTATGCAAACAACCCCCAATCGACTGTGGAAAGAAGAATTGAAACGACTGATTACAGAACATGAAAGCAATATACCACAACTGGTAAAGGTTACGTTTCGGTTGAAAGGGTATGCCTCTGCTAAAAATATTGTTGTTGCCGGTGGCTTTAACGATTGGTCAACGTCTTCTGCAAAAATGAAGCGGGTAGGGAATGAGTGGGTGGTTGAAACGGAGGCCGAACCTGGCAAACACCTGTACAAGTTTGTAGTTGACGGGCAATGGATACTCGACCCTGCCAATAAACAAACGGCTTGGGAAAACGGATATGAAAATTCGGTGTTGCACATAAAATAATTTGAAGTAGCTGTAACATACAGTTGATGTAAACCGTATACTGATAAAGAAAACAGCTGCCGAAGTTCACATGTTTATGCGGTTGCTGTAGTCTGTTTATTTGATCATTTTTATTCAGTCATAATCAATAGAAATTACAGTTGCTAATCAAACACCTCAGACCTGTTCATCAGGTCTTTTTATTTCACATATTTATGTGGTTGTGCCACATTGTTACAGATATGAAATTTGCAAACCTTATCATCTTTAAACCTGTTAAAATGAAATTCAACCTTCGTAAAGCAGCCTGGCTGCTTGTGCTTACTGTAAGCACCTCCGCTTTTATTCTTTCCTGTAAAAAGCCCACATCGCAACCGACACCTGTTACAAAAATACAGGCCGTATTATCGCCCGATGATCAACTCAGTTTCGAATACAACACAAACGGCACGGTAAAAACCGTTCAGCTGAAAAACAGTTTTGTAACATCAGGCGACCTGGTCAATTACCAGGTTAGTTATAATGCGCAGGGAAAGATCAGTGAAATTATTTCGGATGAAGATATCCGCATTGTACCTGTATATGCAGAAGGTGTTTTAAAAGAAGCTGCATTTGAATCGTTAGGCGGTACGTTGCTGCTGCAAACAGATTATGCCTACCTCAACGACCGTTTAAAAACAGTGACTATTACAACTGCTGCCGGTTTGCCGTGGATGCGTTTTGGTTTTGATTACACAGCTGAAAGCAATATTGCCAAGACATCTTTCTTTTTACAGGACCCCTTGAACCCTGCACAATTTATTTCGAGCGGCACAGTTACTTATACGTACGATAGTAAAATAAATCCGTTAAACGAGTTAAAAGATTTATTACACCTGTTATGGTTACCTGTAAACCCGAATAATGCATTAAGCGAAATCCATAAAGACAGGGATGGCTTACTGGAAGAAACAGTCAACTATACGTATCAGTATCATGCAAATCAAACGCCCAAGTCGGCTGTAATGCAATCAACTGTTCCGGGACAAAATGCAGAAACTGTCAACTTTACTTTCGTGTATTTCTAAACAACATTTTTCAGCATACAGTAGTTGGTTACGCCCGGGTATTTTTGCCCGGGCTTTTAATTTACGATGCTGAACCTGGCTGATTGCGAACCAAACGAAGAACCAAAGTAATATTCCTCTTTTCGTTGTTTGCCGTTTTTCAATTGCAGCAACTGATTTGTTTTTGATCCATCAACCGCTACTGTTGCTACGGGCTGCTTTAAGCGGAACAAACGTAAACGGCCCTGGTTTTGTGCTGCAACAGCAGCAATCGATCCATTGTATGGAAACTGAACAAGTGAACGTGCATTACCTGGTACAAGAATGCCACTTTGTAAAATAGATAAAGGTTTAAAATTACCGGCGCCATCACCTTGCAGTACCAATCCGTTCGATGCATCCACACGTCCTTGGTTAGGGTGCATATCGTAAAGATTACCGATGAGTAATACATCAGCATTACCATCTGCATTATAATCATTCACCGCAATGCCAAACACTGCACTAAACTGTGCCTGTGCAGGAAGTGTATGTACTTCAAACGTAAACTTGCCTTTGTTTTCGATCCATACACTTGCAAGTGTAACAGTTGATAATTTTAATTCCTCGTCCCGTTTAAAGTTGCTCATGACTTTATTCATGTCTGCATTGGCATATGCATTATAAACAGGGAACAGTTTTTTAATCGATGGAATTTCATCGGCCAGCTGATCACGGTAGGCGACAGGAAATTCTTTCAATTGCCCATGCAGCGTAGCCGGTTTCCAAATGCTGAGTAATGCATCGGTACGACCGTTGTTATCGTAATCGCTGCTGTATACATGCATCGGTTGTTTATCAGTTGCGTGGTAATAACCGTTATTGCCGAAGTTGCCCGCCACGTAATCCATATCACCATCATTATCTATATCAGCAGCTGTTATACTGTTCCACCAGCCGGTTAATGCATCAGTGGTGGTTGATTGTTGCACCAAGGTTCCCTTATCGTTGCGGAAGAAGTGGATACCCATCCATTGCCCGGTAACAAGTAAATCTGCATCGCCGTCGTTATCTGCATCACTCCACGCAGCATCTGTAACAATTCCCATTTTTTTCAGTGCTGGTGCAACTTTCTCCGTTACTACTTCAAATCGTATGATGCCGTTGCTGCTACTGTTACGCAGCAGGTAACTGATTTCTGCTTTTGGATATTCGCCGGGTACTGCTCTGCCGCCCACAAACAAATCAATATCACCATCGCCATCGAAGTCGGCACCTTTCACGCAAGACTTACTGCTTGCTAAAACAGGCAATGCAGCACTGTCGTACACAAAATTTCCTTTGCCATCGTTCCTGTAAAAACGATCGGCGTAACCCATGCTGTTCTTGGGTAATTCGTTGCCGCCAGCAGCAATGTACACATCCAGGTCTTTATCGCCGTCTGCATCAAACAAACAAATACCTGCATCATCGGCCATTTGCTTTATTCCTGCAATCAATGGTTGTTTGATGAACTGATGATTGGCTTGCTGCATGTAAACAACGGCAGGTTCGGGCTGGCTGCCACCGATTACAAGATCAATTAAGTTATCGTTGTTTACATCGCCTGCTGCCATGGCAGGGCCTGTTTGCGACAGCTTAAATGGTAGTTGTCGTTGTGTATTAAAATCTACATAATCGTATTCGTTATGAAAGAAATCCAAACCTGTTTGCGCCGTAATGTTGCTGAACAGATTGGAGACTGCAATCAGTGGCTGTACTTCGTTGTTCGGTTGTGCTGCAGCCGATTGACTGATAAGCATTGTTTGATTGCAAAGCACATCTTTCAATACTTCTTTTTTACCATTGGGCCAGTAAACAATTACTGAATCAATTTTCGAAATACTGTCTAACCCAAAATGCAGAATGTTTTCAACAGAACTCATGTAACCATGGTAGGGCGTGTTTTCTGCAATCTGTTCGCCGCCTTTGTACATGAGTTTTACAATTGTACCTATGCCGTTGATGTTGGCTGTATCGCCACGGAAGCGGATGCGTAGATAATTTTTTTTCTCCTCCGCTTCGTTGAGTTTGTTTTCCAGCAAGGTTGCTTCCATATTGGTGTTGTTGATGACCACATCCAGGTCGCCATCATTATCAAAGTCGGCAGTTGCAATACCGGCAGAGTAGGTGGGAATGTTCCAGCCCCAATCCAATGTTTTATCGCTGAAGGTTAAGTTGCCGTTGTTATGGTAGATATAGTTGCTGATTTGTACCGGTGGTTGCCGTTGGATCAACTCTTCAATACTGGTAGCTGTTTGCGATTCTCTGTACGATACAAAATCAAGATCCGTTACATCTTTCGGTAAGCCATTTGTCGTCATCACATCTTTATAGCCATCGTTATCTGCATCTGCTAATAAAGCTGCCCAACTCCAATCGGTATTTGCAACACCGGCCATGTAGGCAATTTCGCTAAACACCGGCGCACCAATGGTATCGTTTTCTGTTAAACGTGGGCCCTGGTTCAATTGCAATGTGTTGCGTACAAGCTGGTAAGGAAAACCAAACTGCGATGAATATTGGTACCAGTTATAATCAACCGGGTTAAACATCATCTTCTGGCGGTAATTATCTTCCGGCATCATATCCATCTCAATCAAATCAATCAAACCATCATTGTTGATATCACCCGCATCGTTACCCATTGCATTTAAACTGCCGTGCTTAAAATATTCGCTGTTACGGTTGGTAAAGGTTCCATTCTTATTATTTACATACAGCAGGTTGCCACTTAAATAATCATTGCTGATGTAAATATCTTTCCATCCATCCCGGTTAATATCGAGTACACTGATGCCAAGCCCGTTACCTTCCCATAAAATACCGGCCTGCTTTGTTACATTGGTAAAAACAGGATGCTTTACGGTATCGTTCCAATCGTTACGGTAAAGAATATCGTTGGTAAAACCGCTGCCATCATCTTTTATTTTACGGAAGTTGTTGGGGAACTCCTGGTTCAGATCGTTTACAACAAGGTATACATCCAGGTCGCCATCGTTATCATAATCGAAGAAGTTGGCCATGTGTGTACTTACCGTATCAACCAATCCATATTCAGCAGCGCTTTCTTTAAACGAAGGAATTTTGGTAGAAGGATCAACACCTGTGTTTACATACAGTAAATCTTTTTTCAGTTCGGGATCCTGCCATGCAGCAGCACAAACATAAATATCGAGCAGGCCATCGTTATTAATATCTATAACAGTAGCACCACGGCTCCATTTTTTATTACCGCCCACACCTGCTTTTTCTGTTACATCTTCAAACTGCAGATTGCCCCTGTTAATGTATAAGCGATTGGGGGCAATGGATGCTGTAAAATAAATATCGGGTAAGTTATCGTTGTTAAAATCGCCGATGCCAACACCGCCACCGTTATAGAGGTATTGATAGTTCACCATGTTCATCTGGCTGTTCTCAATAATTTCATTATTGAATGTAAGTCCGCTTTTGGCAGATGGCACGGCAAGGAACAAGGGCTTTTGTTTTTTCGTGCAGGCTGTAAGCAACAGCAGTGCTAACGAAAACAGCAAGGGAATTCGCATAATCAGTAGTATAGTTGCCCGAATTTAGGATAAATTACGGTGCAGGGCGCTACTGTTCAGGCTTGTTGCGGTTTTGTTTTTTGAAACACAAACAACCCGACTAAAGCAGAGAATATAATGCAGGCTGCCAGCAGCAGAAAGTAGTTAACACCGGCAAAGGGTTCGCTCAGCATGGCCATAATACCTTGCAGCATTAGCAGTACTTCGTTAAACACAACGCCGCCTGCAAAAATCCATGCAGCTGCTGTTGCTTTTCGGTTAGGTAAAACAAGTAATTGTTCTTTTGCAAACCACCCAACTAAAAACACACTTACAAAACACAATAATACCAAATGTAAAAAGCCAATTACAATGGCCCGCAGGCCAAATGCATAAGTATTTAATTGCGGAATGGCCGATAAACCCTGCATAATTATTTTTAACGCAAAAGCAGTGCCTGCAATAATCCAGAACCATTTAACAACGGTTGTAAACCGGCCGGCAAATGCTTTTCGGTTATTGATAATAAACCGCAGTAAATACCAAAGTGCAGGCAGTTGAATAACGGCGGCTGTTACAGCAAGCATATACATCCACGAGGGTATCCGCATCCACATAAGCGATAAAAACCAAGCCGGTATAAACGATACCAGTAATAACCAAAAGAAACGGTGGAGCAACTTATCGTCGTCTGGCTTTATCCATTGTTGTACGGTAGCGAAGAACATGCCTGCAATGCTGAACAAAAACCAGCCATTGTATTGAAAGTGCAGGTAGAAGTAAACCGATCCGAAATACAGATCCTGCTGCAGGTTACGTGTAGCCATTAAGTATGCAAGTAAAAATGTACCTGCCGAAGAAACAACATTGCAGGCAATGCCGGCGATCAGAAATTTACGGATGATGCTTTTTAAATTACTATCGATAATTTCTTTAATGGCTAACCAGGCAAATGCATACGAAACAAAAATGGATGCAGTGGAAAACGCTATCGATCCTGTATCGTAGCCCGTAAACGGAAAGGTAAACAGCATGCCAAAGCTGCTCATTTGCTGGGCTACCAGCACCCATTCAAACTGACGTAGTTTTTTTTCGGATGGATGCAGAATATATATAATGGCAATGTACAGTGCCAGGCTTACCCAACCGGAAAATGCAAAATGCGAATGGGCATGCAGTAAATGTTTCTGCTCCACAAAGGGTAAGGCAAATAAAATTTTATAACGCAGCAATACACCAACCGTTGCCAGCAGTAAAAAGTTAAACAACGTAAAACGGGTCCATTTGCTGTAAAAATTTGTGTAGTTCATATCGTATACAAAGCACGTACAGCTGTGTGGCAGTACTTATGATTAAAGTCATAATTAAAACAGATCAGCAAAACACTTTGCCTTTTTCAATTTTAAGTTTCCCTTTTTCGTGCAGCTCACGAATAGAGCGGATGACGGTTTCAACCCGCAGCCCCGTCATATCGGCAATTTGTTGACGGGTAAGCTCAATTTTCATTTGAACTGTTTCTGCAACGCCATGGCTTTTTTTGTATTCGTTCAATAAGCTCATGATGCGATGCGATGGCCCATACGACGAAATTTCTTTCGACATAACCGATTTAAAGCGTAAGCGTTTGGCTAAGGTTTGTGTAAAGTTGAAATGGATGTCGAAATTATCTTTCAACAACTGCAGAAAATTTTCTTTGCGTAAACGGATCACTGTACTGTCGGTATCTGCAACTGCACTGGCGGGATAAGGTGCTTCGTCAAAAAGGGGCGGCTCGCCAAAGCTTTCGCCTGCTTCAAAAAAGCCCTGTATAAATTCTTTGCCTTCATCGTTGCAGTTGCACATTTTAATACGGCCTTCAACTACCTGGTAGTAAAAGTTTGCATTGTTTCCTTCACAAAAAAGTACCTGGCCTTTTTCAATGTTATGCAAGGTGGCTCCCCAGGCAAGTAACAAGTCGGTATTGATGATGCAAGTAGCTGTTTGCGACATGGCTGCAAGGTAAATTGCTGTAAAAGTTGCGGTTCTGATTCAAAATAGCAAAAAATATGACTTATATCATATTTGGTCTTGGATTAAGGGCGGAATGTTGCTAAATTATATGACGCTTAAACGGGTTTAGTCACAATATGACTTCGATCATAAAGCCCTTTTTTACATCGTAGTAATCTTGTTCTGTTAATTCAAAAAATCTTAAAAAATGAAAAAAGTACTTTTTGTTTTAGGTATCTGCGTAACAATTTACGCATGCAGTAATAATTCAACATCTGAAAGCAAAACAGGCGGTGCTGCAGAAAGTACTGCACCTGCACCAACAGCAAATCCATCCAACGATCCGAATCGTGGTATCGGCAAGTTTACCAAGGTTGATGTAAGCCCTTCGTTAGATACAAAAATGGCGGAAGCCGGCAATAAGGTGTACGATGTTAAATGTGCCAGCTGCCACAAACTTACGGATGAGAAGTTGGTAGGCCCCGGATGGAAAGATGTAAGCAAGCGTCGCACTGCAGAGTGGATTATGAATTTTGCTACCAACACCGATGAAATGTTAAGCAAGGATCCTGAAGCTATGGCGCAACTCGAAATTTGCCTGGTGCGTATGCCAAACCAGGGTTTAACCGATGATGATGCACGCCATGTGTATGAATTTATGCGTAAGAACGATGGTGTAAAATAATAGTCATGTACTTATTCTTAACTCTTAATAACAAACAAATGAAACATGTAAAAGCAATACTGTTTCTGCTGATGCCATTACTTGCATTGCAGATTTCAGGATGTAAACCAAAAGGCGCAGGTGGCGCAGCTGCTACAGGTAATGCAAGCAAAGCGTATGTGGCTCCGGGCAAGTACGATGAGTTTTACAATTTTGTAAGCGGTGGCTTTAGTGGCCAGATGAGTGTGTATGGATTACCCAGCGGACGTTTGTTTCGTGTAATTCCTGTTTTTTCGGTAGATCCGGAAAAAGGATGGGGCTACAGTGAAGAAACAAAACCCATGTTAATGACTTCAAATGGATTTGTGCCCTGGGATGATCTGCATCACATCTCTTTCTCACAAACCAATGGCGAAATTGATGGCCGTTGGAGTTTTGGTAATGCCAACAACACACCACGTGTTGCACGCATCGATAACAAAACATTCCGTACAGCAGAAATTATTGAATTACCAAACAGTGCCGGTAACCACTCTTCTCCGTTCATTACCGAAAACTCTGAATACCTTGTTGCCGGTACACGTTTCAGTGTTCCTGTAGGCGATAATCAGGATGTGCCAATTTCTTCTTATAAAGAAAATTTCAAAGGCACCATCAGTTTTATCAGCATTGGTAAAGAAGGCGAACTGGATATTGCGTTTCAATTGTTATTACCGGGTGTAAACTTCGATCTCAGCCGTGCAGGTAAAGGACCGAGCCATGGTTGGTTCTTCTTCAGCTGCTACAACAGCGAACAGGCAAATACATTGCTTGAAGTAAACGCATCGCAACGTGATAAAGATTTTATTCTTGCTGTTAACTGGAAAAAAGCAGAAGAATATCTGAAAGCAGGCAAGGGCGTTAAAAAGCAAGTACGTTATGCGCATAACAAGTGGGATGAAAAAACGCATACAGCCAAGCATGAGATCAGAACAGAAGTAACGGTTATTGATCCTGCCATCTTAAAAGATATCTGCTACTTTATTCCTTGTCCGAAATCGCCACACGGTTGCGATACAGATCCTACAGGCGAATACATTGTTGGTAGCGGTAAACTGGCTGCAGTTATTCCGGTATTCTCATTTACAAAAATTCAAAAAGCAATTGCTGATAAAAAGTATGATGGCGACTTTGGTGGCATTCCTGTAATTAACTACGAAGCAGCTTTACATGGCGAAGTACAAAAGCCCGGCCTCGGACCCTTACACACAGAGTTTGATGCAAACGGTAATGCGTATACTTCGTTCTTCGTAAGCAGTGAAATTGTAAAATGGAATGTAAAGAGTTTGAAAGTGCTTGATCGTGTTCCAACTTACTATTCAATCGGTCACTTATCAATTCCCGGTGGCGATACACGTAAACCCTGGGGTAAATATGTTGTGGCTTACAACAAAATTACCAAAGACCGCTACCTGCCTACAGGTCCTGAACTTACGCAAAGTGCACAGATTTACGACATTAGTGGCGATAAAATGGAGCTCATTCTCGACTTCCCCACCATTGGTGAACCACACTATGCAGGTTCAATGCCGGCATCACTAATCAAAGACAAGAGTGTGAAGATCTTCAAGATCGAAGAGAATCAACATCCTTATGTAACAAAGGGCGAAAAAGAAGCAAAGGTTGTACGTGAAGGAAATAAAGTACATGTATACATGACATCTATCCGTTCGCACTTTGCACCCGATAATATTGAAGGCGTAAAAGTGGGTGATGAAGTTTACTTCCATGTAACCAACCTCGAACAGGATTGGGATGTACCACATGGTTTTGCAGTAAAGGGTGCATTGAATGCCGAGCTTCTGATTATGCCTGGTGAAACATCTACATTGAAATGGGTGCCTGAAAAAGTAGGTGTATATCCCATTTACTGTACCGATTTCTGCAGTGCATTGCACCAGGAAATGCAGGGCTATGTACGTGTATCTCCTGCAGGAAGCAGTCTTCCTATTTCATTTAGTTTAGGTAAGCAGGGTGCTCCGGCAACTGAAGAAGCGAAGAAGTAAGTATTTGTTTTTTAAGATGATTATCATTCCTTAAGTGGCTGGTGGAAACACCAGCCACTCTAAAGGAAAACAGAAAAAGTAAGAACCATGAACAACAAATTGTCAGCAAGAGTACGCATCCTTTCATTGGTATGTGCAGTTGCATTAGGCGCCTCTCTGTTGTTTCCGCTGTGGCGTATTGACTTAACAGCACCGCAGTATCCGGAAGGGTTGGGTTTAAAAATTTATCCGCATAAAATTGGTGGAGATGTAGATGTGGTAAACGGGTTGAACCATTACATTGGCATGCGCACATTGCATACCGAAGATTTTATTGAGTTTACTGTGCTGCCTTATTTGATTGCTGCATTTGCTGTGTTTGGACTGCTTGCGTTTTTAATAAACCGCCGTTGGTTTTTTTATACATGGTCGGTGTTGTTTGTGCTGTTTGGTATTGTAGCTATGTATGATTTTTACAGATGGGAATACGACTATGGTCATAACCTCGACCCTAATGCCGCAATTGTTGTACCGGGCATGGCGTACCAGCCACCGCTGATCGGCTTTAAACAATTGCTCAACTTTGGAGCTTATTCGTTTCCCGATGTAGGTGGTTATATTTTTCTGATTGTTGGTTTACTATTGGTAGCATTTACGTTTCTGGAATGGAAAACAGCACGCAAACAACGTACTTCTGTTACAGCAGCTGCAGTTGTTTCAATGTTGTTATTTCTGTCCTCATGCAGCACCGGTCCACAAGCGATCAGCTATGGAAAAGATGCCTGTCATTTTTGTAAAATGATCATCAGCGATAAAAAGTTTGGAGCTGAAGTGGTTACACAAAAAGGCAAAGCATACAAGTTTGATGATACACATTGTCTGGTTGCCTTCTTAAAATCGGGCAGTGTTGATCAAAAAGAAATTGCTGCTACTTATCTAGCAGATTATTCTGCACAGGAAAAATTAATTGTAACTGATCAGGCTTTCCTGTTGAAAGCAGAAAGTATTCGTGGGCCGATGGGCGGCACTGTTGCAGCATTTGCAACAGAAGAATCGATGAAGCAATACCAGCAGCAATTGCAGGCTGTTTCGGTTAAATGGAGCGAAGTTGTACAATAATGCGTTTACTCACCACCATATTATTTGCTGTTTGTTTTGTTACATCACTACAGGCAAAAACAATTACAGTTGGCAAAGGCAAACAGGTTGCAACCATTAAGCAGGCTATACAGCTGGCGGTAAATGGCGATACGGTTTGTATTTATCCCGGAACGTACAAAGAAGGGCATCTGTCTGTAACCAAATCAATTAGTATAAAAGGAATTGGCTATCCGGTATTGGATGGCGAAAAAAAATACGAGATACTCACTATTAAAGCCGATCGTGTTGTGGTAGAGGGATTGCTCTTCAGGTATTCGGGCCGCAGCAGTTACCTTGATATTGCCGCTGTGCGTATTGCCGAAAGCAGAAACGTTATCATCCGTAATAACCGTTTTGAGTTTACTTTTTTTGGCATCTACTCACAACATGCAACGGCCTGTATAATTGAAGGTAACCGTTTGCAATCCGATGCAAAAGATGAAATTAATTCAGCCAATGGTATTCATTGCTGGAAGAGCGATAGTATGTTCATCAGTAGTAACACGGTTACCGGCCATAGAGATGGTATTTACTTTGAGTTTGTAACCAACTCACAAATCAAAAGAAATTACAGTTATCAGAACATACGGTATGGATTACATTTTATGTTTTCCAACAGTAACACATATACCTCCAATACGTTTCAAAATAACGGGGCAGGAGTGGCGGTAATGTATTCCAACCACATTAACATGTACCATAACGTATTTGCCGATAACTGGGGCAGTGCAGCTTACGGTATTTTATTAAAAGATATCAGCGACGGTACCATTGAAGGCAACCATTTTCAAAATAACAGTACCGGGGTAATGATGGAAGGCAGCAGTCGCCTGCAGATGAAGAAGAATCGTTTTTCCCGCAACGGATGGGCATTGAAAATGCAGGCCAACTGTATGGATAACCTGGTAACACAAAATAATTTCATTGGCAATTCATTTGATGTAGCTACAAACGGTGAGCTGGTGTTAAGCCGTTTTAATGCTAACTATTGGGATAAATATGAAGGCTATGATTTAAACCGTAACGGTACCGGCGATGTGCCTTACCGCCCCGTAAGTTTATATGCCATGGTTACCGAGCGTAACCCGGCCAGCCTGATGCTGTACCGCAGTTTTATTTCTACACTGATTGATAAAGTAGAAAAAATTATGCCTTCGCTTACACCTGTTGAATTAAAAGACGATCACCCTTTGATGAAACCTCTTAAACTCTGATGTATGATTATTGCATCGAATGTTACAAAAACGTTTGGCCGTTTAAAGGCGCTGGATAATGTAAGTGTTACCTGTAATAAAGGACAAGCTATTGCACTAATTGGTCCGAACGGCAGTGGAAAAACAACGCTGATAAAAACGATTTTGGGTATGGTAGTGCCCGACAGTGGTTTTATTACGTTTGATAAACACAACATCCTGCACGATTGGAAATACCGTGAACGGATAGGGTATATGCCACAGATTGGCCGCTATCCCGATAACATGAGCATTGCACAGGTAATTGATATGATGAAAGATATTCGTAAGTCGAACGTACTGGACGAAGAGTTGATTGAAGCTTTTGTATTACCTGCTATGAAGGATAAAAAAATGCGCACACTCAGCGGCGGTACGAGACAGAAGGTAAGTGCGTCGCTGGCTTTTCTGTTTAATCCCGATGTATTGATACTGGATGAACCTACTGCAGGTCTTGATCCCGTTTCATCTGAAATACTGAAGCAAAAAATTGTGGCCGAAAAAGCAAAGGGTAAACTTATACTCATTACCTCGCATATTTTAAGTGAGCTGGATGATGTGGTGAGTGAAGTGATTTATATGCAGGATGGTCATCTGCAGTTTCATAAAAGCCTGGAACAATTACAGGAAGATACCGGCCATGCAAAACTTGCACAGGCTATCGCTCATGTAATGAAAACGAATTGATATGCGTACCATTGTTAAATATGTAATGCTCGATTTACTGAAGAACCGCATAGTGCTGGGTTATACGGTGCTGCTGCTGGTTATTTCCATTGGTGTGTTTAACCTTGATGAGAACACCACAAAAGGCGTATTGAGTTTAATGAACCTGTCGCTCATTTTTATTCCTTTGGTGAGCATTATTTTTTCTACCATCTATATTTATAATTCAGCCGAGTTTATTGAGTTGCTGGTTGCACAACCGTTAAAGCGGAACACATTGTGGATGAGTATGTACAGCGGATTGGCATTGTCGTTGTCAGCTGCTTACTTAATAGGGATTGGTATTCCGGTAGTACTGTTTGCGTTTTCAGCAACCGGTTTTATACTGCTGGTATCCGGCCTGTTTCAAACACTCATCTTTACAGGTATTGCCTTACTGGCATCTGTAAAAACAAGAGATAAAGCAAAAGGCATTGGTGTATCGGTATTACTTTGGTTTGTATTTACACTTATTTACGATGCGGTAGTGATGTTGTTGCTGTTCCAGTTCAGCGATTATCCGTTAGAGAAACCAATGATTGCATTAACCATGCTCAACCCGGTTGATCTGTCTCGCATACTTATTTTACTCAAGCTGGATATTTCTGCACTGATGGGTTATACGGGCGCCGTATTTAATGATTTTTTTGGCAGTAGTACAGGTATGCTGATATCTGTGCTGGTATTACTGTTGTGGACTGTTGTACCCGTTTGGTTCTCTGCAAAACAATTCCAGAAAAAAGATCTTTAACGGCAAATATGCTGCTCGACAATTGAGGTTTCAGGTAACAGCTCGTTACCTGCATCAGCATGCTTGCAATAAAGTAATTACTATGAAAAAAGATATTGAAGACAAAAAAGATATTGAGTTGCTGGTAAATAGTTTTTACGAAAAAGTAAAAGCCGATAGCAGCATTAATTTCTTCTTTAGTAAAGTGGTGCCTGTTGATTGGCAAAAGCATCTGCCGGTGATGTATACATTTTGGGAGAATATTATTTTTCACAGCGGTGGTTATACGGGTAATCCCATGCAGGTACATGCATCGTTAAATGCCAAACGCCCTTTGCAAAAAGCGCATTTCGAAAAGTGGATTGAGTTGTTTAATACAACGGTAGACGAGTTATTTGAAGGGGAGAAGGCATCCCAGGCAAAACAACGGGCTTATGCTATTGCAACTGTTATGCAGATAAAAATTTCTTCTATGCCCAACGAAGAAAGAGTGTATTGATTATGCAGAAGATAAAATAACAAAGGCATCCGATCGGATGCCTTTCGCATTTATCTCTTCAATGTTCGGGTTTATTTAGCAGGTGCAAGCAATACGCCATCTGTAACATAAATAATGCCGTTGCTGGCAGGTATTGTTGCAACAATGTTGATGCCGTTTACCGTCATCTTTCCATCTTTGTTGCCAATGGTTACATTTTGTCCGCTGGCCATACCATAGGTAAGTCCATCGCTCATTAACGCATCTTTCAACACACCAACATACACATGGTACTCAAGTACGCTGCGGAGTTTGTCTTTGTTTTCTGGCTTCAGTAATTCATCCAGCGTACCAGCAGGTAATTTGTCGAATGCAGCATTGGTTGGAGCAAAAACAGTAAACGGTCCGGCATTGGAAATAACATCAACATAATCTGCTGCTTTTAAACCTGCAACCAATGTTGTGTGATCTTTACTGCCGGCTGCAATTTTTACAATGTCTTTCGCCGATTCATTGTCTTCTACCGTTGATTGGCCACCATCACTTGTGGCGGTTGAAGCGGCTGCAGCTGTATTGCTGTCTGCTGCGTTGTTACAGGAAATGCAAATACCTAATGCCAAAGCAGGAAGTATGATACGATAGTTCATAAATAGTTTTTAAACGTTTAAACAAATGAGAATTTAACGTACCGAAACTATAACAGCCTGCAGGGAGTGGTTATGATTTAAATCATAAACGACTGAACTTTCTTTTAACTTTGTTGTTTCTGATAAAAACAGATTTATGGGCGTTCTACGGCAAATAGCAGAATACTTGTACATTAAGAAACCTGATCCCAACCAGGAAAAAACGCAGTGGATGAAATACATGCACGGCATCAACCGTATTTCAATTTATGTATTTCTGTTTGCAATGCTTGTGCTGTTACTTCGTTATGGCTTACTGCCACTGTTCAGAAAGTAAATTAATTAACAAAGCGCATCAATAATTAACCGGGCAGCAGCGGCAGAAGCATGTCCGCCGGCCTGCAGCAAGTTCCGCAGTCGATCGTACTCCTGTAACATGTGGTTGTGCTTTTTTGCTCCGGGTAAAATACTGCGAAGTTCCTGAACAAGGTTTTCTGTATTCATTTCGTGTTGAATTAATTCTTTCACCACTTCTTTATCCATAATCAGGTTTACCAGCGAAATGTATTTGATGTTGATGAGGCGTTTGGCAATCTGATAGCTGATTTCACTTCCTTTATAACAAACAACTTCGGGCACCTTAAACAAAGCTGTTTCCAGAGTGGCTGTACCCGATGTTACCAACGCTGCGGTTGCATGGTGCAGCAGGGTATAGGTTTGATTTGTTACATACGAAACATTGCTGTAAGGTTTCAACAGTTCATCGTAAAACGAACTGTCGAGCCCGGGTGCTTTCGCAACAATAAATTGATAGTGGGGAAACTGTTTGCTCACTTCAAGCATGACCGGCAGTTTCTTGATTATTTCCTGTTTGCGGCTGCCCGGTAATAATGCAATAATGGGTTTGCCTGTATCACCTTTATGTTGCAGTGTTTGCTCATCTTCTTTTTTAAACCGGTCTATTTCTTCCATTAACGGATGACCAACATATTCAACGGCCCAGTTCCATTTTTTTTGATAGTATTCTTTTTCAAACGGGAGTATCACGAGCATCTGGTCAATGCAGGTACGCATCATCTTCACCCGGTTTTCTTTCCAGGCCCAAACCTGCGGCGAAATATAATACACCACACGAAAATTCTGTGCTTTGGCCCATTTTGCAATACGTAAGTTGAAGCCCGGGTAATCGACCAGGATCAGCACATCGGGTTTATGTGCCAGGATATCTTCTTTACAAAAAGCAAGATTGTTGAAAATGGTGCGGATGTTTTTCAGCACTTCTACAAATCCCATAAAAGCAAGATCACGATAGTGCTTCACCAATGTGGCACCGGCTGCCTGCATTTTTTCGCCACCCCAGCAGCGTACAACAGCAGCAGAATCGTTTTTATGCAATTCTTTAATAAGATTACTGCCATGTAAATCGCCGCTGGCTTCACCTGCTATAATGTAATACTTCATGAGGCTGCTAAGGTAAGCACTGCTGTTGAGATGATAAACCTCTGTTGTTGCCGCCGGTTAAAGCGGAATGGACGCTTCAATTTTACAGCCTTTGCCGGGTGCAGACTGTATCGTTATATCGCCTTTCAAAAACAATACCCGGCGGCGGATATTTTCTATGCCAATGCCTTCTTTCTTTTGTTTCATATCGAAGCCTTTGCCATTATCTTCAATCTTCAGTAAAATACCTTTGTCTGTTTTATTTACATCAATCAGTACTTCTGTAGGCTCTGCATGTTTATAAATATTTGTAAGCTGCTCCTGTAAAATGCGGAAGATAGCTGTACGTACTTCCGAACTCATAATCTTTTTGTGCAAACGGTCATCAACTTTCGTGGTTACTTTACAATGGTCATTAAACTGCATACTGGTAACAATTGTAGATATTGTATCTGTCAGTTCCAGCTCTTCATCCACCGTTGGTGCTAACTGGTGCGACAGGCGACGAAGTTCATGAATGGCATCTTTCAGGTACAACGAAACTCGTTTCAGAATTTCTGCAAGCATTTCTTTTTGATCGAGCTTGTTTTTGGCAACTTCCAGGTTTATTTGTGAAGCGGCGATAATTTGTTTTACGTTATCATGGAGCTCCATACCAATTTGCTGCCGCTCACGTTCCTGTGCATCTATAATGGCTTTGTTGGTGCGTTGTTCTTCTTCTTTCAAATAAGTAATATCCTGCATGGCACCAATGATACGTACAGGTATATCCAGTGTATTGTAAATAACAATTGCCCGGTCGTAAATGTATTTGTAGGTTCCATCCGCACAACGGAAACGATATTCTACTGTAATTACTTTTTGCCTGTTTGCAAAGGCTGTTTCTAATTGAGCCGCAATTTTGGGGTAATCATCCGGGTGAACATTTTCATCCCACCACTTTTCAAGGTTTGTTATCTCGTCAATATCGTAACCCAGCATTGTTTGTATGCCAATGTTGTAGGTAATTTTATTCGTTAGTAAATCTCTATCCCAGATGGTATCGCTGGTTGCATGTAAAAGTGTTTCGTATTGTTGGTTGGCGATATTTACTTTTTCTTCTGCAATTTTCTTGGCTGTAATATCACTTCGGATACTGAGGAACTGAAATACCTCACCGTCGCTGTTCGTAAAAGGAACAATGGTGGTATCTACCCAAAAATAGTCGCCGGTTTTTGATTTCTCTTTGATTTCTCCACGCCATACTTTGCCGCTCTTAACAGTTTGCCAAAGTTCAGTGAAAAATGATTTTGGATGATGACCGGCGTTTAACAGGCGATGATCAATGTTCTGCAGTTCTTCCTGTGTATAACCCGCCAGGCGACAGAAGTTTTCGTTTGCATAAAGAATTCGTCCGTTACAGTCAGATATATCAACCAGTGATGATTGATCAAGCGCAAACTGGTAATCTCTGATGAGTTTTTCGCTTTTAACTAACTCGCTTAAGTCGTGTACAATTAAACTGGAATATTGTTTACCATGTGCGTCTGTAAAAATGGATGAACTTACTCTTGCCGGAAAATGGGTGCCGTCTTTTCGTATTTGTGTAAATTCTGCAACAGCAAACCCTTTTTCTGCACGTTTTTTTAGAAAAGCGGTCAAACGTGGATCATTGGTATCTACCAAACCTTTGCGACCGATCGCTTTTATTTCTTCTTCTGTGCGTTGATACATTCGGCAGGCAGCTACGTTTGCGGAATGGATCGTGCCATCGGGAGATGTAAGCAAAATGCCGTCTACACTCGAATCGAAAAACGCCTGTGTTAATGCCTGGCTTTCGTTGAGCTTTGCTTCAGTAATTTTTCGTTTCTCTTCTTTCTCTAAATTTTCAATCGCAAACGATATATCGTCAGCTGCTTCCTGTATTAATTCAATTTCAGAATCGCCAAAAAAGAAAGGTTCGGGTGCATAAACGGTTAATGCACCAACGGGTGCACCAAATTTTTTAATGGCAATTGACATAGATGAGTAATAGCCTCTTTTTAGCTGCTCATCACGCCAGGGAGCAAGATCGGGGTTGGTCGTAACATCCTGGCAAATATAGTAGCCGCCTTTTCTGATTGCTGTACCTGTTGGGCCCCTGCCTTCTGCAGCATCTTCACGAATCGAGATTTCTTTTATAATGGATAAATAGTCCTCTTCGTGCCCGGCCTTTGCAACGTTTTTTACAATACCGGTACGTTCATCTACCAATCCGATCCATGCCATTCGAAAACGGCCATACTTAACTGCCAGTTCGCAAATAGATTGAAACAGGCTTTCTTTATCGGCGGTACGAACAATTAACTCATTCAGTTGGCTGATGAATGCATACAGACGGGTTACTTTATTCAGATCTTCTGTTCGCTCAATTACTTTTGCCTCAAGTGTATTGGCTAAATCCCGCAGTTCGGTTACGTCTTTATTTACGATGAGAATTTCGCTGAACATTCCCTGCTTATTCAAAACTGCAGAGGCAGTTGAGAATACTGATATGCGCTCACGATTTTTTGTAGTATGAAAAATTTCTGTTTGTATACTGCCGCCTTTTTTTACTTCTCTGATAATTTGTTCCGGATTGAGTGTTGTATACTGGCTTTGTAAAAGGTTACCAATTTGTTGACCAATGGCTTCTGCCTCCGTCCAGCCATAAACTGTTTCAGCACCTTTGTTCCATCTTTTAATTACCAGGTTTTCATCAATAGAAATAACTGCATCGGTAATGCTCGAAAGCAGGGCATCGTTGTATTGAAGCAGCTCCTCTGTTTTACGTCTGTTACGCAGGTTTCGAAGTGCTACTGTAATAAAAATTGCAGCCAGGAAAAGCGCAACAATAAGGATAATGTAAAACTGCTTTGTTATCCAGATGAGCGATTTTTGGCTCTCTGTATTTTGTTCACTTAAAAATGAATTCTCAGTAAAATCATTTTGATCCAGTAAGTTTTTTATTTTTTCCGTATGAAGGCTGCTGTATCCTTGTTGAATAAATTCCAGCGCTTTATGCAACCCTGCATTCTTTCGGATGCTAATTAAACTGTCACCGTAAGCCAGCCTTCTGTTAATAAGAATGTCCAGCGAGTCTGATTGCATTTTCAATGCAGGATGAACTGCCATTGATTGCCGGAGTGCAAGCGAGTGTTTTTGTATGGCAGGAATTGTTTGCGACCTTTGTTGTAAAAAAGTAGTGTCGCCACTTATCGCAAAACCTTCGGTAGCTATTTCGTTTTTTGTGAGTGCGGCTAATAATTCGTTGGAATGACGTAAAACGTTTTTTGTATGATTGTTACTTTCTTTGAGTTCATACAGATGTGTTTGCTCTATTCGGGAAAAATAAAAAACAACAATTATAGCCAGGAATAGCAATAGCGTTGCAATTGATAAAAATGTATCGGTTTTGAATTTTGCAAACATGGTTTCCGGGAAAAATTGTGGGTTCGGGTTTACTCAAAAATATGTTTACCGATGCTTCTTAGTGGAACTCAATGATTCTATAATTATCTTTTAAGTGTTATGTAGTCTTATAAATGAGTTTTTAATACTGTCACATATCTCAGTTAAAATACGTATAATAAGTCGAAATTTTACAATCCATTAAAAATAATCTTAAAGCCTTTTGTCTGTTTATTGATTGTAATGGGAAAATTAAACACCGTTCTTTTTGTTTTAAACATCTGCACATGTTTAAAATTTATTTTGAACTGTATAAAACTGTGCCTGCATCTTTTCACAATTGCACATTGCCATTATTGTTTTTACTGGCCTTTTACATCACCCGGTTTGAAATTTCAGGCCTTTCTATTTGGCCTTTCAGTCTTCTTTTTTAACATTTATCAATTCAATTTTACGCTTAATAATTCAATAACAGGGTTCTCAAACAGACCTTGGGCATCATGCAGGATATTTTGTGAAACCATTGATGGTAAAGGGTTTTAGCAAAACATTTTGAAATTTAAGGCCATTAAATGAACCCTTATTTGACTTGTGCAGGGGTTTACAGCGTTGTAATTTTGTCTTGTCAATGAAACAAAAACTGTTTCAGATCCGTACAAAATCTCCGGAGTTATAAATTGACAATCCTGCTTGCTCCAACGATACTTGTTCCACTTACTGCGATTATTGCCTGTGAAAAAAGAGACAACATTTTCGTAAAAATTTTAAAAGCATAGTAAAATGAGAACAACAATGAAAAATGCAGTAATCGGTTTATTTACATTATTAACCGTAACAACAGGAATCAGCGCAAACGCAACAACAGTAACCGATGTAGCTCCTGCTGCAGAGCTCAAAATGATCGGTCGTTTAGATAACCAGCCTGTGTTTCAACTTTCATTAAACAACGCATCAAACGAGCGGTTTGTGGTAATAGTGAAAGATGAGTTTGGCACTATCCTTTACCAGGAGAATGTAAGCGGTGTAAACATCAAACGTAAATACCAGTTAAACACAGAAGAATTGGGTTACGTAGGTATTACATTCGAAATCATCAGCACGAAAGATGCAAAGCCGGCCGTGTTTACTATTGAAAACAGCACCCGTGTTGTAGCCGAAACATTGATTGTAAAAAAATAAAATTATCAGGTTTTAATCATAATCAATAGACAAGGGTAAGGGTTGCCGTAAGGCGACCCTTTTATAATATCTTGTTAATACACAGCCCGGCTCAAAAAATCTGTCAACCATCACAGCTATCGCTTGTTAGTATGCCTTAACTTTGCAACAGATTAAGGCTTATGAAACAAAATTTACTTCTGTTTTTTATTACATGTGTAATAGTTCAGTCTTCGTTTGCACAACATCAGCTGCATGCATCGGGCAATCCGCCCCGTTTGCCGGTAGAAATTTCGGTATTCACATTTAGTCATTCACTTTTTAAAAGTTATCCCTTTCAGTTAGAAACAGAAGGCGACCTGCTGGCAGCAGCACCCAACGGTGCTTCGTTTACTGCACAAATCAAAAAGGGGAAGCTGCATGGCAGCTGGCAGAGCCGTTATGCCAACGGGCAATTGCTCGATGAAGGTACTTTAGTGAAAGGCGTACCCAATGGTGAATGGAAAGTGTGGAACACTGCCGGGCAGTTAATTGCCGTGCGTACGTATAATGCCGATCTGTTTCAGCGGGTAAAAAGAGAAGTGGAGCTGAACCATCCCAAACAATATTCATTTGCTGTTACGGCCCGGTATAAAAAAGAAGGCAGGGATGCTGTAAAGTTTTTGCAGGCCGGTTCTTCGTTTGTGCAGCAACGAGCCTTACGTACCAATAATCTTGCACAGCTGGTACAGGATAACAGCAGCGATCCTGCCCATTATCACCCCGTGTTTAACGATTGTTTACACCATGGTTTATACATGAACTACTTCGATAACGGCATGGTAAAAGATTCCGGTTATTACAAAGAAGGCTTGCGGGATGGTGTTTGGATGCACCGCACTGCAGACGGGTTGTGGAAAGGTGCTTATAAAAACGGCATTCGCTACAACGAATGGAAAATGTATAATGCGGCAGGTAAACTCAGCTTAATTATCTTTTATAATCAGAACGGTAAAGAAACCGGCAGAAAAAAAATGGGGCCATCATAAGCCCCATTTTTTTTACATAAAGAATTTAGCGTAGAGTATGATGATGCCATACATGACCGTCATGGCAAAAATGCCGATGGCTGTTTTATCACGCCGGCTGTTGATAAACAAAGTAAAAAGAATAATGTTGGCAATTAAACACAAACTGCCTACTGCAGTAAGCATGGCTTTTGTTTTAAAGAAATATTCTACAAACTCGGTAAAGCTGATAGAGGGGGTTTTGATAAAGTAGTAAATAACAAGACCAAGAATAGGAGCGAGTGCGCCAATGGCAATACCAAAAGGCAGTTTATCCAGTTTCAGCATCAGAATTTGAGTTTGGTTTCTAATTTCTTTTTCAGTTTATAATCGGTAAGATCGAATTGAACGGGAACAACACTCACAAAATTGTGTTCGAGCGCCCAAACATCGGTATCTTTTCCTTTGTCGAAGTTTTTAAATTCGCCTGTAAGCCAGTAATAACTTTTGCCCGATGGGTCTTTACGTTCATCAAAATCCTCCACATATTTTGCATACGCCTGGCGGCAAACTTTTACTCCCTTAATTAAACTGGCATCTACATTCGGGAAGTTAACGTTTAAGCAAAGATGTTTATCCTGTTTTCCTTTCAGCAATTGCTGTACAATCTGGCGGGCATATACTTTTGCTCCGCTGAAATCGGCTTCCATGCTGTAGTTGAGCAACGAAAACCCAACCGACGGAATACTCTCAATACTTGCTTCAATTGCCGCACTCATGGTACCGCTGTAAATAACATTAATACTGTGATTGGCACCATGGTTAATACCGCTGAGGCAGATATCGGGTTTACGGTGCAGTATTTTATCAACCGCCAGTTTTACGCAATCAACCGGTGTGCCGCTGCACTGCCATGTTTCCACATCATCCATTAAATGCACACGTTGCATACGCAACGGAAAACCAATGGTAATGGCATGGCCCATGCCACTCTGCGGTTTATCGGGTGCAACAACCACTACTTTTCCTAAATCTTTTACTGCTTCTACCAGGCTGCGGATGCCCGGTGCTGTAACACCATCATCGTTGGTGATAAGGATGATGGGTTGTTCTTTCTTTTTTGTGTTCTTCGCCATAATCTGTTCCTTTCTTATACGGGGTAAAAATCAGATTTATTGAGCAGTCCACAAAATTGTTACAACGATGATTTCAACGGCAAAACAATCTTACTTGTTTGCTAATGATGATCTGCAGGAAGGAATAAAATATTTTGTAAAGCTAAAATAATTAGTATATTCGCTCCAATAAAATTAGCAGACCATGGCCGTTGCCAATCAAAACCTCAAATACCTGCGCAAGCTGCGTGGATGGACACAGGAAGAATTTGCACAAAAGATCGGTATTAAACGATCGCTGGTAGGTGCTTATGAAGAAGAGCGTGCCGAACCCAACTACGATGTATTGGAAACGGTAAGCGATTTGTTTAAAGTAAGTATTGATGATTTGTTGCGTAAAGACCTGAGCGAAACCAAAGGCTCTTACCTGGCCAAACGCAGACAGTTGAAGATGATGGCAGAAACCAATGTCATCCATTTTGTACCGGTAAAAGCTGCTGCCGGTTATTTAAACGGTTATGCCGATCCGGAGTTTTTAGACGAACTGAACACATTTACCTTACCCATGCTCAGCGGTGGTACTTACCGTGCGTTTGAGATTGTGGGCGATAGTATGTTGCCAACTCCCAGCGGTAGTGTAATTGTTGGAGAAAAAGTACATAACCTCGACGATGTTAAGAACAACAACGCCTACATCATCCTCAGTAAATCGGAAGGGGTGGTGTACAAACGGGTGTTGAAAAGCAACCGCAGTAAAAACAAACTCACTTTGGTGAGTGATAATCCTGCTTACCAACCTTACCAGGTAAATGCAGAAGATGTGTTGGAATTCTGGAGCGCACAAATGGTATTAAGCCGGGTAAACCAGGCCCAGCGTTGGGATGTTACCAACCTGGCTTCATTGGTGAGCAACCTGCAGGACCAGGTAAATAACCTCAAAAAGAAAATGAACTGATCCTGTTCGGTTCTGCATTAAATAACAGCAAGGCCGCTCATCCAATAGAAAACGGGTGAGCGGTTTTCTTTTAGTAGCTTGCCCGCCGTATGAGATTGATTGTAACCCTTATCCTGCTGCTTGCCACAACCCAGGTGTTTGCCGGTAACGAACCGGAACGTACACTGCAGGCTAATAAAATAGCACAGGCACCCAAAATTGATGGAGTGCTCGACGAAGCTTTTTGGCAAACAGCTCCTGTTGCCGAAAACTTTATTGTAAATGCGCCGAACTATGGCGAAGCCTCTGCTTATAAAACCAAAGTGTATGTGGTATACGATAACAGCTCCATCTACATTGGTGCTTACTTGTACGATGATCCGAAACTGGTACGTACACAGTTGACCGCACGTGATAAAGAAAGTCAACAGGATATTGATTACTTCTCTGTTTTCTTTGATACATACAACGATGATCAGAACGGTTTTCAGTTTGTGGTAACAAGCCGTAATGTGCAAAGCGATGGCCGTTTAAGTCCGAACCGCAGTTCGCAATTTGGTCCACCAAGCGATTACAGCTGGGATGCAGTATGGGAAAGTAAAGTAACTATGCGTGAAGACGGTTGGGTGGTTGAAATGAAAATTCCTTATTTCTCGTTACGCTTTGCCAAAAAAGAAAAACAGGATTGGGGTTTAAATTTTCAACGCTATGTACGCCGCACCAACGAAAGTTCTTACTGGAACAACATCAACCCCAATCAAAATGGTTTTGTAAATCAGTTTGGTAAATTAAGCGGACTTGAAAACCTGGAGCCGCCTTTGCGTTTATCTTTCTTGCCATACATCACCGCAGGTTACAGAACCACACCAACAGCGAAAGGAAGAGTAAATGAATTTTTGCGTAATGGTGGTATGGATGTAAAGTATGGCGTAAACGAAAGCTTTACACTGGACATGACGTTGATCCCTGATTTTGGACAAGTCATCAGCGATAATGTGGTGAATAATTTATCGCCATTTGAAGTGCAGTTTCAGGAGAACCGACCATTCTTTACCGAAGGCACAGAAATCTTTAATAAAGCCGGATTGTTTTATTCACGACGGGTAGGAGCAACACCATCGGGGTATTATAAAGCAAGAAGTTTGGGTTCGACCGATACAACACGCATTATTTCAAACCCAGGTGTAGTGCAGTTATTCAACGCAACCAAATTCTCTGGTCGTACAAAACAGAAGCTGGGCATTGGTGTGTTTAATGCCGTTGGTGCTGCCATGTTTGCTGAAATAGAAAATACGAATACCAAAGAAGTACAGCGCATCCAAACGGAACCGCTTACCAACTACAATCTGATTGTTATTGATCAGGCATTAAGAGGGCGTTCGTCAATTACCTTAACCAATGCCAATGTTACACGCAGCGGTGCAGCAAGAGATGCAAACGTAACAGGGCTTGATGTGTATCTGTTCGATAAGCGAAACCGGTTTGGCTTACAGGGTAAGTTTGATTACAGTAAGATCATGGGCTTAAATCCTTACTCCGGTTTTAAAACGATGTTGAGCATGGGTAAGGTGAGTGGTAAAATTCAGTTCAACTTATTGAGTAATGTTGAGAGTGATCAATACGATCCGAATGATCTCGGTTATCTTGGTGCGCCTAACAAAGTGAACAACCAGTTCCGCATCAGCTACAATCAATTAACACCAACAGATAAATTTATTTCCTACAATTTCAATTTTACGGTACGGCACGAAATGTTGTATAAGCCTTTTGTGTTTACCAACATACAATACAATGCCGGCGCATTCTGGTTCTTTAAAAACTTTTGGGATGTAAGTGTTAACACAACCTACCAACCGCTTTGGCAAAAAAACTATTTCGAATTACGTACGCCCGGCCGTTACCTGCGCCAGGTTCCCTGGGGATTTTTACGTGTGAGTGGCAGCAGCGACAGCCGCAAGCGTTTGTTCCTTCGCTATTCGCTTGGTTTTGCTGAATCGGTTGATATCAAAAACGATCCTTACATTGTTGCAAACCCCGGTTTACGTTATCGCTTCAGCGACCGCTTAAGTATGGATATTGACTGGCGCATGCAGGATGATCGTGGACAGTTTGGTTATGCATTTAAACGTGAAGCCAATGGCGATCCGATTATTGGCCGCAGACGTAACCGTGATGTTACAACACTCATTACCGGCATTTATAATTTTACCAGCAGAATGAATGTAACCTTACGTGCACGCCATTACTGGAACAAAGTGGAGTATGTAAGTTTTCATAACGTAAGTGCCGATGGTTGGTATCTCGACCGTGCCTTTATTCCGGGACAGGATCAAAATTTTAATGCATGGAATGTGGATGTGTTTTACACCTGGGACTTTAATTACGGAAGTCGTTTTGTTGTTGGCTGGAAAAACTGGCTGGCCAATGATTACCCGCTTGATGGCGACCGTTATAAAACGTATTGGGGTAATGCAGCACGTGTACTTGCATCGCCACAAGGCAATGAATTTACAGCCCGTATGATCTTCTTTATTGATTCGCAGAAGTTGAAGCGGAAGAGGAATCGGTCGTGAGTCGATAGTAGTGAGTAGGAAGAGCGTAAGTGGTGAGTCGAGGATGGAGGTAGTGTGCGATGTCTGAAATGGCGTTTATTGGCTATTGGATTTTGGTCGTTGGGTTTTAATACTTGTTCCTTGAACCTTGTCTCTTGTGCCTGCTTTTTTAATTCAATCCAAACATATCTTTCGCTAAGCGAAACGTATTGCAATGCGCTTCCACAATGGTGCGAACATCGGGTGAGTAACCGCCGCCCATTGCAACAGTACATGGTATTTGATGCTGCAGTAATTGACTGAACACTATTTCATCCCGTTGTTTACAACCCTGCATCGTTACTTTCAGTTTGCCGAATTTATCAGTCTCCAATATATCAACCCCCGATAAGTAAAACACAAAATCGGGTTTTACTTTATTGATGAGCATGTGCAATGTATTTTGCAGCAGCGGCAGATAAATGCTGTCGTCAGTCCCGTCTTTCAAACCAATATCCAGATCGCTTGTTTCTTTATGAAAAGGATAATTGTGTGCACCATGCATGCTGAATGTAAAAACGCTGCTGTTCTGCTCAAACAGTTTTGCAGTGCCGTTGCCCTGGTGCACATCCAGATCAACAATAAGAATTTGCTTAGCTAATTTTTGCTGCAGCAGATAGTTGGCAGCTGTTGCAAAATCGTTCAGCAAACAAAATCCTTCGCCTCTGTCTGCAAATGCATGATGTGTACCTCCTGCAACATTCATGGCAATGCCATTTTCAAACGCATGCATACAACAGTCGATTGTACCTTGTGTAATAATCAATTCACGTTCGGTTAATGCAGGCGATTGAGGAAAACCGATATGCCGTTGTTCTTTTGCTGATAATGTTTGTTGCTTTAGTTTATCCAGGTAATGTTTGTCGTGTGTAAGCAGTACAATGTCATCGGCACAAACAGCTGGTGCAAATAAATTTTCATTTGTAATACTGCCTTCATGTAAAAGTTGTTCCGGAATCAGTTCGTACTTCAACATAGGAAAGCGATGCCCTTCCGGCAGCGGATGTGCATAAATAGGTGCATGGGCAATATGTAACGTTTTTGTGCTGATGTTGTTTCGTTTTATTGCAGCCCAACAATGCGTTGATCGGCGATTGCAAATATTTTATCTTTTTTCTTTGGCTTTATAGCGTGTAAACCGGTAAAGCGGCCGAACGCCGGTAACACGGCATATTGTTCAGCAAAATAGAAACAAGGAAAGCGTAACGATTGTTTACCTAATCCTGCAATATGAATACCGGGATGGATATGCCCTGTAAAAATATATTCATTCACAACTGTTTCCTGGTCGGGTAACTCATGCATAAAAGTAAAAGGACCTTTTGTTAGCTGTTGCGCATGTACTTCAATTTCGTTGGCAGCATACCATTGCTGTTCAAGAATATCGTGGTTGCCTTTTACGAGGTGAATGGGCAGGCTGGCCAAATCTTTACGCCATTTCTCAAACAGTTTTATTTCGTTGTTGAGATGGCTGTGAAAAAAATCGCCTACCACAATCAATTGCTCCGGTTTAAAAAACTGGATCTGTGTTACCAACCTGTGCAGGTCTTCTTTAAAAACCGTTTGTGGTATGCCAATGCCTGCTTTGCGAAAGTGTCCGCTCTTGCCAAAATGAATATCGGATACAATCAGCCATTTTTCTTCCTCCCAAAAAATGCAGCGCCCGGGCGAAAGCCAGAGTGTTTGGTTACAATGTTGAAAATGTGTTGGCTGCTGCATCATGGATTGCAAATGTAAGCTGAGCTTTTCTACACATGTATTGCAGAATTGATTTATTTTAGAAGAAAAACGGCATGGAGCAAAAAGATTATTTACAGGGATCGTATACAGCACCTCAACAAATGCCACAGGCAATTAATGTGTTAAGCATTCTCAGTTTTATTGGCAGTGCATTTCAAATGATCAGTGCAATCGTCAGTTATTTTATTCTTCCCTTTAGTGTGCAGTCGGTAAACGAAACAAGGGCTATGGAGAAAACAAGAGAAATGAAACCTTTCAGTGGTTTTCTGAAATGGTCAACAGAATCTACACTTCGCCAATATGAGTATCGTGTACCTGTTTTAATTGTTACGATTGTTGCCGCATTGATTTGTGTGTGGGGCGTTTGGCAAATGCGTAAACTCAAGAAAACAGGATTTACAATATATACCATTGGAGAACTGGCACTGCCGTTATTTATTGCAGTTGTCATTGATATATGGTCGTCGCTTTTTGGATTTGTAATTGCTGTTGTGTTTATACTGCTCTACTATTTTCAACGAAAGCATTTAACCGAATAAAGAAAAGCCCCATCCGGGGCTTTTCTTTTATTTATTTTCTTTTTTGTTGTTATCCGATTGTTGTGCGGGTTCGGCAGGAGGTAATGTAGCCAAACTTTCTTCGCACCATTTAGTCAATGCATCTTTTTGCTCGGCTGTAAGTTTTGCATTTCCATGTATAATGGTATAGCTCTTCAGCGGCATTTCGCCTTCCTTTACTTCATCCATCATTTCATTAAACTTTTTACGTTGGCGTTTGGCTGTGTATGTTGCAAACTCCGAAAAGTTCAATTCCTTTTTCCCTTCATTTACATGATCGGCCAACCACCAGGCTACCGGTTGCACATTGGCATACCAGGGATATTTCGTGTTGTTGCTGTGGCAATCGTAACAGGATTCTTTAAGAATCGACGATACATTATCGTTGATGGCAAACTTGGTACTGATATCGTTCGGGAAAGGACCTGCAGATACATTTTGTTTTGGATGGATGAACTGAATAATAACCAGTGCAGCAAGCAGCACATACATTATCTTTTTAAGCATGGGAAGTTTTTTATAAATGTAAGAATAAACTGAATGTAAGTAACTGATAGCGGTTATGTGAAACTGAAAATTTTAAGCACATCGTGTACCGTTAATCCTTGTTCAGCTGGGCCTGCATACGTCGTATACGGTCTTCTAATTTTTCGGTCGAAAGATTGTTTCGGTTGAGGCCATCAGCAATAATAGGAAAGCAAAGGGGGGTAAATTTTTTAGGGAAGCGGATGATGATTTCACTTGCTGCAATGCGGTTATAGGCAGTGCGTAAACGAACTTCTTCCATTTGCTGATCGAACACTTCCTGGTAAGCCTGGCGTAGCAAAACATTCTTTGAGTCGTACTCACTAAACACATTAAACAAAAGGCTGGCCGATGCCTGCAGATGCCGGGCTTTCTTTTGCTCGCCCGGAGCCGATTGGATGATTAAGCCACCAATCACTGCAATATCCCGAAACTTTCGCCTCGCCATTTCAGTTGCATTTACACTCCGCTGAATATCGGCTGTAAGATTTTCGATTGTAAACAGTTCAGCCGCATTGGTATCATCAACAGGTATTGGTTGATCGCACAGTAATTCAAAACCATAATCGTTCATCGCAATGGAAAAAGTTAACGGTGCAAGTTTACCAATACGGTAAGCGAGGATAGCACTCATGGCTTCATGTACCTGTCTTCCTTCGAAAGGGTATACCAGTAAATGATAGCCGTCTTTACTTTCATGATGTTCAATCAGCAGCTCATTGTCTTTGGGAATATGCGATAGTTGTTGCTGCAGTTGAAACAATGAGTTGAGATGAATAAGTTCGGGAGATGAAACATTTTCCGCTCCGTTGCGGCCAGGCTCAGCCACTTCATTAAATGTTTCCCGCAACTTACGGCCAAGGTTCGCCGTTAAACTCATGCGCCCGCCATTCCAGCTTGGAACAATTGTTTTTTTAGAAGTTGATTTGCGCACCAGTACCGTCATGTCTTTGATCTGTACCAGTTCAAGGTTACGTCCGGCCAATGTAAAACAATCGCCGGGTTCTAAACGACTGATGAAATATTCTTCAATTACACCCACATAACCACCGCTTACCATTTTTACTTTCAACATGGCATCGCTTACAATAGTACCGATGTTGAAGCGATGCTGCATGGCAATACGACGGCTTTGAATTTTATACAAACCATCAATCACTTCAATCTTTTTATAGTCGTCGTATTGATGCAATGCTTTACCGCCTTCTACTAAAAATTTTAATACTTCTTCCCATTCATCCTGTAAAAGATCACGATAGCAGTAGGTTGATTTTACCTCTGCAAAAATTTCATCGGGCCGGAAGCCATCCGAAATAGCCAGTGTGTTGAGGTATTGAATCAATACATCAAAGCAAAGCAACATCGGTTCTTTACTTTCAATCAGTTCTTCATCAATGGCGTTTTTTAAAGCAGCAGCTTCTACCAGCTCCAGCGAATGCGTAGGCAGAAAATAAATTTTACTTACAGCATCAGGACTATGACCACTTCTGCCTGCACGTTGTAGAAATCGAGATACACCTTTGGGTGAACCTACCTGTATAACGGTCTCGACAGGCCGAAAATCAACACCCAGATCTAATGATGCAGTACAAACAACCGCTTTCAGTTTGGCCGTGTGTAACGCTTCCTCTACCCACAACCGTAGTTCCTGTTCAATGCTGCCGTGGTGCAGAGCAATAGCTCCTGCCAGCTCGGGTGCATGGTTCAACAATTCCTGGTACCAGCGTTCGCTCATGCCTCTTGTATTAATAAAGATGAGTGTGGTTGTGCTGGCTTCTATAATGGGAATTACTTTATGAATGAGCTTGATGCCAAGATGCCCCGCCCAGGGATAATTCTCAATTTCATCGGGCAAAACAGATTCTACAACAATCTGTTTTTTCATATGCGCTTTTACAATAACACCTTCTTTGCCAAGAGGGGAAAGCAGTACTTCCTTTGCATCGTTTAAATTGCCGATGGTTGCACTGATACCCCAGATGCACAGCCCGGGGTTATTCGTTTTTGATCCTGAAGTTGAAAGACTATCGGCTATCGGCTTACGGCTACCCACTATCCTTGAAATGGCTAATTCTACCTGTACGCCTCGTTTGCTGCCCATCAATTCGTGCCATTCATCAACAGCAATTACCTGCACTGTTTTAAAAGCATCTGCATAATTTTTTTGTGCCAGGAACAGATGCAGACTTTCCGGTGTAATAATTAATACCTCCGGTAATTGTTTTTTTTGTTTCGCCCGTTCGGCGGTTGTTGTATCGCCGTTACGGATACCGATGGTCCAGTTCATTTCCAGTTCTGTGATCACCTCTTCCATTGCACGGCCAATGTCTTTGGCCAGTGCACGCAACGGTGTAATCCATAACAGTTGTAAACCGTTTTTCGATTTGCTTTTATAATCGGTTGGATGTTGGTTGATGTAGCGGATAACAGAACCCAGAAAAACAGAAAAAGTTTTACCACAACCGGTGGGTGCATTCACCAAACCGCTTTCGTTAGTAACGATCTGCTGCCAGGCTTCCTGCTGAAAAGGGAATGGTTGTAACCCTTTGGCAGCTAACCAGGAATGAATTTGTAAATATCCTAAACTATTGTGGAGCTCCTTCATGCAAAGCACAAATCTAAGCGTTCATTCAATGCTACGAATGGATGATGCTCATCGCCGGCTCTCAAAAAAAAGTGAAGCCGATTTGGTAGAATAGCCGAAAAAATGCTAGTTTCACCTTAGTTAATTAAGTACAAATGCTTAAGTTTTTCTGTAGAATCCGGTAAATCCCAATCCTCTGAACAAGTCTCATTTACCTTTTTAAGTGGCCGATTCAATTTATTTCAGCAAATGCTGACAGAATTTTTCTGTGCCAGCATGTTGCAAAACAAGTCCTAATTCCTGCTGATAGCCGTCGTAAAAATTCCACTTCCGGGTGAAGCCACTCAACCCAAAAATAACTGTTGTATGCAACTATTGAATTTGCTTGCTTTCGGCTTTTCGAAACAACTGAAGCCTTTTTCTGCTGTCAATGTTTTATTCATGAAACCTGTTTTACGTTTATCAATGCTGGCTTTGTGCCTGCTGTTGATGGGCAGTGCAGTAGGGCAGGCGACGGTGATGACGGATAAAGATGATTACCAACCAGGTAATTATGTAATTATAACCGGATCTGGCTGGCAGCCCGGTGAAACAGTTTCGTTTCATTTTGAAGAAGAACCCAAACCTGCAACATGTGTTAACCCCCATGACTTGATAGCTGTTGCCGATTCAAACGGGAACATTTATAATAACCAATTCTTAATTAAGGAAAACCATCTAGGGGTTAAGTTTACTTTAACAGCAACTGGACAAATGTCTGGACTTACCGCAATTACAAATTTTACAGATGCTACTTGGTCCTTGGTTCTAAATTCAAATGCTCCATATTGCGGGGGTGAATCAAGATTGGTAAACTTTACAGTTCAACAAACAAACAACACTAATCGAAATGAAAGTATTACAATAATCTTCCCTACAGGCTGGAGTGTATCTGATTTTTCCCCTTTATCAATAACTGATAATGGCGGAAATCCTCTTTCAAAATCTTGGTCAGTTAGTAGTATCAATTCAAATACTATTTGTTTAACAGCTGCTACTTCAACAACCTCGCCCAATCCAAATCGATTAGATAATAATAATAAGATCCTCTTTTCTGCAACTATAACTGCACCAATATCTGGCAGTTTAGGTTCATTCGCAATAACGGGTAGGGGTAGAAGTAATACTACTTGTTCTACAACTGAAGGAGATCTTCCAACTAATCCCCCTAGTGTTACCCTTTCCGGTGCTTCTGATATTTACGAAAGCTATGCCATCCTCAACTTCGGCGGCTCAAATGTTTTTTATGATTTAAAAGCGGCTACGGGCAATGTTGATTTCAATGGTGTAAATCTTGGAACATTTAATGGTACGCAAACACTTTTATTAAATGGTGCGGAAAATAAAGTTTTCAAATGCGGTACACGGGATATTACCAACGGCACTCTATATTACCGTATCTATCCTACCGGTTCTCCTACCGGTTCTTTTATAAACCTAAATCTTCCTTTTGCATCGAATGATGGAGGAGCTGGTGCCGGATGTCAAAACCAAACATGGCGCAGGCAAGATGCTGCTGTGAATATTTTGTCTGGTTTGTGCGATGGCAACTATACCATTGAAATTTATACAGGAGCTAATTATCAAGGTTGCGGCACAGGCGAACATTTGGCTAATAACGGCGATGTTAATTATAAAGCAACATTCACAGTTAACTCAAGTAATCAATCGGGCATTTATCAAAGTGCCGTTATTTTAAAATTAAATGGCGGAGGAGATACTTATTATGATTTACAGGGTGCAACTCCAAATTTTGATTTCAGCGGTAATCTCGGAAGTTTTTGCACGAATGGTTCTTTGGTGATTGCCGGTGGAGAAAATAAAACTTTTAAGTGTCCAAACAATGACATCTTAAATAAAAACAAATTGTTCTATCGAATATATCCTGCAGGTAGCCCCGCTGGTGTATTTACAGAAATTCCACTTTCATTTGCCAGCAATGATCCCGGTGCATTATGCATTGGGGGACAGAATCAAACCTGGAGAAGTAATTCAGCAAATGCAAATTTAATTGCAGGCTTAGTTCCGGGTAATTATACAATTGAAGTTTACACACAAGCATCTTATACAACAAACGGCATATGCGAAAACGTTCACTTTTCAAATAACGGAGGCGCTAATTATAAAGCTGACTTTACGATTAATGAAGCACCTGTTATTAGCACAGTTTATAATAATATTTCAGTAAGCAACGATGCGGATAAATGTGGAGCAGAGGTTACGTTTGCGTCAGCCAGTGCATCAGGCACACCTGCGTCAACAATTTCTTATTCTCATGCATCCGGTTCATTATTCCCTGTTGGAACAACCACAGTTACAGTAACTGCAACAAACAGCTGTGGAACAGATACAAAAACGTTTACAATAACAGTTACGGATAATCAGGATCCAACCATAACAGCACCAACTGCGGTTAGTGTAAATGCAGACAATGGAAGTTGTGCAGCAACAAATGTTGCATTAGGTACTCCAACTACAGCCGATAATTGCGGCGTAGCAAGTGTAACCAACAATGCACCTGCAAGCTTCCCTGTAGGTTCAACCACTGTAACATGGACAGTAACCGATGTAAACGGCAGAACAGCAACAGCAACGCAAGTTGTAACTGTAACGGACAATCAGGATCCAACCATAACAGCACCGGCAGCAGTAAGCGTAAATGCAGACAATGGAAGTTGTGCAGCAACAAATGTTGCATTAGGTACTCCAACTACAGCCGATAATTGCGGCGTAGCAAGTGTAACCAACAATGCACCTGCAAGCTTCCCTGTTGGTTCAACAACCGTAACATGGACAGTAACCGATGTAAACGGCAGAACAGCTACTGCAACGCAAGTTGTAACGGTAACCGATAACCAGAATCCTGTCATTTCTAATACGCCTTCTAATATTACGGTGTATACAGGCGCAGGAAGTGCAACATGTAATAAAGTTGTTACCTGGACTTCTCCGACTGCTTCTGATAATTGTTCAGTCAGCACATTAACAAGCACACACACAAGTGGTGCCGTATTCCCGGTTGGAACAACTACAGTTACTTATACAGCTACAGATGTGAATGGCAACACGGTAACTTCTTCTTTTACTGTAGCAGTAATTGATAATACAAATCCCGTTGTAAATGTTCAAAATATTACGTTGAATCTTACTTCTGCAGGAACCGGAACAATTACAGCGGCTCAGATTAATAATGGATCTACCGATAACTGCGGTATAGCAAGTATGGTTTTAAATAAAACAAACTTTACTTGTTCGGATTTAGGTAGTCAAACAGTTACGCTCACAGTTACAGATATTAATGGGAATTCAGCTTCTGCCGATGCAACTGTATTGGTTAAAGATGTTACTCCGCCAACAGTTCTTACAAAGAATATTACCGTAAATCTTGACGCTTCGGGTAATGCAAGTATTACTGCTGCACAAGTAGATAACGGAAGCAGCGATGTATGCGGACCGGTTACGTTGAGTGTGAGCCCGAGTATGTTTAATTGCAGTAATGTGACTGTAGTACCAACTGATTTGATTATTTCTGAATATGTTGAAGGTAGCAGTAACAACAAGTATATCGAGATTTTTAATGGAACTAGTGCTTCTATTAATTTGTCAAATTACCAGTTGAGATTATACGCAAATGGAGTATCATCGCCTAATAATACAGTCACACTTAGCGGCTCGCTAGCAAGTGGAGCTACTGTAGTTTACAAAAATGGTTCTGCAACTATTTACGGTGGAACAAGTACTACCAATGCTGCAGTTAATTTTAATGGTAATGATGCCATTGCAATTACTAAAACAGATGGAACATTTGTTGATATATTCGGAAGAATTGGTAATGATCCAGATCCAAGTAATAGTAATGGTACTGGTTGGATATCAGGTGGAATTCAAACTCAAGATAGAACATTAAGAAGAAAACCAACTGTAGTAAAAGGTATTACAGTTAGTCCTTCGGGAACAGGGGCAGGTGCATTTACAACTCTTACATCAGAATGGGATGTATTCAATATTGATGTCGTTTCCGGTCTCGGCAGTCATACTGCGAATACAAGCGGTAATGCAGTTACTCTAACAGTTACCGACGGCAGCGGCAACCAATCAACTGGAACTGCTTATGTAACCGTAATTGATAATATAGCTCCATCGCTTACACCTGCAGTAAATCAAAATGTAAATCTTGGCGCAAGTTGTTCAATTGTTGTGCCGGATGTACGTGGTACTGCAACGGATAACTGTGCAGGAGTTACCATTACGCAAAGTCCACTTGCGGGTTCTTCAATTTCTTTAACACACAATCAAACAACAAGTATTACGGTTACAGCAACGGATGCTTCCGGCAATACAACGGTGAAAACCGTTGTGTTAACAGCGAAAGATGTAACGCCGCCTGTTTTAACGCCAGCAGCTAATCAAAATGTAAATTTGAATACAAGTTGTTCAATTGTTGTTCCGAATGTTATTGGTACGGCAACAGATAATTGTACAGGGGTAACAATAGCGCAAAGCCCTGTAGCAGGAACAGTTATTCCGTTGGCACATAATCAAACATATAATATTACAGTTACTGCAACGGATGCAGCTGGTTTAACTGATATAAAAACTGTTGTGTTAACAGCAAAAGACGTAACTGCTCCAACAGTAATTACAAAAAACATTACTGTTCAGCTTGATGCAAATGGAAATGCATCAATTACTCCTGCTGATGTTAATAACGGCAGTACGGATAATTGCGGAACGGTGAATTTGCAGAGTGTAACACCAGCAACATTCAATTGTACGAATGTTGTAAACGGAGCGCCAGTTGACCTGTTTATTTCAGAATACATTGAGGGTTCCGGAAATATTAAGGCTATTGAAATTTTTAACGGAACTGGTAACAGTATTAATCTTTCGAACTATTCCATAAGATTCTACTCAAATGGAAGTACAAGCGTAGGCACAACTATACCTCTTGCAGGTATAATAGCTGCGGGAGACGTATATGTTCTTGCAACTTCAGCAGCATCCCAGGCAATTCTTGTGCAGGCAGATCAAACTTCTGGTGCTGCATTTTATAATGGAAATGATGCGGTAACGTTAGCAAAGAATGGAAACAATATTGATATATTCGGAAGAATTGGTGAAGATCCTGGAGCAGGCTCAAATCCACAAAATGGTTGGACAGGAACAGGAGGATATCAAACCACCGATAGAACTCTTCGTAGAAAAGCAAATGTAGTTCAAGGGATTTCAACAAATCCTTCGGCAGGATTTCCAACATTAGTTACCGAATGGGAAGTGTTTCCAACTGATAATGCTGATGGTATTGGTAAGCATGGATTAGGTACGCCTGTTACATTAACCGTCAATGATGGAAACGGTAACACGTCGACCGGACTTGCTTATGTGAAGGTAGAAGATAAAGTCGCACCGAATGTCATTACTCAAAACATCACTGTTCATTTAGATGCGAGCGGCAATGCAAGCATTACAGCTGCACAGATCGACAATGGTTCGGCCGATGCTTGTGGCATACTTTCTTACAGTTTGGATAAGACGTCGTTCACATGTGCGAATGTTGGAGCAAACACCGTAACCTTAACGGTTACCGATGTAAACGGTAACAGCTCAACAGCAACCGCTACAGTAACAGTAGTCGATAATATAGCACCGACTGCAGTCGCACAGAATGTAACGATCTACCTGAACGCATCCGGCACAGCCAGTACAACAGCTGCAGCCGTGAACAACGGCTCAAGTGATAATTGCGGAGTAGCAACCTTGGCATTGTCGAAGACAGACTTCAACTGCAGCAACGTTGGCGACAACACTGTTACCTTAACAGTGACGGATGTAAACGGCAACAGTTCAACAGCAACCGCTACAGTAACAGTAGTCGATAATATAGCACCGACCGCAGTAGCACAGAATGTAACGATCTACCTGAACGCATCCGGCACAGCCAGTACAACAGCCGAAGCTGTAAACAACGGCTCAAGCGATAATTGTGCTGTAGCAACATTGGCATTATCGAAGACAAGTTTTGATTGCAGCAACGTTGGAGCAAACACCGTTACCTTAACAGTTACAGATGTAAATGGCAACAGTTCAACAGCAACCGCAATTGTAACCGTAAAAGATGAAGTGGCGCCGGTTGCAAAATGTCAGAATATAGCTGTTTACCTGGATCAATCAGGTACGGTATCAATTACAGCAAGTCAAATTAATAACGGCAGTACAGATGCATGCGGTATTGCTTCAATATCAATTTCCCAAACCTTGTTTACCGCAGCAGGTACTTATCCTGTTATACTTACTGTAACCGATGTAAACGGTAATTCATCAACATGTTCTGCTACAGTTACAGTTAATAAACGTCCGGTTACACTTGTGTACAATGGCGATAACAGCGAACAGTATTCAGATCAACAAATGCTTTCAGCAACGCTTACTGATGCGTTAAGCGGAACTCCATTGAGTGGCAAAACAATCACATTTACAATTGGAACGCAATCTGTAAATGCGGTAACAAATGCATCTGGTATTGCTTCAGCAACATTGATCTTAACGCAAAATCCGGATCTTTCGACGTATACTGTAAAAACAGTATTTAATGGCAACGCTACGTATGTAGAAGGAAATGATGAAGATGCTTTTGATATTACAGATGAAGATGCACTGGCTGAATATATCGGTACGCAATTCCAGGCTACGGCAAGTGCAACAAGCGGTACCGCAACTGTTCAGTTGCAGGCTAGTATTCTTGATATAACTGCTGTTACAGGTAATCCTGCAACGGATGCATATGCAGGTACTATCACCAATGCACGTGTGAAATTTGTATTGTACAATGGAAGTACGTTTACAGATATATCGGGTTGGTTAACACCTGCATTAATTAACAGCAGCGATTCGAAAGTAGGTGTCGTATCGTTTGATTGGCCGGTAAATATCGGTACCGCAGATGCTGCTCAGTATAACGTAGGTATTGTAATCGATAACGGATATTATATAGGTGAAGCACCGGTTAATACGATCACTGTAGTTACTGTATATAAACCTCTGGGTGATTTTGTTACAGGAGGAGGATATATCATACCAACACAGTCTGGTGGTACTTATGCTGCAACACCGGGTTTGAAAATGAACTTTGGTTTAAATGTGAAGTACAATAAAAAAGGAACAAATCTGCAGGGAGGTGTTAATATGATCTTCCGCAGAAATGTAGGCGGTGTAATACGTACTTACCAGATTAAGTCAAACTCAATGACTTCGCTTGGTACAAGCGGAACATCTACCCCTGTAGTTGACCGTTATGCAGAATTCTTATCAAAAGCAAACCTGACTGATGTAACAAATCCGCTGGCTCCTGTTGCCTTGGGAGGTAATCTTGATTTACGTGTAAGCATGCGTGATCGAGGAGAGCCAGGTAGTACAGATGAAATTGCCGTAACACTCTTTAGTGGAACAGGATCATTACTGTTCTCAAGTAAATGGACAGGTTCAAGCACACAAAGAATGGTATTAACGGGTGGCAATATTGTAGTACGTGGTGAAAATTACGGTGCAGCACCTGCAGTTAAACTTGCAGGACCTTCACCTACCACAAACTCAATCACTGATAACTTCAACGTCAAAGTCCTCGGTAACCCATCACTCGCTACTTTCCGTCTGCAATTGCAAAGCAGCGATAAGCAGCAGAAGATAACAGTGAAAATAGTAGATGTGAATGGCCGTATTGTTGAGGTGAAAGAGAACTTGTATGCAGGCCAGGTAATTGAAGTAGGAGCCAAGTACACGCAGGGAACTTACTTTGCGGAAGTAATGCAGGGTACTAATAGAAAAGTAGTGAAGCTGTTGAAAATAGCCAGAGATTAAAACCTGTAGTTTATACAAAAGCGGTCGGTTGCAATTGCAACCGGCCGCTTTTTATTTGCCATATAGTGTCAGCATTTGCTGCAGATCTTCCAGTGTATTAATTTCATCCACTGTTTTGTCTTTGCGCCAGCGGCTCATGCGTGGAAAGCGCAATGCAACACCGCTTTTATGGCGACTGCTTTTTGCAATACCTTCAAAGGCAATTTCAAAAACAAGTTCCGGTTTTACCGTACGTACAGGACCGAATTTTTCCAATGAATTGCGTTTTACAAATGCATCGACTGCTGTAAATTCTTCATCGGTTAATCCGCTATAGGCTTTGGTAAAACTCACCAGCCGATCGCCGTCTTTTACTGCAAACGTATAGTCGGTATACAAATTACTTCTGCGGCCATGGCCTTTTTGTGCATAGATCAACACACAATCAATCACCAACGGATCTATTTTCCATTTCCACCAATCGCCACGCTTACGACCCGACTGATAAACTGAATGCAGTTGCTTTAACATCAATCCTTCACTACCGTTGTCCCGTGCTTGTGTCCGCAGTTCTTCCAATAGTTGCCATTCGTTAAACGAAATAACCGGCGATACATGCAGTACCGGATGTTGTATCTGTTCAATAAGTTGTTCCAATAATTTCCGGCGTTCGACAAGTGGCAGATGACGGATATCTTTTCCTTCCCATTCCAGTAAGTCATATGCAATAAAAGCAGCAGGTGCTTCCTGCAGTTGTTTGCGGGTTACCTGCTTCCGTCCGATTCTTGTTTGCAGTATTGCAAAGGGAAGAGGCTTTACTTCTTTACTATTGGGCGGCATACAAATAATTTCACCATCGAGAACAGTACCTGCAGGTAACAGCTCTGTTAATGATTGGTATTCGGGAAATTTGTCGGTCATCAATTCTTCGCCTCTGCTCCATACAAACAGTTCGCCGTTGCGTTGAATCATTTGTCCTCGAATGCCATCCCATTTCCATTCGGCCTGCCAGTCTGCAGCTGTACCCATTTCTTCGAGTGGTTGTTCCAGTGCATAGGCTAAGTAGAACGGATAAGGTTTGGAAAGATCTTCTGCTGCAGCTGTTGCACTCAGCAATTGTTCAAACGTTATTGTTGCCGGATTCCAGTTGCCGCTGATGCGGTGTGCAATAGTACTGGCATCGAGCTGTACCGATTTGGCCAATGCATTCACGATTGTTTTTTGCGATACACCAATACGAAAACCACCGGTGATGAATTTATTAAACACAAAACATTCGTCTTTGCTCAGCTGTTGCCATTGCTGTAAAACATAGGCTTTCTTTTCTTCTTCGGTAGCAGTTGCCAATGCAAGTAATTGTTCAAAGAAAACATGTAATGGTAAAGATGATGCTGTAGCTGTTGCTTCGGGTAACAGTAAACTGATTGTTTCTGCAAGATCACCAACAGTATCGTAGCATTCGTTGAATAACCAGTCGGGGAGTGCAGCTGTTTCGTAGCACCATTGCTTGAGTTGTGTAGATGTAACCAATCGTTTTGGTCTGCGACTGCTGAACAATGCAATCACCCATACTTTATCCCTGTCATCGGCAGTTGAAAAATAATGCGCCAGTGCAGCCAGTTTTTCATTGCTGCCGGTACTGCTGCCGAGTGTATGTACAAGTGTTGCAAATATTTCCAAGTGTTCATTTTTATTTTAGTACGACTCATTTCATTGCTGCTGTTCTTGTGTTGATGCAGGTAGATCATCTGTTTCAAATGCTTCGCCGTATTGGGTTACAACTTCTGCAGCCTGTATACCTTGTTCCTGCAAATACCTGCTGAAGGCCGATTGAAAGCCATGTGTTACATACACCTGTTCTGCACCCGTTGCTTTCACTGCCTGTAATAAACCATTCCAGTCTGCATGATCGCTGATGGCAAAACCTGCATCTGCATTTTGTCTTCGTTTATTTCCTCTTACATGCATCCAGCCGCTGCAAATAGCAACACGGTAAGGCGTAAAACGTTTTAACCAGGGCGAATCGAGTACAGATGAAGGTGCAATGACCACTGCCTTTTTCAATTCATCTTTTGTTACACTAGCGGTAACCCGTTTGGCAAACGGTAACGTAATGCCGGCGTTCATAAGTACATCGTTGGTATTGGCAACAGCACCGTGTAAAAAGATGTGATCGGTTACCATTGCTGCAGCCTGTAATACACGTTGTGCTTTACCCAAACTGTAGGCAAGTAAAACAGAAGTATAACCCTGTTGTTGATTTTGTAAAATCCATTCACCGATTTGTGCATACTGTACAGCTTGCGGTTGCCAATTGTAGATGGGTAAGCCAAATGTAGATTCGGTGATGAAGCTGTTACATCGTACCGGTTCAAATGCGCCGCTTAAACCATCATCTTCTGTTTTATAATCGCCGCTTACAACCCACACTTCTCCGTCTTTTTCCAATCGTATTTGTGATGAACCAATCACATGACCTGCGGGATGTAATGATACACGCACGCCATTGATAAAAACGGGCTCATTCCATTCTACCTCTTGGTATGCATACGGCCCGAGTCTTAACTCCAGCAAAGGTTTTGTAAGACGATGGCAGAGATAGGCAGTAGAGCCGGCTCTAGCATGATCGCTGTGCGCATGCGTAATCACTGCTTTGTGTACAGGCTTCCAGGGATCGATATAAAAATCGCCGCCCGGACAATACAAACCATTATCGGTAAACTGTAAGAGCGCCATCAGGAATTTGATTGATTGGATTTGTTGCGGTTATTTCTGCAACGGTCGCTGCAGTACTTAACATCATCCCAAACCTTTTCCCATTTCTTACGCCAGCTGAAAGGTCTGTTGCAAACAAGGCAAATCTTTTGTGGTAAATGTGCTTTCTTATGCGGCATGTAACTAAAACAACGAATGCAGAAAAATTGTTGCAGGTGAGCCCTGCAATTTCATCAACTGCTGTTGCCTTAATTCATACGGGAGATCATATTATTACTACGCTTAAGAATGTAAATGCGTTTGTTCTCGAAATAATCGGGCTTGCCTGTGCTGTTGTTTATTACAGGTCGAAAATCGTATTCAGTAAACGAACGGAAGGAACGTTCGTTTAAATGCTGCATCAGCTGATCATCGTAACGAAACAAAAGATTAACGAAATAACGTGTAAGCTCATAGCCCTTGTACGCAACATCCGATGGACGGCCATAAGTTGCATCAGTAAATGTTTTTGTAAAATTGCTGAAGGCAACGGTACCGGTATTAAAAAAAGTAGCTGAGAAGTAAATGGAAAGATCTTTATACTCCGGTTTGCTGATGTCTTTAATGGTTTCCCAGGTAGGTGTACCCATCAACTCCAGCGGATATGTTTTGTAGAGTTTTTGTGCTGCATTCACCAGGTTGATGCCAAAGGCTTCATCGAGCGAGCCGCAAATAAGCACATTAGTTTTTAAACTGTCGAGCTGCGGCGTAAGATCGGCAGCTGTAAAGTTGGCATTGAGATTAATGGTCTTCCATTTTAACAACGTAGCACCATTTGCGCCTTTGTTGTACTTGGCAAAGTAAGATGCAAGCCTGTCTTCCTGCGTACCTTTTTTACGAACGTATACAAGATTAGCAGTAGGATTGCTGCGCATAATAAAATTGTAAATGGCTTCGCAGTGTGCAGGTAAGGTTGAGTTTACAATAATGGTAAATGGATTATTGGTAACACCACCATCGTTTGGGAAAGTGGCCGATACAAACGGAATATTTTTTAGCAATGCGAGGTCGGACAGTGTGCGGTACTCAGCTCCGGTAACAGAACCGATCATTAAATCAAGCGAATCAAAACTATTGCGGCTGCGGAGTTTATCAAGACTTTGATCGGCCGAACGCAGATCGTACACCACCACTTCCAGTTGTTGCTTGCTGCCAATGGAATCAACAGCCATTAATGCGCCCTGCACAAAATCCAAACCCGGCAGTATGTGCCGTGGCATCTGGTTGGCAAACTTGTAGGTACTGCCTGCAAATGATGAATCGAGATAAAGACTGGCAAAAATTCCTACACGGTATTTTTTACCAGTACCATTCTGTGCAGCAACAGCATTTACCGCAACAATGGTTACGAGTATCAGCAAAAGTTTTTTCATACGTTCTATAAACTAATCAATCTAAGGAGATGCTTATTCCCATTCGATGGTTGCAGGCGGCTTACTGCTGATGTCGTACACTACACGGTTAATGCCACGCACTTTGTTAATGATCTCGTTCGAGATATGTGCAAGGAATTCGTATGGTAAATGTGCCCAGTCGGCCGTCATACCATCAACAGAAGTTACTGCACGCAGGGCCAATGTAAATTCATAGGTACGTTCATCGCCCATTACACCTACACTCTGCACCGGTAACAAAATAGCACCTGCCTGCCATACTTTATCGTACAATCCATGTTCTTTTAATCCATTAATGAAGATGGCATCGGCACGTTGCAACAGATCCACTTTCTCTTCAGTTACTTCACCCAAAATACGGATGGCTAAGCCAGGGCCGGGGAAGGGGTGACGGTTCAGCAGATCGGCCGGAATGCCCAGCTCTGCACCAACACGGCGTACTTCATCTTTAAACAAATAACGCAACGGCTCTACCAGTTCCAGCTTCATGGTATCGGGTAAACCACCCACATTGTGGTGCGATTTAATGGTTACCGATGGACCATGTACGCTTACACTTTCAATTACATCGGGATAAATGGTACCCTGACCTAATAATTCAACACCTTCAATTTTATGCGCTTCACGGTCGAACACTTCAATAAATGTGCCGCCAATGATTTTGCGCTTTTCTTCCGGGTTACTTTTTCCGGCCAGTTTGGTATAAAAATGCTCACGAGCATCTACACCTGTTACATTTAAACCAATGGTAGCGTAGGTGTCTAATACCTGTTGAAACTCATCTTTCCGTAATACACCGTTATCTACAAATATGCCGAAGAGATTTTTGCCAATGGCTTTATGAATTAAGGTTGCAGCAACGGTAGAATCGACACCACCGCTGAGGGCCATAATTACTTTACGGTTGCCGATTTGCTGTTTTAAAGCATCAACTGTTTCGTGTACAAATGATGCCGGTGTCCACTCGGCTTTACAACCACAGATATCGATTAAAAAGTTTTTAATGATTTTCTTTCCTTCGGTAGAATGGTAAACTTCGGGGTGAAACTGTAAGCCGTATAACGGATGATCGTAACCGCTGTTGGCACGAAATGCAGCAACAGGAATAGAATCGGTTACAGCCATTACTTCAAACCCATCAGGCAATGCCAGGATACTGTCGCCATGGCTCATCCATACCTGCGATTTTTCGCTGAGGCCTTTTAATAACACGTCTTCCTTTTGCTTGTGTAACATGGCACGGCCATATTCACGTTTTTCACTTTTTTCAACCCGTCCGCCCAGTTGTTTGGCAGTAAGCTGGGCACCGTAGCAAATACCAAGTACGGGCAGCGATTTTGTGAGCAGTTCCACATCAACCACAGGGGCTTTTTCATCGTTTACCGAAAAAGGGCTGCCGGAAAGAATAATGCCTTTCAGGGTATCATCTTTCACTACCGGTTTGTGATAAGGAACAATTTCGCAGTAAACATTTGCTTCACGTACTGCACGTGCAATCAATTGTGTGTATTGAGAGCCAAAATCGAGGATGAGAATCTTTTCTGTCATGGTGCGGCGAAGGTAACAAAAACCACTCATGCCCCGAAGCGAACTATTACGGCTGATGTGGAAAAGCTATTCAATCTTTTCGTTTTTTGTACGCCGTTTTTTCCTTTACTTTTGTTTTTCTCCATCTTTAACCAACCAAAGTGCATAAACCCTATCGGCTAACCCCTTGTGTTTGTGTGCGCCTTATTATCTCATCAGTAAATCAAAAACAACGAACATGCGTATTCTCTCTCTTAGCAATGCAGTTATTGCTTTTACCGTTTCAGTTACATTTATTTCCTGCGGTTGGCGAACTGTAAGGGGCAATGGTGAAATTGCTACCGATAACCGAAACGAAACGAATTTTAAAAGTGTAAAGGCAGGTGGCTCTTTTGATGTATATCTTACACAGGGCGATCGTTATGAAATTAAGCTCACCGGCGATGAAAACCTGTTGCAATATGTGGAAACAAGTGTTGAAAACGGGGTACTGCGTATCCGAACAAGAAAGGGTGTTAACCTTCGCCCAACGGAAGATATGAAGCTGTACATTACTGCTCCCCGTTTTGCCGAGCTTAGCCTTGCAGGCAGTGGAAAAATTGTAGCAGAAACCAATCTTACCTCCGATGCAAAAATTAAATTCACGATTGCGGGCAGTGGCGATATTGTGATGAAGGAAGTAAATGCCCCGCAGGTATCGGTAAATATTGCCGGTAGCGGTAAGGCCGAAGCAGCTGGTGCCACCCGAGATATTGATATAGATGTAGCCGGCAGCGGTGATGTGGTGATGAAAGAATTAAAGGCCGAAAATGCAAAAGTAAAAATTGCCGGTTCGGGTAATGTTTGGCTGTTTGCCAGTATGAAACTGGATGTGCGGGTGGCAGGCGGTGGTGATATTCACTATTACGGCAACCCAACCGATATTAAATCGAAACTGGCGGGTTCGGGTAACCTGATTAAAGAGGAATAAGAACAGATTACAACGGGTAATTGCCGATTAAACTTTTAAAGGCAGTAGAAGGCCTCATTTAATAAAATCAAACAGGAGCCGGTGCTTACTTTTGCACCGGCTCCGTCTTTTGATCCAATCCAGAAAAAACGAATCCGTTACACACGAAAACTATAACCTGTTTCCCGATTGTAAATTATATACCCGTTTTGAGAACAAATCTTTTTAAGGTGTTTTTGGTTAATTGAAAATCCTCCTCTTCTGGGGGATTTTTCATTTACGATATTGTTGGGCCAATGCTTTTGGCGCAACAGTACAATAGGCGCTTGTTACAACTGCCATCAGTAAATCTTTTTTAATTGTTTTGAGGTTAAGGTTGGTCCAGCCCTGCAAACCCCATTTGTTTGGCACCGGCCAAATCAGTGTTTTATCAATCAGGCAAAAAACAGATTGCTCGTTGGCTGTAAGCTTTACGCAGGCCGTTCGGTCTTTTTCGTTAAGCGTGGCAACAATTTTATTTTTCACCCGGAACGATCGCTTTTCGAAATGCGGTTCTTCCGTTACCTCTGCAAACGAGCGCAACAGTGTACAAAAGGTTTTGTTCGAAATCATACAGTAAGATAATCATCTGTAAAAAAACAAGCCACCCTTTTTGAGGATGGCCGTTTTTAAAATATTTCAATAGGATTATAAACGAAAGCGTTTGAGTCTGTTAATCGCAATGGTTTGCATCAATGTATGCGCCAATTGCAGAACCTGCAGCAACCGCTTGCGCTTTGGTTACATTGTTGTTTGAAGCAGGCAGACTGAAATATTGGTAGGTTCCACTGTTATCGCTACCCGTTGTAATAAATGAACTTACATTTAAGCCGGTGAAATATGCTTCTACAATTGCTGCATCAGCTGCTACTTCGCTTTCTACACCGCTTAAACGAACGGCTCCTAACTGGAAGAATGCATTCATTGTTTGATCGCCGCCCTTGCCTCTGTCAATACTCCAGAAGCTTGTTCCATCAGCTTGTGTATAAGCTACACCGCCAATTGTAAGTCCATTAGCCCATAAGGCAGATGCACCGTTATTGTAAGAGCCGGCAGCAAAGAAATAACCCTGGCTGTAAGAGCAATATTCGGCTTTCGGGCAACCGGGCGCAGGAAGTGTGCCAATGTTGCACGATGTGCCTGCTTTTACCCATGCGTTGGCTGTAGCAAATGTTTCATAACCACGATCGAAGGTGAGTACCAACACCCATGAGGTAGCAGCTGTGAAATTGATTTTTACAAAATTGGTTGTTGTTGCTTGCGGATCGCAACCTGTGCCCGAACCTTCAGTAGGAGAAAGGTTCGCCGGCTGGCCATTTAATGTAGCGGATACAATGTTTGCAAAAGTTGCACTTTGATCGCCACAATTATTCAAATCAAAAATGAGGTGACTGAGATTCTTTGCACTCGTTTTAGCACGGGTAATTGTATAGGTCCATACTTTACCATCGCTGCTTACAGAAAGAGCAATTGAATAGTCGCCGAACGAACTTGTGGATTTAGGTGAAGGCTTTGCAGAAACAGCAACAGTAGTAGTTTCGTTGTTACGAATGCCGCTTTCTTTTGTACATGAGTAAAGGATTGTTAGCAAGGCAACGGATACCAATGCCAGTTTGCCGAAGTTAAACTTCATCATTTCTTTTTGTGGTTTAAAGTGAAAAAATGGGCCGGTTTAACGAGGAATGGAGTGTATGTTGCAGAATGCAAAGTACTTCATTGGTATTAGATAGTAGGTACTTAATTACTATTAGATTAATTAAGTGTTTGCGAAAATAAGGCAACAAGTATATATTTAGTTTATTCGGCTTGACCAATTTTACACATATATTTTTTATTAATTTATTCTTGTCAAATAGAATGCTTAAATGAGCTGTTAATGCGTTTGTTAATTTTCGGTTAGTGGTTACCGGCAGTTGTTAATGGCTGCAGGTTACAAGCACGTTACGCTACTTTTGTTTTGTATTAAACCTTATGTCATCAGTATTACCGGTAAAGCTTTTCACAGCTGTTGTTCTGTTATTGGCAGCAGTAAGTGGACGTTCGCAAACGTCTGCCGGTAAAGACACGTCCAAAACTATTTTGTCTGTATCCGGTACAGACATTTACAATGCAACGACCGGTAGCTTCACCAGGGAGCCGGTTATTGAAACAGATTCAGCCGATTTTATTGTTCCTTTCAGCCGTGCAGGTAATCTTATTTTAATAAAAGCCAAAGCCGATAATATAGAAGGAAGTTTCATTTTGGATACGGGGGCGCCGGGCTTAATTTTAAATACAACTTATTTCCGAGATTATCCATTACTGGAAGGGTCCACAAATGGCGAACAAAGTGGTGGTATTACCGGACATATTACCGATTATGGCCGTACATTAATTAAGAAACTGTCGTTTGGGGCTGTTAATTATTTTAAAATTGAAGCAGATCGAATTAACCTTGGTCATATCGAAAACAGTAAGGGGATTAAAATCTTCGGATTATTGGGTGTACAGCTGTTTAAGCAATTCGAAATGATTATTGATTATGAAAACAGCGAAATTCATTTGCATTACATTACTAAAAAAGAAGCAAAAAAATACCAGCATCCAATGTTGAACGATACCACGGCTTATTCTGTGTTTGATATTAATCTTGTCGATAACAAAATTCTTACCTACGGAAAAGTAGGAGGCAAGCGGCTTACGTTTTTGGTAGATACAGGCGCCGAGTCGAACGTAATTGACAGCCGTTTATCTGAAACTGTGCTCGACAGTATTGCTATTACACGGCGTATTACCTTAAATGGTGCCGGTAATAAAAAAGTGGATGCCTTGTATGGCGATATGCGGAATTTTAAAATGGGTGAACGATCCATTTCCACTATGCCGGTATTGGTCACCAATATGGCAAAAATGTGTTTCTCGTACGATCGTTGCCTGGATGGAATGTTAGGATTTGATTTTCTTTCTATGCATAAAATTGGGTTTAACTTTGTAAAGCGTAAGATGTATATATGGAAGTAAAACAAACCATACCCTTCTTTTTATTACTGCACAGGCTGTTGCTGCTGCTGTTGCTGTTGCTGCTGGTTGGCAGTAACGTGTATGCACAACCGCCTGTAAAATCGTTTGTGGTAAAGAAAGGCGACATCTATATTACATTAAGTAAAAATATACCGGCTGAAGAGCTGGATGTTTTTATACGGCAATACAGCCTGGAAGAGCTTGATCTGAAAACATTTTTCAAAAGCAGCCGCCCCGATTCCTTGATAAAACTGGGCTGGAATATACTATTGAATAACGGCGAAATGGTGGTGCTGAGTAAAAGCATGCAGCCCGCCGATCATCTCGATGATCCTGTTACAAAAATTCTGCTGGCACAAAAGCGATTGAACTTTGGATGGGGGAGTGCTAATAAAGAACCGCTGTATGGGTATAACCGTTTTGTAAGGAAGTATTCGTTTGCCGTGAAAGATTCGTTGGTTACTTTTTTTATGAAGGGAAATCTGCAGGCCAAACAGGTGATGCTGGCAGGTACATTTAATAACTGGCAGCCCGATGCATTAGCTATGTCGAAAACCGATAGTGGCTGGATTGCATTTGTAAAACTGGGTGCAGGTAAACATTACTATAAGTTCATCAGCGATGGAAAGTGGACGGTAGATAAAGACAATGAGCTGGTTGAAAACGATGGACAAGGAAACGACAACTCGGTTTATTACAAAACCAATGTAGTTTTTGAATTAAAGGAATATGCCAATACAAAGCGTTTGAGCCTGGCCGGTAGTTTCAACGATTGGAATGAAGATGAAATTAAAATGGAACGTTGGGGAGATGGTTGGCAGAAGCAGCTTTACCTGGCCGATGGTACGCATACCTATCGTTTTATTGCCGATGGTAAATGGTTTACCGATCCGTTTAATCCCAATCAGTATCCCAATGAGTTTAACGAAACCAATGCGGTCATCAGTATTGGTAAACCGGTGCTGTTCTTTTTACCAGGTAACCTTTCGGCTAAAAAAGTAATGCTGAAAGGTTCGTTTAATCAATGGAAAAATTACGAGCTGGAGATGAAGCGAACCGACAGTGGTTGGGTTTTTTCATATGTATTGGGGCATGGTAATTATGAGTTTACCTACGAAGTGGATGGACAGGAGATAACCGATGCAACAACGAAAAAGAAACGGGCAAACGAAACACTTGTTATTGCGCCCAATACAACCTTCCGGTTAAAAGGATATGCCAACGCAAAAACGGTTGTTCTTGCAGGCGATTTTAATAACTGGTCGCCCAATGGATTTGCCATGCAAAAGCAAGGCAACGAATGGATTATTGAACAACACCTGTTACCGGGTAAGCATCAATATAAATTTGTTGTTGATGGTAAATGGATTGTTGATCCAGCCAATGAGCTGCGGGAACCAAATGAATTTGGCGAAGAGAACTCCGTGCTGTGGAAAAACGAATAACAGAAGATGTCTGTTATTGTAAAGCCTGCAGAAAAGCAGCAGGCTCATCGGGTGTAACAATTATTTTCTTTTGATCGGTTGTTTTCACTAATACAATATTGCTTTTTCTGCGTGTTGCATACCAGGTCATTTTACCCAATTTACTGTTGCTGAATTTGCCGTAGTAGCCAAACAGCCCGCCAACTCCAAACAAACGAATTGATCCGGACAGGCTGTTGTCATTCAATTGCTCGGCCGATAAGATATTACTGCGTACAATGGTTACCGGCGAAACAGCACGTTGTATAATAAGTGCATCTGTTGTAACAACATAACCTTTCGGACGAAACAGGTAAGCCGATAAAAAAATGATGAGTAACAGCGCAATCACAAACAGCGGCGCTAACGTCCCGGTATCTTTCATAAGCCCGATATGAACAACAATCATACTGCCGAACAGAATGGCTAATGCAATCGATAAGTTTCTTGCTAATGCATCAAGCGATGCTTTGAAAAATGTTTCATCCATGCGTAACGCTTAAAAAATCCATTTAGTTTTTACTGCCAATGGCATACAAAATGCCGCCGAGTACATGCTTTAAAAAGGCCTCTTCTTTATACGATTCATCGGTGTGGCCCAATGCGGTATAAAAAGCCCGGCCGCCATCGTAAGCATGATACCAGGCCATGGGGTGATGATCGCCATTTTTTCCACCCTGGTAAGTTTTTTCATCAATAGTGAGTAGCACCTTTACACCGGCATTCTGGTTTTTGAAATTGTACCATTCATCAAAGCGTTCCCATGCTTTGGGTAAATGTTTGGTGGAAAGATGCGTAGCATCTGTTACATGCAACATTGCTTTTTGTTGTTTGGGATGGCTGGCAAAATTGGCCCCCACCAATTTGCAATACCAGGGCCATTCATACTCGGTATCAGTAGCGGCATGAATACCCACAAACCCTTTTCCCGAACGGATAAATTGTTCGAAAGCTGCTTGCTGTTCATTGTTCAATACATCGCCGGTGGTGCTGAGAAAAACAACTGCATCGTATTGTTTCAATGTTTTTGGAGTAAAGTAGGAGGCATCCTCTGTAGTATCAACAAGGAAGTTATTATTCTTTCCCAGCAGTAACAGGGCTTCTTTGCCTTTTGGAATGGAAGCATGACGAAAGCCTGCTGTTTTTGAAAATACAAGTATTTTTTTCTTTTGCTTGCTGGTTGATGCGGCTAAAAAAACAGCAACAACGATAATGAGTAGGTAACGAGCTGTTTGCATGAAATTATTTTAATTGGTAAGAAATCGTTTTTTATTGTGTTGGTCTTATCGTAAAGCGTTGTTTTCGCCAGGCACGAACAGGCAAGTTGTATTGAATTGCCGGCTCCCACTTTTTTGATTGTAACAACATCTTGGCAATAAAGTTAAATAATGCTTCATTGGTATAGCTTACTGCTTCAACATCAGAAACAGAACCGTCTTCGTTTACAATAAAAAGTACTTCACAAGTACCATTGTAAATAGACGCATCGCTTCTTGCATACAAACTTGTAAGCATACCCGAAACGTAATTATTCCAACCCTTTTCTCCTCCTTTAAAAGAAGCTTCCCGTTCAAATTCTTTTGTGTTGGCCAGTTGCTTACCTTTTGTATCAAATGCTTTGTACGCCATTATAGAATCGTTAGAAAACTGTACTTCGCTTGCTGCAGTTTTATCATCTCTGTAAAAATACCAGGTACCGTTTCGCTTATTGTTGCTGTATGCACCCGAATCTCTTACTGCACGGTTGCGATAGTAGTTTACATAGTGGCCATTTCCGGTTCCTGAAGTGTCGAATGTTTTAACCGAATGTATCGAACCGTCTTCGAACCATCCAAACTCATCGCCAATAAGTACTCCATTATTATACATGCCCGAATCTTTTATCTTGCCACTTTCGTACCAACCTTTTTTTATACCTACAATTTTACCATTGTTGTAAGTACTTTTTTCAATCACCTTTCCTGTTTTTGAGTAATAAACACAAGGGCCATGTTTAATTGTTAAACTGTCATCCAAACAATAAGCACTCATCCGTACATTTTCATTGCTTAAATAAAAGTCATATACTTTCCAGTAAGGCGCTTCTTTTATGCCCATTCTGAAGTAGGTTGCAACATACGGCTCAGTTTTCTTTTCCATACCATCAATAAAAAACGTGATGGTATCAGTTTGTGCTGAAACGGTTGTTGCTGTAACAAACAGCAGGAAAAAGCAAATTGTATTTTTCATTCTTCGAATATAGGGGTAAGATTACTTATTTTACTCTGTACACCGGATAACGTAAATGCATAGGTTCGTAGTAAGGTGAGTTTTGATAAACAAAGTTCAACTGCGCACTGCCGCTTTTTGCAAAGGCTGTATCGGTTGCCCGGCGCTGCTCAAGTTTTTGCTGTACAGCGGGGTTTTGTTGTAAAAAGGCTTCAGCTGTTTCTTCAAATACATAACTGCTGTATCCTTCTTTTTGCCCGAGAATACCATCGAAAAAATTCCAGGCAAAATAACTGTCATCACCGGTTGGTTCTAATACCTCCATTAAGAAGCGGTTCGCTTTTTGGGTCATCGGTATGTACCAATCACCTTTACGGAATTTCAGTTGCTGTACCGTTTTACTGGTCTTCACTTCACTGTTGAGGTGGTGGCCTTCGTAGGGGCGGGGACTTGCTTTATAGTCTTCAATACGATATACTTCCACTTCAAGGGTCGTGTCCTTTTGAAAGGCACGCATCTGCACATTATTTACTTTCAATAACTCGATTACTTTCCACCAGCCTTGCGGAATAACATAGGCTGTTGGTTTATCGATCATTGTTTTTGGATTGAAGAAGTTGTAAAACTTAATCATCTTCTCAAACGGCTTGTTTCGATCGTAATACAAACGAGGTAAGCCGGAAATATTGCTGGGCTTACGTCCGGCTTCATATCCTTTATAGAGTATTTCAGAAAATTTTGTACGGTCCAGTGTGAAGCCAACAGGAAATTGCATTTGTGTTAACTGCTCTTTCTGTTGCTGTGCACGCACTTGTTTTATTGCGGCTTGGTTCGTGCTTGCAAACTCCATCATACTCACCATCAGCTGATAGGTTGCTTCCACACGTTGTGCATACGGCTTCAGCATATGTGTTTCGGGCACAAATGCAAACGTGTTCCAGAGTGAAGCATAACCACTGCTGTAACGGGGGCCATCCCAATAGGCACTCCATCCGTTCTCGGGGTTATCGCCAAAGTTGTTTACGTAAGGCAGCAGATCGTATCCTTTTGCCTTCATGCTTTTATAAATAGCCGGTTCAAACGTTTGGTTTAAAAACTCGCCCATTTTACCACCCAGTTTGTTGTGTTGCGATGTAAGCAATGTCATTACATGCTGATAATCGGCACCATTGCTTACATGATTATCAATGAAGATATCGGGCTGTACCAAATGAAAGATCTGTGCAAAGCTTTTTGCTTCTTTCGAATCGTTCTTAATAAAATCTCTGTTCAGATCGAAGTTTTGCGAGTTGCCACGAAAACCTTTTTCAACGGGTCCGTTCTGATCGATACGGTAGGTAGTCGTGCGGTTTAATGATCCGCCGATATTATACACAGGAATAATCGCCAGCACAACATTTGCAGGTAGTGTACGCTGATTGCTGATGATATCTTTCACCAAGGAAATGCTGGCATCAATACCATCGGGTTCGCCGGGATGGATGCCATTGTTAATAAGGATGACTACTTTATTCTTCAGCTGCCACTGCACGGGTTCAAATGTTTTATCGCTGCTCACTAAAACAAGGTGCAGTGGTTCATTGGCATCGGTAGTGCCCATTGTCCGCATTGTTACAAGCGGCGAAAGTTTGTCAATTTGTTTCCATACAGTAATGGCTTCGTAATACGTTACACTTTCTGTTCCTTTTGACGTTTCGTAACGGGTTACGGGTAATTGAGCAAAGCAATTGAACACAAAAAGGGTAAACGAAAAAAGCAGTAATTGTTTCATGGCTACAAAATACCAATAAAAGCAAAAGAGTTCTGCCAAAGCAGAACTCTTTTATATAATCGGTTTGAGTAAACGTTATTGTACAATAAATGTTTTTGTACTGATGTTGTTTCGGTTGTTAATTTTCAATACATAGATACCGGCCTGCAACCCATCTACTTTAATAGTAACATTGGTTTGACCTGCAGCCAGTACAAGATTACTGATTACACGTCCGGTTAAATCTGTTACCTGCAACGTACTGTTCGATGTAAATGCACGGTCGAGTTGAATGGTTGTTGTGCTTTGTGCAACCGGGTTTGGATACAAACGGATGGCATTGCTGTTATTATTGATACGGTCTGTTACAGGTGTTGTAGCCAATAAACCGGTGCAGCTCCATACAGCCGATACCCACTCCGGATGATCGATGAATGGATTACGGTTGCCTTGTATAACAAACACCGAATCGTTGCGGTCAATTTCTTTCTGACTAACGGGGTCCTGTACATGCCATTTGTACAAAAGCTGCAAGTGCCAGTCGTCGAACACCTGGTACGATGTGCCGTTGAGCACTGCATCTGCTGTACCATTGGTTTTCCAAGCCGCAATTGAAGTTTCGTAACGGGTAGCCATATAAAGTTGCGCTCTTGCAAAATCGCCTTTGTATTCATTAATTGGTTCAAATACAATTCCTGTATAACCAAAATTATTTCCTGTGCCGAGTTTACTTCCGTTTTGTGTGGTGGTGGTAGCGTTTGTTACTTCACCGAATGGATAATTCCCTCTGATGTTATTTACATAACCATCGGTTGGGAAAAGATGGTTGATATCACTGTACATGGGATAAGCGTTATCCCCCCCAAACCAGCTCGAAGGAAAACTATGCTCACGGTTGAAGCAATCACCTTCTTTACTGTAGTTACCACATTGGTTGGTTACAAATGTAAATGTGTAGGGTTCTGCTCCGGTTGGATTATCGCTGTACATGTCCCACACAATATCTGCAGTGTTTGCATCATTTCTGCGTTTATCGGTTCTGGCATGTGCTTCCCATACACCCGGTGTGTAAGTTAACTGTGTTGTACCTGCAGAAATAATTCCGGCTAATGCTGTTTTTAAAGGCGAACAGGTTAAGCCGTTCGCTGCATTGTAATACGTGGGAGGCAGATTGCCTGCGTTATCGGTTGTAGTTTTTGAACTGCTTAAAGCTGTAGTAAAATAAACAGGTTCACCTGTACAATTACCGTTTGCCGCAAACACAAAGAAATAATAAGTTGTATTGCGCACTAAACCGGTTGCTGTAAAAGAAGTGGCAGCACCATACGATACAACAGTACCACCGCCTAACGATGCACCTGTTGCATAGGTTGTACCATTAACCGGAGTTGCACTTAATGTATTGCTGCTGCTGCGAACAACCAGGTAACGGTTGGCTGATGCTGAAGCGGTGAATGTACCACTAACACTGGTGTTGGTGGCTGTATATACCAATGCTGTTGGTGCAGCTGTAGGTGCTGTACAGGCCGGCAATGAAGTGGTTGCTGCAGAAGCAGTAAGGGGCGAAGTGGTCAGGTAGTTTGGTCCACCGGAGCAACTGGTATTATTGTAAGCGTATACGAAATAGTAATAAGTTGTAGCTGCTGTAAGACCGGTAGCGTTAAAACTGGTAGCCGTTCCGCTGGCGATAACTGTACCGCCACCCAATGATTGACCGGCTGTATAGGCATTGCCATCTACCGGCTGTGCAGATAATGTAGACGCTGTACTTTGAACAACCAGGTAACCACCGGCAGCAGGTGATGCAGCCGTAAAACTTCCGCCCATGCTGGTAGTAGCTGGTGTAAGGTTTAATGCAGTTGCCTGTGCAGTTGGTTCGGTACAGGCTGCTGCAGCCCCACTTGTTACTGAAATATTATCTAATCCAAGTGCAAGTGAGTTTCCACTGCCAGTAGGGCGCCAGGTGATCCATCGTAATTGAACGTTTGCTTCGTTTGCTGCGTTTGCCGGAAGTGTAAACGAATAATTATCGAGATCGCCAACTGCATCAGCATCACCTCCATTGCTGGATGTGCCATTATAAACAACAGCCGATCCGGTTACAGTTGTAAAAGCACCCGTTGTACCAATGCGGTACTGCAGAGCAATACCAAAATCTCTTGCATTTGAAAAGGTTAAACCTAAATCGTACGATACAACAACGGTTGAAGCACCAACTGTATTTACTGCCATTACAACCTGTGTTGTACCGCTGGTTGAATTGCTCGATAAAAGAATTGACAAACGGCCATCTCCGGAAACGGCATGTCCATACTGGCCGCCAGAGTTACCACTTACGGGTGTGCTTCCAACAATTGCTTGGTCGGCACCACCATCGCTGACTTCGGCGGCAGCCTGGGTAGCATAGGGTCGTGTACCACTGCCTGTCCAGGAGGCCATACCGGCTTTGGCTGCAGCAAAAGAAGTTGTACCAAAATTTTCGCTCACAGGGAGTGTTAGCGGGGTTGGGTTTGTTTGCGCCGCTGCAAACGAAGCAAACAGTAAAAAACAAATAAGCGTTCCGTAAATTTTTCTCATATTTCGTACAGTTAGTAAAAGGATAAATATAAAAAAACCCGTCTGAAACAGACGGGTTGAATATGATCTTTCGATTAAATGTGTACAATTATGCTAAAGCGTTCACTTTCTTTGTAAGCTTGCTCTTTAAGTTAGCCGCTTTATTCTTGTGAATCACACCACGCTTAGCCAGCTTGTCAATCATCGAAGCAACAGCAGGTAATTTTTCACCAGCTTCTTTGCCGGTTGCAATTGCCTGAAGATCACGGATAGCGTTACGGGTTGTTTTACCGTAGTAACGGTTACGATCTCTGCGCTTTGAACTTTGACGAACGTCTTTTTTGGTAGCCTTATGATTTGCCATATCTTATTTTTTCGGACGGCAAAGGTAGGGGAAAAATTCAAATTTCATCGGATGTGCAGGAGTTTTTTTGCTGTAACAGAAATTTTGTGTTACGGCAACCTCAAATGCACAAATGAAAGCCCTTTTTCGGGCGGCAACTTACGCAATCGTTCCCGTTTTACAATTCCTGTCCCTTTAAAAAACAGGGATACCGCAGAACCGTACTTTTATTAACTGCCATTTGTGCTAATTGCTTGTGAATTAAAGCAGAAAATGACAAAATCAGGCATGTTCTGTGAGCAATCGTTACTGAAAACAACCGATATTTGTGCTCCTTTTAAAAGAACGTCACCGACCATTTCCTTACACATGAAAGATTTTCAGTATATCACCGCATCTCATCCGCAGTACATCGAAAGTTTATACCAGGATTTTGTAAAAGACCCGAACAGTGTTGATCCCGAAATGAAAAAGTTTTTCGAAGGGTTCGATTTTGCGGTGAGCAGTAATGCGGCAGCCCCGGCTGTCGCCGCTAACGGAACTGCTTCTGCTGCTTCAACAGGTATCGATTGGATGCGGGAAATTATGGCATACCGCATGATTCTCGGCTATCGTAACAAAGGTCATCTGCTGGCCAAAACAAATCCCATCCGTAAACGGAAAGATCGTGGTGCCAATATTGAACTGAGTTTTTATGGTTTTAGCGAAGCAGACCTGGATAAAACATTTCATGCCGGCCAGTTAATTGGTTTGGGTACAACTACACTCCGCAATATTCAGAATCATCTTGAAAAATGTTATGCCTCGCATGTAGGGGTGGAGTTTAAATATATCAGCGATCAAAAGAAAGTTGATTTTTTAACTAACGCATTTGAAAAAGAATTTCATCAGCCTTTACCTATCAATAAACGCCGTCGTGTACTGGAAAAATTAAACCAGGGGGTGATGTTCGAAAAATTCCTTCACACCAAATACATTGGGCAGAAGCGTTTTTCGCTCGAAGGTGGTGAAACAACGATTGCAGCTTTGGATGCGATCATAAATACAGCAGCAAATAACGATGTACAGGAAGTTGTAATAGGAATGGCGCATCGTGGTCGTTTAAATGTGCTCGCCAATATTATGGGCAAAACCTACGAGCAAATTTTCAGCGAATTCGAAGGCACAGCCAAGCTCGATCAAACCATGGGTAGCGGCGACGTTAAATACCACATGGGTTATGGAAGTGAGGTGGAAACACTGGATGGCAAAACCATTCACCTGAAATTAATGCCGAACCCATCGCACCTGGAAGCAGTTGATCCGGTTGTTGTAGGCTTCAGCCGTGCCAAGGCCGATATCATGTACAACAGTGAGTTCGATAAAATTCTTCCCATTCTTATTCATGGTGATGCTTCAGTTGCCGGGCAAGGTGTTGTATACGAAGTATTGCAGATGAGTTACCTAAAAGGTTATTATACCGGCGGAACCATGCACTTTGTAATTAACAACCAGATTGGTTTTACAACCGATTTTAATGATGCACGAAGTGCAGACTATTGTACCTCGCTGGCATCAATGGTGCAGGCACCTGTTTTTCATGTAAATGGTGATGATGCAGAAGCAGTGGTAAAATGCGTGGAAATTGCCACCCGTTACCGCCAGGAGTTTAACAGCGATGTATTTATAGATATGGTGTGTTATCGAAAACACGGGCATAACGAAGGCGATGATCCGAAGTTTACACAACCGCATTTGTATGCGTTAATTGATAAACATCCGAACCCACGTGAAGTGTATACCAATTACCTGTTACAAAACGGTGAGGAAGATGCAAAAGCGCTGGCACAGGAAATGGAAAAGAAATTCTGGAGCGATCTGCAGGAGCGTTTAGATGAAGTAAAACAGAATCCGCTTCCTTATCATTACCAGGCGCCGGAACTGGCATGGAAAAGTTTACGCCGTGCAACAGCTGAAGATTTTTTACAATCGCCGGTAACTGCTATTAAAGAAGCCGAATTTGAAAAGATCTTTTCATCCATTATGAAATGGCCCGACGACTTTAAGCCATTGAAGAAAGTTGAAAAAATCATTCAGGATAAAATTAAACTCTACAACGACGAAAATAAAATTGACTGGGCAACCGGTGAATTAATGGCATACGGCAGTTTGATGCTGGAAGGAAATGATGTGCGTATGAGCGGACAGGATGTTCGTCGTGGTACTTTCTCTCACCGCCATGCCGTGTTGCGTGATGAGAACAACGACAAAGCCTACAACCGTCTGGCGCATATTGATGGAGCTGCCGGTCATTTCCGTATTTACAATTCGTTGCTGAGTGAGTACGGTGTATTAGGTTTTGAGTATGGTTATGCAATGGCTAATCCCAATGCATTGGTGTTGTGGGAAGCCCAGTTTGGTGATTTCAGCAATGGTGCACAAACCATGATCGATCAGTTTATTGCAGCAGGCGAACAAAAATGGAACCGCATGAACGGTGTTACCATGCTGTTGCCACATGGCTACGAAGGACAAGGACCGGAGCACAGCAGTGCAAGAATGGAACGCTACCTGCAGTTATGTGCAGAGCTGAATATGATTGTAACAAACATCACCACTTCTGCAAATTTCTTCCACGTATTACGTCGTCAGTTGGCATGGCCTTTCCGTAAACCATTAATCAACTTTGCACCAAAAGCAAACCTGCGCCATCCCGGTACCTATTCGTTAAAAGAAGAATTTTTAACAGGTGGATTTAAAGAAGTGATTGATGATCCAACAGCCCCCGATGCTGCACAGGTGAAGAAAGTATTTTTCTGCAGCGGTAAAATGTATTTCGATCTGGCAGAGCGTAAGGCAAAAGACAATCGTACCGATGTGGCTATTGTTCGCCTGGAGCAGATCTATCCGTTACCGGTGCAGCAGCTGACTGCTTTGTATAATAAGTACAGCAAAGCAACCTGGTTCTGGGTTCAGGAAGAACCACTCAATATGGGTGCTGCATCATTCCTGCAAATGAATTTGAAAGAAATCAACTATGGAGTAATCAGCCGCCAGGCATCTGCATCAACGGCTACCGGTTACAACAAAGTACACCAGCAGGAGCAGGCCGAAATTATTGATACGGCATTCAGTATTTAAACTGCAAATTGGTTATAAGGCAATGCAACCCTTGGCTTAATCGCTAAGGGTTTTTTCTTGTCCTGCACTCTTATTGCTTATGCTGCACAGTTATAAGGAATTTAAGGGCGGCTTTTCTTTTTTAATTATTTTCATACGTCGTTCATTGTAAGACTATTTTTTCAAATTCAATTAACATGAAGAGCACAGTAAAGTGTATCGTCAGCTTATTGCTGATCGTATGTGTACAACAACTTTCCGCCCAGTCCGTACCGGCACCATCGCCCGATTCAAGAACTGTTTTACTGAAAGGAGTGGCCCTCTACGAAAAAGGGGAGTATAAAGAAGCGGCCAACGTATTCGGCAGTATTCACCGGAACGATACCAGCTACCTGTTATCGCTGTACGAAAAGGCCCTAGCCTTGCAACAGGATTCATCGTTCGATGATGCGTTGCAAACAATCAACCTGGCTCTTGCCGAACAACATACAGGCAGCATTCACGATTACCTTATTCTTAAAGCCAATATCATTGATGATATGGGTAAGTCGGAAGAGGCGTTGCGTTTGTACGATTCTGTATTAAAACTCTTTCCTGTTTCGCAAACGGCCCGTTCGCAAAAAGTAACAACACTTGTACGTTTAAAACGATACGATGAAGCAGAAGCACTTGCAAGAGAATGTGTCGTTATGAATTTTCTGAACCCGCTCTATCATTATAAGCTGGGGGTAGTTGCTTACAACCAGGGAAAAATTGTTCCCACCTTAATGGCCATGCTGATGGCACAGGTGGTAAACCCATCGAACAATAACGTAAACAGGGTGGTAACCTACCTCAGCAGTATCTGCAATGCAAAAGATGAAACACTGGAAGCTCAGCAAAAACGTACCGGCGATTATCCTGATAATTTCAGCAGGGTGGAGCAGATTATTTTTTCGAAAGTGGCCATGGATAAAGGATACAAAGTGAAGTTTAATCTCGATGATAATATTTTCAAGCAGATTAATGTAATGCTGGAGAAGCTGGAGTTTGATGAAACAAGTGATGATCCGTACATGCAATTATATGTGCCTTATTTTAAACAGGTGTTTGCCGATAAGAAGGTGGAGGTTATGTTAAATCATGCATTCAGTGGTTTATCTATTGATGCAATTGCTACATACATGAAAAAGAATAAATCGGAAGTAGCTGCATTCGGTAAAGAAGCATTTAACTATGTAGAGTTGATCCGCAATACAAGAACCGTTAATTATAACGCCAGGCAAACAGCTCCACGTATTTATCATTTTGATGAAAACAGGTTTTATGCAGAAGGTAAAATGGTTGGAGAAAGCGCAGAAGGTTACTGGAAGTTTTATTTTCCCGATGGTTATTTGAAAGCAGAAGGCGCACTGGCAGGTAACGAACGCAACGGCATCTGGAAATTTTACCATGAAAACGGTCGGCTCGAAAGTGAGGAAGTATTTAATAAAGGTGTGTCTGATGGCCCTGTGAAAGTATATTATCCAAGCGGAGTATTAAAGCGTACCATTACTTATAAAGACGGGAAAGCCGAAGGCACAGTAAAGAACTACAGTTTGTATGGCGTATTGTTAAGCGAAGAGCAATACGTTAACAACGAGCAGCATGGAAAAGAAACGAATTATTATAACGATGGCACGTTAAAGTCGGAGTTTAATTATAAAAATGGCAAAGCTGATGGTCCGTATATAATTTACTATGGTAATAAAACAGTAAAGGAGCAAGGTGGTTATAAAGAAGGAGAGCTGGATGGCGAAATCAAAGAGTTTTTTACTGATGGAAAAGTAAAAGCCATTTATCAATACAGTAAAGGAAAAGGTGCAGGCACCTGGAGTTATTTCCATCGCAACGGAAAGCCGGACTACAAACTGGTGATGACTGAAAACGGAGCGCAGGGCGAGGTGCTGCATTACAATGATGCAGGCGTGCTTACGTCAAAAGAAACCTATAAAGATGGTATCAACGTTGGTATTACAGAATATTACCACAAGGGCAAACCTTATGTTTATTACAAGAGCAGTGCAAAGGGAAAAACAAACGAAATACGATACGTAGATTCTTTAGGTAACGAAAAACTCATCAATAAACGTTCGGGCAAAATCTGGCCTGTTACCTATTACAGTCCTTACGGCTTTAAGGTAAGTGAGAAGCAATTTAACCAGGATGAAGAACTTACAAACGAAGCAGTGTATTACGATCCGCAGGGTGTACCTGTATTAAAAGAAATGTATAAAAACGGAGAGCTCGAGGGTAAAACACAATCCTGGTATTCTAACAAAGCACTCAAATCAGAAACAGAATATATAGCAGATAAAAAAACTGGTACATCGATCATTTACTTTCCAAATGGAAAACTGTCTACTGTTTCTTTCTACAACGAAGATGTTATGCAGGATTACCTGTATGATTATTCGGTTAAAGGCATTTTGCAAAGCAAATACTTTTATGCACAGGGCGAAAAAAACGGTTATGGTATTACGAATTACGCAAACGGAATGCCGTTTTACGAAGAGAAATATCTCAACGGCTGGATTACAGAAGTAACACAGTTTGATACAACCGGTAAACGGATGAAGACGATCCGTTTCGAAAACGGGAAGGGTACATACAAACTGGTTTATCCCAATGGTAAAATTTATTATGAGCTGCCGTTACAAAATGGAGTATGGGAAGGTGTACAGAAAACCTATTTCCCCGACGGTAAACTCATGGGCGAAATGCATTACAAGAACGATCAGAAACATGGTCCGGCAAAATACTATTACGCCAATGGAAAAGTAAGCCTGGAAGGAGCCTATCTCTACGATGAAAAAAATGGCACATGGAAATCATATAATGAGGAAGGTCAGCTGGAATATGAAGAATATTATGTTGATGGTTTGCAAGAAGGCAAAGCAAAGTATTATGATGCAGGGAAGCTTGAACGTGAGTTGGAGTTTAAAGATGGCGACCGCCATGGTACGGCCAGGTATTACAGCAAAGCAGGCGAGCTTGCGTTTGAATTATATTATGATGATGGAATGATTTCATCTTATGCTTACCTCGACCGTACAAAGAAACTCGTTAAGCCTATACAGCTTGTTAACTTTACCGGAACTGTTGAAGCGTATTACAGTAATGGTACAAAGTCAGCTCACATTGAAGTGGCAGCGGGCTTATACAATGGAAAGTATAATTTATTCAACGAAAAAGGCGTTTTAACATACGAATCAATCGAAGAATACGGGTCAACCAACGGGGTCGTAAAAACGTACTACGACAACGGTAAGCTAAGGACTGAATTCAGCCAGCTATTCGATTTGTTTGACGGGCCATACAAGGAATATTATCCCGATGGTAAACTGAAAGAAGAAGTACGATACGAATCGGGTAATGTACATGGGCCTTATAAAGTGTACGATCCAACAGGTAAGCTGGTTGAAACACGCTTTTATCATTATGGTTATTTACAGGACATTAAAAAGTAATTGAATGAAGTTTTTTTTCTCAGGCATTTGCCTGTTCTTCTTTACAGGACTGTTTGCACAAAATAAAAAAGCAGATATTAATGCTGTTATGCAGCAGTTCCCCGATGCGATGGCAGTATGGCTGGAACGTAAAACCGATATTGAGCTTACCTGGAAAAACGGAGAAATAAAAGTGCAGCAGGAGGAGCTGGAAGATATGCTGTTTACAAAAGATGAGTCATCGAATTTTGCCGGCTCCAACAGTGTATACTTCAGCTATTTTTATAAACTCAAGAAGTGGGATGCATACACGCTGTTACCCGATGGTAAAAAAATTAAAGTAACCAACTCTACAACAAAAAGCAGAAGCAGTTTTGTGTTTTACGACGATTCGAAGGAGATCGAATTTTTGTATCCGGCCATCAGCAAAGGCGCAAGAGGCATCACCAATGTATCGTATGAGTTAACCGATCCGCATTTGCTGTCTCCTTTTTATTTCGACAATTATTTCCCGGTAGCATCGGCTACACTTACCGTTACGTTTCCTGAAGAACTGGAGTTGAATTACCTGGTAAAGGGAAATAAGGATATTGTGCTCGTTAAAAGGGAAGCAAGAAAAGGTAAAACAACGCTTACGTTTGAAGCGCACAATGTACCACCAGTAAATTATTATGGCGATGCGCCTCCTTCATCGTACTTTTTAACGCATGTAATTTTTTACATTCAAAAAGCAAAAAACGCAGAGGGTAATATGCAGCCTTACCTTGGCACAACAAAAGAGTTGGCCAAGCATTATTATTCCAATATTGCCGATGTGGAAGTAGCCGGTGGAAAAGAAGTAAAAGAAGTAACCGATTCGTTGATCAAAGGACTTCGTACGCCGGTTGACAAAGCTAAAGCCATTTATAAATTTGTTCAGCAGAGCGTACGCTATATTGCTTTTGAAGAAGGGATGGGTGGATTTGTACCTCGTAATCCTGAATTGGTTTGTTCACGCAGGTATGGCGATTGTAAAGATAAATCAGCATTGCTGGTATCGATGCTGCGTTATGCAGGGTTGAAAGCAGAGTTTACATGGATTGGCTCCCGCCAATTACCTTATCGTTATTCGGAAGTACCATTGCCCATTACCGACGATCATATGATCTGTGCACTGGAGTTGGATGGGAAAACGATTTTCCTCGATGCAACTGATTCCTACATTCCGTTTGAAACACCGGCATCGCATATACAGGGTAAAGAAGCATTTATTGTGTCGAGTCCTGATCAATACAAAATTATTACAGTACCTACTGCCGATCCGGGCTATTCGTTGTTTGATGATACAACGTACCTGCGCATTGAAAATAAAATGCTCAAGGGCAAAATCCGCATCCATACAACAGGATACGAAACAAACGATCTGCTGCACAGGCTCGAATCCCGCACAGGAAAAGCAAGAGAAGATTATTTACAGTCGTATTGCTATCGTGGAAACAATAAAGTGTCTGTAAAAAATATACAGGTGCAGATTGATACAGCAGCAAACCATGCACTCATTACAGCCGATTTTGAATTGCCTGATTACGCTAAGTTCCTTGGCTCGGAAGTGTACATCAATATGAATTTATTAAAACTGTACACCGGCCAGGAAATTGATTTTCCGAAGCGGAAGATTCCAATTGAATACGATTTTAAATCTACCATGCGGCATGTAGTAGTGCTGGAACTTACAGATGGCTATAAAGTAAATGAGTTGCCTGTATTAAAAGATTATAAAAACGACGTGTGGGGCGTGCAGCTCAGCAGCCAACAACAGGATGGTAAATTATATTACACCCGTCAGTTTGTAAACAATAATTTATACCTGCAGCCCGATGCTTTTGAAAAATGGAACAAGGTATTGGAAAACCTGTTTCCGGTTTATAAACAGTCCATTGTTATTTCTAAATAAAAACGAAAATCTTACCTTAAAATACGCTTCATGAAAAAACTGGTATTGCTTTCCTTATGCTTTCTGCTGCTGTTGCAAGTAAAAGCACAAACTACTCCGGGTTATAAAGGCTTTACATTGGCTTCAAATCCCCAGTTGCATACTGTTACAAACGAATTTTCAAGTGAGAGTGCTGTATTTATTAAAGACGCACGTAAACTGGAGTTGGTGCCTGTACCGAAAGGCATCGACTTTTACAGCAGCTATCATAAAATTATTCGTGTAAACGACGAAAAGGGGATTGAAAACTTTAATAAGATCTATATACCTGTAAGCAGTTATATGGAACTGGTAGAAATTAAAGCAAGAGCCATTACACCGGGTAATAAAATTGTGGAAGTAACACCCGATGCCATTAAAGATTACAAAGACGAAAACGGTGAGTTTAAAATTTTTGCAGTAGATGGAATCAGTAAAGGCAGTGAAATTGAATATACGTATACGGTAAAACGTTCGCCTTTCTTTTTTGGAAAAGAAATTGTGCAGGCCCGTTTCCCGGTACAGGAATCATCGGTTGAAATTATTTCTCCATCGGCTATCCGCTTCGAAGCAAAATCGTTCAATGCAAAAAACGAACCTGCAGAAGAAGTAGATGAGGAAAAGAACCAGCGTGTTATTCGTTTTTCAGCAGCCAATGTGCCTTCGTATACCGATGAGAAGTATGCCAATGTTCGTCCGGGGCTGTTGCAGGTGCAGTACAAATTATCGTACACACAAAATCGTGGAATGAATGTGCGCATGTTTACCTGGAATGAACTGGCGAAGGATGTGTACAGCACGTACAATGAATTCAGCAAAAAGGAAAAAGAAGTAGCAAAGGATCTGCTGAAGAAAGCCGACATTAAGTCGGCTGTAACAGACGAGCAGAAAATCAAGCTCATCGAAAACTATGTAAAAAATAATATCAAAACAGGTGAAGATGTAGAGGGTGAAGATTTCGAAGACTTCAACAAAATTCAACGGAATAAAATTGCCACCAACAAAGCCATCAGCCGCTTAACCTGTGCCATGCTGCAGGCAGCAGAAGTAAAATACGAAGTGGTTGTTGCGGCTAACAGAGAAGAATACCTCATCGAACGTGCATTCGAAAACTGGAATCATGCACAAAACCTGGTGTTGTATTTGCCAACTGTAAAACAATACATCGCACCTGCGTCTTATTTATTCCGCTATCCGTTTATTCCGCCATCCTGGGCAGGTACGAATGGGTTGTACTGCGTACCTGTTGAAGTGGGCGAAATGAAATCGGCCATGGCAGAAGTAAAGGCCATTCCTATGATGCCGGCAACACGTAGTCATCACGACCTCGAAACCGAATTGAGTTTTAATAAAACGGGTGATACTGTTTTTGTAAACACCCGCCATATTCATTCGGGTTACGATGCGGCTTATTACAAAGCACAATTTATATTCCTGCCGCCCGATGAGCAGAAAAAATTTTTAAAAGAGATGGCGTTGAATTCGGGCAAAACAGAAACCATCATCAGCCATGAGTTAAAGAATAAAGAACTGGAAGTAACAGATGAGGACAAGCCGTTTATTGTTGATTTGAAACTTGCCTCGGTAGACCTGGTAGAAAGCGCCGGCAGTAAACTGCTGTTGAAAGTGGGCGAATGCATCGGGCCACAGGTTGAAATGTATAACGAACGGGAACGTCAGTTCGACATTGAAATTGATTTTCCTCATTTCCTTAACCGAAAGATTGTGCTCAATATTCCACAGGGCTATAAAGTGAAAAATCCCGATGACTTAAAATTTAACCTGTCGTACAACAAAGGAGCCAAAACCGGCATGGCCTTTATCAGTACCTGGAAGCAGGAAGGCGATAAACTCATTATCGAAATTACCGAGGAGTATAACCAGATCAAATGGCCCAAAACCGATTACGACAACTTTGTAAAAGTGATTAATGCCGCAGCCGATTTTAACAAAGTGGTACTGGTACTCGAAAAACAATAACAAACAATGATTCTATTCGTAAATGCCCGGTTCTTTCCGGGCATTTTTATTATACACAATCAAACAAAGCAGGTTATTTGTTAGCCCTCATTTGATTTTTTCCCCGAAATTTGCAGCACTTTCAACCAATCTGTATGATAGATATAAAAGTTCCCACGGTAGGTGAGTCAATTAGTGAAGTAACATTATTAAAATGGACCAAACCCAATGGAGCCTGGGTAGAGAGAGATGAGGTAATTGCAGAACTCGAAAGTGAGAAGGCAACCTTTGAAATTAATGCTGAGCAGGCGGGTGTGTTGATCTATGGTGCACAGGAAGGTGATACATTAAAGATCGGCGATATTGCCTGCCAGATTGATGAAACTGCTCCCAAACCCGAAGCTGCTGCTGCTGCACCGGCTGAAGCCCCTAAAAAAGAAGAAGTAAAATCAACTGCACATGTTGCTGCAGTACCAAACGATATTAAAGCTACGCCTGTAGCAGCGGCAATCATTGCCGATAAAAAAGTTGATCCGCAAAGTATAAAACCATCGGGTACCGGTGGCCGTATTTTAAAAGATGATGTATTGAATGCATTGTCGAACCCCGGTAAACAGGCATACAAGGGTGTTGAACTCAACAGCCGCAACGTACGTAAGGAGAAGATGAGCAACCTTCGGAAGACCATCAGTCGCCGCCTGGTGGAGAGCAAGAACACAACTGCCATGCTCACCACCTTTAACGAAGTGGATATGGGCCGCATCATGGAAGTGCGTGCTAAATACAAAGACAAGTTTAAAGAACTGCATGGCGTAAACCTCGGCTTTATGAGCTTCTTTGCAAAAGCATGTGCTATTGCCTTAGGCGAATGGCCTGCGGTAAATGCATACATTGATGCTGATGAAATTGTGTACCACGATTATGCTGATATTTCGATTGCTGTTTCTACACCACGTGGTTTAACAGTGCCTGTTATGCGTAACGTAGAAAGCATGAGCATGGCCGATGTAGAGAAGAAAGTTGTTGAGCTTGCAGGTAAGGCAAGAGATAATAAGTTAACAATGGAAGAGCTCACCAACGGAACCTTCACCATTACCAATGGTGGTGTGTTTGGATCGTTAATGAGTACGCCCATTATTAATTTACCACAGAGTGCAATTTTAGGTATGCACAAAATTCAGGAGCGTCCCATGGCTGTCAACGGACAGGTGGTTATACGCCCCATGATGTACCTGGCATTAAGTTATGATCACCGCATTATAGATGGAAGAGAGAGTGTGAGCTTTTTAGTACGTGTAAAAGAATTGCTGGAAAATCCCGAACTGTTACTGTTCGGAAAAGATCCGGTAAAGACACTGTTGGAAGTATAAAACACCTCGTAACTTCTAACGGTTACTTGCACATGAACGTTCTGCTGTTGGCAGAACGTTTTTTTATTTTCAGCAAAGCTTCGCTTGCATTTTCTTTTCTTTGTGTATGAGCCGTTATTATTCCTACATCAATTCTGCCAAAGAAATTATTGCGGCTTACACCGGCGCCGAACCTTTTGCCTCGCACCTGAAAAAAAGGTTTGCAGCTAATAAAAAATTTGGCAGCAAAGACCGCCGGCAGATTACACAGTTGTGTTATGCCTATTTCCGGTTGGGTAATGCTCTGCAGGAGTTACCTGTTGAAGAACGGTTGTTGGCAGGTTTATTTCTTTGCTCTTCTACAACCAGCAGTATTCTTGAAGCACTAAAGCCTGAGTGGAATGATGCTGTGCATGAATCGCTGCAACAAAAAATGAACTTGTTACAGTTTGCAGTTGATGCAACAGCTGTGTTCCCGTTATCGGATGAACTAAGTGAGGGCATTAATGCGGCTGCGTTTGCTTACAGTCATTTTCAACAACCAGATTTGTTTTTACGTATCCGGCCGGGGAAGAAAGCAATTGTGTTACACCAGTTGCAGGCGGCTGCTGTCGAACCGAAATTAGTAGGCGAAAGTTGTATTGCGTTACCAAATGCAACCAAGATTGAAGAGTTGATTATGCTCAATAAAGATGCGGTGGTACAGGATTACAGTTCGCAACGGGTAGGGGAGTTGTTGAAAAACCTTCCGTCTCAAACCTTCCAATCTAAACCTTGTGTTTGGGATTGCTGTGCTGCCAGTGGCGGCAAATCGATTATGGCAATGGATCTGCTGGGCAACATCGATTTAACGGTGAGTGATGTGCGTGAAAGTATTTTACGTAATCTGAAAAGCCGTTTCCGGGAAGCAGGCATCAACAGTTATAAAAGTTTTGTTGCCGATCTCTCAAACGCATCTTTTCTAACAGCACATGCAGCTTACGATTTAATTATAGCCGATGTTCCTTGTTCAGGTTCGGGTACTTGGGGCCGGGCACCGGAGCATCTTTCTATATTCAACCGTTCGTCGATTGATACGTATAGTGCGTTGCAGAAAAAGATCTGCTTACATAGCATCGCCAGGCTGAAACCCGGCGGCTGTTTTTTATACATTACCTGCTCAGTGTTCAAAAAAGAAAATGAAGAAAATGTGCAATGGCTGCAGGATGAATTGCAGTTGCGTTTAATAAAAAGCGAAGTATTGATTGGCTATACCATGCGGGCCGATACTATGTTTGCTGCATTATTGCAAAAGCAATAAACTATTGCTGTATAAATTCTTTTGTACTGTAGCGTTCTCCGTTTTTAAAAATAACCAGGAGGTACTTGCCGGCGGGTAAAGAAGGCAACTTTATTTGTTTGCTTACAGCGCCATTGGGTTTAATATAATATTCCTGTTGTAGAAGCTGGCCTTGCGCATTTAATACCTGCAATAAATAATTACCACTGTTTGGCTCTTTAAACTGTACCACTAATTGCTGTGCAGCTACGGGATTAGGAAACAGTTGTATTTTCTTTTCAACAGCTGCAGGATCGTTAATGTTCGTGGCAGCACAACTGCTGCCGGCTGTTACCGAAACTGAGTCGATAGCGTACGCACGATAGCCAACAGTATTGGTATCGATTACCTGTACGATACGATACTGAATGATGCCGCTCACCTGCAGTACATCATTCACAGAATAATTCTGTGCAGAAAAAACTGTTCCCTTTGCAGCTACGGTTTGCAGAACAGAATACGTTGTTTCGCCGGGAAGCTTGCGTTCAAGCTTGTATTGCATTGATGCAATGTCTTTGCTGTTCCATTGTATGGTTGCAGTACAATTGTTAACCGAACTGTTTGCTGTTGAAAGCTCGGCAACCAATAAACCCACCGCCGTTTTTAGATCGGGCAAACCATAACCATATTGTGGCTGCGGCGATGCATATTTATCGCTGCTCTTGTGCAGTGTTGTAATAATTTTTTGATTGTTTACCTCTGGAAACAATTGCCATAAACAGGTAGCAAGCCCCGCCATGTTTGGTGCAGAAAAAGAAGTGCCGTTACTGGTGCCCGGCGTACCAGATGTGGTTGATACTGTTGTGCCTTGTCCAACAGAAACAACATCTGCTTTAACCTGTCCATCACTACTTGGGCCAAAGCTGGAAAAAGCTGCAATCGTATTACTGCTGTTAACAGCACCAACTGCAAGCACACTATCTCCATCGGCGGGTGCAACTAAATATTTCCAAACTTTATCGCCTTCGTTGCCATTGCTGTTTACAACAAGCATTCCTTTTTTTGCAGCCATATCTGCATAAGTGCTTACAACAGTGGTATTGCCATCCAGTTGCGCATAGGTATGATCGTAAGCTGCATTATCAAACGTGGTATAACCAACCGAAGAAGAAATAACATCTACACCGGCACTGTCGGCATATTCGGCTCCTAATCCCCAGTTGTATTCTTCAATAATCTGTTCGGTAAAAACATCTTCGGTTCGTAATAAGAAAAACGATGCATGCGGCGCTGAGCCGGTAAATACACCCGGGCTGTTTGCGGCAACAGTTGATAAACATTGCATGCCATGAGCATTATCTTCATTGACGCTTACTTCATTCAACACAAAATCTTTGGTGGCAATGAAACGGTTTTGTAAGCGCACGCTGTCAAATAACGGATTGCTTAAATACCCAAAGAAGCCACCATCTAAAAAAGCCATAAACATGTTGCGGCCGGTTGCGCCGATGTTATGCAGGAAATCGCCATGATGAATTTTTACCTGTGCCGAAGAGGCGCCATACTGAAACACATCTGCAGCAGGTTGTTGTGTTCGTTGTGCTGTAACAAGCGGTGTTACCACTGCATTGTTTTTTGTAATACGGCCTTTAACAGTTGTACGTAATGCAATACTGTCTTTCTTTTTTACAAATGGGAAGCTGTTGATTTTATTAAGAGCAGCAATGTCGGTTGTTTGAATAAGTACTGCATTCATCCACCTTGAGCGGCCAAGAATAATGACAGAACCGGCAGCACGAATACTGTCGATGTATTTTTCAACCACCGGTAAATCGGTACTGTCAACAGCAATATTATATCGGGTTCTTCTGGCAATAGCCCTTGCAGATAAATATGCCGATGGTTGAGAAAGGGAGAAGCCTGTTTCGGATTTGCTTTTAAAATAAACTACGTATTTACTTTGCTGACTTTTACTGTTTGCTGCAAACAGCATCAGGAGTATAACAGTGAAAGAAAGCCGCAAATAGTTCATGCAAACACAGTACTTAATTAGTTTCTGTCAATCATCCACATTTTAATGCCAAAGCCAATACGTACAGGGTTATAAATAACCACGATATTGGGTGGACTGCCTGTGGTGCGTGGGTTCGGTTGGTTTTCCCAGAGAATCAATTCACGGTATACCAGTCCTACATTTTTTGCGTATTTCTCTAACGACAGTTCACGTGACGCAAAAGATGTATCTGTTTTCATCGGCACGTTTTCAGCAGAGTCGATATGTAAAACAGTTGTAACATCGGGTATTGTATTGGCGCCGATTTTTTCTGCGTTGTTAATGGTGCCGTATTTAAACTCCCACAAATCCATGTTGGCATCAATACTTAATGGAAACTCGGGGTTGTAAGGGCGATCGGGTAAATAAGAATTGCCTTTCCAGAGAAAACCTTCTTTGATGGGCTGCTTTAATTTCAGTACACGCAGGTTGTCTTCAGTTACTTCCAGTCCTTTGTCAACCGGAGTAATGGTATAAGTGCCGTTTTGTACCCACGGACCAACTCCCAGCGAATCGGTAATATAAGTTACCACCACCCAGGTAGGGCGGTTTTGATTATCGGTCGACTTGCGTTCAATTAAATGTTTTACCCGGTAACGATGTGTTTCTTCTGTTTTGCCGGAGTTGGTAAACACGAGTGAATCCACACGATAAGTGATATATTTTCCGACCTGAAGTGGAACAAGTTCCTCGAGTTTCATCGTCTCCAGTGTTTCGGTGCGTTTGCAACCGGCAAGAAGGGTAATGATGCAAACCGCTGCAAGGGTTGTTTTTCGAAAGAGAACGGTTTTACTGCAATTGAATTTCATAAAGCTAAGTTAGTTAATGATTTTGGGTTTTGTACGCTGTATGGCAGCAAAACCACAGTTGCTTCTGCCTACAAAAAAAGGTACGCAGGGCGTACCTTATAACGATTGAACCGGAAAATCATTGTACTACAGAATAGGTTTCCGCATAATGATGCCACCGCCTACAACTTCATCGCCTTCGTAAAAAACGGCACTTTGGCCGGGGGCAATTCCTTTGGCATCTTCGTAAAAACGAACGGTTACCGTTCCGTCTTCCTGCGGGTAAAGATTGGCGAGTGTGCCTTTGTCTTTATACCGGATCTTGGCTGTTACTTCCATACCTTCCGTTAAGCGATCATACTTCAGCAGGTTGAGTTTTCCCACCTGCATGTCCATCCGGTTCAGGTCTTCTTCATCGCCCAATACAACGGTATTTGTTTCGGGTACGATCTCCGTTACAAAAACCGGTTTGCCAAAGGTGATGTCCAAACCCTTACGCTGGCCAATGGTATAGAACGGATAGCCTTTGTGCTGACCAAGAATTTTTCCTGCTTTATCTACAAAGTTGCCGCCGTTTACCTGCTCTTCCAATCCGTCTACACGGCGTTTTAAAAAACCACGGTAGTCGTTATCGGGCACAAAACAAATTTCGTAGCTCTCAGCTTTTTTTGCCAGCTCGGGATAACCATAATCCAGCGCCATTTGGCGTATTTCTGTTTTACGATAGTTGCCCAAGGGTAATAAGGTGCGGCTCAGCAGATCCTGCTCCAGCCCCCACAGTACATAGCTCTGGTCCTTGGTTTCATCCTTTCCTTTGCTGATGTAGTATCGGCCATTTTCGTGCTGATGAATATTGGCATAATGCCCGGTAGCGATATAATCACAGTTCATCGCATCGGCACGTTTCAATAAAGCCCGCCACTTGATATGTGTATTACACAACACGCAGGGGTTGGGAGTGCGGCCGGCCAGGTATTCATCTACAAAATTGTTAATTACAAAATCGCCAAACTCATCCCGTATGTCGAGGATGTAATGGGGGAACCCATGCTGCACGGCAGCAGCACGTGCATCGTTAAAACTATCAAGGTTGCAACAGCCGGTTTCCTTTTTGCCCTTTGCTCCTGTTCCACTGCTGGCATAGTCCCATGTTTTCATGGTAATGCCCACTACTTCGTAACCCTCATGGTGCAACATGAGAGCCGTAACGGTACTATCGATACCGCCACTCATTGCTACTAAAACTTTTCCTTTACGGCTCATGATAAAAATAATCTCCTTGCTTTTTTACAAAGACAAGATGCAAAATTACAGGAAAACAGTGGTTGAAGAAGAAGGCTGCAAACTGTGGAATAAAATGTAGATACTTGTTAGTGGTTATGCTGAAAAAATACCTACTTTGGCCGTTCGATAAATTATTAAGTATTAAAAAATAAGCTATGATCAAGTTACAGGTAATCGGAAATCTGGGAAGGGATTGTGTTACCAACACAGTGAATGGAAAGAACGTGATGAATTTCACCGTTGCACACACAGAAAAATTTAAAGACAGTACCGGCGCTCAGCGTGAAAAAACCATTTGGGTTGATTGTGCCTATTGGAGCGATCGTACTGGTATAGCACCATATTTGAAAAAAGGAACACAGGTATATGTAGAGGGTGCTCCGGAAGTACGTACTTACCAAACACAGGATGGGAAAAGCGGTGCGGCTTTATCGGTGCGTGTATCCAGCATTCAATTGTTGGGAAGCCGTTCGGCCGAAGGCAGTGGCGGCGGTGGTGGTTACCAGCAGCAGGGTGGTGGCTACAGTGCTCCATCTCCGTCAATGGAACCTCCGATCGGAGGTGATGTGGCCGATGATTTACCGTTTTAATAAATTGAAATAGAATTCTTAAAAACCTCGTTTACAATTAGTAACGAGGTTTTTTTATAGTATACCTTCGTCGGCAAAACTATAATAACCTTCTTCGCTTACAATGATGTGATCGATTACATTCATATCCAGCAATTGAGCCGCTTCTTTAATTTTCCGGGTAAGCAGTTCATCGGCCCGGCTTGGTTTTAAGCTGCCGCTGGGGTGGTTGTGACAAAGCACAATATTGACGGCATTATGTTCCAGCGCCTTCTTTAAGATTATACGGGGATCGGCAACCGTACCGGTAATACCACCTTCGCTGATTACTTCCAGGTGATTGATTTTATTAGCCCTGTTTAAGTAAGCAACAGCAAATACTTCGTGCAGCTTGTCTTGCAGCTGAGCCATGAAAAAATGCGCAATATCGGCACTCGTTTTTACGCTATTTTTAAGTGTTTCTACTGATTTTCGCCTTCGCCCAAGTTCCATGGCGGCCGCTATTGTAACAGCCCTTGCTTGGCCAATGCCATTTGTTTTCATCAGCTCCTGTATGCTGAGTTTAGCCAGTTCATTCAAATCATCTTTTGATCTGGTTAACAGTTCTTTAGCAACATCTACTGCAGATTTTTTAGAGGTTCCGGAGCCAATTAATATGGCAATTAATTCGGAGTTGCTGAGGGCATCGGGCCCTTTTAGAAGGAGCTTTTCACGGGGCCTGTCGTCTTCGGCCCATTCTTTAATGGTGGTTTTGGTGTCTTGCATGGATCAAAATACCATCTTATTTTTAATTATCCAATCATCCGATAACCATTTCATTGTATGCAAAATCATCCAAAACCGGCAGGAATGCAACTGCGATCCACAATCCTGCTTGTTGCTGTTGTGGGCAATCTGATTTTTTCAGCTGTCTTTGTTTTCTCGACCGGTGTACATGTAGTAACAACCGGTAAGCCTACCGGGCAAACTGCTCAAGTGGAAAAGAAGGCAGAGAAAGAACCAAAGCTGGTAACCCTGGCTCAAATTAATTAAGTGCAGTTTCTGCAGCCGAAACGTACTGGCGGAAAAGCATATTTTTTTCAATAAGTTGGACAACCGCCACGAGTCCCGCAATAATTGCGGGACTTTTTTATTGTTGAAAAACGGTGATGAACCTTTCCTGAAAGTTGAGTTGAAGCACTTATCTTCGCCGCACATTTTATCCCCTTTACAAACGAAATTTCATGAATCCTTCTGCCAAGATATTCTCAGGCACTGCGTCGAAGTACCTTGCCGAGAGAATTGCTGCTAAATTCGGCGTTCCGTTAGGTCAAAGTATTACCCAAAAGTTCAGTGACGGCGAAATTCAGCCCATGTTCCAGGAGAGCATCCGGGGCGATATCGTTTTCCTCATCCAGAGTACATTTTCCCCTTCGGAAAATATTCTGGAACTGTTGCTGATGATTGATGCCGCCAAACGGGCATCGGCGTACAAAGTAATTCCCGTAATTCCTTATTATGGTTATGCACGGCAGGATCGGAAAGATAAACCCCGTGTTGCCATTGGTTCTAAACTCATTGCCAATATGCTGGAGGCAGCCGGTGCAGACCGTATCATTACAATGGATTTGCATGCAGCCCAGATCCAGGGCTATTTCGACATCCCTGTTGATCACCTGGAATCGTCCTCAATTTTCATTCCCTACATTGAGAGTTTAAAGCTGGAAAACCTTACCTTTGCGGCCCCCGACGTAGGTAGTGCCAACCGCATCAGGGAAATTGCCAGCTATTTTGAAGCCGAAATGGTGATTTGTGATAAGCACCGCAAACGTGCAAACGAAATAGCAAGCATGGTGGTAATAGGTGATGTAACCGACCGGGATGTAGTGTTGATTGATGATATCTGTGATACCGGCGGTACATTGGTGAAATCGGCAGCTCTTTTAAAAGAAAAAGGTGCAAGAAGTGTAAGGGCATTAATTACACATCCTGTATTAAGCGGTAAAGCATACGAGAATATTAATAACAGTGTGCTGGAAGAACTGGTGGTGTGCGATACAATACCGTTAAAGCAGGAATCACCAAAAATCAAAGTGCTCAGCGTAGCCGATCTGTTTGCAGTAGCCTTACGCAATGCTTTTGAAAATAAGAGCATCACCAGCTTATTTATTCACAACCAGCGACGTGACAAATAAGCAACAAACAAGTAAACTTTTAAATTAGATAAACAATGAAGACAATTACTATCGAGGGTCACTTGAGGACCGAAAACGGGAAGAAAGCCGCCCGTCAACTTCGCTCTCAGGAAATGGTGCCTGGTGTAATTTACGGAGGCTCAGAAGAAATTAATTTCTATGCTCCTGCCAAAGCGTTTAAATCTTTGGTTTACACACCCGATTTCCAGATTGCAGAAGTGAAAGTTGATGGCAAGAGCTACAGAACAATTCTGAAAGATCTGCAGTTCGATAAAGTAAAAGACAACTTAACACACGTTGATTTACTGGAACTGGTAGAAGACAAGAAAGTAGTAGCAACTATTCCGTTGAAGTTTGTTGGTACATCAAAAGGTGTAAAAGATGGCGGTAAGCTGATTACCAAAATCAAATCAATCAAAATCAAAACGCTTCCGAAGTATTTGAAAGCGGCAATTGAAGTTGATCTGACTCCTTTGGAACTGAACGGCAACATTCGTGTTGAAGACATTAAAGCAGAAAACATGGAAGTGATGAACTCTCCACGTATTCCGGTTGCTTCTGTAGTAATGACACGTCAGTTGAAGCAGGAAGAAGCTACAACCAAGAAATAAGCAATCGCTTCATACAACACTCGAATCCCCCTTTATACGAGGGGGATTTTTATTTTATTCCCTTGAACTTTTTTGATATTTGCGCTCATGAAATTTCTGATAGTTGGTTTAGGCAATATTGGAGCAGAGTATGCACATACCCGTCATAACATTGGCTTTGATGTGGTGGAAGCTCTTGCTGCCAAACATGGTGCGGTTTTTAAAATTGATCGTTTGGCTGCTGTTACAGAGTTTAAGCTGAAAGGTAAATTACTGGTTTGTATTGAGCCATCTACCTACATGAACCTGAGCGGAAAAGCGGTGAAGTACTGGATGGAGAAAGAAAAAATCCCGCTTGAACATATATTGGTTATTGTGGATGAGCTGGCCTTGCCTTTAAGTAAAATACGGTTGAGGCCGGGCGGCAGCGATGCAGGACACAACGGGTTAAAAAGTATACAGGAGCTGTTGCAAACAACAGCTTATCCACGTTTACGCTTTGGTATCGGTAACGACTACCCGAAAGGTATGCAGGCCGATTTTGTATTGGGTAAATGGAACAACACCGAGCTGCCCATTGTACAGAAAAAAATTACAGCTTGTGTAGAGGTAATTGAAAGCTTTGTATTAACAGGTATTGAACGTACCATGAATCATGCAAACAAAATAGAAATAACCCTTTAAATTTCAATTTAACCAGTGTATCTTCGTCAATACACCCGCACAAGATGTGCCTCTTTAAAATCTCCTTTCCGCTGAAATACCACATACCTTAAACCTGATTCTGAACCAAAACAATCGAACCAATGAAAATCTTTTGCGTAGGCCGAAACTACGTTGACCATGCCAAAGAACTTGGAAATGATGTGCCGGATGAACCGGTTATTTTTTTGAAACCGAAAAGTGCATTCCTGCAGCCGCATATGCCTTTTTATTATCCCGAGTTTACCAACGAACTTCATTACGAAGTAGAGCTGGTGTTGCGGGTTTCAAAAAACGGCAAATACATTCAGGAGCGTCATGCTTCTAAATACTACAATGCAGTTACTGTTGGTATTGATTTTACAGCCCGTGACATACAGGCCGAACTGAAGAAGAAAGGACTGCCATGGGAAATAGCCAAAGCCTGGGATAACTCTGCAGCGGTAGGTAAGTTTGTGGATATTAAGCCGGGCATGAATATGAACGACATCAACTTTTCGCTGTACAAAAACAAAGAGTTGGTACAGCAGGGCAATTCGAGCCAGATGATGTTTTCGTTTGATCAGATTGTGGCCTATGTATCGCAATTCTTTTCACTCAACATTGGCGATTTGATTTTTACCGGTACTCCTGCAGGTGTAGGTGAATGTGTGGTAGGCGATCAGCTGGAAGCCTTTATTGATAATAACAGTCTTTTAGATGTTGAAATAAAATAAGCCAACCCAACTTCTTATCGGTTAAAAGCCATTCTGTAAAACAGGATGGCTTTTTTGTTACTTACATCCGTTATTTTGCAGCACAATTGCCTGTACATGCTTACTGTTGAACTTTTAAAGAAAGCCTATCGCCTTATGTGTTATGCCCAACACATGGCACATATATACGAGAATAACCGGGCAGTTTGTAAATACGTTCATTCTACTTCCCGTGGGCATGAGGCAATTCAGCTGGCAACTGCTTTTCAGCTCACTCCGGCCGATTGGGTAAGCCCGTATTACCGGGATGAAAGTTTACTCCTCGGTCTTGGTTTTGAACCCTACGAGCTGATGTTGCAATTGTTGGCAAAAGCCAACGACCCGTTTACCGGCGGCAGAGAATATTATTCACACCCCAATTACAGGGGCAACGATAAACCTACAATCATTCATCAGAGCAGTGCAACGGGTATGCAGGTTATTCCTACTACCGGTGTTGCACAAGGGCTTCACTACCTGCAGCAGATTCAATCGGCAGCATTAAAACAAACAGCCAACGGGCAAATGCCCGTGGTTGTTTGTTCGTTGGGCGATGCCAGCATAACTGAAGGTGAAGTAAGTGAGGCGTTTCAGTTTGCAGTGCTGAAAAAACTTCCCATCATTTATTTAGTACAGGATAACAACTGGGGCATCAGTGTGAGTGCCGAAGAAGCAAGGGCCATGGATGCGTACGAATATGCAGGCGGCTTTCCGGGTATGCACCGCATCCGTTGCGATGGCAGCGATTTTACAGAAGCTTTTGAAACCATGCAGCATGTGGTGGAGCATGTACGTACCCATCGCCAGCCCTATCTAGTACAGGCCTATGTGCCTTTACTCAATCATCATACCAGTGGTGTACGTAAAGAGTTTTACCGTAGTAAAGACGACCTGGATAAACATTTGCAGGATGATCCGTTTCCAAAACTGAAACAACTATGCTTACAGTATGGCATAGCCGAAGATGAGTTGTTGGAAATGGAAGAGGAAGCAAGGCAAACAGTGAGTATTGATTTTGCGAAGGCTGTAGCAGCTCCCGAGCCCGATCCGGCAACTGTAACCGATCATGTATTTGTACCAACACCGGTAACCGATGAAACAGGCGAGCGCTCACCGGCAGGAAAAGAAAAGATTGTGATGGTGGATGCTGCTTTGTTTGCCATTCGTGAACTGATGGAAGAATATCCCGAAGCTGTTTTATACGGACAGGATGTAGGAAGAAGGTTGGGTGGTGTGTTTCGTGAAGCCGCCACACTGGCCGGGCAGTTTGGCGATCACCGTGTATTTAATACAGCCATCCAGGAAGCCTATATTATCGGGTCAACTGTTGGTATGAGTGCTGTAGGTGCAAAGCCGATTGTGGAAGTGCAGTTTGCCGATTATATCTATCCCGGTTTTAACCAGCTGGTGACAGAAATTTCCAAATCATCCTATCTCAGTTGCGGCCGGTTCCCTGTGCAAACACTTATCCGTGTACCGATTGGTGCATACGGTGGGGGTGGGCCTTACCATAGCGGCAGTGTTGAATCGACCTTGCTGAGTATTAAAGGAATTAAAGTAGTGTATCCATCAAATGCAGCGGATATGAAAGGGTTGATGAAGGCGGCATTTCTTGATCCCAACCCGGTGGTAATGTTGGAGCATAAAGGTTTGTACTGGAGTAAAGTGCCTGGCACCGAAGAGGCCAAAACGGTTGAACCATCGGGCGACTATCTGATACCGTTAGGTAAAGCCCGGATCGCCTTACAGGCCGATGATGAATTGATGGATGAAGGTGAAAGCTGCTGCATCATTACTTATGGTATGGGTGTATACTGGGCTATAGCGGCTGCAAAACAGTTTGATGGTGCGGTTGAAATTATTGATCTGCGTACATTATATCCGCTGGATGAGGAATTGATTTTTGCTGCCGTAAAACGACACGGCAAATGTTTGGTGCTAACCGAAGAACAACAGAATAATTCGTTTGCAGAAGCATTGGCTTACCGCATAACGTATAACTGTTTTCAATGGCTGGATGCACCGGTTGAAGTAATGGGTGCATTAAACCTGCCTGCTGTACCCATGAACATGGGACTCGAAGACGCCATGTTACCCAACGCATCGAAAGTACGGGAGCGTTTATGGAAACTGTTTAATGCATAGTGTAATGTTTGGTTAAGATGGTTCTTTCTTTCTTATGCAGCTGATGACCTGTTCGTTTTATTTTCTGTTTCTTTACAGCAATGGATATTCTTGCACAATACGCACCGCTTAACTGGTTTTTTATTCTGCTGGCTGCATTTATTATCGGTTTGGGCAAAGCCGGGCTGAAAGGGGTGGATATGCTTTCGGTAACCATTATGGCGCTTGTGTTTGGCGGAAAATCATCGACCGGTATTGTGTTACCGTTGTTGTGTGTAGCTGATATTGCTGCGGTGTATTATTATAACCGGCATGCGCAATGGAACCATTTCTGGAAGTTAGTACCCTGGATGGCGATTGGTATTTTGCTGGGTGTTTATCTCGGAAAAGATATGGATGAACGATTGTTCCGCCAGCTCATGGCAGTGATTGTGGTGCTCACCATTGCGGTTGTGTTGTGGATGGAACTGCGTAAATTGACACGGGTGCCTGAGAATCCTTTGTTTGCAGCAGGTACCGGGTTGGCTGCCGGCTTTACCACGATGATTGGTAATCTTGCTGGAGCATTTGCCAACCTCTATTTCCTGGCCATGCGTTTACCCAAGAACGGTTTTATTGGTACGGCTGCCTGGTTGTTTCTGGTGATCAATTTATTTAAGCTGCCTTTCCAGGTTTTTTACTGGAAGAATATTACTGAACACAGTTTACTAACTGACCTTGCATTATTACCTGCACTGGCGTTGGGTTTTCTGTTGGGTATTAAACTCGTTAAGAAATTACAAGACAGCAGCTACCGCAAAGTCGTAATGCTGTTGACGCTGGTGGGTTCGGTGCTGATGTTGCTGAAGAAGTGATGGTTGTCATGGAGCCTTCATCCTTCGTCGCTAAAGGCAGGATACCCCCACTCAAAAGCGTAGATAAAGCGTGTAAGGCCGATAAATCCGACAGTAGTTCATTATCGCAAAAACAGTGCATCGGAACGCTGCACATCACTCGTAACCTTAAGAAGACTTTTCGATTTTGGAAGTAAGAATGCGGCTTTCAGGAGATAATTAGTGTGTTTTGTGAGTAGCTGGTTTGGCTGCAGAACTAGATCAACGAAATAAAAAAGTCCCGCAAAATGCGGGACTGATATATGTACCGGAGAGCAGACTTGAACTGCCGACCTTCGGGTTATGAATCCGATGCTCTAACCAGCTGAGCTACCCCGGCGTTTGGGGGTGCAAAAATAGAGAAACACAGTTAATTGATGAAATCAATTTTCAATTCTTCCCGGATAAATTTTCAACGCTTCTTCCAAACAATTCATAGCATGCTCCAATGCTTCTGTATTCAGTACATAGGCTAAGCGTACTTCCTGCTTGCCTAAACCCGGTGTTCCATAAAATCCGGTAGCAGGGGCAAGCATCACTGTTTGTCCGTTGTACGAGAACGATTCCAGCAACCACTGGCAAAACCGATCTGCATCATCAATCGGTAATTTAGCAATGGCATAAAACGATCCGCCGGGATTGGGACAAAATACACCCTGCATGGCGTTTAACCGTTTTACCAGCAGGTTGCGGCGGTTTAAATATTCTGCTTTCGGTGCCTCAAAATAACTGTCGGGTAAATCAATGGCAGCTTCGCCTAATATTTGAGCAAGTCCCGGAGGGCTTAACCTGGCTTGGGCAAATTTCATAGCAGCATCATACACAGCTTTGTTTTTGGTAACCAGTGCGCCGATGCGGGCACCACAGGCACTGTAACGCTTACTGATGGTATCCATTAATACCACATGTTGTTCCAGCCCTTCGATGTGCAGAGCGCTTACATACTCGCCCGTGTAGCAAAACTCACGGTAAGCCTCATCGCTGAAGAGATACAGATTATGCTTCAGACAAATGTCTTTCAGCTTATACATTTCCTCCCTGCTGTATAAATAGCCAGTTGGATTATTGGGACTGCAGATGATGATTGCCTTGGTTTTATTGGTAATTACTTTTTCAAATTCTTCAATGGGAGGCAAGGCAAAACCTGTTTCGATATAAGAGGTAATCGGCTTAATCACCACACCCGCTGCACAGGCAAAACCATTGTAATTGGCATAAAAGGGTTCGGGAACAATCACTTCATCACCAGGATTTAAACAGGTAAAGAAGCCAAACATAATGGCTTCACTGCCACCGGTAGTAATCATAATCTGGTCGTACGAAACATCAATACCTACTTTCTTATAGTATTGTGCCAGTTTACGACGGTAACTCTCATTACCGGCGCTGTGACTGTATTCAAGCACTTTAATATCTGCCTGTTTTACGGCATCAAGAATGGCCGGAGGTGTTTCAATATCCGGTTGGCCGATATTAAGATGGTAAACTTTGGTGCCACGTTTCTTAGCGGCTTCTGCAAACGGAACTAATTTTCTGATGGGGGAGGCGGGCATTTGTTCGCCACGTGTACTGATCGATAACATAAGAACAAAGATAGGAGTGGGCTTACATTTATTAGTATTCGGCTTTAAAAAAAGAGAGGTTACTCAACAGCTCAATATTTCACCGCTGAAACATCGGTTTTGCAGCAGATGCAGAAACAATTTTCAGAATTTTTCAAAATACTTTTAAAAAGGTTTGGGTTGTATGGTGATGTGCCCTTACCTTTGCAACCCGCAAGTAAAACGGGATAGTTCTTTAGGTGATGGGATTGGGTGATATTCAATGAGTTAGTTAGGAAA